>FWWL01000051.1_pt1 | contig 274721 bp, 246 predicted proteins | sample 2228331 | NCBI WGS metagenome assembly FWWL01 (sample SAMEA103939775, study PRJEB20133) | metagenome
CGTACGGCGAGGGTCTCCAGCTGCAAGCCCACCAGGTAGGTGTACAGCTGCACCCACTCCACGGCCAGGCCCCGCTCCCCCTCTTCCGCCAGCAGGGCCCCTACCACCTTGCCCCGCAGCGACATGGGCAGGAGCAGCACGGAAGCGCCGGGGTTGCGCAAGAACTCCCGCAAGAGGGGGTCATCCTCGGCCCGCACCAGAACCGGCTGGCCTGCCGCCGCCTTGGCAAAGGCCGGGGACGTTTCTACAGCTCCCTGCCAGCGGCGCACGGCCTCGGGGTCAAAGCCGGCCCCGCTCCAGCCCATGACCTTGCCATCGCGGAACACCAGGATGGCCCGACCACCGGCGTAAGGCTCCAGGGCCCGCAAGAGGCCCTGCAGCACCTCCGATTGGGCCCGCCCCGCGTCCAGCTCCCGCACCGCCGAAAGCTCGAGGCTGGCCTGGGGCTCGGGCTCCCGTACAAAATCCTGCACCGAGGAAAGCGGAAACAGGACCTCGGGATCGCTGGGCAACACCAAATCCACATCGGCCACAATTCGGCTGGCCGCCTCTTGCACTTCCCGGGCCACCGTGTCCAACTTGGCCCGCAAAAGCTCCAGCGCCGCTTCGCGCACCTGCTGTAGGTGAGCTAAAAGTGCCTCTTTATCGGTCATGGGAACCTCCTGGCCATGTGCCTCTCGCATTATTGGCTGCAGGGGCGTAAGTGTCAAGAAAGCGCTTGCGTTGGGTGGCGTAGTTTGCTACTTTTTTCACGAGAGGAAGGAGGAGATCCCATGCGGGTCCCAACCGTTCTGGTGGCTTTAACCGTCATAGCTTTGGGGGCATGCGGGGGCAAGAAGGAAGAGCAAACCGCCAAGGTTAACCTCGGGGAGCAACTTGCCAAGGTTAAGGCGCTGCATGCGCAACACCTGGAAAAGGCGCAAAAGCTCAGGGAGCTCCGCAACGAGCTGGCGAGCCTCAAGGCCAAGCCCAAACTGGACGCCGCGGAAAGCCAACGGAAGCAGGCCCTGGAGGAGGAAATCAAGCAAGCCTCCAAGGAGCTGGATAAGGTTTTCACCGACGACCAAAACGAGCTGGCCAGCTTCCTCAACACCGCTCTCAACGACGCTCCGCAGGCTCCCGAGACCCTGGAAGGGCTCAAGATTTACGCCGAAGACACCATGCTCAACGCCAAGGACTTCATGAACGAAGCGGGCGACTACCGCAAGGCGGTGGAGCTTTTGGAAACCGCGCAGAGCTACTTCGAAGGGGTTTCCGCGCCGGTTCCTGCCGAGCTGAAGAGCCTCTTGGAAGAAGCCCGCAAGTTCCGCTTCATCACCAAGGAGCGCTTTGACCAAGTGCAAAAGGGCATGACTGCCGAACAGGTCAAGGCCATCACCGGCACGCCTTTGGCCCTCAACATCCGCGAGCAGGAGGTTAAGGGCAAGAAGGTGACGATCTGGTTGTTCCGCAGCGAAAGCGGGGACATCGCTTCGTTCTTCTTCGACGACAAGGGCAAGCTCTACAGCAAGGACTGGAAAGCGGGCAAGTAACCCTCTCGTTGACGCCGGTCGGCAGATCCGGTAGACTTAGCGTTCGCGCGGCTGCTCCGGCAGCACTCAGGCGCGGAGAGGGGGTGACGGTTTTTATGCCTACGGTCGTTCACGTGCGCGAGAACGAGTCGTTTGAGCAGGCTCTGCGCCGTTTCAAGCGCAAGTGTGAAAAAGCCGGCATCCTCTCGGAAATCAAAAAGCGCCAACACTACGAAAAACCCTCGGAGCGGCGTAAGCGCAAGCTCATTCAAGCGCGCAAGAAGCTTTTGCGCAAGCTTGCCCAACAGAGGAAAGCCGGCCTCCTGTAAGCCCTATGCACCAAGCTCTGGCAGCGCTGGAGTGGCAGCAGGTGCTGCAGCTGGTGGCATCCTTTGCCCGCACCGGCGCCGGCCGTGATCTTGTGCTCAACACAGCCCCCGCCTTTGGGCCGGGGGCTTTTCGTGCCTACGGCCTGGCCCGGGACGTGGCTCAGCTGGTGACACGCTTTGGGACGCTGCCGCTTTCCTCCCTGGAGGGGCTTTCGCTCTTGCGAGCCCCGGAAGGGGGCTGGGGCCCTCAGGAGCTTTTGGAGCTGGTGGCGCTGGTGCGCACGGTGGAAGAGGTGCGGCAAGCGGTTCTCGCCAGCTCCCCCGGGCCTTTTTTGGGCGAGCTGGTGGCTGAGCTTCCCAACCTTTCGGGGTTTTTGGCCTGGTGCCAGGCGCGTTTGGATGAGGAAGGGCACATCCTGGATGCCGCCTCCCCAGCCTTGGCCCAAACCCGCCGCAACCGCGAGCGCCTCCGACAAGCCCTGCAGCAGGAGCTGGACAGCCTCGCGCGGCAGATGCCGTTTGCCTCCGGCCCTTTCACGCTCCGGCGGGACCGCTACTGCTTCCCCATCCCCGCCGCGGAACGGGGAAAGGTTCAGGGGTTGGTTCTGGACGCCTCAGGGAGCGGCGCCACCTTATTTGTGGAGCCGTTTTCCCTGGTGGAGCTCAACAACGCTTTGGCCCAGGCGCAAGCGCAAATTCGCGAGGAAGAGGAGCGGATTTTGGGGGAACTGCGGGCGGCCTTCCTTTCCCGCCGTCAGCAGCTTCTGGCGGCCGGCCAGGTGCTGGCCACCCTGGACGCCTTTCAAGCCCGGGTTCTGTTCGGCCAGCATGCCCAAGCTCGCCTCCTGCCCCCAGGGGAAGGGGAGGTTTTCCGCGTGGTGGAAGCCCGCCACCCGCTTTTGGACCACGAGCTTGCCCCCCTGCGCGAAAAGGTGCTGGGGGAAGCCGGCAACCGCCAGCCGGTGGTGCCCACCACCCTGGAGTTCCCCCCGGAAGTGCGGGTGGTGCTCATTTCCGGGCCCAACGCCGGGGGCAAGACCGTGGCTTTGAAGACCATCGGCCTTCTGGTGCTGATGGTGTCAGCCGGCATCCCGGTGCTGGCGGAAGAGGGCACAAAGCTTCCCGGGGTTTCCGGGGTCTTTTGCCACATTGGCGACGAGCAAAACGTTCTGGCCGAGCTCTCCACCTTCCAGGCAGCCATGACCGCCACCGCCTCGCTCCTCGCCCGCACCGACCCTTCCCCTCTGGTGCTCTACGACGAACTGGGCTCCGGCACCGACCCCGAGGAGGGACAAGCGCTGGGGGCGGCGCTCCTGGAGGAGCTGGCCTCCCGCCGGTGGTGGACGCTGGCCACCTCCCACCTTCTGGGCTTGGCGGTGCACGTGGAAAACCTCCCCGGCGCAGCCAACGCCGCCATGGGCTTCGACGAGCAAAGCCGGCGCCCCACCTACCGCCTCACCTTGGGAAACCCCGGGCGCTCCCGGGGGTTGGCCTTGGCCCGGGCGTGTGGGCTGCCGGAAACCTTGCTGCAGCGGGCCGAAGCGCTGCTTTCCGGGGCTTACGTTTCCCTGGACCGCTACCTGGCGAAGCTGCAAGCGGAAATCGAAAACCTCCAAGAAGCCCAACGCCGCTTGGCTGTGCAGGAGCTTGAACTACAACAGGCCCAGAAGGAGCTGCAAGCGCAAGCACAAGCTCTGGCCGAGGAGAGACAGCGGCTTCGTCAGTCCCTGCAAGGGGAGCTCAGCAAGCTGCGACAGCACGCCCAGGAGCAATGGCAGAAGGTCATGGCGGAGCTGGAAGCAGCAAAACGGGAAGGCCACCTCCCCGGCCGCCGCAAACTGGCCGCCCTGCGCTCCCAAGCTCTGGCCCTTTCGCTTCCCGAACCTACTGAAAGCCCCCAGGAAGAAGCTTGGGAGCCGGGAACGGCGGTGGAGGTCCAGGGTTTTCCGGGGGAAGGGAGGGTGTTGCGGGTTTTGGGGCCGAGGCTTGAGGTGGCCATTGCCGGCAAAAGGGTTTGGGTGGAAAGCTCGTCTTGCCGACCGGTTTCCCCCTCAAAGGCCCAAACCCAGCTCACCGTCGAGGCCGCTCCCGGCGGTCAGGAGCTTTCCCTTTTGGGTTTGGATAGGGAGGAGGCCCGGGCGCGGTTGGAAAAGTTCCTGGATGCTGCTTTGTTGGCGGGAGCGCGGCAGGTGCGCATCGTCCACGGCCACGGCAGCGGTACCTTGCGGCGGATGGTGTGGGAGGTGCTGAAAGGGCACCCCGCCGTGGTTTCCTACGCCCATCCCCCCCAGTACCGGGGGGGAACCGGGGTGACGGAAGTGGAGCTGGGGTCCTAGGCCATGGCGCTTTACGACCTTTCCCGGGAGGTTTTGGAGCAGGTACGGCAAGCTGCCGACATCGTGGCGGTGGTGGGCGAGCAGGTGAGCCTGCGCAAGGCCGGAAAGGACTTCGTGGGGCTTTGCCCGTTCCACGGCGAGCGCACGCCTTCCTTTTACGTTTCCCCGGAAAAGGGCACCTTTTACTGCTTTGGCTGTCGGAAGGGCGGCAGCGTCTTTGACTTCGTGATGGAAACCCAGCACCTGTCGTTTCCCGAAGCGGTGGAGCTTTTGGCCAAGCGGTTTGGGGTGCCGCTGCCGGCAGCCACCGCCGAGCGGAGACGGCGGGACGATCTGGCCCAGCAAATCAACCGAGCTTTAGAAGCCGCGCAGGCGTTTTTCCTCTCCCGGGTTTCCCACGATCGGCCGCGGGCTTTTTTGGAAAGCCGGGGCATCCCGTTAGTGCAAGCCCAGGAGCTGGGCTTGGGCTTTGCCCCTCCCGGCTGGCGGGAGCTTTTGGAGCACCTCCAGCGCCAGGGCTTTTCCGAGCAAGTGCTGAAGGCCGCCGGGTTGGTGGTACAAGGGGAGCAGGGCCGCCTGTGGGACCGCTTCCGCGACCGGGTCACGATTCCCATCCGCAACTTCCGGGGTGAGCTTCTGGCCTTTGGTGGCAGGGCTCTGGGGGACGCCCAGCCCAAGTACCTCAACTCCCCCGAAACCCCGGTGTTTTCCAAGTCCACCGTGCTCTTTGGGGGACCCAAAGCCGCCCAGGCCATGGCCCAAGCAGGCGAGGTCATCCTGGTGGAGGGTTACTTCGACTGCCTTTCCCTCCAGCTCGCCGGCTTTCCCCACACCGTAGCCACCCTGGGCACCGCCCTTTCCGACCACCACGTGCGGGATTTGAGCCGGCGGGTACAGCGGGTGTTTCTTTGCTACGACGGGGATGCCGCCGGCCGCCGCGCTACCCAAGCGGCCTTGGGGGTGCTGCTGGCCGCCGACCTGGAGGTGCGGGTGGTGGTGCTGCCCGAGGCCAGTGACCCCGACCTCTTCATCCGCCAACAAGGCCCAAAGGCCTTTTCTCAGCTTTTGGCTCAAGCTTTAGGTCCCGCTGAGTTCCTCTTGCAGCAGGCCGGTGACTCCCTGGCCGCCCGTCGAAAGCTTCTGCCCAAGGCCTTGGAGATCATCGAGAGCTGCCCCAACCCGGTGCGGCGCTACGTCCTCATGGAGGAGCTGGCCCGCGGGGCGGGGGTTCCGGTGGACCAGGTGGCACCCTTCACCGTCCCCAAAACCACCCAGGCCGGAGAGGAGCCCCGCATCCCCCCGGGGGAGCTGGCGCTCCTGCGGGGGCTTTTGCTGGACACCCCACTGGAGCGACGCCCCCAGCTTTTGAACCGTATCCCCGTGGAGGAGCTGCAGCATCCGCTATGCCGGCAGGTGATGGAGTTTTTGCAAAGTTTGGAGGTTTCCGGGACACCCCTTGAAATTTCTGCCCTCAGCACCCACATTAATGAACGTGAGGCGCGGCGTCTGGTAGCCGCGCTTGAGTATGAGGCTCCTCCCACCAGTGAGGAGGGGCTCGAGAGAATTCTGAGGGAACTTTGGGAACGACAGAGGAAAAGACAGCTCGCCGCCTTAAGCCAGGAAATCCGGCGGGCCCAGGCAGAACAAAACAGGGAAGCGCTGGCTCGAGCTTTGGCCGAGATGCAGGCCCTTATGCGCCAAGCCGGCGACCCTCATTGAGGAGGGAAAGGTGGATTTTGACCGCGACGTCACCACTTTGAGCTTGGAGGAGAAGTACCCTGAGCTGCCCCGCCTTCTCCAGCTGGGGAAGGAGCGGGGGTACGTTTTGGTGGACGAGATCCTGGAGATCTTGCCCGAGGAAGTGGCAGCAAGCCCTGAAGAGCTGGACGAAATTTACCTGCGTTTTTCCGAAAACGACATTGAGGTCATCGAAAGCCAGGAGAAAGCTGCCACCTTTGAAGAGGAAGCCGAGCGCGCCAGCAACCCAGAAGCGGCCGCCGCGCCCCTGCTGGAGGAGGAGCTGGAGCGTACCAACGACCCGGTGCGCATGTACCTCCGGGAAATGGGCACGGTGAAGCTTTTGGATAAGGAAGGTGAGGTGGCCATTGCCAAGCGCATCGAGGCCGGTGAAGCCAAGGTGTTCTGCGCCCTGGCTTCCTCCCCCAAGATCCTGGAGCTCTTCCTCCGGGCCAACGAGGCCGCCCGTCGGGATCGCCGCTTGAACCGGGACCTCTTGGCCGGGCTTTCGGTGAAGCTCGACGAACGCTCCTTGGGCCGGGTTTCCGAAACCATGGCCATCTTTGCCAAGATCCACGAGCTGGACACGGCCTCCAAGGCGGTTAAGGAGCAGCTGCGGAAGGCCAAGAAGGGCAGCAAGAAGGCGCAGGAGCTGGAGGCCAAGCTGGACCAGCTGGCCGGGGACATTTCGGTGCTGGTACGCTCCACCGACTTCACAACCCAAACCCGCAACCGGCTTTTGGCGTTTTTGGGCGAGGTGGAGCGGCAGTTTTCCATCCCCATTCAAACCATCCGCAAGGACGAAGCCAAGCTCAAGACCGAGCGCAACGCCGAGCGCCGCGCCTTTTACGAGGAACGCATCGAACGCTACCGTCAGGAGCTGGCCCGGCTGGAGGCGGAGTACGGGGTGCCTTACGAGGAGTTCAAGCGGGTGGTGGCGCAGGTGCGGGAGGGCGAGCGGGAAACCGACGAAGCCAAGCAGGAGCTCATCGTTGCCAACCTCCGCTTGGTGGTTTCCATTGCCAAGAAGTACACCAACCGCGGGTTGCAGTTTTTGGACCTCATCCAGGAGGGGAACATCGGCCTCATGAAGGCCGTGGACAAGTTCGAGTACCGCCGGGGTTACAAGTTCTCCACCTACGCCACCTGGTGGATCCGCCAGGCCATTACCCGCGCCATTGCCGACCAGGCCCGCACCATCCGCATCCCCGTGCACATGATTGAAACCATCAACAAGCTCACCCGCTGCCAGCGGCAGCTGGTGCAGGAGCTGGGGCGCGAACCCACCTCCGAGGAAATTGCCGAGCGCATGGAAATCCCCGTCTCCAAGGTGCGCAAGATCATGAAGATTGCCCAGGAGCCCATTTCCCTGGAAACCCCCATTGGCGAGGAGGAGGATTCCCACCTGGGCGATTTTGTGGAGGACAGCTCGGTGGTTTCCCCCATCGACGCGGTGATTGCCGCTTCCCTGCGCAAGCAAGCGGAAGCCGTGCTGCGCACCCTTACCCCCCGAGAAGCGGAGGTGCTGCGCCGGCGTTTTGGCATTGGCGATGGGACCGAGCACACCCTGGAAGAAGTGGGCAAAGCGTTCAACGTCACCCGCGAGCGCATCCGGCAAATCGAGTCCAAGGCGCTGCGCAAGCTGCGGCACCCGTCGCGAGCCAAGCACCTCAAGCCGTACCTGGACGTCATCGGCTAGCGTCAGCGCCCCGTACCTTGTGGGGTTTCGGCTGCCGGCGTACAATTCGCCCTGGGGACGCCCGGCCCCAGTCGGTCTGTGCTCTTTACAGGGAAGCGGCAACAGTGGTGGCACCGGCTGCGGGCAGAGGACATGGGCAAGAGGGGTCCATAGCTCAGCGGTCAGAGCTGCCGGCTCATAACCGGTAGGTCCCAGGTTCGAATCCTGGTGGACCCACCACATAGGAGGAAACGCTTTGGATACGCGCCTGAAGCTGCAGTACTTTGTGACCCTGCAAACCCTTCTCGAGCAACGGCGCCAAGCCCGCTTTCTTTTGGAAAACCCACCGGAGGAGCTCGCCAGCCACCAGGCCCGTTTTGCCGAAAGGCGCAGGCTCCTGGAAGCCAAAAAGGAAGAGCTGGCCAGAGTAAAAGCCGAACAGGCCGCCCTGCAGCAAGAGGTGGACTCCCTGCACAAAGAGCGGGAGCACTTCCGCAAGCAAAAGAGCATGGTCACCAACATGCGTCAGCTGCAAGCGGTGGTTTCCGAGCTGGACCACGTGGAGGCCGAGCTCAAAACGCGGGAGGAAAAGCTCCTGGCCCTCTGGCAACAGCTGGAAGCCCTGGAAAAGGACGTGGCCAGCTTGTCCCAAGAATCGGACGAGGAGCGTCAGGCCCGGGAACAGCTGGAGGCCGCCTTTGCCGTGCAAAAGCAAAAAGCCGAGCAGGACCTGGCGCGCATTGAAGCGCGTTTGCGGGAAACCCAAAAGCTCATGGGCAACGCCAGCTGGGAGGAGTTCAAGAAGCTGTGGAACAGCCGCAAACCCACGGCCGTGGTGCCCATGGACGGCGACTCCTGCTCCGCCTGCCACGCCCAGCTGCGCCCGCACCTGGTGCAGGTGGTGAAGTCGGCGGCCGAGCTGGCCTACTGCGACTCCTGCCGGCGGCTCCTGTACGATCCGGAAACCGTTCAGCCCTTGGTCTTTGAACCATGAGCTTTTTCCGCGTGGAAATTGACGGTGGCGCCTGGGGCAACCCCGGCGAGGCGGGGGCCGGTGTGGTCATCATCCACCCCGACGGCCAGCGGGAAGAGCACACCGTGTACTTGGGGCACGCCACCAACAACGTGGCCGAGTACGCAGCGCTGTTGGCAGCCCTTCGAAGGCTTTTGGAGCTGCAAGCCCAGGAGGTGGCCATCCAAACCGACTCCGAGCTTTTGGCCCGCCAGCTCACCGGAAGCTACAAAGTGCGGGCGCCTCACCTCAAGCCCCTGTGGGAGCAAGCGCAAAAGGCTCTGGCCCGGTTTTCCCGGGTGGACATCCGAGCCGTGCCGCGGGAGCAAAACACCCGCGCCGACCGCCTGGTGGCTGAGGCCATTGCCCACAAGCGCTCCACCTTGCCTTCGCCGCTAGTCCCATGAGCACGGTGGCTACCAACCTGGCCGCGGTGCGGGAGAGGATCGCCCAGGCCTGCCAGAAAGCCGGACGAAACCCCCAAGAGGTGAAGATCCTGGCGGTCACCAAGACCCACCCCGCCCAGGTGGTGGAGGAAGCCATTGCTGCCGGCGTGGACGCCATTGGCGAAAACCGCGTGCAGGAAGCAGCCGAAAAAAGGCCGGCGGTGCGCCTTCCCGCTTCCTGGCACCTGGTGGGCCCGCTGCAACGAAACAAGGCCAAAAAAGCCATCGAGCTCTTTGACCTCATCGCCACCGTGGACCGCGTGCCCCTGGCCGAGACCCTGGAAAAGCTCTTAGCAAACCGGGCCAAGGTCATGCCGGTGATGGTGGAGGTCAACGTGGGGCGGGAGCCGCAAAAGAGCGGCGTGTTGGAAGAAGAGCTCGCGCCTCTTGTGAGCTACCTGCTTTCCCATTGCCCGCACTTACAGTTTTTGGGGCTTTTGACGGTGCCGCCTTACCACCCCGACCCCGAACGCTCCCGCCCTCACTTTCGGCGCTTGCGGGAGCTGGCCCGGCAGCTGGAAGCGGCTTTTCAGCTGCCGCCCCTGCAGCTTTCCATGGGCATGTCCGAGGACTTTTGGGTGGCGGTGGAAGAGGGAGCCACCTGGGTGCGGCTGGGCCGAGTGCTCTTTGGGGAACGCCGGTAAGCGGCGTCACTTTTTTGCGGCCGTGGTAAGCTCAAGATGATTAGGGAGGTTAACCACATGCACCGGCTCACACCGTTGGAAATTCAAGGGGCCTCCTTCCCCAGCAAGCTGCGGGGCTACGACCCGGACGCCGTGCGGGAGTTCCTGCGCGGGCTTGCCGAGCAGGTGGAGGAAGAGGCCAAGCTGCGGGGGGAGCTGCGGGCCCAGGTGGAGATGCTCTCCCGGCAGCTGGAGGAGTACCGGTCGCAAAGCGAGGCGCTCAACGAGGCGCTCATTGCCGCGCAAAAAACCGCGGAAGCCACCGTGGCCAAGGCGGAAGCGGAAGCCCAAAGGATCATCACCGAAGCGCAAGCCCTGGCCGATCGGCTGGTGGAGGAAGCCCGCCAGCGCGCGGAAGCGGTGGAAACCGTCATTGCCCAGCTGAAAAGCCAAAGGCGTTCGGCCCGGGCCGATCTCAAGCGGCTGGCCGAGCTCCTGCTGGGACTTGCCAAAGACGACGAAGCCGCGGAAAAGCGGGAAAACGAGGCTTTCAGCCTGGCGGTGCTGCGGCCCCGGGTCCGCGAGCCCAAACCCCAGCCGTGAGCTTGCTGGTCGTCAACGCCTCCCAGGTGGCCACACCCCTGGGCCAGGGGCCGGCCTGCGGTGCCGCCCAAAGCCGGGTGGCGGTCTTCCCCCAAGCGGTGGTGCGCTGCCAAGGGGAAACCATCGCCTTCGTGGGATCCCTCGAGGAGCACGACCGCCTTTTCCCCCCTCCCCAGGAGGTGCTGGACGCGCAAGGCGGCTGCGTGGTCCCCGGTTTTGTAGACCCGCATACCCACTTGCCCTTCGCCGGCTACCGGGAGGACGAGTTTGACCGGCGGCTGGCCGGCGAAACCTACGCCCAAATTGCCGCCGCCGGCGGCGGCATCGTGAAGACCGTGGCTGCCACAAGGCAAGCCAGCGAAGAGGAACTCTTACGCCTCACGCTGCGGAGGCTTTCGCGGCAGTTGCTCCATGGCACCACCACCACCGAGGCCAAATCCGGGTACGGGCTTAACACCGAAAGCGAGCTCAAGCAGCTGCGGGTCTTGCAAAGGGCAGCCCAGGTGCAGCCGGTGGAGATCATCCCCACCGCCATGCCGGCCCACGAGGTGCCACCAGAGTGGCGCCACAACCCCGACGGCTACGTAGAGCTCATCCTGCAGGAGATTTACCCGGCCATTGCCGCCGAGGGTTTGGCCCAAGGGGTGGATGTGTTTTGCGAAAAGGGGGTCTTTTCCCCCGAGCAAACCCGCAGGCTTCTGGCTCCGGCAAAAGCCTACGGGTGGCGCATCCACCTGCACGCCGACGAGCTCTTCCCGCTGGGCGGCGCGGAGCTGGCCGCCGAGCTGGGCGCCCTGTCCGCGTCCCACCTGCTCCACGTTTCCCCGGAGGGCATTCGCGCCCTGGCCCGGGCAGGGGTGGTGGCGGTGGTGTTGCCGGGGGTTTCGTTTTTCCTGCGCGACCGCTACGCTCCCGTGCGGGACCTCATGGCCGCCGGCGTGCCGGTCGCTTTAGCCACCGACTGCAATCCCGGTTCCTCCCACACTGAATCCATGGCCACCATCATGCAGCTGGCCTGTCTCGGCGCCGGCATGTCCTCGGAGGAAGCGCTGGTGGCCGCCACCCTCAACGCCGCCGCCGCCCTAGGCTTGGCCCACCGGCTGGGCAGCCTGGAGGTGGGCAAGCAAGCGGACCTCGTGGTTTTGGACGCCCCAAACCCCAAGCACCTGGTGTACCACTTTGGCGTCAACCTGGTGCGCCATGTGGTGAAAAAGGGCCGGGTGGTGGTGCGCGACGGGGCGCTGGTGGCTTAACCGCACCGCCACTTCAGTGGGTCCCCCCACCGGCCAAATACACAGTTCTGGTGGGGAAGGCAAAGGCCGAGCCCTCCCGTTCCACGATTTCGGCCAGGGCAAAGTTGAGCTCTTCCGCTAAAGCCAGGTACTCCTCCCACTCCCGGGTGTCCAAGTGGCAGTACACCTCCACCAAAAGCGCCGACTCCCCAAAACCGCGGAAGCGGCAGCGGGCGCCCTCCTGCACCACCCTCGGGTGGGTCGCCAGCAGCTCCCGGATGGCCTCCAGGATGCGCCGCAGCTTTTCCGGCTTGGTGTCGTACACCAGGCTCAGGGTGGGGTTGTAAAGCATGCGGTCCCGGGCTGAGAGGTTCACCACCTCGCTGCCCACCACGGTGCTGTTGGGAACCGTCACCACCGTGCGCTCAAAGGTGCGGATGCGGGTGGAGCGCAACCCCAGGTCCTCCACCGTACCCACCAGGGAGCCAATACGCACCGTGTCCCCCAGGGAAAAGGGGCGGTCGGCCGCAATGGCCACCGCAGCAAAGATGTTCTCCAGGGTCTTTTGGGCGGCAAAGGCCACGGCCACGCCGCCAATGCCCAAACCGGCCAGGGCGGTGGTGACCGGCACCCCGGTAACGTGAAGGCCGGCCAAGAGGCCAAAGGTCACCAGCAAGATGCGGCCGATGCGTTTGAAAATGGGGATAAAGCCAAAGACCAGGCTGTGCTTTTCTTGGGCCTGGGAGGACCACTGGGAAGAAAGGCGGTCCAAAAGCCTTAGGAAAAACCAGGTGGTGGCTAAAATCGCCAAAAGCTTCACCAGCGCTTTGGCCACGTCGGTGGTCATGAGGCCCAACCAGCTCCCACCGGCCCACAGCAGCAAGCTCCAAAGCCAGAGCCCGGCGGGACCGTCCAGCGCCTCGGCCAAAGCGTCATCCCAGCTCACCCCGGTGCGGGCGGCCATGCGGCGGGAGAAAAGCGCCAGCAGGTGCCCCAGGCGCCGGGACACCCAAAAGCCCAGGAAAAGCAGGAGGAGCAGGGAAAGCCACTGCCACAGGGCCAGGCCGGCAAAGAAAACGGCAAAAAAGATCGGGGGCAAATGGTCCCCCACCCAACCAAAACCGTGTCGGCGGTAGAGGCTGGGGATTTCCGCCACGGTTTCCTGGGCAAAAACCCAGCGGTGACCCACCCCCGGGTCGTAGCGGTCGGCCAAAAGCAAATCCACCTGGCGGCCGCGCACCTCCAGCGTGCCCACCCGCTCCCGGTCCTCGGGCAAGCCCACCTCCGGAACGCCCGCCGGATCGTTGCTCACCTTTTCCGGCTGGAAGGGGTGGCGGCGCACGCTCACCAGGTACAAACGGCGGGCCAAAAGCGGTCCCTGCACCGCTTGTTCGCTTTCGGAAAAGGCCGAAAGGTCCAGGTAGTGGGCGGCCTGCTGGAAGTTGCCCTGGGCTGCCGCTTCCAGAAAGCCCTCCAGCGCTTCCCGGGGGCTTGTCTGCGAAAGGTCAGAAGCTGGGGGCAGGCCCGGGTTGAGCTGGGCCTGCGCGGTGGGCTTTTTCCCTTCCACCAGCACCCGGTACCAAAAGGGTGCCGAAGATACCGTTCTCCGCGTCAAAAGCCACGCGACCTCGCCGGTGCTGGCGTCGCGGGTGCGGCGCAGCCAAACCTCCCCGGAAATCCCCGAGCGGGAAAAACGCAAGGCCACCACGGTGTTGGCGGGAACTCCGCCTTCCAAGGGTCCTTCCGGGCTTTCCGAGCTGACCGCCTGCGCCCGGGCGGAAAGCCGGGAGAGAACGCGGCACAGCTTCTCGGCCACCTCCGGACCGAGAATTGCTTGCTGCTCTTTGGGGATTTCCGAAAGGTCCAAGAAGTGCGCGGCCCGCCGGAAGTCTTCGGCAGCACAAGCGGAAAGCAGGCCCCTGAAGGAAGCGGCCGGTGTGGAGCGCACCACCTCCGCGGGGGGGCGGCCCAGCCCGGGGTTGATGGCCTCCCGCACCGCCACCTCCAGCCCCCAGAGCGGCGATGCCAGTCCGAAAAGCAGGAAAAGCCTGACCCTCATGCTTGGCAAGTTTACCCCCGGGGCGCTGAAAGCACCTTGAGCGGGGCGACGCTGGGCAAAAGGGTCTTCTTGCCAGCCCGGTCGAAGAACACCACCACCCGGGTTTGTGCTCCAGAAGCTTGCACCTGCAGCACCACGCCGCGGCCAAAGGTGGGGTGCTCCACCTTCATCCCCGGGCGAAAGCCGTTCCTCGCCTCTGGGGCGGGGGCTTCCTGGCGGGGCCGCACCAGAGGTTTGGGCTCCCAGTGCGGTAAGGGCGAGGGCGAGGTTAACCCTTCCCGACGCACCTCGGGCGGCAGCTCGGCGAGGAAACGGGAAGGTCGGGTGGTGCGGGTTTCCCCGTGAAGACGGCGGCTGCGGGCCCAGGTGAGCACCAGCTTCTTGCGGGCCCGGGTCATCCCCACGTACAAAAGGCGGCGTTCTTCCTCCTCGTCGGCAAGCTCCGGCTCCTCCCCCCGCATGAGCGGCAACAGCCCCTCCTCCAAGCCCACCAGGTACACCACGTCAAACTCCAGGCCCTTGGCGGCATGGAGCGTGGAAAGCAGCACCGACTGGGGGGCGGTTTCGGCATCGGCTTCGGAAAGCAGCGCCACCTCGTCCAAAAACGAAGGCAGCGTAAGACCGCGCTGCTCAGCTTCGGCGGCGGCGTTAACCAGCTGGTCGAGGTTGGCAAGGCGCGCCCGATCCTCCTCTTCGCGGGTGTCGTACTGGGCGGCCAGCCCCGATTGCTCCAAAAGCGCCGCCACCAGCTCCCGCAACGAGCCACCGGCCTGCTGGCGGAGGGAGTCCAGCAGCTCCCAAAACCGCGCTAAGGCTTCCCGGGCTCGGGGGGTCAAGGTTTCCGGAAGGCGCCGGGAGGCTTCACAAAGGGAGCACCCCCAGATCTGAGCGGCTTGCCGCAAGCGCTCCAGGGTCACCGCCCCCAGGCCCCGGGCGGGGACGTTCACCACCCGCAGGAAAGCCAGTTCGTCGTCGGGGTTGGCCAAAAGCCGCAGGTACGCCAGGGCGTCCCGCACCTCCGCCCGGTCCCAAAAGCGCACGCCCCCTACCACGCGGTAGGGAACCCCCCAGCGCACCAGCTCTGCTTCCAGCGGCCGGGATAGCGCGTTGATGCGGAAAAGGACGGCAATGGACGTGCGTCCCGCCGCCCTTTCCCGGCGGATATCCGCCACCACCAGACCCGCCTCGTCGCTTTCATCGGCAGCAGCCAGGACCCGCACCGGCTCCCCGTCGCCGGAGCAGGAACGCAGCAGCTTGGGCCGGCGGCGGGTGTTGTGGGCAATGACCGCCGCCGCCGCTTTGAGGATGGGCTCCGCCGAGCGGTAGTTGTTGCCCAAGGTGAGCACCTTGGCCCCGGGGTAGGTGTGCTCAAAGCGCAAGATGTGCTCTAACTCCGCGCCGCGGAAGCGGTAAATGCTCTGGTCCTCGTCGCCCACGGCGGTGAGGTTGGGCCTGGGCCCGGCCAGGTGCCATAAAAGCTCCATTTGCACGGGGTTGGTGTCCTGAAACTCGTCCACCAGGAGGTAAGTGAAGCGCTGGCGCAAGCTCTGCCGCAAGCCCGCATCCTCGGCCAGGAGCTTTACCGCCAGCACCAGCATGTCGTCAAAGTCCACCGCTCCTGCGGCCTGCAGGCGCTCTTGGTAGCGCTCCACCACCGCGGACACCAGCTCCGAGGCGGAAACCGCCGAGGACGACCCGTTCTTCCAGCGAGAAATGGCCGCCCGGGCCGCCCGGGGGGAAAGCTGAGTGGAGGGGATCCCCAGCTCCTTGAGCACCTGCTCCACCAGGCGCCGCTGCTCGTCCTCATCGGCAATGGCAAAACGCGGGGGGAGCCCCACCTTTTCCGGGTACTGGCGTAAAAGCGTCAAGGCAAAGCGGTGGAAGGTGCCCACAAACCCGCCGCGCAGGGGCCCGTGCAGCAGCTTTTCCACCCGCTCGGCCATTTCCCTGGCTGCTTTGTTGGTGAAGGTCACGGCCAAAACGTTGTGGGGTTGGGCTCGCCCCGAGGCCAAAAGCCAGGCAATGCGGTACGTCAGCACCCGGGTCTTGCCGGAGCCGGCCCCCGCCACCACCAAAAGCGGCCCTTCCCCGTAGGTGACGGCTTCCCTCTGCTCGGGATCCAAGTCCTCCAAGAAACGCACGCCTTCCTCCCGTAGGCGGGCATTGTACCCGGGGAGGGACTACTCCACGGTGACGCTCTTGGCCAGGTTGCGCGGCTGGTCCACGTCGCAACCCCGCAGCACCGCCACCCGGTAAGCCAAAAGCTGCAGTGGCACCACCGCCACGATGGGCAAAAGCGGCCAGGGGAGGCGGGGCAGGGGGACAAGCCTCTGGGCGATCTCCCGCAACCGCGGGTGCTCACCATCCCCCACCACGTAGACGGGAGCCTTGCGGGCCCGCACTTCCTCAAGGTTGGAGAGGGTCTTCTCCGTAAGCTCAAAAGCCGGGCACAGGCCAATAACGGGGAAATCTTCGTCCAAAAGGGCAATGGGCCCGTGCTTCATTTCCCCAGCCGGGTAGCCCTCGGCGTGCACGTAGGAGATTTCCTTGAGCTTCAAGGCCCCTTCCAGGGCAATGGGGTAAAGCACCCCGCGCCCCAGGTAGAGGGCGTTGCGGGCATGCTGGAGCTCTCCCGCCACGCCCTCCACGCTGGATTCGGTGTGCAGCGCTTGCTGGAGGTCGTAGGGGAGGTGGAAAAGCCGCCGCTCCAGGGCTTCGTCGGCTTCCCCCCGGGCCCGCCGCCACGCCAGGGCCAAAACCAGAAGCGCCACCAGCTGCGAGGTAAAGGCCTTGGTGGAAGCCACGCCAATTTCCGGTCCGGCGCTGGTGGGGAGCTTCACCTCCGAAAGCCTTTCGGCCATGGCCCCCCGCACGTTGCAAATGCTTCCCACCAGCGCTTGCTTGTCCTTGGCCAGGCGCATGGCAGCCAGGGTGTCGGCGGTTTCCCCCGACTGGGTGATCCCCACCACCAGCGAAGAGGGGGGAACAAGCGGCTCTCGATAGCGAAACTCGCTGGCGTAGTCCACCCGGCACGGAACCCCCGCCAGGGTTTCCAGGTAAAACTTGCCCACCAGCGCCGCATGCCAGGAGGTCCCGCAGGCCACCAGGTGCACAGAGGAAAGGCTGCGCAGGAGTTCCGGGGGCAACCCCCAGGGCGTAAGGTCAAACCCCCTTTCACCCACCAGCACCTGCAGGGTTTGCGCGCAGGCCCCCGGCTGCTCGTGGATTTCCTTGAGCATGAAGTGCTTGTAGCCGCCCCGCTCCACCTGCCCGGGGTCCCAATCCAGCACCACTTCGGGCCGGCTTACCGGCCGGTCGGTAGCGTCAAAGATCTGCACCCCTTGCGGGGAAAGGAGCGCCACGTCCCCATCCTCCAGGTGCAGGCAGCGGCGGGTGAGGGAAACCACCGCCGCCGGATCGGAAGCCACCAGCGTTTCCCCCTCACCGAAGCCCACCACCAGCGGCGGGCCCTGACGGAAGGCCACCAGCACCCCGTTCTCCCGCCGGTCCATGGCCACCACCGCAAACTGCCCGGAAAGCCGGCGACGCACGGAAAGGGCCCGCTCCAGGAGGCTTCCCCGCTCCCGGGCCAAAAGGTGGGCGATCACCTCGCTGTCGGTATCGGAGGAAAATTGGGCCCCTTCCCGCTTGAGCTCCTCCTTGAGCTCTACGTAGTTTTCGATGATGCCGTTGTGCACCACCGCGCAGAGCTTTTGGTCGTCGGTGTGCGGGTGGGCGTTGCGCTCCACCGGTGGGCCATGGGTGGCCCACCGCGTGTGGCCAATGGCCACCTGCCCGGAAACCGGGGCGGCATAGGCCTTTTCCAGCAGGTTCACGAGCTTGCCCTCGGCCCGCAAAACCGCCAAGCCCGAGTCCGTGTGCACCGCAATCCCTGCTGAATCGTAACCGCGGTACTCCAAGCGGCGCAGGGCTTCCAGCACCAGGGGCACCGCTTGGCGAAAGCCCACGTAGCCCACGATCCCGCACATGCCTAGCTCCCCCTCATATACGTCAAGGGCGCCACCTGCGTGCCCGGAGCCAGCTGCACATCCTCCAGAACGCTATGGGCACCCACCCGGCACCGTTCGCCCAGCCGGCACTGTCCGCGCAGGTGCACCCCGGGTTCCAGAACGGTGTCCCGACCAATTTCGCAACCCACCTCGATCCAGGTGGTCTCGGGGTCAAGGACGGTCACCCCGTTTTCCTGCCAAAAGCGCACCACCCGGGCGTTGAGCTTTTTGCCCACTTCGGCAAGCTCCCCGCGGGTGTTGACCCCCAGCATTTCTTCGGGGTCCTGCAAACTCATGGCCACCACCTTTTCACCCCGGGCCACCAGCGCCGCCACCACATCGGTGAGGTAGTACTCCCCCTGGCTGTTGGCGGGTGTGAGCTCCAAAAGCAGGGGGCGGATTTTGGCCACATCAAACACGTAAACCCCGGCGTTCACCTCGCGGATGGTCAGCTGCTCTGGAGTGGCGTCCCGGGCCTCTACGATGGCCATTACCTCTCCATCCCGGCGTACAATGCGGCCGTAAGGCCCGCCCTCGTCCAGCACCGCCGAAAGCAAGGCGCAAGCTGCTTTTTCCTGGTGGAACGTGGCCACCAGCCGGCGCAAGCTCTCGCTCTGCAAAAGCGGGGCATCCCCGGGGAGGACCAAGGCCAGCTCGCACCCTGCCAGGGCCGGCAGCGCCACCCGCACGGCATCCCCGGTGCCGGCCGGAGGATCCTGCACCACTAGCTCCACCTTTTGCCCGGAAAGGAACACCTCCACCTGCTCTTTACGGTGCCCCACCACCACCACGGTCTTGGCCGGGGCAAGCGGGGCCACCGCTTCCAGCACCCACTGCAAAAGCGGCCGGCCGTGGGCGGGGTGGAGCACCTTGGCCAGCTGGGTTTTGAGGCGCTTGCCCTGCCCTGCCGCCAGAACCACCGCGCCCAGCTTCAAGCCCGGGCCTCCCACAGCTCCCAGAGGGCTTGCGCCAGACGCTCCGGGTCGTGGCGCACCGTGCCCTCCGGTGTGACCTTTAACAGCTTCCGCGCCTCCACTCTAACCCCGGAGACCCCCTCCAAAGCCACCGGCTCAGCCCCTGCCGCCCGGTAGCGGGCAGCCACCTCCGGAGGCAAAGGCTCGCTGTTGGCCAGCACCACGTCCACCTGGAGGGAGGGGGCGTAGGTTTTCAACGCCTGGAGGTGATCGCCCAGGGAAAACCCCGTGGTTTCGCCGGGTTGGGTGACGAGGTTGGCCACGTACACCTTGAGCGCCCGGCTTTCGGCCAGCGCCTGCACCACCCCCCGCACCAGGAGGTTTGGGATGATGCTGGTAAAAAGCGAACCCGGCCCCAAAACCACCAGTTGGGCTTGGCGGAGGGCGGCCAACACCTCAGGAAGGGCGGGAGCATCCGCGGGAGAAAGCGCCACCCGCCGGGGGGGGCCGGAGGTGGAAATGGCGGTTTCCCCCACCACCATGCGGCCATCGGCCGATTCCCCCACCAGGTGAACGTTGGCGTGGGTGGCGGGAAGCACCAATCCCCGCACCCGCAGCACCTCCCCGGCCAGCCGCACCGCTTGCGAAAAATCCCCGGTGAGGTGGGTGAGGGCAATCATGAACAGGTTGCCCAGGGAATGACCTCCGGTGGGCCCTTCCCCCGGAAAGCGAAAGGCAAAAAGCCGGGTTAAAAGCTCCTCGTCTTCGGCCAGCGCCACCAGGCAGTTGCGCACGTCCCCCGGGGCCGGCACCCCAAACTCCTGGCGCAGGCGACCGGAAGAGCCGCCATCGTCGGTGACCGTCACCACCGCCGTGAGCGAAGCGAGGGGCAAGGTCTTGGCACCCTTAAGGAGGGTTGCCAGACCCGTACCACCCCCCAGGGCCACCATGCTCACCTCTCCAGCCGTCACGGGGGGAGTATACAAAAAGGACAGCTCTTACTTCTTGGAAAGCTCCTGAAGCACCAGCTTGGCCACCGCTTTCAGGGTCTCGAAGACGCCGGTCCCTTGGGTGGCCACCGCCTCAAAGGTGGGTTCGCCCTTGACGTTCAACAGGCGGTACATCTCGTCGTAAGGCACCGCTGAAGGCAAATCGCGCTTGTTGAACTGCAAAACGTAAGGGATGGTCATGAGGTCGAAGCCATTTTCCCGCAAGTTCACCTTGAGGTTTTCCAGGGATTCCAGGTTGGCGTCCATGCGGGCCTCTTGGGAGTCGGCCACGAACACCACCCCGTCCACACCCTTGAGGATGAGCTTCCGGGAGGCATCGTAAAACACCTGACCGGGCACCGTGTACAGGTGAAAGCGCGTACGGAAGCCCCGCACCGTCCCCAAATCCAAGGGGAGAAAATCAAAAAACAACGTGCGGTCGGTTTCGGTGGCCAGGGAAATGAGCTGCCCTTTGGCCTGGGGGTTGGTCTTCTCGTAAATGTACTGCAAGTTGGTGGTCTTGCCGCCCAGACCTGGCCCGTAGTACACGATCTTGCAGTTAATTTCCCGGGAAGCGTAGTTGATGAAGCTCATTCGGAGAACAGGTTGTCAATGTCTTCGTCGGTAATTTCGGCAAAGGGAGAAACCGGCGCCTGCCCTTGCTGCGCCGCTTTGTTAGCCATGGCGTTGAGCACTTCCTCCAGCTCTTGCGCCGCTTTCCGCACCCGCAGCCGCACCAAACCCAGCGACGACCGCTCGTCAAAGATCACCACCAGGATCAGGCGCTGCGCCACGATGGAGATGTGGATGTTGTCCCGCTCCCCCTCGTGAAACAGGATGGAAAACTCCTTCTCGCCGATGAGCCTCGCCAAGCCATCGGTGGCCGCCACGTTGCCGGCGGTGAGCGAAGCCAACGACGTGGTGTCCACCTTTTCCAGATCGCCCTTAGCGGCAATTTGCTGGCCGTTCTTGTCAACCAGGAAAACGATCTTGGCGTTAGCGTCCACCCATAGCCGCGAGAGGATGCTGTTAATCCGCTCGAACTCCTCCTCGTACATCACCAAATTGGGCCCCAGCATGCTCATTACCTCTGCCCTCCGCGCCGCCAGTTGCAGTATACCCCGACACCAAGCCTCATTCCATCCCCCGGCGCGCCACCAGGGCACGAGCCAAGGTGACGGCATCAGCGTACGAGATTTCCCCTCCCGCTGGCAAGCCAAAGGCAATGCGGGAGGTTTTCACGCCTTTGGGCCGCAAAAGCTGCACCAAAAAATGAGCGGTGGCTTCCCCTTCCACCGTGAGGTTGGTGGCCAGGATGACCTCCTGCACACCCCCGGCAGCCACCCGGTCCACCAGCTTTGCCACCGTGAGCTCTTCCGGGCCAATGCCCCGCAGAGGGTCAAGGGTTCCCAAAAGCACGTGGTAAAGCCCTTTGAACTCGCCGGTGGCTTCGATGGCCCAGGCGTTCACCGGTTCTTCCACCACGCAAATCACCGTGCGATCCCGCCCGGGATCGTCGCACACCGGGCAGCTGCCCTCGGCCAAAAGGAAGCAGGTGGGGCAGAAGCCCACGCGCTCATGGGCTTGCGCCAGTGTCTGGGAAAGCCTCAAGGCCTCCTCCCGCTCTTTCAGCAGGTACTGGGCCATGCGCACCGCCGAGCGCGGTCCTACCCCGGGGAGCTTTTGCAGTTCCTCCATCAAGGCCCGCACGCTGGGTGGACGCAAATCCACCTAAAAAAGCCCTCCCGGTAAACCCATGCTGGCCAGCAAGCCCTTGGCCTTTGCATCGGCCTCCCGGGCCGCTTCCTCCCAGGCCACCTTCACCATTTCCGCCAAGAGCTCGGCGTCGGCTTCGGTCAAAGCGCTGGGCTCAAAGCTCACGCCTTTGAGCTCTTTGAGGCCGTTGAGCCTCACCACCACCAAACCGCCTCCCGCCCGCCCCTCAACTTCTAGCTGGGAGAGCTGCTGCTGCAGGGATTCCTGGGCTTTTTGCGCTTGCCTTAAGAGCTCTTGAATCTTCACGACTGTTCCTCCACCTTGGTGATCTTGCCGCCAAAAACCTCAAGCACCGCCTGCACCCGGGGATCGGCAGCCACCTTTTGCTCCAGAGACGGCTCGGCTTCCGTGACCACCAACCGCACCTTCTGGGCCAGGCCCAGCTCCCGGGCCAGGCTTTCCAGGCTGGCAAGCGCCTCCTGCAGCGCCTTGGCGGTGGCGTTGGGCCCTCCCGAGCGCAGGCGAATCAACAGCTCCCCCTCCCCCAGCGAAAGCTCGCAGAAGCTCCGCAACCTGGCAGCCAGCGCCACCCCCAGCTTGTGACCCACCTGGTCCAAAAACCCCTCCAGAGGTGAAGCCCCCAGGGGCAACGACCCTTCGGAAAAACCGGCCGGGCTTGCACTTGGGGCCACCGCTTGGTTTCCGGCCAAAAGCGCCTCCACGCGCACCAGCCGCGGCCAAAGCGCCAGCTTGCCCACGGCCACCATCACCCCTAACCCGGGGCTCGGGGCCGCGCTCACCAGCTCCCGCCCCGAAATAGCCAGGCTCAGGATCCGCAGCAGGGAGGCAAGCCCCACCTGAGCGGCGGAGTCAGCCAAAGCCTCACGAAAAGGCGGTGGGTAGGGCAGCGGTGCTTCGCGGTTGGCCGCCACCAGCACCAAGCTGCGCAACAGTTCCAGCAGCTCCTGGTACAGCAAAAGGGGGTCGCCCCCTTGGGCCTCCCGCTGGGCCACCAGCTCCAGCGCTCGCCCCGGGTTGCCGGAAGCCAGGGCCTGCCAGAGCTCCACCAGAAACTCCAGGGGCGGCAAACCCAGGACCTGACTCACCGCCGCAGCATCCACGGCGGCTTCCCCCACAAAGGAACGCACTTGGTCCAGGATCGAAAGGCCATCCCGCAGGCTGCCCTGGGCGGCGCGGGCAATGAGGTGCGCGGCGGCGTCCTCGAGGGCGAACTTCTCCCGGGCGGCCACTTCCTTCAGCCTTTGGGCGATGGTTTCCGTGGGCAAAGGGCGGAAGTCCAGCTGCTGGCAGCGGGAAAGGATCGTTGGGGGGAACTTGTGCTTTTCCGTGGAGGCCAAGATGAACACCACGTGGGGCGGCGGCTCCTCCAGGATCTTGAGCAAGGCGTTAAAAGCTTCACCGGTGAGCTGGTGGGCCTCGTCCAGGATAAAAACCCGGTAGCGATCGCGCACCGGCAGGATCCGCGCCACCTCCCGCAGCTCCCGCACGTTATCAATGCCGCGGTTGGAAGCGGCGTCAATTTCCAGCACGTCCATGGAGGTGCCTTCGGCAATTTCCCGGCAGGGCACGCACTGGCCACAGGGGTCCGGAGTGGGACCGCGCTCGCAGTTGAGGGCCTTGGCGAGAATCCTGGCCGCCGTGGTCTTCCCCACACCCCGCAGGCCCGAAAACACGTAAGCATGGGAAACCTTGCCGGTGGCCAGGGCGTTGCGCAGGGTGCGCACCACCGTTTCCTGACCCACCAAATCCTCAAAGGTTTGCGGGCGGTAGCGACGGGCCAGAACCTGATAGGCGCTCACCAGCGGCCCCTTTGGCTCTTTTCGGCAATCGCGAGCACGGAGGAACCCGGGGGGACCGCGGCGCCCGGTGGCCTTCCCTTATCGCTGCTCCCTTCCGGGCCTGACGAGGTTCGGGAAACACCGTCGCGCGGGACCCGGGTTCCTCCCTGCCCACGACACCCTTTTTGTCTTAAGCGTGAAACGGCCTGCCCACTCTGGCGGAACCCTCTGGCGGCACCGCGGGTCTCACCCGCCCCCTCCGCCAGAAGGCTCAAGCAAAAACTCGAGGCAGAGAAAAAACTGGCGGAGAGGGCGGGATGGCGGGAACGCCGCTCTGCCACGCCCCCCTTCGCCTGCACTCTCAAACCACGCTCCGCTGCCCTGCAGCCCGCGTCGCGCCCCACACCCCAACCACCCGCGCGGTCGAACCCTCTGGCAGCACCGCGGGTCTCACCCGCCCCCTCCGCCAGAAGGCTCAAGCAAAAACTCGAGGCAAAGAAAAAACTGGCGGAGAGGGCGGGATTCGAACCCGCGGTACGGTTGCCCGTACACACGCTTTCCAAGCGTGCTCCTTCAGCCACTCGGACACCTCTCCGCACGTTGCCTTCAACCACACACGGTCCTTTCAAACACCATCCCTGGCGGAGAGGGTGGGATTCGAACCCACGGTCCCCCGGCAGGGGGACAACGGTTTTCGAGACCGTCCCGTTCGACCGCTCCGGCACCTCTCCCGCCGTCGCCCCATGGGCGAGGGTAAAGTCTAGCGTCTACTCCGCTGGTTTGCAAAGAACCGGGAAAGCAAAGCCGAGGCCTCATCGGCCAAAAGCCCCGCCCGCCAGGCAACCTTGTGGTTGAGACGGGGGTCCTCCAAAAGGTTGGCCAGTGAACCCACAAAGCCTAGCTTGGGGTCGGGAGCTCCGTAAACCACCTGCGCCAGGCGCGCCAGCACGCACGCCGCCGCGCACATGGGGCAGGGCTCCACCGTGACGTACAAACGGCAGCCCAAAAGCCGCCAGGAGCCAAGCCGTCGCGCCGCCTCCCGCAGGGCCAAGAGCTCGGCATGGGCAGTGGGGTCCTGATCCCGCTCCCGGCGGTTCCCCGCCGCGGCTACAACGTTCCCCGTGGCATCCACCACCACCGCCCCAATGGGCACATCGCCGCCCGCCGCCGCTTCCTCTGCCTGGGCTAATGCCTGGCGCATAAAAGAGCGGTCATCTTCGCTGAACACCCACTGGGGCGTCGTTTCCGCCGGCACCGCTCCATTGTAGGGCCTGCTAGCATGAGACATGCTTGGGCGGCCGCGACCCGCACTGTGGGGCATGGGTTTCGGGGCCCTGTACCTCCTGACCGCAGCCCGCACCCCGCAATGGGCTGACGCCAGCAAGCTCACGCTTTACGCCCTTCATGGCTACTTCCCCTCCTTGAACCCCGGCGACCACCCGGGCTGGACGGTTTTGGCCTGGCTCTGGCTGCAGCTGGTGCCACAGGACCCCATCCTCGCCTGCCACTGGCTTTCAGCCCTGGCCGGAGCGCTGTCGGTGGCTTTCCTGGTCAAGCTCCTGCTGCTGCAGGAAAAACCCCCGCAGGTGGTGCGGGGGGCTGCTGTGGTTTGGGGCGTGGCCCACAGCCTCTGGTGGGCCGCCGCTGCCACCGAAACCTACACCCTGGCTTCGGCATTGACGCTCGCTTGCCTGGTGGCCGGGCACAAGCAAAAGGGGCTCCTTGCCGGTCTTTTGGCTGGGTGGGCAGCGGCCACCCACGCCCTTACGTTGTTTCTCACGGCACCAGCGTTGGCGACTGGTAGCGGTTTGGGCCAGCGGGCCGCGGGTTTTCTCGTGGGCGCAAGCCCCGTGTGGCTTGGGCTTTTCTTTAACCCCGGAAGGGATCCCCTCACCGGTCACAGCTCCGCAGGGCTTCCCAGCCTGGCCTGGCATGTGGCGAGCTTTCTTTCGCCTTCCCGCTTTCTCCTGGGGTTGGCCCTTCTGATCGCCCTCCTGCTTTGGAACTTGGGGCCCCTGGGCTTCTGGGCCTGGTGGCAGGCTTCCCCCGGCAGGCGTGCCGCCCTCTGGCGTCTGGCCGTGCTGGCGCTTTTCCTTGCCTTTTACGCCCCTTTCCGCCTCCACCTCATGGTGGGTTTCCTGCTGCTGGGCCTGCTGCTGTGGCGCCCCCCGTCCCTGACAAAAGCAGCAGTAGGCCTTCAGCTGCTCACGCAAACGGTGCTCTACTTGGGCGTTCCTTGGGCTCTGACCCACTGGAACCTGGCTGGCCTTTACCTGCGGCCGCTGCCCTACCGCAACAACGCGGCTTACTTTTTAAACCCGGTCAAGGCCAGCGATCGAAGTGCCCACCATTACGCCCTGGAGCTTTTTTCCACCGCTCCACCCAACGCCGTGATCCTGGCCGATTTCAACCCCGGCGCGGTGTTGAAGCTGATGCAAGAAACCCGGAAGCTTCGCCCCGATATCACCGTGGAGCCCACCGTGGTGGACAACTGCGTGCGCAGCGCCAAGCCCGCCGAATGCCTCGCCCAACGCATCAAGGAAGTCCTTGAGCAGGGCCGGCCGGTGCTGCTGGCCGATGCCTACGAGCCTTACTACCGGCTCTCCGAGCTCGGGGATTTGGGCCTAGCTGTCTCCATGGAAAAAAGCGGCCGACCGCCAAAAATCAGGTGGCGCGCCGACAGGGACTCGAACCCCGAACCTTCTGATCCGTAGACGGACATCCGCGCTTTTCTGGCTGTTTATGACTTTTTAGCGATGCAGCGTAACAGCTTGAAGGGGAAGGACTAGCTGCATACGGGTGTTTCGCTCGGTTTCTGGATTTTTCCGCCTGGGTGAGTATCATGTGAGTATCGCGGGGACGTTCTGATTCACCCCCCCGCCAGAGACTGTTAGGTGAGTATCGGGTGAGTGTCGGGTGAGTAACACATAAGTGGAGGTGAATATGAGGGTGAAAATCACCGATAGGTTGCTGGAACGCAAGGACTTACCCAGGTTCGTGTTTGATACTGAACTCACCGGCTTTGGGGTGGAGGTTTTACGCTCCGGGAAGCGAGCGTTCTTTGTGCAGTACGGGCCCCGGAACCGCCGCCGCCGGTTCTCCTTCGGGGTTTGGCCGGTGTTCAACGCTGGAGCCGCCCGCCAGAAAGCCAAAGAGCTGCTTTTGGCCGTAGCCCAGGGGAAAGACCCCGTACGGGAACGCCAGGAAGAGCGGCAGAGCCAAGAACTCACCTTTGCCGACTGGGTGCGCCACTATCTCGTGGAGGTCACGCAACGCAAGAAGCAACCCCGCCACGACCGCTGTTACCTTCCCCGAGCCGCAAAAATCCTGGGAACTTTGCCTTTGGTGGCGCTCACCCCGGGGGACATTGCCCGAGCGCTGCAAACAATCTTGAAAGAGGCCGCAAAGCACCCTGCCGCTTCCGGGCCGGTGCCGGGGGCCACTACCGCCAACCGCTTTTTGGCTTCCGTGCGGGCCTGCCTGGCGGTGGCGAAGCGCCGGGGGCTTATCCCTACAAATCCCGCCGAAGCGGTGGAACCGCTTCCCGAACCTCCACCGCGAGCTCGTGTGTTGACCGATAGCGAACTCGCCCGACTGGGGGAGGTGCTCGCCACCTGGCCGAACCCCATTGAACGGGCCGCCATCACGCTGCTGATGGAAACGGGAGCCCGCAGCTCCGAGCTTTTGCGCGCCCGCTGGGAAGACGTGGACCTAGAGGCGGAACCCCCGTACTGGCGGATTCCCTCCCCCAAGGCGGGCACGCCGCAGGTTGTACCCCTGACCCCCAGGGCCTGCCAGGTGCTGCGGGAACTTCCCCGGTTGGGGGAGTACATCATCCCGGGCTTGTGGCCAGACAGACCCCGCGCAAGTTTGCTTCCCGCATGGCGCAAAATCTGCGCCACTGCCGGCATTGCCGGCGCCACCCTCCACGACATCCGCCGGACCTTCGGTTTGCATGTCGCCGCCCGTGCTGGCATCTTTGCTGCTTCCAAGCTGTTGCGCCACAGTGATCCCCGGATCACGGCCAGGGTTTATGCGCCGCTGGGGTTGGCCGACCTGGCTGCCACCCTGGCCAAGACCGGCACCCCTGGGGACGTACTGACTTTCCAGCGGAAAAAGCACCGCTAAGGCCGGGAACGTTTTTTTTGGCGCTTGCGGTACGCCCGAGCTGCAACCCGATCGCGGCATTTCTTGCTGCAGTACTTCTGCTCACTTCGCTTGGGGGCAAAAGAAGCTTCGCACTCTTCGCATGTCTTCCCTTCCGGTAAGGTGCCAAACAAATCCTTAACCGCCTTCAGGAGGACGCATCCCCAGAGGTTGTTTGGTTCCAAGATCGGCCTTTTGATACCCCGGAATGGATCAAAGACCACACGGAGGTGCTTCTGGAACTCTTCGGCTGCCTTTTCGGTTGCGAGGTACCAGAGCTCAAGCAATGGCTTCGGTTCATCTTTAAGACCGGCAAGAAGCCTTTCGCGCTTTGTGTCGTAAACGTCCATTCCGTGTAGGGAGAAGCGAAGAAGTGCTTTCTTCCTTGCCCGCACCTGTGCGGACCAGATAAGCGCCATCTCGTTCGCTGCGTGAAAGAGCGTGCCGTCTTCGCCTGCTAAAGCCACCGAGTCTTTTGGCACCATCCAAAAAGTCATGAATTCGTGTTTTCTGCGCAGCATGCGTTCTGCAGCTTCCACGTCCCTCATGAGCCAGACATGTGCTGCTTCCAAAAGCGTCGCCAGCAAGCTTGCGTGGAAGCGAAGAGTCTCCAGGGATTCAACGTAGCGCGAGTCGTGATCTGGGCCTATTCGACCTAAGCCCAAAAAACCGAACCGCTTCACGAAGTGGAAAGCGGCCTGGCCAAACTCCGGGCCCTCTTTCGGGTGCTTGGCCAACGCCGCAAACTCCCGGTGAAGATTAGGATAGCGATCTGGTTCGTAGAACTTCCCCCCAGACAGGGTTCTTAGGACCACGTAGTCGCTCGTTAGGTAAATGTGTCGCTCCGAGGGCCTCCACCATGTAAATCGTTGGCGTAAATTAACTTCCATTCTTAAACCCCCTAAATGTGCGTCAGCGGATCGTCAGCGCATAAGCCTCGTTTATGCGCATGCTCCTAGTTTAATCGAGGAGGGTTAGAGCATGCCGTCGTTGCTGGATGAAAAACAGGTTGCGCAGCTGTTAAGGTGCTCGCCGCTTACTTTGCGGATTTGGCGCTGTAGAGGCCAGGGGCCGCCTTACCTGAAGATTGGAAGACTTGTTCGCTACGACCCCAACCAAGTTGAGGCGTGGCTACGGTCGCGGATGCGGGGGGAAGGCGAAAAATGATGGAAGAGAAGCGGCTTTTCTTGCGCACCCACCGCCTGCAGCCCCCCGACCCCTACTTCTCGCGTGAGCAGTTTTTGCGCTACCACCATCGAGACTTGGCAACCATGACCGAGCAAGAGCTTGACAAGGAAATCCGCCGCGCTGTTGTGGCTGCGAGTCTGGCACTTTTTCCTTCGTGGGCGGCCTGGTGGGAGCAGCGGTACCAAGCCGCGCGGGCGGAGCGAGCCCGCCGGAAGGGGGGTGGGTATGAGCGGCGGTGAAACGCTGAACGAGGTGCGCGCGTTCATTGGGCGCTTTGTGGTTGCTTCCGAGGCGGTGAAGGACACCCTCACGCTGTGGGTTGCCTACACCTACACCTGGCAAAGCTTCCCGGTGGCCCCCTATTTGGCCATCGTTTCCCCTACGAAGCGATGTGGCAAAACCCGGGCGCTGGAGGTGCTGGAGTGCCTGGTTCGCAACCCCTGGCGCGCCGTGGCGCCCACCCCCGCCGCTTTGTATCGCACCATCGAAGCGGAACACCCGGTGCTGCTGCTGGATGAGCTAGACACAATCTTCAAAGGCCGCACTGAGGCGGAGCTTTCTCTTCAGGCCATCATCAACGCCGGCTACCGCAGGGGCGGCTTCGTTCCCCGCTGTGAAAAGAACGGCAAAGGAAAGATGACCGTGCAGAAATTTGACGTGTTTGGCCCCAAGGTGCTGGCTGCCATCGGCCACCTGCCGCCCACCATTCAGGACCGCTGTATCACCATCCAGCTGGAGCGCGCCACCGTTAAACTGCCGCGCTTCATCCTCTCCCGGGAACTGGAAGCCGCCGCACCGCTGCGCGCCGCCCTGGCGGAAGCCTTTGGTGGCGGGGTTCCTGACCCGTGGCCGACCGACATCCCATCGCAGCTTGACGACCGGGCGGCCGAGATTTGGGCACCACTTTTGGTGATTGCTGAAGGCGCCGGCGGGGATTGGCCCAACCGTGCGTGGCGCGCTGCTATCCAGCTTTCCGCTGGGCGAGGGGTAGATGAAACCCCCGCCGTAGAAGCCCTGGGGTTCGTGGCAAAACTTTTCCAGGAAAAAGCCGTGGACCGCCTGGCCACCACCACCATCATCCCCGAAGGCCAAGAGGCTGGGGTTTTTGACCGAGACTTCACCCCCCGGCGCTTGGCAAAGCTTTTAGCACCCTTTGGAATCACCCCGGCCAAGTGGAAGGACACTGAGGGCAAGACGGTGCGAGGCTACCTGCGGGAGCAAGTGGCTGCAGCTGCGGCCGTTTACACCCCTCAGGAAACCGCCACAAGCGCCACCGGAGTTGTAACCGACGATGTTGCAAACACTTACACGGTGGCGGATGGGTGGCGGGTGGCGCTTCCAAGCGCCACCAATGCTGATACGCCGTCTCAGGTGGCGGATGTATCCGCCACCCGCCACCAAAGCGCCACCGCGCACGTTATTGATCATAAAGGTACTTCTTCCGCCGGTGGCGGAAGTGGCGCTTTCTTCTCGGGTACTGAGGCCGGAAGCCTGCCCGAAAAAGGAGGAAAGCATGGCACCCCAAGCCGTAAGCTCATTTGACCTTCCGGCGGGGGTTCGGGTGTCTGCCTCCCCTGACGGAAAGTTTCTGGTGGTGGAACCAGCTGAGTTGCTTACCCCTGAGCACGAAGCCAAGCTTGTAGAGCTGAAGCCCCGCATCTTGGCCCTGCTCCGCTGGAACCACTGCCCCACCTGCCTGCAGCCGTTGGAGCTCCAGCCGGGCCAAGCTCGGGCGTGGTGTGGGCACTGCCAGTGGGCATGGTTTGAGATACTGGGGGAGCCTAGCGGGTGGAAGGACACCCCCATGGCGCTGGCGTCCCGCCGCGCGTCAATGGGCTTGTGCCCCACCTGCGGGGTGTGGCTCGGGGCGAGGGGCTGCTGGCGTTGTGGGGCCACCTGCCCTATCCCCGGGTGTGACCACGCGAGGCATTGAACGGAGGGCGAACGATGGACGCACGCGAAAGAACCAGCGGAAAAATCCCGACCGCCCGCTGGCGGTACATCACGGACGAAACCGTAACGCTTAAGACCCTGGCGGAAGAGCTCGGTATCTCTTACCCCTACCTGAAAAACAAAGCCGCTCATGAACGATGGGCGGAGCAACGCCAGGAGTTCCAAAGGAAGGTGATGGAAAAGGCAAGTGCCAAGGTGGCGGATGAGGTCGCGCGCTTGGCGGAAGAACACCGGAAGATTGCCCGCAAGGCCATGGAAGTCGCGCAGCCCATCTTTGAAGGCAAGGTTGGGGAGCTGACCCCATTCCAAGCGTGGAGTGTCATTCGCGAGGCCGTGGAGCTGGAGCGCAAGAGCACCGGCCTTGACGAGCAAGTAAAGGCCCAGGTTGTCGAACACCTGGTGGTCCTGCTCAACGTGGCGAAAACACTACTGCAGCCCGAGCAGTTTGAAGAGCTGAGGACAAGGCTGCTTGAGGCCTCGGGGGTGGGGTAGGGGGTGGCCAAGACGTTGCTTTTTTGCATCGCCGGCGGGCAAAGGTCCACCCCTGGCTTAGTTACCGCCAGGCGCATTGCACGCTTTCCAGCTTTTTAGGGGCACCTGCCGATTCCGCAAAGGCCGGGGGGCATGAAAAAGTATCATCTCCCCGGCCGCGAGCGCGGCCCGGCCTTTGCTCGCTCAGCACCTAACTTCCCGTGAGGGCTGCCAGCGGTGACCATCGCTACCGGCACCCTCGGTGTTTTGCCCCTTGTGGCTTCCCCCCCACGCGCGGCTGCTAGGGGGAGGGCCTGCACCTTCACCGGGTGGGCGTTTTTCCGCTTAGGTGAGTATCATGTGAGTATCGCTGGGTTCCTTCTTCAGGCTGCCGGGAGCTAAGTGCTTGATTTCATTGGCGCGCCGACAGGGACTCGAACCCCGAACCTTCTGATCCGTAGTCAGATGCTCTATCCAATTGAGCTATCGGCGCGCCTGCGCCAAAAGGATTATAGCTCAAGGGATGATGTCCAAGGCAAGGGGCCGGGCTACCCGGGCTCGGTTAGGCCACAAAGGCTCCAGAAACGCTGGTATCGGCCAGGCTTCCCCCCGGTTCGAGAACCCTGGGGTGAGCGGTATCGTATAGTGCCGGGGAGGCCTCGCAAATGGCTCAGCTGCAGCTGGACAGGGTGAGCAAGGCATTCGGAGCTGTGCAGGCGGTTCGGGAGCTGTCGTTTTTGGTGCCCCGGGGCAGCATTTACGGGCTTCTTGGCCCTAACGGCGCGGGGAAGACCACCACCATCCGCATGATCATGCGCATCGTGCTGCCCGACGCCGGCACCATCCTCCTGGACGGGGAAGCGGTGGACGACCTTAAGCGGGAGCGCATTGGCTACCTCCCGGAAGAGCGGGGGCTTTACCGCAAGATGCAGGTGCTGGAGCACCTGGCGTTTTTGGGCGAGGTGCGCGGGCTATCCCGGGACGAAGCCCGAAAGCGGGCCAAGGGCTGGCTTGAGCGCCTGGGCCTTGCCGATAAGGCCAGCGCCAAAGTGGAGGCGCTTTCCAAAGGCATGCAGCAAAAGGTGCAGTTCGCCGCGGCGGTGATTCACGATCCCCCTCTGGTGATTCTCGACGAGCCCTTTACCGGCCTGGACCCCATTGCCACCCGGCAGTTCAAAGACGAAATCCTGCAGATGGCCAAACGCGGTGTCACCGTGCTGTTTTCCACCCACGTGCTCCCCCAGGCCGAGGAGCTGTGCACCCACTACTGCTTGATCAACCGGGGGCGGGCGTTGTTTGCCGGAACAGCCGAGGAAGTTCGCAAGCGCTACGCCAAGCCCCAGCTGAAGCTGGCCACCGCCGATGGCGCCCCACCCCCGGAAAACCTGCCCGGCGTCAATCAAGTGGAAAAACGCAACGGGTTTTACCTTCTGCACCTGGACGGTACGCTGCAAGCCCCGCAGGTGGTGCGGGAGGTGGCCAACCGCTGCCAGGTAGCAGCGGTGGAGCACTACCAGCCAACCCTTGAGGAGATCTTCTTGCGAGCAGTGGAGGAGGACCATGTTTCGGTGGCGTAAGGCGTTGATCGTGGCCCGCCGGGAGTACCTGGTGCGGGTTAAAACCAAGGCGTTTTGGATTTCCACCCTGGCGGTCCCGGCGTTGCTCTTGGCCTTCAGCCTGGGTCCGGCTTTTCTTTTGACCCGGTCTTCGGGCACCTACCACGTGGGGGTCCTCACCACCGACCAGGACCTCTTCCACCGCATCGAGAAGGCCCTGGCCGATCGTCCCCACCGGGAGGGGGCCGGCAAGCTGGTGGTGACCGTGGAGCGCATCGAGCCTCAGCCCGATCGCGAGGGGCAAAGGGAAAAGCTCAAGGCGGCAGTGCTGGACAAGCGCTTCGCAGCCGTGGTGGTGGTCCCTGATGCACTTCCCACCGGCGCTGAAGAAGTCAAGGTGGAGTACCTCTCCACCAACGTTTCCGCCATTCAGCTCCTGGTCACGGTGGAACGAGCATTAGCGCAAGCGGTTCGGGAGAAAAAGCTCACCCAGGCGGGTGTGGCCCCGGAGGTGGCCAAGATCGCCCTTGCTGGCGTTGACCTGCTGCCCGTGAAGGTGAGCAAGGGCGGGGAGGAAAGCCGGGAAAGCGTGGCTTCTGCCTTTGCCGTTGGTTACGTGCTGGTGTTTGTGATGTTTTTTACCGCCGTGATGTACGGGATGATCGTCATGCGGGGGGTGCTGGAGGAAAAAAGCTCCCGCATCGTGGAGGTCATCGTTGCCAACCTCTCGCCGTTGGAGCTCATGTTCGGGAAGATCTTCGGGGTTGGCTTCGTAGGGCTTACCCAGTACGCCCTGTGGCTGCTGTTGGCCGCTAACATCATGGGCTTTTCTGCTGCCAGCGGAGTTGCGGGAGCCGCCAGCATCCTCACAAATCCAGTGCTCATGCTTTCGTTTGTGGCCTTTTTCGTGTTGGGCTACTTCCTCTACGGGTCGCTGTACGCCGCCCTCGGTGCGGCTTTTAACAGCGAGGAGGAAGCCCAGCAGGTGCAAAACGCCGCCGGATGGGTGATGGGCATGCCCTTCCTGTTCATGGTGCCCATCATGAACAACCCGGATTCCCCAATTTCCGTGGTGGTGTCACTGGTTCCCTTTTTTGCCCCCATGCTGTTCTTCCTGCGCATGGTGCTGCAGTTCCCACCCACCTGGCAGGTGATCCTGTGCTTTGCGCTTTTGCTGGGTACCACTGCCGTAGTGGTGCGGTTGGCCGCTGCCGTGTACCGGGTGGGGATCCTCAGCTACGGCGCCCGGCCCACGGCTAAGCAGCTCTGGCGCTGGGCCTGGGGTAAAAGCTAACAGCGCGAGCGCCGGCGGGGTTTACAGCTGCGCGCTTTTCTGCTAGGGTTTCTGCTTGCGGCGGGCCCGTTCGTCTAGAGGTTAGGACGCCGGCCTCTCACGCCGGAAACAGGGGTTCGATTCCCCTACGGGCCGCCAACACTTCATGCCCACCTACCGGCTCCTGGTTGAGTACGACGGCACAAAGTTTGCGGGCTGGCAGCTCCTCCCCCACGGGCGCACGGTGCAGGGGGTGCTTCTGGACGCCCTGCGGGAGGTCACCGGCGAGGGGGAGCTTGCCCTTTACGGAGCAGGTCGCACCGATGCCGGTGTCCACGCTTTAGGACAGGTAGCCTCTTTCCGCACCCGCAAGACCCTTTCGGTGGCCAAGGTCCTCCGGCAGCTGGAGGCGATGCTGCCCGCCGACGTGGCGGTGCGCGATTTGCGTTTGGCTGCCCCCGGCTTTCACGCCCGCCACGACGCCACGGGAAGGGCTTACCGCTATCAGCTGGCGTTGAGGCGTTCGGCCTTTGGCAAGCGCACCACCTGGTGGGTGGGGACGCCACTGGATGTGGAGGCCATGGCCAGAGCTGGCCAGTCTTTCGTGGGAAGGCACGATTTTGCTGCCTTCACCAAGAGGAGCAAGGAGCAGAAAAGCACCCTCGTGGAGGTGGAAGAAGTGCTGGTGGTGCCCAAGGGTCCGGTGGTGCTCATCCGGGTGATTGCCAGCCACTTCCTGTGGAACCAAATGCGCCGCATGGTGGCGGTGTTGGTGAGCGTGGGTCGTGGAGAACTGCCCCCCGAGGCCATTCCCGACCTATTGGCTGGGCAAAAGCCCCTGCCACCCCTGGCGGCCCCTGCGGCCGGGCTCTTCTTAGAGGCGGTGCGTTACCCTGGGGAGCCGTTCGTGCTTCCCCCGCTGGAGCCGGTAGGGGTCCCCGCTTGGGAGTAAGCAAAAGCCTTGGTACTCTTGGCCCGGAGGCAAAGCCATGGCCTTCGACCTTGTCAGACTTTTAAGAGACGTTTTTGCACCCGAACGCGGTGAGGTGGTCACCGTGGCCTGCGATGTGCCCCGCAAGCCGGAGGAGGACAACCCCTCCTGGGCCGATCGCCGGGCCTGGGCCGAGGAGTGGCGCCAGGCTTTCCTCCAGCTCGGGGCACAGCTGGGGTTTGCCACCAACCCGTTGCTGGCCTTCCCCGCCACCGGGGCCAACGGGGCCCCGCTGCCGGAGCTGGGGCAGATGGGGGATAAGCCCGTCAAGCTGGAGGAGGTTCTCCTGGGTTCTACCCTGGCGGTGTTCCTCACCGAGTACTCGGCCACCGCCCCCCTTGACGCCTTCACCAAGAAAAAGCAGGACTTCCGGGCTGCCTCACTGCCCGGGGTGGAGCGGCGCATGGTGCACACGGCGCTGGCCGCTGACTACCGGGAGGTGGCCCGGCGTTGCAGGCTGCTTTTTGAGGCGATGTGCGGGGCGTCTGGCCTCGAAGTGGTGTTTTCCACCGGACATTCTTGCTTTTTCGATTTGCGCTTCCGCCAACCGGAGGTGGATGACGGGTTTTTGCCGCGGAACAAAGAAGGCGACCGCATCATCAACCTCCCCTCCGGGGAAACCTTTATCGTGCCTTACGAAGGCGAAAAGCCAGGCCAGCCCTCACAAACGGAAGGGGAAATCCCCTGGGCGGAAGCGGGGGAGCTGGTGGTCTTCGTGGTGAAGGGCAACTGCATTGTCGAGGTGCGCGGCGAGGGGTCCGTGGCTTCCCGCTTTCGCCAGGTTTTTGCCGCCGATCCCGCCCGCACCAACGTGGCCGAGGTGGCCTTTGGCTGCAACCCCAATGCAGCGGTGACGGGCAACGTGCTGGAGGACGAAAAAGCCGGCTTCCACTGGGCCTACGGGCGATCCGACCACCTGGGGGGGAGCGTGGGTGTGGCGGCCTTCCTTTCCCCGCAAACCGTGGTCCATCAGGACCTGGTGTACGCCCAGGGCAACCCCCTCACCGTGGCCGAAGCGCACGTCCTGCGCGGCAGCGAACGCCTCCTCGTCATGCGCAACGGCAACTACACGCTATTTTGAGAGCTGCTGTTGGCCTTCCGCAGCTGGGAAAAACGGCGCCCGTACACCACGTAAACCACCAGCCCCAAAGCCAGCCACCCTAAAAACCGCAGCCAGGTAATGCGGGGCAAGCCCAGGGCCAGGCCAAGACAGGCCACCACCGACAGCAAAGGCAGCCACGGAGAAAGGGGCACCCGGAAGGGACGGGGGGCTTGCGGGTTGGTGAAACGCAGCACAACGACCCCAGCGGAAACCAGAGCAAAAGCGAAGAGCGTGCCGATGTTGGTGAGGTCCACCATTTCCTCAATGTTGGCAAAGCCGGCAAAGCCCGCCACCACCACGCCGGTAAGGATGGTGGTGACATACGGGGTACGGTACTTGGGATGCACCCGGGCAAAAGCCTGCGGGAGCAAGCCATCCCGGGCCATGGCGTAAAAGATGCGGGGCTGCCCCAACTGGAACACCAAAAGCACCGCGGTATGGGCCGCCACCGAGCCAACGGCGACGATGCCTGCAGCCCACCCCAGGTTGTAGCGGTTCATGGCCACGGTGAGGGGCTCAGCGGTGGCCAGCTCCGTCCACGGCACCATGCCCGTGACCACCGCCGCCACCGCCACGTAAATAAGCGTGGAAATAGCAAGCGAGCCGATAATCCCCCGGGGTAAGTCGCGGGCGGGGTTGCGGCACTCCTCGGCGGCAGTGGAAACCGCGTCAAAACCGATGTAAGCAAAAAACACGATGGCTGCCCCCGCCCACACCCCATGCCATCCGTTGGGCAGGAACGGTTTGTAGTTTTCCGGCTGCACGTAAAAAAGCCCCACCACCACGAAAAAGGCCAACACCGCCAGCTTGATGAACACCATCACCGCGTTGGTGCGGCTGGACTCGCGGATCCCCCGCACCAAAACCCAGGTGAGCAGCAGCACGATGCCCATGGCCGGCAGGTTCACCACGATGGGGATTCCCAAAACCCTGGGAGCGGCGGCCAGGATTTCCGGAGAAGCTAGAGCCGTGCGCAAATCGGTGGAAGCCCAAGCGGGAACGGTGATGCCAAGCCCCCGCAAAAGCTCGCAAAAATACCCCGACCAGGAAATGGCCACCGCCACGTTTCCCACCGCGTACTCGATGATGAGGTCCCAGCCGATGATCCAGGCGAAGATCTCCCCCAGAGTGGCGTAGGCGTAGGTGTAAGCGGAACCGGCAATGGGCACCATAGCTGCCATTTCCGCGTAGCACAACGCCGCCAGGCCACACACAGCAGCGGTCAGCACAAAGGAGAGGATGATCCCAGGGCCCGCCCCCGGCCGGGCAGTATCGCCGGCGGCTGCGGTGCCCACGGTGGCAAAGATGCCAGCACCGATGATGGCGCCGATGCCGAGCCCGATGAGGTCCCACACCGACAGCACGCGTTTGAGCTGGGAGGTGCTGTACTCAGCCTGCAACTCCGACAGCGGTTTCGTGGCAAACAGGGCCTTCCACGCTCCGAACATGGCCCTGAAGGGTACCCGCTTCGCCGCCGCGACACAAGCCGCGCGCCCTGCGTTTGACAAGCGTGGGGGCGCTCCATAAGCTTTCGGTGTTTTGGGCGCTTGGGGGGACATATGAGCCAAAGCAGGGAGAACTGGGGATCGCGCATTGGCCTGATCCTGGCCATGGCCGGTAACGCCGTAGGCCTGGGCAACTTCCTCCGCTTCCCACGGCAGGCCGCCCTCAACGGCGGCGGCGCCTTCATGATTCCGTACTTTGTGGCGCTCCTGCTTTTGGGCATCCCGCTCATGTGGGTGGAATGGGCCATTGGCCGCTTTGGGGGAGCCCACGGCCACGGCACAACGCCTGGCATGTTTGCCCGCATGTGGCGTCACCCGCTGGCCAAGTACCTGGGCGCTTTGGGCATCGCCATCCCCCTTTCGTTCGTGATGTACTACACCTACGTGGAGGGCTGGACCCTCGCCTACGCTTGTTTTTCAGCGATCAAGCACTACTGGGGCGTGGATACCTTTGCGGAAATGAGCCGCTTCCTTGCGGAGTTTCAGGGCAAAGCCGACCTTTCCCAGGGCGCTCAGTACTTTTCCGGCATCGGCGTGGCCTTGATCTTTTACTGTGTGACCCTGGGCATCAACCTGTTCGTGCTCTCCCACGGCGTGGCCAAAGGCATCGAGCGCTTGGCCAAGATTGCCCTGCCCGCGCTTTTCCTCTTTGCCCTGGTGTTGGTGATCCGGGTCATTACTTTGGGAACGCCCGATCCCAGCCATCCCGAAAACTCGGTGGCTGCCGGTTTTGCCTACATCTGGAACCCGGACTTTTCCATGCTTAAAAGCCCCACGGTTTGGCTGGCCGCAGCCGGGCAAATCTTCTTTACCCTATCCATCGGCACCGGTGCTATTCACACCTACGCCTCCTACGTCAAGAAAAACGATGACATTGCTCTCACCGGGCTCTCCACTTCGGCAACCAACGAGTTTGCGGAGGTCATCCTCGGCGGCTCCATTGCCATCCCCGTGGCCGTGGCCTTTTTCGGTTTGGCGGAAACCCAACAAATTGCCCGGGAGGGCTCCTTCGATTTGGGGTTCCAGGCCATGCCCATCATTTTCCAAAAAATGGGAGCGCTCGGTCCGCTTTACGGAACATTGTGGTTTGCTTTGCTTTTCTTTGCCGGAATTACCTCGTCAGTGGCCCTGGCCCAGCCGGTCATGGCGTTTATGCAGGATGAGTTTCGCTGGCCAAGAAAAAAGGCCATGTTTTTCACTGGCTCTTTGATGGCCATTGGTGGTTTGGCCTGTGTGTTTTTCCTCAAGCACGGTTTTCTGGACGAAATGGACTTCTGGGCCGGAACCTTTGGCTTGGTCATTTTTGCCTTAATTGAGGTGTTGATTTTTGCTTGGGCCTTTGGCATTGACAACGGGTGGAAGGAAATCACCCGTGGAGCTGACATTAAGGTACCGCGGGCGTTCAAGTTCATCATCAAGTACGTAACCCCGGTTTACCTGCTGCTCATGCTTATTGCCTGGACCTGGCAGGATGCCGTGCCCATTTTGCTTTTTGCCAAGCAGCCGGCGCAAGATGCCCCCTATCCCCCCGAAGACATCCCCTACGTGTTAGCGGCAAGGCTGTTGATGCTGGGAACCTTTGTGTTGTTTGCGGTGTTGGTGGGTGTGATTTGGCGGCGGCGCCACCGTCAGGAGGGACTGGTATGACGCTCACGTGGGCTGGGTGGCTGTTTTTGATTTCGGCCTGGGGTTTTATTGCTGGCCTCACCGGTTACTGCATGTGGAAGGTGCTGGTAACCACCGAAAAAAGGAAGCGCCGGCCCGACGAAGAGCCGGTAGTGATTACACCGTAGCGTTTTAAGGCGGCAAAGCCCCCGTTCGCACCTGAAGCCCAGGCGCGAAGGCCGTTAGAACAGCGGTCGTTCGATGTGCTCTTCCACCTTCCAGTCGTACTTGTAAAGCGGGATATTGAGGGGCACCGTGAAGTTGTAATCCACGTAACAGGTGCCCATGTCCCGGCGAACGCGGATGGCTTCCTTGTTCAGCGGCAAGCGAAGCGACCGGGCTTTGTTGAAGATTTGGTCCACGATGTACTCGTCGGTGTGCTGGGGAAGCGAGGCCTGCTCCGCTTGTGTTTCCGCAAACCGCTTCAGCTCCATGACCTTGGTTTTCACCGGAATGACCCGGATTCCGGTCACGATGGCGAAGGCCATGATGGCCACACCAAAAAGGCAACCCACCATGCCCCGACCTGCCTGCGCGCGCAACCGCATAGTGACCTCCTGACCCCAATTCTAGCGGATAAGCATGAAGGTACGCTCCCAGCGGGTGCGGGTGAAGAAGTGCACCACCACGTTGGCGAGGTTGCGAAGCCCTTCCCCAAAGCTTCCGGACACCACCTGATGGGGTTCAGCCGCGTAGGACCAGTAAATCATGAACGCCCGACCCTTGAAGTAGCTGCGGGGCACCGAGCCCCAAAAGCGAGAGTCGTAGGAGTTATCCCGGTTGTCCCCCATGCAAAAGACGTGACCCTGCGGAACCTCGTAGGGGCCGTAAAAGTCACGGAACCGGCGGTCGTCGGGGAGGTAGGGAGAGGGGGGCAAAATGGCGGGGTCTTTGAAAACCGCCCGGGGGTTGTTTTCCGGCTGGCCGTTGATGTAGAGCTTTTTGGCGCGGATTTCCACCCGATCGCCCCCCACAGCCACCGCCCTCTTGATGAAGTCCCGCTGGGGATCCTGAGGGAACTTAAAGACCACCACGTCCCCCCGTTGCACGTCCCGGTAAGGGAGCAAGCGGTGCAAAGGGGTGTCCCAGTGCGGCGCGTAAATGAACTTGTTGACGAACAGGTGGTCGCCAATGAGCAGGTTGTCCTCCATGGATCCGGAGGGGATCTTGAAGGCCTGCACCACAAAGGTGCGGGCAAAAAGCGTAAAGGCCACCGCCACCAGGATGGCCTCGTAGTACTCACGAAAAACCCCGTGTTTCTTCACCCTTGCGCCTCCGCCCTTGCGGGCAAGGTATGGTAGCAGAGCTTCAGGACTCCACTTTGAGAACCGCCAGAAACGCTTCCTGGGGGATGTCCACCCGGCCCAGGCGCTTCATGCGCTTTTTGCCTTCCTTTTGGCGCTCCAGGAGCTTGCGCTTGCGGGTGATGTCGCCACCGTAGCACTTGGCCAGCACGTTCTTGCGCAAGGGCTTTACCACCTCCCGGGCAATCACCCGCGAGCCAATGGCCGCTTGGATCACCACCTCGAAGAGCTGGCGGGGGATCATTTCCTTAAGCTTTTCCGCCAGCGCCCTGCCCTTTTGGTACGCCTGCGACCGGTGCACGATGGTGGCCAGGGCGTCCACCGGCTCTCCGTTCACTAGGATGTCCAGCTTAACCAAATCCCCCTGACGGTAGCCGGCCAGCTGGTAGTCGAAGGACGCGTAACCCCGGGAGCAGGACTTGAGCTTGTCGTAAAAGTCCAAAACCACCTCGGCCAGCGGCAGACGGTATTCCACCAGCACCCGCCCTCCACCCAAAAACTCCAGCTTCACCTGCTCCCCCCGGCGTTCCTCGCAGAGCTTGAGGATGGCGCCCAGATGGGCCTCGGGGGTGAAGATCGTGGCCAGGATGATGGGTTCCTCGATGGCCTCGATGTTCCCCGGAGGTGGCAGTTGTGCCGGGTTTTCCACCTCCACCACCTCGCCGGCAGTGGTGAGCACGCGGTAGGCCACGTTGGGGGCGGTGGTGATGAGCTCCACCCCAAACTCCCGCTCCAGGCGTTCCTGCACGATTTCCATGTGCAGAAGGCCCAAAAAACCGCAGCGGAAGCCAAAACCTAGCGCCTGGGAGTTGTCCGGGGTGAAGGTGAAGGCAGCATCGTTGAGGGAGAGCTTTTCCAGGGCGTCCCGCAGCAACGGGTAGTCCCCGGAGTCCACAGGGTAAAGGCCGGCAAACACCATGGGCTTGATCTCGCGAAAACCGGGAAGGGCCGGGGCAGGGTTTGCCGCATCCAAAACCGTATCCCCCACCCGCACCTGCCGCAGCTCCTTCAGCCCGGCAAAGAGGTAGCCCACCTCGCCGGTGGCCAGGGTCTCTTTGGGCACCGGGCGGGGGGTGAGGATGCCCAAGCCTTCCACCTCGGCTTCCAGCCCCGAAGAGGCCAGGCGGATCTTTTGCCCCACCTTGAGCTCACCGTCCACCACCCGCACCAGGCAGCGAACCCCGCGGTAGGGGTCGTAGGCGGCGTCAAAGATGAGGGCCCGCAGGGGCGCTTGGGGGTTGCCCCGGGGAGGGGGGATGCGGGACACGATGGCTTCCAGCACCGCGGGAACCCCGAGGCCCGTCTTTGCGGAAATGAGCAGCGCCTCGTCGGCTTCGATGCCAATTACCTGCTCGATTTGCTCCCGCACCCGCTCGGGTTCGGCTTGCGGCAGGTCCACCTTGTTGAGCACGGGAACAAGCTCCAGGCCCTGCTCCGCAGCCAGATAGGCGTTGGCCAGGGTTTGCGCTTCCACCCCTTGCGCCGCATCCACCACCAATAAAGCCCCTTCGCACGCCGCCAGGGAGCGCGACACCTCGTAGGAAAAGTCCACGTGCCCGGGGGTGTCAATGAGGTTGAGGGTGTAGGTTTTCCCGTCCTGGGCCCGGTAGCTCAAGGTGACGGTGTGGGCTTTGATGGTAATTCCCCGCTCCCGCTCCAGGTCCATGGAATCCAGCACCTGCTCCATCATCTCCCGCGCGGAAAGGGCGCCGGTGAGCTCTAAAAGCCTGTCCGCCAGCGTGGACTTGCCGTGGTCAATGTGGGCAATGATGCAAAAATTGCGTATCAAATCCTGAGGCATGCTGCTGCTCCTTGTTCCCGAAAAAGGGGTGCTTACACCGTCGCCAACGGCGGGAACACGCGCTTGCCGGTTCCCCGCTCACCGCTCCCTTTCCAGCTCACCCGGGCGTAGGGCTCCAGGCCCAAGGGATCCGCCAGAAGACCCGCGGCCGCCCGCAGCTGGCCGGCCCTGCCAATCATAGCGGCATTGTCGGTGGTGAGGGCCAGGGGTGGGATGCGCACGGGCACCCCGCTTGCCTCCCCCCACCGTTGCAGCTCGGAACGCAAAAGCCGGTTCGCCGCCACTCCCCCCGCCGCCGCCACCACCGGCGGCTGATAGCGCTGGCAGAAAACCTCCAGCGGGGCGAGAAGCCAGCTCACCACCGTGGCCCGGAAGGAAGCCAAAAGGTCCAGGGCTTCCCGGGGAGGGTTTTGGGGGTCCGAAAGGGGGGCAAGGCCCAGCTCCTGCGCCTTGCGGATCACGGCGCTTTTCAAGCCAGAAAAGGAAAAATCCAGCTCTCCGTGGGGGTCCTTAATGCGTGGTGGGGAAAAGCGGAAGGCGGAAGGGTCCCCGTTTTCCGCTAAACGGTCCACCACCGGCCCCCCCGGGTAACCCAAGCCCAGAGCCGCCGCCACCTTGTCAAAAACCTCCCCCGCCGCATCGTCCCGGGTACGGTTGAGGGGGACGCCTTTGCCTTGGGAAAAGAGGAAATAGCTGGAGTGCCCGCCGGAAACCACCAGCGTCAAAGCCCCATCGGGGATGGCCTCGGCGGGCCGCCCCTCCAGGTTCATGAAGGGCGAAACCAAATGCCCCTCCAGGTGATCCACCGCGGAAAGCGGCAGGTTTCGGGCGTAAGCAAAAGCGGAGGCGTAGCAGGTGCCCACCAGCAGGGAGCCAATGAGCCCCGGTCCTTGAGTCACCGCCACCAGCTCCAGATCCCCCAACAGCCCCTGCTGCTCCAAAGCGCCCATGAGCCGGGGGAGCACCTCCACATGGTGGCGAGCAGCCAGCTCCGGCACCACCCCCAGGTACGGGGCGTGCACCGCCACCTGGGAGGAAACCAGGTTGGCCAGCACCTCTCCCTGGGGGCCCAAAACCGCCACCGAGGTTTCGTCGCAGGAAGTTTCGATGGCCAGCGTCTTCATGCCAGAACCCTCTGCAGGTTTTCGCTGGTAACCGGGGCAATGACCCCCCGCTCGCAAACGATGGCTGTGACCAGCTCGGGAGGTGTTACGTCAAAGGCGGGGTTGAACACCGCCACACCCTCCGCCGTCACCGCCCTTCCCGCACACTCCCTCACCTCTGCGGCAGGCCGGCTTTCAATGGGAATAGCCGCCCCTGAGGGACAGGCAAGATCGAAGGTGGTGGTGGGTGCCACCACCAGGAAGGGCACACGGTGGCGCTGGGCCAGCACCGCCAAGGGGTAGGTGCCCACCTTGTTGGCCACCGAACCATCGGCGGCAATGCGATCGGCCCCCACCACCACAGCATGCACAAGCCCAGAGGCAAGAAGGCTACCGGCTGCCCCGTCTACCAGAAGCGTTACTGGCAAACTGTCCTGAGAAGCTTCCCAAGCGGTAAGCCGCGCCCCCTGCAGCACCGGTCGTGCTTCGCAAGCAAAGAGCATCTGAAGCCGGCCCTGGGCATGCAACGCCCGCACCACCCCCAGGGCCGTGCCCACCCCGCCCGTGGCTAAAGCGCCGGCGTTGCAGTGGGTCAGCACCGAAAGGGAAGGCCCCGAAAGAAAGGCCGCCCCAAACTCAGCCATGCGCAGACAGGCCTCAGCATCGGCGCGATGGAGGGCTTCCGCGGCGGCGGCAAGCGCTTTTGCGCGCTCTGGCTCGGGGGTTTCCCGCGCCACCTGCAACAAGAACGACACCGCGTGGGGCAAGTTTACGGCGGTGGGTCGGGCCTGGGCTAAGGCTTGGCCCTGGGCTTCCAGATGAGCAAGGTCGGGGTTTTTGTGCGCTTCCAGGGCCAAGGCGTAAGCGGCCACCAGCCCAATGACCGGTGCCCCCCGCACCGCTAAGCCACGAATGAGCCCCACCGCCTGATCTGCCGAGCTCACCTCCACCCAGCGTTCCTCCCAAGGGAGCAAACGCTGATCCAAGACGAAAAGCTTTCCGTCCCATCGCAGGGCCGCCACGCGGGTGGTGAGCACACCCATGGCTGCCATGGTACCGTACCGGCCTGGGCTTTTGGGTACAATGCCGGCAGAAAGGGGGGAGCTCATGGCCCTAAAAGTGGCAATTAACGGTTTCGGCAGGATCGGACGGCTGATCTACCGGCAGGCTTCCCAGCTTCCGGAGCTGGAGTTTGTGGCCACTAACGACCTTACCGATGCCAAAACCCTGGCGCACCTTCTCAAGTACGATTCGGTGCACGGTACGTTCGCGAGCCAGGTGGAGGTGGATGGCGACCGCATCCTGGTGGATGGCAAACCCCTGCGGGTGCTGGCGCAACCGGATCCCAGCAAGCTCCCCTGGCAGGAGCTGGGGGTGGATCTGGTGCTGGAGGCTTCCGGTCGCTTCACCAAGGCCGAGCAAGCCCAGGCGCACCTGCAAGCGGGAGCGCGCTGGGTGCTGATCACCGCGCCGGCCAAAGGGGCGGATGTCACGCTGGTGTACGGCGTCAACCACCACCTCCTGGACCCCTCCCGCCACCGCATCGTTTCCAACGGCTCCTGCACCACCAACTGCCTTGCTCCGGTGGTGAAGGTGCTCCACGAGAGCTTCGGCATCGTCCACGGTTTGCTCAACACCGTGCACGCCATGACCAACGACCAACGCCTCTTGGATTTGCCCCACAGCGATTTACGCCGGGCGAGAGCCGCCGGGGTTTCCATGATCCCCACCTCCACCGGTGCCGCCCGGGCCATGGCCGAGGTTTTCCCCGAGCTCAAGGGCAAGCTGGACGGCCTGGCGGTGCGGGTCCCGACCCACGACGTTTCGCTGGTGGACTTCACGTTTTTGGCGGAAAAGCCGTTCACCCGCGAAGCCATGCTGGACGCCTTCCGGAAAGCTGCGGCAGGGCCGCTTTCGGGGGTGCTGGCGGTTTGCGAGGAGGAGCTGGTGTCCATTGACTTCCGGGGGAGCACGGTATCGGCCACCGTGGATGCCCCGGCCTGTCTCACCGTGGGTGACCGCATGGGCAAGGTCCTCGCCTGGTACGACAACGAGTGGGCCTACGCCGCCCGTTGCGTGGACGTGGCCAAGCTGTTCGCCCGGGGGTAACGATGCCCCGCACCATGGACGAGCTTGAGGTTTCCGGCCGCCGGGTGTTGTTGCGGCTGGATCTCAACGTGCCCCTCAAGGACGGCCAGGTGGCCGACGATACCCGCATCCGCGCCGCTGCCCCCACGGTGCGAGCGTTGGCGGAGCGCGGGGCGGTGGTGGTGGCCTGCTCCCATTTGGGTCGCCCCAAGGGCAAACCCGAGCCCAGGTACTCCCTGGCGCCGGTGGCCCCAGTTTTGGCCGAGCGGAGCGGCTGCCCGGTGCTTTTTGTGGAGGACGTGGTGGGGGAGAAGGCCAAGGCCGCGGTGGAGGAGGCCAAGCCCGGGCAGGTGGTGCTTTTGGAAAACCTGCGCTTTGACCCCCGGGAGGAAGCCAACGATCCGGAGTTTGCCAGGGCTTTAGCTTCGTTGGCGGACGTGTACGTCAACGACGCCTTTGGTGCCGCCCATCGCGCCCACGCCTCCACCGCCGGGGTGGCTCAGTTCTTTGCGGAAAAAGCCGCGGGGCCCTTGATGCTTGCCGAGCTTGCCGCGCTTTCAAAGGTGAAAGACAACCCCCAAAGGCCGCTGGTGGTCATAGCCGGAGGGGCCAAGATTTCCGGCAAGCTGGAAACCCTCCAGGCGCTTTCCCAAAAGGCCGACGTGCTGTGTTTGGTGGGCGGTTTGGCCAACACCTTCCTGCTGGCGCAAGGCGTGTCCGTGGGCCGCTCGCTGGTGGAGCCGGATCTTGTGGAGCTGGCCCGCCAAATCCTGGAGCAAGCCCACGCCCGGGGTACCGAGGTGGTGCTCCCGGTGGATGTGGTAGTGGCAGAAAACCTCGAGGCAGCAGAAGGGCAGGTGGTGCCCGTCACAGCGGTCCCGGCAAACGGCATGATCCTGGACGTGGGCCCGCAAACCGTAAAGCTCATTGCTTCCAAGGTTGGCAAGGGCACGGTCTTTTGGAACGGCCCGGCGGGGGTTTTCGAAAAGCCCCCCTTTGCCGCTGGCACGCTGGCCATAGCCCGGGCTTTAGGGGAAAGCCAGGCGTTTACCGTGGTGGGTGGCGGCGAAAGCGTGGAAGCGGTGCAGCTGGCCGGGGTGGCTTCGCGCATTTCCCACGTTTCCACCGGGGGCGGAGCGTCCCTGGAGTACCTGGCGGGGGCCACGCTCCCTGGCGTTGCCGCGCTGGAGGCTTAAGGTGCTTTTGGCGGCCAACTGGAAGATGTACGGCTCACCCGCGCAGCTTGCGGCTTACTGCGAGGAGCTCCTCCCCCAGCTGGAGGGCTGCCCCCACCAGGTGGTTTTGTGCCCGCCGTTTCCGCTTTTGCCGCAAGCGGTGATGCTCTGCGCGGGCTCGGAGGTTTCGGTGGGGGCGCAAAACTGCCACTGGGCGCGGGAAGGGGCTTTTACCGGTGAGGTTTCCCCGTACCTTTTGGCGGAAATGGGGGTGAGCTGGGTCATCATCGCCCACTCCGAGCGGCGCAAGCTCTTTGGAGAAACCGACGACACCGCCCTGGCCCGGGCCAAGGCCGCCCAGGAAGCGGGGCTTTCGGTGATCTTTTGCGTGGGTGAAACGCTGGCCGAGCGGGAGGGCGGCGAAACGCTTTCGGTTTTGCAAAGGCAAACCGGGGTGCTGGCGGGCCTTGACCCCCAAAAGCTTGTCATCGCCTACGAACCGGTGTGGGCCATTGGCACCGGCCACAACGCCACCCCTGCGCAGGTGGCCGAAGCCCACGCTTTTATACATGAGCGTTTGCAAGAGCTCACGGGCCAGGCGGTGCCGGTGCTTTACGGGGGCAGCGTGAAGCCGCAAAACGCCGGGGAGCTCCTGGCCACCCCAGGGGTGGCCGGGGCGTTGGTGGGCGGCGCCAGCCTTGACGCCGGTTCCTTTTTCGCTATTATTCAAGCTGCCCCGGTGGCCGGGGCAAAGGGGTGAGCTTGTGTACACGCTGCTACTGATCCTTTACGTGGTGGTTTGTCTCTTTCTGATCCTTGTGGTGTTGCTGCAGCAGGGCAAGGGCTCCGACGTGGCGGCAGCCTTCGGTGGTGCTGGCTCGCAGGTGGCCTTTGGTCCCCGCGGCTCCACAACCCTCCTTCACAAGCTCACCACCGGGTCGTTTGTGCTTTTCGTGGCTTTGTGCATTGGCTTGGCGGTGCTTTCCGGGCAGCGAGGCCGGTCGGTGGTGAAAGAGCTTGCGGGCGGCAAGGCACCGGCCGCTCAAACCACCCCCGCCCCTGCAGCGCCCGAGCCGAGCAAGTAAGATGCCTGCCCAGCGTGCCGAAGTGGCGGAACTGGTAGACGCGCACGTTTGAGGGGCGTGTGGCGCAAGCCGTGCCGGTTCGAGTCCGGCCTTCGGCACCAACCCTCTTTCCTCACCCGCAAAAAAAACAAAGCCTTGCGTGCTTGGGTCTTGGCCATAGCCCTGGGGAAGCGGTGTGAGCTCTGGCAGCCGTGAGCCCCGTCACTTGCAGCTTGTCCACCTTCGCTCGTAATATGCGTCTGATAGAAGAGATGGAGGTATCCATGGGAAAGCGAATCGTAGGGTTTTTTTTGGCGGTTGCAGCAGCGGCAGTGGCTTGGGGTGTGAGCCCTGGCACCGATGTTTGGATTCCGTCGGTAGGTCACGGCCCGGGGCAGTACGGCTCGCAGTGGCGGACGGACGTGTGGATTTCCTTGCCGTCGGGAAGCGCCGCAGCTACGGTGGACATTTTTTTCTTGCCACGGAAACTGGAAAGCGAGGGTAATACTTGGCCGCCGCTGGACTCCTACCGATTCACCCTAAACCCTGGAGAAACCCGGGAGTTCGTGGACATCATCCAGGACCGCTTTGGGAAGGACAGCGCCTTTGGGGCCTTGCGGATCGTTGCCGACCGGGAAGTGCTGGTCACCTCCAGGATTTACTCCGCGGGCCTTACCATCGTCACCAACGAGGGCAACAAGACCGGCAGTACCGGTCAGTTCTTTGCCGGGTTGCCCAGCACCGCGGCTATTGGCGCCAACCAAACCACCGATCTTCCCGGTGCCGAAGAAAGCTCCGACTTCCGCACCAACGTGGGTTGGGTGGAGGTCACCGGCAACGAGTGCTCGCTGCGGGTGGAGGTGGTGGACGGTAACGGCACGGTGCTCAACAGCAGGACGTACACCGTCAAGCCTTACGCGGTGGTGCAAAAGGGCAGCATCCTCAACGAGCTGGGTGGCGGCGGAAACAACCGCCGCTTGCGCTTTACCGTGGTCTCCGGCAGCGGCAGGGTGTTGGTCTTTGGCTCCCGTCTGGACAACGGCAGCAACGATCCCTCCACCATTGAAATGCGCACCCCAGCGCTTGCGGATCGCAGCCAGGGGCTTTTTGCTGGGGCTTTCCTGGAGACCGGAACGACTACCGGCGGATTAAGGTTTTCTTTGGTCTCCCAAGGGGTGAGCGGCTTTTACGCCAACGGCATGGTGGATTGCGGCGGTGTTCCCTTCACCTTGGACTTTGGACCCAACACCACTGCAGTTGAGGTGGACAGCAACGGCGCCTTTTCTCTCGCTTTCACCCAAGACTACAACGACAACAGCACGAAGGTCCTCACGGTGGTGTGGTCGGTGACCGGCCAAGTGGCCAGCAACGGCACCGCCAGCGGTTTGGTGCAGGGCAACGTGACCTTTGCCGCTCCCGGCTGGACCAACTGCATCGGCCTGACCCAGGCCTGGCGGGCTGGTTGGGTTTCGCCGTAAAGGCGCGAGGGCAACGAAAAAAGCGGGCCGTTGGGCCCGCTTTTTTTTTATTCCGCCACCTCGATGACCTTGGTCCCCGCCAGCTTGTCGCCCATGCGTCGGCCTTCGGCGTCGGTAAGGACCAGCACCAGCTCGATGATTCCAATCACCAGACCCACCAGCCCAAAAAGAATGGCCACGATCCAACCCAAGAAGGGGATAATCCAAAAGATCGTGCCAACGGCGCCCACCGCCAGCGGCAGGTTCCGCTTGGCCGAGGTCACGGGATCCATGGGCTGGCCATCCAACCGCACCGGCCGCAGCTTGATGAGCTTCTTGCCGATGGACCGGCGATCCATGAACTCCAACTCCAAGCCGTCGCGAAGCAAGATGTAAAGCCCACCGATGATCCCACCGACGATGGGGATAAAGCTCACACCGGCCGCCAGGATGCCGTCAATGATGGCGGCAATGAATCTTTTTCCCAAATCAGCCTTGCTGGGCGCAGTTTGCGGAACGCTCGCCATATTCCCTCCTTGCCAGGGGCATACCCTTGTGGCTGGATTTAGTCTCCACCTCTAGTTAACGAAAGTCAAGGCAAAGAGAGGAGCTGCCGGTAAAGTGCCTCGTAGGCGTCCACCACCTTTTCCTGGGAAAACTGCGCCGCCCTTTCCCGCGCCAACCGCTTTTGCTTGAGGAGCTCCTGGGGGTCTTGCAAAAGCGCGGTGACCTGGGCCGCCATGCCCTCCACGTCACCCACCGGGAACAGGAAGCCGCCGCTACCATGGGTGACCAGCTCGGGAAGCCCCCCCACCCCGGTGGCCACCACCGGCACGCCGCAGGCCATGGCCTCCAGGGCAGCCAAGCCGAAGGACTCCTGTTCGGAGGGGAGCAAGAACACATCGCCGGCGCCCAGGGCACCCTCCACCGGCGAAACGTTGCCCAAGAAGTCCACCCAGGGGGCCAGCCCCGCTTCCCGCACCGCCCGCTCGGCGGCAGGGCGATCGGGCCCATCGCCAATCATCGCCAGGTGGCAGGGGAGCTTTTCATGCACCCCGCGGAAGACCTCCACCACATCCAGAACCCTCTTGACGGGTCGGAAGTTGGAGGCGTGCACCAAAACCGGAGCGCCGTCTGGGGAAAGCCTCCGGCGGTAGGCAGCCTGCAAGCTGGGATCGCACCGGGAGAGGTCCACGAAATTGGGGATGACCTGAATTTCCCTGCGGGTGCCGATGACCTCTCGGGTTTCCTGGGCCAGGGCTTGGGAAACTGCGGTCACCGCATCGGCCTTGTCCAAAGCCCACCGCACCACCGGCAAAAAGGCCGGATCGGCGCCAACCACGGTAATGTCGGTACCGTGCAAGGTGACCACCAGCTTGGGTCCGCCCCCCAGGATTTCCTTGGCCAAAAGCGCGGAAACCGCGTGGGGGATGGCGTAGTGCACGTGCAGCAGCTCCAGGCCGTGGTGGGAAGCTACGTCCGCCATGTGGGAGGCTAAAGCAAGAGAGTAAGGGGGGTGCTGGAAGAGCGGGTAGGAAGGGAAGGTCACCTCATGGAACGTCACCCCCGCCGGCACCCGTCCCAGCCGGTAAGGCAGGGCGTAGCAGATGAAGTGCACCTGATGGCCGCGGCGGGCCATGGCCAAACCCAGCTCGGTGGCCACCACCCCGGAGCCACCCACGGTGGGGTAGCAGGTTATACCGATGCGCATAGCACTCCCTTCAGAAAAGCACCTAAAGCCTCGCCGGAAAGCGGACCCAGGGCAAAAAAGCCCTCAGCCCAAGGCACACCGATAAGGTTGCCAAAGGCCCGATCCCGGCCTTCCATGGCCTCCAGGAAAAACCCGCTGGCTAGATGCGTGGGGTGTCCTTCCCCGGGGGCAAACTGCGAGCGGTAGCAAGCGAGCGCTTGCCGCTTTTGCGGGTAGTAGGGGGTAACCTCCACCACCACCGTGGGCTCCCCTGCCTGGCGCGGACCTGGATAAGCCAGGAGAAGCCGGGGCCGGTGGGGCTCTCCGAGCTCCGGGGAAAAACCCCGCACCCCTGCCAGAAAAGCGGCAGCTTGCACCAACACGCTGGCCTCCCGGTGGTCGGGGTGGGGGTCGTGGGGGTGGGGCAAAAGCACGAAGGAGGGTTTGAGGGCACGCAAGGCTTTCACCACTGCTGCCCTTTGCTCTCCAGAGCTTCCCAAAAGGCCTGCGTCCGGGAGCTCCAGACAAAAGCGCGAAGCCCCCAAAACCCGGGCGGCGGCTTCCGCCTCCTGGCGGCGCAGTTCCACGGTGCCCCGCGAAGCCCGCTCACCGCCGGTCAAATCCACGATGGCTGCCTTGCCCCCGCCGTGGACAAAAGCCGCCAGCGTCCCGGCGCAGGCCAGCTCCGCGTCGTCCGGGTGGGCGGCAAAGACCACTAGCTCCGCGTGTCCTTCCACCACCGGGAAAGACTAGCAGACGCGCCCTGTGGCTCTTCTTGGCAAGCAAGCGAGTCCGGGATGGTGTAAACTTCGCACTCATGAGACGAATCGCTTTCTGCTTTGTAGTTTCGTCACTCCTGGCAGCGGCTATGGCGGCGCAAGGGCCAACGTTTGTGGGGGTGGAAAAGTGCAAGCCCTGCCATCGCCCGGAGTTTGAAACCTGGAGCCAATCGGCCCATGCCGAGGCCACCAAAACTGCAAAAGGAGCGCCGGGGTTTGAGCGCAGCTGCCTTTCCTGTCACGCCACCACCCCCGACCGCTCGCTGGAAGGCGTGCAGTGCGAGGCGTGCCACGGACCGGGATCGCAATACTGGCCCATTCCCGTGATGATGCACCGGGAAAAGTCGGTGGCTGCCGGTTTGGTTTTGCCCGCCCCGGGGATGTGCAACCGCTGCCACGACGGACAGGACCACCACAAAGCCGTGGAGTGGGGAGCCTTTAAGCACGACCACCGGGAGAAAAGGCAAGCGGTGGAGCTCCAGTAGCTCAGGCGAGCCTGAGCCCCTGCTCCCGGATGCGGGCAAACAACGCACCACCCCCGCAAAGTTCTTCCGAGCTGGCGACCAAAAGATCCACAGGGCAAGGAACAGCACTAAACGCCTGTCGAGCCGCATCCATAAGGGCCGTTTTTGCCTCGCGGGAAAGAGGCAGGGGCGTTTCCAGAAGCAAGTCCACATCGCTTAAAGGCGTTGGCGTTCCCCAGGCAAAGGAACCGAAAAGCCACACCGCCGCCACCTGCGGGTGATCGTTCTGAAAGGCGCGAGCCAGGCTCGCTACTTCCTCCAGAATCGCTTGTTTATCGAGGAAACGCACGGCGGCAAAAGGCAAATACCACCTCCGCTTGGGCGATCGCTTCCTCCGCGTCGCTGCGGGCGTAGTAATCCCTGGGCGCTCCCTGGTCCCAGCCGTTGGGATAGCGGGTGGGCAGGTAGTGCCGATCGAGCCGGCGGGCCGCTTCCACGACCTCGGCGGGTACGGTCACCCGCTGGGAAAGACCACGGCAAAGATGAAGGAGGGAATGGCCCCAGGCCTCACCCCCAAGCGCCAGGATAAGCGCCTTTAAAGCCTTCTCAGCCGCTTGCTGGGCAGCAAAGGCCGACCACTCGTAGTCTCCGTCCTCGGCTGCGTGACGGGCATGGGCAAGATCGGCCTCCCCTTGGCGCCACCAGTCGCTGCTTCTGTTCATCCGGGTCAACACTAGCACAGTTTCCGAGGGTTCGGAGGTTTCAGTTGTACCCTCACCACAGCCCGCTGTCCTCCCAGTAGAGGAGCTGCATCCCGTCCCACGGCAGCTGGCTCAAAGCTTTGCTTAGCCGCAACGGGAAACTTATTCCCAGGGAGAGGAGTGGGGAAAGCACCGAAAGGGCGCGTTCTTGCGGCTGACCCAGAGGCCGCAAGGACTGGCGCAAGCGGAAAAACCGCTGGCGCTCCAGTTGGAGCCTTTCCTCCGCTCGGGTTTCCAGACGGTGGGCCAGCCAGGAGAAGCTTCCCATGAGCTTCTTTTGCGTGGCCTCCAAATCGCCGGTGAGGCTCGGCTGCTCGGCGCGCGCTTTTTCGGCAAAGCGCTGGAGGTCGGCAAGCCACTTCTGGGTAAGCCGCTCCCAATCCCTCACCAGCCCGGAAGCCCGTAAGAGCCTCCGGGGCAAGCGAGGGGAAAGCAGCTCCTCAGGGGCAACCCCAAGCTTTTCCGCCCACCGCCGCTCCGACGGACCCACCACCGTGATATGCGGACGCAGCTGCCAGCGCGGTTGGGAAACGCCCGCAAGCTCCCAGAGGTCCTGGGCTTGCCAGTGGTAAGCCAGCTCGGAGCTTCCGAGGATGGCGGTGGTGGTGCCCAGGGCGGCGTCCTGCAAAAGCGGGCGGAGCCAAACGTTGGGAGCAAGCCGTTCGGGGTGATGGGCCAGCTCCGAAAGCAGCCGGAAAGCGCTTTTTGCCGCAAGCCTCCGGCGCCGGCCCTGCTCCAGCCGGAAAAAGGGCAAAAGGTCCCGGCGCAACCGCAGGGGAAGGGGAAGCCCTTGGCCGGCAAGCTCCCGGGCGCGGTGCTCCAGGCAACCCCAGGCCTCTTCGAGCTTTTCCAGGATTTTCTGGGCCGCCCAGGCGGACGCTTGGGCAAGCTCCGGCAAGCTGGCATCCACAAGCACGAGCCCCAGGCCCCGCAAGAGCCGGGCAAAAAAGAGGCCGCAGGCCTCCCCCAGGCACTGCCCCGGGGCAAAGCACTCCCGGGCCACGGCGAAAGCCTCAAGGCCGCCAGGGGAAAGCGCATCTTGGGGGATCTCCTGTAGCCGCTCCGAAGAAAGCGGGGAAAGCACGGCGGCAAAGCCGCAGGCCTCCCCCCGGGTCCAGCTCTCCCGGGCTTCCAGAAGCTGACCGCCCACCACCACCCGACCCCAGCCCATTTCCGGCAGGTCGTCGTCCCGGGTTTCCAGCCAAAAAAAGCCCACCGCCGGCTGGCCGGCCTCCCGCAAGCGGGCCACCTCCGCCGCCACCGCGCAAGCTTTCACCAGACTCAAAAGCGGTCCACCCCAAAGCCCCGGCTGCTGCCCCGCCACCACCACCGAAGCTCCCGCAAGCCAAGCCCCAAGCTCTTCGTCCACCGGGTTGCCCCAGCGGCGGTTGAGCTGGGCCAGGGCCGAGGCCAGCTTCGGAGAGCGAGGCAGGGCTTTTCCCGGTTCTGGTTTGGGGGCGATGAGCCGACCGGCAAGGAGCGCAGTGGTAACCGGGTGGGGAGGCTCCCAGCGGTTTAAGGGAACGGCGACCCAGGGTTCAGTGGATGCGCGGGCGGGTGGCATCGTCGTGGGGAGCGAAGCCGTGGCTCAGCACAAACACGTACGCGGCAAACCGCTCCCTTTCCGTTTCCGAGATGAGCTCAAAGACGAACTCCTCCTCGTTTTCGCCGGTGGTGCCCTGGACGTAGCTCACCTGCTCCGGGGTCACCCAAATTTCAGCCACCGGTCGCTTACCCCGGAGCACCTGCACCAGGTACATCCCTTCCTGCGGGTCCTCAGCAAAGTGCCAGTGCAGGTCCTCATCGTCGTACACCGCCACCTCTGGGGTTCCGGCCCGCAGGATGCAGTTGGGGTGGGTGACCAACCAGCGCCAAAAAACCTCAAAGCTCCACGGGCCTTCCACCGGCACCTCCGCCGCGCCCACAAACGCTAGCGGCGCGCGGCTACAGCCAGCCGCGTGACTGCGGCATCCAACACCGTCTTGTGGTGGGCAAACTCCTCGGGAGGGGCCAAGCGCAGCGCTTCTTCCGCTTCCCGACGGGCCTTCTTGGCGGCTTCCACGTCAATTTCCTCGGGTTTTTCCGCCACTTCCGCCAGCACCGTCACCGCTTCGCCGCTCACCTCCGCAAAGCCCCACTGGATGGCCAGGAAGTAGTCCCGCACACCCTTGCGGTAGGAAAGCTCACCGATGGAAAGGGAAGCCAAAAGCGGTGCGTGTCCTGGAAGAATGCCCAAAACCCCCAGCATCCCGGGGAGCTGCACCTCGTCCACCAGCTCGTCCACTACCACGCGGGTTGGGGTGACCACCTTCAGGTGCAGCTTTTCCGCCATTTACGCCACCTCGGCCTTGAGCCTCTCGGCGTGCTCCAGCACCTCGTCAATGGTGCCCTTCATGTAAAAGGCCTGCTCGGGGATGTGATCCAGCTCGCCCTCCACGATCATACGGAAACCCCGCACGGTTTCGGCAATGGGCACGTACTTGCCCTTCAAGCCGGTGAACTGCTCGGCCACATGGAAGGGCTGGGAAAGGAAGCGCTGGATCTTGCGGGCCCGCGCCACGATGAGCTTGTCCTCTTCGGAAAGCTCGTCAATCCCCAAAATGGCAATGATGTCCTGCAGCTCCTTGTACTTCTGCAGGATGCGCTGCACCTCCCGGGCCACCCGGTAGTGCTCCTCCCCCACCACGTGGGGGTCCAAAATGCGGGAGGTGGAGGCCAGGGGATCCACCGCCGGATAAATGCCCAGCTCGGCAATTTGCCGGGAAAGCACGGTGGTGGCGTCCAGGTGGGCAAATGTGGTGGCGGGTGCCGGGTCGGTGAGGTCGTCGGCCGGCACGTAAATAGCCTGCACCGAGGTGATGGACCCCTTCTTGGTGGAGGTGATGCGCTCCTGCAGCTCGCCCATTTCCGTGGCCAGGTTGGGCTGGTACCCCACCGCCGATGGCATGCGGCCCAGAAGCGCGGAAACCTCCGAGCCCGCCTGCGTGAAGCGGAAGATGTTGTCAATAAACAGCAGCACGTCTTGTTCTTCCACGTCGCGGAAGTACTCGGCTACGGTCAGGCCGGAAAGTCCCACCCGCAAACGGGCGCCCGGCGGCTCGGTCATTTGCCCGTAAATGAGCGCGGCCTTGGACTTGCGCCAATCGTTGGGGTCAATAACCCCCGATTCCTGCATTTCCAGCCACAGGTCGTTGCCTTCACGGGTGCGCTCGCCAACGCCCGCAAACACCGAGTAACCACCGTGCTGCAGGGCCACGTTGTTGATGAGCTCCATGATGAGCACGGTCTTGCCCACACCGGCCCCACCGAAAAGGCCGGTTTTGCCACCCTTCGAGTAAGGCTCCAAAAGGTCAATGACCTTGATGCCGGTTTCAAACATCTCGATGGTGGTGGACTGCTCCTCAAAGGAAGGGGCTTCCCGGTGAATGGGCCACCGCTCCTTGGTAACGATGGGCCCCCGCTCGTCCACCGGCTCGCCCACCACGTTCAGCACCCGGCCCAGGGTTTCCTTACCCACCGGCATGGAAATGGGGCCGCCGAGGTCGTAGGCTTTCATGCCCCGCACCAAGCCGTCGGTGGGGTGCATGGACACGCAACGCACCCGGTTTTCCCCCAGGTGCTGGGCCACCTCGGCAATGACGCGCACCTCGCCGGCATCGCTTTTATCCCGCACCTCAATGGCTTGGTAAATGGGGGGCAGGTGTTCCTCGGGGAACTCCACGTCCACCACCGGACCGATGACCTGCACCACACGTCCCACCACTTGTTCTGCCATAGCGTTCTCCTACCGCCCGCCCAGTGCTGCTGCACCGGACACGATTTCAATAAGCTCTTTGGTAATGGTTGCTTGCCGCACCCGGTTGTAGGTGAGGGTCAAGCGATCGATCATTTCCGCGGCGTTCTTGGACGCCGAATCCATGGCCACCATGCGCGCGGCGTGCTCCGCCGCCACCGAGTCCAAAAGCATGCGCCACACCTGGAACTCCACATGGCGGGGCAAGAGCGCGTGGAGGATGGCTTGCGGAGTGGGCTCAAACAGCATGGGCACCTCGCCATCCCCATCGCCCAGCTGCTCCCGCTCAATGGGCAACAGCTTCTCCACCTTCACCTGCTGCTGGATCAGGCTCTTGAAGTGGTTGTACACCACGTACACCGCGTCCACCTGCCCTGACTCAAACTTGCCTCGCAGCTCCCGGGCCAGGGCGTAGGCCCCGTCCGGGGTGAGCCGCCCCATGAGGTCCAGGTGCATGGAGGCCAGCGGGATGCCCTTGTGGCGGAAGTACTCGGCCCCTTTGCGCCCCACCAGCGTGATTTCGACTTCGGGAAAGCGCTTGGACTCGAGAATGGCCGCCACCTCCCGCAAGACGTTGGCGTTAAAGGCGCCGCAGAGCCCCTTGTCGCCGGTGACCACCACCAGCGCCACCCGGTTTTCCGGGCGAACCTGCAGCAGGGGGTGTTTCCGCTCGGAAACCTTGGCCGCCACCCGGCGGAGCACGAGGAAGAGCTCTTCGGCGTAGGGCCTTGCCTCCAGGATGCGGTTTTGCCACCGGCGCAGACGGGCCGCCGCCACCATCTTCATGGCCTTGGTAATTTGCTCGGTGGCCTTCACCGAGCGGATGCGGCGGCGGAGGTCCAGCCGGCTAGGCAAGGGCCGCCTCCGGGTGCTCCCGCAGGAACGCCGCCACCGCGTCCTTGCAGGCCTGTTGCAGCTCCTCTTCCACCGCTCCCTCCAGCTTTCCGGTGGCCACGATGGTTTCCAGAACCTGCGGGTGGTGGAGCTTCACGAAGTCGTGGAGGTAACGCTCAAAGGGGCGAACCGCCGAAACCTTGAGGCCATCCAAAAAGCCGCGGGTGCCCGCAAACACCGAAACCACCTGCAGCTCCACCGGCATGGTGTCGTGGAGGTCCTGCTTCAAAAGCTCCACCAGGCGCTCACCGCGGGCCAGCTGCCTCTGGGTGGCCTTGTCCAGGTCCGAACCGAACTGGGCAAAGGCCGCCAGCTCCCGGTACTGGGCCAGCTCCAAGCGCAGGGTACCGGCCACCTTCTTCATGGCCTTGATTTGCGCGTTGCCGCCCACCCGGGACACGGAAATGCCCACGTTCACCGCTGGCCGCACGCCAGCGTAAAAGAGGTCGGTTTCCAGGAAGATTTGGCCGTCGGTAATGGAAATGACGTTGGTGGGGATGTAAGCGGAAACGTCCCCAGCCTGGGTTTCGATGATGGGCAGCGCGGTGAGCGAGCCCCCACCCAGGTCATCCCGCAGCTTGGCGGCCCGCTCCAAGAGCCGCGAGTGGAGGTAAAACACATCGCCGGGGTACGCCTCGCGACCCGGGGGCCGGCGCAGCAAGAGCGAAATCTCCCGGTAAGCGGCGGCGTGTTTGGAGAGGTCGTCGTACACGCACAGGGCGTGCTGGCCGTTGTAGAGGAAGTACTCGCCCATGGCGCAGCCGGCGTACGGGGCCAGGTACTGCAGGGGTGCCGGCTCCGAAGCGGTGGCCGCCACCACGATGGTGTGCTCCATGGCCCCGTAGTCTTCCAGGGTCTTCACCACATGGGCCACGGTGGAGCGCTTTTGACCAATGGCCACGTAAATGCAAATCACCCCTTTGCCCTTCTGGTTGATGATGGTGTCCACCGCCAGAGAGGTCTTGCCGGTTTGCCGGTCGCCAATGATGAGCTCCCGCTGCCCGCGGCCAATGGGGATCATGGCGTCCACGGCCTTGATGCCGGTTTGCATGGGCTCCTTCACCGGCTGCCGGCGCACCACACCGGGGGCAATGCGCTCCACGGGGTAGTACTCGGTGGCGGTGATGGGTCCCTTGCCGTCCAGCGGCTCGCCCAGGGGGTTGACCACCCGGCCCACAAGAGCGGGGCCCACCGGCACGGAAAGGATCTTTCCGGTGCGCCGTACCTCGTCCCCTTCCTTGATGGCGCTGGACTCGCCCAGCAACACGCAGCCCACCGAGTCTTCTTCCAGGTTCAGGGCCAAGCCGTAAACCCCGTGGGGGAACTGCACCATCTCCCCAGCCATGACCCGATCCAGTCCGAAGACCCGGGCAATGCCGTCACCCACCGACACCACCGTCCCCACCTCGGCCATTTCCACCGAGGTGGCCACCCCTTCCAAATGCCGGCGCAAAATATCGGTAATCTCACCCAACTTAACCTGCATAGCGCCCTCCTCCGGGCAGGCTTTTTTCCACGAAAAGCTCCAGTTGCCGCTTCAAAGACCCATCAAACACGAGGCTTCCCAGGCGCACCACAAACCCCGCGAGAAGCTCTGGCTTTTCCTCCTGCTCCAGCGCCACCTGGCTTGCCACCACCTGCACCAGCGCTTGCTCCAGCGCTGAAAGCTGTTCGGGGCGGAGAACCGTGGGCACCAGCACCTTCCCCCGGACAACGCCGAAGAAGCGGTCGCACAAAAGCCCAAACTCCTCAGCCACCAGCGACAGGTAGCGCAACCGGTAGTGGGTTTGCATGGCGACCAGAAGGCGTTGGACCTTGGGGGGAAGCGCCAGCTCCCGGGACACCGCGTTTAAAAGCTCGGACTTCTGCCGGCGGGAGAGGGTGGGAACCTCAAAGGCCCGCACCAGATCCGGCAGCGAGGCAAAGGCCGCTGCTGCCCGGGCCAAAGCCTCGTTGGCCACCTTCAGAGCTTCCGCCCCTTCCGGCTTCACCACCGAAAAGAGCGCCTGAGCGTAAGGACGGGCCAGACGCCGGCTCATGCGCGCACCTCCCGGGAAAGGCGGGCCAGGGTAGCTTCAAAGATGCGGTCCCGATCTTGGGGGGTGAGCTCTTTGCCCAGGATTTCCCAGGCCACCGCTGCCGCTGCTTCCGCTGCTTCCCGGGCCAGCTGCTGGCGGGCCGCCAAAAGCCGCCGGGTGGCCTCATCCTCCACCTGCCGCAGGAACTTGGCGGCTTCTTGCTCCCCCTCCGCGATCAAACGGTCCCGCTCCGCCTCACCTTCCCGCCGCAGCCGATCCCGCAGGGCCACCATTTCCCCTTCCAGGGCAGCAAGCTTGGCGCTCATCTGCTGCTGCATGGCCGCCGCTTCCGCCCGCAGCCGCTCAGCTTCCCGCAGATCGCGGGCAATTTCCTCCCGACGGGTGTGGAAAAAGCGGGACAGGGGACGGGCCAAAAGCCACGCCAGCACCCCCAAAAAAACCACGAGGTTTGCGGTCTTCCAAAGGACCGTAGGGAGCCCCAGAAACGTTTCCGCCGCCCCTTCGGCCGCTTCCGCCGCCTGCGCGGTTAGCCAAACCCCGGCAACCCACCAAGCCCTCATGACGCCAGCGCCCTCCCCAACAGCCGCTGGGCCAGCTCCCGCGCCAGCTCCCGCGTGTGTTTGGCCAGCTCCTGGCGAGCCCGCTGCGTTTCCTGCTCCAGCTCAGCTTGGAACTGCGCCAAGCGCTTCTGCCCTTCGGCCCGGGCCGCTTCCAGCCTTTCCCGCCGCTTTTGCTCCCCTTCCGCCCGCAAGCGGGCGCGCTCCTTTTGCGCTTCCGCCGCCACCTGCGCCAGCTCCCGTTCCCGCTCGGCCAGAGCTTGCTCAAGCTCAGCTCTAGCCTTTTCAAAAGCCTCCCGGCCAGAGTTCACCCGCTTTTCCCGCTCGTCGAGGATGGCAAGGATAGGGCGGACCAGCTGGCGGTTCACAACCCAAAACGCCAGCCAAAAACATGCCACCACCAAGAGGAACGATACGTTCGGTAGGTTCACGCTGCGGCCTCCACCCGCTTGACTGCCGCCCTATGCCCGCGGCGGCCGGCAAGTTTAGCAAGGCCTTGGAGAAAGGTCAAACAAAGGGCCTCGGCCAAGCCGAGGCCCCGGTCTTTTCAGCCTTCTCTGCGCTTACTGGCGACCCAAAGCGAGGCCCACAAACACCCGGCGACCCGGGGCCGGGTAGCCCCGCACCTCCTGGTAGGAACGGTCGGCAAGGTTTTCCACCCGGACGGTGAGGGCCGAAAGCTCCGTCAACGGGAGCTGGGCGGCAAGGTTGGCGGTGAAAAAGCCACCTTGCTGCACCCGGGCAAAGCTCACCGGGTCCAAATCCGGCCGCCTTCCCACGTACACCAGGCTGACCTCGCCTTGGCCCCAGGCAAAGTTTTCCCCCAGCGTGAAGGATCCAGACCACTGGGGGCGACGCAAGAGCCGCAAGCCGTCTTGGTCTTCCGCTTCCAGGTAGGTGCCCGAAAGGCGCAGGAGGCGATGTTGCAGGCGGCGCTCGAGGCTCAGCTCCACGCCCTTTTGCCGCGACTTGGCGATGTTGGCAAAGCGCCAGGTGGTGTAGTCGAAGTCCACCAAATTAGTGATGCGGTTGGCAAAGGGAACCAGCTGGAGCATGAGGTTGCCCAGCATCTGGGTTACCCCTAATTCCACACTCTCGGAGCGCTCCGGTTGCAGGGACGGGTTTCCGGAATAGGGGTAGTACAGTTCGCCCAGGGAGGGAGCCCGGAAGCCCTTGCCCGCCGCCACCCACACCCGGCCGGAAGCCCACGGCAAGCTCCAGGTGACGCGGGGGGAAAGCTCCTCCCAAGCCCCGGCCCGATCCCAGCGCAGCCCGGCGGTCACCTCGCCGCCCCTGCCCAGGCTCCAGCGATCCTGCAGGAAAAGCGAGCGCACCGTTTGCTTGCGGTCGGTGAGGGCGGGGCCGAAGCTGGAGCCGGCCGTTACCTCGTCCTGCCGCCACTCCCCGCCCAGCTGCCAACGGTGGGACCCGAGCTGGCCGCGCAGGGACAGCCGTCCCTGCCAGCTCTCTTTGTCGGTGTCGGCGGCGGTGTAACCCCAGGGATCGTCGGGGTCACGGAAGGTGAGGTTCCCCTCCACCCGGGCCAGGTGCCCTTCCAGCTGCAGGGAGGGGCCAAGGCGAAAGCGCCAGGGCAGCCCGACCAGCGTTTCTTCGGCGGCTGTAAAGCGGTGCGGGGTAGCTTGGGCTCCGGAAAAGGGGATTTCCGTGCGGCTGCGGCTGGCCCGCACCAGCACCCCCACGCGGGCACCGTCCCGGGGGCGGAAGCCGGCGGAAAAGGTCAAAGCCTTGCCCCAGAAGTCGTCGTTAACCAGCTCGCCGGTGCCCTGCCGCTCCACCGCCTGCACCGAAAGGTCCCAGGACTGGCTCCCCACGCTCACGCCCCCCTGGTACCGGCTCCAGCCGCCGCTGCCGGTTTCCCCCAGGAGCTGCCATGAGGTGCCAGTGCGCTGCGGGGCAAAGAGCTGCACCACCCCACCCAAGGCGTCGGCACCGTAAAGGGCGGAGTAGGGCCCCCGCACCAGCTCCAACTTGCCAACTCCGGCGGTGAGGGGCAAGCTCCAGTCGTAACCGCCAAAGTAAGGGTCGTTGAGGCGAATGCCCTCAAAGAGCACCAAGGTATGGGTGGAGTTGGTCCCCCGGGAGAAAAGCGAGGTGACCCCACCGTCCAGCCCCGAGCGCAAGAGCGTAACCCCGGAGCTGCGGCGCAGGAGAGAAGCTAACGAGGTCTCCAAGCTCCGGGAGATCTCCTCCTCATCGAAAACCGTGACCGCCGCGGCCACCGATTCCAGGTTTTCTTCTTCACCGGAAGCCGTAACCACCACGGTTTCGGTAAAGGTAGGTTGCTGCGCCGCCAGGGGCAAACAAAGGAAAACACCTAAGACGAGACAAGACCAGGCTTTCATCGTGCACCTCCCGTGCGTTTTTTCGGGGTGGCAGGTCTCCTGGCTCCGGATCACCCGGTAAGCTCGCCTTCCCAGGACGCCAGCTTCCACCGCACGCCCCAGTGGCTTTTCGAGCTTCCGTCCCCGGTTACAGTGGCGGGGGCCGCGCCGGACTTGCACCGGCTTCCCTCGAACCACCCCGGTTGCGGGCCCATGTTAGCAAACAAAAAGCGCGCCGCCAAGGCGCGCTTTTTTTGATGCGAAGGTTGGGGCTTACTGCACCGTCACGCTCACCGGCACTTCCAACCGCGGCTTGCTGGGGTCGTTGGTTTCCACCACCAGGGTGGTCTTGTGGGTGCCCTTGGGCGCCCCGGCCTTCAGGGTCACCGCCACCTGGTACCTCTGACCCGGCTGGAGGGGGGTGACTTCCACGGTAAACAGCTCGCTGGCCACCTTGGCGTTGGCGATCTGCAGGTCGTGGTTCTGGCGGTTGTTGACCAACAAAAGCGCCCGGCCCACCGGAGCGTCGTTGGGCACCGTTCCCAAATCCACGGTGGGAGGCACCACCTGGATGATGGGCCGCACCACACCGGTAAGGGTTACCGTGACGTTTGGCGCCTTTTCAGCGGTGGTCTTCACCGTCACCTTTTGGTTGAAAGGGCCCTCGGGAGCGTTGGCGGGTACCTTGAAGCTCACCTCCCACTGGGGCTGGTTGCGGCCCTGGATGAGCTCAGAGCCCTCCAGCTTGCGGAAGGAAGCGGTCACAGGAGCCGTACCGGTCTCCACCCCCAGCACCTTAAAGTCCACCGGCTGGGAGGGCACCAACACCACCTTTTCCTCCGCCGCTTCCCCTTGCAAGACGTTGAAGCGCACGAAGCTGCGGGGCACCACGTCGATGAAAGCCTGAACATCGGCTTTCACCACCAGCGTCATGCTGGGCATGGCCGGGTCGTTGGTGTACACCAGCACCGCCTTTGAAATGGGGCCGGTGAAGTCGGTGGTGTCCACCTCGGCCACGATCTTGCCCTTGCCTCCCGGAGGCACGGTGCGGTCAAAATCGGCCACCGTGCAGCCACAGGTGGGTCGTACCTGGGTGATCTCCAGGGGGGCGGTGCCGGTGTTGCGCACCTCGAAGGTGGCGCGGATCTTCTCGCCCTTCACCACCACCCCGAAATCCTTGATCTTTTCCGGGAAATCGACCACCGGCTTGGCTTCCGAGGCGGGCTTGGCCTCAGACCCAGCGGGGGTTGGGGCCTGCGCCCAGGCCGGCAATACGCAAGCCAACATCAACACGCCTTCCAAGATCCTCTTCATGTTCATCCTCCTTGGGCCAATGCTGCCCTTTCTCGGCCAGCGGGTGCTAGAGTACTCCAGCCCGCCGGCGCGGGCAACTTCTATGCGAGATTCGTGCCACTACTACCTGTTGCCCATTGGGGGGATGGCCACCGCAGCCCTGGCCGGCCTGCTTTCGGAAAGCGGCTTTCGCGTGTGCGGGGTAGATTCGGCGCTCTACCCGCCGGCCTCGGAGCTTTTAGCGGAGCTTGCAGTTCCGGTTCGCTTGGGCTTTGATCCGGCGCACATCCCTGAGGTGGAAAAAGCGGTGGTCATCGGCAACGCCGTGCCCATTTCCAACCCCGAAGTTCAAGCCGTGCTCGCCCGGGGGCTTCCCTACACCTCGCAAGCGGCGCTTTTTGGGGAGCTTTTTTGCCAGAACAGGAAAACCGTGGTGGTGGCCGGCACCCACGGGAAAACCACCACAACAGCTCTGGTGGCCCATGTGCTCACCCACGCCGGCCTTGACCCTACCGCCTTCATTGGCGGTGTTCCCCGGGGCGGAAAGCCCTGGCGGCTGGGGCACTCGCCGTGGACGGTGGTGGAAGGGGACGAGTACAACACCGCGTTTTTCGACAAGGGCCCCAAGTTTCTGCACTACTTCCCCCACATCTTCGTGGTCAACAACGTGGAGTATGACCACGCCGATCTCTACCCCTCCCTGGATGCCATTCTGGCCGCTTTCCGCGCAGGAGTGGCGCGGGTGACCGGTGACGGATGGGTGGTGGCCAACGCCGACGACCCTGGCGCTCGGGAGGTGGCGGCCCACGCCCGAAAGGTGCTGTGGTACGGACAAAGCGCCCAAGCCCAGGTGCGCTGCCGGCACTTTTCCCATCGCCAGGGTAACCTGGTGGCCGAGGTTGCCCTGGACGGTGACGTGTGGGAGCTGGAAGTTCCGCTGGTGGGGCGCCACAACCTGGCCAACCTCCTGGCGGTGGCGGCGGTGAGTCGCCTGGCCGGCATCCCCCCCGAAACCCTGCAGCGAGCCTTGGCCACCTTCCCCGGCGTGCGCCGAAGGCTGGAGGTGGTGGGGGAAGCCGGAGGTGTGACCGTGGTTGACGACTTTGCCCACCACCCCACCGCCGTGGGTCTCACCCTGGAGGGAGCCCGGGAGCGCTTTCCCGGCCGCCGGCTGGTGGTCGCCTTTGAACCCCGCTCCCTCACCGCCGGCCGCGCCGAGCTCTTCCCCCTGTACGAGCAAGCCTTCGCCCTGGCCGATGGGGTGGTGCTGGCGCCCATCTTCCACCGCCACCGGCTGCCACCGGAAGAGCAAATGGACCGCCACCGCCTGGCCGCACAACTGAAGGCCAAGGGTGTGGACGCGGTGGTGGTGGAAGACGGGGGCGATCCGCTTCCCACCGTGTTGGCCTTGCTGCGGCCGGGGGACGTTTTCATTGCCATGTCTTCCGGGGATTTTGGTGGCCTCCCCCGCCGGGTGCTGGCCGCTCTGGGAGCCTGAGCAGGTGGTGTGGCTTTTCCGGTTTTTGGCCACCGTGGGGTTTTTGGGGGAGCACCTCCCCGCCCCCGGTACCACCGTGGGTTCCCTGGCCGGCCTGGGTTTTTTCTTGCTGTTCCCCGAGGCCGGGTTAAGGCTTGCCGTTGGTGTGGGTCTCACCCTCCTGGCCCCGCTGGTTTGCGGCCGGGAAGCGGTACGCCGGGGGGAAACGGACCCCAGCCCCGTGGTGCTGGACGAGGTGGTGGGGCAGTGGTGGGTCCTGCAAATCATGGCGTGGGCTGGCATGCCCCTCAAAACTCCGTGGCTGGTTGTGGGTTTTGGCCTTTTTCGGCTCTTCGACGTGCTCAAACCCCCGCCGGTGCGTCAGGCGGAGCTGTTGCCGGGCGGTTTGGGGATTGTGGCCGACGATCTGGTGGCGGGCTTGCTGGCAGGCCTCTTAGGGGCGCTTGTCTTTCGCGTTTGGGGCTGACCCCGTTTTTTCCAGGAGCTTGCGGCGCAAAAGCTCGTTTTCAAAGGCCATACCCGCTTGCTCGGCGGCCAACTCCACGATTTCCCAATCGGCAATGGGGGCGTCCCGCTCGCCGTTGTCCGCCACCACCAGGGCAATGACCCGCTGCACCCCCCGCACCGGGAAAACCACCACCTCATCCCGGGCCGCCGGACCCAAAAGCTGCCGCAGCAGCTCCGGCAGCTGGGCATGGGGGCCCCGCACCACCTCGCCGCTTTCCACCGCCCGGCGGAGCAAATCGTCGCCGCCCCAGGCAAGGCGCAAGCCGCGGGTGGACTGGGCCAACAGCTGACCCCGGGCATCGCGGCCAAAAGCCCCCAGCACCGAAAGCTCCCGCTCCTTGGCTAACAGCAAAACTGCCCGTGCTACGGTTTCCGAAAGGATGCTCAAGAGGTTGAGGGCCAGGGAGGTGGCCACAAAACCGCTGCGCAGGTCCCCAAAAGCCTGCCGCAGGCGGTGAAGCGTGAGCTCCGCAGCGCCCTCCCGGGGCGCCGGCAGCTCCTCTTTGCTGCTGGCCGCGGCGGTAACCGCCGCCACCACCGCCTCCAGTTCCGCCGGCACCACCAACGCCGCCCCGGCCCGCAGGTAGGGCGCCACCGGCTGCCCTGGCTCCGCCACCACCACCACCCGCACCCCGGACCGGAGGCGCCGTACCCTGGTGACATCCGAAGGCCCCAAAATGCCCTGCCGGGCATCCGCCACCACCACGATGGGGCCCTGCCCATCCCCCGCTTCTTCCAGGCTCACCCGCCGCACCGTGCGCGCTTCTTCGCGCAACGCCGCGCAAAGCCGGGCGAGGAACGCATCGTCAGGGGTAAGCACGTGAACCAAGGGCCGGTGCTCGGCGGTTTGCGCATCCAGCTGCTCCAAGACCCTGGTAAGGTCCTCGGAGGTCAGTATTTCTGGGGCCTTGGGGGTAACCGGCGAAACCACCTCCTGCTGGTTTTTTTGCTGGAAGATCTCACTGGCCTGCTGCAAAAGCTTGGCGGTGTCCACCTCCACTTCGGGGATCACGTCGAAAGGGTAGAGGGTGACCTCGTCCGCAGGGGTTAGGTCGTCGGGCAAAAACTCAAACTCCCCGGTTTCCCACCCCAAAACCACCGCCACCGCCCGGCGGATTTGCTCCTCCACCACCGCTTTGAGCTGGGCCCCGTTGATAAGCCCGGCGTTCACCAGCAGTTGCCCCAGGGATCGGCGGCCCGGGCCTTGCCTTTGGGAAGCCAACGCCGCCTCCAGCCGCTGGCGGTCCACCAACCCCCGCCGGATGAGCAGGTCGCCAATACGAGGAGCGCCGGTGGCTTGCGCAAAGACGATCTTGCCCTTGAAAAAGCCAATGGTGGCGCGGTCCTCCCCCCGCTCCAGGGCTAACACGCCGGTCCGCTTTCCCAGGTGGATGAACTGCAGCACATCGGCCACCGCTACGTCCTGGAGGCTGCCGGAAATCCCCTGGGAGGCAGGCCCTTCGCCCATGCTGCGGTTACTCCCCCCGTGCCAGCTTGATGAGGCTTTCTAAGGTGCGCAGGCGCCGGTCCTTGGTGGCAAAGATGCGGGCCGCAAAGAGGGCGGAGGCGGCGTGGGCGGAAAGCAAATCCAAAAGCTCCCGATCCTCCGGGCGGAGGGAAGGCTTGTGGGGCAGGAGCTTGAGCACCACCAAAGCCCCGACGATCTCCCCCTGCACCTTTAAAGGCACCACCGCCACCACGTTCGAGTTGGGAATGGGCGCCAGGCGCAGGGAGCCATCAGCCAACGTGGCATCCACCGCGGCCTCCCCGCCCAGGTACTCGTCGCCGGCAAAGAGCGGATAAGCCCCAGTGTCGAACCCCTGAGCCAGGGCCACCTCAAAGCCCTGACCGCCGTCCCGGCGCAGGAGCACCGCAAAGGCCTCGGCTCCCAGGAGGTTCACAGCAATTTCGGCGATGGTTTGCAGCACCTCCGCAGGGGTGAGGGTGGCGTGGAGCTGGTAGGTGGCCACGTAAAGGTTCATGAGGCGGGAAATTTGCCGCTCGGAAGCCGCCAGCTGCGCGGCCAGCTCCTTGACGTCCGCCTCGGTCCGCGCCAGCCGTTGGGCCAAATCGTCCTCCCCCTTTCCGGCGGTGGCCACCCCTGCCGACTGCAGCTTGTGCTCCAGCTCTCGCACCAGCTCACGGGCCTTTTCCAAGGTCGTCTTCAGCTCGGCCACCAGCTCCTTCCCCGAGCCCTCGGGCAGCTTCAAACCTCCCGACGAGGTTTCCTTCATGGGGCCTCCAGGGCAGCAATGGCTGCCCGCAACCTTTCGGCGTCGAAAGGCTTGGTAAGGTAAGCCACGGCACCCGCCGCCAGCCCTTTCTCGATTTGCGCTTCTTCTCCGTCGGTTGACACCACGATCACCGGCAGCCCCGGAAGCCGGCCCTGCTGTCCCAGGGCTGCCAGAAACTCCAGCCCGTTCATCACCGGCATGTTGATGTCCAGAAGCACCAGATCCACGTCCGGATTCTGCTCAAGAAGCTGCAAGGCCTGTTGCCCGTTTTCCGCCAGCAAAAGCGGCGTGCCGCGCAGCATCACCTCGTACATGCGCAGCATGAGCTTGGAATCGTCCACCGCCAACACTTTCTTCGGTTGCACCGACACCCCCTATCGGCGCTACTCCCGCCCTTGAACAGCATAGAAGGCTTACCCCTTGGCTGCAAGGACCGGGGTTTTTAAAATGGGCCGAAGTTTACGGGAGGTGACGCATGGTCTTTGGGGTGGCGTTGCTCTCGCTTATGGCAGCTTCGGTACAGGCGCACCAGCTTTCGGGAACTGTTTACTGCGAGGCCAACTGCCCGCAAGCCACGGTGCGGCTTTTCCCGCTGGGGGAAAAGAACATGGCTTCCCCCCACCAACCTGGAAAGCCCCTGCGCACGGTGGAAGTGATGCCGGCCACGGCGTTCACGCTGGAGGTGGAATCCCTTCCGGTGCGAGTGGAGGTCTCGGCCCCGGGGCACGCTGCCGGGGTCATTGAGGTTTGGTTCCCCGAGCATGCGACGCTCCCGCCCCTGTGGCTGCCCAAAGCCATGACCCGCAGCGTGCAGATCACAAGCGCTGGGAGCAAAGGCAAGCTGCTGGTGATGGACCAGGAGGAGGGCGACCGCGTGGGGAGGTGGCGGTGGAGCACACCCACCGCCTTTGCGGAAGCCGGAAAAGCCGTCAACGTGCCGGTGCCACCGGGGGTGATCACCCGTTTGACGGTGGTTGATGAATCCGGGTGCTTCGCCTTTGTCAACGTGACCGGGGGCAAGGGAGCCCCGGTGAGCCTGCGCTGCCGGACCGTAACGGTCACCGTGCAAGACCCCCAGGGCAAACCCCAGGCCAACGTGCGGGTGGCGGCGGAAGGCATGCCGGTGGGAACGGCCGCCCTCACAGGGCCGGACGGCAAGGCCAGGCTTTCCCTCCCCGACTGGTGGAAGGGGCGGGTGGTGGCCTGGACCGGAGAGCAGGGGGGCTCGGCCCGGGTGAGCAACGAGACAGCCAAAATCGTGCTGCGCCCGGTGGCCTACTTGCCGCTGGTCACCGCCCAGCCTTACCCCACCCTTTTGGTGTTTCCCCGCTATATCCCCTCCGCCCTCACCGGCGGTCCGTTGCTCCTCAGCGGCACCGGCGGCCGCGTCCCCTTCATCCCCCCCGGCGGCGAGATGGAAATCCTGGCCTACGGGTACGACGCCAGCAGCCTGTCCGTGGAGTCCCCCACCCAAACCCTGGGGATTAGGCTTTCGCCGCAAGCGTGGATTGAGGGCAAGGTGGTGGACCCGCGGGGGCTTCCCGCCCCTGGCGTGCCGGTTTGGAGCGAGGAAAGCGAGGTAGCCACGTTTCGTTTCACACGTTTTCGCACCGTCACGCGGCTTTTGCCTGAACCCGCCTGGGTAACCGGCCAGGACGGCAGCTTCGGGCCTTTCGCTGTGAGCGCCGGGGAGCTGCGGCTTCTGGCCAGCCATCCGGTCCTGGGCCGGGCCGATTCCGGGAAGCTTGGCCCCAAGCCCAAAGAAAGGCTGCCGGTCACCCTCACCCTCGCCCCGGGCACCAGCTTGAGTTTGCGGGTGGTGGACGAGCGGGGGACGCCCATCCCCGGTGCCGAGGTGCAGGTCCACCCCGGCCGGGAGGAAGGGCCCCGGCTTAACATCCGCCTGGGAGCAACGGACAAACCGGCCCTGGCCCGGGGGGAAAGCGACCCGGAAGGCCGGGTCATCTTGGGCAATTTGCCTGCGGGTCCCCTGGAGCTGGTGGTGAAGAAAGCCGGCTTCGTGACGGCAGTGCAAGATGTCAAGTTGCCGCCGGAGGGCAAAGACCTGGGGGATGTGGCGCTGCAGTCGGGAGCCACAATTACGGGGCGGGTGGTGGACGAGCAGGGGCGCGGGGTACCCGACGTGCGGGTGCTGGCGGGAGCAGCGGCCGAAATGCCCTTTGAGTACACCGCCCAAACGGAAGCCGACGGTCATTTTGAGCTGGCTGACGTCCCGAGCCAGGGGATCCTCTACGTGCAAGCCCGCGCCCGGGAGTACTCGAGCTTGCCGGTGAAGGTCAGCCTGCCCCCCGCTGGACCGGTGGAGCTCAAGGTAAAGGCCGGCAAGCTCCTCAAGGGCCGGGTGGTGGACAAGGAAACCGGGGAAGCAGTGCCCAACGCCGAAATTTCCGGTGGGCGCCTGTTAACCCGCAGCATTGGCGGGTTCACGGTGCAGTCCGCCGTTCCCGTCCCCCCCACCAGCTCCGATCAGGACGGCTACTTTGAGCTGGCCATTACCGAGCCCGGGGAGGTGCGGCTGGAGGTGCGGGCCGCGGGGTTTGCCCCCGCCCAAAAAACCGTACCCATCAAGCAGGACGAGCCCACCGGCTTCATCCTCGTTCAGCTGGAACGGGGGTTCACCTTGCGCGGGCGGGTGTGGGAGGCCGATGGCAGCCCGGCGGTGGGGGTCACGGTTACCGCCAACGAAGCTGGCGAGCGGATCGCCGGCACCGTGCTGGCGATGTTTCGCAGGCCCCTGGGCACCACCACCGATGGCCAGGGGCAGTTCGTCCTCACCGGGTTGAAGCCCGGCAAATTTAGCGTGGAAGCGCGAAGCCCGGAGGGCGGCCAGGACCGGGTCACCCTGGACATCAGCGGGGATACGGAAACCGAGCTGCACCTGGCGGCCCCGGGGAGCCTGGAGGTGCACGTGGTGGGGCCGCAAGGGGAACCGCTGGCCGGTGCCCGGGTTGCGGCTTCAGGAATTGGCGATGATCTCCCCGAGCGCCAGACCGATGCCGCCGGCGTGGCCCGCTTTGAGGACGTTGCCCCGGGAACGTACTTCGTGGTCGCTTCCCTGGAAGGCTATGCCGCTGACAGCGAGCAAGTCAACGTGGGTGCCCAGGGGCCCAAGACGGTAACGCTCAAACTGGCCCGGGGCGGGGAAGTGCTTGGGGTAGTACGGGGCCTTTCCCCCCAGGAGCTGGCCCGTTGCCAAGCGTGGGTGGGGATGAGCCGGACGAAGGTTGCTGGCGACGGCAGCTTCCACCTTAAGGGCGTGCCCTTGGGCAAGCAGGAGCTGGTGGTTTCGGTTTTCCCCCTGGGCAGGACCCGAAGGCTCACGGTGGAAGTGCCGGAGGGATCCCCGGCCCAGGTGGAGGTGGACTTTGGTCAGGGTGTGACGATCTCCGGAACCGTGCGACGGGGGAGCCAGCCGGTGGTGGGGTATGCAGTGATGGCCAGCGGGCCTTCCCCCATGGACCGGGCTTCCGACACCACCGATGAAGGGGGCAGCTTCACGCTTTCCGGCCTTTCCCCCGGCAAATGGACGCTGGTGGTCAGCGACCCCAACGGCCAGGGGCTGCTCACCCGGGAGGTGGAGGCGCAAAAGGACGTGCAGGTTTCCCTGCTGCTCCCCAACGGCACCCTTTCCGGGTGGGTGCGCAACCGCACCAACCGGGAGCCCGTTGCGGAAGCGCAAATTACCCTGGAAATGCCGGGGCAAACCGCCTTCCTCCGTCGCACCTCCGGCGATGAGACGGGGCGCTTCACCTTCCGCGAGCTGCCCACCGGCCAGGAGTTCCGGGTGCGGGCCAGCGCACCCGGCTTTGCGCCGGCGGAAACGCAAGTGACGGTTCGGGAATCCACCCCCGAGGTGGAGCTTCTGCTGGAACCCCAGCAAACCCTGGAGCTTGTGGTGCGCGATGCGGACGGCAGCATCCCCACCGAGGTCTTTGCCAACGTCCAGAGTCCCTCCGGGGAACCCCAGCCGGTGTTCGTGAGTCTCGATCGGGAAGGGCGGGGCATCGTCACCCAGCTGCCACCGGGGGACTACGCGGCTTTGATCCAGGGGCAGGGGGCGGCGGTGGTGCGCTTTGCCGTGCCTTCCAAAGTTCAGCTCCAGCTCAAGCCGCGGGGCACCCTCGTTCTGGAATCCGGCAGCCCGGTGGAGGTGCAGGTATTGACCGCTGAAGGGTTGCCGGTGCCCTGGGGTTGGCGGGGGATGGGCACCAGCGGCGGCTGGCGTCGGGTGGAAACGAGCTGGAGGCTTGCCCTTCCCGCCGGTGACTACCGCCTCCTGGTGCGCCGGGATGGGCAGGTGCAGGACAAGGCCGTGACCGTGGTACCCGGACAGGAAACGGTGCTGGACCTGGCTCCGTAAATGGCGTAGGGAGGTTCCAATGGTGAGCGCATGCCTGGTCCTGGCATTGACTGTCCCCGGCTCGGTGGTTTCCGGCACGGTCTTCTGCGAACAGCCCGGAAAGACGGTGGAGGTGAGGGTCTTTGCGGGCTCCCCTGCCCCTTGGGGGCTTACGCCCCAAGGTTTACCCTTAGCCACCACCCAAACCCCCTGCGGAACGCCGTTCCGCCTGGAGGTGCCGGCAGCTCCCCCGTGGCGGGTGGAGGTGCACGCACCCGGCCATACGGCGGCCGCCTTCCACCTCACTGAAGCGGGCGAACTTCCGCCGGTTTGGCTGCCCAAGGGCCTTTTGCGCCGGGTGGAGGTGGCCGGCTCCTGGCAGGGCAGCCTCAGGCTCTGGGGGTACCTGGCCGAACCCCGCCCCTGGGGCCGCTGGCAACCGGCCATCCCCGCGGGCCAGCTGCCCCGCCCCGGAAAGCTGGAGTTTTACGCTCCCAAAGGGGCCCGGGTGGTGCTCTGGGGGCAGGATGAATCAGGTGCTTTTGCCCGCTGGGAGCTTGTCGGTGAACGGGAGAGCGTGAGGTTTGCCCCCACCCGGGCCACCGTGCGGGTGGTGGATGCCCTCGGCAAGCCGGTCCCAGGGGCCTTCGTGGTGGCGGAAAGAGCCCCCTCCGGCGCCGAGGCGGTGAGCGACGCTCAGGGGATGGCCCGGGTTCCGGTGGGACGCGGCCAATGGCAGCTGGTGGCCTGGAAGGAAGGGGTGGGCTTGGGAACGGCCCGGTGGCCGGCCCAGGAGCCGGTGAGCCTGCAGCTCCAGCCCAGCAAGGAGGTGAGCCTGGTGCCGGCCTACCCGTACCCGGGGCTCAAGGTGGTGCCGCGCCCCTGGGTGAGCTACCTTCACGGGAAGGCAAGAACGGGCGCCAAGCGCATCCCCCTGATCGGAGAGGGGCTGCACCTTGCCTTCTGGGCGCCAGGGTTTGCGTACCAGCAAACCGACGTGGAAGGCGAAGTGGATTCGGTGGGGATCCGGTTGCTCCCCGAAGGCCGCCTGCAGGTGAAGGTTGTGGACCCCGCCGGCAAACCGCAGGCCGGGGTGCCGGTTTTCGTGGACGAGCCCGAGCGGTGGAGCCTGTGGTCTCCGGGCTACACCACCCCCTCCCTGCTGGCCCGGGGGGTGACCGATAGTTTGGGAACGCTGGAGGTGGCCGCGGAACCGGGAACCGTGACGGTACGGGTGGCGGCGCCCCCCTGGGCGGAAGCCCGGGAGGAAGTGGAGGTGCCCCCCGGGCAAAGGGTAACCAAGACCATCACGCTGACCCCTGGGGCGCGGTGTCGCCTGCAGGTGACCGACCCCCAGGGCCGACCTCTGGCCGGTGTGACTGCCCAGGTCACCCGCCGGGAGCAGGGCACGGTTTGGTATTCGGGGCAACCCCGCCCGGTCATTGCCGAAGGTTCGTCCGACCGGGACGGGATGATGATCCTGGAGCCGCTGCTTCCGGGTCCGGTGGAGATCACGCTGGCAAAGGCTGGATTTGTAAAGCGCACGGTGAACGTGGAGCTGCCCCCGGAAGGCAAGGACCTGGGCGCGGTGGTCATGGAACCGGGGGCCTCACTGCAGGGGCGGGTGGTGGACGAGAAGGGGGAGGGCATTGCCAGCGCCAAGGTGTACGTCAGTGCTGACAGCGACGTGCCTTTTGGGGATTCCACGGAAACCGATGAGGCAGGGTTCTTCCAGTTTCCGGACCTGCCGCGATCGGGGGTGGTGTTCCTGCGGGCGGAAAAGCAAAACCGGGTTTCCTCCCGTCCCCTCAAGGTGGAGCTGCCCTCCCCACCGGTGGAGCTGGTGGTCCCCAGCGGCCGGGTCATCGTGGGGCGGGTGGTGCGGGCCACCGACGGCAAGCCGATCGCAGCTGCCCGCGTGTATGCAACGGAAGTTCTGACCCGGGTCGTTGGGGGTTTCAGCGGCATGAGCGTGCGCTCCCTGGGGCCGGGTGTGGAGACCGACCACGAAGGCATCTTCCGCCTGGAAGTGGGAGACAGCCCCAGCATCGAGCTCCACGTTCGGGCCCAAGGGTTTCGGGAAACCAGCCGGCAGGTCCGAATGGAACCCGGAGAAAAACCGCGACCCCTTTTGATCCAGCTGGAGGAAGGCCTGGTTTTGGCAGGCCGGGTCATCGAACCCTCGGGAAGGCCGGCCGTGGGGGTGGCGGTTCGTTTGGAAACCGAGCGCCAGCAGGCCCGAGGGTTAGCGGTTGGCTCCCGGATCAAGGTTTGGTCCTCGGTGACCGATGGCGAAGGCCGGTTCCGCGTTGCCGACTTGCCCCCAGGGCGGTACGAGGTCATGGCGCAAACACCTGAGGGGTGGCGAGCCCGGGAAGTGGCGGAAGCCGGCCGGGAGGATTTGGAGCTGGAGCTGGAACCCACCGGCACCCTCACCGTGACCGTGAAGGACAAGAGCGGGGCACCGGTGGCGGGGGCCAGCGTTGAGGGTTGGGCCAACAGCGGCCAAAGTTGGAAGCAAACCACCGACGCCCTGGGGGAGGTACGCTTAGGACAGGCCAGCCCCGGCACCCACTCCCTGCGCATCACCCACCCCAACTTTGCCCCCGCATGGCTCCGCTTTGACGTGAAAGCCGGGGAGGAGAGCAGGCGGGAAGTGACCCTGGAGGCCGGGGGGGTGGTGGAGGGGGTGGTGAAGGGGCTTTCGGCTAGCGAGCTCTCCCGCTGTTCGGTGAGCGTGGGGGTAAGCTCCGCTACCCCGCTTCCCGACGGCTCCTTCCGCATCACCAACGCCCCGCTGGGCAAGCAACGGGTGGAGGCGCGGGTGGGCTGGACCGGGCGCTTCCGCAACGCCCAGGTGGAGGTGAAGCCCGACACCCCGGCCTGGGTGGAGTTGGATTTCGCGTTGGGATTTACCCTCACCGGCCAGGTTCACAAACAGGGCAAGCCGCTTTCGGGGCTTCTGGTGGCGGCCAGCCGAGAGGGGGAAGGTGTGGCCGATAGCACCGACAGCCAGGGGCAGTTCCGCCTGCGGGGACTGGAAGCGGGCCTGTGGAAGCTATCGGTGGCTGATGCCAGCGGGCAAGTTCTCCTGCGCCAGGAGCTGGAGCTCACCGCCGACCGTCACCTGGACCTGGCGCTTCCCAGCGGAGCGCTGGCCGGCAGCGTGGTGGCGGCGGAAAGCCGCGAACCGGTGGCTGAAGCCACCGTGATCGTTCACCAGAAAGGCGGCTTTTTGCGCCAGGAAACCACCGGGGATGACGGCCGCTTTGGGTTTTCCGACCTCCCCGATGGGGACTTTACCATCACCGCCCAGGCTCCCGGCTACGGTAGCGCCTCGAAAGAGGTGCACTTAAGTGCCGGGCAGGCACCGGAGATGGTGCTGGCGTTACCCAAGGAAGCGGTGCTGGAGCTCTTCGTCCAAGAGCTCGGGGGAAGCGTGGGGGAAAGGGTGTGGGTCAGGCTAAGCGATGCCAGCGGCCTCACCCGCCAGCTTGCCGTCCCCCTGAACCGTCGGGGGCGGGGGGTGATTTCCGGCCTTCCCCCCGGTCGCTACGGCTTGGTGGTGGATGGCCTGGGCCACGCCGGCTTGGTGGTAACTACCCCTGGCCAGGCTCAGGTGGTGCTCCAGGAGGGGGGAAGCCTCATCCTAAGCGCCCCTGCCCAGCGGAACCTCAAGGTGCGGGTGCTTTTCCCGGAAGGACTCCCGGTGCCCCTGGGTTGGCAAGCCAACGAGGCAGGTGAGGTGGAGGTAAAAGCCGGACAGCAGCGATCGCTTCTCCTCCCCGCCGGGCGCTACCAGCTCCTCACCGACTCCGGCGCCTCCATCTGGGTGGACATCCCCGCCGGTGGGGCACCCGTTACCGTGGAGCTGCCTTAACGGGAGGGCAGCCCCATGCCAGCGAAAGCTTTTGCCCTGGCGGCCTTGGTTTTGATCCTCGCGGCAACGCTGGTGCACCCCGCGCCTTTGCGCCTGGAAACCCGGGTGTGGACCGAAGGGGCGGCGGAAACCGTGGAGCTTGTGGTCTTCCCCGCCGGGCGAGGGGTGGCGTTTGATCCCTCCTGGCCAGCCAAGCCCCTGGCCCGGGTTACCGGCAAACCCGGGAGCCTGCTTTCCCTTTCGGTGGACGCCCCTTTGCCCCTCCGGGTGGAGGTGCGGGCCCCCGAACATGTGGCCATGGCGCTGGAGGTATGGCTTCCCCAGCAGCTCCCCTTACCGGAGGCGTGGCTTTCCCGGGGTGAAACCAAACTCCTTCACACTCCGTCCCTTGGGAAAGCCTCCACGGTTGCCGTGTTCAGCCCGCTGGCCCAGCCAACCAACCTGGTAACGGCAGCGCTTCGCTGGCGTCCAATCGTGGCCAGCCAGCGGCTTCCGGCTGAAAAGAAAGTGGCGGTAGCGCTTCCGGAAAGAATTCCGGTTCCCTTAGTGGCTCTCGCCGAGGACGGCCGGTGGGCCCTTGCCAACGCCAGCCTCTCCGAATTCCACTGGATCTACGCGTCCAAGCCCATCCGCGTGCGGGTGGTGAACGAACAGGGGCAGCCGGTGGCCGGGGCAGAGGTGGCCACTCAAGGGGGGCCTCTGGGGTCGGCTGTACGAACAGCTGAGGACGGGACAGCGGTGGTCTGGCAGTACTCGGAAGAGCCAAGGGGCGTTGTGGCGACACAGGGCGCTTTGGGCGCCGCGGCCGTGACCCGGGCAGCGCAGGTGGAGCTGGTGCTCAAGCCGGTGCCCGCCCTTCGCCTGGTTCCGGCAAAGCCCTACGGCCCGCTTCTGGTGCGCACCAGCGGCTGGCCCGAGGCCTTGAGCGGGACCTTTTGGGTGCTCCCTCCCGAGGGCGGACAGGTCCCCAATCCCGGCCTCGAAGCTGCCCTCTGGGTGGCAGCTCCGGGTCAGTGCTTTGCCACCTATCCCCTGGAGAGGGATCGTGAGGAGCTGGTGGTGCGTTTGGTCCCTGCCGCTTCGTTGAAAGGGCGAACCCTGGACCCCCAGGGGCGACCTCTGGCCCACGTACCCATCCGGGTGGCGGCACCGAACAGGGCGCCGCTGCGCCCGGGAACCCAAGAGAAGGGCAACGACCAGGGCGTGCTGGCGGTAAGCGACAGCCTGGGGCAGTGGCAGGTGGCGGGGCTTCCCCCCGGGGAGGTTTGGGTTCAGGCGAGGTGGGGTCAGTGGGTTGCCAAAAGCCCAAGCTTGCAGCTGGCCGCCGGTGAGGTTGGCTCGCTGGATTTGACGCTCAACCCGGGCGTTCGCTTGAGCGCTACCGTACAGGATCAAAGCGGCCAGCCGTTGTCGGAAGTGCAGGTAGAGCTTTACAGGCTGGAGGAGGATGAAACCTTCTCCGCGTTTTTGGCCGAACGGGAAGCGCCCTTTGCCAAAGGGAAAAGCGACACCCAGGGAAACGTGGTGATCACCGCTCTTCCCACCGGCAAATTTGGCTTGCGCTTGCACCGAAGGGGCTTTGTGCCGTGCCTTCTGACCGTGCAGCTGCCGGCCAGCGGTTTGCACCTAGGGGTGGTCACGCTGGAGCCGGGGGTAGAGGTGGCGGGAAGGGTGGTGAACGAACGGGGAGAAGGGGTGGGCCAGGCAACGGTTTGGCTGGGGAGCTCGCCAGGCGCCAACGATCTGGGGTGGGCGCAGACCGACGAGCATGGCTTTTTCAGCTTTTCTGATCAAGCGGTAAAAGGCGTGGTGTACCTCAATGCCGTGGGCGATGACCTCATTCCCGGCTCCCCAACAAAACTGGACCTTCCTCCGGCCGGGCCGGTGGAGTTGCGGGTGACCACCGGCCTCCGCCTTCAGGGGAGGGTGGTAGACGAAGCTTCCGGCGGGCCGGTCCGGGGCGCGCAAATCCAGGCCGGCGCCCCCGTGCCCCTCGTAGGCGCCGCCTGGGCGTTCCGCCGGATCTACCAAGACTTCGCGTTTACCGACGACGAAGGGACGTTCCAGCTGGGCGGCCTCTCCCCTGGAACCGTGGTGATTCAGGTGGAGGCTAAGGGCTACGTCCCGGTATCCCGCACCGTGGAGCTGGAAGCGGGCAAGGAACATCGCCCCTTGCTCATCCGGTTAAGCAAAGGCCTGGCTATCAGCGGGAGGGTTTACGAAAACACCGGGGAACCGGCTGCCGGTGTGTGGGTGTCCGCGGAGGAGGCCCGTCCGCAGCAAGCAGCGGCCACAGCAAAAAGCTCCATTTACGTGTCAGACCTTACCGACTCTGGTGGTTACTTCCAGCTTTCGGGGCTTCGCCCAGGAACCTACCAGGTGCAGGCTACGGGGTCTTCCGGCGAACGGGACCGGGTCTTGGTGGCGGCGGGAACCACCGACGTGGAACTCCACCTGGGCAGCCTCGGTGAGCTGGAGGTGCTGGTGACCGATCGGCAGGGGGTTCCGGTGGCCCACAGCCGGGTGGTGCTTGCCGGCGGCTGGAACGAAGAGCGGGAAGGCGCCAGCGAGGGTGCCGGGCGATGGCGCTTTTCCAACCTTCCCCCCGGCAGCTACTGGCTGGAGGTGCAAGCCGAAGGCTTTGCGCGCGCCACGGAGTCGGTAGAGGTTGCGGGGGGCAAAACCGTAACCCGTACCGTTCAGCTCAAACCCGGCGGGGTGGTGGAGGGTGTGGTGCGGGGCCTAACCGCCGAGCAGCTTTCGCAAACCGAAATCCGCGCCTTTCATGGGGCCCGGACCACCGTGCAGGCCGATGGCCGCTTCCGCCTGGAGGGCGTTCCCCTGGGCAAAGAGCCGGTGGCTGCCCGCTTCCTGGGTTCCGGGGCCACCCGTACGGCAGTGGCGGAAGTGGAAGCCGGAAAGCCGGCGTTCGTGGAGTTTGACTTCAGCCACTCGCTCACCCTTCGCGGGCGTTTGCAACGGGCTTCCACGCCCGTCACCGGCTTTTTGGTGCGGGCACGGGTGGAAAACAAGGCCAGCTTTGCCGAGGACGTCACCGACCAAAACGGGGAGTTTGTGCTCGGGGAGTTGGAACCGGGAAGGGTACGGCTCACGGTCGTGGACCCCTCCGGGCAGATTGCCCTGCTCCATAGCCTGGACCTCACCAAGGACGACCAGGTGGAGCTGCGGCTGCCCACCGGTGCCCTCACCGGGAGGGTAACCGGCCAGGGCGAGCCCATCAGCGAAGCCACCGTTACCGTGAACCTGGGCCCCGGGGGCTACCCCGAGCGCGTGGCCCGCACCCTGGATGATGGCAGCTTCAGCTTTCGGGACCTGCCACCCGGGAGGCTGCGGGTAACGGCGGTGGCTAACGGCTACGCCCCTTCCCAGCGGGAGGTGGAGCTGACAGAAAGCGGCTCCCAAACCCTGGAGCTGAAGCTGGAGCCGGAATCCGCGCTCCATGTGGTGGTGCGGGATGAGGATGGCAGCTTTCCGGAAGCGGTAAGCCTGATGGCGGTGCAACCGGGGTCCCCGCCGGTATGGCAGTGGGTGGAGCTGGATCGGCACGGCAGGGGGTTCGTGACCAGCCTTCCATCGGGGACCTACCTGGGCCTCTGGCGAAGCACTGGCGCCGCGGTGGCGTCCTTTTCAGTGCCCGGCAGGTTGAACCTGCAACTGCAACCGGCAGGGAAGCTGGAAATCACCGCAGAAGACGGCGACGAGGTGCTGGTGGTTGCTGCCGACGGCACACCCTTACCGCCTTTCAGCGTTTCCCTTGCCACTGCCGACGGCTGGACCCGGCTGCCGGCCTACTACAGCCCAACGCTTGCCCTCCCCGCCGGCGAGTACAAGGTGCAGCTCAGGCGCCAAGGCCAGCTGTGGCAAAAGAGCGTGCAGGTGCGACCAGGCACGGTGGCTGTGGTCAGCTTCAAAGACTGAGGGCCGCCGGGAAGCGGCGGCCCCGAAGGAAAGTTTTGGCCAAAGACGGTCAGTGGGTGGCCAGGTACTGGGCGGCACCTTCTGGCGTGGCCACCATGGTGTCCTTGCCCTCATCCCAGTCGGCCGGGCAAACCTCGTTGGTGTGCTGGGAAACGTACTGGAAGGCCTTGAGCGTGCGCAGGGCTTCCCGGGAAGAGCGACCCACCGGCAGGAAGTTCGTGGTTTCGTGGACAATCACCCCTTCGGGGTTGATGAGGAAAAGCCCCCGCAGCGCCACGCCCGCTTGCTCGTCCAACACGCCGTAAGCGCGGGAAACCTCCTTGGTCAAGTCTGCCAGCAGGGGGTAGTTCAACGAGCCACCCAGACCCCCTCGCTCCCGGGGCGCATCCACCCACGCCTTGTGGGTGTACTTGGAATCCACGGAAACGCCAAAGATCTGGCAGTTGCGCGCGGCAAACTCATGGGCGTCCCGGGAAAAGGCCAGCACCTCGGTGGGGCACACGAAGGTGAAGTCCAGCGGGTAAAAGAGCAAATACACCCACTTGCCCCGCAGCTTCTCCAGAGAAACGCTTACAAACTCGCCGTTGTGGTAACCCTCCAGGGTAAAAAGCGGTGCCGGTTTGCCTACCAAGCTCATGAACGTTCCTCCTTTCACGTGATCGCCTTGGGGGCATCACGTTCGAGAAGAATTATCCAAAAATTTCGAGCCGCAGTCAACCCACGGGGTCGTGAAAAGCTGTCAGGGTTTTCGAGGAACAACCTTCAGGTTGGGCCGCGCTAGGAACCCGCCGGCACCACCAAAACCGGAATCTTCAGCAGGTGCCGAAGGTGGTTTACGGTGGTGCCGTGCACCAAATCAGCCATCCCGACGTGACCGTGGCTGCCCACCACCATGAGCTCGGCGCCGTGCGTTTCGGCCAGGCGGGCCAGCTGCACCGCCGGTTCGCCAAACCCCAGCTCGTACACCGCTTCCACCCCCTGCTCCGCCAGCTCGGTGCGGTAAAGCTCCAGCCTCTCGGTGTCGGACCGCACCTCGCGGTCGTCCATCTCTCCGCCCAGGATCCTCACCCCCCCCGACTCCACCACGTGGAACAACAGCACCTGCGCACCCCGGCCGGAGGCCCGGGCCAAGGCCACGGCGTAGGAAAGCACCGCCGTATCCGCCGGCGAAAAGTCCACCGCCGCGGCAATGCGCTGGGGTGGGCGAGGGGGGGCCAGGGCCGGCATGGAAGCGGGACCGTGGACGCTGGCAATTTCCGGCAGCGGCAAGCCCTTCATCCTCTGCCAGAGCGGGCCGATGATCACAAACCCCAGAAAGACCACCAGACCCACCGCGGCAGGCACCACCGTCACCCACAGAAGCCACGCCCAACTCCCGGCGGCCGCCAACCAGCCGCTGATTTCCTGGTAGGCCAAAAGGGCGTTGAGACCGGTAATGAGCCCCGCCACCAGCCAGGCCAGCACCTTCAGCCGGCGGCCGATGGCGTACTGCCCCAACCACCGGCCGTCGGAAACCAGGTGCACCAGGGGAATGACGGCAAAGGGCAGTTGCAGGGAGAGAATGACCTGCGAAAGAACCAGAAGCTCGCCGGTGGCTTTTTCCCCCATGGTGGCAATCACCGCCACCGCCGGCACGATGGCCACCGCCCGGGTGAGCATGCGCCGCACGATGGGGCGCAGGCGCAGCTGCAGGAACCCCTCCATGACGATTTGCCCGGCCAGGGTGCCGGTAATCGTGGAGGACTGCCCGGAAAGCAAGAGCGCCACGGCAAAGGCCACCGGGGCTATGGCCTCGCCAAGAATGGGCTCCAGCAGGCGGTGGGCCTCCAGGATGTCCTCCACCCTGTGAAACCCGGCCTTGTGGAAGGCCGCGGCAGCCATCACCAACAGCGAAGCGTTGACAAACAGCGCACCGTTGAGCGCCACGAAGGAATCAATGGTGTTAAAGCGGATCCCCGAGCGGATGCCGGCAGGGGTGGGGGCAACCCGGCGAGACTGCACCAAAGCCGAATGGAGGTAGATGTTGTGGGGCATCACCGTAGCCCCCAGCATCCCCATGGCCAGGTACAGTGCCCCTTCCCCCGGCAACGAAGGCACCAGGCCCGCCGCCACCTCCGCCACCCCGGGTTTGGCCAGGAAAACCTCCAGGGCCAGACACACGCCAATGGTGGTCACCAGCACCACGATGAAGGCTTCCAAAAGCCGCACGCCGCGGCCGTGCAAAAGCAACAGCAAAAAGGTATCGAAAGCGGTGATGAGGATGCCGGCAATGAGGGGCAAGCCGAAGAGCAGCTGCAGGCCAATGGCGGAGCCCAGGACCTCCGCCAAATCGCAGGCCACAATGGCAATTTCCGCCAAAACCCAAAGGGCAAACCCCGCCTTCTTGCCGTAAAGGGCCCGGCAGGCTTGGGCCAAGTCCATGCGGGTGACGATCCCCAACCGGGCGGAAAGGCTCTGCAGTAGCAGCGCCATGAGGTTGGACATCACCAAAACCCACAGCAGCGCGTAGCCAAACCTGGAGCCTGCGGCAATATCCGTGGCCCAGTTCCCCGGGTCCATGTAACCCACGCTCACCAGGTAAGCGGGACCCGAAAAGGCCAGAAGCCTCTTCCAAAAGGAAAGCTGGGGGGGAACTTCAATAACCCCCGGTTCCAGCGCATCCCCCTTGGTATAAGGCGCGCGTATCACGGGAGAATTTTTTGCGAATGTGTCTCAAAAGTCAAGCTGGCCCCAAAACCTTTAGTACCGGAAGCCAATCCAGAAGCTGGTGTTGAAACCTTTGTCCAGGGTCCTCTTGAAGTCCCACCGTTTGGCAAAGTCCCAGTGCACCGGCAAGCCGAAGAGCTCCACCGAAAAGCCAAAGCCGTAGGAGGAAAGACCGTCCTGGAGCTGCCCGTCCTTCATGAAGCGGAAGGGCTGGGTGTACCCCGGGACGTCCACCCTCGCGGCTCCCACGTCCAGGAAGAACCGCCCCCGGAAATCCCGCAGGTGCAACCAGGGAAGCACCAGGTGGTCAATGAGCGGGAAGCGCCACTCGGCGTTGAAGTAAGCGGCCTGGTTACCCAGCACCGAGCGGTAATCAAAGCCCCGCAAGGTATCCACGCCGCCAAAGTAAAAGATGCTGGGGCGGTTGCCATCGGCCACCGCCGCAAACAAGCGGAAGGCCAGCTCGTTGCGGCGGGAAAGCGGCAGGTACTGGCGCGCGTCCAGGCGCAGCTCCCGGGACAGAGTTCCCCCGTTTTTGGCGTCAAAGGCCTGGGCCAAAAGCAGCGACCACCGCCGGCCCCAGTGCGGACCGTAGTTGTTCCAGCCGGTGGTGTCGCCGGTAAGCCCCGCCTGCACAAAGGGGATGTGGTCGGTAATGGGGATGAAGAACAGCTGTCCACCAAACAAAACGGGGTAGTCAATGTCGCGGTAAATGTAGCCAGCCGCCGCTTCCACACGCAGGTAAAGGGAAAGCGGGTACTGGGCGAACACGGCAGCCCCGGTCTCTCGGTAAAGCCTTTTAAGACGCACTTCCCTTCCGGTAAAGGTATCGGCAGCCACGAAGTAGGAGCGATCGTCGAAAACCGTGACCCCCCACTGCCAGCGCTTCTCCAGGTTCACGTAGGCCGCCTGGAAGTTGGAGTACCCGGAGACCGACTCCAACAGCACGTTGAGGCGGCGGTCACCGTAGTGGTCGGCAAAGGAAAGGAAAGCCTGGGAGATGAGCGTTTGGTCTTCGGAAAACTGCACGGCCACCTGCACGTTGTCGGCAAACAGCTTGTGCCCCTTCACCGGCGAAATCTTGTCCTGGGTCACCGGTACGGTAATGGCCGGCACGAAAACCTCCCGCTGCTTCACCGGGGCAGCCTCTTCCTCCCGCCCCACCTCTTCCCCTTGCCCCGGATCGGTGAGGTAAAGCTGCCAGCGACCTTTGGTGTAAGCCTGGTACACCACCCGCTCCCCGTCCTTGGTCACCACCGCCACCGGGTTTAACGCGGCACCGATGACCTTGGTGAGGCGGGTGAGCTTGCGGGTTTCCAGATCCAGGCGGTAGATGTCAAAAACCCCTTGGTCGCGGTCGGAAGCAAAATAAAGGGCCTTGCCGTCCCGGGAAAAGCTGGCGCCTTCATCGTCCCCGGCCCCAAAGGTGAGCTGCACGCGGTTTTGGGGGTTGGCCAGCTCCAGCTGGAAGAGCTTGGCGTGTTCGCCGCTTTGGGAGGAGTACACCAGAAACTTGCCACCGGGGGAAAACACCGGGGCGGCATCGTAAGCCGGGTCGTTGGTGAGGTTTTGCACCGTGCCGCTGGCCAAATCCAGAAGGAAGATATCCGCCTGGCCGTTGGCAAAGGCGTGAAAAGCCACGGTTTTACCGTCGGGGGAAAAGGCCGGCTCCATGGCCTGGTCCTGCGGGATGGGGTACTCCTTCGCCACACCCCCTTTCAGGGCATCCAGAAGCAAGAGCACCCGTCCCCGGCCGCTGCGGGCAAAGACCGCCACCGTGTCGCCGTCGGGGGAAAAGGCCAAATCCCTGCCGCGGTCAGGTCCCACCGTGAAAAGCTGCGCCACCAGGTACTCGTAGCGGGTGGTGTAGCCGCGGGTGAGGTTTTTGTAGAGCTTGCGCTTGGGCACCGAAAACAGCGCCACGTCCACATCGTCCTTATAGGTGGTAAAGGCGGCAATGAGCTCCCCCGAGGGCGAAACCGCAGGGGAGGCCTCCGCCGAGCGTACCCCCTCCTCGATCCGGAACGCCGGGCCAAACTCCCGGGGGTCCCCCCGCTCCAGGGCTACCGGCTGGTACTTCTTGCGCAGCCACGCCCGGAAGCGGGCATCGAACTCCTCTACGTCCAAATCGAAGGCACGCTTCACCGCCTTGTCCACCGCGCCGGTGAGGGTGTTGCGGGTTTCAAAGATGAAGTCCCGCAAGCCCTCCACCCCCCACTCGCTTTCCACAAAGGCAAACACCATGTGCCCAAAGCGGTAGGCGAAGTACCCGGTGACGTTATCCGCCACCGAAGGGACGCGATCGGCCAGGGTGGCGTCCCGCATCACCGCCTTGGCCCGGGAGTCCTCGTCCTGGGCCAGGTACGAGGCCATGCCCTCCATGAACCACTGGGGGATGTTGGTGGTGAGGGCCTTGCCCAGCTTGCCCTGGAACAGGATCTCGTACTGGAAGATGTGCACCAGCTCGTGCTGGATGAGCTTTTGCAGCTCAGCATCGGGCAAATCCACCGGCAGCACCATGCGGTTGCGGGCCGGCACCGCAAACGCCCCCACGCCTTCGGGGATGCCTTCGATGATCACGTTGGTTTGCTCAAACTCAGCGTGGGTGGCGTAAGCGATGAGGGGAATGGGTTCGGGAATCTGGAAGTTGAGCTTTCTCGCCAGCTCATCGTAGGCGCTTTCGGCAAAGGAAGCCACCTTGCCCAGCTGCGGCTCCACCCGATCGTAAAAAGAAATTCGAAAGTGCGGGGTGGCAAACTCTTGCCAGGAAAAGGTGTCGTAGCGGACCTTGTTCTTGCCAAAGTACTGGGCGTGAGCTGCAGCAGCCACCAGTACGCTTAACGCCAGGATCTTGCCACGCATAAGCGCCCCCTTTAATCGGTAAACAAGATGCGCTTGCTCTTCACCGTACGCGGGACAAAAATGCCGATGAGCTGGTTTTCCAGAGCGTAAAGGTTGGAAAACATGCCGGTAAACTCGTCAAAGCTGCGGTCGGCTCGCTCCTGGAAATCCTTAAGGGGTTGCTCCAAAAGCAAAGCCCCGGTGCGGCCGTCGTAAACCTGCAGCAGGATGTCGTAGGCAAAACCGGTTTGCTCCACCAGCACCTGACGGTAGTAGGTGCGGCCATCAATGGGGGAAACGTACTCCTCGGTTTTGTACCCGGAGCGGTCCTGCACCTGGAAATCCACGCTTCCCGCCACGATGAGGTCCGCCCCCGTTTGCGAGCCCAGCTCCCGCCAAAACTGGGTGGCACGGGCCAAGGCAAGAGCGTCGGCCGCGGGGGCCCGTAGCCCTTCCACCGGGGGCAGCAGCTGCAGCTTGGATTCCCGGCGCAAAAGCCGGCGCAAGTAGCGTTCGAACTCCTGAGCCACGTCAAAACCCAGCTTCTGCTGGGGCACGTCGGCCTTGGGTGCCTCGCGGATAAAGGGACCCAAATACACCCTTTCGTGGCCGGTGAGCAGGAGCTTGGGCCGCACCGGCAGGGAAATTTCCACTTCCCGCACGCCGGCCAAGGCCACCGCCGGCACCAGCACCGCCAAGAGCCAGCTAACGCCCCTCATCGTCCCCCCCTTTGGGCCTAATGCCGCGGATGTAGGAGGCGTAAAACTCGGCAAAGCGCGCGTAGTTGCGGCGGATGCGGGAGTTGTGGGGGGAAAGCTCCAGCGCCCGTTTGTAGGTGGCCAGGGCTTCCTCGTAGCGACCCAACGCCTCGTACGCAACCGCCAAATTGTTTAAGAGTTCCGGGCTTTCCCCCGCCAAAGCCCGGGCGCGCTCAAAGCGGAAGGCCGCCTCCTGCCAGAGACCCGCCACCGCCGCCTCCACCCCCTGCCGCATTTGCTCCCGCGCCGAAACGGCAGACTTTTGACTGGCGCAAGAAGCTAGGAAAAGGACCGCCACCCCAAGCAGGACCGCCCGCCTCATACCCGTCCCCCACGCAATGCCACGGTTATGATAACGCTTGCCGGCCATGGATGATTCTCTCGCGGCACTGGCTTGGGTGTTGGCGGGCTCCGGGCGCAAGGGGCGGGAGGAAGCCCGACGGCACCTGCAGGCGGGGGAAAGCCCCGAAGCAGAGTTCGGTGAGAAAGCCCAGCGCGCCTTAACCGAGGCCGCTCGCGCCGGCTTTACCTGGTATCCAGCTTCCGATCCTTCCTTCCCCGAGCCGCTCCGGGCCCTTGCGGATCCGCCCCTGGGGCTTTTCCTCAAGGGCCGCTTTCCCACCGGACCCACGGTGGCCATTGTGGGATCGCGGCGGGCCTCCGCATACGGCAGGGAAGTAGCGCACTACCTGGGGCGGGAGCTGGCGCAAGCCGGGGTGTGGGTGGTTTCGGGGATGGCTCGGGGGGTGGATGCGGCAGCGCACCGCGGTGCTCTTGAGGGAGGTGGCCTCACGGTGGCGGTGTGGGGGAGCGGCTGCGACCGGGTTTACCCACCCGAACATGAGGAGCTGGCCAGGGCCATTGCCCAGCGGGGTGGCATCCTCACCGAGTACCCCCCGGGCACCCCTCCCCGCCGGGAGAACTTCCCCGAGCGCAACCGGCTCATTGCCGGGCTTTCCCAAATTCTGGTGGTGGTGGAAGCCGACCAGCGCTCCGGGGCCTTGCTTTCTGCCAAGCTGGCCCTGGAGGAGGGACGGGAGGTCATGGCCGTGCCCGGTTCGGTGTTTTCCCCGCTTTCCGCCGGTCCCAACGGTTTGCTGCGCGCCGGTGCCGCTCCCGTGCTGTGTGCCCAGGACGTTTTGGATGCGCTGGGGCTTACCGCCAGCGCTCAGCCACCGGCCGTGAGCAAGGAAGAGCCGGGCTTGTTGCGGTTTTTCCCCCGGGGGCTTTCCTTCACCGTGGACGAGCTGGCCGCCCGCTGCGGTAAGCCCGTGGCTGATTTGCTGCCGGAGCTCACGGCCTTGGAGCTGGAGGGCAAGCTGGTGAAGGAAGCCGACGGCCGCTTCCGGAAGGCTTAGCGGGCCTTCAGCACAAAGGGCACCCGCACCTGGGTTTCCACCAGGTCAATGCCCAACGTCCAGCGGCCGGCTTGTATCCCTCCCGGCACGAAAAAGTAAAGCCTCCCCTCGCAAACCCGCCGGTCATCCAGGTGCACCGAAGGGTAAACCAACCCTTCCCCCGGCGCCGCAAAGAAGCCCAAAGCGCACGGGATTTCCCGGTTGAAGTAGCCCAGAGGGTCAGCAGCCAAAGCAGCCCGCCGGAGGGTGGGTTGCAGCGCCGCGTACGCCTGCGCAAACTGCTCCTGGCTGGCCAGGGGCAGACGCTCCCCCGCAGGGGTCAGCACGAAAACCCCATCCCTCTTCACCTCCACCACCTTCCCCGGGGCGGCGGTGATGGCCAAATCCAGCATCAGCCACTCGTCCCCCAGGCTCAAGGTGGCAAAACGGTAACCCAGCGCCAGCTCCACCTCCGGCCCTCGGTAGCGCAGCACCGTGGCCCCCATTTGCTCCACACCGGGAACGCCGGTGGGCACGCCGGTACTGCACCCGGACAAGCTCAAAACCAAAACTCCCGCCAACCAAAGCCTCTTCATGGTTGCCCCCGATCCTTCAGCAGCATTGTAGCCCCACCCTTGACAGGTCTTGCTAAAGTGCGCGCGGAGGGAACGTGGGCGAGAAGCTCTTGATTGTGGAGTCCCCAGCCAAGGCCAGGACCTTAAGCCGCTACCTGGGGAAGGATTTCCGGGTGGTGGCTTCGGTGGGGCACGTGCGCGACCTGCCCAAAAACGAGCTGGGGATTGATCTGGAAAAGGGCTTCGAGCCGCGCTACGAGGTGCTCCCGGGCAAGCGAGCGGTGGTGGCCCAGCTGCAAAAGGCCGCCAGGGAAGCGGAAAAGATCCTCCTGGCCACCGACCCCGACCGGGAGGGGGAAGCCATCGGCTGGCACGTGGCCGAGCTCCTGAAGGGAAGCCAAAAGCCAGTGGAGCGGGTGCTTTTCCACGAGATCACCAAGCAGGGCGTCAAGAAAGCCCTGGAACACCCCCGGGAACTGGACCCCCACCTGGTGGACTCGCAAAAGGCCCGGCGGGTGCTCGACCGGCTGGTGGGGTACACGCTTTCCCCGTTGCTCTGGGAAAAGGTAAAAAGGGGGCTTTCCGCGGGGCGGGTGCAGTCGGTGGCCCTCAAGATGATTTGCGACCGGGAAGCGGAAATTGCCGCGTTTGTTCCCGAGGAGTACTGGAACCTGGATGCGGTGCTGGCCGCCGCCGTGCCCCCTCAGTTTGCCGCCCGACTGGCCCTCAAGAACGGCAAAAAGCTCAAGATTGCTGATCAAGCCACGGCCGAAGCGGTCCGGAGCGAGGTTTCCGCGCTGCCCTTCCGCGTGGCCAAGGTCACCAAGAAGAAGCGGCAGCAGCACGCCCCACCCCCCTTCGTCACCGCCAAGCTGCAGCAAGCCGCTTACCAGCGCTTCCGGTTTCCCGTGCGCAAGACCATGCAAATTGCCCAGAGGCTTTACGAAGGGGTGGAGGTGGCAGGGGAACGGGTGGGCCTCATCACCTACATGCGCACCGATTCGGTGCGGGTGGCGCAAGAAGCGGTGGAGGCCACTCGCGCCTTCATCGCCCAAACCTTTGGCCCCGACTTCCTGCCGGAAAAGCCCAACGTGTACAAGAACCGCCAGGCCGCTCAGGACGCCCACGAGGCCATTCGCCCCACCGACGTCACCCGCACCCCGGAAAGCTTGAAGGCCTTCCTTTCCCCGGATGAGCTCAAGCTCTACACGCTCATTTGGCAGCGCTTTGTGGCTTCGCAAATGAAACCCGCGGTTTTCCACGTCACCGAGGTGCTGGTGGAAGCCGGGCCCTACGGCTTTAAAGCCAAAGGGGAAGTGGAGGTGGATCCGGGCTTTTTGCGGGTTTACCGGGAAGAGCGAGAACCGGAGGAAGGCGAAGAGGAGGAGAAAACCGCCAAGCTACCGCCGCTGGAGGAAGGCCAGCACCTCACGCTTTGCGAGCTCAAAGCCGAACAGAAGTTCACCCAACCGCCCCCCCGCTACACCGAATCCACGCTGGTCAAGGCGCTGGAGGAAAACGGCATTGGCCGTCCTTCCACCTACGCCCAAATCATTGCCACGCTTTCCGACCGCAACTACGTGGTCAAGGAAAAGGGCACCTTCATCCCCACCGAGCTGGGCAAGCTCGTCACCCGGCTTTTGACCCAGAGCTTTGGCGACCTCATCAACGAGCGCTACACCGCCCGCCTGGAAGAGGAGCTGGACGCCATTGCCGAAGGGGAAAAACCCTGGCGGGAAGCCATTGCCAGCTTCTGGCGGGCGTTCCAGCAGGACCTGGCCAAGGCCAAACACACCATGGAGGACGCCAAAGCCGGTGTGGTCACCGACCAAACCTGCCCCACCTGCGGCGCTCCCATGGTGCTGCGCTTTGGCCGCTTCGGGGAGTACTTAGCCTGCAGCAACTACCCCACCTGCAAGACCACCCGCGAGCCCGATGACACCGGGGAGGAGGCCCCCACCTGCCCGCTGTGCGGGGCGGCCATGGTGAAAAAGCGCTCCCGCTTTGGCCCCTTCTGGGCCTGCAGCCGCTACCCGGAGTGCAAAGGAACGCAGCGGATTGCCGCCAAAACCGCCTCCCCCAACACCCCATCGGGCGTGCGCTGTCCCCAGTGCGGGGAGGGGGAGCTGGTGGAAAAACGGTCCAAGCGGGGCCGCTCCTTTTGGGGGTGCAGCAAGTACCCCACCTGCACCTTCACCCTCCCCGCCAAGCCGGTAAACCACACCTGCCCCTCCTGTGGGGCACCTTTCATGCTGGAGAAGAAATCGGTGCGCCGCGGCGTTTACCTTCAGTGTGCGCAAAAGACCTGCGGTCATATCGTGAGCCCCGAGGAGAACGGGTGAGCGTTCTCCCTGCGGTGACGGTGGTTGGGGGCGGCCTTGCCGGCTGCGAAGCGGCTTGGCAGCTTGCTGAGGCCGGGGTTTCCGTGGTGCTTTACGAGATGCGCCCGGCCAAGCCCACCCCCGCCCACCACAGCGACCGCCTGGCGGAGCTCGTGTGTTCCAACTCCCTGCGCTCGGACAACCCGGAAAACGCGGTGGGGCTTTTGAAGCGGGAAATGGAGGCGCTGGGCTCCCTGATTTTGGCCTGCGCCCGGGCCCACCGCTTGCCGGCGGGGGACGCTTTGGCTGTGGATCGGGAGGGCTTCGCCCGCGCCGTCACCCAAGCGGTGGAGCAACACCCGCGGATTTCCGTCCTGCGCCAGGAGGTCACCGAGCTGCCGGCGCCCCCGGCCATCGTGGCCACCGGCCCCCTCACCTCGGAAGCCCTCCACCAGGCGCTGGAAAGGCTTCTGGGGGAAGGCTCCTTGAGCTTTTTTGACGCCATCGCTCCGGTGGTGGCCGCCGATTCCCTGGACCTGGGCAAGCTGTTTAGGGCTTCCCGCTACGGCAAGGGCAGCGGCCAGGACTACCTCAACGCCCCGCTCACCCGGGAGCAGTACCTGCGCTTCGTGGAAGCGCTTCGGGCGGCAGAAAAAGTTCCGCTCAAGCCCTTCGAGGAGGACATCCCTTACTTTGAAGGGTGCCTCCCCATCGAGGTGATGGCGGAACGCGGCGTGGACACGCTGCGCTTTGGACCCATGAAGCCGGTGGGGCTTGTGGACCCGAAAACCGGCACCACGCCCTACGCCGTGGTTCAGCTCCGGCAGGACGACTTGGCCGGTGAGCACTACAACCTGGTGGGGTTCCAGACCCGCATGACCATCCCCGCCCAAAAGGAGGTGTTCCGCCTCATCCCCGGGCTGGAGAACGCCCGCTTTGTGCGCTTTGGCATGATCCACCGCAACACCTTCATTTGTGCTCCCAAGTTCCTCACCGAAACGTTGGAGCTGCGCAGGCTTTCCGGGGTGCGCCTGGCGGGGCAAATCACCGGCGTGGAGGGCTACGTGGAATCGGCAGCCACGGGCCTGCTTGCCGCCCTCTTTACGCTGGCCTCGCTTTTGGGGGTGGAGCTGCCGCCTCCCCCACCCTGGACCGCCCACGGCGGCCTCATCCGCCACCTCACCCAGCGGGACCCGAGGCGCTTTCAACCCGCCAACGCTTCCTGGGGGCTCATGACCGACCCGCCGGTGGCGCTTCCCAGAGACAAAAGCCAGCGGCGGCGGGCGGTGGAGGTGGCTTTGGAAACCATCCTCGCCTGGCGCGCCCAGCTGGCCGTCCCCATTCCCCGACCGACCGCAAACCCAGCGCCGGTGGCCGCATGGACCGCTTGAGTCGGGAGCTGGCCTTTTTGCTTACCCTGGACCGCCTCAAGGAGGTCCAGCGGCAGAGCTACACCTTGGCCGGCAGGCACGAAAACAGCGCCGAGCACTCCTGGCACCTGGCGGTGGCCGCCATGCTCCTTTCGGAACACGCCAAAGAGCCGGTCAACCTCCTGCGGGTGCTGGAAATGCTGTTGATCCACGATGTGGTGGAAATTGAAGCCGGTGACACCTACGTGTACGACGAAGACGCCCGCAAAAAGCAGGAAGAAAAGGAAAAACAGGCGGCAGAAAAGCTCTTTGCTCAGCTTCCCGAAGATCAAAGCCGGCACTGGTGGGAGCTCTGGCAGGAGTTTTCCGCCGGCACAAGCCCCGAAGCCTGCTTTGCCCGCAGTCTGGACCGCCTGCTGCCGGTGCTTTTGAACGTGGCCACCGAGGGCCGCTCCTGGCGAGAGCACGGAGTCCGGGCGGGCCAAGTCCTGGCCCGCAACGCCGAGGTGGCCGAAGGCAGCCCGGCGCTTTGGGAGGCTATCCAGAAGCTTCTCGCCGAAGCGCAGGCCCGGGGGTTCCTCTCAGGTGACCCCCCAGCTCGAAAAGAGCGGGCGTAAAATCGCCCCGTGTCCTGGCAGGTGGACAGCTTCGCGTCTTTTTTAGAGCACGAGCGCAACTACTCGGCGCACACCCTGCGCGCGTACCTTCGAGAAGCCCACGAGTTTATTGCTTTTTGCCAAGAGGAGCTGGGGCTTTCCCAGGTGCAAGCCGTGACCCCGGCGGTAGTGCGTGCGTATTTGGCCCACCTTCACGAAAAGGGGCTGGCTCGCACCTCCCTGCAGCGGGCACTGGCCGCCGTTCGCACGTATTTTCGGTTTCTTGCCCGAGAAGGGGTGGTAACCAGCAACCCCGCCCGGGTGGTCCCCACCCCCAAAGCGCCAAAGCGCCTGCCGGAGGTACCCACGGTGCCGCAGCTTTCGGAAATGCTGGAAGCCTTACCCCCAACGCCCCAGGGGCTGCGGGACCGCGTGGCGCTCGAGCTCCTGTACGGCTGCGGTTTGCGCGCGGCTGAGCTGGTGGGCCTCAACCTTGACGACGTGGATCTCTCACGGCGACTGGTCAGGGTTTTAGGCAAGGGGCGAAAAGAGCGCATCGTGCCCTACGGCCGGGAAGCCGAAAAAGCCTTACAAGCTTACCTCCCGGTGCGCGCCGACCTGCGGCAAAAGGTGCACGAAGAGGACGGCGACCCCCTCATCGTCAACTTGCAAGGAAGGAGGCTTTCCGACCGCTCGCTGCGCCGCATCCTGGAGCGGGCAGTGCGGCAGCTTGCCGTGGTGCACCGCATCCACCCCCACACCTTGCGCCACGCCTTTGCCACCCATCTTTTGGAAGCCGGCATGGACTTGCGCGCCATTCAAGAGCTTTTGGGCCACGCTTCCCTTTCCACCACCCAGCGTTACACCCACCTGGACCTCGCTCACCTCATGGAGGTTTACCGCAAAGCGCATCCCAAAGCTTAAGGTGTCGCTGAAGCTTTCGCAGTTTCCTTCATCGCCATACCGGCTTTTACCGATCGTCCCTGCACGCCCGCCTGCCTCTGCACTGCTGGTGCCGAAGGCCTTGGCATGGTCGAGCCTTCCCGCTCCCACGGCAGGTCCGTCAACCCTTGAAACAGGTCTTTTTTGCCCCGAACAAACACACCATCCCCGGTGCTGTTATCCACCACGCTGGCATACGCCGCCACCCGCGTGTCCCCGGAAAGCACCCGCACCACCGCCGTAACACCCTCCAACGGCCCCAACCCCAGCTCCCGCAAGGGCCGAAACCACTGCACGCCTTCAAAAGCCCGCAGGTGGACCTGGTTGCGCCCAAGCTCCTGTCCCTCCGCCCCCATCCACACCACTTCCACCTCCGCTTCGTTGCGCCAGAGGTTTTGCAAACCCACGTTGCTGCGAAAACCGTTGGTGTCGTTCCCAGAATCCGCAAGCCCAACCAACCACATTTCCTCTTCGTCCTGCCAAGATGGCGGCAAATTGTTAGGATCGTCCGATTCGTTTTCGGGGACGTAGCAGCGATCCACCCCGTCTTCCCAGCCGAAGGCGTCTATGGCTTGGCCAAACGTGCCAGAAGCGGTTTCGTTATACGTCCTACCGCGGGCAAACCCTCGCTCTTCGCCTAGCCAAACCACGCGAATGGCACCGTTACCTTCAGCTTGGAAAAGGCTGGAAACCACATCGCGGATCACCTTGGTTTCGCCAGAGTTCAACCAAAACCGAGCAAAGCGTGGGTTTTCGTTGGCTTGCCCGTAGGGGAGCCACTCCACCCGCACTTCGCTGCCGTTTGGGCCCGGGTAATGCAACACCAAATCAGAGCGCCACCTTGTACCCAAGGCCCCATCCTGATGCGCCATCCCCGGAAGCACCGAGGGAGCCCCAAAATCAGCACAGGAAAAGCGGGCAAGGCGAACCGGAGCGGGTGTGAGATCGCGGCTGCCAACCAGAACCATCCCCCGCCCATCGAAGGTGGACCAGGCGTCGTGAAAATTGGAGGCGTACAAGCCCCCGAGGTCGGCGTTCGGCTCAAAGTCCACCTCCCTCGGCGCTTCGGTTCCATTGCCCCCAGGCCTGACTACGGAAATCTTAAAGTAATGCCTCCCCGAAGGAATGTCGTCCTGACCGAAAAGAAGGTAAAAACTTGACGCAAGTCGCCGGCCTGCAGACCCATACCAGGGCGACTTCTCAGGATTGAGGTAGCGATACGTTTGGGCGTCCCGGGTGCGGACTGCCCCCCGCTTCTCAGTGTTCGGATCAGCACTTAAATCGCCATCAGCCCTAAGCCACCCGTTGAGAATGCCAACCGCGCTACCAAGAGGAAAAGGCAAGCTAAGCCAACCCCGGAAATCGCGGGTAGCCCAGGACCCCTCTTTGGAGTCGGTGAGGATTCCCCCCAACTTGTTCACTTGCGCCCATCTTGCGGGGTAAAGATTGGGGGCAGGCGTGAGCTCTTCAAAGCTCTGGCCGTCGACGGACGCCCACACCCCACCCCAAAAGCCCACCTTCACAAATTCCCTGCCGTTCCAAAAAAGCCCGCCGGTGGGGTGCTGCTCCAGGATGGGATCGAAGCCGTAGCCCACCTCTTGCCACGTGCGCCCGTCCCCGCTGCGAAGCACATAGTCTCCGTAGGCGAAGATAGCAACCCAGGAACCCTCAGCGTAAACCGGCGGCAAAAGCCCGGTGACTTCGTCGCGATGGGCTTGACGCGGATGCTGCAGGTTCAAACCTGCCAAAACCCAGCTTCGCCCATCTGTGCTGACCAGAGGCCAGCCTTTCGACGCCTTCCCCCCTGGGGGATACTCAACCGCGTTCAACGTGTACACACCCATGGCGTAGCCAACGTGGCCCACCCCCACGTTTTCCGTGGGCACTCCCTCCGGGAGGCGCAAAGGCTCCACCGAAACCAGCGTGCAGGGCTGGGCAAAGCCCAGCCCTGCCGTCAAAAGCCCTGCCGAAAAACCAAGTAACCAGTTCCTCACTTAAGCCTCCGGAAAAGCTTACGGATGCAAAGCCGCCAGCGCATCCCCAAAAGCTCCCAGCCCGGAAGAGGACCACCACTCCACACCAGGCTCCACCGCTGTGCCCTCCAGCCATTCGTTCCACGTGGTAATCAGCACGAAGTACTTCGGGTTATGAGACATAGCATAAGCCACATCGCTTTGAAACTTATCCGCTCGCTTGATCACACTCAGGTTTGGAGCCGAACAGGCAGGAGAGAGAGCTGGCGTGCAACGCCCGCCGCGAATTTCGTCGTCCGTACACGCGCAGCGATGAAACCCAGCCCGCACGGTAATGGTCTCAACCTGCGTGCCCCTCTTGGCTTCGCCGTAGTGCACCGTCTGGCTGCACTCCGGTTGGTTGGGGAACCAACAGCGGGTGAACCCATTGGCGCGAGCCGGGTCGTATGCGTGAAAGGCAAAGTCCGCCGCCACAGCGTGCGTGCACGAGGGATTCACGTCACCCCACAGGTCCAGAACAACAAACGGGCGCACACCATACGTCGCCTCGGCCTGATTTAAAGCCTGCCGCAGGTGAGCAACATACGCACATTTGTTAATGGACCCGCCGTAGGCAAAGATCACTGGCCGAGGGTTGGCATCCCCGATCCAGTAGAACGCTGGTTTCGTAACTGCCTGATGAGTGAGGTATTGCACGTCTTCGATTATCCTTTGCTGGACACAGGCATCATCGTAATTACACACGTCCTTTTGGTATCTCCGCTCAAGGTACGGTGCCACACCAACGCGACCCAAAGCCCGGTCTAAGGTGAAGTTCCATTTTCCACTTGGCCCCTCTTGTCCCCACCACGAGTAAATGGCAAAAGAAATCCACTCCTGTCGCATCTTGTTGAACTGCGTTACCTGCACCCATTCTTGATGGTCATCGTAGAGATCCACGACCACGTTAAAGGCGCCGTTGGCGTCAAAGTCCGGGTGCAGGTGAACGTAGTTCTCCCAATAGTGCTGATCGCTCACATAAGGACGACCGCAAGCGTCGGTTGACGCATTGGCAAGTTTGACGCAGTGGTTCCACTTATCTCGCGCTTTTCCGCGGGCGCTATCCCACCCGTTCCACCACGGGTAGTAGAAGGCCGCGCGCACCGGGGGAAGGGGTCCCGGCGGCGGCTCGATCTCGCAGGGAGGGTTAGGACAACAGTCTTGGCACGGCAGGTTCGGCGTTTGCGCCCACGCGCCAGTCAGGACAAACAAACCACACACAGCCAAGGATACCAGCGACAAACCACGCAACCGCATCGTCCTCTCCTCCTTTCTCGGCCCGAGGCCTATCGTGATTCTCGCAGCCCCCCCCGGTTGTCAAGCCCCCCTTGCCTTGTAAACGCACCTTGAAGGTTCTGCTAGGCTTGACGGGGAGGTCGGGCATGCGCTGGCATCACACCACCATTTGCGCCGTGCGGCGGGATGGGGTCACCGCCCTGGCCTGCGACGGGCAGGTGACGCTGGGCAGCACGGTGCTCAAGCATGGGGCTTCCAAGCTCAGGAGGCTAGCTGGCGGACGGGTGTTGGCGGGCTTTGCCGGCTCCGTGGCCGATGCGCTCGCGCTTTTTACGCGGTTTGAGGCCAAGCTGGAGGAGTTTGGCACCAACCTGGAACGGGCAGCGGTGGAGCTGGCCCGGGACTGGCGCACCGACCGTGCCTTACGGCATTTGGAAGCGCTCATGATCGTGGCCGATCGCGACAAGCTCCTGCTCTTGTCGGGAAGCGGCGAGGTGATCGTCCCCGATGACGGTATTCTGGCTGTGGGCTCCGGCGGGCCCTTGGCGCTAGCTGCGGCGCGGGCGTTGGTGCAGTTCACCACCCTCCCGGCTCCCGAGGTTGCCCGGGAAGCCCTGCGCATTGCCGCCGGCATTGACCTTTACACCAACGACCACATTACCGTGGAGGTCGTGCCGTGAACGAACCCCTGACCCCGGCAGCCATCGTGGCCGAGCTTTCCCGCTACATCGTGGGGCAGGAAGCGGCAAAAAAGGCGGTGGCCATTGCCCTCCGCAACCGCTGGCGGCGGCAGCAGCTTCCCCCCGAGGTGCAAAAGGAGGTCATGCCCGCCAACATCATCCTCATTGGGCCCACCGGCGTGGGCAAAACCGAAATTGCCCGCCGCCTCGCCCGCTTGGCCAACGCCCCCTTCGTGAAGGTGGAGGCGTCCAAGTTCACCGAGGTGGGCTACGTGGGGCGGGACGTGGACTCCATCGTGCGGGACCTGGTGGAAGCGGCGGTGGCCCTGGTGCGGGAGGAAAAGGCCGCCAAGGTGCGGGTGGCCGCGCAAAGAGCTGCCGAGGAAAGGCTCATTGAGCTGCTCATGCCGAAAGGCGCCTCCGACCCCGAGGAAACCCGCCGCTCCCTCAAGCGGCTCCTCCGCGAAGGGCAGCTGGAAAAACAGGAAGTGGAGCTGGAGGTCACGGAAAACCGCGCCCCCAACATTGCCTTTTTGGGCGGTCAAGGGCTGGAAAGCCTGGAGCTTTCCCTGCGGGAGGCCTTTGGTCCGCTTTTCGCCCAGCGGGCCCAGCGCCGGGTTACGGTGGCGGAAGCCCGTAAGATCCTGGAAACCGAAGAGCTCGAGCGGCTTTTGGACAAGGCGGAAATCGAGCGGGAAGCGGTGCGCCGGGCGCAGGAGTCGGGCATCGTGTTTTTGGACGAAATTGACAAGATCGCCTCCCGGGGAACTCCCGCCGCCGGTCCTGACGTGTCCCGGGAAGGGGTGCAGCGGGACCTGTTGCCCCTGGTGGAGGGCACCACCGTCAACACCCGCTACGGGCCGGTGGCCACCGACCACGTGCTGTTCATTGCCGCCGGGGCATTTCACGTGGCCAAGCCCTCGGATTTGATCCCCGAGCTGCAGGGCCGCTTCCCGGTGCGGGTGGAGCTTTCCCCGTTGAGCGAAAACGACCTGCTGCGCATCCTCACCCAGCCCGAGCACGCGCTTTTAAAGCAGCACCAGGCGCTTTTGGCCACCGAGGGGGTAACTTTGGAGGTCACCCCCGACGGTGCGGCGGAAATGGCACGCATTGCCTTTGAGCTCAACCGCAGCGGGCAAAACATCGGGGCGCGTCGGCTGGTGACGGTGGTGGAAAAGGTCATGGAGGAGGTTTCCTTCACCGCCCCCGAGCGCAGCGGGAGCCGGGTGGTGGTGGACGCGGAGTACGTGCGCCAGGCCTTGGCGCCCCTTTTGCAGCAGGAAGATTTGGCCCGGTACATCCTATGAGACGCGCGCTTTTGCTGCTTTTGGTGTTGCTGGCCGCCTGTGGGCGCAAGGGTCCGCCGCTGCCGCCGCTGCGGGAGGTGCCGGAAACCACCACCGATCTGGTGGCCAGCCAAGAGGAAAACGAGGTGGTGTTGCGCTGGAGCTACCCGGCGCTCACCCGCTCCGGCCAGCCCCTCCGGGACCTGGAGGCGGTGGAGGTGTGGCGCACTGAGGTTCCCCCCGGGCAGGAAAAGAGCTTGGAGGGCCCGCAAGCGGTGGAGCTCAAGCGCCAGCTCATCCTGGGTCGCGGCAAGCAGGTGGCGCGCTTGAGCGGCAAGGCCCTGGAAGCCGCCACCCGCGGTTCCACCCTGGAATACCGGGAAAGCGCGGTCCTTCCCGCCGGGCAGGCGGCTCCCACCTTGCTTTACGCGGTCCGCTCCCGCCGGGCCAAAGGTGGGGCTTCGGACTTCTCCAACGTGGTGAGCTTCCAGGTGCAAAGCCCGTCGCCGCCACCATCCAACCTGCAGGCCCAACCTCTGGCCGAAGGCGTGGCCTTAAGCTGGGAAGCACCGGCTGAGGCCAGCTTCCGCTTGGAGCGCAAGGAGGAAAAGGGAAGCTGGCAGGTGTTGGCGGAAAACCTGGCCGCCCCCCGCTTTTTGGATACCACCGCGCAGCAGGGGACCCGCTACGCCTACCGCGTGCGCACCACCGTCCGGCGGGTGACCGGCCCGGCCAGCCCCGAGGTGGCCGTGGACTACCGGGACACCTTTCCCCCTCCCGTGCCCAGCAACCTGGTTTGCCTCCCCGAGCCGGGGCGGGTGGTGCTGCGCTGGGACCCGGGCGCGGAGGAAGGCGTGCGCTTTAAGGTCTTCCGGCGCCTGGGGGAGGGGAGCTGGCAGCATTTGAGCGACGATTGGGCCAGCGCTTCTTACGTGGACGAAAACCCGCCCACCGGTGAGCTCACCTACGCGGTGAAGGCTTTTGACCGCCAGGGCAACGAATCGGCAGAAGCCACCTGCACGGCGCGAGGGGGATCATGAGGTTTGCCAAGTGGCACGGGGCCGGCAACGACTTCCTGCTGTTCCTGCCGGAAGACGGCCCGGAGCTTGAGAAAAACCTGCCACGCTGGGCCCCCAGGCTCTGCCACCGGCAGATGGGCATCGGCGCCGACGGGGTGCTGCTCTTGGTCCCCCAAGGGCAAGCTACCTTTCGCCTCCACTACTTCAACCGCGACGGCTCCCGAGCGGCCTTTTGCGCCAACGGCAGCCGCTGCGCGGCGGCGTTTGCCTTCCGCCGCTTGGGTTTGGCGGCCATGGTGCTCCACACCGACTTTGCCCCCATCCCCGCGGAAGTTGGTCAAAACCGCGTCACCCTCCAGCTGCCGGCACCGCAGCCGGTGGTGGGTTGGTTGGAGCTTCCCGTGGGCCAAAAGAGCTTGCGGGGCTTTTTCCTGCAGGTGGGTGTTCCCCACCTGGTGGTGCCGGTGCGCTGGGAGGGGTTCTGGTCTCGCCCTTTGGCCGAAGCGCCCCTCTTGCGAGCGCATCCGCTTTTGGGAGCCGAAGGCGCCAACGTGCACTTTACGCAGGTGCTGGGTCAGGAGCTGGGGCTTCGCTCCTTTGAGCGGGGTGTGGAGGCGGAAACGTTGGCCTGTGGCTCAGGGGCCGTGGCGGCTGCCTGTGTGGCGGTGGCTGAAGGGTGGCTCCCGGCGCCGGTGGCAGTGCGGACCGCCTCCGGGCGAAGCTTGCAAGTTGCCCCAACCACCGAGGACCCATGGGGGCCGGTTCGCCTCACCGGACCCGCGGAGCCTGTGGCCGAAGGCGAGGTGGCCCCAGAGCTCTTGGAGACCTGCGGAAAACCTTAAGCCATGGGTGTGTTCGTGGGTTGCAGTGGATTTTCGTACCCATCCTGGCGGGGAAGGTTTTACCCTGCGGAACTTTCCTCCCGGGACTTTCTTGCCTTTTACGCCCAGCACTTTCCGGCGGTGGAGCTCAACGTCACCTTTTACTGCTGGCCCCGCCCCAGTACCCTGCGTTCCTGGCGGCAAACGGCGGGCCCCGAGTTCCGGTTTGCGGTCAAGCTCCATCAAAGCATCACCCACAAAAAACGGCTGCGGGACACGCAAACCGAGCTTGCCAGGGTCGTGGAGCTGGTAGGCGAGCTGCAACCGGCGCTGCTTTTAGCCCAGCTTCCCCCCAGCCTTCGCTTCGACCCCGTGCTGCTTGAGGACTTCTTAGCCAGCCTGCCTCCCGGATTGCCACCCCTGGCCTGGGAAGCGCGCCACAAGAGCTTTTTTACCCCTGAAGCCCTGGAGTTCTTCACCCGGAAGCGCTTGCCGCTGGTGGTGGCCGACTCCGGCGGCAGGTACCCCACCGCCAGGGTGGTGACTGCCTGGCCTTTGTACCTGCGCTTCCACGGCCCCGGGGCGCTTTACGCCTCCAGGTACACCCGTGAGCAGCTTTCCGACTACGCCCAGTGGGTGCGAAGCGTGCTGGTTGGGCAAGCCGAGGTGTACGCCTTCTTCAACAACGACGTGGGAGGCTACGCCCTGGACAACGCCCAAGAATTTCGCCAGCTCCTTTCGCCCCAAAACCCTTGCCCCAACGCTTTCTAGAACCTAAACTTGCGCTTGCGAGGGGGAAATGGCCCTACCGGCAGCCGCAACCCTGGAGCTTAGGCCCCGGGCCCGCTTGGACATCATTGACGTCAACCGGCTCCTTGCCGAGCAGGGAAGCTCTGTGCCTTCCTACCCCCGCGCCCTTTACTGCTCCTACCACACCACCGCCGGCTACCTGGAGCAGAGCCTGTGCGCCCGCATGGCTTACCAGCCGGAAGCGGTGGCGCGCTTCGTGCGCAGCTTCCAGCGCCTCTTTCCCCCCGAAGCCCCATACCTCCACGATCGCATGGAGCTGCGGGAAGAGCTGAGCGAAGAGGAGCGCGAAAAAGAGCCAGCCAACGCCGATTCCCACCTGGCTTTCATTGGCTCCGGCCTTAAGAACTGCGTCACGTACCTCAACCCCAGCCGCAACCCGGTTTTCTTCATTGACCTGGACGGGGTGCACCGCAGCGGCGCCCGGCTGCGCAAAACCACGGTGGTGGGCTACAACCGCGAGGACGTGGTGGTCCGCGAGCGGGTGAGCATCCCGGTTTCCCATCACGCCGTGGACTCCATCAACCTCAAGGACCCCAAGGTGGGCTTTTTCCGCTACGTGGAGGACCTCATCGCCCGGCACCGCATCGAAACCGGGCGTCTGGACGTGGCTTTAGCCCCCGAGGAGCGCCACGCCGGTCTGACCGTGAACGAGTACGAAACCCTGCTCATGAAGCACGACCTGCGGGAGGTGCTGAAGGACCCCTTCCGCTTCATGGTGGAAAAAGGCAAGCACATCTTGGCCGATCCCCGGGCGGTTCCGGAAAAAACCCGGTCTTACGCGGCTTACGACCTCATCCACATGTTCAACGAGCTGATGGAGGCCCTGCGCATTTCCCAATCGGCCCTGGAGCGGCTGATCGTGCGCGCCACTGGCGGTGCCGCCTCGCGGTTTTTGCGACTTCGCAAGCAGGTGAGCTTCCTGGTGGCCCCGGGAGTGGCGGAACCCCCGGCCACCATCGTGCAGGGGCGCTACCAAAGCCCCATCCTCGTGCAGTGGCACCAGGGGGACGTGACCTCCCGCACGCTGGTTGTAACCCTCACCCGCTTTTCTTAAATCAAGGAGCGGGACTGGCCGCCGTCCACGGTAATGCACGCCCCGGTGATCAGCGAGGCCCGAGGGGAAGCCAAAAACGCCACCACGTCCGCCACCTCCTCCACCGTGCCAAACCGCCCGTACGGCAGGTTTTGCTCCACAAACCGGGCAATGCCTTCCGGGTCTTCTTGCGCCCGGCGGTCCCAGCTGCCGCCGGGGAAGCGGATGGACCCCGGGGCCACGGAGAGCACCCGGATGCCGAAGGGTGCTTCCTCCAGGGACAGGATCTTGGCCAGCGAGATGAGCGCGGATTTGGTGGTGTTGTAAAGGGAAAGCTCCCGCCCTCCCGCTTCCCGGCCAAAGATCGAGCTCACAAAGATCACCACCCCTCGCTTTTGCTGCCGCATGGCAGGCAAAAGCGCCCGGGTCAGGCGCACATGGGCCAGGAGGTTGAGGTTCAGCAGGAAGTCCCAGTCCTCGTCGGTGGTTTCGATGAAGCTCTTGCGCCGGTTGCCCCCCACGTTGTTCACCAGGATGTCCACCCGCCCAAAGCGGGAAAGCGCCGCTTCTGCAAGCTCCTGGGGTACTTGCTGGGCGGTAAGGTCGCAGGCCACGATTAAAACCTCCACCCCGAAGGCGGCAAGCTCTTCCCTTGCCTTTTGCAGGGCCTCCTGCCCCCGCGCCGCCAGCACCATATGGCAACCCTCGGCGGCCAAAGCGCGGGCGATGCCCAGGCCTATGCCCCGGGATCCCCCGGTGACCAACGCCACGGAACCGGCCAACTTGAGGTCCATACCCACCTCCGCCGTGGTAAAGTTAGCGCAAGAACGTTGCTCGGGAGGAGCCATGAAAAAAATCAACCAGAAAAGGCTGCTTTTGGGAAGCTTAGCGGGTGGTGTGGTGTGGGCCCTTTGGTCGTGGATTGTGAACAGCGTTTTCCTGGCCGATGCGTACCGGCAAGCGCAAAGCGCCGGGGCGCTGCTTTCCGAGCCGCGCTACCCGTTCTTTTTGCCCGTGTGGTTTTTAACGCTCTTCCTGGTTACCTTCGTGCTCGCGTGGTTTTACACGGGAATGCGGGAGGTCTTCGCCCCGGGACCTAAAACCGCGCTGGCGGTGGGCATCCTTGGGGGGTTTGCCATCGCTTTCCCCTCCAACTTTTCGGCGGCCACCTGGGCACCGGTGGCCAGAGCGGTGCCCTTGGGCTGGCTTTTGGACCTGTGGGTGGGCGCCATCGTGGCTACCTTTGTGGCCGCCTGGCTGTACCGCGAGTCCTGAGGTCTTCGCCCGGTGCGCTGCCCTGCCTGCCACAGCGAGCTGGTGGTGGTGGAGCGGGAGGGGGTGGAGCTGGACTGGTGCCCCTTCTGCCGTGGCTTGTGGTTTGATTCCGGGGAGCTGGAAGCGGTGGAGGCCACGCTGGGGGTCAGCTTCCCCCCGCTGGCAGGGGAAAGAAGCGCCGGCAGGCGTCCCTGTCCCCGCTGCGATAAGCCCATGGACGTGGTTTCCGTTCCCGGATCGCCGGCGCTTTCGGTGGATGCCTGCTCGCAAGGGCACGGCTGGTGGTTTGATGCCGGCGAGCTGGCCACCCTGGCGGAGCGGGGCGGGGGAACCTCGGGTGATGTCATCTCGTTTTTAGGGGAGAAGCTGCGGCGCAAGTCGTAGCCCAAAGGAGGTGGACGGTGGCCTTTTGGATTTTCATTGCGCTTTTGGTGGTGGTGGTTTTGTGGGTGGTGGGCCTTTACAACCGGTTGGTGCGGGCCCGCAACGAGGTGCGCAACGCCTGGAGCCAAATTGATGTGCAGCTCAAGAGAAGGTGGGATTTGATCCCCAACCTGGTGGAAACCGTCAAGGGGTACATGCACCATGAAAGGGAAACCCTGGAGGCGGTGACCAAGGCTCGGCAGCAGGCCATTTCGATTTCCGGTGATGTGGCCGCCCGCGCGCAAGCGGAAAACGTGCTCTCGCAAACCCTGCGCTCGCTCTTTGCGGTGGCGGAGAACTACCCTGAGCTGAAGGCCAATCAGAACTTCTTGGCCTTGCAGGAAGAGCTAACCTCCACGGAAAACAAGATCGCCTTTGCCCGACAGTACTACAACGACTCGGTGCTGCGTCTCAATAACCTCATCCAAATGTTCCCGTCAAACATCATCGCCAACCAGTTTGGCTTCAAGCCCGAAGTTTACTTTGAGCTGGAGACCCCCCAAGAGCGGCAGCGCCCCGAGGTCAGGTTTTAGGTAGCAGGCCGTGTGGGAGCTTATTCGCGCCAACAAGCGCCGGTCTCACCTCTTGCTGGCGAGCATGGCGCTGGTGCTGGTGGCTACCGGTTGGGCGGTGGGGGAGGCGCTGGCCGCCGCTCCGGTCCCCGGCATCCTGGTGGCGGTGGGGCTTTGGGTGGTCATGGCGGAGCTGGCCTTCCGCGCCGGGGACAAGGTGATCTTGAGCATCTCCCGCGCCCGTAAGGTGAACAAAGAAGACCACCCGGTGCTTTTTAACGTGGTGGAAGAAATGAGCGTGGCTTCGGGGCTTTCCAAGCCGCCCGAGGTTTACATCCTGGACGAGGCAGCCCCCAACGCCTTTGCCACCGGCACCCGGCCCGATCGCGCTGCGGTGGTGGTCACCGCCGGGCTTTTGGAGCGCCTCACCCGGGACGAGCTGCAGGGGGTGATTGCCCACGAAATCTCCCACATCAAGCACCGGGACGTGGTGTACCTCACGGTCATGGCGGTCATGGTGGGAACCGTGGTGATCCTGGCGGACTTTGCCCGGCGGGTGCTGTTTTACGGCGGCGGCACCCGCCGCCGGACCTCCAGCAGCAGCCGGGGGGCAGCCCCTCTCTACCTTTTGGCCATCGTCCTGATCCTTTTGGCGCCGCTGGTGGCCCGGCTCATGTACCTGGCCCTTTCCCGCCGCCGGGAGTACCTGGCCGATGCCGGTGCTGCCCTGGCCACCCGCTACCCCGAAGGCCTTGCTTCCGCCTTGGAAAAGATCGAGCAGTCCTGGAGCCCCCTCACCAGCGCCAACGCCGCCACCGCCCCCATGTTCATCGTCAACCCCCTTACCAAAGCTGCCTCGGCCATTACCGGGCTTTTCAGCACCCACCCCCCCACCGAGGAGCGCATCCGCATCTTGAGGTCCTTGGGCGGCACGGTTTCCTTCGCGGGCTACGATGAGGCCTTCCGGAGGGTGACAGGAAGACCCGTGGGCGTGGTGCCAGCGGCGGCCCTGCGCTTGCCCGCCACACCGGTGCGGTCGGCCAGCGCCGACCCGCGAACCGCCTTGGACCGGCTCCGGCAAGCCACCGACGTGCTCTGGCGGCTTTCTGGTTTTGCCTTTATCCCTTGCAGTTGCGGCACCACCCTTAAGGTTCCCCCTGCCTACCGGGGACAGGAGCTCCCCTGCCCGCACTGCGGAACGGTGCACAAGGTTGTGGCGGTAAGCCCTTAGGGGCTGGCTACCATTTTAAAGTCCGGCAAAAACAGGAACTGGTCATAGCGGGGCTGGAACTGCAACCAGCTCGGCATCCCCAGGTAAAACCAGCGGATCACCAAGGGCAGGTAGTAGCCCTGTTCCAAAACCCGGCGCTGGGCTTGCTGAAGGAGCGCCCGGCGCTTTTCCTCGTCCAGCTCGCGGGAGGCTTCTTCCAAGAGGCGGTCCACCTCAGGATCGGCCATGCGCGGGTAGTTTTCCTGGCCCCAGCCGCGGGCGGGATCGTATGAATGGGTCTGGGGATCCAGAAACTCCGAAGCGTCCGAGGTGGTGCAGGTGCGGGCAAAGAAAATGACCGGGAGGCGACCCTCCCGCGCCCGCGCCAGGACCTCAGGAAACGGCAAAAACTCCAGCTCCACCCGCACCCCAACCTTCTCCCAATCCTCCTGAACGATGCGAACCACGTCTTCGGCCCCTCTTCCAGCGCCCAGCCGCACGGTAAAACCCGAGGCAAAACCGGCTTCGGATAGAAGCGCCCGCGCCTTTTCAGGATCGTAGGGCACCGGCGGCAGGGAAGGGTCGTAGCCGAACACCAGGGGATGCACGAGCTGGCTGGCCACCACCGCGTCCCCCCGGGCGACCTCCTCCACCAAACGCTTTCGGTTCAGCCCCAAAAGCAAGGCGCGCCGCACCCGCCCATCGGCAAGCGCCCGCGCAGCCTCCCCGCTTGCCGCCCGCGGGCTCAAGGCCAACATTTGCACCGACAAACGCGGCTGCTGGACCACCCGCAGGTCCTTTTGGCGTGCCGCCTCTGCCACATCCTCCTTCCGCAGCCACGCGCACACCTCCACCTTCTTGGCCAGAAAAAGGCTGGTTCGGTGTTGGTCGTTCTCCTCAAAAAGGAAACGTGCCTTCTTAATCTGGGGCATACCCCCCCACCACGGGACCGCCCTCATTTCCAGGGTCGTTCCCTCGCGCTTCACGATCCGGTAGGGACCGGTCCCAATGGGAACCAAAATTTCGCGCTCCTGCGCTTGAGCTTCGGGCACCACAGCCACGAAAACCAGCCTCTTGAGCAGCGTAGGGGCAGGGGTCGAGGTCCGAATAACGACGGACAGAGGCTCATCCGCCTTCACCTCCACCACATCCCGCACCAGGTGCTTGAGCTGGGACCTGGGGTGATCCCTGGCCCGCAGCACGCTGGCCACCACGTCCCGGGCGGTGAGCTCCTGCCCGTTGTGAAAGACCACCCCCTGGCGCAGCCAGAACCGCACCGCAGTGGGGCTTTCCTGCTGCCAGCGTACAGCCAGAGCCGGCTCGAGCTGGAGGTAGGGGGAAAAACGGACTAAACCCTCGACCACGTTACTCAAGGTTGAATAAACAACAGTTTCGTTGGCCAAATGCGGATCAAACGTGGAAGGCTGGGTTTGCTGGGCCACCACCACCGGTTTTTCCTCGCGGAAGAAACCGCATCCCCCGGCAAGGACAACAAGCCCAACCGCCATACCCAGCCACCAGCGCCTCATGGTTAATCCCCAGTCTTCAATGTAATCGCTTGCCCGCAATTTGACCAGGGGTCCTAGCTAAAACCGCGGAGTTATCCTGCCGCGTGAGAACTTTTGTGCACGGTGTGTGCAGAGTCCAGTCTTAGCCGGTGAAGCGGCACGGGCAACCACCGCCACTGCTCCGCCAGAACAGAATTGGTAGCTGAAAAGAAAGCACCAAGGAGGTGACTTGCCAATTTGTTGGCTAATCGCTAACGCCGGCCTAACTCTAAAGGGAGACCCAAACGTGATGGTCAATCGCCGGCAACTTCGCCGCCGCTTTCACCACCACCGCCTGCTTAGCGCCCCGGTAAACCGCGCCAAACCGCCAATGTTTCTGCGTTTCGACTAAGTCTCGGGAACCAGCAGTTCCTGCCCGCCCAGGTAGGGGCGTAAGGCCTTGGGGATGACCACCGTGCCGTCCGCCCGCTGGTAGTTTTCCAAGATGGCAATAAGGGTGCGACCCACCGCCAGACCCGAGCCGTTGAGGGTGTGCAGGTACTGGGCTTTGCCTCCCCCCTTGGGCCGGTACTTGAGGTCCGCCCGGCGAGCCTGGAAGTCCTCGCAGTTGGAGCAGGAGGAAATTTCCCGGTAGCAACCCTGCCCTGGCAGCCAAACCTCCAAATCGTAGGTTTTCGCCGCGGAAAAGCCCATGTCGCCGGTGCAAAGGGTCACCACCCGGTAGGCAAGCCCTAAAGCCTTGAGCACCTCTTCGGCTTCGCCGGTGAGCACCTCCAGCTCCTGGTAGCTGGTTTCCGGGGTGGCCAGGTGCACCAGCTCCACCTTGTCAAACTGGTGCTGGCGGATCAGGCCCCGCACGTCCCTGCCGTAAGAGCCCGCTTCCGCGCGAAAACAGGGGGTGTAGGCGCAGTACCGCCGGGGGAGGCTTTCCTCCTCCAGGATTTCCCCGCGGTGGAGGTTGGTGACGGGGACTTCAGCGGTGGGGACCAGGAAAAAGTCGGTGCCCTCCACGTGGAAAAGGTCCTCAGCGAACTTGGGGAGCTGTCCGGTGCCCACCAGGCAATCGCGGTTGACCAAGAAGGGGACGTACACCTCCCGCCAACCCCGGGACCGGTGCAGGTCCAGCATGAAGGTAATGAGCGCCCGCTCCAAGGCCGCCCCTTGCCCCCACAGCACCGCAAAGCGGGCACCGGCTATCTTGCCGGCCCGCTCGAAGTCCAAAATGCCAAGGGCCGGACCCAGGTCCCAGTGGGCACGGGGTTCAAAGCCGAAACGTGGGGGCTCGCCCCACACCCGCTCTACGCGGTTGCCCCGTTCGTCTTCCCCTTCGGGCACGGAAGCGTGGGGGATGTTGGGCAGCAGAAGCTCCAGCCGCTCCACTTCACTGCGAGCTGCCGCCAGCTCTTTTTCCAGCTCGGCGATGCTTTTGGAAAGCTCGGCCAACGAGCGACGCAGGGCTTCTCCTTCTTCCCTTTTCCCCGCGGCAAACAACGACCCCACCTCCCGGGATCGGCGGTTCAGCTCGGCTTTTTTGCCATCCAGCTCCGCCTGCAGCCGGCGAAAACGCTCATCGGCTTGCCGCAGCTCCTCAAGCGGCGCCTCGGAGCGCCGCGCCTGCAACGCTTTGGCCACCACCTCAGGATGATTCCGCCACAGCTCTCGGTTCAGCATGCCCCCTCCACTGGCCACCTAGTTTAAAGGGTTCCTCCCCCAGCGTTGGGCCTCGCGCTGGCAAAGGGACAAGCCCACGCCTGTGGCAAAAGCTCCGTATACTGGCCGAGGTGCGGTGGGTGCGGTTTCCCTTTGTAAGCCTTGCGGCTTTGCTCCTGGCCGGGGTCTTGGCCGGGATGGGCGGTTTGCCGCCGGCGGAAGCGCTGGCCGGAGGTTTGGCGCTTGCCTTCCTGGGGCTGGTAATTTCCAAGCTTTCGGGCTGGGTGCGGTTTGGCTGTGAGCTGCTGCTTCTGCCGCCCGCCTACGTGCTGGTGCTGACCCAGGACCCCTTCCAACGGCAGATGCTTCTGGGGTTTTTAGTTCCCCTGGCGGCGGGGGCCGCGCTCTGGGGCTTGTCCCGGCAAAAGCCCGCGCATGGCCGGCTAGCGGCTAGCCTTTGGGCCCTGGCCCTGGTGTTGCCGGGGCTTCCGGTGCTGGTGGGCAAGTTCGGGCTGGCCAGCCTGGTGGCCATGGTGCCGGTGCTGGCAGCAGCGTTGCTCGCAAGCCAAAGCCCCTGGGTTTGGGGCTTGGGAGCGGTCCTGGGGGTGGCGCTGGCTTCACCCCTCCACCCGGGGGTGGGGGCGGGTTTTCTGGCGGTAGTTTGGTTCTTGAGCCGGAGACAGCCGGCGCCTTTTCCCCGCGTGACGCCGGTCGTACAGCGGTGGGCGGTACCCCTGGCCGCCCTGGGGTTTTTGGGTACCGTGCTTTTCCCCTGGGGCGGGGTTCTGGCCTTCCCCGGCTTTCCGGCAAGCCCATGGCTTTGGGTCCTGGTTGTGGCGCTGGCGGTGGTCACAGCGTTTTTGCCGGTGCCTTTGGCGGCAGCCGCGTGGTTTTTTGGGCTTTTTTGGGCTTGGCCGGCGGTGCCGGTGCCTCCGGATTTGCCGGGGCCCACTTTAACCCGGCAACAGCCTGAAGTGCTTCTTCCTGCTGGAGAAGCGGGCAGGCTTTACTCCCTGGAGCTAGCCTTGGCCAACGCCGGCAGCCTCCCCAAAGGGACGGTGGTGGGGTGGCTGGAGGTCGGGAAGGAGCGGGTGCTGCTGCGGGCCGGAAGGGACACGGCGGAGTGGGCGTTGCTCCGGGAGGAGCTAAAGCGCCAGGGAACCCACGGCTTGCCCGCCCATCCGGTGTTTCGGCCCACTTGGGGGGCCGACCCGCCGTGGGCGGTGGCCGGCCGCTTGGAGCTCTTCGTGCCCGCTGGCCTCCCGCCCAAGGTGGTGCTGGCGCAGGAGCTGGCGGAACAGGTCACGCTTTCGGTTCTGCAGGCGGGACCGCAAAGACCTACCCCAAAAAGAAGCGCTTCCGCGGAAAAGCTGATTTTGGCCGCGGGAGTGCTGGTGCTGCTTTTCCTGCCGGGCTTCTGGCGTTCGCCGCTGGTCTTCGCGCCCTGGGTCTTGCTGGCTTTTGGTCGCTTGGCCTTGGGGCTTCCGCTGCAGCCGCTGCGGGTTTTGCTGGAACGCCACGGGGTGGATTTGGCGCTGGCGGCGTTTCTTTTGGCCTGGTGGCTGGCTTTTGCCAGGGCCCTCCGCGCCCAGCGCTGGGCCCTGGCGGTGGTGGCCTTGCTTGTGCCTTTGGCGCTGGCGGCACCGCGCCTGGCCGAGCTTCTGGGGGACGAGCCGTACCACGTGCTGATGGCCGAGTCTTTGGTGCGGGACCACGACCTTAAGCTGGAAAACAACGCCTCGCCTGACCGCTACGCCCAGTGGGTGGTGGATTTGGTGCGGCAGGTCCCCGATCGCTTCCTCCATTCCCCTGGCCTGGCGTTGCTGCTGAGCCCGGGCTATGCCCTGGCCGGGCGTTCCGGCATGGTGCTGCTCATGAGCCTTTTGGGGGTGCTGGCCTTTGTGCTGTTGCAAAAGCGGGCTGGGGCTTTGGCGGGGGCAGCCCACGCTCGTTGGCTTGCCGCTCTTTCGCTGCTTTTCGCCTACCCGTTTGCCACCTTTGCCACGCAAATTTGGGTGGAGATGGTGGGGGTGCTGGCGGTGACGTTGCTTTTGCTCTGGGTGCAGCAAGCCCGCCCCTTTCCGGCAGCCGCGGTGGCTGTGGCCACGGTGGTGATGAAGGCACGTCTGGGGCTTGTTTCCGTACCGCTGGCGGCGGTGAGCTTTTGGCGACGCTGGCAGAACAAGCTCTGGGCCCCGGTGGTGGGTTTGCTTTTGGCGGGGGGCTTGGGCCTGGGGTTGGCGGCCCTTTGGTTTGGCAACCCCCTGGATCCCCTGGGCCGCCGGGCTTTAAGCCACCTGGTGCCGCAAAGCCTCAGGCAGCCCCTGGTGGTCACCGGGGGGTTGTTGTTCGATGCAGCTTACGGCATCGCCTTTTCCTCTCCGATTTGGCTGGTGGCGCTCTTGGGCTTGCCGGCCCTCTGGCGGGTAGGCGGGGTGGGGGAGCGGACGTTGCTTTTGGGTGGCCTTGCCACGTGGGTAGCGCTTTTGAACTACGTGGAGTGGCGCGGGGGTGGGTCTCCCCCCGTTCGGTACCTGGTGCCCCTGGTGCCGTTGTTTTTCCTTGGTCTTGCCCAGGCCCTGCGCCGGGGCCAGACTCGGGCGCTGTTCTTCCTGGCGCTGCCGCCCACGCTCTTCACCGCGTGGATTGCGGTGACCCGGGCACCCATGCTTTTTAACATTGGCGACGGCGGGCAGTGGCTGGCGGACCGGCTGGCAGCGCGTTTTTCGGTGGATGCCCGGCATTTCTTCCCGTCATACCTGCGGATTTCCCCAGCCAGCTACGTGACGCCGGTGGTGCTGGTGCTGCTGGCCGCGGGGCTCTGGTGCGCGTGTTCGCGTCCGGCCTTTCGCCGCTTCCTCACCCGGCAGGCGGTGGCGCTCTGGCTGGCAGCAGCCGCCGGCTTGCTTTTTGCACTGAGGACGGTTCCCGACCGGGTGGTGGAGCTGGAGGACCCCCAGGTGGAGCACCGGGGCGGGGCTTTGGAGCCCCATCTGGGCGCCTGGTCGCGGTTCTTGTACCCCAACGGCTGGCGGCTTTTCTCCGGGGATAGCCTGGCCGTTCCCCTGCACCTCCCCAAAGCCCGGGCGCTGGTGGTTTCCGGTTGGCTGGAAGGGCCAGGCTCCGGCGAGCTTTGCTACACCTTGGGCTCCGGGCCGGCCTCCTGCCTCCCGGTGAACCCGGGGGCCATAGCTGTGCCGCTTCCGGCGCCGGATCCCGGCCGGCATCGCCTCACCCTGCAGGCGCGGCTGCCGGAAGGGGCAAGCCTGGTGCTGGACAAGCTGGAGGTGCAGCGGTGAGCGTTGGGGTCTTCGTGGTCACCCACAACCACGGGGCCACCTTAGCTGCCGCGCTGGAGGGGCTCAGCCAGCAGGGCGAGCTGGTGGCCAGGGTGGTGCTGGTGGACAACAACTCCAGCGATGAAAGCCTGGCCGTGGCCCGAAGCTTTGAGGGCAAGCTGCCGCTTTCGGTCTTGCCCCTGCAGGAAAACACCGGCTTTTCCCGCGCGGCCAACCTGGCCCTGGCCCAGCTGGAAACGCCGTGGGTCTTATCCCTCAACCCCGACTGCCGGCTGCTGCCGGGGTTTCTCTCGGAGCTGCTGGCGGCGGTGCAAGGGCAAAGGCAGGTGGGAAGCGCCTGCGGGTTGTTGCTGCGCGGTGAAGGCCCCAAGCTTCTGCCCACGGGCCGCGTGGATTCCGCCGGCATGGTGGTTTCGGCCTTTGGTCGGCACCACGATCGCGGCGCCGGCAAGCGGCTCCGGCAGGTCTGGACTCAGCCGGCCTGGGTGTTTGGTGCCACCGGAGCCTGCGCCCTTTACCGCCGGGAAGCGTTGCAGGATGTGGCTTACCCCGGAGGGGAGGTTTTTGACGAGGGTTTTTTTGCCTACCGGGAGGATGCAGACCTGGCCTGGCGGCTGCAACGCCGGGGGTGGCGCTGCCTCTTCTGGCCCGCCGCCAGGGCCGTGCACGGACGGGGGTTGAAGCCGGAGGAAGGACGTGCCGGGCAAGCGCACATCAACCTGCACTCGGTGAAAAACCGCTTCCTCTTGCGCTTGGCCAACGCCGACTGGCGCTGGCACGTGGGTTGTTTTCCGTTTTGGCTCTTCCGGGACCTGTTGGTGATTGCCGCCTGCCTCACCGTGGAGCGCTCCTCGCTGGCCGCCTTCGGGCTTGTGCGGCGTCTTTGGCCCCAGTACCGAAAGCGGGGGCGGGAAAACGCGGCCCGGGCTAGGGTTTCCAGCTGGCGCCTGCTGCCCTGGTTTTACCCGCCCTGGCAAACCCGGAGGTTTGAGCCGTGCGGGTAGCGATTCTCGGCACCCGGGGGATTCCGGCCCGCTACGGCGGCTTTGAGACCTTTGCCGAGGAGCTTTCCCGGCGCCTGGTGGCGCGGGGGCACCAGGTCACGGTTTACACCCGCAAGCACCTGGTGCCGGAAAGGCTTTCCGAATACCAGGGGGTGCGCTTGGTGCTGCTGCCGTGCCTGCGCCAAAAGCACCTGGAAACGCTAAGCCACACGCTGCTTTCGGTGCTGCACCTTTCCCGGAAAGACTACGACGCCGTGCTGCTCTGTAACGCCGCCAACGCCCCGCTTTTGCCGCTGCTCCACGCCAAGGGGCTGCCGGTAGCCCTCAACGTGGACGGGCTGGAGCGCAAGCGCCGGAAGTGGGGGTGGTTGGGGAGGCGGTACTACCTCTGGTGCGAGGCGCTTTCCGCCCGCTGGGCGGATCAGCTGATCACCGACGCCCGGGCCATTCAGCGCTACTACCGCAGGGTTTGGCGGCGGGAGTCAGCCATGATCCCCTACGGCGGCGATTTGGCCTGGCCGCAGAGCCACGAGACCCTCAACACCTGGGGGCTGAAGCCCCGGGGCTACGTGCTGTACGTATCCCGCTTTGAGCCCGAGAACAACCCCGACCGGGTGCTTTTGGCCTACCGGCAGGTGCCGGGGGATGTGCCGCTGGTGATGGTGGGTGGCGCCCCTTACGCCCGTAGCCTCACGAGGCGGGTGCAGGAGCTGGCGGTGGGCGACCGACGGGTGGTGCTTACGGGGCCGGTGTACGGGCAGGGGTACCGGGAGCTCATGGCCGCTGCCTTGGCGTATATTCACGCCACCGAGGTGGGGGGTACCCATCCGGCGCTGGTGGAAGCCATGGGGGCGGGGCAAGTGGTGTTTTACCTGCAAAACCGCGAAAACCGGGAGGTTGTGGGGGACGCCGGCCTGGGCTTTTCTTTTGTGGGCTCACCTTCCCTGGAGGAACAACTGGCGCGGTTCCTTGCCAACCCCGAAGCTTTCCAGTTCCTGCGGGAAAAGGCCAAGGCCCGCGTGGCGTCCCACTACCGCTGGGATCAAGTGGCGGCCGCTTACGAAGCGCTTCTGGAGGGCATGTGCTGCGGGAAAGCGCCAAGCTCGTAACCTACCGCCGCTTGCTGTGGGACAGCGTGCTCACCTCCCTGGCCTTCCTTTTGGCCCACCAGCTGCGCTCCCACGGCCTTTCGCAGCTCCTCCCATCCCTCTTCCCCACGGGCCTTTACCCGCTGCGCCAGTACCTGCCGCTCTTGGCTTTGGCGCTTCCCCTGTGGGCGGGTTTTTCCCTGGCTTTTCCCGCAAGCATGCCAGGAAGGCGGGTTTCCCTCGCCCGGGAAATTGCCGCCTGCTGGGGCACGATGGCCCTGGGGGTTTTGGCGCTGGCAGCCCTGGGCTACCTGTTCCGCTTGGACTTTGTGTCCCGCCCCTTTCTCCTCCTCTTTGGCCTTTTGGATGGGCTTTTGCTTTCCGCCGCCCGCTGGCTGGAGCGCAAGACCCCCCTGGGGAAGAAGCTGTTGGCGGCTCCGGAGCGGGTGGTGGTCATCGTGGGCACCACCCCACAGGCCGCCAAGCTGGCGCATACGCTTAAGGAGCACCAGGCCTGGGGCTTTCGCCTGCTGGGTTTCGTGGGGGTGGAGGAGCACGCCAAGAGCCCTATCGCCGGGGTTCCGGTGGTGACCCATGTGGGGGCTTTGCCTGAGTTTTTGGAAAAAACCGTGGTGGACGAAGTGATGGTGGCCCTGCCCCTGTCCCAGCTGGCCAAGCTTGAAAACACCATTGCCCGCTGTCAGGAGGTGGGGGTGCGGGTGCGGGTGGTGCTGGCCCCCTTTCCCCACCTCAAACCGCGGGTGGAGGTGGAGCCTCTGGGGGACCAGGCCATCCTCACCCTGGCCCCGTCCCCCATTGCACCCCTGCCGCTCTTTTGCAAACGGGTGATGGACGTGACGGTGGCGGTGTTGGGCCTGGCGGCCTTTGCCCCTATTTTTCCGCTGGTGGCGCTGGCCATCAAACTGGATTCGCCAGGGCCGGTGTTTTTCAAGCAGTGGCGCTGCGGCTTGCGCGGCCGTCGGTTTTTGCTTTACAAGCTGCGCACCATGGTGGAGGGCGCCGAGGCTTTAAAGCCCCAGCTGTCCCACCTCAACGTCATGGACGGGCCGGTTTTCAAAGCCCCCAACGACCCCCGCATTACCCGGGTGGGGCGGCTTTTGCGGCGCTTTTCCCTGGACGAGGTGCCGCAGCTGTGGAACGTGCTCAAGGGGGACATGTCGTTGGTGGGTCCCCGACCCCCGCTTCCCGAGGAGGTGGCCCGCTACGAGCCCTGGCAGCGGCGGCGGCTGGCCATGAAGCCAGGGCTGACCTGCCTCTGGCAAGTTTCCGGCCGAACCGAGCTTTCCTTTGCCCAGTGGATGGCCTTGGATTTGGCCTACATTGACTCCTGGTCCCTGGGGCTGGACCTCAAGATCCTGGCGCGGACGATCCCCGCCGTGCTGCGGGGGAAAGGGGCAGCGTGATCTTGAAGGTTTCCGAGCGCACGTTGGAGGTCATGCGCTCCACCCCCCAGAGGTAGCCCCTGGGTCGCAGGCCCGCCGGGGAAAAAACCCAGAGGAACGGCACCACCAGCAGCAAGGCGAAGGCCAACGCCAACCACGGGCTGGCCCCGTAAAGCTCCCGCTGGCGCAGGGGGTGCGGAGGCTTGGCGGCCAGGGCCCAAAGCAAGCTCAAAAGCAGAACCAGCAGAAACGGCGGCACGCTGGCAACGGGAAAACGGGGGGCGGAGGCCAACACCCAGGCCAGCCACAGCCCCGCAGGGACACTTACGTGCAGGGCCCAGGTTACGAGCTTGCGGCCAAACGTGGGGCCGCCCGGCAGGTGCCAAAGGTAGGAGCCAAGCCCCAGGACCACCGGGCGGGCCAGGATCCCGGCAACAAGCGCCATGCCCCACCGCCAGAGCTGGGGATCCTGGTGAAAAAAGCGGGAAAGCCCAGCCACGAGCCCGTCCTCCAGCCCCAGGCTGGGAAGCCAAGCAAGCCCCAGGGCGCTGGCGGCCAGGGCCAGATGGCTCAAGAGCAGGTGCCGGCTCAAAGAAGTGCCGGGGGGCAACTGGGGCAGCACCAGCGCCAGCAAAAAGGCAGCTAAAAACGGCGGCAGCCAGTAGGCCCACAGCGCCGTGCGGGTGGCGGCAAAGCCCACCGTGGGCTCGTTCACCAGCGCCCAGGGCTGGGTCCAGGTGGGGAGGGAAAGGCCGATGAACTGGCCGCCGGCTGCCGCGGTGGCCAACCCCTGGATGACCGGCAACGCCCACCACACCAGCACCCAGGCACAAGCGGCCAAAAGCCAGGAGGTGAAAAGTGCCGGAAGCGAAAGCAAACCCTTTGGCATCCCCGCTATCATAGCCTGGTGAAAAAGGTCCTGCTCCCGCTGGTTTTCCTGCTTTTCGCCGGGCCTGCTTTTCCCCAGGCCATAACCACCGGGCGCACCGAAAAAGGCCTCCCCTGGGCGGTGGTGGAGCTGCCGGGAGGGGATGGGGAATGGGGAGCGGTCTGGCTTCCCCCCGGGGTGAGCGCGCCGGCGGGGTGGGAGGAGGCCAGTGGGCCCGTGGAGAGCGTGGTGAGCGCCTGGTTTCCCGCGCTTTCGGCGCCCTCCCAGCTGCTTTCCGCTTTGCCGGCTTTTTCGAGCGCTGTGGCGGTGATCCTGGTGGGGCCGGTGCCGGCCCGGGAGCTTACGGCCTCCCTGGAAGCCCTGGAAGCGGTGACACCGGCCTTGCCTCCCCGGGCTGCCTGCCGCTTTGCCGATGGGCTGGTGACGCCCACCCGCCAGACCGTTGAGGGCTTCCGCTGGAGCTTTCCGTTGCCCCCTCTCTGGGATCCCCGGAGCGAGCTGGCGCCGGTTTTGGCGTTTCTTCTGGAAAAGCGCTGGCAAAAGCTTGGGTTTACCGGGCCGGTGCGGGTGGAGGGCAGTCCCTGCCCGCTTTTGGTGCTGGAACACCGGGGCCCCAACCCCCGGAAAGTGCTGACGATGGCCCGGGAAAGCAGAGCAAAGCTTGCCGCTGCCGTAGGCGAGGGGGAGCTGGCGGACTTTTCCGCCATCCAGCGGCGGGAGGCCAGCCTGTGGGCGGTGGACCCTAAGAGGGTGGCGATGGCCGGTGTAGAGCGGCTGGGGTGGGGGAAGGAGCTGGGGCCGCTCCTTTACCCGGTGGAACCGGCGCCGGCGGCGGTGGAGGCTTTGCTCAAAGAGGTTCTTCTCGCCTACGCCGGGCAAGCGGAGCTCTGGGAGCGGGAGCGCCGCACCTTGCCTCCGGAGGTACGAACGTTGAGCTCCGGCGTGGTGCTGGCCTTTCGGGAAACCGGAAGCGACGTGGGGATCATGGCCGTGGCCTTTTCCGGTGTGGAGGGGGCTTTGGCCCAAGCGCTGGCGCAGGAGGTGGGGCTGCGAGCGGCCAAAAAGGGGCTTCCCTCGCAAGTGTCCGTGGCTCTGGGCATGGCCGCCGCGGCAGTGGTGGGCTCCCCCGAGGAGCTGGTGGAAGCCCTGGAAGAGGTGGCAGCTCTGGTGGGGAGCGCTGCCAGAGAAACCAAGGCGGGTCCTGCCCTGCTGCGGGCCCGCAGCGCCCTGGGCCTGGCCACCCAGGCCTTTGCCGAAAACCTGGGGGTTGTTCTGGAGCTGCCGGAGGGCAGCGATGAGCTGGCCGAAGCCGCGGAGAAGTTCCTTTCGGCTTTGCCTTCCGGCAAGGTGCTGCGGCTGCCGCAGCTGGCCCCCGGTCTTTCCTGGGAACCCCAGGAGGGTCCCGCCCAGGTGGTGGCGGTGGTGGAGCTTCCGGCCACCCTTCCGGGGGCGGTCGCCGCTGAGGTCTTGCGCCAGCGGCTCGTGGCCCAGGGGGTGGAGGCGGAGCTCCAGCATCCCGCCGGCAAGCTGGTGCTTTTGTTTGGGCAAAGCGGGCAGGCCACGGTGCAGCAGCAGGACGAGGCTTTGGGCGCCGCCTGGGCCAACGCCTGCCTCTTTTCCGCTGAGGACGTGGGCAAGGCGTGGGCCAGCCTTTCCCAGCGTCTGGTGGGCTCCGCCGCCCAGGCCACCGCCCGGATCGCCCTTTCGGTGTTCTACCCGGCGCTGGGAAATGGCCACTGGGTGGCCCCGGAGGAAAAAGAGGTGCGGGAAGTGGTGGCCGGTTTGCCGGGCTTTAAGATACTGCCTCGCTTCGGCGTGGGTCGCGCCGCAAGCGAAGACAAGCGTCGTTGAGGAGGTGGGTGTGGTGAAGGTTTCCGAGCAGATGGACTTGCTGTTGAAGGGGTGCGTGGATGTGGTGCGCCCCGAGGACCTGGAAAAGAGGCTGGAACAGGCACAAAAGGAAGGGCGAGGGCTGGTGGTAAAGGTGGGGTTTGACCCTTCGGCGCCGGACTTGCATTTGGGGCACACGGTGGTGATCCGCAAAATGCGGCACTTCCAAAGGCTGGGGCACACCGTGGTGTTTTTGATTGGAGATTTTACCGGCATGATTGGCGACCCCACCGGGAAAAAAGCCACCCGTCCTCAGCTTACCCGCGAGCAGGTGCTGGCCAACGCCGAAACCTACAAGCGGCAGATCTTCAAGCTCCTGGACCCGGAAAAGACGGTGGTGGACTTCAACTCCCGGTGGCTGGGGGCGCTTACCTCGGAGGATTGGATCCGCCTCACCGCCAAGGTTACGGTGGCACAAATGCTGGAGCGGGACGATTTTGCCAAGAGGCTCGCCGCTGGCCAGCCCATTGCCCTCCACGAGCTTTTGTACCCGGTGGCGCAAGCTTACGACTCGGTGGCCTTGAAGGCCGACGTGGAGCTGGGCGGCACCGATCAGCTCTTCAATTTGCTGGTGGGGCGGGACCTCATGGAAAAGATGGGCCTGCCGCCGCAAATCGTCATGACCCTGCCGCTGTTGCCGGGGCTGGATGGGGTGGAGAAGATGTCCAAGTCCCTGGGCAACTACGTGGCAGTGGAGGATCCCCCCGAGGAGATGTTTGGCAAGCTCATGTCCATTTCCGACGAGCTCATGTGGCTTTACTGGGAGCTCTTGACCGACACCCCGGCCTCGGAGCTGGCCGCCCTCAAGAAGCGGGTGGAGCAGGGGCATGAGCACCCCATGGAGGTAAAGTTCCGGCTGGCCCACACCATTACCCGCGACTTCCACGGTGAGGACGCCGCAAGGGAAGCGGAGGCGCACTTCCGCAAGGTGCACCAGCGGCGGGAGGTTCCCGAGGAGGTACAGGAAATTACCCTCCCCGCCGGGGAGCCCCAGCTTCTGGCCAAGCTGCTGGTGGCCAGCGGGCTTGCCCCCTCCAACGCCGAAGCCCGCAGGCTCATGAGCCAGGGGGGAGTAAAGGTGGATGGGGCGGTGGTTTCCGACCCGTTTACGACCGTCCCCTGTACGGCAGGATCGGCACTTTTGGTGCAGGTGGGCAAGCGCCGTTTTGCCCGTTTGCGCTTTGACCCCCGTTCGTAGCCCGGCGACCCAAGAGGTGCAGCCCGGCGGTGGGAAGCCACGCCAGGCCGGCGATGGTGTGCAGCCAGCGGAAGGTCTGGCGCAGCGCCTCCTCCACGCTCACCTGCAACCCGTAGCCCGAGGCCACCATCCCCAGGGCCAAAAGCAAAAGGGCCACCCCGGAAAGCCGGCGCGGCCGGCGGGCCCGGAGGAAGGGGCTGGCGTGCCGGGCCCACAGCAAGCCCAGGAAGAAAACCAGCATCGGCGCGGCAAGCACGTGGGCGTGCTGCCAAAAGGGAAAAGAGGGGGCCACCGCCGCAAAAGCATCCTCGGGTGGCGGCGAAAGCCGCAGGACCAGCAAGGCCACGCCGGTGACACCCACGAGCAGCTGGGCCAGCCAAAAGGCCACCAGCTCAGCAAGGCTCAGCCCCGAGCGCCGCACCCCGTTCATGGCGAAAGCACCTGGTGCAAAGCCAAAACCCGCCGCACTGCAGCAGCGGTGGCCTGGGCGGTGAGGGTGGCACCCGCTACCGGGCGGAGGTTGTCACCCAGACGCGGCGGCTTTTTCGGGGAGGTCCCGGCAAACTGCCGGTACCAGCTCTCCCGGGGCAGGTAGTCCGGGGGCTCGGCAAAGGCCAACACCTCCACCCGCAGCACCTGCCCCTGGGGGTTGAGGATCACCAGGAGGGTTTCCGGCAGGGTGCGCACCCGGTGGGTGTCCAGGTAGGCAAAGGCGAGGAGCTGGCCCTCCCGCTGCACCCGGTACTGGAAAACCAAGCCCGGCACCTCCCCCACCCCCTGGGCCGCGAGGGTGGCCTTTTGCTGGGCGGTGAGGTAGTGGGCTTCTTTTGTGACCCGCGCCCCGGGGAAGGCGAGAGCAATCGCCTCTTCCGGGGTTTTCAGCACCCGGGCGGAAAGGACCGCGGCGCAAAGCCCGGGGAGGAGCAAGGCTCCCCCCCGGCGCAGCAACGTCCCGTTAAAACACATAGCCCAAAGCCAGGTTCCACTGGTTGATGCCGCTTTTCGCGCGGTTTTGCACGTTTTGCGCGTCCAGCTTGAAGATGATTTGCGGAAGGGGCTGGAAGGCCACACCCAGGGTGAGGATCTTTTGGTCGTTGGCGGGGTTGGCGGCAAAGCCTGCGGGCATGGTCTTCTGGGTGTTGATCTTCTCGTAGCGGATGAACGGTGCCAGCACCCGGCGCTCGGCGGGGAGGAGGTCGTAGGCCACCTCCAGGTAGCCCCCTTGCAGCTTTTCAGCCACCGCGGCGCTTCCCGAAAGCCCCAGGGTGCGGTTGAGGGCAGCAGCCTCGCCCACCGTGGCTTGGGCCCAAAGCCCCCGCAACAGCCAGGGACCAAACTGATACTGGCCATGGGCTTCCACGATGCGGGTGGGCACCGAGAGCTCGCGGCCTCCGCTGGTCTTAAGCTTCTGGCCCGCTTCGCCCAGGTAAACGCCGATGCCGGCCAAAAGCCCTGGGGTTTGGGTCCAGTCCACCCTCCCCGCCCACGCGAAGCTTTCGGCTTTGGCTAGAGCTCCCGACTGTCGGCCGGAGCGAAAGCCGGAGGCCGAAAACTTGCTGGCATCCAAGCCGGTGAGGACGTAGGTGCGGTAGGAGAAGGGTCCCACATCCCCGTAGGCGCCAAAGCCCAGCTCCAGCCAGGTGGCGGGCAGGATGCGGGTTTCGGTTTCCGCCCGGCGGGCAGGGAAAAAGGTGGTGGGCTCGTGCACTTCGTTCACCAGGCCCAGGGGAACCAGGATGAGACCGGCCCGCAGGTTGGCAGCCGGGGAGGCGAGCCAATCCAGGTACGCAAACTCCAGCTCCACCGCCCCACCCTTCTGGGTGTGGGCGTGCTCCACCTCCAGCTCGGAGTTGAAAATCCAGCGGTCGTCGAACTTGTAGCCGGTGTAAAGGACGAAGCGGTAAGCATCGGCAATATCCCCCTTGCCCGAAGGGCGACCGTCATCGCGGGTGGAGGCAAAGTTCTGGTACAGGAACTCGCCGTAACCCGCCACCGTTACCCCGGGCTTGGCGGCGTACACCCTGGAGGCCGCCGGGCCCAACCCCAAGGCCCGGGGGGCAGCCATGGCCTCCCCCAGCTCGCCCAAGCGCAGGCGCTCCAGCTCCTCGGCGAGGACCGCCAGCTTGCGCTCCAGCTCCGCCAGGCGCGCGTCGTCCTTGGCCCCTTGGGCGGCGGCCACCTGCTGCCGGAGAGCCGCCACCTCGGCTTCCAGGGCCTTAACCCTCTCCTCCAGGGTCTGCCCCCAGGCGGAAAGCGTGACACCGAACGCACAGAACACAAACGCAACCAGCCATCGCTTCATGGTTTTTCCTCCCTTTGGCCTTGGTGCGGCCAAACGATCTCCTCCACCTGCACGTTGTTTGCTTTGGGGATGAGCCTTCCCCGGTGGGGGGTGGTGAGCAAGCGCAAACCCTTTCCCTCCCGCACCAGGAAAACCGCCGCCACCTCCCGGTGGTTGGCTAAAACCCCCAAGGACTGTTGCGGCCCCAAGACGAAAAGCGCGGTGGACAGGCAGTCGGCGGTGATCCCCTGCGGCGCCCACACCGCCACCGAGCCAAAATCCCGGGCGGGCTGCCCGCTCCGGGGGTCCAGAAGATGGCCCAGGGGCTTGCCGTCCACCTTGCGGGCACGCTCGCTGTTCCCCGAGGTGGCCACCGAGCCGGGGGGGAGGATCCAGGTGGCCACCACCTCCCCGCGGTGGTCGGGGTGCACCAGATCCACGGCCAGGGCTTCCTTTCCCCAAAAGCTCACCTGGCCCCCCAGGTTGAGCTCCACCGCTTGCACCTTGCCGCCCACCGCGGCAAGCGCCGCGTCGAGCGCGGCCCCTTTGCCAAAGCCACCCTCCTCCAAAACCACATCCGGCGCGGTTTTCAAAAGGCGGCAGCTTTCCAAGCGCAGTTTCTCGTAACCCACGGCCCTCTGGGCTTGCGCCAGCTCCTGAGGGCTTGGCCAGCGGCCCGGGCCCCGGAGGTCATAGGCGCGGATCAAAGCTCCCACCGTGGGATCAAAGGCCCCGCCGGTTGCCTGGGCCCAGCGCAGGGCCGTGGAAAGCTCGTGGCAAAGCTCGGAGGAAAGCGGCACCGCTTGCCCCGCTGGTGCCCGGTTGAGGGCGGAAAACTCGCTGTCCTGCCGCCAGGTGGAAAGCCGCCTCTCGGTTTCCTCCACCGCGCCAATGGCTTTTTCGGCCAAAAGGCAGGGGTCTTCCGGGGGGTTGGCCCAAACCCTTACCGAAAGCGTGGTCCCCATGAGAACCACCTGGCGCCAGCAGGTGTTGGCCTCCAGGGGGAGGGCGGCAAGAGAGCAAACTAAAAGTGAACACAATCTCTTATTTGTGGCAGAGGCGGGGCGGGGAAGGAGAGCGTGTATCACCGCCGTCTCCTTACTGGGAACTACCCGCTGCCAAAAGGCAGGTGTTGGTGCAGAGGTCGCAGCGGGCTTCGGGGGGACAGCTGGCGGTGGTTTCCTTAAAAACCGCCAGCGCTTCGCGCGCCGCCGGGTGATCGGAGCGCAGGAAGCGGATGAGGCGGATGAGCGCTGCCCCCGTTTCCTCCGACAGCAGGTGCTCCACCTTGCAGGCGTCCAGCGCTGCCGCTTGCGGCCGAACCCCCAGGATTTCCTCCAGGAACACCCGCACCACCTCCCGCTTGGAGGCCACCCGGGCCACCACATCGGCTCCCGCCCGGGTGAGGTGCAGGCGCTGGCGGGCGTCCACCTCCACCAGCCCGTGCTCCTGCAGGCTGCGCAGCTGCAGGGAAGCGGCCGCCCGGGAAATACCCAGCTCCCGGGCCACGTCTACCGCCCTGGGGTCGGTGCCCTTACGGTTGAAGGCGGCAATGGCCAGGAGGTAGTGGGCCGCCGAGTGGGTGATCTCGTTGGCCTCAAAAGCCCGCCAGGTGGTGGCAAAGCTCTCCATACGCAGGGCAGTCTATAGCATCCCAAAAGCGATGTCAAGCATGCTTAACAATCACCACTCGGCCACTGGCCGCACGTAAATGCCGCCGGCGATGTCGTCCTCTAAGGCCAAAAGCGTGCGGTCCACCTCCACCACCACCGAGGGCTGCTTTTGCTTCAGGTGCACCACCGCCCCTGGGGTGAGGCCGAGGTCCGCCAGCTGCTCCAGGCGGTCCCGGTGCTTGGGGGCCAAGAGCACCACCTTGGCCTGCTGTCCCGGCTTGAGCTGGGTGAGGGGCACCAAAAGCGGCGCCTGCGGACGGCTCAGGGCCTGGCAGCAGCGGCCGGGGGGGATGGGGCGGCCGTGGGGGCAAACCGGAGGGTGGCCCAGGAAGGTGCACACCGCTTCCGCGGCTTCGGAAGACAGCAGGTGCTCCAGCCGGCAGGCTTCCGCTTCGCTGTCCTTCATGGGCAAGCGCAAAACCTCGTAAAAGAGCACCTCGGCCAGGCGGTGGTTGCGCACCACCTCCCGCGCCCGGGCGTCCCCTTCGGGGGTCAACCGCAAGAGGTCCCCGTCCAGCGCCACCAGCCCCTCTTCGATGAGCTCCTGCACCACACCCCCCCAACCTTCGGAGGGGCCGGCATGGATGCGCCGGGCCAGGGCGGAAATGGTGAGGGGGGTTTGGGCTTCCTGGGCGGTCCACAGCTCCTCCAGCACTTCCTCCCGGGCCCAGGTGGGGGGCTTGACCAAAAGCACGTCTTCGCTCATTACGCGACCCTTTTCTTGAACAGCTTGGCGACCCGCGTCAGCCACGGCGAGGTCAGCACGAAGCGGTAGTGGCAGTTGGGACAGCAGAGGGTTTGGCAGTTCTTGGCAAGCGGGCATCCCGCGGGGCAGCTGGCCTGCCCGGGAAAGGAAAAACCGCACAACGGACAGCGCACCCACTCCCGGCTCACAGGGAGACCCCCAGGGCGCGCAGGACGAAGTTCAAAACCCCGCCCACCAGAAAGGCAAAGGGCACGATAAAGGCCACCATGGCCAGGGCGGTCTTCAAGCCCCGCTCCTTGATCATCATGAAGAAGTTGGCGATGCAGGGCACGAAAAGGGTAATGACCACCAGGGCTACCACCGCCTGCACGCCGTCCAGCTTGCCGGCATCCCGCAGGGCGTACAGGCCCGCGGCCCCGTAGTCACGACGCAAGAACCCCACCAAAAACGAGCTGGCGGCCTCGGGCGGCAAACCCAAAAGCCCGGACACCACCGGCTTGGCCAGGCCCTCAAAGACCCGCAAAAGGCCAGTGGCGTCCAAAGAAAAGAGCACCAGGGTGCCGAGGATGAAGAGCGGCACGGCCTCTTTGAGGTACCACTCGGTGCGAGCGGCGGTTTTGATGAAGATGTTGCCCAACTGGGGGACGCGCAGGGGAGGGATTTCCAGCAGGAAATCCGAGGAGCGGCCCGGCAGCAGGCGAGCGGCGGCCCACCCCACACCAAAGAGGGTGGCCGCCACCACCCCACCCCACAGGAAGGTGCCCAGGAAGGACATGCTGGAAAGCATGGCCAGGATCACCCCCAGCTGCGCCGAGCAAGGGACACCTAAGGCCAAAAGCAAGGTCACCAGCACCCGCTCCTTTTTGGAGGGCAAGATGCGGGTGGTCAAGGTGGCCATGGTGTCGCAGCCCAAACCCAAAACCATGGGCAGCACCGCCTTGCCGTTGAGCCCCATGGCCCGGAACACGCGGTTCAACATCACCGCCAGGCGAGGCAGGTAGCCGGAGTCCTCCAAGATGCCGAAGAAAATGAAAAACGTCCCCACCACCGGCAAAACGATGGCCAGCGAGTAGGTGAGGGCCATGGTGAGCACGCCGTAAGGCCCCACCAGCAGTTCGGTGATGAGCCCCGGCCCCAAAAGTGCCTGAAAAAACCGTTGGGCAGCCGGGTTGATGATCTTGCCAAAGAGGCCGTCTTCAATGAGGTCCACCAGAGTGCCGGCGCCAAAAACGCCCACAAACAGGTAGGCCGCCATCAATACCCCAGCCAAGAAAAAAGCACCCCAAACCGGGTGCATGGTGAGGGCCCCCAGGGTTTCCCGGAAGGAGCCGTAGGCCGCCCGGTCGGCGCGGAAGGTTTCCTTGAGGAGCTCTTCCACCGCCCGAAAGCGCGAGCGGGAGAGAACGCCAGCCACCCGCCGCCCCAGCTGCCGCTCCACCTGGGCACGGATGAGACCCACCTCGGCCAGCACCTCCTCCCCCACCTGGGGCGTAAGCCAGGGCAGCAGGGAGTCGTCGCCCGCCAGCAGCATCAGGGCAATCCCCCGCCGGGCAGGCCCCAACGCCTCAGGGAGGAGCGCTTCCACCTTCTGGCAGGCGTCCTCAATAGCCCGGGGGTAGGAAGCGGAGAGGCGCGCCACTGAAGCTTCCGGCAGGCGCTTGGGGATTTGCTCCAGCCCGGAGCCGCGAATGGCGGTGGTGGAAAGCACCGGGATACCCAGGCGGGCCTCCAGCTCCCCGCGGTCCACCCGCACCCCTAAGTCTTGCGCTTCGTCCTGCAGGTTTAAAAGCAGGATTTGCCTGCGCCCCAGCTCCGCCAGCTGCAGGGTCAAGTAGAGGGTGCGGCGGAGGTTCTTGGTATCCCCCACCTGGATCACCAGCGCATCGGGTTCCCGCAGGAGGATGTCGCGGGTGACCTGCTCGTCCTCCGATTGGGGGATGAGGGAGTTGGTGCCCGGGGTGTCCACCAGCTCCGGGGCACCGGGGATGGCGGCGGCCCGGGCGCGGGCAATTTCCACGGTGGTCCCGGGGTAGTTGGCCACGGTCACGTAGGTTTTGGAAAGAGCGCCGAAGATGACGCTCTTGCCCACGTTGGGATTGCCCACCAAAAGCAATCGTGGTGCCGAAGTAGCCTGAGCGGCAGTATGCGCCATAACCCCCCAAGGAGCGGAAGCCTAGCGGCTTCCCGCGCCTCTGTCAAGCATGCTTAACGTTATTGTGAAGCGCGGTATTTCCTTTGGGGGCTATTCGGCTTTGCGGCAATCGGCACAAACCCCGTGGATTTGCAGGGCAAAGTAGCTCGGCCGAAAGCCGTGTTCCTGGCAAACCTGGCGCTGCCGGGCCTCCAGCTCGGGATCGAAGAACTCGATGATCTTGCCGCACTGCACGCACACCATGTGGTCGTGCCGCTGCCCGGGTGTGACCTTCTCGTACACGTAGTGCTCACGACCCAAGCGGGACTTGCGGGCCAACCCGCACTGCACCAGGAGCTCAAGGGTTCGGTAAACGGTGGCGCGGGACGCCTTCTTGCCGCGCTGGCGCACCTGAAAGAGCAGGGTGTCGGCATCCAGGTGGCCGTCGGAGGTGAGCAGCTCCTCCAGGAGCATGAGCCTCTCTTTGGTCACCTTGAAGTTGTTGTCCCGCAGGAACTGCACAAAAAGCTTTTGGGCGCGCTTGATATCCATGACCTCGGCCTCCGTAGCGAGTCTCAAATTCACTAAGGCAAGCCTAGACCTTCTGCTTGGGCGTGTCAAGGGGCAAGCCGTTGGCCATGTGCACCATGCCTTCCACCACACCCCCCTCTTCCACCACAAGGGCCGGCGTCCAAATTTCCGCCAGGACCTTGCCGCCCGGATGCACCACCAGCTTTTCCTTCACCTTCACCTTGCCCTTCACGGTCCCGGCCACCGCCAGGCGCCCCACCTCCACCTCGCCCTCCACCAGCCCTCCTTCGCCCACCAAGAGCTCGGCGGCACTGCGCACGCTGCCAATGACGTGGCCGTGCACCCGCAGGAGGTCGGCAAAGTCCACCTCCCCGCGGATGGTGCAACCCTGGTCCAAAAACCCGTTAAGGGTAGCCGGTCGTTTCATGAATCCTCCCCGGCAAGCTTGCGGTACAGGCGGATGAGCTCGGCCTCGCTGGCAAAGGCAATGCGGATCTCACCCCCCCGCCGGCGCCGATGAATGGCCACTTTGGTCCCCAAACTCATGGCCAGACGGTCCTCCGCCGCCAGCGTCTCAGGGTCCTTGCTGGGTTTGGCCTTGCGGGCCGGGGGGCGCAGGCGGCGTTCCAGCTCCCGCACCGACCAGCCCTCAGCCACACAGCGCTGGGCCAGCTCCTCCTGTTTTTGGGGATCGGAAAGCCCGGCCAGGGTGCGGGCATGGCCAGCGGAGAGCTTTCCCTCATCCACCAGCGCTTGCACCGAAAGGGGAAGGCTCAAGAGGCGCAGGGCGTTGGCCACCGTGGAGCGGTCCTTGCCCACCCGCTCGGCAATTTCCTCCTGGGAGAGGCCCAGCTCGGTGCGCAGCTGGAGGTAAGCCCTCGCCTCCTCGATGGGGGTGAGGTCTTCCCGTTGGAGGTTTTCGATAAGCGCCAGGGCCAGCCTTTCGCCGTCGGTGTCCGCCTGGTGCACCACCGCCGGCACCTTGGCAAGCCCCGCCAGCTGCGCCGCCCGCCAGCGGCGCTCCCCGGCGATGAGCACGTACCCCCCCTCCGCCGGGGCCACCACCACCGGCTGCAGGAAGCCGTGGGTTTTTAGGGAGGCGGCCAGCTCCTGGAGGCTTTCCTGGGAAAACTGCCGGCGGGGCTGGAGGGGGTTGGGGCGGATGGCGCTTACGGGTATTTCCAAAACCCCCCGCCCGGTGCCCCCGCCTTCGGGGAGCAGCGCTGAAAGCCCCTTACCCAGCGCGGCGCGTTTCATGGGCAAGCCTCCGCTCCAAGAGCTCGCGGGCCAGGCTCAGGTACGCCTGGGCGCCGCGGCTCTTGATGTCGTACTCCAGGATCGTGCGGCCAAAGGAAGGGGCCTCGGCCAAGCGCACGTTGCGCGGGACCACCGTGGAAAACACGTCGTCGGCAAAGAAGCGGCGAACCTCCTCCACCACCTGGTTGGCAAGGCTCAGGCGCTCGTCGTAAAGGGTGAGGACCACGCCCTCGATGGCCAGGTTGGGGTTCCAGGCCGCCCGCACCCTTTCCAGCGTGCGCATGAGCTCGCTCACGCCTTCCAAGGCAAAGTACTCGCACTGAATGGGGATGAGCACCGACTGGGCGGCAGCCAGGGCGTTCACGGTCAAAATCCCCAGGGAAGGGGGGCAGTCAATGAGCACCCAGTGGTGAGGGGGCGGGGACGCCTTCAGGGCTTGGGCCAAACACAACGCCCGGTCCTCCTGGGCCAGAAGCTCCACCTCCGCCCCCACCAAATCGGGGCTGGCGGGCAAAAGGTCTAGACCCGGGAAGGAGGAGGGCACCACCGCATCCATGAGCGGCACCAGACCCTCCAGGACGTGATAGGAGGTGGGCGCGTCCTGCCGGCTCCAACCCAAACCCGAGGAGCAGTTGGATTGGGGGTCCAGGTCAATCACCAGCACCTTTTGCTCGAAGGTGGCAAGGGCCGCACCCAGGTTCATGACCGTGGTGGTCTTGCCCACACCACCCTTCTGGTTGGCCACCGCCACAACCCTCTGAAAGCCTTGATCTTCGCCTTGGTGTTTCACGTGAAACATCGCCCCCAAACCACCAACCACCCCCTTTCGGGGTTAGGCAACGGGCAGGTTACCACATCCTCCAGCCCTTCGGGGGGTGTCAGGCAAGCCCTGGGACCCGCCCACCACAAAAACCGCCCGCCGGGTTTCAGGAGTTCCTGCGCCTTCCCCTCCCAAACCTCCCGGGCTAAGGCCCGCACGCTCACGTTTTCCACGCCGGAACAAGCTCCATCTTCCAACCGACCCCGCCGCACTTCCGCCGCCAACCCCAGCTCCCGCACCGCTTCCTTGAGGAAGGCCCAGCGGCGGCTGCGCGGCTCCAGCAGCACCCCCCGCACGTCCCCCCGGGCCAAAAGCAAGGGGATTGCCGGAAAACCCGCCCCGCTCCCCACGTCCAGAAGCCCGCCAGGGACTAACCACGGCGCACCGATCAAGGATTCCAAAACGTGATCCCGCAGCAGGCTTTCCGGGTCCAGCTCGCCGGTTAAATCGCAGGCCTCACCCCACCGCCCAAGCAATTCCAGGAAAAGCGCCAGCGAGGCCGCCAGCTCTTCAGAAACCCCGGCGGCGACCAAGCGATCGCGCCAGGCGCTCCGATCCACTTACGCCCCGCTTGTTTCCCGGCTCAAGAGCTTCTCGGTGAGCAGCTGTTGGCCGATGGTCAGCACGTTGTTCACCAGCCAGTACAGCACCAGCCCCGAAGGGAAGTTCATGAACATCAAACCGAAAACGAACGGCAGCAGCATGAACATGCGCCGCTGCGCCGGATCGCCCGTTTGCGGGGCCAGCCTCTGCTGGAGAACCATGGACGCCGTCATGAGGATGGGCGTGATGTACGTGGGGTCCTTGGCGGAAAGGTCGCGAATCCAAAAGATGAAAGGCTGGTGCCGCAGCTCAATGGCAAAGGCAAAAAGCGTGTACAGCGCCCAGAGGATGGGGATCTGCACCAAAAGCGGCAAGCACCCACCCATGGGGTTGACGCCCTCCCGCCGGTACAGCTCCATAATTTCCTGGTTCATGCGCTGGCGAGCGGCCGGGTCCTTCTTTGCCCTTTCCTGGTACCGCTCCTGAATGGCCTTGATCTTGGGCTGGAGCTTGGCCATCCCCCGCATGGCCACCGTGCTCTTGTGGGTGAGCGGGAACAGCAGCACCCGAATCAGGGCCGTGAGCACAATGATGCCCACACCCCAGTTGCCCGACCACCCGTAAATCCACCGCAAAACCTCCAGGAACAACAGCGAAAGAAAGCCAAAAAGCCCGAAGGAGAGCGTCTCCTCCAGGCCCCTGCCGAAGCTCTTCAAAAGCTTGTGCTCCTTGGGAGCAGCCACCAGCGTGCCGGCAAACTCCCCGGAGCTCACCACCACCGCTCGCCCATCGGCGCCTTCGGCGCGAGCGCCGGCAGCCTGCTCGGGCAGGAACGCCAAAAGGAAGTAGCGGTCCTCCGCGCCCACGAACGCCACGGCTCCGGGGGCTTCAACCTTTTCCGCCTTGCCCAGCGTCACCCTCTTGAGCTTCCCGCCGCTGGCCACCACGAAATCCGCGCGCCCCAAGGTGTCCGTCTTTCCGCCGCTAGCCCAGGTGGCCAGGGAGCCCACGACTACACCCACGTCCTTACCGAAGCCCAGAGCTTTCCCCTCCACCCGCAGCCGGTACGGGCCCTCCACCCACAGACGCTTTTCCACCAGGTGCCCCTGGCCATCCGCCCACCGCAAGCTCACCCTGTTGCCATCCCGCTCCACCCGGTAAAGCTCGCGGTTCCAAGGGCCGTCTGGCACCAGCGCCAGGGGCGGGATGCCGGCACCCACCAGCTCCTGGGGGTTGCCCTTCTCGTCCCGGAAGCCACCCAGTTGCAGGGAAACCACAACCCCACCGCGGTTGCTCACCACCACCCGGAACTCCTGGTCCCCCAAAACCACCTGCTCTTCCCGCTCCCCCACCACGGCTTCCGCCACCACCGGAACAGGCGCAGCTTCCGCCGGCACCGTGCCCTCCGCCGCCGCCGTGGGTGCTGGGCCCGGCTGGCTCAGCTCCGTCGGGACCGGCGGTTTGGGGGGAAACAGGGAGTACCAGACCACCACCGCCACCACCGACAAAAGCACCGCTAAAAGCGCTCGACGCTCCATCCCTTACCCCCTCTTTTCCGGGCGGCCGGGCACCGGATCAAAGCCCCCCGGGTGCCACGGGTGGCACCGCCCCAACCGCCGCAAGCCCAGCCCCAAGCCCCGCCAAAAACCCCACACTGCCATGGCCTCCGCCATGTACTCCGAACAGGTGGGGGTGAACCGACAGGCCGGTGGCAAGAGCGGCGAAACCCACCGCTTGTACCAGCGCAGCGCGCCAATGCCTAGGCGCGCGGCCCAACCCGGGCGATCCCCTTCTCCAGGCACCGTACGAACTCCGCCACCACCTCTGGCCAGGGCGCCTCCGCCAGCTCCTTTTTCACGTTCACCACCACGTCCAGCGGCAGATCTCCCACCAGCCCCTCGCCCCATTTGGCCACCGCCCGCACCCGGCGCCGGCAGCGGTTGCGAACCACCGCTCCCCCCACCCGGCGGGTGGCGGTGATCCCCAGCCGGGGTCCGGTTTCGCCTTCGCGCCAGCGCACGAACACCACCATCAGCCGTCCGTGAACCTTAACGCCCTCGCGATAGGCCTGGGTGAAATCCCGCCGCCGCTTGAGTCCGCGAAATGCCAAAGCCTACGGCGTCAACCGCGCCCGCCCCTTGCGCCTGCGGGCCGCCAAAACCCGCCGCCCCGCCTTGGTGCGCATCCGCGCCCGGAATCCGTGGGTCTTTTTCCGCCGCCGGTTGTTCGGCTGAAACGTCCTCTTCATGGCACACCTCACGCTGGGCTTTTCGCCCTGAGCTTGCGAAGTCTACACGCCCCTTCCAGGCCGGTCAACTGCTGTGTTAGACTACGTGACCCGGTATTTTTGGGATGGAACACACCATGTCCGACACCAACGCCCTCTGGCAAGCTGCCCTCTCCTACCTCAAGGACAAGGTTCCACCCGAAGAGCTGGAGTCCTGGTTCCTCCCCCTCACGCCTCTCCAGAGCAACGGCCACGAACTCCGTCTGCAAGCCCCTTCTTCCGTGTACACCCGTTACCTGTCGGAGCAGTACCTTCCCCTTCTGGAAGACGCTGTGGCCATGGCTTGCGGAAACCCCCTGCGGGTGGTTATCTCCGCTTCCCCCAGCAAGGAAGCCGAAACCCTCCCGGCCTTTACCTTCAACCCCCGGTACACCTTCGACACCTTTGTGGAGGGTCCCTCCAACGCCTTTGCCCGCGCCGCCGCTGTGGCCGTGGCCACCAACCCCGGCAGCGGCTACAACCCGCTCTTCATTTACGCCGGCTCGGGCCTGGGCAAGACCCACCTCCTTCACGCCATCGGCAACCACCTCCGGCAAAACCGCCCCACCCTGCGGGTTTCCTACGTACCTACGGAAAAGTTTGTGAACGACCTCATCCACTCCATCCGCCTGCAAAAGATGAACGACTTCCGCCAAACCTACCGGCAGGTGGACGTGCTGCTCCTAGACGACTGCCACATCCTGGCGGGAAAGGAGCGCTGCCAGGAGGAGTTCTTCCACACCTTCAACACCCTCCACGAAGCGCAAAAGCAAATCGTGCTCACCTCCGATACCCCACCCCACAACATCTCCGGCCTGGAAGAGCGGCTGCGTACCCGCTTTGCCTGGGGTCTGGTTGCCGACATCCAGCCCCCTGACCTGGAAACCCGCATTGCCATCATCCGCGGCAAAGCCCACGTGGAAGGCTACGACCTCCCCAACGACGTGGTTTCCTTCATTGCCGCCCGCAGCCGGGACAACATCCGCGAGCTGGAGGGCTACCTCCACCGCCTCTTCGTGTTCATGACCCTCACCAACCGCCCCCCCACTCTGGAAACGGTGCGGGAAGCCCTTTACCCCGTGCTCCCCAGCGAGCGCACCTCCACCCCCCAGGAGATCATCCGCTTTGTGGCCCACCACTATGGCATTAAGGTGGCCGACCTCAAAGGCCGGGACAACCGGCGCAGCGTGGCCTTCCCCCGCCAGGTGGCGATGTACCTGCTGCGCGAGGTGCTCAACCTCTCCTACCCGGAAATCGGCCGCCTCTTCGGCAAGCACCACAGCACCGTGCTTTACTCCGTGGAGCAAATCGCCGCCCAACGCCGGAAAAACCCCAACCTGGACGCCACCCTCGCTTCCTTTGTGGAACAGTTTCGCAGCTAGACCCTTTTCACGTTTCCCTTTTCCCCCAGCCCCCTTTTTTCCTCCACACCCTTTTTCACAGCCCAGCTCCCCGCTAACCCCATCCCGCTCCTGTCCTTTTGCTTTGCGGTACTTTTTTCCGCACCCTCGACGGCTTCTACGAAAACGTGTAAGCTTTCCCATGGATCGTAGCCGTAGGAGGGCGAACGATGGATGTAACCCTCAACCGCGCGCAGCTTGCCCAGGAGCTCCAGCTCCTGCAGGGCGTCTTAGAACGGCGCACCACCATTCCCATCCTCACCCACGTTTTGCTCACCGCCACCGGGGATCGCCTGGAGGTGGTGGCCACCGACCTGGACCTCACGGTGTTCACCGCCACCCCGGCCAGCGTTCGCCAGGAGGGACGGGTCACCGTGCATGGCCGGGTGTTTTTTGACCTTTTGCGGCAGCTGCCCTCGGATACCCTCCAGCTCACCGTCCAGGAAACTCGCCTCTTGCTGCAAAGCGGCAGCTTCCGTTCGGAGCTGGCCATCCTCGACCCCTCCCAGTACCCCACCCTCCCGGAGCTGCCCCAGGGCCAGGGCTACGCCCTGCCGCTGTCGCTCCTTCACGCCCTCATTGACCGTGCGGCTTTTGCGGTTTCCGCCGAGGAAGGTCATTTCCAGTACAACGCTGCCCTCCTCAACTTGGCCCCTGATGCTGTGGAAATGGTGGGCACCGACGGCCACCGCTTGGCCTTCGTGCGCTTCGCCCACGCCGGCGGCACACCGCCCTTTACCCGCCAGCTGCTGCCCCGCAAGCTCCTGCAGCAGCTGCGCCGCCTGGAAGATGGGCCGGAAAGCCCGGTGTACCTTTCCTTGGGAGAGCGGCACCTGGCCTTCCGCCTGGGTGATCGGGTGCTCATGTCCCGCCTTTTGGAGTCCCGCTTTCCCCAGTACGAAAAGGTGCTCATCCGCACCCACCCCCTCCGCGCCCGCCTTTCCCGCGCGGATTTCATCGCTTCGCTCCGGCGGGTGGCGCTTTTGAGCTCCGATCGCAACCACGGGGTGTACCTGGACTTCCAGCGGGATGCCCTCACCGTGGCTTCCGCCGGCTTTGAGCTTGGCCAGGCGGCGGAGGAGCTGGCCTGCCAGTACGAAGGCGAGCCTTTGAAGGTCTTCGTGAACGCGACCTACCTTTTGGATTTCCTGTCCTCCTGCGAAGAGGAGCAGGTGGAAATGCAGCTGGCCCGCGCCGATGCCCCCATCGTCCTGAGCCCGGTGGCGGAGGAGGGTAGCCCGGCGGAGTGCCTTTACGTCCTCATGCCCATCAAGTTTGCCGGCGCTTGATCCTCGCCTCCCTCTGGTGTCGAAACTTCCGCAGCTTCCCCGAGCTCTCCTGGGCCCCTCCCCAGGGTTTGGTGGTGCTGGCCGGCCCCAACGGAGCGGGCAAAACCAACCTCCTGGAAGCGGTGGCGGTGCTGGGCAACCTCACCTCCTTTCGCCCCGGCTCCCCCACCAGCTGGGTGCGCCACGGTGAGGCGGGCTTTACCCTCAAAGGGCAGCTCCAGGAAGGCGAAACCTCACTGGTGCTGGAGCAGCATGCCCGCCTGGGGCGTACCCTGCACCGCACCCTGCTGCGCGGGGGCCGCCAGATACGGCCTGCCGAGTACCTTTCGCTCTTTCCGGTGGCCACCCTTTCCGCCAGCGACACAGACTTGATTTTTTCCGGGCCCGAGCACCGCCGGCGTCTGCTGGACCGCCTGGCCTTCCAGCTGAAGCCCCAGGTGCTGGACCTGCTCTTGCGCTACCGCCGGGCCCTGCGCCAGCGCAACGCCGCCTTGGCCCAGCATCAGCTGGCAAGCCTCGACGCCTTCGACCGGGAGCTGGCTCGCCTGGGAGCGCAACTCGTTGAGCTTCGGGTGGCCACCCTGCAGCTTCTGGCGCAGGCTCTGGAGGAGGAGCTTTCCCACCTGGGATGGCTTGGTGGCAAGCCCGTTTTGCGCTATCATGCGCCTGAAGGCCCGGCGGCCCACGCCGGAGGCGGCGAGCAGTTCCTGCTTTTGCAACTGCGCCGCTTTCGCGGCCAGGAGCTGGCTCGGGGCCATACGCTGGTGGGTCCGCACCGCCACGACGTTTGCATCACCATTTCGGGACGGCCAGCCCGGGAGGTTTTATCGGCGGGCCAAGCCAAGCTCTTGGCCACGAGCCTGCGGTTGGCCTCGGTGGCGGTCACCGCCAGGAAGAGAAAGGTGGCACCCCTGGTGATTTTTGATGACGTGGACGCCGAGCTGGACCGGGAAGCGTTAGGCCGGCTGCTCTTGCGGCTTCCGGCGCTGAGCCCCCAGGTGGTGGTGTCCACCGCCCACCCCGAGGTGGTGCTCCCCTCCTGTCCCGAAGCCGCGGTGGTTCCCATGCGGGGAGGCACCTTGGCGGTTGACGAAAGGAGCCGTTGGTGAGCAACAACAGCTACACCGCTGAGAGCATCAAGGTCCTGCGCGGGCCCGAGGCCGTGCGCAAGCGACCGGGCATGTACATTGGCGATACCGATGACCTCTCCGGCCTCCACCACATGGTTTGGGAGGTGGTGGACAACGCCGTGGACGAGGCCCAGGCTGGCTTTGCCACCCGCATCGTGGTGCGCCTGCACACCGACAACTCGGTCACCGTGGAGGACAACGGCCGCGGCATTCCCGTGGACATCCACAAGGAAACCGGCCGGCCGGCCGCCGAGGTGATCATGTGCGAGCTGCACTCCGGCGGCAAGTTCGACAACAAGTCCTACAAGGTTTCCGGTGGCTTGCACGGGGTGGGTGTTTCGGTGGTGAACTTCCTCTCCGAGTGGCTGCGACTGGAAATTCGCCGGGACGGGGCGGTTTGGGAGCAGGAGTACCGCCGGGGGGTGCCGGTGACCCCCCTGCAGAAGGTGGGCAAGTCGGCCAAAACCGGCACCACCGTTTCCTTCAAGCCGGACCCGGAGATTTTTTCCATCACCGAGTTTCATGCGGACCTCATGGTGCAGCGCCTGCGGGAGCTGGCCTTCCTCAACCCTGGCCTGACCATCGTTTTCGTGGACGAGCGCACCGGCGCCGAGCACACCTTCCAGTTCAAGGGGGGGCTTTCGGCGTTCGTGGAGTTCTTAAACCGCGCCAAAAACGTCCTTCACCCCAAGCCCATCCTGCTTTCCGACGTCAACGCCGAAGGGGAAGAGGTGGCCATTGCCCTGCAGTGGCACGATGGCTACACCGAAAACGTGCTGGCCTTCACCAACACCGTGTACAACAGCGATGGGGGTGCCCACCTTTCGGGTTTCCGCGCCGCCTTAACCCGCACCATCAACGCCTACGCCCAGGCTAACAACCTCCTCAAGGGGCTCCCGGAGGGCTTGACCGGCGATGACGTGCGGGAGGGGCTCACCGCGGTGATCTCGGTGAAGATCAAGGACCCCAAGTTTTCCTCGCAAACCAAGGACAAGCTGGTTTCCTCCCACGTCAAAGGGTGGGTGGAGTCGGTGGTCAACGCCCGGCTGGGTGAGTACTTCGAGGAAAACCCCAGCGTGGCCCGCCGCATTGTGGCCAAGTGCGTGGACGCCGCCCGCGCCCGGGAAGCGGCCAGGAAAGCGCGGGAGCTCACCCGTCGCAAAACCGCACTGGAAAACAGCTCCCTTCCCGGCAAGCTGGCCGACTGCCAGGAAAAAGACCCGGCCCACGCCGAGCTTTTCCTGGTGGAGGGCGACTCCGCCGGTGGCTCCGCCAAGCAAGGGCGCGACCGGCGCTTCCAGGCCATCCTGCCGCTGCGGGGCAAGATCCTCAACGTGGAAAAGGCCCGCTTCGACAAGATGCTGGCCAACGAGGAAATCCGCACCATCATCCAGTGCCTGGGCACCGGCATTGGCAAGGAGGACTTTGACCTTGCCAAGCTGCGCTACCACAAGATCATCATCATGACCGATGCCGATGTGGACGGTGCCCACATCCGCACCCTGCTTTTGACCTTCTTTTTCCGCCATTTCCGGCCGCTCATTGAACGGGGCTTCCTCTACATTGCCCAGCCCCCGCTTTACAAGGTTTCGGTGAAAAAGGAGGAACGCTACCTCAAGGACGACGCCGAGCTTTCGGCCTTTCTCCTGGAGCGCCTTTCCACCTCCGCTCGCCTCACCCTAGCCAGCACCGGGCAGGTGCTGGAGGGCAAGGCGCTCAAGGACAGCATCCGCAAGCTGGAGGCCTACCTGCAAAACCTGGAGCGCCTGGAAACCCGCGGCTTCCCCCGGGACCTGGTGCTGCTGTTCCTGCGCTTGGGCCTCCGCCACCGCCAGCAGCTGGCCGAGGAAGCAACCCTGGCCAGGCTGCAGGAGGAGCTGGCCGCCCTGGGGTTTGACGAGGTGGAGGTGGAGGAGGACGAGGAGCACCAGGTGCCGCTGCTGCGGGTGGTGGTGCGGAAAAACGGCCTTACCCGTCCGGTGGAGCTGGGCTTTCCTTTGCTCCGCACCTACGAGTACGGCCAGCTGGCCAACCTCTTCCAAGAGCTTGCCGCTTTTGACTTCCCGCCCTTTTACCTGGAGCTGGACGGCCACAAGGAAACCCTGGACTCGGTGGCCTCGCTGGTGGAGCGGGTGTACCAGGCCGCCCGGCAGGGGGTGACCATTCAGCGCTACAAGGGCTTGGGCGAGATGAACCCCGAGCAGCTGTGGGCCACCACCATGAACCCGGAAACAAGAAGGCTCCTGCAGGTGCGGGTGGAGGACGCGGCGGAAGCCGAGGAGCTGTTTACCGTGCTCATGGGGGACGCGGTGGAGCCCCGGCGGGACTTCATTGCCGCCAACGCCCTGGAAGTGGTGAACCTGGATGTGTAAGCGAGGACCTAGGCCTTTATGAGCGACTCCCTCTTTTTCCGGGAAGAAAAGATCCCGGTGTCCATCGAGCAGGAGCTCAAGCGCTCCTACCTGGATTACGCCATGAGCGTGATCGTGGGGCGGGCCCTCCCCGACGTGCGGGACGGCTTGAAGCCCGTGCACCGCCGCATCCTTTACGGCATGTGGGAGCAGGGCAACACCGCCGGCAAGCCCTACAAGAAATCCGCCCGCATCGTGGGCGACGTCATGGGTAAGTACCACCCCCACGGCGACGCCGCCATTTACGACTCCCTGGTGCGCATGGCCCAGCCTTTTTCCATGCGCCACGTGCTGGTGGATGGACAGGGCAACTTCGGTTCCGTGGACGGCGACAACCCCGCGGCCATGCGCTACACCGAGGTGCGTCTTTCGCGCCTGGCCGAGGAAATGCTGGGCGAGGACCTGGAAAAGGAAACGGTGGACTGGCAGCCCAACTACGACGGTTCCCTCCAGGAACCCACGGTGCTGCCGGCCCGCTTCCCCAACCTGCTGGTGAACGGTTCCTCGGGCATTGCCGTGGGCATGGCCACCAACATCCCCCCCCACAACCTGGGGGAGGTCATTGACGCCTGCGTGGCGTTGGCCAAAAACCCCGAAGCCACCGTGGATGACCTCCTGCGTTACCTCCCCGGCCCCGATTTCCCCACTGCCGCTATCATCCGCGGCACCGATGGCATCCGCAAGGCGTACGCCACCGGCCAGGGGGCGGTGCAGGTGCAAGCGCGGGCGGTTATCGAGCACCACCCCAAGGGCGGCAAAACCGCCATCGTCATCACCGAGCTGCCGTTCCAGGTGAACAAGGCCAAGCTGGTGGAGCGCATTGCCGAGCTGGTGCAAAGCAAGGACATTGACGGCATCAGCGACCTGCGGGACGAATCGGACCGCGACGGCATCCGGGTGGTGGTGGAGCTCAAGCGCGATGCGGTGCCGCAGGTGGTGTTGAACCAGCTCTACAAGCTCACCCCCATGCAGAGCTCCTTTGGCATCAACCTCCTGGCTATCGTGGAGGGGCAGCCCAAGGTCCTCACCCTCAAGCAGGCGCTGGAGCACTTCCTGGCCTTCCGCAAAGAGGTGGTGGTGCGCCGCACCCGCTTTGACCTGGCCAAGGCCAAGGAGCGGGCCCACATCTTGGAAGGCCTGGTGATTGCCCTCGATCACTTGGACGAGGTGATTGCCACCATCCGCAAGGCCCCGGATCCGCCCACCGCCAAGCTCCAGCTGTGCCAGCGCTTTGGCCTTTCCGAGCTGCAAGCCCAGGCCATCCTGGATTTGCGCCTGCAGCGGCTTACCGCCCTGGAGCGGGACAAGATCCTGGCCGAGTACCAGGAGGTTCTGGCGCTCATCGAGCGCCTCACCGCCATCCTGGGCTCCGAGCAGCTGGTATTGGAAATCGTCATCGAGGAGCTCTTGGACATCAAAAAGCGCTTTGCCGAGCCCCGGCGCACGGAAATCCTCCCCGATGCCAGCGAGCTGCGGCTGGAAGACCTCATCGTGGAGGAAGACGTGGTGGTGACGGTGACCCGGGCCGGCTACATCAAGCGCTCGCCGGTTTCCGCCTACCGCGCCCAACGGCGGGGTGGCCGCGGGCGACGGGGGGCTTTGGCCAAAGACGAGGACCCGGTGGAGCACCTGTTTGTGGCCTCCACCCACGACGTGCTGTTGGTGTTCACCTCCCGGGGCAAGGTGCACGCTCTCAAGGTGCACGAAATTCCCGATGCTTCCCCCGCTTCCCGGGGCAAAGCCATCGTCAACCTGCTGCCCATCCCCCAGGATGAGCGGGTGGCGGCGCTGGTGGCAGTGAAGTCCTTCACCGAGGACCGCTTCTTGCTCTTTGCCACCCGCGCCGGCAAGGTGAAGAAAACCGAGCTTTCCGCCTTTGCCAACATCCGCTCTGGCGGCATTGCCGCCATTGCCCTGGAGGAAGGGGACGACCTGCTGGCGGTGCGCCTTACCGATGGGCAAAGCCACGTGTTCTTGGGGACCCACCGCGGCATGGCCATTCGCTTCCACGAGCGGGAGGTGCGGCCCATGGGGCGGGTGGCTGCGGGCGTGCGGGGTATTGCCCTGCGGGATGGGGATTTCGTGGAGGAAATGGCCACCTTCCCCGAAAACGAAGGCGGGGACATCCTGGTGGTTTCCGAAAAAGGCTTTGGCAAGCGCACGCCGGTGGAGGAGTTCCGCCTGCAGGGGCGGGGTGGCACCGGCATCATCCTCATGCACCTCACCGAGCGCACGGGGGCGGTGGCTGGCATCCGCCACGTGCACGAGGACGACGATGTGCTGCTGGTCACCGCCCAGGGTATGCTCATCCGCACCCGCTCTGCGGAAATCCGGCGCACCGGCCGGGCGGCGCAAGGGGTGCGCCTGATTAACGTCAACGGTGACGATCGGGTGGTGGCGGTGGCCAAGCTGGCCGAGCGGGAGGAAAACGGAGGGGACGATGAAGCTGTTCATTGATACGGCCAACGTGAAGGAAATTGCCGAGGCGCTTTCCTGGGGCATCGTGGACGGCGTCACCACCAACCCCAGCCTGGTGGCCAAGGAGGGCCGCTCCTACCGGGAGATCCTGGAGGACATCTGCCGCCTCACCACCGGGCCGGTGTCCGCCGAGGTGATTGCCACCGACGCAGCCGGCATGGAGCGGGAAGGGCGGGAGCTCGCCGGCATTGCTGAAAACATCGTGGTGAAGCTGCCGCTCACCCCCGACGGCCTGAAGGTCTGCGCCCGCTTTGCCGAAGAGGGCATTGCCACCAACGTCACCCTCTGCTTTTCCCCCGCCCAGGCGCTGTTGGCGGCCAAAGCGGGAGCGACCTACGTAAGCCCGTTTGTGGGGCGGCTGGATGACGTGGGGCACGATGGTATGCAGGTGGTGCGGGACATTGTGGAGATTTACCAGAACTACGAGTTCCCCACGCAAGTGCTGGTGGCTTCGGTACGCCACGTGCAGCACGTGGTGGAAGCGGCGCTTTTGGGGGCCGATGTGGCTACGGTACCCTTCAAGGTGCTGCAGCAGCTCTACCACCACCCGCTCACCGATGCTGGCCTGGCCCGTTTCCTTTCCGATTACCATGGGGCGCAAAAGCTGCAATGAGCGCTTTGACAGCACCTTTGACCGCACGTAAAGTTGCCTTGCAAGGCGGCAAAGCTGCCGCAGGAGGTGGGTTATGAACTTCACCTCACCGGAGTTTCGGGTGAAGGTGGGCCTGGCGGAAATGCTCAAAGGCGGGGTGATCATGGACGTCACCGACGCCTCCCAGGCCCGCATTGCGGAAGACGCAGGGGCGGTGGCGGTGATGGCCCTGGAGCGGGTCCCCGCCGACATCCGCGCCGAGGGCGGCGTGGCGCGCATGGCTTCCATCGAGAAGATCGAGGAGATCATGCAGGCGGTGTCCATCCCGGTGATGGCCAAGTGCCGCATCGGCCACGCTGCTGAGGCCCGCATTCTGGAAGCCCTGCAGGTGGATTTCATTGACGAATCCGAGGTGTTGACCCCGGCCGACGAGGAAAACCACATTTGGAAGCACGACTTCAGGGTCCCCTTTGTGTGCGGCTGCCGCAACTTGGGGGAGGCGTTACGGCGCATTGCCGAAGGGGCCGCCATGATCCGCACCAAGGGGGAGGCGGGCTCCGGCAACATCGTGGAAGCGGTGCGCCACCTGCGGGCGGTGCAGCGGGAAATCCGCCGTCTGACCACCCTCACCCCGGAGGAGCTGGTGGCTGCCTCCAAGGAGCTGCAGGCGCCCCTGGAGCTGGTGCAGTGGGTGGCGCAAAACGGCAAGCTGCCGGTGCCCAACTTTGCCGCCGGCGGCGTGGCCACCCCCGCCGATGCGGCGCTGTGCATGATGCTGGGGGCGGAGTCGGTGTTCGTGGGCTCGGGGATCTTCAAGTCCGAAGACCCCGCCCGCCGGGCCGCTGCCATCGTCAAGGCCGTGGCCCAGTGGCAGGATCCGCAGGCGCTTCTGGAAGCCTCCCGCCATTTGGGGATGGGCATGCGGGGCCTGGACGTCTCTCGCCTCACCCCCGAGGAAATGCTTTCCCGTCGGGGGTGGTGAGTGGTTGGCATCCTCGCCCTCCAGGGGGACTTTGCCGCCCATCGGAAGGCTCTGGCGGATCGTGGGGTTTCCACCCGGGAGGTACGAAAGCCCGCCGATCTCCAAGGGCTTTCCGGCCTGGTTTTGCCCGGCGGGGAGTCCACCACCATGCTCAAGCTGCTGGCCGAGTTTGCCCTTGAAGCTCCCCTCAAACAGGCCATCGCCGGGGGGCTGCCGGTGCTGGCCACCTGCGCAGGGGTGATCCTCCTGGCCCGGGAGGTGCAAAACCCACCGCAACCGTCCCTGGGGTTGCTGGACGTGGCGGTGGTGCGCAACGCTTACGGCCGGCAGCTGGCCTCCACCGTTGCCGAGCTCACCGTTACAGCCCCCGAAGAGCTGCCCTCCCCAACCCTGGAGGGGGTCTTTATCCGTGCCCCCAAGCTGGTGCAGGTGGGGGAGGGGGTGAGGGTGCTGGCCAAACGCGGGGAGGACCCGGTGCTGGTGCGCCAGGGGGCTATCCTGGCGGCCACCTTCCATCCTGAGCTTTCGCCGAAAAACCCGGTTGTGGACCTCTTCCTGGAGCTTGCAAGGAGGCGCGGGTGAGCCAGTTGATCCGTGTGGAGGACCAGGGTGGCGTCAGCGTCCTGACCATGGCCGCTGGCGCCAACGCTTTAGATGAAAACCTCATTGCCGCCATGCGCGGAGAGCTTGCGGCCCTCAAAGCGGCGGGGGCGCCGGCTCTGGTGCTCGCTTCCCAGCACCCCCGGGTTTTTTGCCCGGGGCTTGATTTGAAAAAGCTGGACGGGGCTGGCCGGGAGGTACTGCGGTCGGTGTTGGAGGCGTTCCTTGCGCTGTTGCGGGAGCTGGTGAGCTACCCCGGGCCGGCCATTGCGGCGGTTTCTGGCCACGCCATTGCCGGTGGCTGCCTTTTGGCCATGGCCTGCGACCGCCGGGTCATGGCCCGCTCCGGTGCCCGCCTGGGGCTTTCCGAGGTGAACCTGGGGATCCCCGTACCGGCAGGGGCGGTGGCCATGCTTTTGGCGCTCTACCCCACCCGCTCGGTGGAGCAGCTGGTGCTGGAGGGGGACGGCTACGGCGGCGAGCGGGCGCTGGAGCTGGGGCTGGTGGAGCGGCTGGCGGAAGCCCCCGAGGTGCTTCCGGAAGCGGTGCGTTTGGCCCGCCACCTGGCCTCCCGTCCGCCTAGGGCCTTTCGCCTGGCCAAAAGCTACATGCGCGCCTCCCTGGCGGAAACCATGGCCCAGCGCGACGCCCAGGAGCTGGACGCCTTCCTGGACTGCTGGTTTGACCCGGATACCCAGGATCGGCTGGCGGTGCTGGTGGCGGAAATGTCCCGCTAAAAGCGGTAGGTTTTGCCCTGTTGCAGCTCTTCCACCGGGTGGGGGAAGGCGGTGGTGGCTAGCTCCCCCCGCAGTTCCTCCAGGTGCCGGGGTTTCAGGTGGAAAAGGTACACCGGCACGTCCTTCTTGAGCTTGGCTAGCTCCTCGGCCAGGGTCGGGGGGGTCAGGTGAAGGGAAAGGTCGGCGACCCGTTGCAGGCGGGTGGGGAACGACACCTCCACGATCACCGCTTGCAGGTTGGGGCAGCGGTTGGCCCAGTCCCAGATTTCCTGCGTGGGACCGGTATCGGAGGTAAACAAAACCGCGCCACCCCCCCGCTCCTCCACCAAAAACCCGCAGGTGGGCACCGTGTGGTTCACGGGGATGGGGGTAAGCGTCAAGTGGTTCAGGGCAAAGGGCACCCGGGGCTTGATCTGCACCAGCTTTACCGCCGGCGAAAGCTGGGAGGGGATGCGGGTGAAGTCCGGCCACAGGTCGTTGTTGAAGAGGTGGCGCTTGACGGTTTCGTAAACCTCAGGGGTGAGCAGGATCTCCAGGGTTTTGCTGCCGTCGGCAAAGGCGTTTTCCACCAGAAAAGGAATGGAAGCCACGTGATCCAGGTGGGAGTGGGAAAGGGCAATGCGGGTGACCTTTTGCTGTTCCTCCAGGCTCAAGGCCTGGGTGAGGGAGCCGGCATCCAGCGCAAGCTCGCCGTCCACCAGAAAGGAGGTCATGCGGCAGGACGGGCTGGACCCTCCGAAGCTCCCTAAGATCCGCCATTCCATGCGGGCATTATACGCTTCAAGCCTCTACACTTTTGGGCTATGGGCGAAGGGTGGGTGGTTTTGGGGAATCCATCGGAGGAAATCGCCAGGCACGTGGCCTGGGACCTGCTGGCGCTGCCGGCGCCGCAGGTGCGGGCTTTGCCCGCGAGGCAGGTGGCGGTGGTGCTCCCCCGCTCCCGGGAACCCCAGCGGGAGGTGTACCTCCAGGCCTGTGAGCGGGATCACGTGCCGGTGGTGCGGCGCCCCTCGGGCGGGGGAGCGGTGGTGCTTGGTCCCGGGGTGGTCACGGTTTCGGCCCTGGCACCCCTTTCCGGTCCCCGGAACACCTCGCAGCTCTTTGTCCGCTTTTGCGGTCTTGTAAGCCGGGCCTTGCAGCGGCTGGGGGTGCCTCCCCTGGAGCTGCGCGGGGTTTCCGACCTTTGCCTGGGCGATCGCAAGCTGGTGGGCTCCTCCCTGCGCCTGCTCCTCCACAGCGTGCTGTTTCAAGCTTCGGTGCTGGTGGAGGCAGATCTCTCGCTTTTGGACCGCTACCTCCCCTTTCCCTCCCGCGCCCCCGACTACCGCCAGGGTCGCCCCCACCGGGATTTCGTGACCACCCTGGCGCAGGCGGGCTTCCCCATCACGCCGGAAGCGGTGGCTACCGCCTTGGAGCACGAGTTCTGCGCCGCGCTTGCCAGCGACGGGGGAAGCGGGTAAGCTCACCACGGCCGATGAAGCGCTTACTGGTTTTGGGCTTAAGTTTGCTTTTGGGGAGCGGGTTTGCGGCTTTCGCCGTGGAGGTGACCGCGGTTTCCGGCTCCAAGGTGGAGATCTTCAGCCGGGGCGATCTGGTGGACGTTCTTGCCCTTTTGCAGGTGGCCGGGGTGAAGGTGGGCTTTTCTGCCGCTTCCGGGAGCTACGTGGCCTCCACCGAAAGCCACGAGGTGCACTTTACCCCCGGTGGTTCCCTGGCGGTGGTGGATGGGGAGCTGGTGAGCCTGCCCGGACCCGTGCGCCAGCTGGAAAACCACGTGGTGGCCACGGTGGAAACCGCTGCTGCCATCCTCAAGCCCCTGGGCTTCCGTCTGGTGGGCAACGCCCGGGCATTGTCGCTCCTGGTGGCCGGACAGGTGCCGGTGCTGGAGGCCTCGGTGCTGGCCAGCGGCGAAGCGGCCACGCTGCTGCTTTCCGGGTTGCCGGAAAAACCCCGGGTGGTCCCGGAGGCTGACGGCTTTCGGGTGGTCTTTTCCCAGCCCGTGCAGCTGGCCTCGTCCCCATCGGGGGCGGGGGTTTTTTCCGGGGTGCAGGTGCAGGAAAAGGAGCTGCGCTTCTTTTTGGCTTCCCCCTGGCAGCTTGCCGGCAGCGAGCTTTTGGAAAACCCCCTGCGGCTTTCGGTCCGGGTGGTGCGCCAGGTGGCAACCTTGGCCAAACCCCAGGCCCGCACCCAGCCCCTGGTGGTTTTGGACCCCGGGCACGGGGGTGAGGATGAAGGGGCCAAGGGCCAAGGGGGGCTGGTGGAGAAAAACCTCACCCTGGTCCTGAGCCGGCTGCTCGCCGCACAGCTGCAAAAGGCGGGGGTGGCGGTGCGCCTCACCCGGGAAGGGGACGAGGCCATGGCTTTGGCCGATCGGGTGGCCCTGGCCAACCGCCTGCAGGCCGATTGCTTCGTTTCCATTCACGCCAACGCCTCTCCGGCTCGCGGTGCCCGGGGGGCGGAAACCTACTTCATGAGTGCCGAAGCCACCGATGCCGAAGCCGCCCAGGCGGCGGCCCGGGAAAACGCTGCCGCCGGCGATGTGCAGCTCATCCTCTGGGAGCTGGCCCATGTGGCCAACATGGAGGCCTCCTCGCGGCTGGCTTTGGAGCTGCAAACCCGCCTCAACCGACTGTCCGGCATTCGCGACCGCGGGGTCAAGCAAGCCCCCTTTGCGGTGCTCACCGGCACCACCATGCCGGCGGTTCTGGTGGAGGTGGGGTTTTTGTCCAACCCCGAGGAAGAGGTCCGGCTTTCCTCGCCGGCGGAGCAGGAGCGGCTGGCGGCCACCCTGGCTGAGGGGATCCTGGCCTTCCTGCGCAGCCGGCCGGCGGCCACCCCCACCCCATGAAACGACTGGCGGCCCTGGCGTTGCTGGTAGGAATGGGGGCCTTCGCCTGCCGCCGCGCGGCTCCTCCACCTCCCGAACCCGGTCCCGTCAAAACCCCTGCAAGCCAAACCACCTTTGTGGTTTTGGTCTTCCCCGGGGAGGACCTGCTGCTCCACCGGGAAACCCGTGAGCTCCCGGAGCTCCCTGCGGGCCTGGAAGCGCAAGCGCGGGTGATCCTCCAGGAGCTTTTGGCTGGACCCCGCTCCGCCCTGGCGCCGGTGGCCTGGTGGCCGGCGGAGGTGCAGGAGGTCTTCCACGACGGCAAGGGCACGGTGTTCGTGAACCTCACCCCACCACCGCCGGTGGCCACCGGCAGCGAAGCGGAGCTGGCCTTACAGGCCTCCATTGCCACCACCCTGGCTTTGAACATCAAAACCGTGCAGCGGGTGCAGCTGCTGTTTGGCGGGAAAGAGGTGGAAACCCTGGGGCACTTGGACTTTTCCCGCCCGTTACCACCCCGCTGGGATCTGGTGGCGCCATGACCCAGAAGCTTCCCATTGGGGTTTTTGACTCGGGGATTGGCGGGCTCACGGTGCTTTCCGAGCTCATCAGCCAGCTGCCCGGGGAAAGCTTCATTTACCTCGGTGACACCGCCCGTCTGCCTTACGGCACCAAATCCCCGGAAACGGTGACCCGCTACGCCCTCGGTGCGGCGCAGTTCCTCATGTCCCGGGGCATCAAGCTCTTGGTGGTGGCCTGCAACACCGCCTCGGCCACGGCGCTGCCGGCGCTGCGGCAAGCCCTGGCCATCCCGGTTTTGGGGGTGGTGGAGCCCGCCGCCCAAGCTGCAGCCCGTGTGGCGCGGCGGGTGGTGGGGATCATAGGCACCGAATCCACCGTGGCTTCCGGGGTTTACCAAGAGCTCCTGTCTACCCTGCGGCCGGAGCTCAAGCTTTTGGCCCGGGCTTGCCCGCTCTTTGTGCCCCTGGTGGAAGAAGGCTGGTTTGACCACCCCATCACCCACCAGGTGGCCGAGGTTTACCTGCATCCGCTGCGGGAGGCGGGGGTGGACACGGTGGTTTTGGGGTGCACCCACTACCCGCTGTTGGCCCGCCCCATTGCCCAGGCGTTGGGGCCGGAGGTGGCGCTCATCAACGCCGGACGGGAGGTGGCCCGGCAGGCCGGTGAGCTGCTCCTGCGCGAGGGGCTGCTGGCCGGGCAAAAGCAGGGGGAGGTCACGCTTCTGGTCACCGACGCAGCCCCCCGGGTGCGGCGGCTGGCGGCGGCCATCATTCCCGCCGTGGCGGACCGCCTGGAGCTGGTGGATCTCACAGAAACACACAATGCGAGGAGGTCGCATGTGGGGAGCGCAAGTCTTGCGGGGTGACGGCCGCACCTTTGATCAGCCCCGCCCGCTGTCCTTGACGCTGGACTTTGTGAAGTACCCGGAAGGCTCGGTTTTGGTGCGCGCCGGGGACACCGTGGTGCTGTGCAACGTCACCGTGGAAGGCCGGGTGCCGCCGTTTTTGCGGGACACCGGCGAAGGGTGGCTTACCTCCGAGTACGCCATGCTCCCCCGGGCCACCGAAGAGCGCACCCCCAGAGACGTGGTGAAGGGCTCCCTTTCCGGCCGCTCGGCGGAAATCCAGCGGCTCATCGGCCGCTCCCTGCGGGCGGCGCTGGATTTGGGCCTTTTGGGGGAACGTACGCTGGTGGTGGATTGCGACGTGCTGCAGGCCGACGGCTCCACCCGCACCACCAGCATTACCGGCGCCTTTGTGGCGGTGGTGTTGGCCCTCTGCCGGCTGTGGGAGCAAAAGGCGTTGCCCGGCTGGCCGGTGAAGGACCAGGTGGCGGCGGTTTCCTGCGGCCTGGTGCGCGGCCAGCCCATGCTGGACCTCACCTACGAAGAGGACTCCCAGGCCGATGTGGACCTGAACCTGGTGGGCACCGCCCGCGGTGGCATCGTGGAAATCCAGGGCACCGCCGAGCGGGAGCCCCTGCGCCGCAGCCAGCTGGACGCCCTTCTGGATTTGGCCGAGCAGGGCCTGCAAAAAGCCTTTGCCGCCCAGCGCGCGGTCCTCAACCCGCGCCTGGAAAAGCTCAAGCTCCCCCCTTTGGGCGCCTAGCCGTTCGCTCGAAAAGCCCCTTGCCTTGGGCACCGTCCCGTGGCATCGTGGTGCCAAAGCTGGAGGTGCACCATGAAACGAGCCTTGGTTTTAGGGGGCGGTGGCGCCCGCGGGGCTTTTCAGGCGGGCATGCTGGAGGAGCTGGTCATCCGCAGGGGCCTGGACTTCCAGATCCTGCGGGGTGTTTCGGTGGGGGCGCTCAACGCCTCGTTTTTAGCCCAAGCTGCCACCGCTGGGGACTCCTTGGCCAACCTCCAAGCCAAAGTGGTGGAGCTTAAAAAGCTTTGGCTTTCCGCCATTGAGGGCAACCACTCGGTGTACGGCCACCGCGCCGGTGGCTTTGCTGCCTTAGCTGCCGGTGCCGATTCCCTTTACACCGTGGACCCTTTGAAAAAGCTGGTCTCCCAGCACTTGGACCTGCAAGCGCTGCGCACCTCCGGCCGGGACTTTGCAGTGGGCACCGTCTCTTTGGTTTCCGGCCGCTACCAGGAGTGGACGCCTGCAGAAGAAGACTTTTTGCAAAAGCTCATTGCCTCCACCGCCATTCCCGTGGTTTTTCCCTACGTTGACACCGGCAACGACGTGCTGGTGGACGGCGGTGTGCGGGACATTACCCCCTTAGGTTCGGCCTTTGCTGCCGGCGCCGATGAAATTTACGTGCTCTTGACCTCCCGGGTACTGCCGGAAGCGGATGGCAGCCTCCCGCGCTCCACCGTCCCCGAGCACAGCTACCATCAGTGGTCTGACAATTGGCTGGGCACCAAGGTAGGTGCTTTGGACGTTTTAAAGCGGGTGGTGGAAATCCTCACCGACGAAATTTACCTAGGCGACATCCGCGGGGCCCTGGAGTGGAACCGCATCCTGGCGGCGGCGGAAAACGCGCTGGGTGGCTTGCGGGGAAGCCGCAAGCAGGCCCTGGAGGAGGCGTTAGCCGCCATTGGCAAGCGCTCGGTGCCGGTGCATGTCCTCGCCCCCCGGGTCTGGTACGGCACCGACAACGCCTCCACCAACTTCGACCCCCAGCTCATCGCCCAGGCCGTCTCCCACGGCCGCGAAATTGCCGCCAACCCTAACCTCTGGCTGGTGCCGTAGCTGTGGGCTTCGCCGCCCATCCGAAGCGGGGGCATCTTTGCAGCCTTCCCTCCCTGCCGCGGGCGGCTTAGCCCCGCGAGCCCCAAGGCTAGCCCTGCTCAAGCAGGAGGCACGCTTTTGAGGGGCTGCCGCTCGCGTTCCAGCTCACGAAGCAAAGCGTAGGCTCTCACCTTACGTTTTTCTGCTGAACCGCTGCGCGCAGGCGCTACGAGCTCCTGAACGCATTTCCTTTTCCCAGAAAACCGCGGCGCCCAACCCGGCTTTTCGTGGTTACAATGTGTTTCGTGCGTTCACAAAGCTTAAGTTCCGGCGGTCGGTTCCCGGGGTGCCAAAGGGGAAGGTGCGGCCGGCAAAAGAAACGCCTGTTCCTCCACGGGAACCGTTTGGGGCTGCAAGCGTTGCTGGAAGGCCAGCGGCAAGCGGCTCAAAACCTTTTGTTAGCGCCCTGTGGAAGGCGCCGCCCGTAGTTGAGCAAGGGGGAGGAGAGGGTATGGCACGAAAGAAGACGCCAAGTTCGCCCAGCAATTCCGTGGAGGATTTCCGCCACCAAGGGGCCCGCAGGAAGAACAACCCGCCAGCGGGTATGGCCCCAACCTTCGAGGTTCGCGAGAGGGAAACCACAAGGTACTCCTACGACCCTCACCTGGACCCACAGTTGGTGTGGGCTGGCAAAGCTGAGCACACCTCCTTTGCGGTGGACGTGGTTTCCCTCCACATCCACGAACGCATTTCCACCAAGGCGATCCTTCGGGCGGTTCAAAGGCCGGAGCTCGTTCAGGCTGACCTCTTCGGTGAAACCCCACTTAGCGCCGATCAGCAGGTGGAGTTTTACAAGCACGAAGTGGGCTGGGCCAACCGCCTCATCCTGGGCGACAGCCTCCTGGTCATGAACTCCCTTTTGGTTAAAGAGGGCATGGCCGGCAAGGTGCAGATGGTTTACATGGATCCCCCTTACGGCATCAAGTACGCCTCCAACTTTCAGCCCCGCATTGACCGTCGGGATGTCAAAGACGCCGACGAAGACCTCACCCACGAACCGGAGCAAATCAAAGCCTACCGCGACACCTGGAAACTGGGCATTCACTCGTACCTCACCTACCTTCGCGACCGCTTGCTTTTAGCGCGCGAGCTGCTGGCCGAAAGCGGCTCTATTTTCGTGCAGATCAACGATGAAAACCTGCATTTGGTGCGCTGCCTTTTGGATGAAGTGTTTGGCCGGGATAATTTCGTGGCGGTAATACCGTTCATTAAGACTGCTGGGCAGACAAGTCAGCTGATAGCCTCAGTTTGCGATTACCTTCTTTGGTATGCAAAAGACAAAAACGCAATTAGATATCGGCAGCTCCTGAGGGGCAAACGAAGCGAGGAACTTTGGATGTTCGACCACGCAGAGGCTGACGGGGGAGCAGTCTATCCCGCAAAAACCCCGACCCAGCTCGCGGAAGGCTGGCGCAGGGTTCACATCGAGGATCTGAGTTCCAAGACACCGTCCAGAACCACCATCGCACCCTTCCTATTCGAGGGACACATTTTTCAACCGCCACCCAATCGCGGATGGAGAACCAACCTCGATGGGCTCAGTCGACTGGCTGTCGCGGAGCGTCTCGTAAGGCGAGGGAGCAGAGTCTGCTACAAGCGGTACGACTCGGATTTTCCCGCATTCCAAATTCCGAACCTGTGGGATGATGTCCCAACGGGTTATGCTGGCGAACCTCGCCTGTTTGTTGTCCAGACAGCGTCATCAGTCATCGAGCGCTGTATCCTGATGACCACCGACCCGGGCGATTTGGTGTTGGACCCCACCTGCGGCTCGGGCACCACCGCCTACTGCGCGGAAAAATGGGGGCGGCGCTGGATCACCTGCGATACCTCCCGGGTGGCCGTGGCCATCGCCCGTCAGCGGCTCATGACCGCAAAGTTCGACTACTACGAGCTGCTGGACCCTGAACGGGGGCCGGCGGGTGGTTTCAAGTACGAGACCGTGCCCCATATCACCTTAGAGAGCATCGCCAAGAACACCGAAATTGACGCCATTGCGGCCAAATACCAGCCGCAGATTGACCAGGCGCTGGCCGATCTCAACCGGGCGCTGGTAGGCGCCACCGGCCGGTCGCCCCTTCAGGAATGGGAGGTCCCCCGCGAGGTGCCGCATCCCCTTTGGCCGGAGGACGCCGCCTCCGCCTACGAACCGCTGTGGAATGCCAAGAAGAAGCTGCTTTTGCTTTCGGAAGAGGTTCGCGACGAGCTGCAAAGGGTGGCCCAAGCGCTGGGCACCACCTGGTCATCGCTATGCGACGTCCCCAACACCCCGCCCAAGGCAGGCTGGCCGCAGAGCGTGCGCCAGGCCTACCTCAAGCTGCAGGACCTGAAAAAACAGCTGCTGGAGGCTGAACCCCAGGTGCCGGAGTGGCTCCGCACCGTTTACACCCTCACCGGTCACCGGTGGGAAACGCTGTGCGAGGTGCCCGAGCCGGTGCCCGGTGAGGATTGGCCTCCGGAAGCAAGGGAAGCCTTACGCCGCTTTTGGGAGGCCAAGCGTGCCAAGCGCCGGGAAATTGACGAAAGTATCCAGCGCAACGCACCCCAAGAAACCCTTTACGACCGCCCCAAAGTGGTCCGGGGTCTTGTGCGCGTTTCCGGTCCCTTTACCGTGGAGGCCATCCCCGTTCCTGCGGTGGAAGACCCCACGCAAGCACCCATCCCGCAGTTTGAAGAGACCGCCGGGGCAGACCTGCGTGCCCTTCCCGATGAGGATTCGCACGCGCCGGTAGGTTCCGCCGTGGCTTGGCAGGAAGGTCGAGTTTCTGACCGCGCCGGCGATTACCTGACCACCATGCTCAACCTATTGAGCAAGCAAGGCGGCGTGCTTTTCCCGGGGGGCAAGAGGCTGGAGCTTGAAAACCTCCGCGCCCTTAACCTCGGCCTGCTCCACGCCGAGGGTGAAACCAAGCGGAACGGAACAACCCTGCGGGTGGCCATTTCCTTCGGGCCCCCCTACGGGCCGGTGATGGCGTTCCAAGTGCAAGAGGCCATTCCCACGGCCAAGATGAACGGCTACGCCATCCTTATCTTTGCGGGCTTCAGCTTTGACCCCGAGGCGCAGGCGCTGATCCAAAAGGCACCGGTGGCGGGTTTGGAAGTGCACTTCGCCAACATCGCGCCGGATGTGCTGGTTGGCGATTTGCTAAAGACCACCCGTGCGAGCCAAATTTTCACAGTCTTTGGCCAGCCCGATGTGGCGTGGAAACGGAATGACGACGGGACCTATGTCGTGGAACTGCGAGGCGTTGACATTTACAACCCGTTGACAGGGCAAACGGAGCACTCCCAAGGCAGCGAGGTGGCCGCTTGGTTTTTAGATACCGACTACGATGGCAAAACCTTCCACATCTGCCAGGCGTTCTTTCCCGGCGACCCCGATGCCTGGGACAAACTCCAGCGTGCCTTGAAGGCGCAAATTGACCCTGAAGCTTTCCACAAGATGCGCGGCACCGTTTCCTTCCCGTTTGAGGTGGGCAAATACCGCCGCGCTGGCGTAAAGGTGATAGATTTTCGCGGCAACGAGGTCCTGCGGGTGGTGAATCTCTCGGAAAGCTAAAGGAGGATGCCTATCATGGGTAGAAGGTACGTGAATCCGCCGGTGGTCGAGGCAGTTTGCGAATTCCGGCTCACCGAAGACAGCCCTTGGGACATGACTGTCCCTGGCTTGGTTTATGAGAGGCTTAAGGACGAGTTTCCCCACCGCGAACAGCGTTTGTCCCAAGAAGTGGAGCTCACGCAAGGGCCCGATGGCCTTCAGCAACAAATCCGCACGAGCGAGCGCATCTTGCTCTTCGCTGAAAACAGGACGTCGTTTGTTCAGGTAGCACCCCGCCTTTTGGCAGTGAACTCGCTAAGGCCTTATCCCAGCTGGGAAGGGTTCAAGCCTCGAATCACAAAGGCCTTTGAGAGTCTAGCCCAGGTCACCGAGGTCAGGGGGCTCGACAGGCTTGGACTGCGGTTTATTAACCACGTGGAAATACCTGGCTCGCCAAGGGAGTTAGACAAGTACTTCCAATTTTACCCATTCCTCGGCCCCGATCTCCCCAACGATATTGAAGGCTTCATTGCGGGGTGCCAATTCGGATTTGAGAACCGCAGAGATATCTGCAAAGTCCAGCTCATTCGCGCTATTTCCAGCAGTCCAGAACGCCTCGTTATTTTCTTAGATATCGACTACTTTCTTGCCAAACCGGGGGGGGTCGATCCCAGGTACGCTTTGGATTGGGTGGAGGAGGCCCATAGCAAGGTGGAAGCCGTATTCGAGGGTTGCATTACCGATCGTCTAAGGGAGCTTTTTGGGGAGGTGAAATGATGCGCCAACAGATCTACAGCTTTAACGCTTCGGAGCGGATTGCTCCGTGGAACATCAATCCGACAGTGCCTTCCCCATCGAAGCCAGAGCGACGTGTTGGACGTTTCATGTGGGCGGATCCCCGCGGAATAGTTGTGTCGCCATTGCCTGAATGGCCTGCGGAAGATGTCACAACCTCACTTACAAGGCAAATCAACGATCTTTTATGGCGTCTTCGACAGCAAGGAGTTCGCCTCAACAGGCCCGAAGAAATCCAAGAGTATCTTCTCCTGTTTCCTGATACGATCGAGGCGCTGGAGGAAACGGTCAGGTGCGCATCGAAGGTTTTGGTTGAAGCGCAATTGGGCCTGGAGGTATACCGAGATCCGGAAATCCAGGACCAACACCTTGTGCTTTATGCGCGATTAAAGACCTATCCCGAAAACGTTATGGAACAAATCCGAATCGCTCGTGAGAAGAGCCGGGGATATCTTCTTGGAAAAAAGGGGTGGCTCCATCTCACGACGGACTTTAGGCCGGCGGAGTGAGGTTGCATGGGCTTCGACTGGAACGAGTTTTTGGCTCTGGCGTCTTATTTGGCCGGGGAAACCGGTACCCGGTACTCCCAAGAAGCCGCAAAGCGCACCTCGGTAAGCCGGGCTTACTTTGCTACCTTTTGCTATGCTCGCAATTACGCTACCAGCAATCAAGGCTTCAACCCAGCGCAAAGAGCAATTGATCACAAGCATCTCAGAGAGCATTTTAAAAAGTTGGGTGGGATTTGGGCCGAGGTCGCTGAAGCTCTTGAGGATTTGCGAAAATGGCGCAACCAATGCGACTATGACGATGTGGTAAATGGTTTGGATAGGCTGGTCGCAGAAGCGATCTCGGCAGCAAAAACGGCTTTAACACTATGTGGGTAAGCGCCTATGTCCCTTCTTGTTGACAACCCCATCATCAATTCGCCCTTTGAGGAGCCCACTCGCTTTTGGGAGTACAGAGAGGGCCAGCCGGTGCTGGCGGAAGGGCGACGACCGGCTGGTTTTTATCTCAAAGCTCGTACCCGCGGGCCGCAGGTGGCACTCCTGGAAGAGGAGTTCGTTCCCCTCGAGCAAGTCAACGCTATCCGCGAGAGGGTGAGAGCTTGGCGTGCCAGGGGCTACCCAGGGGTGACGCCCATAACCCGACACCTCCTCAACCATTGGAATGACCCCGAGCGAGAGCGCAAGCTGTTTTTCTGCCAGCGGGAGGCGGCTGAAACACTCATCTGGCTGGTGGAGGCGCCCCCTGCCGAGAGGCAGGGCATCGAAATTCCCAAAGACAACACCTTGACCCGCTACGCCTGCAAGATGGCCACAGGTTCGGGCAAGACCGTAGTGATGGGGATGGTCATCGCCTGGCAGGTGCTCAATAAGCTGGCCAACCCCCAGGATCGCCGCTTTTCCGACGCCGTGCTTTTGGTATGCCCGAACCTGACGATCCGTGAGCGCTTGCAGGTGCTTTTGCCTTGGAAGCCCAAAAACTACTACGACAAGTTTGATCTTGTTCCCCGGGGCTTCATGGAGCGTCTCCAGCAGGGGAAATTTGAGATCACCAACTGGCATCTCTTTCAGCCGAAAGACGACAGCCGGTCGCGGAGTGTGGTGCAGCGAGGTGTGGAAAGAGGGGCAGCTTTTTGTCGCCGGGTGCTGAAAGAATTGGGATCGAAACAAAACATCTTGGTCATCAATGACGAAGCCCATCATGCTTACCGCCCCGCTCCACTTCCCGAGGAAATGCGAGCTGGGCTTTCGGCGGAGGAAATTGCTCAACGTGAGGAAGCAACGGTTTGGGTGAGCGGCCTCGATACAATTCACCATGAGCGCGGCATCAACTTCTGCGCCGATTTTTCTGCCACGCCTTTTTACATCAAGGGCAGTGGTTACGACGAGGGGGCTCCTTTCCCCTGGGTGGTTTCGGATTTTGGGCTGGTGGATGCTATCGAGTCGGGAATCGTAAAGATCCCGCGGGTGCCGGTGGACGATGATAGCGGCGCTCTCATCCCTAAGTACTTCCGCCTTTGGGAGTACATCAACCAGCAGCTTCCTGCCTCCGAACGGCAAACAGCGCGCCGTCGCGCCAAACCCGAATCGGTGTTGCGGGAGGCGGAGGGGGCATTGGCCACTCTGGCGTCCGAGTGGAAGCGGACCTTCGAGGAGTTCCAAAAGGCCAACTCGCCGGTGCCACCGGTGCTCATCGTGGTTTGCGACAACACCGATTTGGCCAAGTTGGTTCATGAGCACATTGCCCGCGGCAATGTGCTGTCTGAGCTTGCGAACCGGAGCGGGCAGGAGGTTACTTTTCGCATTGACACTAAGCTGTTGGCAGAGGCCGAAAGCGCCCAGGAGGGTGAAACGCGACAGGAGGCAGCCGAACGGCTGCGGAGGACAGTGGATACGGTGGGCAAAACTGAGTGGGACGGCGAAGGCGACCCTCCGGGCAAGAACATCCGCTGCGTGGTCTCGGTGGGGATGTTGAGCGAAGGCTGGGATGCCCAAAACGTCACGCAAATTCTTGGCTTGCGCGCCTTCGGCTCGCAGCTCTTGTGTGAGCAGGTGGTTGGCCGAGGGCTACGGCGGATGAACTACGACGACTTTTCGGAGCCCGAATACGTGGACGTTTACGGTGTGCCTTTTGAGGTGATTCCCATTAAGAAAAAACCGATTGGGCGGTCGGGTGGCGAGAAGGTTTCCACTCTCGTGCGCGCCCTGCCCGAAAGGAAACACTTGGAAATTACCTTTCCGCGGGTTGAGGGCTACATCTTTGACGTGCGCCAGCGAATTCGGCTGAACTTGGAGAAAATGCCCTATCTGACAATTGATCCAACCCATGAGCCCACCGAGGTGGTAGCCAAGCCTGCCGTAGGGTATCGCGTAGGGAGGCCCGACCGCCTAGGGCCGGGTGCAGAAGTACTGCACGACCGCAACCCGTTTCACCGCGAAAAGCGACTGCAAGCGGTGGTTTATGAAATTGCTGCCGAGGTGACCGGTCGGCTGAAGGACAAGCGGCAGGACTGGGTTGCTCGCCATCTTTTATTTCCACAGGTCCTGGCGATGGTTTGGGAATACCTCGAGGAAAGGGTTGTGGTGGTGGATCGGGAAACCCCTCTGGAAGAAATTGCCCTCCTGAGATACAAAGAGCGTATCATTGAGCGCTTAAGCCAAGCCATTGAACCGGATGTGGCCAGTGGTGAACAGCCAATTTTACCGGTTATCGAGCGGTTTCGACCGCTCGGCTCCACGTCCGAGGTGCTGTTTCGAACCGTGCGCCCGACAGTGGGGACCACCAAAAGCCACATTAGCCACGTGGTGCTTGATGCTCCCTCGTGGGAGCACAGCGTGGCCCATCACCTAGAGAGCGCCCCCGAAGTCGTGGCTTACGCGCGCAATGACCATTTGGACTTCACCATTCCATACGAATGGGAAGGGGTGCGGCACGAGTACCGTCCCGACTATATCGTGCGCTGGCAAGGCCCAGACGGAGCGCTTATCAACGTCATTCTTGAGGTGAAAGGGTTTGAATCCGAGCGGGACCGCCAGAAGGCTGTGGCTGCCGAGCGATGGGTTCGCGCGGTGAACTATCACGGTGAGTTTGGCCGCTGGGTCTATTGCGTGTGTCGGCACCCGCACCGCGTGCGGGAGCAAATCACAGCAGCAATCAGGGCCGCCGGGTTTAGCTGAAGCGGCGGGCTGCGCCTGACCCCTGGGATGCCCTACGCAGCCAGCACCTGCCACCAGGGGGTGGCCAGGACGTGACGGGTAAGGGGGAACGTTTCGGAGCCGGCGTAAAGCAGCAAGCCCCGGGGTGCGTGGTCCGAATATTCCTGGCAGAAGGCCTCCAGGGCCCTGGCATCTTTGGGAATCAGTTTTTCCGAGGTTTTCACTTCAATGGGAAGAAGCTGGTGGCCGTGCTCCACTACAAAGTCCACTTCCAGTCCGTCAGCGGTGCGCCAGTAAAACAGGCCCGGGCGCTTGATCTGACAATCGCGCCAGGCCAATAAATCCAGGAGGACGAGGTTTTCCAGGTGAACGCCGCGGGGCTCGGGCTCACCGCTCAGGTGCAGAGCCAGGCCGGTATCCCCCCAGTACAGCTTCGGCGCCTTGATCAGGCGCTTTGTACGGTTAACCGCATAGGCAGGCAGTCGAACGCAAAGGTAGCTGGCTTCCAGCACGTTGAGAAAGCGGTGGACCTGGGGCTGGGAAAGGCCGCAGTCCCGGCCCAGCTCCGTTTGGTTTAAAAGGCCCCCCAGGCGCCATGCACATGCCTGCATGAGGCGTTGAAAGTCGGCAAGATTTTCCACTGCCCGCAGGTCAGGGAGGTCCCGCTCCAGGTAGGTCTGGATGTACCCCGCAAACCAGAGTGCCTGCTGCGTCTCTTCCTGCAGGTGATACGCGGGAATTGGAAACCCTCCCAGACGAACCGCTACGCGAAAGTCTTTCCATTTGCCCGGGGATTGGGTCAAAACCTCCTCCCAGCGGTTGGGGGTTACCCTCAGGAGCTCGCTCCACAGCCCGGTGCGGCCCCGGCCTGCAAGCTCCGCCTGGGTTAAAGGCCAGAGCGTCACGTAAAAGGCCCGTCCCGCCAAAGTGTCGGCAGTGCGCCGTAGCATCAGCAAATTGGCAGAAGCCGCGAGGACAAAACGCCCCTGTTGCCTGGGGCTACGGTCCACCGCCCGCTTGAGGGCCAGGAGCAGCCCGGGGGCGCGCTGCACCTCATCGAGAACCATACGGGGAGCACGCTCCACAAGGACCTCCGGGTCAGCCTGGGCCTGCAGACGCGTGCTCAGGTCGTCCAGGGTGAGGTAAGGGAGCTGAGCCAGGGTGGGATCGCTGCGGACAAGGGTGGTTTTGCCGGTTTGGCGGGCACCGGTGATCACCACCACAGGCATGGTGGTTAGAGCCTGCTGCACCAGCGAGGCCGCAGCCCTGGGAAGCCAGGATGGGTGAACGGCGTATTCCACGAAGGTATGATTATCATACTTTCGCGGAATAGGCAAGGGCACAAACCGGCCGTCTCCCAGCCGCTATGGACTGCCTTCACGCCTGGAACGCCCTGAGCACCTCCAGCACGTAGTCAATATCCGCTTCGGTGTGGGCGGCGTTGATTTGGAAGCGGATGGTTTCTTCGCCGCGGGGGACCACCGGGTAGGTAAGGCCAACCACCAGGACGCCGTGCTCGAAGAAGTGCTGTACCAGGCGTTTGGCGCGCGCGGTGTCGCGCACCAAAAGCGGCACGATGGGGTGCGGTCCGGGAATCGTTTCCCAGCCCAGCTTTTCCACCCCTTCCCGGAACCGCTGGGTGCGGGCCTGGAGCGTGCGCAGGCGCTCCACCCCTTCCGGGGAGTCGGCGATGTTCACCGCTTCCAGGGCGGCGGCGCAGTCGCCCACGCCTAACGGGTTGGTGTAAATGTAGGTGTCGGCCTTCTGGCGGATGGCCTCAATGACTTCCGGTGAAGACGCCACAAAGCCGCCGTTGACGCCAAAGGCTTTGCCAAAGGTGCCGATGAGAATGTCGCAGCTGGCCTGTGTGTGCTCCTCGGTGCCGCGGCCGGTACGCCCGTAGGCGCCCACGCCGTGGGAGTCGTCCATCACCGTAACCAGGCCCTTGGGGAAGCGCTCCCGGTAAGGCTCCAGCAGGCGGTTGACTTCAGCCAGAGGCGTAAAGTCCCCGCGCATGGAAAAGATGCCGTCAAAGATCACCACCACCCGCTCCATGCCCGGGGGCACGGCATCCAGGCACTTTTTGAGCTCCTCCAGGTTGTTGTGCTTGTAAATGGCGCGGTTTTCCCTGGGGACACCGGCAATGCGCATGGCGCGGATGATGGAGTTGTGGTTGAGCTCGTCGCCAATCCAGTAGGTTTGCGCCGATGCCAGAGCGAGCCCCTGCCCCAGGTTGGCGGTGTACGCGGAGTTGAAGATCTTGGCGGCGGGCTTGCCCACGTACTGCGCGATGCGCCGTTCCAGCTCTACGTGATAGGAAAAGGTGCCGTCAATGAAGCGCACCGCCCCGGGACCGGCGCCCAGCTCCCGGGTGGCGCGGTCGGCGGCTTCCAAAAGCCGGGGATCGTGGGAAAGGGAAAGGTAGGAGTTGGAGTTCATGCGCAGGAAAAGCTTGTCCGAACCGGCCAGCCGGTAGCGCGGCCCCAGACCGTCCCTGGGGGGCACGTAGCCCACCACCACCCGTTCCGGCGCCTTGGCCCGACCTTCCTGTTCTAAGGCTTTGACTTCTTCCATGAGCGAGGCGGAAAGACGCGCCAGTGACATGCCACCCTCCTTGCGGCGGTAGCGTAACACGACCGCGGGTCCGGGAGACCGCTACCGATTGCACTTGGAGTTGCAGAAAAGTGCCACTATTTGGAAGCCTCGAGTTTTTGACGGCTCGCCAAAAGATGAAGGGGGCTTTTGGGATCGCGCGGGATTCCTAGGAGGCCGAAGAAGATTCGTCCCGCTGGCTCGGAAGATACCGCCTAGTAAACGTGGCTGACCGTGAAAGGCAAGGAAAAGCTGGTGTTCCAGCCAGGGGTACTCACGGTCACATTGAGGGTGTAGGCGCCCTGCGGGAGGGGGGTGTCACCCAGAAGCAAAGGCTGCTGGAAAGGGATGAGGCGGTAGCGGGCCCAGGCCAGGGGCGCCATGATGAGGCAGCCGGGGTCGCGGATGGCAAAGCTTTTGAGGGTTTGGTGGTTTTCGTCCTCGATTTCGCCGGCCACCTCCAGGCACAGGGGAACCCCCGCCTGGCCGTCGGGCGTGGGGTCGAACAACCACAGGGCCAGCGTGCCTTCCAGGGAGGGAAGCTGCTGGGGGTCCACCGGCGGCATGAGGTTTAAGACGTATTGCCTCCGGGAGAGGGCCAGGGCACCGCCGTAGCGGGGCAGCCCGTCAAGCTCGTCGCGGCGCATTTCTTTGAGCTGCCACAGGACCCTCCCCGCGAAGCTCGCCTCTTCCCTCTGCACCAGGCCCACCCCCGGGGCAAACCATTCCGCCACAATGCCCGCATCCCGACAGGGGGTCTCCCAGCGCACGAGGACCACGTTTTCAAAGCGCCCCGCAGGCACGGTCACGGTTTCTTGGCGGCTTGCTAGGGTGAGGCGGGCACCATCGGTGCAGGGAAGCGGGCGTTCCTGGGGCACGGGTGCCAAACGCAGGGTCCAGCTGATGCCTTCCGGAGCCCCCAGCCGGTACCAGAGGAAGGCCTCGCCGGTGGGGCCGATTTCTTCCACTGTGCCGCCCGCGCTGCGCACCAGACGGGCGGGGCCTGGGAAGTAGCCTTCCAGCAGTGCTGCAGCGGCAGCCGTTGAGACCGGCACCACCCCCGGCTTAGCGCTCACCACCCTTTCCCCGCCGGGAACCCCGCTTACCTGGTAGACCCAGGTGGTCCCTGGCTGGAGGGGGAAGTAGCTCACCGGGCGAAGCGTCGGGCGAAGCTGGGCCTGCTGGACGGCAAAAAGCAGAGAAAGCAGCAAACCTCCAACCATGGCAGGATCTCCGCCATCAATATGGGCGTACTTCCCGGTGCCGGCAAGCTACCTGTGGGAAAGCAGCCGTGGTATTTTGAGACCATGGCCAAGCTGCTTCTGGTGGATGGGCACTCCAACCTTTACCGGGCGTTCTTTGCCTTAAAAACCCGCCTTTCCGCCCCCGACGGCACACCCACCGGCGCGGTGTACGGCTTTTTGCGCATGTTTCACAAGATGCTGCGGGAGCTGGCCCCCACCCACGTGGCGGTGGCCTTTGACGTTTCCCGGGAAACCTTCCGCACCCGCATACTGGAGTCCTACAAGGGCACCCGCCAACCCATGCCTGAAGACCTGCGGGTGCAGGTGCCGCTGGTGCAAAAAGCCCTGGAGCTTTTGGGGGTGACGCTGCTTTTAACCCCCGATGTGGAAGCCGACGACATGATTGCCAGCTTGGCGGAAAAGGCCGCGGCGGAGGGCTTCGAGGTGGTGATTGCCACCGTGGATAAGGACCTCATGCAGCTGGTGCGGGACCCCCACATCAAGCTGTGGCACACGCGCCTGGAAAGGCTTCTGGACGAGCAAGGCGTGGCCGAGGTTTTCGGTGTGCCGCCGGCGCAGGTGGTGGAGGTTCTGGCGCTGGAGGGGGACGCTTCGGACAACATCCCCGGCTGCCCGGGGGTGGGGGAAAAAACCGCCCGGGAGCTCATCCGCCGCTTCGGGTCGGTGGCCGCGTTGTACCAGCACCTTGCGGAAGTCACGCCGCCCAAGGCGCAAAAGGCGCTGGCGGAAAACCGGGAGCTGGTGGAGCTTTCCCGCACCCTGGTGGAGCTCAAACGGGACGTGGCCTTGCCCTTTGCGCTGGAGCAGCTGGCCCGCCGCCCCCCATTGCCGGACCTGGCCGACTTTTACCGCTCCCTGGGGTTTGCCAGCTTGCTTTCAGAGCTGGGCCCTGCCCCTTCCCCCCCGCCCGTTTCTCCCGCGGAGCTTCCCGCTTTGCCGTGGGAGGAGCTGGTCCAGAGCCTGGAAAAAGCCGACCTTCTGGCCTGCCGTTTGGTGGACGGGCAGCTGGCTGTTGCTTGCGCTCAGGGTGTTGCTTCGGCTTCGGCGGAAAAGGCCCTGGCCGCCCTGGGTCCCCGCTTTTTTGCCGCCTGGTGCTACGACGCCAAGGCGCTGCTTTCGGGCTTGCGGGACGCCGGGGTGGCCGTGGAAAGGTCCTGTCAGGACGCCATGCTGGCCGCCTACGTGCTGGCCCCCGGGGAGGCGGTGGAGCTTTCGGCGCTCTGCACCCGCTACCGGGTGCCGGCTCCTCCTCTTGCCACCCCTGAGGGGGAGCTTTCGGCGCTTTTGGCTTTAGCCCCCAAGCTCCGGCAAGCGCTGGAAGCGGAAGGGGTGGTGGAGGTTTACGAGAAGCTGGAGCTGCCTCTGGTACCGGTGCTGGAGGACATGGAGCGGGTGGGGGTGAAGCTGGATGTGGGCTTCCTTGCCGAACTTTCCACCAAAGTGGCGGCGCTCATGGAAGCCCGGGAGCGGGAGATCTTCGCGGAAGCTGGCGGCAGCTTCAACATCAACTCCCCGAAGCAACTGGCCGAGGTGCTCTTTTCCTGGAAGGGGATGCCGGTGCTGCGGCGCACCAGCAAAACCCGCGCCCCCTCCACCGATGCCGACGTGCTGCAGGAGCTGGCGCTGCAGGGCTTCCGTTTGCCAGCTTTGATCCTGGAGTACCGGGAGCTTTCTAAGCTCAAGTCCACCTACCTGGACGCCCTGCCCAAGCAGCTGGGGGCCGACGGCCGCATCCACACCCGCTTCAACCAGGCGGTCACCGCCACCGGCAGGCTTTCCTCCTCTGACCCCAACTTGCAAAACATCCCCATCCGCTCGGAGCTGGGCCGGGAGGTGCGGCGGGCCTTTGTGGCGGATGCTGGCAAGCTCCTGGTGGTGGCCGATTACTCGCAAATTGAGCTGCGGGTTCTGGCTCACCTTTCCCGGGATCCGGCGCTGGTTTCCGCCTTTGAGCGGGGGGAGGACATTCACGCCGCCACCGCCGCCCTGGTCTTTGGGGTGGCTTCCGAGCTGGTAAGCCCGGACATGCGGCGGGCCGCCAAGACCATCAACTTCGGCTTGATTTACGGCATGGGCGCCTACGCCTTAAGCCGCGAGCTGGGGGTCAGCCAAAAGGAAGCGCAAGCGTTTATTGACGCGTACTTTGCCCGCCTTCCCAGGGTCCGGGAGTACCTGGAGGGCGTGAAAGAGGAAGCTCGCCGCACCGGCAAGGTGCGCACGCTCTTTGGCCGGGTGAGGCATATTGCCGGGCTGGATTCGGAAAACGCCAACGTCCGCGGCAACGCCGAACGCATGGCCATTAACGCCCCGGTGCAGGGCACCGCGGCTGACCTCATGAAGCTGGCGATGATCCGCACCTACGAAAGCCTGAAAGCCCAGGGTTTCCCCGCCCGGTTGCTGTTGCAGGTTCACGACGAGCTGGTCTTGGAAGCGCAAGCCGAAGCGGCCCAGGACGTGGCCTCGCTGGTGAAGGCCACCATGGAAGGGGTGGCGAGCCTCGCCGTACCCCTGAAGGCGGACGTGGGCGTGGGACCTTCCTGGGCAGAAGCAAAGGGGTAAGATAGCGCCATGCATACGGCGATCCTGTTGGTGCTCTTGGCGGTGCAGGAAGGAAGCCCCAAAGCGGAAAAGCCCTGGGAGCGCAAGGTGCAGCTGCCGGTGCCGGTGCCCATGGAGCTGCCGGCGGTGCCTCCCACCAACCCCTTCTTTTCGCCGGTGGACCAGCAACCTGCCCCCCGGCAAACCCCTATGCGCGAGGACTTCCCGGTGACGGTCTCCGCCAGCTTCGCAGCGTACGTGGACAAAAGCGGCACCTGCCGGCGGGCACACCCCATCGCCAACCCCTTCCCCGGGGTTTTGGAGCCGGTGCGACAGGCACTTTTGGAAACCGAGTTCACGCCGGCCAAGGCCTTCGGGCAACCGGCTGCTGTGTGGGTGGATGTGAGCGCGGATTTGCGGGGGGAGGTCAAGGAAGGGCGGATGGCTCAGCTGGTGGTGACGCTCCCCGATCCCGGGGAAACCCCGGAGCCGGAAGCCGTTTCTCTCCCCCCCGGCGATCCCCGGGACGCTCAGCTCCCCTCCACCGCTTTGGACCAACTTTCGGCAATGCCCGTCCCCAAGCGCTTTTCCGCCAAGGTCCCGGGGCAGGAGTTCCGCCAGCCGGTGAAGCTCCTGGCGGAGGTGGGAACCGACGGCAAGGTCAAGCGGGTGGTGTTCCTGGCCTGCCCTGAGGGCTTGCGCTCGTGGGTTTTGGCTTCCTCCGCCAGCTGGCTTTTTACCCCAGCGCAAGCCAAGGGCGCCCCCACCAGCGCCTGGGTGGTGCTTTCGGGGGTTCTGGAGGTGACGGCGGGAACGCTGCGGGCGGAAGGCTTGCGGGTCAGTCGGACGAGCTCCTACCCCGCGAAGTAGGCAGGATTCGCCTAAACTCCCCCTCCCGGCGGGTGACGCGCTGGGAGTCCAGCCACTCCAGGATGGGGATGGCCAGCTTGCGGGTGAGCCCAAAACGGTCCTTGAATTGCCCCACATCAAAGCGCTCCACACCCCAACTGCGAAGGGAGGCCACGATGCCGTCCAAAGCCTGCCGATGGAGGATCCATTTGCCCCCCACCCGGACCAGCCGCCCCTGGTCCACCAGCAGCTTCACCAACCCCTCCACCGCCTTGGGCGGGGCGGCAAGCTGGGCTGCCGCTTCTTTCGGCGAGGGCGCGGCAAACCCGGCCTGGCGGTAAAGCTCCTCCAGCTTCACGGCCAACGGGCTTGTGAGCGGTTGGAGCTCGGCGGCAAAAAGGCGCCCCCCCTGCTCCCGGGCGAAGCCCTGGGCTACGAGCGTTTCCAGGTAAAAGGCGCGCAGCGCCTTGCCCTCGCCCAGGCCCAGAGCCTGGAGGAGCTCGCTGGCCGGCAAACCCAGCTCCCCCTTTTGCTTGAGGATGCTTTTGGCTTCCGCCAGAACCTCCGCCACCGCCCGTATAGAGACCACCAGCACGTCCTTGCCGGGGAGGAGAACCACGTGCCCTTGGGCTTCCAGCTGGCCTAAGGGTCCCTGCATCCCCTCCGGAAAAAAGCCCATGTGGGCGGCGAGTTGCGAGAGGCTTACACCGGTTCTCCCGGCGCGCTCCACCAGCGCCAGCACCAAAGCGGCCCGCTGGGCAGGCGGAGGTAGCTCCGCCAGCATGGGGAGCCCCCGGCGGGAAAGCCGGGGAAGGGTGGTGTCCAGCACCACCCCGCCGCCCACCGTGGTGGCTGGCGTCATGCGCCGCAGGATCACCCGATCGCCCGGGAAAGCCAGGATGGGGCTAGCCAGCCGCAGGAGGGCGCGGACAGGTTTGCCGGAGCCTCCCGAGCTTAAGCGCTCCACCGTGGCCACCGTGCGGGTGGCCAGGAGGTGAAGCCAGAGCTTTTGCCCCTCGGCTAGAGCCGGCGCCTCGGGAAGCAGCGTGAGCTCCGCCGCCACGCGAGCCGTGGGTTCCCAAAGGCCTGAGCTCACCACCTGCGCCCCCCGGGGGATCTCCTCGGCCTTCACCCCAACCAAAGCGAGGGCCACCCGCTCTCCGGCGCTGGCCTTTTCCCGTTCTTGACCGTGCACCTGCAGGCTGCGCACCCGCAAGGTGCGACCGGGGGGAAACACCCAAACCTCTTCGCCCACCTTGACCTGCCCCCAGCGGGCGGTGCCGGTGACCACGGTGCCGGCTCCCGGCAAGCTAAAAACCCGATCGGCGGCCAGACGGAAGGGCCGGTGGGGTTCGGCTTCCCGCTGCACGCTGCGGGCCTCCCGGAGGATGGCCTCTTTGAGCTCCTGAACGCCTTCCCCGGTGGTGCTGGAGCAAGGGACGATGGGCGCTGCGGCCAGCGGCCCGTGACCCAGGAACGCGGCCAGCTCCGCTTTTCGTGCTTCCAGCTCCGAAGGGGTGACGAGATCCGCTTTGGTGAGGGCCACCACGCCGCCCCGGATACCCAGGAGCTCGAGAATAGCCAGGTGCTCCCGGGTTTGCGGCATGATCCCCTCGTTGGCGGCCACCACCAAAAGCGCCCGGTCCACCCCCCCTGCCCCGGCCACCATGGTGTGCACCAGCCGCTCGTGCCCCGGCACGTCCACAAAGGAAACCTCCACCTGGCCTTCGGGGTCCAAGAGAGGGGCAAACCCCAGGACCAGCGTGATGCCCCGCTCCTGCTCCTCTTTGAGGCGATCACACCACACCCCCGTGAGGGCATGGACCAGGGAGGTCTTGCCATGGTCAATGTGCCCGGCAGTGGCAAAAACCACGGCCTTCATGGGGCGCATGCTAGCGGCGGGGATGTGGGCCTGCAAGCGGCGAGTCCGCCTTCACCGGTGCCGGCAAAGGTTCTGAAATTCCAAAGCCCGTATACTGCTGCCGTGGCGGCGGAGCAGGAGTTCAAGTTTGCGGTGACGAGCCTCCCAGCGGTACGCGAAGCCCTCCGGGGCTTGGGGGCGTCGTTGAAGGTTGAGGCCACCCTTGAGCGCAACTGGGTTTTGGACGATGCCCAGGACAGCCTGCGGCTAAAGGGGTGCCTTTTGCGCGTGCGCCAGTGGGGGGAAAGCCACCTCCTCACGTACAAGGGTCCTGCTCGCTTTTCCGCGGGGCTGAAGGTTCGGGAAGAGCTGGAGGTGGGCCTTTCGGCCAGCGAGAAGGCGCTGGCCATTCTTGCCGCCCTAGGCTTTTCCCTGGTTTTTTACTACGAAAAGCAGCGGGAAACCTGGAGCCTGGGCCGGGTTGAAGTGGCTCTGGACCACACCCCCATGGGTGATTTTGTGGAGCTGGAGGGGGAGGGGCCTGAGTTGCGGCAGGTGGCTGCGGCTTTGGGCTTTGCCCCGGAAGCAGCTTTGCGGGGCACGTACCTGGAGCTGTGGAGAAGCTATCGAGAGCATCACCCGGAAGCCCCCGAGCACATGGTGTTCTCATGATCGGTATGCTGCTGGCGGCTGGGCTTGGGGAGCGCATGGAGCCCCTTTCCTCGCTGATCCCCAAGCCGGCCCTGCCGGTGTTGGGCGAACCGCTTTTAGCCACAAGCTTGCGAACCTTGCATCCCACGGGCTGCAGGCGGGTGGTGGTGAACCTCCACCGCCACCCGGAGCAGGTGGTGGCGGCGGTGCAGCAGGTAGCCTGCGGGCTTTCCGTGGTTTTTTCTTTGGAACCGGAGCTTTTGGGGCCGGCGGGTGGGCTTTCGGCAGCGCGAGCGGCCTTTGGGGAAGGGCCGGTGCTGGTGGCCAACGCCGACTGCTGGAGCCGCCTGGACCTGCAACCCCTTTTGGCTTCTGCCCAACCGGACCGTACGGTCCTGGCTCTGCTGCCCCACCCGAATCGGGAGCAGTGGGGGGCGGTGCATCTGGACGCCGAAGGGCGCGTGGCGGCTTTTTCCCGGGCGGGGGAAAACCTCCAAGAGCCCGGCTACCTTTATACCGGCTTTCAGCTTTTGGGCCGCGAAACCCTGCGCTTCTTGCCCCCGCCCCCGGCCCAAATGTCCGCCTTTTGGCAGCCGCTGATGGCCGGAGGCCGGCTCTTTGGGGTAGTGGTGGCCGGGGAGTTCCGGGAAGCGGGGGACCCGGCCGCTTACTGGCAGTTGGTGATGGAGGTTTTGGCGGGGACCAGCTTCGTGCACCCTTTGGCTTCCGTTTCCCCTTCGGCCCATCTGGAACACACGATGGTGGCGGCGGGGGCAAGGGTTGGCGACCACGCCCGGCTTTCCCGTTGCGTGCTGCTGCCGGGGGCGGAGGTGGGCTCCGGGGCCTGCCTTACGGACTGTGTGGTGGCGGGCCCGGTGCCGGCCGGCGCTTTTCTGGAACGGGCCTTGATCATGCCCGGGGCGGTGTACCCGCTTGACGCTAAAAGCGCACCGGCTCCCAAAGCCCACGCTGGGCGTTCCAGGTAAAAAGCCGGGCCGTGCCCAGAGGGGTGACCCGCAAAGCCAGCACCTCGCTGCCGGAGGACAAAAACACCGAGCCGGCGGTAGCCCCTGCGGTGGGGCTAAAGCTCAGGATGCCAGCACGCCCCACCTGCAAGCCGTCCTCCGCGACCGACCCTCGTCCCCCTGGCTGCGGGACCCGCCACCCGGAGGGCAAGCCCAACCGCACCTGGGAACCAAACTCCCGGAAGTACACGGGGTTTCCCACCACCCGGTCGCGGCCGGTGAGGTAGTCCTTGCGGGAAACGCCGTTGCCGTTGCGGTCCACCACCAGCACGTAAAAGCTCCCCCGGGGATCCACGTCGAACACCAGCCCCACCTTGGCCAGGTGTTGGACCGCAAGGGTCTGGCATCGCTGGGCATCGGTGAGCAAGCGAAACCCCGCGTGCCTCAGCGCCCCCCGGCGGTACATTCGGGAAAGGTCAGTGGAAGCCACCCCCAAAACCAGCGCCATGATCCCCAAAACCACCAGCAGCTCCACCAGCGAAAAACCGCTCTTTTTGTTCATGGTTCCTCCCGGGAAAGAGTGGGGGCGGTCAAACCGCCCCCGTCCCGTCCACGCCACGTCTTTTTTGGTTTTTTGTTAGTTTCCTCCAGTGGCCTTTTGACCCTGGGCGCGCTTGCGCGCCGAGGCCACCTTTTGCTTCAACGTTGTAGGTCCGCTGGTTGTCACGTAGGGTTTCATGAGGTCAAAGGTCTTTTCCCCGATGCCCTTAACCCGCATGAGCTCCTCGGGGCTCTTGAACGGCCCGTTTTTCTCCCGGAACTCCAGGATGCGCTGGGCCAGCGCCGGCCCCACCCGCGGCAGGAGCTTGAGTTCCTGAACGGAGGCGGTGTTGATGTTCACCACCCCGCCCTTTTCGCTATCGGCCAGCACCGGAGCTGCCAGGCCGGCCAGCAATGCCAACGTCACCAACGTTCTCCTCATGGTTTTCCTCCTTTCTCTTACTTGTGCCCTTTTCTCTTATTTGTGCCCTTTTTGTTTGCTTGCCCTTGGTTTGTGGTTTTGCTTTTTTCGTCAAGGTCCTCGGCTCTTCATCGCTCACCTCCCGCGCAAAACCAATGAAAGGACCGTGCCAACCCGCGGCGTTTTTGCTAACTTCTGGCCCTCAAACGAGTTGGCAAAAAGCGCTTGGTTTGGTGTAACGGCTTTGGTGTTAAGCTTTTTTGCGGGAGGAGGGGAAGTGGCCCGGGCGGTGCAGGCCAAAGGGTGTCAAGGTTTTTTAACAGGTGCAAGGGAAAATTACACCCTGGCTTTGGCCAACGTGCTGGACGTCCCTGCCCTTTACGCTCTGGACCGCCTTTGCTTTGCCCAGCGGGCCTGGAGCTGGGAAGCATGGTTTGAAGTGGCCTGTTGGCCGGAGTGGACGTGCTTGGTGCAGCGGCAGGGGAAAAGGATCATCGGGGCCATGGTGCTTTTGCTTTGGCCGCCGGTGGCGCAGATTTCCTCCATTGCCGTGCACCCCGCCCACCGGGGGCGGGGCCTGGGGAGCCGCATGCTGGCGGAGGCCATTGGTCGCGCCCGGCGGGCGAGGTGTCGCTGGGTGGCTCTGGAGGTGGACCGCGAAAGCCCCGCCGTGCGTCTCTATCGGCGCTTTGGCTTTGGGGTGGTGCGCCGGTTTACCGAGGACGGGATCCCGCGCCTGGAGATGGTGCGGCGCCTGGGGGGCAGGCGGTGAGGACCGAGCTGGCTTTGGTGATTACCGGGGCTTGCGGCATGCGGCTTCCGGTGCGGTTTTCTGAACTCGCCTTGCAGCACCCCCAGGTGGATCACCTGCACATCGTGTTTTCCGACGGGTCGCGGATGGTTTTGGCCCAGGAGCTGGGTAAGGAGTGCGCCGAACCCCACGGGTTCGTGCGCCGGCTTTCGGTGGCGGAGGAGGCCAAAGCCAAGGCCTCGGTGTGGCGGGAGGCGGAAATAGCGGCCCCCATTGCTTCCGGCTCGTACCTCCTGCGGGGGGTGGTGATCCTCCCCTGTTCCGCAGCCACGGCTTGCTCGCTGGCTTCCGGGGTTTCCCGGGGGTTGGGTCAGCGGGTGGGGGATGTGGCTTTAAAGCAGCGCTGGCCGTTGATCCTGGGTTTCCGGGAAACACCGCTTTCCCGCATTCACCTGCAAGCCCTTTTGACCCTTACCGAGGCGGGAGCGGTGGTGATGCCCCCCATCCCCGCCTTTTACGTGACCGGTGAAAGCTTGGAGAGCTTCGTGGAGCACTACTGCATGCGGGTTTTTGACCTTCTGGGGCTTCCTTTTGATGCTCCGCACCTCCGCTGGCAGGGGTTTCCGCAGTGAGCTTCCGCGCTTTTGTGGCCAACCTTTCCGAGCTGGTGGTGTTCCCCCATACGGTTTTTGCCTTGCCCTTCGCTTTCATTGGAGTCCTTGAGGCGGCTTCCGGTTGGCCCTCCGGGCGGGTGGTTTTCTGGGTGCTGGTGGCCATGGTGGGGGCCCGCACCGCCGCCATGGCCTTTAACCGCCTGGCCGACCTTCCCTTCGACGCCGCCAACCCCCGCACCGCTGGACGGCCGCTGCCTTCGGGGCGTTTGCGACCGGTGCACGCCTGGGCTCTGGTGTTGGCCGGCGCCGGGGCGCTGGTGGTAGCTGCCTGGCAGCTCAACCCCTTGTGCTTGGCGCTTTCCCCTTTGGCCCTGGCTTGGGTGCTGGGCTACTCCTACACCAAGCGCTTTACCGCCCTTTCCCACCTGTGGCTGGGGTTGGGCCTGGCCATGGCGCCGGTGGGTGGGTGGCTGGCGGTGACCGGGAAGTTTGCCCTGCCGCCCGTGGTTTTGGCGGCGGCGGTGGCGTTTTGGGTGGCGGGGTTCGATGTGCTTTACAGCCTTCAGGACGTGGAGTTCGACCGGCGCGTGGGGCTTTACTCCCTCCCCGCCCGCTGGGGGGTGGCCAAGGCGCTTTGGGCTTCGCGGGTTTTCCACGGCCTCGCAGCCTTGGGTTTTGCTGCTTTTGCCGTGCTGGTGCACGCCCGCCTTTGGGGAAGCTTGGCGGTAGCCCTGGCGTGGAGCTTGCTTTTGGTGCAGCACCTGTTGGTGGGCAACGGGCGCCTGGAGAGAATCAACGCTGCCTTTTTCACCGCTAACGGCGTGCTTTCCCTTTCCATGCTGGTGCTGTTTTCCCTTGATATCATCAGCGGGAAATGAGCGAGACCCCGTTCCCCTTTCGCCATGTTGCCGTGGAAGGCCCCATTGGTGTGGGTAAAACCTCGCTGGTGGAGCGCCTGGCCGCCCGTTTTTCCGGTGTGAAGGTGCTGGAGGACGTGACCAACCCGTTTTTGGAGCCCTTTTACCGCGGGGTGCCGGGGGCAGCGTTTCAAGCCCAGGTGTTTTTCCTGCTTTCCCGCTATCAGCAGCAGGTGGAGCTGCAGCAACCGGAGCTGTTCACGCAGCTGGTGGTGGCCGACTACACCATGGCCAAGGACCGCATCTTTGCCCGCCTCAACCTCTCGGATGCCGAGTTTGCCCTTTACGACCGGCTCTACAGCCTTTTGGTTCCGGGTTTGCCTAAGCCCGATCTGGTGGTTTACCTGGAAGCCTCGGTGGAGGTTTGCCTGGAGCGCATCCGCAAGCGGGGAAGGCCGTTTGAGCGTACAATAGATGCGGCGTACTTGCGGCGCCTCAAAGAAGCGTACGCCGAGTTCTTCTTCCACTACAACGAGACGCCGCTTTTGGTGGTGAACACCGATGATTTGGACTTTGTGCACCGGGAGCAGGACTTTGACGCCCTGGTGGCAAAGATGGTGCGTGTCCGGCGGGGCACGCATGTTTTCATACCGCTCGGATCCGGGACATGACCGAGACGGGGAGCAACCGCTGCCTTTGACTTTTCGGGCGGCGTGGATCCGGCAACGGACCGCGACCTGCCTCACCGGATCCGTCGGTCCGGGAGGGACCGATGGAAGAGAAAATCACAGCCTCGGCCATTGCCAACCGTAAGGGCAAAGACAAAATCGTGATGGTCACCGCCACCGACGAACCCACCGGTCGTTTGGTGGACCAGGCCGGTGTGGACGTGGTGTTGGTGGGGGATTCCCTGGCCATGGCGGTGCTGGGGCGACCCAACACCCTCTCGGTGACCATGGAGGAAATGCTCCACCACATTCGGGCGGTGGCGCAGGGGGTGCGGCGGGCGCTGGTGGTGGGGGACATGCCCTTTGGCTCCTTTCAGGTTTCGGTGGCGGAAGCCGTGCGCAACGCCTGCCGGCTGGTGGGAGAGGGGGGTGCGGAAGCGGTGAAGCTGGAGGGCCCCAGGGTGGCGGAAATCAAAGCCATCGTGGCCGCCGGCGTTCCGGTGATGGGCCATTTGGGCTTAACCCCCCAGTCCCTGCACCTTTTAGGCGGTTACCGGGTGCAGGGCAAGAGCCTGGAGCAAGCCCGGCACCTTTTGGCTCAAGCCCAGGAGCTGGAGGAAGCCGGGGTCTTTGCCCTGGTTTTGGAGGGCATTCCCCCCAGCTTGGCCAAGGCCATCACCGCCAGGGTGGGCATCCCCACCATTGGCATTGGCGCCGGACCCCACTGCGACGGGCAGGTGCTGGTGCTGGCCGACCTCTTGGGTCTTTCCCCGGGTCTGGTGCCGCGCTTTGTGCGCCGCTACGCCCAGCTGGATGTGGCCATTCGCCAAGCGGTCGCCGCCTTTGCCGGGGATGTGCGCAGCGGTAGCTATCCGGCGCCCCAGGAGTGCTACCCGGACCCGCCGGAGCTTTCCGCTTGGGTGGAAGGGGAGGTGTGAGATGCTGGTGGTGACCACCATTGCTGGAGTGCGGGCTCGGCGCCAGGAGCTCTGGCGCCAGGGCAAAACCGTGGCCTTTGTCCCCACCATGGGGGCGCTGCACGAGGGGCACCTTTCGTTGGTGCGGCGGGGGCGGGAGCTGGCGGACGAGGTGTGGGCCTCGGTGTTCGTCAACCCCACCCAGTTTGGCCCCGGTGAGGATTTCGAGCGCTACCCCCGGAACCTGGAGCGGGATGTGGAGCTCCTCACCCGAGAGGGGGCCGTGTTGGTTTTTGCCCCCCCGGTGAAGGAGATGTACCCCCGGCCGCCCGAGGTGCAAGTGGCCTTGCCCCACCTTGCCTCGCACCTCTGCGGGGCCCACCGCCCGGGTCACTTTTCCGGAGTGGCGCTGGTGGTGGCTAAGCTCTTCAACATCGTGCAGCCGGAGGTGGCGCTCTTTGGGGCCAAGGACTTTCAGCAAGCGGTGATCATCCGCCGCCTGGTGGAGGACCTGAACTTCCCGGTGCGCATTGAGGTGGTGCCCACCGTGCGGGAGGCCGACGGCCTGGCCATGTCCTCCCGTAATACCTACCTCGGCGAAGGTGAAAGGCAAGAGGCTCTGGCCCTTTGGCACGCCCTCACGGCGGCCAAGGCGGCGGTGGAAGGCGGCGAGCGGCGCGGTCCGCAGCTGGAAAAGCTCATGCTTGCCACGCTAAAGCAGCACCCCGGGGTGCGTCCCCAGTACGTGGCGGCGGTGGACCCGGAAACGCTTGCGCCGGTGGAGCACATCAAAAGCCGCGTGCTTTTGGCTGTGGCCGCCTTCGTGGGAAGCACGCGGCTCATTGACAACCTCTTGGTGGAGGTGGCCCAATGATGCTACGGCCCTTTTTGCGAGCCAAGATCCACCGGGCCCAGGTGACCCGCTCCGAGCTGCACTACGTGGGCTCCATTACCGTGGACGCTGAGCTTCTGGCAGCTGCGGACATGCTGCCCCTGGAAGAGGTGGAGGTTTACAACATTACCCGCGGCACGCGCTTTTCCACCTACTGCATCCCCGGCAAGCCAGGCAGCGGCGAAATCGGCATCAACGGCGCAGCTGCGCATCTTGCCCATGTGGGGGACTTGGTGATCATTTGCGCCTACTGCTTCTTGGACCGCGAGGAGCTCCCCCACCACCGCGCCCGGGTGGTGCTGGTGGACGAGGGCAACCGCGTGGGTCAGGTGCTGCTCAAGACCCCCTTTGACGAACCGGCTTAGAGGTACTTGAGCATTTCCTTAGCGAGGCCGGCGTCCTTGTAATCGGGAGCCACCTCCAAAAGGTGCGTTAAAAGCTCCTTGGCCTTGGCGTTGTTGCCCGCCCGTACGTACAGCATGGCCAACTCGTAAAGCGCCGGCGGGTAGTCGGGGTTGACGCTCAAAGCTTGCTCCAAGAGCGGTTTGGCCTTGTCGTCTTCGCCCTTGTTGATGAACTCTGCCGCTTCCGAAAACAGCACCGCCGGGTCGGTGGGGTTGGCCTTCTTGTAAGCCGCCATGTACTGCTCGTAAAGCGCCTTGTCGCCTTTGGCCAGCGCGGCGTTGGCGGCTAGGGCCAAGCACGGGGCAAAGTTGGCTTTGGCCGCCAAGCATTTCTCCGCGGCAGAAAGCGCATCGGCGGGCTTGCCGGCCTCCAAATCGGCATCCCCCAACGCCAACCAGGCCAGGTAGAGATCGGGCTTTTTAGCCACAGCTTCGGCAAATTTGGCGCGGGCTTCAGGCTTTTTGCCCGCTTCCCAGAGGTCGCGGCCTTCCCGCAGCTCGCGCAGCCCCGGTTCCTCGGCTTCCACTGCCGCCTCTTGCATGCTCTTAAGCGTGAAGTTGAGCTCCAGGGTTTGACCACCGATGAGCGGCTTGTTGAGCTGCTCGATGGCCTGATACCCCGGCGCTTCCACGTGGAAGAGGTACTCCTTGGTGGCGTCCACGATCACCAGCGAGTACTTCCCCTTGCTATCGGTGGTGAGCTCCTTACGGAAGCTGCCCATGGCCGGACAGGTGATGATGATCTTGGCGCCAGCGATGGGGTTCCCCTTCACGTCGGTCACGACCCCTTTGACGTGCCCTTGCGCTTGCGCGAACAAGGACACAGGCCAAGCCAGTACAAACGCCGCAAGGAAAAGGCGCTTTCCCATTGCTACCTCCCAGGGGGCATCCCCCCGTCACAGTGTATGCCGGAGAACGCCCGGGGGCAAGGTTGGGAAGGCGGGAAGCGGTTTTTTAAGAACGCCTCGCCTGGTTTGGGGTTGTTTCCTGGCAAGCGTTCACGGGGCTGGCTGGTGCGATGGCGGCTAATGGCGGAAGCGGCGGAGGGTTTCGGCCATTTCTTCAAGGCGCGTCTGGCAAAGGCCGAACACCGTGCCTTCCGGGTAGCGGCCGGCTTCGTCCCGCTTTCCCGCGGGCACGCCGGTGAGCAGCTCCAGCCCTTCGCTGACGTGGGAAACCGCATACACGTGGAAACAGCCAGCGCGCACGGCATCCACCACCTCGGGGGAAAGGTGGAGGTCCGGGACGTTGGCCTGGGGGATGATGACCCCCTGGCTTCCCGAAAGCCCCCGGGCTTTGCAGAGCGCAAAAAAACCCTCGATTTTCTGGTTCACCCCGCCGATGGCTTGCACGTTGCCGTGCTGGTCCACGGAACCGGTCACCGCCAGGTCCTGGCGCAAAGGCAGGCCGGACAGGGCGGAGAGGATGGCGTACACCTCAGCGGAGGAGGCGCTGTCCCCTTCCACGCCGCCGTAGGATTGCTCGAAGGCAATGGAAGCCTGCATGGAAAGCGGCACGGAAAGCGCAAAGGTGCCGCGCAAAAAGCCCGTGAGGATCAGCACGCCTTTGTCGTGGGTGCGGCCGGAAAGCCGCGCCTCCCGCTCGATATTCACCACCCCTTCGGTGCCCAGCGAAACCCTGGCCGTCACCCGCCCCGGCAAACCAAAGGCAAAGTAGCCCAGGTCGTACACCGCCAAACCGTTCACCTGCCCCACCGCCTGCCCTTCGGTTTGCACCACCAGCAGGTGATCCACCATGAACTGCAACAGCTTTTCTTCGGGCAGGGAAAAGCGGGCGCGCCGGGCGGCGACAGCGGCGGCAATGTGCGGCGCGCTCACCACGCTGGCGCCTTCTTTTTTGGCCATGAAGCCGGCTTCCCGCAACACGTCGGCTACGTCGGAAAAGCGGGCGGTAAGCCTTCGGCGGGGTCCCCCCAGGCGGACCCCTTCCTCCACCAACGCCTTCATGCCCTCCCGGTCCAAGGGGGGGAGCTTTTCTTCCTCCACGATTTTGGCCATGACGCTGAGGAAGTCGTGCACTTCTTTCTTGCCCAGGGGGATGTCGCGGTCGAAGTCGGCTAAAACCTTGAAGATCTTGCCAAACTCCTCATCCACCTCGTAAAGGGCATCGAAGAGCGCGCGATCCCCCAGCATCACCACCTTCACCCGCAGGTCAATGGGTTCCGGTTGCAGGGTTTGCCCGGAAAGCGCAAAGAGCGTTTCCCGGGGGCGGATGACCACCTGCTGGTGCCGTAAGGCCCGCTTCAAAACCGGCCAGGCCCCCGGCTCGGAAAGCACATCCAACGCGTTGAGGACCAGAAACCCGCCGTTGGCGCGGGCCAAAGATCCGGCGCGGATGCGGGTGTGATCGGAGGTGGCGCGGGCGCCGTCCATGAGGCGAGCCTCCACCGTACCCAGGAGGTTGGGCACCGAAGGGTCGGTTTCCACCACCACCGGACGGCCCTGGGTCTGGCTGTTGTCCACCACCAGGTTGACCGCGTAGCGCACCAGCGTTTCTTCGGAAGGCTCTGCTTCCAGGAAGGCCTGCAGGTTGGCCAGCAGATCCTCACCGGCTTGCTGCAGGTAGGGCTCCACCCGCGGGTCACCCACGGCCCTGGCAATGGCCGCCAAGCCCTGCTGGAGGCGCGGCTGAACGATGGCCCGGCGCAGCTCCACTGCCTTTTCCTGGATCTCGGCACCAATGGCCACCACCTGGTTCACCACCTGCTGCAGTTCGGCGGTAAGCCTCTGGTGCGTCTCGCTGAGGCGCTGGAGCTCGCCCTCGGGAAACTTCCCTTCCCCGGCAAGACGCAACAGCTTTTCCATGGAAACCGGCCGGCCCTCCACCACCGCCAGGATTTCCGGATGGGTGACGGTGCCCGCCTGCACCTGCACCAGCGTAAAGCCCGCCTCTTGCACTTCCGCTTCAAACTCCCGCAGGAGCTGGGCTTGTTTTTGCTGGAGGTCCTCGATGCGGTCCTCCAGGAGCTTCTGCACTTCAGGGCTGGTGAGAAGGGCGGGAAGCCACCTTCCCAGCTCGCGGACCAGCGCGGCCATGCGCTCCCGCAGCACGCTGCCGGCCCCCGCCCGCAAGCGCAAAAGCTGCGGGCGCTCGGGAGCTTGAAAGTTGAAAACGTAAGCGAGGTCATCGGGCGGCGGGCCCCCCCGGGAGAGCTTCCGGAGGTGGAGCTCCACGGCGGTCATCTTGCCGGTGCCCACCAAACCGGTGACGAACACGTTAAAGCCCGGGGAGTCAATGCCCAAACCAAACTCCAGCGCGCTCACCCCCCGTTCTTGCCCGACGATGCCCGTGGCTTTGGGGATGTCGTAGGATGAATCCCCGGGGATCCACCCGTCAGGGCAGAAGAAGCGCAACTGCTCGGGTTGGAGCTCCTGGGCCATGGTTAAACCTATCCTACCATCACCGACTCCTCGGCCAGCTCAGGTTCCGGCTGGGGTGTGCGACCCAGGAGGGCCACCGAAAGCGTCAGCGGGCCCACCCGGCCCACGTACATCATGGCAATCAAAACCAGCCAGCTCCCGGGTTTCAGCGAGGGGGTTATACCGGTGGAAAGGCCCACGGTGCCAAAGGCCGAAACCACATCAAAGGCTTCCCGCAGGAACGTGGACTGCGAGGCCAGGCCCCCGCTGCTCCCGTGCTCCATCAAGCTCACCGCCATGAAGCCGGTCACCACCGCGGCGGCGGCGAGCAGCGTGAGGGTCACCGCCGCGCCCAGGGTGTCGGCGGAAAAACGCCGCCCCATGGCGGTTACCTTGCGGTGGGAGCGCACCCGTGCGGCAATGAGCGCCAAAAGCACCGCTGCTGTAGTGGTTTTGATGCCGCCGCCGGTGGATCCCGGGCTGGCGCCAATGAACATGAGGGCCATGGTGAAGATCAGGGTGGCGGGTGTGAGGCTCCCGTAGTCCACGTTGGCAAAGCCGGCGGTGCGCGGGGTAATGCCCGAAAGCCAGCAGGCCCACAGCTTCTCGTTCCACGGCAGAGGGGCCAGGGCGTTTTTCCATTCCAGAAGCGCAAAGCCCAGCCATCCTAAAAGCAGCAAAACCCCGGTGGCGGCCAACACCAAACGGCTGTGCAGGGAAATGGGGCGGCGTTTGTCCGAACGCCACCGTTCAAAAACCTCGGCCACCGGGAAAAAGCCCACCCCGCCAAAGATAATGAGCAGCCCCACCGTGAGGTTTACCAGCGCGTTGCCCCGCCAGAGGATCAGGGAATCGGGGTGCAAGCCGAAGCCGGCGTTGCAAAAGGCGCTCACCGCGTGAAAAAAGCCCCAGGCCAAAGCGGTAGCTCCTTTTTCCGGCCAGAAGGCGGCGGCCAAGAGCAGCCCTCCCACGGTTTCCACCACCACCGTGGCCCCCATGACCGTGCGCAAAAGCGGCCAAAAGTCCTCCCAGGGCTCGGAGGAAAAGGAGCTCATCACCATCTGGCGGCCAAAAAGCGAAAGCCTGCCCCCCAGGAGCAAGGCAAAGAAAAGCCCGAAGGTCATGACCCCCAGGCCACCGATTTGTATAAGCAAAAGGATCACCACCTGGCCTGCCACCGTAAAGTCGCCGGGGGGCCGAACCGAAAGGCCGGTGACGCAGGTGGCGGAAGTGGCGGTGAACAGGGCCTCCACGAAGCTGAGCTTTTTGCCAGGCACGGCCGCCCAGCTTTGGGAAAGCAAAACGCTCCCCAGCAAAATCGTCACGGCAAAAGACGCCGCCATCACCTGGGCGGGGTTAGCTCTTTTCAGCTTCATGGCCACTCCGCAGAACCGGAAGGAGCAAGATCGCGGCAAGGCATGTCAGGGAAACCCCCAGCACCGTCATCCACCCCACGCTGCGCAAGCCCGGGTAGTGGCTGGTGATGAGCGAACCGAAGCCCACGATGGTGGTGAGGGCCGCCAAAACCACAGCGCGGGTGGTGCCCGCCGCGCCCGCCGGGTCTTCCCGCAAGCGGTGCACCAGGTGGATCCCGTAGTCCGAGCCAATGCCCAGCACCATGGTGGTCACAAACACGTTCAGCGGGTTGAGGGAAAGCCCCAGGATGGCGGCAAGCCCAAAGGCCGCTGAAAGCCCCGCGCCCACCGGCAGCAGGCAGAGCCACACATCACCCCACCTCTTGAGCTGCGCAAACAAAAGCACTAAAACCGCCAGAAGGCCCAGGGCTGTAGCCCACAGGGCGTCTTGCCGCACGACCTGCCGCAGGTGCTGGGCCAACACGTTTACCCCTACCAACGAAGCCCCCGGCGTGGCCTTCACCAGCTCGCTAAGCTCGGGTGGGGCTTCCCTCCGCCACATGCCCGGCGGGGCATACACGGTGATGGCGGTGCTGACGAAGCCATCCCCGTGGAAAAGCTGCCGCTGGATGAGGGTTTCCAGGGGTGTCCCCCGCCACATCTCGTAGCTCACCGGTGCTTGTGGCGAAAGCATTTTGCGGGTGAGCTCCAAACCCGGGGCAAAGGCTTCGGCCACCAAGCCTTCCCCATCCAAAGCCTTTCGGAGGCTGCTGACCACCTTTTCCGGATCCCACCCCTGCTGGGCCAGCCAGGCTAAGGTTTCCCTTTGGGAGGCAAGGGGCGGCACCCAGGTGGCCACCGATTCCACCCGGGCAATCACCCCCCGTTTTTCCAGGCCTTTCAGCTTTTGCACGAAATCCTGGGTTTTCTGCAGGAGCGAAAGCTCGTCTTTGGCCTCCAGCCGCACCACCATGGCGTTAAACCCCTGGCCAAAGGCCGCCGCCACCTCTTCCTGCACCGCCACGCCGCGGTTGGAAGGGGAGCGCATGTGACGCACGTCATCGTCAAACTGCAGCCCCAGGGCTCCAAAAGCCGAAACCAGAACCACTACCACCGTGCCCCCCAGGATCCAGGAACGGTGGCTTTTAGCCCAGGCCAAAAGCCTTTCCACCGGAAGCCAGGGCACCGGCGGCGAAACCGGCTGGGGGCGACGGCGCAAGCTGGTCAAGGCGGGGACCAGGAACAGCGCGGAAAACGCCAAAAAAAGAATGCCCGTGCCGGTGAGCAGCCCCAACTCCTTGAGGCCCACAAAGCGGGTCACCAAAAACGCGTAAAACGTGGCCCAGGTGGTGAGGGCGCCCAGGAAGATGGCCGGTCCCGCTTCCACAGCGCAGGCGTCCCAGGCGTCGGGCAGATCCAGGCCCTGGGAGCGAGCCTCGCAGTAGCGGGAGTAAAGCACGATGGAAAAGTCAATGCCCAAGCCAATCAAAAGCGCCGAAAAGCCGGCAGCAGCAGACGAAAGCACGGGGCGGGCCAGGCCGGCGAAGGCAAAGGTCAGGGCCAAACCCGCCAAAAGCGGCGCGGAAATGACGGTAACCGCCTGCCAGCGGCGAAACGCCAAAAACAAAAGCAAGCTCACGCCCAAAAAGGAGGTCAGGGAGTTGAAGATGGCGTCGCTGCGGATGAGGGAGGCATCCTCCAGGGCGATGCGGTGCCCACCCCCAAACTCCACCGCGGGAACCTGCCCTTCCTCCACCTCCCACTCCTGGGCCACCTGACTTCGCGCCGCCGCCACCCTCTTTTCCAGGTCTGCAAACAGCTTTTGATCGAAGGCGATGTCCTGGGCCGGTGCAGTGGGGTGGGCGAGGATCACCAAAAGCGAGTGATCACTGGCCAGGAAGTACCCGGAGGCGGTATCCACGCTCAAAGACTCGGGGGAGCTCCCCAAATGACGCAAGAGCAGCGGAAGAACCCCCAAAAGATCGCGGGTTAAAAGCTCCTTCGTGACCATCGCCTGGGGGGTGTCCAGCGCCTGCCGGATTTCCCTGGCCCGCTGGGCCAAACCTTGAGGGGAAAGGCGGGCCGCCAGCTCGGCTTTGCCCTCCTCGTCGAGGAACAAAAGCGCGTGAGCTAAAACCGCATCCGCCAGCCGCAACGGGTCCTGCAGCCGGGCCTCCACCCGGGAAAGGTAGGGGCTCTTTTGCAGTTCCTCTTCCAGGGCGTCGGCTAAGGCAAAGGCCATCTCCAGGTTTTCCCCTCGGGGGATGCGCACCACAACCAGCAAAGTGTCGGCGGCGCCAAATTCCTCCAGGACCGTCCGGAACTCGGCCACCAGCGGGTCTTTTTTCGGCAGCATGTTGAGCACGTCGCTGTCGAAATGGATGCGGGTGCCAAGGAGGACTCCCGCGACCACCAGACCGAGGGCCACCGCCAGAACGGTCTTGGGGGCGCGCAAGCCAGCTCGCGCGCAAAAAACCGCCAAGGCCGAGGATGCCCTCACCGCTCGTTCCCCACCACCTTGGGCCAAAAGGAGCCGAGATAGCTCACCAGCGAAGCCACGGTCATGAAGAGCGCCACCCACAGCGCCACCCGGGAAAGGTGGGACCAGCGCCCCAGCTGGTGGCTGACGATGGACAGCGAAACCGCCACAATTTGCGAAAGCGTCTTGAGCTTGCCCCACCAGTTGGCGGGGATTACGACCCCCTGATCCTGGGCCACGTGCCGCAACCCGGAAACCGCAAACTCCCGCCCCACAATCACCACCACCATCCACGCCGGGGCCAGATTCAGCTCCACCAGGGAGATGAACGCCGCGGACATGAGCAGCTTGTCGGCCACAGGGTCGAGGAAGATGCCAGTTTTGGTGACGGCGCCCAGCTTGCGGGCCAGGATGCCGTCAAAGAGGTCGGTGAGCGCTGCCAGGAGGAAGATGCCTAGCCCCCAAAACTCGGAGCCCTCAAAGCGCGTGAGCAGCACCACCACCAGAAGCGGCACCAAAGCGATGCGAAAAAAGGTCAGCGCGTTGGGCAAGTTCCACATGGCCTGCCGATTGTAGCGGAAAAAACTTTGGCCTCGCCGGCCAGAAAGTCCCAACGTTCTCATGGTGAGGCGGCGCCTGTGGCAGGGTGAAGGAGAGACTGCCAAACGGGGCGGCTTACGGCGTGTAAAAGGTTTCCACCCCGTTGCGGCTTGTCCGCACCACCAGCCCCTGGCGTTCCAGCTCCAAGAGGTGGCCGTAGAGGTCGGAGTAAGCCAGGAACAAGCTGAGGCCGCGGGCCTTGGGGTACATGGCGGTGAGGATGGTGGCCAGGGTTTGCGGCTGGGCTGAAAGGTGCCGGAGGATCGTTTGCGACCTCTGTTCCTGTTTGGCCAGGGTTTCCCGGGCCAGCGCTGCTACCTCCAGGATGGCGGGCCCGTGGGCCGGAAGCAGAGCCCGGGGGGGTGAGCTGGCAAGCTTCTGCAGCGTGCTGCGGTACACCGAAAGTGCCGGAAAAGGGTGGGAGGGGTTTTGGGGGTCGGGCTCCAGCACCGCGTTGGGGACGATGCCGGACAAAAGCACATCGCCGGAGAGCCAAACCCCTTCCTCGGGGAGCTCAAAGGCCACATGCCCCGGCGAGTGCCCGGGGACGTGGTGGACCCGCAGGGGGCCATGCTGGGAGGGGATTTCCTGGCCATCCGCCAGCGGCGAAAAACGCTTCAGCGGCTTGCTGGTGCGATCCAAAGCCCAGAGCCCCACCATCATCAGCATGCGGTTGGGGAAACTCACCCCCAACCGGTACAGCACGCGGCTCAAGTTGGCGAAGTGCCGGCGGAGCCCCAGGTTGTTGCGATCCGCGGGGTGAGCCAAGACCTTAGCGCCGAAGGCTTGCAGCCTGCGCGCCAAACCCATGTGGTCGTGGTGGCCATGGGTAATCAGCACCCGCCGCACGTCTTGCGGGGCTACGCCGTACGCAGCGAGCCCCGCCTTCAACGCCCGCCACGCCGCCCCGGTGGCGGGGCCGGTGTCCACCAAGGTAAGGGGGTCTCCGGGCAGGAGGTAAACCCACACCGGCCCCACCGGGTACGGGGTGGGCAGCAGGATGGGGTAAACGGGACGGGCAAGCTGGCCTGCAAACGCAGGCACCTCTTCAAGCTTCACCGGCAATGGCCCCTACCGCTCGCTCCCGCCTTCACCCTCGCTGTACATGGCGTCCACCAGGTGCCCGTAGCGCTGGAGGATCACCCGGCGCTTGACCTTGAGGGTGGGGGTGAGCTCGCCACCGTCCATGGTGAATGGCTCGGGCAACAGGCGGAACTTCTTGATGGTTTCAAAGCGCGCCAAACCGCTGTTCACCTGGTCCACGATGCCCTGGTAAAGCTCCAGCACGGCGGGGTGGTTGATGAGCGCCTCGCGGTTGTCGGTGGGGATGCCCTTGGCCTGGGCCCAGTGGGTGAGCTCTTCGAAGTTGGGGACAATCAGCGCCACCACGTACGGCTTGCGATCGCCAAAGAGCACCGCGTTTTCCACAAACTTGGAGGTCTTGAGCTGGTTTTCGATGGGTTGCGGGGCAATGTTCTTGCCGCCGGCGGTCACCAGGATGTCCTTCTTGCGGTCGGTGATCCGCAGGTAGCCTTCCTCGTCCAGCTCGCCGATGTCGCCGGTGTGGAACCACCCTTCGGGGTCAATGGCTTCCCGGGTGGCTTCCGGTTTGTTCCAGTATCCCTTCATCACGTGTCTGCCGCGGGTGAGGATTTCCCCGTCGGCGGCAATCTTCACCTCCACGCCGGGAATGGGCGGCCCCACGGTGCCGAGCTTTGCCTTCCTGGTGGTGTTCACCGTAATCACCGGCGAGGTTTCGGTAAGGCCGTAGCCTTCCAGGACGTAAATGCCCACAGCGTGCAGGAACTCGCCAACGTAAACGGGAAGCGGAGCACCCCCGGAAATGGAAAACCGCAGCCTGCCGCCGAAGGCGTTGCGGATCCTCTTGTACACCAGGGCATCGAACAGGCGGTACTTCAAGCCCTTCTTCCCGGTGCGGAAGGCCCGCAAGGCTTCCTCGATGGCAGCCTGGAAGATCTTTTGTTTCAAGGGCGAGCCGTGAGCCCCTTCGGCCATGATGCGGTCGTACACCTTTTCGTAAAAGCGCGGCACGGCGGTAAACAGGTGCGGACGGATACGGCGCAGAGCCTCGCCGGCTTCCAGGATGCCGCAGTAGGCGATGGTGGCGCCTTTGTAGAAGAGGATATAGTCCACCAGGCGCTCCAGGACGTGGGACAGGGGGAGAAAGCTCAAGGCCACCTCGGAGTGCGGCGGCCAGTCCTGCACGGAAGCGGAGGAAACCGCGTTAAACACGAAGTTGTCGTGGGTGAGCATGGCCCCCTTGGGTTCGCCGGTGGTTCCCGAGGTGTAAATGATCGTGGCCAAATCTTGCGGGCTCACCCGCGGCACCATGGACTCCAGGATTTCCGGCGCTTTTTCCTCGCTGACCGGCGCGCAAACGTCGGACCAGGACCGCACCCCCTGGGGAGGTTGTCCTTCCATGAGCACCACGTGGGCCAGGTCAGGGCAACTGCCTTTGGCCTCCAGAACCTTGGCCAAAAGCTCGGGGTTTTCAGCGATGCAAACCTTGGCCCCGGAGTCCTTCATGATGTGGGCGATTTGCGGTGCCAGAAGCGTGGTGTAAATGGGCACGTTCACGGCCCCCAGGTGGTGGAGGGCGAAGTCCACCACGTGCCATTCGGGGCGGTTGCCGGAAATGAGGGCCACGCGATCGCCCTTCTTCACGCCCAGCTTTTCTAAGCCCAGCGCCAGGCTTGCCACCAAGCGGCTGACCTCCCGGGCGGGGAGCCGCCGGTCGGCCCCTCCGCGGGCATCAATCAACGCTGGCTCGGGCGTAGCCTGTCGCCAATTCCTAAAAACCTCCGATAACGTGGTTGGTGCACTCATGGTTCCCCCCTTTTCCCATGGGCCTCGTTGCTTTCGCTGCCGCAAAGGCCGTAGAAGAGCACCTCCAACAACGGCGCCAGCTGTTCCTTGAGACCTGACGGCTTCTGTGACAGTACCCAGGCGGTCACCAGCTCGTCCACGGCCCCAAAGATCACCCGGGCTGCCACCTTGGGATCCAGCTCCCGGCGGAACACTCCTTGGGAAACGCCGCTGGCTACGATTTCCTGCAGCAGCTGCAGGTACTGCGACACCTGTCCCTTGGCGATTCGCCGTAAAAACTTGCGGGAGTGGCGAAGCTCAATTTGAAAGACCGTGGCAAGAGCGCGGTTGGCCTCCAGGCTCACCAGGTGGCGCTCCAAAACCGCGTGCAGCCTATGCCTGGGGTCGGCCAGGCGGGCGCAGTCGCGACGAGCCCGCTCCACAAAGGCCTGGGCGTGCTCTTCCAGCACCGCCGTGAGCAGGTCTTCCTTGCTGTCGAAGTAAAGGTAAAGGGTGCCGTCGGCCACCTGCGCGGCGGCAGCCACATCCCGCATGCGGGCGCCGAAATAGCCCTTCTCCGCAAACACCCGCACCGCCGCCGCCAGGATCGTCTTTCGCTTGGCTTCTTTCCCCTGCTCGCCCCTGGCCACGGCTCCCCCTGACTGAACCTTCATTCAGTCTCGAAGATAGGCTTTACTTTGTCAAGGGGTCAAGCTCGCGGCCGCTTTCAGTCGTACTGCGGGAGCTCTTCCAGCGCGTCGGGGGTTTGAAAGGCGCCGGTGGCCATCTCCACCACCCAACGGTGAAAGTTTTCCTCTGCACCGGTGACCGAAAACTCGAGGATTTCCGGCAGCTCGTAGGAATGCAGCTCGCGGATGGCCTCGGCCACTTGCTGGAAAAGCGCGGAGCGGGTTTTGATGAGCAAAAGGTACTCGCTATCCGAGCACACCTTGCCCTTCCACCGGTAAATGGAGCGCAAACACGGCACGATGTTCACGCAGGTGGCCAACCCCCTATGGACGAGCTCTTCCGAAATTTCCACCGCTTGCGTTTCGGTCCCCACCGAGGTTACGATGAGGCTGATCGGCTCCAGTTCCGCCATAGGTCAACCTTAAAACTTTGGCGGGGGCTCGTCAAGGAGCCGACGGGGACCTATATTGGTTATAGACCGCGAACACGGGGGCGTACCGGGTTCGACGGGGGACAACTGGGCTGGCGGCAGCGTGTCGTGGTCCGTCGCCACGTAAAACAGGCGGAAACACACAGCTGCCAACGCTGAACTCGCTCTGGCTGCTTAATTGACAGCCACGCCGACACCAAGGGGTCGCGGCCCGAGACCCGGTGAAGGCGTCGCGTAACGGGCTAGGGTTTCCGGGGTGCTTGGGACCGGAAGCCGACACCCACGCAAGCTGGCTCCGCCGGTAGGGCGCTTGCTCCCGGCCAGCGGGGCGAGAGAACAAAGCAAGCTGCACACGGAGACACCGCCGGCACAGGTCCTTCGGACGGGGGTTCGATTCCCCCCGCCTCCACCATTCTTTTTTCCCCCAGGCAAAATGTTGCTAGGCTTTTCCGGCGGGAGGGTAACTATGAGCCGGACGCAGGTGGTGGTGTTGGGGGCGGGGAGGGTGGGGCGGGCGATGGCCTGGGATTTGGCCCGGGATTTTGCGGTGACCGCGGTGGATGTCTCGGAAAGCAACCTCCACTGGTTAGCCCAGCGCCACGTCGCGACGGTGAAGGCTGATGTCACCAATGCCGGGGAGCTGGCCCGGGTGGTGCGGGAGGCCTCGTGGGTGGTGAACGCGGTGCCGGGCTTTTTGGGGTACCGGGTGCTCTCCGAGCTTGTGGCCTTGGGCAAGAACGTGGTGGACATTTCCTTCATGCCCGAAGACCCGCGGGCTTTGGATGGGGAAGCCAAGGCCAAAGGGCTTTTGGTGGCGGTGGACTGCGGGGTGGCGCCGGGGCTTTCCCACCTGGTGCTGGGCTATTGGTATGCCCGAGCTGCGAAGCTCGAGCGCTTTACCTGCTACGTGGGCGGTTTGCCCAGGGAACGGGTGCTGCCCTGGGAGTACAAGGCCCCCTTCTCGCCGGTGGACGTGCTAGAGGAGTACACGCGGCCAGCTCGGTTGCGCCGGAACGGTGCCGTCGTGACGCTCCCGGCCATGGCTGAGCCGGAGCTTGTTTACATCCCGGAGGTGGGCACGCTGGAGGCCTTCCTCACCGACGGCATGCGCACGGCCCTGGAAACCATCCCAATTCCCCACATGGAGGAAAAAACCCTGCGCTACCCGGGCTACCGGGAGAAGATCCTGCTGCTTAAGGCCTCGGGGCTTTTGGACGGGGAGCCGGTGGAGGTTTCAGGGGTGGAGGTTTCGCCGCTTTCGGTGACGGCCAAGGCGTTGGCCAAAGCGTGGCAGTTTGCGGAAAACGAAGCGGACCTCACGGTCATGGTGCTCAAAGCCGAGGGGTTTTTTGCTGGAGAACGGCAGGAGCGGTCGCTTTTCCTTTACGACAGCTTCGATCCCGCCACCGGCCTTTCATCCATGGCCCGCTCCACCGGCTTCACCGCCACGGCGGTGCTCCGGGCCCTGGTGGCCGGTTACCACCGCGAGCCGGGGGTGCTGGTGCCCGAGGTTTTGGGGCAAAACCCGGATCTCACCCGCTTTGTGGTTTCCTCGCTGCGGGAGCGAGGGCTTGCCATCCGTGCGGAGGATTTATGACGCGCTCGCCTTGGGTTCGGTTGGCTTTGGCGCTTCTGGCGCTTACCGTTTTGGCCCTGGGGGCGTTGCGATCGGCGCGGGTGTGGGCCGAAAGGCAGTTTGAAAAGGAGCTGGGGAGCCTGGAGCCGGCCGCCTACACCCGACCGGCGGTGAAAACCGACGATAACGCCGCCCGCTACTTTCTGGCCGCCGTGGGCAAGCTGCGGGTGGAGGAAGAGGAAGCCAAGCTCCTGGCAGCTTGGGCTCTTCACCCCGAGGATCCAGCGGACGGGCGCCTGTCCGCTCTTGTGGCCAAAAACGAGCCGGCGTTGCGCCTGGCCAAACAGGGGGCCGGGCTTTTTTCCAGCTTTTACGGTTTGGACTACGCCAGCGGCTTTCACGCCGCGCTTCCCGATCTCCCGCAGCTGGTTACCCTGGGGCGGCTTTTGGGCTTGGAGGCACGCCTTGCTCGGGAACGGGGGGAAGCGGGGCGAATGGCCTCCGCCCTTTCGGCGCTGGCAAGCCTTTCGGCGAGCTTGGAGTCCGAGCCGGGGATCACGGTGTTCCATGGGGGGGTGAGCCTGGAGCGCCTGCAGCTTGCCGAGCTGGCCCTGGCTCTGGAGGATCCCCGCCTGCCCACCGCAAGGCTTGCGCAGCTGAGGGATGCCTTTTCACCGGTAGCGCTGGAGGAGGTGTTTCGCCGGGTGGTGGGTTTGGAAGAGGCTTCGCTGCGCCAGGAGGTTCCGGAGAAAACCGGGCTCGCCACCTTTGGGGCGGCGGATTTCTGGCGTTTTTCCGGCGCACAAAAGGCGCGTAGGCTCGCGGCTCTGGGGGCACAAGCGTGCGCCCGGTGGGCGGCGGACACCCGTTGGGAGGAGCTCGGCAACCACGAAGCCCGGCTGCTTTTGGTTTTGGCGCAGGCGCAAGGGGTGCGGGCCTCGCGCCTGTTGCTGCAAGCCGCCACGCTTTGCCTTCGCCACTCCGGGGAACACGGCAGCCTCCCGGCTTCTTTGGGGTTTTTCCCGGAAGCGCTGCGCGAAAACCCGTTTACCGGTAAGCCGCTGGCTTACGATGCCAGCACCGGGAGCCTGGCGGTGCCCGATGGGGTTAAGCTGTGGAGCACGCTTCGCCTGCCCGCCCCCCCGCCGCCGTTTACGGTTCGGTTGCCTTTGGGGGCGGAAAAACCCGCACGCCGGTCTCGCGAATAGCCTTCTGGAGGCTTTCCGGCAAGCTGTGCCAGTCCACCAGGTCCACGGTGAAGGGCAGGGTGGAGTCCGAAAAAGCCTGGGACAGGCGGGCCAAAAGGGTGAGCGGCACGGGTTCTGGAGCTTTCAGCACCAAGTCCAGGTCGGAAAAACGCTGGGCCTTGCCTGTGACCCGGGAGCCAAAGGCCCACACCTCGTACCCTGCCGGCAAATCCGCAAGAAGCGAGCGAACCGGCTGCAGGTGGCGGGGCTCGAGGTCAAGCACCTCGCTACTCTTTGGGGAAGTGCTCCACCTTCACCTGGAGGTGGCCTGCCAGTTGATCCGCTTCCCGGGTTAAGGCGCGGGCAATCACCACCCTTTGGATCTGGTTGGTGCCCTCGTAAATTTGCGTGATCTTGGCGTCGCGCATGTACTTCTCGATGGGATAGTCGCGGCAGTAGCCGTAACCCCCGAAGAGCTGCACGGCATCGGTGGTGACCCGCATGGCGGTGTCGGTGGCCATTACCTTGGCCATGGCGGCCAGCTTAGAGACGTTGGGCAAACCCGCATCAATGGCCCGGGCCGCGGTGTACACGAGCTGCCGGGCCGCTTCAATTTGAATGGCCATGTCCGCCAGCATGAACTGAATGGCCTGGAACGACATCACCGATTGGCCAAACTGCTGGCGCTCGGAGGTGTAGCGGATGGCCCACTCCAGAGCCCCCTGGGCCAACCCCACCGCTTGCGCCGCCACCCCGGGACGGGCGCGGTCCAGGGTCATCATGGCGTTGGCAAAGCCGGTGCCTTCCTTGCCACCGAGCAGGTTCTCGGCGGGGACCCGGCAATTGTTGAAGTGCAGCTCGTGCACCGGCACGCAGCGGATGCCCATGGTGTCTTCCCGCTTGCCGATTTCAAACCCTGGCGTGCCCTTTTCCACGATGAAGGCAGAAATGCCGCGGGTTCCCCGGCTGCGGTCGGTGGCGGCGTACACGGTGTAAAGGGAGGCCACGCCACCGTTGGTGTTCCACTTCTTTTCGCCGTTAATCACGTAGCTGTCGCCGTCCTTCTGGGCGGTGGCAATGAGGGAACCGGCATCGGAGCCAGACCACTTTTCGGAAAGCCCGAAGGCAATGAGCTTTTCCCCCTTGGCCACGGCGGGGAGGTACTTTTGCTTTTGCTCCTCGGTGCCCCCCAGCACGATGGGGAAGCTTCCCAGGGCGTTCACCGCGTAGGCCACACCAATGCCGCCACAGGCCCGGGAGAGCTCTTCCACCACCACGCACATGTCCAGCACACCGGCGCCGTGCCCTCCGTACTCTTTGGGGATCCAGATGCCCATGAGGTCGTAGTCCTTGAGGGCCTGGATCACGCTCCAGGGGTATTCGCCGGTGCGATCCAGCTCTGCGGCCACCGGACGGGCGTACTTTTCCGCCACTTCCCGGGCTCGGGCCTTGTATTCCTGGGTGCGAGGGGGGAGAAGTTCGGTCATGGCAAGCCTCCTTTCGCAAACGGGTGCCATTGTAACAGAAGGGTTTCACGTGGAACGTGGCAAAATGCGCCGTGTTTTCATCGCGGGTTCCCTCGCTTGTGCCCAACCGCTGGTCGCAGATGCTTTCGGCCTTTCCCCCCCGCGTGGACCTCACGGTTTCCAACCCCACCCTGGTGGGTTTGCCCTACCCTCCCGACCTTTTAGCGCCTCTGGCTGACCCCCGGGGGATGGCCTACCACCCCGCGTCGGCGGGGCTTTCCTCGGCCCGGGAGGCGGTGGCCCAGCTTTACCGCGCCCAGGGCCTGCCGGTGTCCCCGGAGCAGATTTTGCTTACCGCTTCCACTTCCGAAAGCTACAGCTTGCTGGCCAAGCTCCTGTGCGAGCCCGGCGAGGGCTTTTTGGTGCCCCAACCTTCCTACCCGCTTTTCGAGCACCTGCTGCGGGCGGAAAGCTGCCAGACGTTTTTTTACCCGCTTCCCGAGGAGACCGGGTTTCGCCTGGATGCCGCCCGCATTCCCCTCCGGGAAGGGGTCAAAGCGGTGGTGGTGGTGCAGCCCAACAACCCCACGGGAACGGTGGTTCCGCCCGGCGAACGGGAAGCGCTTGTGGCGCTGTGCCGGCAACGGGGGTGGGCTCTGGTGGCGGACGAGGTGTTCTGGGAGTTTCCCTTAAGCGAAAGCCCGAGGCAAAGCTTTGCCGGCAACCCCCATTGCCTGACCTTTGTGCTGGGGGGGCTTTCCAAGCTCGTAGGCTTGCCGCAGCTGAAGGTGGGCTGGATGGTGGTTTCAGGGCCGGAAGAGCTGGCAGGGGAGGCCTTCTCGAGGCTTGAGTTTCTGGCCGACACCTACCTTTCGGTGGCCACCCCCACCCAGGAGGCTCTTCCGGAAATCCTGTCCCGGGGGCTTGCGGTCCGCCAGGGCATTGGCGAGCGCGTGAAAGCCAACCTTCAGCTTTTAAAGCAGGAGCTTGCCGCGTTTCCCTTCCTGCAGCTTCTGGAACCGGAAGGCGGCTGGAGCGCGGTGCTGCGCTTCCCCCGGGTGGTAAGCGAAGAGGATTTGGTGTGCGAGCTTTTGGAGAAAAGCGGCGTGGCCCTCTACCCCGGTTTCTTTTTTGATTTCCCCCACGAGGGGTTCCTGGTTGTGAGCCTCCTGGTCCCACCGGAGCATTTGGCCTTCGGCCTTACCGCCCTGGGCCGAACGCTGGAAGGAAAGCTTGCAAGCTGTGCGGAACCGGGAAGCTAAGCCCCCAATGCGCTTTGTGGTTAGGCGGTCTTTTGTGGCCTATCGACTATTGGTGTGGTTTGTCCCTAACGCCGCGGGCTCCGCAGCATCCAGCCGGTGCCAACCCTACGGTTTTGGCCGGGGCGTTTCCGCGCTCCCTGCCGAGGTCTGTAAGCCGAAACGTGCCTTTTTCTGCCGGTTTCGGTAACCTTTGGCCGTGGGAAGGTCGCAGACGCTGGTTAGAAAGCTTGCTGCTGGATTTATCTTTGCCGCTCCGCTGTTCGCTGGCAATGGGCCTTCAAAGGTGTCCTCTTCTTCCCGCGAAACCCTTCTTACTGTTTCCCCACCAAAACTAACCAAAGGCCCATGCGTGGTGTCGCCAGCAAAAAGCGGTATGGAGGCGGGGAAGGACAACGGGAGCGATGCGGTCCTAAAAGCCGCACAAGCAGGGGATTGGAGCCTTTGCAGGTGCCTACTGACCCACGGAGCAGAGGTTAGCGCCCGAGACGGGCTCGGCCGGTCAGCTTTACACTACGCCGCCGAGAAAGCCCCCCAGGAGGTCGTTGCGCTCTTATTGGCCAGGTCGAGCGACGTAAACGCTGCGGACAACGGTGGCGTGACCGCGCTGCACCTGGCGGCGGGGAACGGCAGGCGTGAAGTGGTTGAACTTTTGGTGGCCAGAGGAGCTAATGTAAACGCAAGAGATAGCAGCGGCTTGAGCGTCCTCCACCACGCGGCTTTTGGTGGAAGTGCTGAAATAACTGAGTTCTTGATCGATAAGGGCGCGGATGTGAATGCCAGTAACAACGCTGGCGTGACCGTCGTTCACGTGGCGGCTTGGAGTGGCCATCTACCAGTGGTGGAACTCTTAATAGCCAAAGGCGCCGATGCGCAGAGGAAAGCTAGAGATGGGAGGACGACGCTGCATTTTGCAGCCCTCAGTGGAAACCGAGAGGTGGTGGAGTTTCTCCTGGCCAAAGGCTTCGATGTGAACGCCCGCGATGAAGACGGCCAAACGGCGCTGCATTGCGCTTCTTTCCGCGGGAGCCGGGAGGTGGCGGCAGCTCTAATCGCCAGGGGTGCCGACGTTAACGAACGCACTCGACGAGGCGAAACGCCCCTGCAGATAGCCGCCGAGGAGGGCCACCGGGAGGTCGTGGAGTTTTTACTCGCCAACGGTGCCCAGGTAAACGCTGAGGACGATGCCGGCTTCACTGCTCTTCACAGCGCGGCCTACAGAGGCGAGCACCATGTGGTGGAAATATTGGTGGCACATGGAGCCGATGTTAACGCGAAGACTGCTGGCGGACGGACGGTCCTTCACCAGGCGGCCTATAGGGGAAGCCGGGAGATGGTGGAATTTTTGGTGGCCAGAGGCGCCGATTTGAACGCCAGGGACAACGATGGGCAGACGGTGCTTCACGAAGCTGCCTATGGGGGAAGCCGGGAAGTGGTTGAATTTTTGGTAGCCAGAGGCGCGGACGTTAATGCGAAAGACTCCAATGGGCGGAGCGTGCTTCACTCGGCGGTCCTTTCCGGAAAGCGTGACGTGGTAGATTTCTTGATTGCCAGAGGAGTCCAGGTGCAGACGAGGGATAAATGCGGCTGGACCGCCCTTCACGAAGCGGTTCGCAGTAGCAATCCCGAGATAACGAAGGTTCTGATTGCCAAAGGTCTAGATGTCAACGCACGGAATAATTCAGGTGTGACGGTCCTGCACGTGGCAGCCAGGCACGGACGTGGCGATGTAGTTGAGTTGCTGGTTCGTAAAGGCGCTTCTGTCAACGCAAAAGACACCGATGACTGCACCCCTCTTCACGCGGCAGCATTAGGTGGAAGTCTCGAGGTTGTCAAACTTCTGGTTACCAAAGGGGCGAAGGTGAACGCAACGAACAAAGAAGGCTGCACACCTCTGGATTTGGCTTGGAAGGAAGCCGTCGTCAGTTACCTCCGCCGGGTAGGTGGAAAGCCGGGCAGCTGCAGCGAGCGAGGTTGCAATGGGGGGGTGAAGAACTTAAGCAAGATGGGCCTCGAGTGCGCGTACTAGGCTCGAGGTGCCATTCCGTTGCCGGTGGAGAGGGTGCGCCCTGAGGTTTGCTGCTCCCCCGGTCTGGGGTGCAGCAGGGTAAAAATGTGACCTATGGGCTTACCGAACGCAGGCAGGTAGCGCAGCGGACCGGGGGGCTTGTGGATCAGGAGACAGGTTAGGGCCTGGGCGGGCCTAGCGACCACCCCCACTCGAACCTTGAGCTCAACTTCAGGGCCTGGAATAAGGCTTTCCAGCCTGCCGGTGACGGTATCAACCCGTTTGCTCCCGCCGACCGGGAAGCACCCCGGTACCTCCCCCTGCGCGTTAAACCGACGAACCGGCAGTGAGCAGCGCACCTCCAGGTAAATTCCGGGGCGAGCGGGGCAGTACATTTGCACCGGCGGCGGCAACGGGCTTAGACTTGCCAACCGTGCGTGGCAAACCGCAAGCAAAGGGGGCAATATGAGCCAGACCACAAGCCTTCGCGAGCAAAAAACCGTGCGCTGGACCGCCATGGCGCTGGTTTCCATGGGCATGCTGTGCGGCTACTACGTGGCCGATGTGGCCTCGCCCTTGAAGCCGCTGTTGGAGGGCCAGCTGGGGTGGACCAGCACCGAGTACGGCTTTTACACCGGGGCTTACGGCTGGTTCAACGTGTTCTTGGGCATGCTGGTGGTTGGGGGCATTGTCCTGGACCGCCTGGGGGCGCGGCTTACGGGCTTTTTGGCCATTGCCTTCATGTTTTTGGGCACGGCGGCCCAATGGTGGGCGCTGGCTACCACCTCCCTGGCCGGTTCCCAGTGGTTAGGGGTGAAGGCCCAGGTTTTGATGGCAGCTTTGGGCTACGCGCTTTTTGGGGTGGGCATCGAGTGGTTTGGCATTACCGCCACCAAGATCATCGTGCGCTGGTTCAAGGGGCATGAAATGGCCTTAGCCATGGGGCTGCAGGTGGCGGTGGGCAGGTTGGGCACCGCTGTTGCTTTGGGAAGCGGTGCTGCCATTGCCGTGGCTTTAAGCGTGGCCGGCCCCTTTATGGTTGGGACCCTGGCGTTGGCCTTTGGCTTGGTGGCCTTTCTGTTTTTTGCTTCGCTGGATCGCCGTCTGGATGCCAGCGAGCGGGGAAGCGAAAGTGCAAACCCGGAGGACCAGTTCCGCCTTTCGGATATTGGCGGAATCCTTTCGGATCGGGGCTTTTGGTTGCTCACCGGGCTTTGCGCGCTTTTTTACTCGGCGGTTTTCCCGTTCTTGAAGTACGCCCCGGACCTCATGGTGCAAAAGTTTGGCATTGAAGAGCGGCTTTCCGGCATCATCCCTTCCCTTCTGCCCTTTGGCACGATCCTGCTTACCCCGTTTTTTGGCAACCTCTACGACCGCAAAGGAAAAGGCGCCACCATCATGCTTTTGGGCGCGCTCTTCATCACCGGTTCCCACCTCTTGCTGGCGGTTCCTTTCCTGAAGTTCTGGCCGGTGGCGGTGGTGGCGGTTTTACTTTTGGGCGTTGGGTTTTCCTTGGTGCCCTCGGCCATGTGGCCATCCGTGCCCAAGATCGTGGAGGAAAGGCGGCTGGGCACCGCGTACGCCCTGATCTTCTTCATCCAAAACCTGGTGGCGCTCATGGGGGTGCCGTACCTCATCGGCTGGGTTTTGGATCGCTTCTGCCTGCGGGGCAAGGAAACCGTTACCCAGGAAATTGCCGGCAAGCTGGAGGAAATCGTCAGGGTGCACTACGACTACACCCTGCCCATGCTGCTGTTCGTGCTGTTTGGCCTGCTGGCGGTGGGCTTTGCGCTGGCTTTGAAAGCCGAGGACCGGCGCCGGGGCTACGGGTTGGAGCTGCCGGCGGGGAACGTGAAGTAACTACAGCCAGCCGCGGCGGCGAAAGGCGCGCAGCATCCCCAGGGCCAGCACCACCATGATCGCCCAGAGGGCGGGGTAAGCCCAGGGCCAGGCCAGCTCCGGCATGTGCTGGAAGTTCATGCCGTAAACCCCAACGATGAAGGTGAGGGGCAGGAAGATCGTGCCAATGACGGTTAAGACCTTCATCACCTCGTTGGTGCGCTGGGCCACGGTGGAAAGGTAAAGCTCCAGGAGGCCGGCCGCGGTTTCCCGGTAGCTTTCCAAAATGTCCAGAAGGTAGAGGACGTGATCCTGCACGTCCCGCAGGAAAACCCGCACCTCAGGACTTAAAAGCGGACTTTCCTCCCGCAAAAGCGCTCCCACCGCCTCGCGCAGCGGCCAGAGGGAACGGCGCAGCCGCAAGAGGTCGCGGCGGAGCTGATGAAGTTGCGGCAGGATTTGGTCGTGTTGCTGCAGCAAAACCTCCTCCATGCCCTCCAGCCGCTCCCCCAGCTTTTCCAAAACCGGGAAGAAGTGGTCCACCGCGGCGTCCACCAGGGCGTAGGCGAGGTAGTCGCTGCCAAACTCGAAAAGCCGACCGGAGCCCACCGCCAGCCGCTTTTCCACGGTGGCAAAGAAGGCGTTGGGCTTTTCCTCCACGCTCACCACCAGGTCGGAAAACACCAAAAGGCTCACCTGCACCTCTTCCAGGCCGGCTTCGGTGAGCGCTGGCACATCCACCACGAAAAAGAGGTAGGAAGCGTGGGTTTCGGCTTTTGGTCGCTGGCCGGGGTTGAGGATGTCCTCCAGCACCAGGGGGTGGACCCCGAGCCTTTTCCCCAGCTCGGCCACCGCGCGGTTGTCGAGGCCGGTGATCCGCAGCCACCCCCGTTCCCGGGGGAGGGCAAGGGCCGCCGCCACCGAAGGGGCTGACGTCTTGCTTACGCCTTTGGAACCGTAGGTGAACAGCTCGAAGCTGGCGCGAACGCCGGTTTCCGGAAGGGTTCCGGGCGAGGTTCCCGGTGGGTGGTAGCGCTTGAGACGCCGAACCATGGCCGGCGTCATTGTACGCTTTTAGCCTGCCCCGGGAATTGCCCGCGAGAAAGCCTTACGTTTCGCTCTTTTGGGCAAAGCGCTCCCACTCGGACTCAAAGGAAAGGGAGGCCAGCGAGCGCATGCGGTCCAAAAAAACAACGCCGTCCAGGTGGTCGTACTCGTGCTGGATGACCCGGGCGTGGAAGCCCGAAGCCTCGAACTCCACCACCTCGCCTTCCAGGTTTTGAGCCTTCACCCCCACGCGCAGGTATCGGGGCACGAGACCCCGAAGACCGGGGATGGAAAGGCAGCCCTCCCAGTCCTCCTCCTGGCGCTGGTCCAGGGGCGTGAGCACGGGGTTGACCAGAACCCGAGGGGGAACGTCTTCCCCGTAATCCGCCGGCACGTAGTACGCGAAAACCCGCCACCCCACGGCAATTTGCGGCGCCGCCAAGCCTACCCCGGAGGCGGCGTGCATGGTGCGCACCAGGTCCATGGCCAGCTCCCGCAGCTTGCGGGTGCCAAAGCGCTCGGGGGGCACCTCCTGGGCCCGCTCCCGTAACACCGGGTGCCCCAGGCGCACCACCTCGCGAATGCGGCCGGCGTTACCGGCCAGCTCCAGGCTTGCCAGGGAGGCCAGGTTTGGGGGGGAAGAAATGGCCACCCTTACTCCACCGCAAAGGAATGCCCGCAGCCGCAGGAACGCACGGCGTTGGGGTTGTCCACCACAAAGCCGGAACCGCGGAAGTCTTCCACGAAATCCACGGTGGCCCCGGCCAGGTACTGGGCGGACAGCGGATCAATGACCACGGTGATGCCGTGGGCTTCAATGACCGTGTCGCCTTCTTGCCGGTCGTCAAAGGTAAACCCGTACTGGAAACCGGAGCAGCCGCCGCCCTCGATGAAGATGCGCAGGGCCTTTCCCGCCGCTTCCGGCATCGTTTGCGCAAAGAACTTCACCTTTTCCGCAGCCTTTTCAGTCAGTTCCACCATGCAAAAACCTCCTGGAGCCTCAGCGCTCCGCGAGAATAAACGCTTCTTGCGGCGTTTTCATTCCCTCACAACCCCTGCTCGGCCAGGAAGCGCTCGGCTTCAATAGCGGCCATGCAGCCGCTGCCGGCAGCGGTGACCGCCTGGCGGTACACGTGGTCCTGCACGTCCCCACAGGCAAAAACGCCGGGCACTGAGGTCCTGGTGGTTCCCGGCTGGGTCACGATGTAGCCGGCGGCGTCCAGCTCCAGCTGGCCCACGAAGAGCTCGGTGTTGGGCTTGTGGCCGATGGCCAGGAACACGCCCTGGGTGGGGTAGGTGGTGCGCTCGCCAGTGCGGGTGTTTTCCAAAACCACCGCTTCCACGCCCTTTTCCTTGCTGCCCAGGATGTCGGCCACCACCGCATTCCACACAAAGGCAATCTTCGGGTGGGCTTTGGCCCTTTCTTGCATGATTTTGGAGGCCCGCAGCTGATCACGCCGGTGCACCACCGTCACCTTGGTGGCGTAGCGGGTAAGGAAGAGCGCTTCCTCCATGGCGGTGTCGCCTCCCCCCACCACCACCACCTCTTTGTCCTTGAAGAAGAACCCGTCGCAGGTGGCGCACGCGGAAACCCCGTAGCCCATGAGCTCCTTTTCCGCCGGAAGCCCCAAAAGCCTTGCGGAAGCGCCGGTGGCAATGATCAAAGCGTCGGCTGTGAACTCACCGTGATCCCCGGTTTGCACCCAAAAGGGCCGGCGGGAAAGGTCCACCTTTTCCGCCTGGGTAAAGAGCACTTCCGCTCCGAACCTTTGGGCTTGCTCCCGCATGCGGTTCATGAGCTCCGGGCCCTGGATGCCCTCGGGAAAACCGGGGAAGTTCTCCACCTCGGTGGTGATGGTGAGCTGTCCGCCCGGCTGCATGCCCTCCAGGACCACCGGGGAAAGCTCCGCCCGGGCGGTGTAAATGGCGGCGGTAAGCCCCGCTGGCCCCGAACCCAAGATCAAAACCCGCACCCTGCGCCCCGTCCCCATTTTCTATCCCTCCGCCGGGGATTCTACTCGCAAGGCAGCCGCAACGTTACGGGCTGGCGCCGGCGGAAGTAAAAAACCTCGTTGACCCCAAGCCGTGAAAGCCGCGGAATGACTTCGGAAAACCCAAAGCCCACTTCCTCGGGGGCATGGGCATCGGAGGCAAGCACCAGCGGCACCCTTGCCGCGACCAGCCTCTCCAGCAGGGAAGGCGAGGGGTAATCCTCGCCCACCGGCTTGCGGCGGCCGGCGGTGGAAACCTCCACGGCGGTGCCGGTGGCCGTAAGCGCCGCGATTACCTTGGACTCCAGTTCGGTCAAAGGCCTTTCCGGAAAAAAGCCAAACTTCTTGGGCAGGTCCAGGTGCGCCATGACGTCAAAAAGCTGTGAGCGAATGGCTTTTTCCAGCTTTTGCCAGTACCTGTGCCAAATGGCTTCCACCTTTGCTGGGCCCTGCTCGTAGAGCCTTTGCGATGAGGGGGCATCCACCCAAAAGCCGTCGAGCCAGTGCACCGAGCCCAAGACCACGTCGAAGGGGTAACGCCGCAAGATCTCGGCTAGCTGCTCCTCGTGGCCTTCCACGAAGTCAGCTTCGATGCCCAAAAGCACCTCGATGGTACCCCGGTACTTCTCTTTGAGGGCCAGCACGCTGTCCACGTATGCCGGAAGCTGCTCCGGGGCCATGGCCAAGGTAGGATCGTGCGCTTCGGGGGGCAGCCAGTAAAAAGGGATGTGGTCGGTGACGGCCACCGCCGAAAGCCCCAGGGCGATGGCCTGCCGCACGTAATCCTCCTCGTGCCCCCGGGCGTGCCCGCAGCGGAAGGTGTGGGTGTGGAGGTCGGCAAGCCCTGAAGCTTTTAGCACGCGCCCATGATCTCCTGGAGGATGGCTTCGGCGGCACCCCGGGGGTCGGGGGCTTGGGTGATGGGGCGACCCACCACGATGAAGTCAGCCCCTTGAGCGACCGCCTCTCCCGGTGTAGCCACCCGGCGCTGGTCTCCCGCGGCGGCGCCGGCGGGGCGGACGCCGGGGGTGAGGAGCACGAAGGGGGGCGGGAAGTCACCCCGCAGCAAGGGCAGCTCCTGGGCCGAGCACACCACCCCGGAAAGGCCAGCGGCTTGGGCCAAACGCGTCCAGTGCTTGACCCTCTCCCCTGCCGAGCCAGGGAGGTTCAGCTCGCGGAGGGCTTCCTCGTCCAGCGAGGTCAGTACCGTCACGGCCAGAACCAGCGGCGGTTTTTGCCCCGGCGGGGTGCCCGCCTCGGCCCCCGCCCGGGCGGCTACCATCATCGGCCGCCCGCCAGCCGCGTGCACGTTGAACATGCTCACACCCAGGCGGGCGCAGGCAAACGCCGCCCGCTCCACGGTGTTGGGGATGTCGTGGAGCTTGAGGTCCAAAAAGACCCTTTCCCCCCGTTCCACCAGCCACATCACAAAATCCGGGCCCAGAGCGGTGAACGCCTCCAGGCCCACCTTAAAAACCCCCACCGAACCGCTTAAGGCCTGTACCAGCTCTTGAGCCTCCCGGCGGTCGGCGGTATCCAGAGCCACCACCAGCTTGCCAACGGCTTCCTGCCAGGTCACGGCCACACCAACCCCCCAATGAGCTCCCGTACGTCTTTCACCCCTTCCTTTTGGCAAAAGGCCTCCAGCTCCGAAAGCACCGAAAGGCAAGCGCCGGGGTTCCGGAAGGTGGCGGTGCCCACCTGCACGGCGGAAGCCCCCACCAGCAAAAACTCCACGGCATCGGTGCCGGTCATGATGCCGCCAATGCCCACCAGCGGCGCCTGGGGAAAGGCCCGATGCACCTCCCACACCAAGCGCAAGGCCAGCGGCTTGATGGCCGGGCCGGAAAGGCCCCCGAAGCCGGTGGCAATGGAGGGTTTTCGGGTTTTGGCGTTGACGCTTAAAGCGCGGAAGGTGTTCACCAGGGTGAGCGCATCGGCGCCGGCGGACAACGCGGCCTCGGCCACCGCCAGCGGGCTGGGGGCGTTGGGGGAAAGCTTGACCCACAGGGGGCGCTGGGTGAGGGGGCGCAAGCCGCTTACCAGCGAGGCCAAGAGCTTGGGGTCATGCCCGAACTCCATACCGCCTTTGTTCACGTTGGGGCAGGAGACGTTGAGCTCGTACGCGGCAATCCCCTCTTCCTTTTCCAGCCGCTGAACGACGGTGGCGTACTCCTCCTCGGTTTCCCCAAAGACGTTCACCACCACGCACGCCCCGCGCTGGCGAAGGGTGGGCAGCACCTCGGTGCAAAAGGCTTCCACCCCGATGTTTTGCAGGCCGATGGAGTTGATCATGCCCGCTGGAGTTTCCACGATGCGCGGGTTTGGATTGCCGATCCTGGGCCTGGGCGAGAGGCCTTTGGTGACCACCGCCCCCAGCGCCTCCGGGGGGCAAAAGTCCACCAGGTCCAAGCCGTAGCCAAAGGTACCGGAGGCGGCCAGCACCGGGTTTTGGAGCTTGAGGGAACCCACGTTTGTGGCCAGCTGCACCATGCTCACCACCTTTCCGAAAGCTCGGTGGCACGAAACACCGGCCCTTTTTGACAGGACGGTGCGTAGGTGCCGTCGGCAAGCCTCACCACGCAACCCAAGCACACGCCTACCCCACAGGCCATGGGTTCCTCCAGGGAAAGCTCGGCCTCAACCCCTCTTTCCCGGGCAAGAGCGGCCAATGCCTGCAACATGGGGTTGGGACCGCAGGCCAAAAGTCGGCTTGTGCCCTCTTGCCATCGCTGGCCCAAAACCTCGGTGACCAAGCCGTGCTCGCCGAAGGAGCCGTCGTCGGTGCAAAACACCACGCGGCCGGCAGCCACCTCTTCAATTTCCCGGCGGAGCAAGAGCTCGGGCCCGGAGCTGGCCCCGTAAAAGAACGCAAACTCGGTGCCTTGCCGGCGAAGCTCCCGGGCAGCAAAGAGCACCGGCGGCAGGCCAATGCCCCCGGCCACCAGCACCGGTTGTGGACCGGCAGATGCCAGGTCAAAGCCCCTCCCCAGAGGGCCCAGCACCGCAAGCTCGCTGCCCAAGGGCAAGCTGCGGAGCATGGCGGTGACCTTGCCCACTTCCTTGACCAGCAGCTGAAGTGCCGTTCCGCGTTCCTTCGGGGTCACGCCGGCCACCGAAAACGGCCGGCGGAGCAGGGGGTCGGCGGCCGAACCCACACCCACCATCACGAACTGGCCGGGCTCCGCTTGAAGAGGTGACGGGCAGGCCAGTTCCAGCGCGAAGCAACTGGGGGAAAGGATCTGCCGGCCCACCAGGACGGCCCTCTGATCCAGCCGAATGTCCATGCCGCGGGCATTATCCCCGAAAGCCTCAAGCTTGCCAAAGGCGGTACCATGTCTTGCCATGCACCGCCGTCGCCTTTTGTTGGCCTTGTTTGCCGCTCTGGTGGCCGGGGTGGGGCTTGCCTCCTTACAGGTGCTGCTGTGGCCGCAGGTGACGCCTTCGGCTGGAAGGGCCCTTTTGGCTGCCCTGGCCTGGGGAAGCTGGAGTGCCCTGTGGTTGGGCCTGGGTGGGTTTGCCCTCTGGGAGCTCGTGGTTTTGGTGGCCCGCCTTTTTGGCTGGCGCCCGCGATGGCCCCAGCTTTCCACGGCCATGGCTGTGGCCGGAGTCTTTGTGGCGGTGGTGGCGTTCTTCAACCAGGAGGCCACCCGGGAGGTGCTGCCGGCAGCCCACCGCCAGGCGTTGGGGGTGGTGGCGGCTTTGGGGATCGTCTGGGCGGCCGCCTGGCTTGCCACCCGGCGGTGGTGGTCTTCCTGGCTTCCTGCGGCGCTCTTCGCGGTGTGGGCCGCGGGCGTTTGGTGGCCGTGGTGGGGGGCGCAGCAAGCGGCGGTAGAACCCGAGCTGGCCCAACCGGCCCAAGGGTTTCCCTGGGAGCTGGGGCCAAAACCCCGGCGGGCCCTGGTGGTGGTGTGGGAAGGGGCGGATGTGCCCTGGCTTCTCCCCCTCATGGACGGGGGCATGATGCCCTTTTTGCAATCCCAATGGCCGCGGGGGAGCTGGGGGCACCTGCGCACGGTGCAGCCCTTCTCCCGGGCAGCGAGCCTGGCCACCCTGGCCACGGGGTGTTCCCCGGTGCGGCATCAGGTGGTGGGGCGAAGGGCCTACCGCTTGCGGTTTCTCACCGACCAGCCGGTAAGCCTCCTGCTCCGGGGTCCCTGGCCTTCCCCCCACCAGCTCCCCTGGCGGTTGTGGCAGCGAGCCGCACCTCCCCCTCCCAGGGAGCCCACACTCTGGCAAGCTCTGGGGGGCTTTGGGGTGAGCTCGCTGGTGGTGGGCTGGCCTTTCCCCTGGCGGGGGGTTGCGGAAGAGGTCCCCTGGGAGCAAAGCCCGCCGTTGGACCCCGGTTGGCAGGCCGCCGTTGAGGAAGCCACAAGCGGCAGCGCTTCAAAAGCCGGGCCCACCCACCGGGCCTTTGCCCTTGCGGCCGAAGTCGGCCTGCGCGCGGCGTTTGGTTTTCGCGAGCAGAAGCCCCAGGTGCTCATCGTGCACCTGGACCTTCCTTCCCGCCTGCGGCCGCTGTGGGCGGGGGAGGACCCCGGCGGGGTTCTCCCCTTGGCCGCCCAGTTCCTGGATAGCCAGCTGGCCGAGCTTTGGGCGCTGTTCGGCGATGAAACCACCTATCTTCTGCTGGTTTCTCCTTACGGGATGGCGCCGCCCCGCCCCTGGGACCGGCTTTTGGCCAACGTGGGCTTGACCGGACGATGGCCGGTTTCGCCGAAGGACTCCCCGGACGGATTCTTTTTCCTCCTTGGCCCGGGTGTTGCCCCTGGCGGGCGGGTGCGGGGGGCCAGGGTGGCGGACGTCATGCCCACGCTTATGTACCTTCTGGAGCTGCCGGTGGCCAAGAGGCTTTCCGGTCGGGTGCTGTTGGGTGCTGTGGAGGAGGGCTGGGCGGGCTCGGTGCCCCTGCGGCTGGTCCCCGCATACCCATGAGCCGGCTTCTCAAGGGAAAAATGGTGCGCCCGCCGCGATTCGAACGCGGGGCCTTCAGATCCGGAGTCTGACGCTCTATCCGGGCTGAGCTACGGGCGCACAGGATGGGGTGAGCGAAGGGATTCGAACCCTCGACCACTGGAGCCACAGTCCAGCGCTCTGCCAGCTGAGCTACGCTCACCACGCGTTTGGCCTGCCTGAGAGGATTCGAACCTCTGACCCAGGGATTAGAAGTCCCTTGCTCTATCCAGCTGAGCTACAGGCAGCCACTCCCCCAGTGGGGGTTTGGTCGGGGCGAGAGGATTTGAACCTCCGACCACCTGCGCCCAAGGCAGGTGCGCTACCAGGCTGCGCCACGCCCCGTTCGTGTGGCTTTGCCGCTCCCAAAGAGCTTCCCCCAACGCCGGGGGATGCTCAGACTAGCAAGGTTACGCTGCCTCCGTCAAGGTGATCTCTAGGGGAGCCAACAAGCTACCGTAAGAGCTCGCTTCCCCCTGAAGGCGCTAACCTACCGCTATGGTGTCCAACCGGGCGCTGGCGGAGGCGCTGTTCCGTTTGGCCGAGTCCTTCCCCCCGGGGGACTCGCGCCTGGCTTACCTGCGGGCTGCCTATGCGGTTTTCGACGAGCCCAGAGAGGTGGCCGCCGCTCGCCGCCTTCCCGCTGGCATTCCTTTTGAGGTTTTGCCCACCGTAAGCCTTCTCGCCCGCTGTCGGGGGGAGGACGCGTTAGCCGCGGCGGCGGCCCGCTTTTCCGGGGGGTACAGCGGGCACCGTCAGGGGCTGGCCCGCCAGGGTTTCTTTTCCGCTGCTGAGGTGCTGGCTTTGCCGGTGGAGGAGCAAGCCCGCAAGCTGCGGGGTGCCGTTCACTTCCACACCCGGGCCTCCGATGGTTCATCTTCGTTGGAAACCATGGCCCATGCCCTGCGCCGCCGGGGCTACTTTTGGGCGGTGGTGACCGACCATACCCAGGGGCTGGCGTGCGTAAACGGCATGGACTCCCGCGCCCTGGAACTGCAGAAGCGGGCCATTGCCCGCTGGAACGAGCGGCACGGCGACGAGCTGGAGTTGGTCCCGGGGGTGGAGGCGGAAATCCTGGAAGATGGGCGGTTGGACGTGCCCCGAAGCCACCGCCAGGGGCTGGTGGTCTTGGCCGGCCTCCACACCGGCCTGGGCAGCAGCCGCGATCAAACCTCGCGGTTGCTCCGGGCTCTGGAGGAGCCCGGGGTTTTTGCCTTGGCGCACCCCAAGGGGCGGCTCTTTGCCCGCCGCCCCGGCATTCGCGCCAACTGGGAAAAGGTGTTTGCCGCCGCGGCCGCAGCGGGTGTGCTTCTGGAAATCAACGGCTTTCCCCGGCGCCAGGACCTGGAGCCCACCCTGGCCAAGCTCGCCTTGGAGCTGGGGTGCCGTTTCGTACTGGGTTCCGACGCCCACCATCCCCGGCACCTGGTTTTTGATCGCTGGGCCCTGGCCATTGCCACCGCAGCGGGGGTTCCCCCGGAACGGGTGGTGAACTTCCAGCCCCTGGGCCGCGCCCTGGAAAGCCCGGGAGCGCTGTCATAGGAAAGAGAGAGTATTCACAAATTGGCCGGGAGGGTTTAGGATTTCCGGTGGGAGGTGGCTATGGGCTTTCTCCAGGAGCTCAAAACCCGGGCTTCCAAGGTCCACGGGCGGGTGGTTTTCGCCGAAGGCGATGATCCGCGCATCATTGAAGCTGCAGGCAGGCTGGTGCAGGACGGTGTGTGCGCGGTAAGCGTGGTTTGTCCGGCGGAAAAGCAAACCCCCGAGCATCAAAAGCTTACTGCTTTGGGCGTGGAGGTCGTTGATCCCCAAAAGGATGGGCGCCGGGAGCAGTTGCTCGAGCACCTGTACGCACGGCGCAAGGAAAAGGGCTGGACCCGGGAGCAAGCAGCCGCGGCACTGAACGACCCCCTGTACTTTGCCTCCTGCTTGGTGGCCACCGGGTTTGCCGATTGTTCGGTGGGTGGGGCAGTGCGCACCACGGCGGACACGGTACGCGCAGCGCTCCACGCCATTGGACCGGCGCCGGGGATTGCCAGCGTGTCTTCCTGCTTCGTGATGGTGCACCCGGATTCGCGGTGGGGGCACAACGGCGTTTTGGTTTTTGCCGACTGCGCGGTGCTTCCCGATCCAACCCCTGAGCAGCTGGCGGATGTGGCTGTGGCCTCGGCGGGCACCTGCCGCTCGGTGGTGGGAGGGGAACCCAGGGTGGCGCTCTTGTCCTTTTCCACCAAAGGCTCGGCGGAGCACCCTTTGGTGGATAAGGTGCGGCAAGCTGGGGCAATTTTGGCGCAAAGAAATCCGGATTTTGCCTTTGACTTTGAGCTGCAGGTGGATGCCGCTTTGGTCCCAGAAGTGGGAGCACGCAAAGCCAAGGGCTCGCCGGTGGCCGGTGCCGCCAACGTCCTCATCTTTCCCGATCTAGATGCCGGCAACATCGCCTACAAGCTCACCGAGCGCCTGGGGGGCGCGCGGGCGCTGGGTCCGCTCCTGCAGGGGCTGGCAAAGCCTGCCAACGACCTCTCCCGCGGGTGCTCGGCTCAGGACGTGGTGGAAACCGCCATGCTTTCGCTCCTTCAGGCTACAATGAAACGGTGAAAGTTTTGGTGGTAGGCAGTGGGGCGCGGGAGCACGCGCTGGCTTGGAAGCTTGCCGCTTCTCCGCAGGTGGAGGAGCTTTACGCCGCTCCCGGCAACCCGGGTATGGCCCGGGTGGCCGACTGCGTCCCCATCCGTGCCGATGCCATCGTGGAGCTTGCGGATTTTGCCGAGAGCCTGAAGGTTGACCTCACGGTGGTAGGCCCGGAGCTGCCGCTGGTTCTGGGCATTCGCGACGAGTTTGAACGGCGGGGGCTTCGGCTTTTCGGTCCCACCCGGCGGGCTGCGGAGGTGGAAGGCAGCAAGGCCTTTACCAAGAGGCTCTGCCAGAACTACGGCATCCCCACGGCCCCTGGGGAAGTGGTGAGCAGCCGCCAGCAAGCCGCCGAGGTGGCCAGCAAGCTGGGCCTTCCCGTGGTGTTCAAAGCCGATGGCCTGGCGGCTGGCAAGGGTGTTTTGGTGTGCCGCACGGCGGAGGAGCTGGACGAAGCCCTGGAGCGCTTTTTTGAACGCCGGGAGTTTGGTGCCGCCGGTGAGCGCGTGGTGGTGGAGGCCTGTCTTTCCGGGGAAGAGCTGTCGTTTTTGGTGGTCACCGACGGGAAGTCCGTGTGGCCGCTGCCGGCAGCCCGGGATTACAAGCGCCTGCGGGACGGGGACCAGGGCCCCAACACCGGTGGCATGGGTGCCTTTTCCCCCGCTCCCCTGTCCCGGGAGCTGGCTTCCACGGTTCTTTCCCAGGTGATTTACCCGGCGCTGAAAGCGCTGGCCCACGAGGGCCGGTGGTACCAGGGGGTGCTTTACGCCGGCTTGATGCTCACCGCTGACGGTCCCAAGCTTTTGGAGTTCAACTGCCGGCTGGGCGACCCCGAGGCGCAGGTGATCCTCCCGCGCCTGGGTGGGGACATTGCTCCCGCGCTGTTAGCGGTGGCCAAGGGCGAGATGGGAAGCCCGGAGATCACGGTGGAGCGGCAAGCCAGTGCGTGCGTGGTTTTGGCGAGCCGCGGCTACCCCCAATCCCCGGAAACCGGCCACCCCATTTCGGGGGTGGAAGAGGCGGAAGCGTCAGGGGCTTTGGTTTTCCATGCCGGCACCGCCATGGCGGATGGCCAACTGGTCACCGCGGGGGGGCGGGTGCTTTCGGTGGTGGGGGTGGCCGGCAGCTTGCGGGAGGCGGTGGACAAGGCCTACCGGGCCGCCGAACAAGTGCGCTTTGAGGGAGTTCAGTTCCGCCGCGACATTGGGAGGGGATTTGTCGATGGCTAAGGTGATGATCCTCATGGGTTCGGCTTCGGACTGGGGGACCATGCAGGAAACTGCCCGTGTGCTTTCCCAACTGCAGGTACCCCACGAGGTGCACGTGGCCTCGGCCCACCGCACCCCGGAGCGGGTTCGCCGCTTGGTTGCCGAAGGGGAAGCCGACGGCGTACAGGTGTTTGTGGCGGGGGCTGGCATGGCGGCCCACCTGGCTGGCTTCTTGGCCGCCCACACCACCAAGCCGGTCATTGGGGTGCCGTTGCCGGGAGGGGTGGCCGACGGTCTGGACGCTCTTCTCGCCACCGTGCAAATGCCCGGGGGCGTGCCGGTGGCCACCGTGGCGGTGGGCAAAGCCGGTGCTCGCAACGCCGCTTTCCTGGCCGCGCAAATCCTGGCGTTGCAGGACCCGGCCTTGGCCGAACGGCTGGCCCAGGAGCGGCGGGCCAGCGCCCAAGCTGTGGAAGAGGCCGACAGGAGCTTGCAGCTGGACACCACCTAAACCTTTTTGCTTTTTCCTCCGTACACTAGTCAACGGAGCTGGAGGGTGCTATATTGTTGCCAGACGTTAAGGAAGAGGAAGCTATGAAAGATCCGGAAAACTCCGAAGGCGAAGGCGTCACCACGCGAAAGCTGGTTCGTCCCGCGCTGCCCGACGTGAGCGAGCGCACCCTGCCCTCGGCGAGCTTGCGGCCCGGGGTGGTCTCGCGTCGGCAGGCACCGCCCGAGCAAACCAACGCCGAGAACTATTACTTTGTCAAGCAAATGCAGGCCAAAACCCCGATGGTGGTGGTGCTCACCGATGGCACCGAGCTTCGGGGTTGGATCGAGTGGTACGACAAGGACTGCATTAAGCTCAACCGCCACGACGGACCCAACCTCATGATTTACAAGCACTCCATCCGCTACATGTTTAAGGAGGAGGAGCTCCGCTATCACCGCCGGCGCAAGATCAAGGAGTAAAGGTCCGTCCGGCTAAGGTGTCGAAAAGCTCCAAGGGCGTAAGCAGCCGGCGTTGGCCAAAGCTTTCGGCCGGGAACGCCTGAAGTGCGTGCAGGGCTCGCCGCAGGATGTAGGCGAAGTTGTCCCGCACGTGGCGGGCGGCGCTGTCCTGCTGCATGGCGTGCAGCACCTCCAGTTGCTCCACCAGGGCCTGCTCGGGGTTAACCTCCAGCAGGAAGTCTTTGGGGGAAACCGGCGTGGGGGTGGGGTTTCCCAAAAGCAGAGCGTCGAGGTCCTCAAGCTTGAGTTTTTGTCCCACCGGCTCACCGGCGGAGGGTCCATCCAGCACGATGGGGTGCCGCCGGCAGTTGGCCTCGTGGAGCTCTGTGGACTGCACGATCCAGCCCAAGTTGTAGAGCTTAACGTGGGAGGAAACGTAGCGCTGGAGGAAGGTCACAAACGGCACGATGGCGTTTTCGTAGCTTTCCCGAATGCCGTTGAAGAGGTTCAGCACGAAGTGCACGTGAAAGGAGGTAACGGTTTCCGCCAGGGCCCGCACCGCCGGCACCTCCCCCAGGGCCAGCAGCAGGTCTTTGAGGAAGGCGTCCAGGTTGGGGAGGCTTTCGTCGTAAACGTCCTCCACCTTGTCCAAAAGCGCGTTGATGGTGGCCAGGTGGGAACGGGTTTCCCGGTCCTTGGCCAGAGGGCCCTCTTCCGAGAGCACCAGCCGCAGCTTGCGGAAGATCAGCGCCTTGACGATATCCCCGGCGGCAGCGGTGGCGGCTGGGTGGTGGGGGGTGAACACCAGGATCCCGGAGTTGGAGTGCGGCAGAAAGTCCAAAACCGCCGCATCCAAACCTGCCCGCAGGTCCAAGACCACGAAGCGGGCCGGCAGCTCGTTGATGGCCCGCATGAGGCGGTAGCGGTGCATGTCCTCAAAGTTGATGAACTCCTCCATGGCGTGCTTGGGGGCCGCCACAAAGGCAAAGTTGCGGAAATGCCCGTGGGGATCGAGCTTGTCGGGGAGGGTGGTGAGGCAAGCCTCCAGGGGTTCCCCTTTGCGGAAGAAATGGTACAAGTCCTTCTTCACGGGGGCGTCAATGGTGTTGCGCACCGAGGAGGTTCCGGTGTCCAGGTCCACCAGCACCGTAGGGGCCACCCGCGCCAAGGCTAAGGAAAAGTTCACCGCGAAGGTGCTTTTCCCCACACCCCCTTTGCCCGAGCTCACGGTGAGGATGCGCTTGGCCTTCATTGGCTGCCGGTGAGAAGCGCTTCCACCCGCGCGCAAACCATGTCCAGGGCCACGGTGTTGAACCCCCCTTCGGGGATGATCACGTCAGCCCACCGCTTGGAGGGCTCCACAAACTCCAAATGCATGGGGCGCACGGTGTCCAGGTACTGGCTGATCACGCTTTCCACGGTGCGCCCACGCTCGGCAATATCCCGCCGCAAACGCCGGATAAAGCGCAAATCGGCATCGGTGTCCACGAAAATGCGGATGTCGAACTGCTCCCGGAGGGCCTTTTCGGCAAAGATCAGGATGCCCTCCACGAGGATGACCTTGCGGGGCTCCACCCGGCGGGTGGTGGCGGTGCGCACGTGGGTGGTGAAGTCGTAAACCGGGATTTCAACCGCTTCCCCCCGCTTTAAAGCCAGGAGGTGGGTCACCAAAAGCTCGCTTTCCAGGGCGTCGGGGTGATCGAAGTTGCGGCGGATCCTCTCCTCCGGCGGGAGGTGGCTTAGGTCACGGTAGTAGCTGTCGTGCTGGATGTACGCGATGCGGTGGGGGCCAATGCGCGACACGATGGCTTCCGCCACCGTGGTCTTACCCGAGCCGGTGCCGCCGGCCACCCCGATGCACACCACCTTGCCCAGCCCCCCCGGTGCTCCCCGATCTTGCCTCCGCGCCATGGGCTCCAACCTTCGAGGCGTGATTGTAACCCCGCCAGCCGTTAGAGTAGCGGCATGCGGCGCTGGGTGGCGGTGCTTTCGCTTTTGGGCGTGACCGTGGTTTGGGGGGCTACGTTTCCAGTGGTCAAAACGGCCCTGGCCTCGGCTTCCGTGGGGGTATTCCTGTCATTGCGGTTTTTTCTGGCTTTTCTGGTTTTGCTGGTGGCTTCCTACCGCCGGGCCCGGCCCCGCTGGGACAAACCCGCCCTGCTCTGTGGGTTGCTCCTCTTTGCCGGTTATGCGTTGCAAACCGCCGGCCTCACGCAAACCCTTCCCTCCCGCTCGGCGTTTATCACCTCCCTGTCGGTGATCCTGGTGCCGCTGTTGCAGTGGTTGGTGGCGGGAAAGTTGCCGAGCCTGCGGGTTTGGCTGGCGGCGGCGCTGGCGCTTTTTGGCCTGGGGCTTCTCCTGCGGCCGGAAGCGGCTCCGGTAAGCCTTGGTGACGGGCTTACGTTCCTGTGCGCCTTGGCCTTTGCCGGCCACGTGCTGGCCTTGGAAGCGGCCGTGCGGCGGCAACACCCCTCGGCGGTGAACACGGTGCAAATTGGGGTGGTGGCCCTGCTTTCGCCGGCGGTGGCGCTGGCCACGCCTTTCTCGCTCAAGTGGACGGCGGAGCTCGTGGTTGCCTTGGCCATCACCGGTGTGCTGGCCTCGGCTTTGGCTTTTGCTGCCATGGCGCGGGTGCTTTTGGTGCTGAAGGCCGGTGAAACCGGGGTCATCCTGGCGTTTGAGCCGGTGGCGGCCGCGGTGGTTTCGGTGCTTTTAGGCTACGAGCCGGTAACCACCAGCATGCTCTTTGGGGGTCTTCTGGTGGTCAGCGGGGTGGCGTTGGTGGCCGGCAGCGAGCGTTAGTCTTCAGCTACGGGTAGCGTCACCAGGGTTTTGGCGTCCACCGTGAGGTAGCGGTTGGCACCCAAATAAAGCACCGGCGCCATGGCCTCCACCCGCAAGGTGCCATCGGGGGCAAATACCGCGTCCCGCGCGGCCACCCGCAGGATTTCGCCCACGAACAGCGTTTGGTCGCCAAAGGAGTGGCGCTCGCTTACCTTGCATTCAGCGGCCACGTAGGCGTTGGCCAAAAAAGGCGCGGTGATCACCTCGCTTTCCGCCAGCTCCAGGGCAAAGGCCGCCACCTTGTCCACGTCCCTGCCGGAAACGGTGCCCAGCTTGGCCACCAGCTCCACGTCCTGCCAGGGCAAGAAGCTTAAGGAAAACTCGCCAGCTTGCAGCAGAAGCTGGTGGGAGTGCGTTTTTGGCGAGATGGAAACCCCAAAGAGGGGCGGGCGGGACGCCAACGGCCCGGCCCACGCCACCGGCACGAAGTTGGCTCTTTCCCTTTTGCTGTCCCAAACCCCCACCACACATAAAGGGCGCGGGTAGTAAAAATACGCAGCACCGGGTTGCAAGCTCTTGAAGTCCATCGTTGCGCTCCCTGGGGATGATAGCGAAATTTCCCGCTGGGCCCTAGCTGCCCCCCAACGCCAAGCCGCGGTCTACCCTTTTGACGTTCCCATCCTTGGACAGCACGAACACCCCGTCGGCGGTGAGAAACACCAGGCTTTCCCCCATGGGTACTACGTCAGCCGCCGGCTGCGGCAGCTTCATGAGGGTGACCGGCTCGCCGGTGGGGAGCTCGGCCCTCACCAGGGCTGGTGGGCAAGGGTGCCCCACGGCGGTCACCAGCTTCCCCCCGGCGCAGGCCAGGGCGCCACTGCAGGCCAAAGGAATGGCCCTGGATTCTTGCTGTTCCGGGCTCACCATGCGCACCTCGTGACCGTCCCCGGCCACCAGCAGCTCCTCGTATAGCCAGCAAAACCCGAATACCCCGGGCAGAGCTCGGCCGGCAGGCAAAAGCCGCAGCTCCCGGCTGGGCCAGGCCAGCGCTGCCAGAGTCTTCCCCGAAGGCGAAACCGCCAGAGCCCGGAAGTCCCCGGCCTGCACCTGTTCCACCCCCTCGCCGGCAAGCGACACCCGCCAAATGCCCTGGGAGTCCACAAATATCAGGTCCTCGCCGCTGGGGTCTAGCTGCGGGGCCAAAACCCACCGCGGCCAGAAAAGCAAGAGCTCCTCGCGCTCTCCGGTTTCCCAGACCACCGCAAAACCGGGAAGCTCGGGTTTGGCCAGGAGGAAGCCTTGCCCGCGCACCAAACCTGCCGGTGCGGGGGTGGGCAAGCCCTGACTGCGGCGGCGGGCCTGCCAGATGCGTACCGCTTCGGTCGGTGCTCCGGGCGGCAGCTCTTGCGAGGGCGGCAGGGCCCAGGCGGCGCGCAACGCTTCATCGCTGGCCAGCACGGTGCTGTCCTCATCCTCCGGTTTCTTGGCCAGACCGAAGTGGGCGGGCTCGGCCAGGGCGGCGCGCAAAAGGCGCGGCGGAGGTGGAAAGCGCTTGCCCCGATTTTCCGCCCACGCGCGCAGCAGCGCCATGGGCTCCCGCCTGGCTTGATCGGGTTGCCCAAAGGTTTCCACGAGAAAGGCGGCAGCCTGGGCCAGCTCCGGGCTGGCCCTTCCCGGAAGCGTGATTTCCCGCAGCCGCGCCCGCCGGATGCGGTAGGGCTCGCGGGAATCCAAGCTTTGGCGAAGGAAGGCCTCTAAAGCGGGGGCTACGGCCTTGGGCTCCACCCATTCGCCAATGGGGAGAAGCTCCGGAGGCGTACTGGCCAGGGCCAGGCTCCCCAACCACGCCAGGCTTTCGGCGACTCGCAGCACAAGCTCGCCCACTCCGGGTTGCGGGGCAGCGGGGCTTTTTTGCGCCAAAAGCCACGCTGTGGCCGCGGTTCTGGCGGCATCCACCGCAGTGGTTGGTGCGCTTTCCGGCAACAGCAGCAGCACGGTGTGAGCAAAAGCTGTAGCGGTAGCGGTGGGTTGGGGGGAGAAGCCATAAAAAACCCGTAGGCTTTCGGGCAGCTCGCTGCTGACCGCCGAAAGCAAGCGCTGCAAAGCCGACGTAAAAGCCGTCCCCTGCGGGGGCTGGACGGCGCTTTCGTTTTTGGGCACTGTCCCGCCGGCGAGCACCATGCACGCGGCAAGCTCCGGGTCTGAAAAGCGAACCGTTGGGAAGTCACCGCTGGGAACCGGGGCGAAATGGATTTTAAGCCCGTGGGGAGGCTTTTCTCGTAAAGGGGCCTGGCTTGGCGATGCGACGGCAGCGGGCCCAAAGAGGGTCGTGAGGGTAAGAATCCACGCGGGGACTTGACAAACCGCGTTCATGGCCCGAATAATACAACTAGAGGTCAACAAGGAAAGGAGGAGCAAGCATGAACAAGTCGGAACTAGCATTGAAACTTGCAAAGAAGGTGGGTCTTACCCAGGCCAAGGCGGCAGAGGTGGTGGATGCCATTTTCTCGCCGCACAAGGGCATTGTGGCCGTGGAGCTGGATGCCGGCCGCAAGGTCACGATCCCGGGCTTTGGCACGTTCTCCACTCGGAAGCGGGCTGCCCGTCAGGGTCGCAATCCGGCTACCGGTAAGACCATCACCATCCCGGCTCGCCACTATGTGGCCTTCAAGCCGGGCAAGACTTTGAAGGAAAAGCTGGCTAAGTAACGCCGGGAAAGGGAGGAGGAGGTCCCATGAACAAGTCTGAGTTGGTGGCAAAGTTGGCAAAGAAAACGGGTCTTACCCAGGCCAAGGCTGCCGAGGCCGTGGATGCCATCTTCAACCCATCCAAGGGCCTTTTGGTGGGTGAGCTGGCGGCCGGGAAGAAGGTCACGCTGCCGGGGTTTGGTAGCTTCTTCGTGCGCAAGCGCGCCGCCCGCAAGGGCCGGAACCCGGCTACCGGCAAGCAAATCACCATCCCGGCTCGCAAGTACCCGGCCTTTAAGGTGGGGAAGACGCTGAAGGAAAAAGTTTCCAAGTAGCTTTGTTGGCGGTTGTTGCTGCCCTCTAAGGGGTAGCACGCTCCGGGGGTTTCCCTCGAAACGGAGGGTGTCGGCTCCCCGGGGAGCAGCAGGAGGCGGCTTTCACCTTGAGGGCACGCGGGAGCGTGCCCTTTTCCTTTTCGCCTTTCAAGCCAAAAGTCCCAAAGCTTCCCATGCGGTTTGGCACGCTTTCCGAAAGAGAAGCGTTTTGCCGTTGAACATTCTTCACTCCTTTTTGAGATTAAGACGCTCGCACCCTCACCACAAGATATAGGGGTGTCTGGCCGAGAGAACCCCTACCTGTTGCGTAGGGCTCTTGACAAGCCGCCGAGGGCGTGCCCATACTTGGGTTGCCAAAGGAGGAAGGACGATGGCCGCGGAATCAAGCGCACTGTCCTCGCACGCTGTAAGTGTCTCGAAACCGCAGGGTTTGATCTTCACCCGTTACTTTACGGTGAAGGGCAAACACCCCTTTGATTTGGTGCGGTGGGAAAAGCGCACCGCCCGGATCACGGGAGCTGATGGCCGGGTGGTCTTCGAGCAGGAGGGCGTGGAGGTTCCGGATTTTTGGTCGCAAACCGCCACCAACATCGTGGCCCAAAAGTACTTTCATGGGCGGTTAGGGACTCCAGAACGGGAATACTCGGTTCGCCAGCTTATCTCCCGGGTGGTGGATACGCTCACCGCTTGGGGTCAGGAGGGTGGCTATTTCGCTGACGAAGAGTCCGCTGAGGCTTTTGCCGCCGAGCTTGCGCACCTCTTGCTGCACCAAATGGCGTCCTTCAACTCCCCGGTTTGGTTCAACGTGGGCGTTGAGCCCCACCCCCAGTGCTCCGCGTGCTTTATCAACTCCCTCAAGGACTCCATGGAGTCAATTTTGGACCTGGCCAAGATCGAAGGGATGCTCTTTAAGTACGGCTCCGGCACCGGCACCAACTTTTCCGTGCTGCGTTCCTCCAAGGAACCGCTGGCCGGCGGTGGGGTGGCTTCGGGTCCGGTTTCGTTCATGCGTGGCTTTGACTCCTTTGCCGGGGTCATTAAGAGCGGGGGCAAGACCAGGCGCGCTGCCAAGATGGTGATCCTCAACGTGGACCACCCGGACATCGTAGCGTTCATCAAGTGCAAAGCAGAAGAGGAGAAGAAGGCCCACGCCTTGATTGCCGCCGGCTTCCCGGCGGGGTTCGAGGTGGAGGGGGGCGCTTACGACTCGGTGCAGTACCAGAACGCCAACCATTCGGTGCGGGTCACCGACGACTTCATGCGGGCGGTGGAGGAAGACGGCTGGTGGGAAACCCGCGCGGTCACCACCGGTGAGGTAATGGGCCGCTACAAGGCCCGGGAGCTCATGCGCATGATGGCGGAAGCCGCCTGGGTTTGCGGGGACCCCGGGATCCAGTACGACACCACCATCAACCGCTGGCACACCTGCAAAACCTCCGGCCGCATCAACGCCTCCAACCCCTGTAGCGAGTACATGTTCTTAGACGACACCGCGTGCAACCTGGCCTCTTTAAACCTCATGAAGTTCGTGGACGAGGAGGGCAACTTCCAAACCGAAGCCTTCTGCCGGGCCGTGGACACCATGATCTTGGCCCAGGAAATCATCGTGGACTTTGCCCACTATCCCACCCCGAAGATTGCCGCCAACTCCCACGAGTACCGGACCCTGGGCTTGGGTTACGCCAACCTGGGGGCGTTGCTCATGTCCGAGGGCTTGCCCTACGACTCCGAGGAGGGGCGGGCGCTGGCCGCGGCCATCACCGCCCTCATGACCGGTGAGGCCTACCTGCAATCGGCGCGCATTGCCGAAAAGATGGGTCCCTTCCCCGGTTACGAGCCCAACCGCGAGCCCATGCTGGAGGTCATCGCCATGCACCGGGACGCCGCCCACCGCTTGCCGCTGCGGGGTATCCCCCAGGAGCTGCGGCAGGAGGCGGTGCGGGTGTGGGACGAAGCCCTGGCGCTGGGCGAAAAGGTGGGCTACCGCAACGCCCAAGTCACGGTGCTGGCGCCCACCGGTACCATCGGCTTCATGATGGACTGCGATACCACCGGCGTGGAGCCGGATTTGGCGCTGGTGAAGGTCAAGCGCCTGGTGGGGGGCGGCACCATCCGCATCGTCAACAACACCGTGCCCAAGGCCTTGGCGCGGCTCGGGTATAGCGAGGAGGAACGGAAAGCCATCCTCGAGCACATTGAAAAAACCGGCACCGCTGAAGGGGCGCCTTACCTCAAGGAGGAGCACCTCCCGGTGTTTGACTGCGCGTTCAAGGCGGTGGGTGGTACCCGCTTCATTTCCCCCATGGGGCACCTGCGCATGATGGGGGCGGTGCAGCCGTTCATTTCCGGCGCCATTTCCAAGACCGTGAACGTCCCGGAGGAAACCACCCCGGAGGAAATCGAGCGCCTCTACATCGAGGGGTGGAAGCTGGGGTTGAAGGCGGTGGCGGTGTACCGCGACAACTGCAAGGGCTCCCAGCCGCTGGCGGCGGGTGGTGCCACCACCGCCAAGCCTGCAGGCGAGCCCGAGTTTCGCCCGGTGCGGCGCAAGCTCCCCGACGAGCGCATGGCCATTACCCACAAGTTTTCGGTGGAAGGGCAAGAAGGCTACATCACCGTGGGCCTTTACGAGGATGGCACCCCCGGGGAGCTGTTCATTACCATGGCCAAGGAAGGCTCCACCCTCTCCGGGGTCATGGATGCCTTTGCCACCGCCATTTCCTTGACCCTCCAGTACGGTGTGCCCCTGGAGTTTCTGGTCAACAAGTTCTCCCACGTGCGCTTTGAGCCGTCGGGGTGGACCAACAACCCCCAGATCCCCTACGCCAAATCCATCATTGACTACATCTTCCGCTGGCTGGCCAGCAAGTTCCTGCCGCCCGAGCAGCAAGCGGCGGTGGGGGTGCAGCCGCTCCCGGCCGGCGAGGAAAAGCTCAAAGCCATCACCATCCCTCAGCAGCCGCGCCTCTTTGCTGCGGCCGGCGAGGAAGGGGGGCAGGTGTTTGTGAACCAGGCGGATGCGCCGCCCTGTCCATCCTGCGGCATGATGATGGTGCGGAACGGTGCTTGCTACAAGTGCTTGAACTGCGGCACCGTGCACGGGTGTTCCTAGCCCGCTTGGCGCTTGGGTGGGTCCGCCACTCGGATGGCCGTGCGGCGGGACTGCTGCGCCAGCCCACTGAGGCCAACGGCGTTTCCGGTGTGCGTTTCGCCCAATTGTGAAGCTAAGGCGAGGGAGCTTGCCAATCCCAGGGGGGTGCCCGGAGGCGGGCACCCCCGGTCTTTAGGATGCTGCAGGAGCCTTTTGCGAGAGGAACGCCAAAACTTTGGGGAAGAACTCTGGCTCCAGGTGCACGTCCGAATGCCCCCGCTGGGGCACCATCCACAGCTGGGCTCGTCCGTTGGCTCCAGCTAACAACCGCTGGGCGTGGGAGGGCGGCACCACGGTGTCGTTGGCACCGTGCACCAAAAGCACCGCCGGCACCTTGGCGATGTTCTTCTCCGGAGCCAGCTGGTCCAAGCGGGCTCCCACCCGCCACTCGATAAAGCGGAAGAGGATGGGGGCTATGGGGGCAAAGATAAACCGCCCAAACCCCAGCGCAATCATGGCGTCCCGGGGGTGAGCGAAGGCGCCCACCGTGACCACCGGCTGCAAGCGGGAATCCCGCGAGGCGGCGTAAATCGCCGCGCTGCCCCCAATGGACAACCCCAGCACCGCAAAGGGAGGCTTGTCCCCTCGGCTTTCCAAAAAGTCCGCGGCGGCCCGGATGTCCTCGGCAAACTTCTTCATGGAGGCAAAACCATCCCGGTCCGAAAGCCCATGGTGGCGGGCATCGAAGGCCAGGGTGGGAAAGCCGGCTTGCGAAAGCACGCGAATGTAGGGGAGCATGCGCTCGGCGTTGCGTCCCCAGCCGTGCACGAGAATCACCGGGCTACGGCCACTTTGATCACCCGGGGGGAATGTGAGCCACCCGTGCAGCCTTTTCCCGCCCACTGTGGCGAACCAAACCTCCTGGAAGTTCAAGCCCAGTTCCCCCGGGTTTTTCCGAGGGGGAACCCGGGGGTTGCGCCAAGCCACCCACGTGAACAGGAAGCCCAAGCCCAAATAGGCCGCGAAGCCTAAAGCTAACCAGGCAATCCACCCCATGGGCAGAGTTTACGCTCCGCGTGCCGAAGGTTTTTTCGGCTGCCGTTTGCAGCCGCTATTTGCCCAAAAGCCCAGCCTTGAGGTCCTCCGAAGGCGGCTTGGGTCCCAGCCACACCGAAAGCAAGGCATCGGCAAACTCCTTGCCCTCGATGGTGCCCACTTCCTTGCCGCCAAAGCTCACACTTGTGCCCTTGCCGGGGACGTAGGTCATGAGCACCTCTTCCCCTTCGGCCACATCCCGCCAGAACCCCAAGAAGCGCTCGATTTCCTTGGCAAGCTTGGTTTGGGCGGCAGGAGCGTTCCCGGCAAAACCCTCCTTCCAGGCTTCCACCAGCCGGTCCTTACCCACATCCCGCAAAAAATGCATGACCATCTGCCGGGGCTGATCGGCAGCCAAAATGGCGGCAGGGTCACTGCTCTTTTGGGTGAGGTACAAAGCCCCCACGTAAACCTTGAACACCGCCTTCTTCCTTAGGCCCATGCCGTTGAGCTGCAGCACCTGCCCGTTGACGTTTTTCCGCTCGGGCATGGTGACACCGGCCAGCTCACCGGCGGCCACCGCCGCCGCCACCCCGAAAGATGCAAGGACCAAAAGCGCTGTCTTCCTCATGTCCCCCTCCCGGCCCTAAAGGCCTTTGCAGTTCATAGCTAACTCTACCGAGCTCCGCCCGCTTCGGCAAGCGCTACACTCACCCTATGAGCGAACCCATGGAATTTTGCATGAAACCCATTGGCTATGTGGAAAGCCCCTACACTTCGGAAGAGCAAATTCCCAAAGGCCGGGGAGCTAAGCACGAGGCCGAAGGCACCTTGGTGGTTCACCCTGAGTTCGCCGAAGGGCTGCAGGACATTGAGGGTTTTTCCCATTTGTTCGTAATTTGGGTCTTCCACCGTTCCCAGGGTTTTTCCCTTTTATCCCATCCGCCAACCGCCGACCGGCCCCACGGGGTTTTTGCCACCCGCTCCCCCCGCCGGCCTAACCCCATTGGGCTCACCGTGGTGGAGCTTTTGGGCCGTGAAGGCAACCGCTTGCGGGTGAGACGCGTGGACATGCTGGACGGCACGCCCATTTTGGACATCAAGCCTTACCTTTCCTCGATCCCCGAAGAAAAGCTCCGCCGCGGCTGGATGGAGGAAGAAGGGGTCCGAAACTCGGGCCTTTAGTCCCTCGCCAAGCCAAGGCCCTCGCGGCAAGGCCTGCACTGGTGCCCGGGGACCAAACGTAAACTGCAACCAAGACTCGTTTGTGACATGACGAGCGCTTTGTCTTTGGGGGCTTGACATCTACGGAAACGTTATCGTATTTTTTCATCCAGAGGTCTTGAATGTTGACCACGACCACTCAGCACGCGCTTCGAGCCCTCACCACCCTGGCGGTTTTGCCCCCAGGCCAGAGGCTCTTGACCCGGGAGCTGGCGCGGATTACCCGGACGCCCGTCAACTATCTGGGGAAGATCCTGGTAACCCTCGAGCACGCGGGGTTGGTCTCCGGCAAACGCGGGTTGCACGGGGGATACTGCCTGGGAAAGCCTGCCCATGAGATTCCTCTTTCGTTGGTAGTGCAGGTCTTGGAGGGGCAGGGGGGGTTGCCGACTTGCTTGCTAGCGGGCTTTCGGGATTGTTCTGACGAAAACGGGTGTCCTGTCCATAGCCGTTTTCGCCACCTGCGCACCCAGTGGGAGCAGTTTTTGGCGGAGACCACGCTGGCCGATTTGGCCGAGGGTGCGGAGAAGGACGTGTCCAAGCACTTTTCCCTGTGGCATGAGGAGGGAGGCAAGGTGTGAGAACCGGTAAACCCTTGGCAGTTTTGATGGTTTTGTGGGCCAGCGGATTGGGAGCGGCAGAGGTCCCGGAGGCGGCCCAGGATTTTCGTCTCAACTGCATGAGCTGTCATACCATTGGCGGCGGGCGGCTCACCGGTCCCGACCTCAAAGACGTGGAAGCCCGCAAGGACCGGGCATGGCTGGTTCGCTTCATCCAAAACCCCAAGCAAATGTTAGATTCCGGTGATCCTTACGCTCTCCGCCTGCGAGACGAAGCCCGGGGGGTGATCATGCCCACGCTGCCGGGCATGACCAAAGAGCGGGCGGAGCGGCTCTTGGATTTGATTGCCGCCGAATCCAAGCTGGAGCGTTCCCAGTTTGCCGGCCTTATCATTCCCGAAACCCCCTTCACTCCTGAGGACGTGGCAAAGGGAAAGGCGCTTTTCTTAGGGAGCTCGCGCGCCCAAGAAGGAGGGCCCCCCTGTCTTTCGTGCCACTCGGTGGCGGGTCTATCCGGTTTTGGGGGTGGCCGTTTGGGCCCCGATTTGACCTTGGCCTTCGAACGGCTGGGCGGCCGAAAAGGGCTGGCCCAGTGGCTTTCGGCTCCGGCCACCCCCACCATGCAGTCCCTCTTCGCCAAAAAGCCCCTGGCTTCCCCCGAGGTGCTGGCGGTAGTGGCGTTTTTGGAAGATGCCGCCAAACGCGGAGGGCAGGTGCGCGCGGAAACGCCCTTGGAGTTCTTCCTTGTGGGCGTGGGTGGGGTGGTCCTGGTGCTTTGGGTTTTTGGGGCGGTGTGGCGCTTCCGCTTCCGGGCGGTGCGGACGCCTTTGGTGCGAAAAGCTTCCTTGCGAGGTGAGGCATGAGCAAAACCGGAAAGCATCCGTGGATTTCCGATGTGGTGCGTCCCAGCTTGCGGCAGTGGGAAGAGTTTTACCGCAACCGTTGGCAACACGATAAGGTGGTGCGCTCCACCCATGGGGTGAACTGCACCGGCGGCTGCTCCTGGCAAATTCACGTGAAAGACGGCATCGTCACCTGGGAAATGCAAGCCTTGGATTACCCCTCCCTGGAGGTGGGCCTTCCTCCTTACGAGCCCAGGGGGTGTCAGCGGGGTATTTCCTACTCCTGGTACCTCTACTCGCCGCTGCGGGTGCGTTACCCCTACCTGCGGGGGGCGCTTTTAGATCTTTGGCGGCAAGCCCGCAGCCGCTTTGCCGATCCGGTGGAAGCTTGGAAATCTTTGGTGGAGGACCCGGAAAAACGGCGCCGCTGGCAACGGGCAAGGGGTAAAGGGGGGTTCCGGCGGGTGAGCTGGGACGAGGTATTAGAGCTCATTGCTGCCGCCACGGTGTGGACCGTGAAGCGCTGGGGCCCCGATCGGGTAGCGGGGTTTTCCCCCATTCCTGCCATGTCCATGATTTCCTACGCTGCCGGTTCCCGCTTCTTGCAGCTCTTGGGGGGCGTAAGCCTTTCCTTTTATGACTGGTACTGCGATTTGCCCCCGGCTTCTCCGGAAACCTGGGGGGAGCAAACCGACGTTCACGAATCCGCCGATTGGTACAACGCCAAGCTCTTGGCGGTGATGGGCTCCAACCTCAACATGACGCGCACCCCTGACTGCCATTTTGCCGCCGAAGCCCGGCACAACGGCTCCAAGATGTGGGTGTTCTCCCCGGATTTTTCGCAAGTTTCCAAGTACGCCGATGAGTGGGTGCCGGTTTTGGCGGGGCAAGATGGGGCCTGGTGGATGGCGGTAAACCACGTGTTGCTTTCGGAGTTTCACCACCAGCGTCAGGTTCCTTACTTTTTGGACTACGTCACGCGCTACACCGATGCCCCGCTGCTGGTGGAGCTGCTCCCCACCGCCAACGCCTTTAAACCTGGCAAGCTCTTGCGAGCTGCGGAGCTGGCCAAGTACCAGGACCAGGAGCACGGGGAGTGGAAGTTCCTCATGTGGGATCGCCAGCAAGGGCCCAAGATGCCAGGGGGCACGGTTGGCTTTCGCTGGGGAAAGCAAAAGGGCCACTGGAACCTTAAGCTCCAGGACCCCACCGACGGCACCCCCATCCAGCCGGAGCTCACGTTTCTCCCTTCGCACCACCAGGAGGTGCTGGTGGAGGTGGAGGATTTTGCCGCCTCCCGCACCCTCCTTCGGGGTGTACCTGCGCGGGTGGTGAGCACCCGCTCGGGGGAAAAGCTGGTAACCACCGTGTACGACCTGCTCATGGCCCAGTACGGCGTGAACCGCGGGTTAGGCGGTGAGTACCCCAAGGGTTACGAGGACGAGGCCACTCCCTACACCCCTGCTTGGCAAGAAAGGTTCACCGGAATCGGCCGGGAAACCCTTCTCCGCTTTGCCCGGGAATGGGGCACCACCGCCCAACACACCCAGGGCAAGTGCTTGGTGATCATTGGTGCCGGCATCAACCACTGGTACCACAACAACCTCATGTATCGGGCGGCCATTCACGCTTTGATGTTTTGCGGGTGTGTGGGGGTAAACGGCGGGGGACTGGCCCACTACGTGGGTCAGGAAAAGCTGGCACCCATGGAAAGCTGGTCAGCTTTGGCCTTTGCCCGCGACTGGTGCCCGGCTATCCGCTTGCAAAACGCTCCCTCCTGGCACTACGTGCATTCCGACCAGTGGCGTTACGAGCGGCAGTTTGCCCAGTACCATGCCCTGCCGGCCGAGGCTCACCCCCTCACCCAAGGTCACACCATGGACCTGCAAGTCAAGGCGGTGCGCTGGGGTTGGCTCCCCTTTTACCCGCAGTTCAACCGCAACCCGCTGGAATTGGTGGCCCAGGCGCGGCAAGCCGGAGCGCAAAGCGAAGGGCAAATCGTGGCGTGGGTGGTAGAGCAGCTGCAGCAAGGCAAGCTTGCCTTTGCCGTGGAGGACCCCGACGCCGAGGAAAACTGGCCCCGGGTGTGGTTCATTTGGCGGGGCAACGCCCTCATGTCTTCGGCCAAAGGCCACGAGTACTTCCTGAAGCACTACTTGGGAACCCACAGCAACGCCATTGCCCCGGAGTTGGCGCAAGGGTACCTGGAAGAGGTGCAGTGGCGGCCAGCGGTGGAAGGCAAGCTCGATCTGGTGGTGGACTTGAACTTCCGCATGGACACCTCGGCCCTTTACGCCGACGTGGTGCTGCCGGCGGCCACCTGGTACGAAAAGGCAGATCTCAACTCCACCGATTTGCACTCGTTTATTCACCCGCTTTCCGCCGCGGTGCCCCCTTGTTGGGAATCTAAATCGGACTGGCAAATTTTCCGCGCCATCGCGCGCAGGTTTTCGCAGCTGGCAGCTCCCCATTTTCCGCAACCGGTGGAGGACTTGGTGGCCACCCCCCTGGCCCATGACACCCCAGCCGAAATTGCCCAGCCTGCCGTTGGCGATTGGAAAAAAGGCGAGGTGCCGCCCATCCCCGGGAAAACCATGCCCAACTTCAAGGTGGTGGTGCGCGATTACCGCCAGTTGGCGGAGCGCTTTGACTGCTGGGGCCGGTTGGTGAGGGAAAACGGGCTAGGGGCGCACGGCACCAGCTACCCCATTGCCGACCTTTACGACGACTACCTGAGCAAAGCTCCCACCCGCACCCTCGATGGCGAAACCTACCCCTCCCTGGCGGACGATGTGGACGCGTGCAACGTGATCCTGGCCTTTGCCACCGTGACCAACGGCGAGCTGGCCTACCGCTCCTACAAGAACATGGAAGAAAAAACCGGCTTGCCGCTGGTGCACCTGGCGGAAAAAACCCGCGCAGTGCGCGCCGATTATGCTCACCTGCAAGCGCGGCCTTTCCGCTTCTTAAACAGCCCCATGTGGTCGGGCCTGGTGGATCAAGGGCGTGCCTACTCGCCTTTTACCTACAACGTGGAATGCCTGGTCCCCTGGCGCACCCTCACCGGGCGCCAGCACTTTTACCTGGACCACGAGCTGTATCTGGCTTTTGGTGAGCACCTGCCCACCTTTAAGCCCAGACCCGCGCCTTCCCAGTACGCCGACCTTCTGGCGACCGGCCAGGGCCCTGGCAAGCTCTTGAACTACCTCACCCCCCACGGCAAGTGGCACATTCACTCCACCTACGGGGACAACCAGCGTATGACCACCCTTTCCCGTGGGGTGGAGCCCCTGTGGATCAACGATCAGGATGCAGAGGAGCTGGGCATTGATGACAACGACTGGGTGGAGGTGCACAACGACCATGGGGTGGTGGTGACGCGAGCGGTGGTTTCGGCGCGCATCCCCCGCGGGGTTTGCATTCAGTACCACTCTCCCGAGCGCACCTTTTCGGTGCCCAAGTCCCCGCTGCGGGACTTCCGCCGTGCTGGGGGGCACAACTCCCTTACCCGGGTGCGGCTCAAGCCTAACCTCATGGCGGGAGGCTACGGGCAGTTTACCTATCACTTCAATTACTGGGGGCCCACCGGCGTGAATCGGGATACCCACGTTTTGGTGCGCAAGCTCCCCAAGCTGGTCTGGTAAGGGGGTTGCCATGGACGTGCGTGTGCAAATTGGCATGGTTTTTCACCTGGACAAGTGCATCGGCTGCCACACTTGTTCCATTGCTTGCAAGAACATTTGGACCGACCGCAAGGGCGCCGAATACATGTGGTGGAACAACGTGGAAACCAAGCCCGGCACTGGCTACCCCACCGCCTGGGAGGACCAGCAAAAGTACCGCGGAGGGTGGGAGCTGCGGGGCCGTCGCCTGCGCTTGCGCTCCACGGGGAAAGCGCGGGTGGTGGCCAACATCTTCCACAACCCGCACATGCCTTCCCTGGACGACTACTACGAGCCCTGGACTTACGACTACCAGCACTTGTTTTCGGCCCCAGAAGGACCGGACCAACCCACCGCCTTGCCCGTCTCCATGGTCACCGGCAAGTACCTGGACATCGAGGCTGGCCCCAACTGGGACGACGATTTGGGTGGCTCCCCGGTGTACGCCGCCAACGACCCGAACTTGCAAAGCCTCACCCCAGCCCAACGCCAGCAGCTGTTTGCGGTGGAAAGGCTCGTTTTCTTTTACCTGCCGCGCATTTGCAACCACTGCTTGAACCCCGCGTGTGTCGCCGCCTGCCCCTCGGGAGCCCTGTACAAGCGGGGCGAAGACGGGATTGTCCTGTTGGATCAACAGCGCTGCCGAGCCTGGCGTTCCTGCGTGGCGGCATGCCCGTACAAGAAGACCTACTTCAACTGGTTCACCGGAAAATCTGAAAAGTGCATCCTTTGCTTCCCCCGGCTGGAAACCGGCCAGGCGCCGGCGTGCTTTCACTCCTGTGTGGGGCGCATTCGCTACCTGGGGGTTTTGCTTTACGACGCCGAGCGGGTGGAGGAGGTGGCCAAGCTCCCTAAGGAGCAGCTCATTGAAGGGCAGAGATCCCTCATCCTTGACCCCTTTGACCCGGAGGTGCAAGCCGGGGCCCGCCGCAACGGCATTGGCGATGACGTTTTGGAAGCTGCCCAAAAATCCCCCGTCTACCGGTTCGTGAAGGTTTGGAAGCTGGCGCTTCCCCCCCATTTGGAGTACCGCACGCTGCCCATGCTCTTTTACGTGCCGCCCTTAGCTCCGGTCATGGCGCGGGTGGAGGGCGGCAAGGTGGAGCACGAAAGCGAGGACCTCTTCCACGACATCACCTCGGCGCGCGTTCCCCTGCAGTACTTCGCCAATCTCTTTGGCTGTGGGCAGGAGGCCCCGGTGCGGTACGCCTTGCAAAAGCAAAAGGCGGTGCGGTGGTGGCGCCGGGCGGTGACGGTGGGGGATGTGAGCCTGGATGAAGCCGAGCGCATGTTGCGGCTTTCGGACTGCACCCCCCAAGAAGCGGAAGCCATCTATCGCCTCACCTCCCTTTGCACCTTTGCCGACCGCTTTGTGATTCCTCCGGCCCATCGAGAAAAGGCCATTGCCATGCTGGAGGACCCCTTGGAGCACAAGCAGTCGGTGGGCTTTGGGTTCTTGGCCGGACCGCGGAGGGGCCTGTGAGCGAAAGGCTCTTGCAAAAAGCCCCCGAGCTTTTGGCCTACCCGGATAAGGCCTGGTGGCCCCGAGTGCAGCAGCTGGTTGCTGAGTTGGAAGGCCAGTGGCAGAAGGCGCTGGCACCTTGGGTGGAGGCGTTGCAGGCCCTGGCACCAGAAGAGCGGGAAGAGCTTTACGTTCGCACCTTCGACTTTGACCCTGCTACGACCTTGGAAATCGGTTGGCACCTCTTTGGGGAGGATTACCGCCGGGGCGAGTTTCTCGCTTCCTGCCGGAGGCTATTGGCGGAAGTAGGCGTGCCGGAACAGGGGCAGTTGCCGGACCACGCCGGCTTGCTTTTGGCCGCCTTACCCGCTTTGCCCCCACCCAAGGCGGAGGCGTTTTTTGCAAGCTTCCTCCACCCCGGTTTGGAAAAGGTTTCTTCGGCCTTGGCCCAACGGGAAAACCCTTACCGCTACCTTTTGGAGGCTTTGGACTGCGCGGCAGCAGCGCTTACCGCCCGGCCGGCGGTGATGGGAGGCAGCCTATGAGTAGCATCAACCTCATGCTGTTTGGCGTTTTGCCTTACCTTGCGTTTTTCACGTTTCTGTTGGTGACGATCCACCGCTACCGGGCGCAAACCTTCACGTACTCCGCACTTTCTTCCCAGCTTTTGGAAAACCAGCAGCACTTTTGGGGCCTGGTGCCCTTCCACTACGGCATCCTCCTGGTGCTCTTAGGACACGGGGTGGCTTGGCTCTTCCCCAAGGCCATTCTGGCCTGGAACGAAAAGGCCTTCCGCTTGTACCTCTTGGAGCTCTTGGCGCTGGTTTTGGGGCTTTTGAGCTTGGTGGGCTTGGGGGTCATCCTCCAGCGCCGGCTCAGGGCGCAGCGGGTTACGGTGGTGACCTCGGTGGCCGATTGGGTTTTGTACCTCTTGCTTTTGGTGCAAGTAGCCAGCGGCGTATTGGTAGCGGTGCTCCACCCGTGGGGGTCTTCTTGGTTTGCCTCGGTGATGGCTCCCTACCTTTGGTCGCTGGTAAAGCTTTCCCCCGATTTGACCGCGGTTGCCGCTATGCCTTGGATCGTCAAGCTCCATGTGGTCAACGCGTACCTGCTTATTGGCTTTTTCCCGTTTACCCGCTTGGTGCACATCCTGGTGGTGCCCAACCCTTACCTGTGGCGCAAGCCGCAGGTGGTGCGCTGGTACCACCGGCCGGGAAAGCTGGAGGAGCGCCTATGAAACGGCTCATCACCAACCCGCGATGGGGACTTTGGGGCGCCACTTTGGGCTTTTTTTCCGGCTTTGCCGCCGTGGCCCTCTTTGGCCCTTCCGCCGGGCGACTTAAGGAAGCCCTCGGTCTTTCGCCCATGGAGGTGGGCTTGTTGGTGGCAGTGCCGGCGCTTTCCGGCTCACTCCTGCGCATCCCTTTTGCCGCTTGGACTGACGGCAACGGTGGGCGTAGGCCGTTTTTGGTGCTGCTCGCCCTTTCTCTGCTGGGCATGGGCGGGTTGACCCTGCTTTTGAACGTGGTGGGTCTCGAAGCCCTGTCGCACGCCTATTTCCCCGCCATTTTGCTGCTTGGGGTGTTGTGCGGCTGCGGCATTGCCACCTTTTCGGTGGGCATTGGGCAAGTGGCGTACTGGTATCCCCACAGCCAACAGGGGCGCGCCCTGGCGGTGTACGCCGGGGTGGGCAACCTGGCGCCCGGGCTTTTTTCCCTGCTGCTGCCCTGGGCCCTGGCGAGCTGGGGCTTGCCTGGCTCTTACCTGGCTTGGACGCTGTTTTTAGCTTTGGGCCTTTCTTTTTACCTGTTGGTGGGGGTCAACGCGCCTTATTTTCAGCTTTTAGCCCAGGGCTTGCCGACGGCAGAAGCGCAAGAAAAAGCTCGCCAGTTTGGCCAGGAGCTTTTCCCTCGGGGGAACCTCAAAGAAAGCCTCCTTATTTCCGCCCGCAACTGGCGCACCTGGTTTTTGGTGGGCATTTACTTCACCACCTTTGGTGGCTTCATCGCCTTAACCGCTTGGCTTCCCACCTACTTTCGGGAGTTTCACGGGCTTTCCCCCATTGCCGCCGGGATGCTCACCGCCCTTTACTCCTTGCTCACCTCCGCCATCCGCATTGGCGGCGGGGTGATGGCGGACAAGCTGCGCTCCGGTGGGGAAAACACCACGGTGCTGGCGTTGCTTTTCATGCTGGCGGGAGCGCTTTTGCTCACCGGTGCTGAGGATTTGCCCTTGGCCTTGCCGGGGGTGATTCTTTTGGCCTTGGGGATGGGGGTCACCAACGCCGCGGTGTTTAAGTTGGTGGCCAAAGAAGTTCCGGAAGCCGTGGGGGGAGCCGCCGGTTGGGTTGGGGGGCTGGGGGCTTTTGGCGGCTTTGCCATTCCTCCGGTCTTGGCCTTTGCGGTCAACGACCTGGGCAGCCGGGGCTACGCCGTGGGCTTTGTGGTGTTCGTGTTTTTGAGCTTGTGCTCGCTGGCCGCGGTTTGGACCCTCAAGTACGCGCCTGGGGAAGTGGAGGCCCCGGCTCATGACTAGCCGGCTCGTTTCGTGGGTGCTGGGGGTGGCGGTGGCTGGCTCCTGGGGGCTTTGGCTGCTGCAGGTTCGCCACCTGCGCCTCCCGGGAAACGACGTGGGGTACGAGCCCGACCAACCCATTGCCTTTTCCCATCGGCTTCACGCGGGGGAGCTGGCCATAGACTGCCTTTACTGTCATTTCGGTGCCGAGCGCAGCCGCCACGCCGGTATTCCCGCCGCCTCCGTGTGTATGAACTGCCACCGTTTTGTGACCGCCCCGTTAGGGGCCGTACGGGCCGAGGAAGCCAAAGCGAAAAAGGAAGGGCGGGCCCCGGGGCTGGTGGTGTCTCCGGAGTTGGCCAAACTCTATCGGGCTTTGGGGCTTAACGAGAAACTCCAGCCTGAGCCGGGAGCACCGCCGCAACCTATTGCTTGGGTGCGGGTGCACCGGCTGCCGGACTTCGTGTACTTCGACCACCGTCCCCATGTGCTTTCCGGCGTCACCTGCCAAACCTGCCATGGACCGGTGGAGACCATGGAGCGCCTGCGGCAAGCCAGCGACCTCACCATGGGCTGGTGTGTGAACTGCCACCGCACCCCGCGGGAAGTGAAGCCGGGAACCGTGCTTACCGCTTCCGTGGACTGCGCGGTGTGCCACTTTTAGAGGAGCAAAGGGGATGTCAGGGCAAAGAAGGGCATTGAACCGCAGGGACTTCCTCAAGGCTTCGGGGTTTGCCACCGTGGGGGTGCTTACCGCCTGTCGCCGAGCACCGGTGGAAAAGGCCATTCCCCTTTTGGTGCAACCGGATGGGTTTGTGCCGGGCAAGGCCCGGTACTATGCCTCCACCTGCCGAGCGTGTCCTGCAGGGTGTGGGCTTTTGCTCAAGATCCGCGATGGGCGGCCTATAAAGCTGGAAGGTTACCCTGCCCACCCCCTTTCCGGCGGTGGGCTTTGCTCTCGCGGCCAGGCGCAAATTATTGAGGTTTACGACCGCTTCCGCCTGGCCCAGCCGCAGCGCGCCGGTGCCCCCAGCAGCTGGGAGCAAGCCGATGCTTGGGTATGGGAGCTTTTGGAAAGCGGCAAGCCCGTCTTCATGCTTACCCGCCCCACCGCGTCGCCTACCGAGAGCTTCTGGTGGCGGGAGCTTTCTCACCGCTTCCCCCAGGTGCGGGTGGTGAGCTACCAGGATCCCCAATGGGAGGCGGTAGCCAAAGCCCATGAGCAGCTCTTTGGGTTGCCGGCGGTGCCCGCCATTCGGCTGGAAAAGGCCCGGGTATTGGCCTCCTTTGCCTGCGATTTCCTGGGGACTTGGCTTTCGCCGGTGGCCTTGACTGCCGGTTGGAAAAAAGCCCGCGGCTTGGTGGCTGGCGACCCCAAGCCCGCCTACCACCTGCAGGTGGAAAGCCTGGTCACCGTCACCGGAGGCAAAGCCGACCAGCGCCTGGCGGTGCACCCGCTGGAAGCGGACTTGGCCCTCCAGGCGCTTTTGAGCTTCCTGCAGTCTTTGGCTGGCCAAAGGCCTTTACCCCTGCCCAAACTGGCTCCGGAGCTCCTGGGCGCCATGGAGGGGCTTGCCCACAAGCTCTGGCAAGCCCGGGGCCAAGCGTTGGTGCTGTCGGGGTCAACGGAGGTCGCGGTGCAACGGCTTGCGTGGGCGGCCAACGATCTCTTGGCTGCCTACGGTGGGCTTTTGGACCTCACCCGACCCTGGCAGGCGGGCTGTGGGAGCACGGCCCAGGCCATGGAAGTTCTGGAAACGTTGGAGGCGCAACCCCAAACCCCGGTCTTCTTCCTTGGGGTGAACCCGGTTTACGAACTGCCCCAAGGGGAGCGGTGGGCGCGGGCCATCTCCGCCTGCCCCAACAGCCTTGCCTTTGCCCTTTACCCCCACGAGGCCGCCTCCCGCTGCCAGTGGTTATTGCCCCAAGCTCATCCGTTGGAGTCCTGGGGCGATTGGGAAGCAAGCTGGGGTTTGGTCAGCCTCCAGCAGCCAGGTCTTTCGCCTTCCACCCAGGCGCTTTCCCTGGCGGAACTTTTGGCCCGGTGGTGCGGAAAACCTGTGGGCGGCCGGGAGCTGGTGGCCGCCACCCTCTCCCAAACGTCGGAAGCCACCAACCCCAACTTTGAGCAAGCGTTGCGGCAAGGGTTCGTTCAGATTCGGCGGGAGGCTTTGAACCCCAGGCCCCTGGCTTGGGAAAAGGTCACGCCGCTGCCGGAAAGCCAGGGTGCCGCTTTTAGCGTGGTGCTTTACCCCTCGCTGTCCGTGGGGCAGGGGGAGCAAGCCATGAACCCCTTCCTCCAGGAGCTTCCCGACCCCATCACCAAGCTCACCTGGGGGAACGCCGCCACGCTGGCCCCAGCTACCGCCCAACGCCTAGGTCTTACCGAAGGGCAGGTGGTGCGCTTGCAGCGTGGCCAAACCACCGTGGAGCTCCCAGTGGTTCTGGTCCCCGGGCAACATCCGGATGTGGTGGGGGTGGCCTTAGGTTACGGTTGTGCAGGTACCGAGCGCTTTGCCGGCCTCGGCCCCCGGTGGGTTTCGGCTCGGCCCTGGGTAGGGCGGGTGGGGGTTCGGGCGGTGGAGCTGGCGCAGTGGGATGGGGAGCAGCTGCGCTGGTGCGTGCCGGCGAGCGTGACCCCGCTGCCGGTTCGCCGGCGTCTTGCTCGCACCCAAGACTACCCGTTTCCGGAGGTACCCGCCCACCTGCAACCGTCCCAGAAGCCCTACCGGCACATTGTGCAGGAGTTTTCCCCCCAGCAGGGGGGCGGGGAGACGCGAGAAGAAAAGCCTCTGGCCAACCTTTGGCCCGAGGATTTTCCACCGCAAGGGATCCGCTGGGCCATGGCCATTGATCTCGAGGCCTGCACCGGTTGCTCCGCCTGCGTGCTGGCGTGTCAGGTGGAGAACAACGTGCCGGTGGTGGGCGCCGATGAGGTCAGCCGGCATCGGGAAATGCACTGGCTGCGCATTGACCGCTACTTTCTCCCCAACGGCCGGGTGGCCTTTATGCCCATGCTTTGCCAGCAGTGTGGGCACGCCCCCTGCGAGACCGTGTGCCCGGTGCTGGCCACGGTTCATTCCAAAGACGGGCTCAACCAGCAGGTCTACAACCGCTGCGTGGGCACCCGGTATTGCGCCAACAACTGCCCGTACAAGGTGCGCCGCTTCAACTGGTTTAGCTACGCCCGCTGGCAGGAGCAGGCTGCTCCGCTGTTAAACCCCGACGTCACCGTACGGAGCCGCGGGGTCATGGAAAAGTGCACCTTTTGTGTGCAGAGGATTGCCGCCGCCCGCATGGAAGCGAAGGAAAAAGGCCAACCCTTCACTGGAGAAGGTGTGGTCCCCGCCTGCGCCCAAAGCTGCCCCGCCCAGGCCATCACCTTTGGCAACCTTTTAGATCCCGCGAGCCCCGTGAGCCAAGCTTTCCGCAGCGGGCGGGCCTATCGGGTGCTGGAAGAAACCGGTGTGGATCCATCGGTGGCGTATCTCAAGCTTTTCGCCCGGGAGGGAGAGCATGGCTGAGGTGGCTTGGCAAGAGCCGGCAATTCTGGGGAAAAAGACCCTGGACCAAGTGACCCGGGACGTTTCCCGAGCTTTTGAGCGCCCCCCCGGGCGTCTCTGGTGGTTGGGCATGGTTCTTTCCCTTACGGCCTTGGGCTTTGGACTTTGGGCGGTGGTGCATTTGCTTGCCAAGGGCATTGGGGTTTGGGGCTTAAACCGCACGGTGGGGTGGGCCTTTGACATTACCAACTTCGTTTTTTGGATTGGCATTGGCCATGCCGGCACGCTTATTTCCGCCATTTTGTTTTTGCTTCGCCAGCGCTGGCGGACTTCGGTCAACCGCGCCGCGGAAGCCATGACGATTTTTGCGGTTATTTGCGCCGGTCTTTTCCCTTTGCTGCACATGGGCCGTCCCTGGCTGGCCTTTTGGATGTTCCCTTACCCCAACACCCGCGGCTCGCTGTGGATTAACTTCCGTTCGCCCCTGGTGTGGGACTTTTTTGCCATTGCCACCTACTTCACGATCTCTTTGCTCTTTTGGTACTTCGGCATGATCCCCGACCTGGCCACGGTGCGGGATACCACCTCCTCCAAGCTGCGGCGGGCCGTGGCCTCGTTTTTAAGCCTGGGCTGGGTGGGTTCCCAGCGGCAGTGGCTGCGGTACGAAACGGTGTACCTGCTGTTGGCAGGCCTGGCCACTCCCCTGGTGGTGTCGGTGCACACCATCGTGTCCTGGGACTTTGCCACCTCGGTGATCCCCGGCTGGCACGCCACCATCTTTCCCCCGTATTTCGTGACGGGCGCCATTTTTTCCGGCATGGCGATGGTGCTCACCCTCATGATTGTGGCCCGGGCCACCATGGGACTCGAGGATTACCTCACCCTTCGGCACCTGGACGTGATGGCCAAGCTGGTGCTCACCACCGGCAGCTTGGTGGGCTTGGCCTACCTTACCGAGCTCTTTTGTGCCTTCTATGCCCCCTCTCACTTTGAGCCCTTCGTCTTCCTCAACCGTCTCCGGGGGCCCATGGCCTGGTCCTACTGGACCATGATGGCTTGCAACGTGCTGGTCCCTCAGCTCTTGTGGTTCCGCAAGGTGCGCACCACACCCTGGGCGCTTTTTTGCATCAGCATTCTGGTGAACGTGGGGATGTGGTTTGAGCGCTTTGTGATCATCGTGACCTCCTTGCACCGGGACTACCTCCCTTCCTCCTGGTCCAGCTATACCCCCACGGTGGTGGAGGTGGCCACCTTGGTGGGCTCCTTCGGGTTGTTCTTCACGTTGTTTTTGCTCTTCATTCGCTTTGTGCCGGTGCTTGCCATGGCGGAGGTCAAGGCCACCTTAGCTTCCGGGGAGGAGCACCCATGAGCCGCCGCTTGTTTGTGGCCTATTTTGACCAGGAAGGCAAGCTCCTGAGCGCCATCGCCGCGTTACGCCAGGCTGGCTTTGGGGTGGTGGACGTGTTTACCCCCTATCCCGTGCACGGCCTCCATGAGGCCTTGGGCTGGCAGCGCTCCCGCCTTCCTTACGTGACCTTTGCTTTGGGGGTCTTGGGGGCTGCTTTCAAAGTGTGGTTTGAGTTTTGGACTACCGGCGTTTCCTGGCCGCTCAACGTAGGCGGTAAGCCCTTTAACTCCTTGCCCGCCTTTGTGCCGGTGACCTTTGAAGTGATGGTGCTTTTGGCCGGCGTAAGCACGGTGCTGGCGTTTTTGGTGGTGACGCGCTCGTTCCCCGGGAAAAGGGCCCGCCTCCTCAACCCCCGCCTCACCAACGACCTCTTTGCCTTGGTTCTGGAGCAGGTGGATGCCCGCTTTGACCCGGGGGAGGTGAGGGCGGTTTTGGCGCCGTTTGCCCCGGTGCATGTGGAGGAAAGGGTGGAAGGGGGTGAGGGGCTATGAGGCGTTGGTTCTTGAACGCCGGCTTGCTTGCGGCCTTGCTTTTAAGCTTGGGGTTACACCGTTGGGTGAGTTGGGACCCGAAAAAACGCAACTTTGAGTTTGCCCCGGACATGGCTCGTTCCCCCCGGTGGAACGCCTTTGCGGAACGTCCCGGAGCGCCAAACCAACCGGTGCTGCAACCCCCGGTTCCCGGCACGGTGCCGGTGGATGCCACGCTTTGGGCCTTTGCACCGGGACCAGAGGAGGCCCAAAGGGCAGCCCGGGAGCTTTTCAACCCCATCCCGCCGGAAGACCCCCGGGTTACCTCGCGGGGTGCGAGGCTTTACCAAGCCTTCTGTCAACCCTGCCACGGCGCCGGGGGTAACGGGGATGGTCCGGTGGTGCTGCGCGGCTTTCCTGCCCCCCCGCCTCTTTCCGGTGACAAGGCGGTGTCCATGAGCGACGGCCAAATCTTTCACGTGATTACCTTTGGCCAGCAAAACATGCCGGCATACGGCGGCCAAATTGCCGAGGAGGAGCGATGGCTTTTGGTGCACTACGTTCGCTTTCTGCAACGGCTTCCCAAGAAGTGAGCAGCCTGAAGCCGCTGTCTGCCAGCCTGAGCCGCTGGGGTTTGGCGTTTTTGGCGGCGGGCTTGGGGTTTTCTTTGGTGTGGCCTGAGCGTTTGGCCGGCGCGGTGTTGCTGGCGTCGCTGTTTGCCCTTTCGGTGGGGGTGGGGGCCACCTTTTTCGTGGCCCTGCACAGTGCGGTGGCGGCGCACTGGGGTGTGGTGGTGCGGCGGGTGGCTGAAGCCCTGGCTGCCACCACCATCTGGGTGGCACCGGTGTTTTTCCTGGCCCTGTTGGTGGTGGGCCCTGGGCTTTACCCCTGGGTGCACCACGCCGAAGTGGGATTTCGCGGCCTCTGGCTCTCCTGGCCTTTCTTTTTGGCTCGCGCCTCTTTGTACCTGGGAGCGTGGGTGTTTTTTGCCCGCCGCCTGGTGATCTTGTCGCTGCGGCAAGACGAAAGTCCCAGCCTCGAGACCGCCGCGTCGTTACGAAAGACCTCGGTGGCGTTTTTGCCGGTTTTTGCCGTGAGCTTTTCGCTGGCTTCCTTTGATTGGCTCATGTCCCTGGCACCAGAGTTTGTCAGCACGATTTTTGGCGTGTACGTCTTTTCCGGCACGTTTGTAGCGGCCTTGGCGGGGCTTACCTGGTTGGTAACGGTCTTGCTCCAGCGGGGACCCCGGGGCGTAGGGCCACTGGCCCCCTACGTCAACGCCAACCACCTCCATGACCTGGGGAAGCTGCTCTTTGCTTTTTCCACCTTTTGGGCCTACATTTGGTTTTCGCAATACATGCTTATTTGGTACGCCAACCTTCCGGAGGAGGCGAGCTACTTTGTGGAGCGTCTTGCCGGTTTTTGGCAGCCGCTTTTTATTTTGAACCTTTTCCTCAACTGGGTGCTACCGTTTTTTGCCCTGCTTCCCCGGGCCAGCAAGCGCAGCCCCAAGGCTTTAGCTATGGTGTCATTGGTCCTGCTCGTGGGTCACGCCCTGGACCTTTACCTCATGGTGGGGCCCAGTTGGCATTGGCAGGCCCTGCCATCGCCGGTGGAGGTCCTGCTCCTGGCCGGGGCTGCATCCTTGGTGTTGGCGGCGGCTTTGGGCTTTTTGCGGCGGGTGCCGGTGGTGCCACTGGGGGATCCCTTCCTGGACGCCAGTCGCCACCACCGCGGGTAGCTTTTCGGTTTGTGGCCGCCGGCAATGGCCTCAGCTAAGAGGTCGCGGCCTTCTGATAGCGGGTGCGGATGGTGGGGATGAGGTACTCCCCAAAGGCCCGGTGGAGGTCGTAGCGGGGGGCGAAACCCCAGTCCTGCCGTGCCGCGCTGTCGTCCACATCGGCGGGCCAGGAGTCCACGATGGCCTGGCGCTTGGTGTCCACCCGGTACGAAATGCTGGCCTGCGGAAAAGCTTGCAACACCAACTGGCGGATTTCTTCGGCGGTGGGGGCGAAGCTACCCACGTTGTACACGCTCCGCCGCAGTCTTTCCCGGGGTGCTGCTGCTAACTTCAACAAGGCCTCCACCCCATCGGGCATAGCCATGAAGGGGATTTGCGTGTCTTCCCGCACAAAGCAGGCGTAGGGCTCGCCCTTGGCGGCGGCGTGAATCATTTCGGGAGCAAAATCCGAAGTGCCTCCCGAGGGGATCGTCACCGCCGAAATGAGCCCGGGAAAACGCACGCAGCGAAAGTCCACCTTCCCAGCCAGAGGTTCTGCCGCCAGTTGCCGGTAGTGATGGGCGTAGTAGCGCCCCAAATGCTCGCAGTACAGCTTGTTGCAACCGTACATGGTGATTGGCTGCAAAAACTCGTCTTCCTTGACCTTCCCGGCGGCAGCTTTGGTGGCCAAGTCCGGCAGTCCGTACACCGCAATGGACGAGGGGTACACAAAAACCACCGGGCGGCCGTGGGATTCCCCCTGCCGCTGGGCAAACTCCAGGAGGTTGAGGGTGCCCTCCACGTTTACCTGGTGGGCGGCCACCGGCGTGAACTCCCCCCGGGTGGAAAGCAAGGCGGCAAGGTGAAAGATCAAGTCCACCTCAAATTCGGCAAGAATCCTGTCCAAAAGCGCCTTGTCCAGAATCGAACCCACAAACTCCCGGTGAACTTTGGCCTTAAGCTCCGGGGGCAATTCCCGCACGTCCAGACTCACCAACGTGTGGGCCCCGTTTTCCGAAAGCCGCTCAATAAGGCCATGACCAATTTCCCCTGAAGCGCCGGTTATGAGCACCACCGGTTTGCGCATACGCCCCTCCGCCTCGTGAAGCCTAGCACAAGCTAGGCGTCACGAAGACCCCTGGGAAATCTAGGTACCCAGGGCCGGGGCTACGCGATGGTGACCTCGGGGCAGAGGTACACGTCCTGGATGGCGTGCAGGAGCGCGATGCCCTTGTCCATGGGTTTCTGGAAGGCCTTGCGGCCGGAAATGAGCCCCATGCCGCCGGCGCGCTTGTTGATGACCGCCGTGCGCACCGCTTGCGCCAGGTCCGAAGCGCCCTTGGATTCACCCCCGGAGTTGATGAGCCCCACCCGCCCCATGTAGCAGTTGGCCACCTGCCAGCGGGTCCACTCGATGGGGTGGGGAGGCACCAGCTTGCCGTAGGCTTCGGCTTTGGGTTTGTTTTTGAAATCCAGGGCGGGATAGCCGCCGTCCACCTCGGGCTGCTTTTGCTTGACGATGTCCGCCTCAATGGTGACGCCCAGGTGGTTGGCCTGACCGGTGAGGTCGGCCGCAGAGTGGTAGTCGGTGCCTTCCTTCTTGAAGGCGTTGTTGCGCAGGTAGCACCACAGGACCGTGAACATGCCCAGCTCATGGGCGCGGGCAAAGGCTTCGCTCACTTCCTGGATTTGCCGCCGGCTTTCCGGGGCGCCAAAGTAAATCGTGGCGCCCACTCCCACCGCGCCCAGGTCAAAGGCTTGCTCCACGCTGGCAAAGGGGGTTTGGTCGTAAATGTTGGGGTAGGTTAAGAGCTCGTTGTGGTTGAGCTTGACGATGAACGGGATCTTATGGGCCCATTTGCGGGCAACGGCCCCCAGAACCCCGAGGGTGGAAGCCACCGCGTTGCAGCCGCCCTCGTAAGCCAAGCGCACGATGTTTTCCGGATCAAAGTACATTGGATTTGGAGCAAAAGAAGCGGCACCCGAGTGCTCCACCCCCTGGTCCACCGGCAGGATGGAAAGGTAGCCGGTGCCCGCCAAACGGCCGGTGTTGAACACCAAGCTCAAGTTGCGCAGCACAGCCGGCGAGCGGTCGGAGGCGGCCACCACCCGGTCCAGGAAATCGGGCCCCGGCAGGTGCAGCATGTCTTTGGGTATTCCCGTGCAGGTGTAGTCCAAAAGGCCGGCATCGGCACCCAGAAGCTCTCGGATCCTTTCAATCATGGTAACCTCCCGTGGCGGGAGGATTGTAGCAAAGCGGTGCTGCGGGCGCTTCTCCTGCTCGGCCTCTGGGTTTCCCGCCTGGGCGCGGACGTTTTGCCCGTGTCTCAAGTGCAGGGGCCGGGCTTGCGGTCCCCCTTGGAGGGGCAGGTGGTGACGGTGGAGGGGGTAGTGACCGGCGTGGCCGCTTCCGGGTTTTTCGTGCAGGATCCGCAGCCCGACGGGGACCCGGCCACCTCCGAAGGACTTTTTGTCTACACGGGAAGCCCTGCCCCTTCGCTTTTTATGGGAGAGCTGGTACAGGTGAGCGGGAAGGTCCGGGAGTACGTGCCTTCCGGTGATCCCGCAAGCCCCCCTCTCACCGAGCTGGTGGACCCCCAGCTTGTCCGCCTGGGCCGGCAGCAGCCGCTTCCAGAACCGGTGGTGCTTTGGCAGGAGGCGCTGCGCCCCGAGGGAGGGTTGGATCAGCTGGAGAGGTTCGAGGGGATGCGGGTGGCGGTAGCTTCCCTTAAGGTGGTGGGGCCTACCTTAGGCAAGGTACAGGAAACCGAAGCCACGGCCACCAGCACCGGCGTGTTTTTTGGGGTGCTGGAAGGGGTTCCCCGCCCGTTCCGGGAGCCTGGCTTTCCCCCCTTGGATGCGCTGCCTGCGGGCAACCCACCCCGCTTTGACGGCAACCCGGAAATTCTCCGGATAGACACCACCTGCCTGCAGGGGGGCCAGCCGCTGAACGTCCAAGCGGGTTCACTGGTGGGCAACCTGGTGGGCCCTTTAAGCTTTGCTTCCCGCCGGTACACCTTGTGTCCTGAACCGGTTTGGAGCGTGCTCCAGCAACCCCCCGAGCCCGCTACGCCTCCAGCTCCCGCCTGGGGTGAGCTGGCCGTGGCCTCGTGGAACCTCCAGAGGTTCTACGATGCCCAGGACGATCCCGGCGTTTCCGAGCCGGTTCTCACCCCGCAAGCTTGGGAGCTGAGGCTTGCCAAGCTCGCCGGCGCTGTGGCCGATTTTTTGCGGTTCCCCCACGTGCTGGTTTTCCAGGAGGTGGAAAGCCTGGAGGTCCTGCAGGCCCTGGCCAGCCGCCTGGAGGCAGCTGCCGCGGAAAAATTAGGAGAAAGCCCAAACTACCAGGCGATCCTGGCGCCGGAGCGGGACCCCGGGGGGCTGCGCCTGGGAGCGCTGGTGGCCCGCTCGCTCCGGGGGATGCACGTCACGGTAGAGGAAACCAGGTCGGTACTGACCGAAAGCGTGCTTGCCAACCCCGACGGCAGTCAGGAGCCGCTCTTTGACCGCCCACCCCTGCTTTTAAGCCTTAAGCTGCAGCTCTCCGGACAACCGCTTCGGCCTTTTGCGGTTCTCGGCGTGCACCTGCGTTCCATGAACGGCCTTTTAAGCAACGCCGCTGCCGGCCACGGCTGGCCTACCGAAGGGGCGCGGGTGCGGGCCAAGCGGGCGCAACAGGCGGAAGCCCTGGCCCGTTGGGTGGACGGCTTTCAAAAGCAAAACCCCACCACTCCCCTCGTCGTGCTCGGGGACTTCAACGCCTTCGAGTTCAGCGACGGCGTGGTAGACGTGGTGGGCACCGTGGCGGGGACCCCTGCTCCTGCGGAAGCGGTGGTGGTGCCTACCCAGGACTTGGTGGAGCAGGATCTGGTGGTGCTCACCCAGCGAGAAGCGGCGGGACAGCGCTACAGCTACGTTTACGACGGCAGCGCCCAGGCCCTGGACCACGTTTTAATAAGCCAGGGGCTCCTTGGCAGGGGTTGGCGGCTCTTTCGCCCGCGGCTGGCGGCGGACTTTGCCGAGGTGACCCGCAACCAGACGGCGCCCTACCGCCTTTCGGACCACGACCCGCTCGTGCTTTATCTGCAACTTCCCCGTTCACCCCGGCGGCTGCTGCGGGCTCACTGACGAAAGGAGACGCTTTACCCGAGCTGCTACCATGAGACCATGTCGCAACCGCCCTGGCGTTCTGTGGCCCAAGGTTCGCCTTTGCTCACCGGTTTGGAGCCTTCGGTCCAGGAGGAAATCCTCAAGCAAGCGGTGTTCCGTAAGCTCCGGCGGGGCCAGGTGTTGTTTCGCCAGGGGGAACCGGCGGAGGCCCTGTACGTGGTGGCGGCGGGCAGGCTCAAGCTGGTGCAGGAGGACAGCTTCGGCCATCAGGTGGTGGTGCGGTTTGTGAACCCACCGCAGGTGGTGGCAGCGGTGGCCGTGACCCCCGGGCACCGCTACCCGGTGACGGCCGTGGCGGTGGAGGAAGGGGGAGTGGTGCTGTGGCCCGCGGAGAGCCTGCGGGAGCTTTGCCGTCGCTTCCCCGCCTTGAGCCTTAACGCCACCGCGCAAATTGCCGCCCACATGGAGGACATGCAGCAGCGGTTTTTGGAGCTGGCCTCCGAGCGGGTGGAGCAGCGCCTGGCCCGCTGCCTCACGCGCCTGGCCCGGCAGGTGGGGCGTCAGGTGCCGGAAGGTATCCTTTTGGACGTGCCGCTTTCCCGCCAGGACCTGGCCAGCATGACCGGCACCACCCTGTATACCGTTTCGCGCATCCTTTCCCACTGGGAAGGGCAGGGGATCGTCAAGGCGGGGCGGCAAAAGCTGGTAATCCTCCGCCCTCACGCCCTGGTGGCGGTGGCGGAGGATTTGCCGGAAGGGGGGAAGCCATGAGCGCACCGGTTGCGGTGGTTACCGGAGGAAGCAAAGGCATTGGCAGGGCCATTGCGTTGGGGTTGCTGCGGGAAGGGTATCGGGTGGCGATTGCCGCCCGGGATCCTCAAGCGTTAGGCGCGGCGCAGCAAGCTTTAGCGACGGAAGGCGAGGTGCTGGCGGTGCCCGGCGATGTGCGGGATCCCCAAAGCTGTCAGGACCTGGTGGCTCGGGCGGTGGCCTGGGGTGGAAGGCTGGATGTGCTGGTGCACAATGCCGGCGTGGGGGTTTTCAAGCCGGTGGCGGAAATGACGGTGGAGGAGTTCACCGAGCAGCTACACACCAACCTCTTTGCGGCCTTTTACCTTGCCCGGGCGGCCCTGCCCCACCTGCTGCAAAGCCAGGGTTGGGTCATTCACGTGGCTTCCCTGGCGGCCCGCCACCCCTTTGCCGGCGGTACGGCGTACTGCGCCAGCAAGGCGGGGCTTGTGGCTTTTTCCGAATGCCTCATGCAGGAGGTGCGGCAGCAGGGGGTGCGGGTGGCGGCGGTGCTCCCCGGCTCGGTGGACACCAGCTTTGCCGGCAACCCCACCGGTGCCTCCTGGAAGCTAGCCCCCGAAGACGTGGCGCAAGCGGTGCTGGACCTTTTGCGCTTCCCACCCCGCGCCCTCCCTTCGCTCATCGAGCTGCGTCCCAGCCGGCCTCAAAAGGGGTAATCGCTGACAGCACCTGCGCTGGGGGGTCAGGGGCTGCGCCTTTGGGAATCCCGGCCCCGGGACCCAATCATTGCTGTGCCTGGCTGGAGTTGGTCCGCCCTTTGACCCACCAGCCTACGACCGCTAGGGCTAGCCCTACCGCCAGACCCAGCCCTTGCTTCCAGCCGAAGCCGGGGGCGCCGCCCAGGCCCAGGGGATCGGCAAAAGCGGCCAACAGGGCCAACAGCAAGCCCACCGCAAATAGCAGAGCTGCAGGGCTTTTGGAAGCCATGGCCACCTCCTTTACTGCCGGCGGGAGAGATGCCGCGCCGGCTGGCCTTTGCCCACAGGCACCACTTGCATTTGCAGGCTACTGCGGTTGTGGGGGAAGAGCAAGAGCACCCGTGCCGCGGTGTTGGAGCTCAAGGAAAGCGACAACACCTGCCCCGGGGCCGCCGGCAGCGCGGCCACGCCGGTAATACCGGGAAAGCTCACCGCATTTCCCCCCACCCGCGCCGGGATTACCGGCGTGCGGGTGGCTTCCCCAAAGGAATCGCTGGTCACAGCCCAAAACTGGAAGTTGCTTCCAGGGGAAAGCCCCACCTCGCTCCCCGGAACCGCCAAAACCATGACGCTGGAGGCAAACGCCGGGATGTGCACCCCTTCCGGGGAGAGCCCCCCTAAGGGGGCTACGTCTTGGCAGGCGCCGGCGGGCAACGGGCACACCCGCACGGAAAAGCCGTCCGTGTCGTCCACCGCTCGCCGGTTTTCCAGCTTGAAATCGGCGGTGCCGTCCTGGTTGGTATCCAAAAACACCTGAACCTTCACGTCCTCGGGGGAAACCCAGGGGGCTTCGGTTTTAACGCCAAAGGTAATTGTGGGGTTGGAGCTGTTGTCGCTGGCCACCCCCAGCGCCATCAGGCGAGCTGGGCGGGGGTTGCCGGTGGGGGCTGCCTGGTAGGCCAGCTCCAGGGGAACGACCAGGGGCGTGAGGCCCGGTTGCGGGTCGCCGGTGAGGCTGAGGCTTGCCTGAGAGCCGGCGTTTTGCAGGCGGGAAGGCTGCGCCACGAGGTTGCCGCCGGGCTTTAAGACGGCATAGACGGGCACAACCCCAACCAGCTCGTCCTGTTCAAAGGCGTAAAGGTGGGCGGAAAGCTCGGTGAGGAAGAACCGAGGCCAGTTCCCCTGGGTGGCCGCTTGGGTGCCGTCCCGCACCACCCCCAAATCCTGCCAGGTTTCCACCTGCACCGTGACCTCCCGCTCTTCCCCTGGCCCAAGCTGCAACCCGCTTGGCACCACCGAAAGCCGAACCCCGGTCAGCGCCTGGGTTTGCTGCGCCGCCAACCTGAGGCTTACGGTGCGGTTGGTGAGGTTGGCCACCTTGACTTGGCCGGAGGCGGCTTGCCCTGCTTCCAAAAGCCCCAGGGAAAGCGAAACGGCTTGCGGGGATTCGCTGGCGTAAAGCAGGATGGGCGTGGAAACGCTGCGCTCCACGTTGACCCGCCCGGCGCCCACCCGGGAAACACGGTGGTAGGGCTCTTGTCCTTTCTGCTGGCGGTAGAGCCAGGGATCGGCGCCGTTCATGAGCAGCGCTTTCAGCTGCCAGGCCGCAAGCTCCGGCCTTGCTTGCTTGAGCAGGGCGGCCGCTCCGGCGACCACCGGCGTGGCCATTGAGGTTCCGGAAAGGCTGACGCCTTCTCGTCCGGTGCCGTTGGCCGCGGAAAACACGCTTTCACCTGGTGCGGCAAGGTCCGGCTTGAGGACCAAATCCCCCCGGGGGCCCCGGGAGGAAAAGGAAGCCACCGTGTCTTCCCGCGCCCGGTTGGTGTAGAGGAACTGGTTGCGGTAGCGGGCGGTGAGGCGGACCTGGACCCCTTGGCTCAGGTACTCCCGGAGCCGTTGGCCCACCGAAAGCACGGTCATTTGCGCCGGGATCGTGATGGAGGCAGTGATGGAGGTGTCGTTGCCCATGGTGAAGGGGTCGCCATCGTCCTGACGAACGATGAGCACACCAATGGCGCCGGCGTTTTGAGCGTTGAGGACCTTGCGCTTAAAGGTGCAGGTCCCGCGGTTAATGAGGGCAATTTTCCCCGCAAGGGCGGCAGCGGAAGCGGGGGAAAAGGGCTCGCACCCCAGCTCTTCCCCGGGTTGGGGTTGGGCCAAAAGGCCCTGGCGATCCCCCGACGTAGCCAGGTCGGGCCCGAAATCCGCTTCGCTTGCTGGGTAGCTCCCCGCGAGGTTTTGCGGGGCCAGCACCTCAAAGGCCCCCACCACCGCTCCGCTGTCCACCGCTGCCGCCACCGCCAAAGCCGCCGTCGCGGCTGCCGGCGAAGAAACGATGAACGTGGTGTCCCCCGAGTTTCCCGCGGCAGCCACCACCAGGATGCCCGCTCGGGCTGCGTTGTTGGCCGCTTCCGCGTCGGGATCGTCGTTGCTTCCCCAGTCGGAGCCCAGTGACAGATTCACGATGTCCAGGTGATCGGCGAAGTTGCCGTCGCCGTTGGGATCTGCGGCCCACTCCAAGGCTTGCGCCACCAGGGCGGTGGAGCCGGAACAGCCGAACACCTTGAGGGCGTAAATCTGCGCCTCCGGGGCCACGCCCGGAGCCACGGCCAGGTCGGCCAGGGGTGTGGCCAGGGAAAAAGGCCCTGGAAACGTGGCGCCGTCTTTGGTGACGCCAAAGCCCGCGACGATGCCGGCCACATGGGTGCCGTGCCCGCCGCAGTCCATGGGGTCGGGGTCAGGCTTAGGCGTGCGTTTGGACGGTGTGTCGGAGCCAGCGTCGTAGTTGTCACCGGCAAAGTCCCAGCCGCCTACCACCTTGGCGTTGGGGAAGGGCGCATCGCCCAGCTTGGTGCTGTCGTTGCTGCTGTACCCGCTCCCCGGCCCCCCAAAGTCCCGGTGCAGGTAATCCACGCCGGTGTCAATGATGCCCACGCGCACCCCCCGCCCGGTGTACGCTCGGTTCCACACCTGCGGGGCGCGCACCAACGGTCCCGCCGTGGCCAAAAGGGGCTTTTTCGGCCGCAGAAGGCGGAGGGCTTTCACCTGGGGCATGGACCGAAGGAGCTCCAGGCTTTCATCCGGCACCTCCAAAGCCACGCCGTTTAAAAGCCGGCTTACGCGGTAAATCTCCTGCGCTTGCACGCCGCGCCGGTTCACTTCCGCCAACAAGGCCTCTTGCTCCTGCTGGTTGGCGGCCAGTTGGCTGCGGGCTAAGGCCAGGCTTTGCACGCCTTTTTTGCCATTTTGCCAGTGGGCAATGGCGGGAGGGTTTTGCAACTCCACGAAAACCTGGGCAGCCTCCACGAGGGCTGGGGTTAACCAGAGGGCGAGGAAGTGTAGAGTACGCATAGGAAGGGCATTGTAGCCCGGAGGAAGACCAGGGGCTTTTGATGGGTTTACCTGGAGGGCCGAAAGGGCCAGGAGGTCAAAGACGTGATCGAAGCGTACGAGACGCAGTTTAAAAAGCAACTGGCGGACCTGGATCCCCAGGAAACCGCCGAGTGGATTGAAGCCTTTGATTGGCTTGCCGAAGCCAAGGGCCCACTGCGGGCCGCCTTTATCCTGCGCAAGCTCTTAAAGCGTGCCCGCATGCTGGGTCTTGGCATTGAGCCCATCCAAACCCCGTACATCAACACCATTTCTCCTGAGCAGGAACCCGAGTTTCCCGGAGACGAAGCCATGGAAAAGCGCATCCGGCGCATCGTGCGCTGGAACGCCATGGCCATGGTTTCCCGGGCCAACAAGCACTACCCGGGCATTGGCGGCCACCTTTCCACGTATGCGTCGGCTGCGGCGCTCTACGAGGTGGGTTTCAACCACTTTTTCCGCGGAAAGAACCACCCGGGTGGCGGTGACCAGGTTTTCATTCAAGGCCATGCCGCCCCAGGGATTTACGCCCGGGCGTTCCTGGAGGGCCGGCTCACTGAGGCAAACCTGGAAGCCTTCCGCCGGGAAACCACCGGTATCGGCCTGTCATCGTACCCGCACCCCCGCCGCATGCCGGATTTTTGGGAGTTCCCCACCGTTTCCATGGGCTTGGGGCCGTTAAACGCCATTTACCAGGCCCGCTTCAACCGCTACCTGCTTCACCGCGGTTTGAAGGACACCTCCCAGCAACGGGTTTGGTGTTTCATGGGCGATGGGGAGGCCGATGAACCGGAGGCCCTGGGTGCTTTGCACGTAGCCGCCAACGAGGAGCTGGACAACCTCATCTTCGTGGTGAACTGCAACCTGCAGCGCCTGGACGGGCCGGTGCGGGGGAACGGCAAGATCATCCAGGAGCTGGAAGCGGTGTTCCGCGGCTCGGGGTGGAACGTGATCAAGGTCATCCTTGGCCGCGAGTGGGACGAGCTTTTGCGCCGGGACAGCGAAGGTCTCTTGCTCCAGCGCCTCAACGAAACCGTGGACGGCTGGTGGCAGCGCTACCACGCCGAAGGCGGCGCGTTTATGCGCCAGCACTTCTTCGGCGCCGACCCTCGGCTTTTGGCTATGGTGGAGCACCTTTCGGACCGGGACATCAAGCACTTGAAGTTTGGTGGCCACGACTACCGCAAGGTGTACGCCGCCTACGCTTTGGCCACCGAAACCAAGGGCCGGCCTACAGCCATCCTCGTGAAAACCGTGAAAGGGTGGACGTTGGGGCAAGAGTTCGAGGGCAAAAACCCCACCCACCAAATGAAGAAGCTCAACGTTGCCCAGCTCAAGGCGTTCCGCGACGTGCTTCACCTGGAAATCCCCGACTCAAGCCTGGAATCGGAGGACCCGCCCTATTTCCACCCTGGCCCCAACTCCCCGGAGGTGGAGTACCTCCTGGAGCGGCGGCAGGCCCTTGGGGGACCGCTCCCTGCCCGCCGGGTGCAGGTGCAAGTACCGGAGCTTCCTGATGAGGACGCCTTTGCCGAGTTTTTTGCGGGCTCCGAGCGGGAGGTTTCCACCACCATGGCGTTCGTGCGCTTGTTGCGCAACCTCCTCCGGCACAAGGAATTCGGGAAGTACGTGGTGCCCGTGGTTCCCGATGAGGCCAGAACTTTCGGCATGGAGTCCCTCTTTGCCGAGGTCAAGATTTACGCTCCCAAGGGCCAGCTTTACGAGCCGGTGGACCACAACTTGCTCCTCGCGTACCGCGAAGCCAAAAACGGGCAGATTTTGGAGGAAGGCATCACCGAAGCGGGGGCTATGGCTTCCACTACCGCCGCCGGGACCGCCTACGCCACCCACGGCCTGCCCACGGTGCCGTTTTACATTTTTTACTCCATGTTTGGCTTCCAGCGTGTGGGGGATCTCGTTTGGGCCTTTGGCGACAGCATGGGGCGCGGGTTCCTTTTGGGAGCCACGGCGGGGCGCACCACCCTCCAAGGGGAAGGGCTCCAGCACTGCGATGGGCACTCCCACGTGCTGTTTTCGGTCATGCCCAACGTTCGCGCCTACGACCCCGCCTTTGCCTACGAGGTTGCGGTCATCGTTCGCCACGGGCTTGAAGCTATGGTCCGGCGCGGCGAGGACTGCTTGTACTACCTCACCCTTTACAACGAAAACTACCCCCAGCCACCCATGCCTGCGGGCGCGGAGGAAGGGATCGTCAAAGGGCTCTACCTCCTGCGCGGGGCTCCGGAAGGGCTTCCGGTGCGCCTGCAGCTTTTCGGCTCCGGCCCCATCCTCCGGGAGGTGCTTCGGGCTCAAGAAATCCTGGCCGCGCGGTTTGGGATTGGGGCCGAGGTGTGGAGTGTGACCTCCTACCAGCAGCTCCGGCAGGAAGCCCTCGCCTGCGAGCGCTGGAGCCGCCTCCACCCCGATCAGCCGCCCCGGGTCCCCTACGTGACCCAGGTGCTTGCCGATCACCCTGGCCCCATTGTGGCTGCAAGCGATTACTTGAAGCTCATGCCGGACATGGTGGCGCGCTTCGTGGGGCGCCCCCTCCTGCCCTTGGGGACCGACGGCTTTGGCCTTTCGGACACCCGCCCAGCCCTCCGCCGGCACTTTGAGGTTGACGCCGAGCACGTGGCGGCTGCGGCCCTGTACCAGCTTGCCCGCGAAGGGCAGCTTGAGCCCAGCGCCGTGAGGCTCGCCCTTACCGAGCTGGGCCTGAACCCCGAAGCCCCCGACCCGGGCGCAGGCTAGGAGCTCCCGAGCTGAAGGGCCTTGGCCCTTTCGCGCCCCCACCAACGCAAGTGGAACCTTGACAAAAAAAAAAAGAGGCCAAACTATGGGTGGGAGCCGTGGAATGAGGCAGGCGGCTTCCGGGAGGTCGCTTATGACGCTAAGGGAAAGCCGGACCGACCGCCGTTTTGGGTTTCTCGCGGGTGTGATCTTCATGGTTATCGCCTTAGCTCTGGGAAACCCGGGCGCTAGCTTCAATCCCAAGAAATGCTGGATGGGGATTTGCGGGATGCAGTGTAACGCGACGTTCGAGTACTGTGTCGAGACACCCAACCCCACGTCGTGGTGCTCCACGATGATCGTCATGGGGTGCGCCACGGAGCCCGATTCCAACTGTTGTCAGCGATCCTTTGCCTTGTTTTAGAATGGGTTGGGGCACCGGAGACCCCGAACACTTGGGGTAGACCCATGAGCGCCGCCAAGTGGCTTGTAACCACAGTATTGGTGACGGGCTATGTGGTTTTGGTTCAGGCGCAAACGGGCAAGCCCCAGTGGAAGCTGCTGTTCCTTCCAGCCGCCGAGAAAGGCGAGGAAGGCTTGCCCGGTCTCGACGCCTTTTCGGTCCATTTGGTGCCCGAAAACAGCAAGGATGAGGAGCTCCTCCGCCCTGCAGGGAGGGAGTTTTCTTTGGGCGGGGAACCCAACCGCTTTCGCGTGTGGCTCGAAGCCCCAGGTTTCATAAGCCCACGGCAGTGGATCCTGGTCATCGGTGAGCTGCCACGCGCTGAAGCCGCAAGCCGCCCCGTGCGTCTCCCCGTGGTTCGCGCGGGGGCGGTTCGATTTTCTGGCCACGTGGACGACGCCGTAGGCTTGCGGCTTTTGCTGCTCGAAACGGGTTTTGCCCGCAGGGTGCCGCCGGGGAACCGCAAGCAACCGGTGCAAGTTCCCCCCGGGGTAGTTGTGGGTGCGCTTTTCCACACGGGCCGGGGTGAGTACCTCGCCGTAAGCCGGCCCACCCAGGTCAAAGCCAACGAAGTTGCGCCTCTTGAGATCTCACCCCCGCAACCACCCCTCACTGACCTCATGGTCAAGTTGGAGCCTCCCCGCGTTTCCGAAGGCCTCCCCCAAGTCCGGGTGGTCCTGCGAACCCCTGATGGCCAAGTGGCAGAGCCCGAGGCCAAGGGGGGCGATGCCGGGGTTTGGTACTGCTTTTGGTACGGCCTTCGAGCCCGCTGGGGGGAGGTGGAAGTTAGCGGTACGGAATTTGTGGCACCGAAGAGCCAGGTGGCGTTGCCGGTGGGGCGGCTGGCCGTAGCCGAAATCAAGCTCGCCGAGCCTCCGTCGCTTTTGGTGGAGATGCGGCTTCCCCAGGAGCTAATCGAGGAGCGGCGGGTCGAGGTTGTGGCTGGTGACGAGCTCGTGGCGAAAGCCGCGGTTCCGGCTCAGGAAACCACCGTGTGGTTTCCGCGGGTGCCGCCAAAGCCTCTTGCTGTGCGTCTTACAACGGGTTCTTGGGTTTTTGTGGAGCACGTTGAGCCCAAACTTGGGGAAGAAAACACGGTAGTGTTCGAGCCACCGGTTTTTACCGTGCACGGGACTGTCTTTGTTGGGGATACCCCCACACCGGGAACCATCGAGTTTGCAACCGACGCTCCCGGCAAGTGGGTTTCCGTGGCCACCGACGACGAGGGCCGCTACCGGACCGTTCTCTTTGCGGAAAGCCCTTGGGCGCGGGTGCGACCGGAGGGGGCGCAGGAGTCGGTACTTCTTGAAATCAAGGCCCCGTTCCGCCCCGAAACCGAGCTTGACTTTCACCTCCCGGCGGTGACCCTAGAGGTCGTGGTCCGGGGCAAGCCCTCCGGTGCGCCGGTGGAGGGGGCAGAGGTCAGCATCTTGGGCGCCACCGCCCAAAAAGCAGGACCAGTTTATTTGCTCCGCGCCCGAACGGACCGGCAAGGTCACGCGCGTTTGGGCCCTCTGCTTCCAGGGCGAGTGGAGGTCAAGGTTGCCGCCTCGGGCTACCGAGGGCAGCGGCGGGCGTTGATCCTCGAGGAGAACGGTCGGGCCGAGGTGGCCTTTGAGCTGGAGCCGGAAGGCGAAGGGCGAGAGGTCAAGCTCGTGCTTCCCTCAGGCACCCCGGCAAGGGGCGCGCGAGTATGGGTTTTTGCATCACCTACCACTGAGGCTCGGTGGGGCGGGGAAGCCGACGGCACCGGCACCGTGCGGGTGCCGGCAGGCCTGTGCTGTCTTTTGGCCATCACCCACGACGACGCCGGTCTCACGCGTGTCCCATGGTCCGATGACCACGAGACACCCACGGTGGTTTTGCAGCGGCGGGCCGCGCCGCTCCGCATGTGGGCGCGGCGGGCTGACGGAACTCCGGTCCCGTTCGCCCGGTTGCGCCTGTGGGTGGGGGGCCAGCTCGTGGGCGAGGAGCTGGCCTTCCGGTGCCTCGGCACCCAGCTCGTGTTCGATCACGCCGGCTTCTGGGCAACCGCGGGCCTCCCCGCGGCACCCGTCGAGGTCGTGAGCTTTGAGCCTGAAGCCGCCAGCCTAGGGCGGGGTGGAGCTTTCGATAGCCAGCGCCAAGAAATCCCATACCCCTGGCCGCCCGAGGTGGTTGTGCAGCCGTTCCGGTAGCCCGGGCCAGACGGTGTCCAAGCTTTGAGCCTCCCTTTTAGAGGCTCGGGAGGCATTTGCAAAAGATGGCCTTGCCATCGCCAGGAGCGTAGTAATCGGGAAGTTCGGCTACAAGCTCGTAACCGCAGGCAAGGTAAAAGGCGCGGGTTGGGGCGTACTGGGGGCGGGTGGAGGTTTCCACGTACACGCGGTGGCGGCCCTGCTTTCGAATCTCGGTTTCGGCTGCTTTCAGGAGCACCCTCCCCAGACCGCCTCCCTGGCGCTGGGGAGTCACGGCAATCCAGTAAAGGTCGGCGGCATCGAGCGTGGCGGGAATTGGGCCCCAGCACGCAAACCCCGCAACCTGGTCGGCCTCTTCGGCCACGAGGAAGCGGTAATGGCTTTGATCTTTCAGGCGCAGGCGGTCATCCACCAGCTCCAAGGCGACGGCGATCTCCTCGGCGGAAAAAAAGCCGGTGGCCGTAAGCAGCTCGAAAACGGCCTGCCGATCCTCAGGGATGAGCTCCATGCGTATTACCGGCGCCACGCTGCCTCCAGGATGTAAGCCACCACCTGTTCAGGCGAAAGCCCGGCTTGGGCGGCAGCTGCCAGGAACCCCGCGCCAGGGGAAAGGCAAGGGTTGGCGTTGACCTCCAGGACCGCGGGTTGGCCATGGCGGTGGCAGCGGATGTCCACCCTGGCGTACCCCCGAACCCCGCAGGCGGCAGCGGCCCGAGCCGCCAAGGCCGCCACGCGACCCACGAGAGGTTCCCCGGGGCTGGGAAAAACCCGCACGGTCCCGCGGTCGGCCGCCGAGCCTTCCATCCACTTGGCTTCGTACGTAACCATGGGGGGAAGCCCGGCGGGCAAGCCGGAAAAATCCACTTCGGCCACCGGCAGGACGGTAAGCGCCCCATCCACCTCCAAAAGCGAGACGTTGAACTCCCGCCCGGGGAGGAAGGCTTCCACCAGCAAGGGCTGACCGCCAAAAGCTTCCCGGAGCCGCTGGGCGCGGGATTCAAGCTCCTCGCGGGTCCAGCACAAGGGGTTGCCGTCGAGGCCTAAGGACGCGTCTTCCCACGCCGGTTTCAAGACCCACGGGGGCGGGAACGGTGGCGTGTCGCCCGTAAACTCCAGCCCGGGTGGAACCGGAACCCCCAAATTCACGAGGTGGGCGCGGGTGGCCAGCTTGTCGGTGGTGAGGCGCAGCGCTGCCGCCGGCGAGCCGGTAAAGGCCACCCCGTGGCGCTCTAAGGCGGCGGCAAAGGCACATGGTGGCCAAGGGTTGGCCGGAAGGGCCTCGAAGAAGTTGCACACGGTGGCGCCGCCAAAGGCCGCCACGTTTTCGGGATCCGTGATGGCTTGAGTCGCAAAGGGGACGCCCAGGGCCGTCAAGGCCGCGGCCGCCATGGCCACTTGCTCCAAAACATCGGCGGTGGCGGGATCGGCACCGGCAGGCACCGGGTTATGGGCAACTACCACCGACGGGTCCACGCTGCCTCCACGATGGCCGAAAGCAGCTCCACGTACTCCACCCCCGCCAGGCGGGCGAGGATGGGCAAGTCCGAGCGGATGGGGTCCAGGCCGGGAAGGGGGTTGGCTTCCAGAAACTGCGGCGTGCCGGTTTCATCGCAGCGGAGGTCCAACCGCGCCGCATCCCGGCAACCCAAAAGGTGATACACCGCCAATGCCAGATCACCGGCCTGGCGAGCGAGCTCCTCATCCTGAAGCAAGCGGTAGCGGACCCTTTCCCGGTACTCTTCCTTGTTCAGGGCGGTGTACGCTTGGGCTTCCGCCCGCTCGGTAAACTCCACCTCCATGACCCCTAGCACCCGGGCTCCGCCCCCGTTGCCAACGATCCCTACGGTGACTTCCCTCCCGGGCAGGAACCGCTCCACCAAAACCGGTTGTTGAAAGCTTGCAAGCAGCTCCCGGCACACCTCCTGGAGCGTGCTGGCGTCCTGCGCCTGGCAACGGGCGGAAATGCCTTTGGAGCTTCCCTCCGCCACCGGTTTGGCAAAGTAAGGCCCGGGAAAGGGGATTTCCCGCAGGTCTTGCGGGCTTTCTACCACGAAAAACGGGGCGGTGGGCAAGCCCGCATCGCGCACCACCCGCTTGGCCATGGCTTTGTGCAGGGTGAGGGCGCAGGTGAGGGGATCCGAGAACGTGTACTTTTGCCGGTAAAGCTCGCAAAGCGCCGGCACCTGCGCTTCCCGGGAAAAGCCGGTAAGCCCTTCGGCAATGTTGAAGACCAAATCGTAGCGCTGCCCTTGGGCAAGAGACCGAGCCAAAGCTTGGCCGTTTCCTACCAAGCTCACCTTATGGCCGCACGCGTGCAAGCCGGAAGCAATTCTCTCCACGGTGACCCGGGGATCGAACTCCGCCACCTGCTCAGGGGTGAAGCCTTGGGCCAGGTAGTCCTCCTGGCAATCGAAGACGAAGCCGAGATGCAGCCCCTTCATGCTTGGGGTGGGTCCTGGTACGTATAGAGCTTTCCCGCCCAGTTGCGCAGAATCCAGGTTTCGCCCTCATGGGCCACCACGGATGGCGGTTGCAAGGGGATCTTGCCCCCGCCGCCTGGGGCATCCACCACGTAGGTGGGAACCGCGTAACCGGTGGTAAAGCCGCGCAGCTGGCCCATAATTTCCAGCCCCTTGGCAATGGAGGTGCGCAAGTGCGAGGTTCCCAGCACCGGATCGCACTGGTAGAGGTAGTAAGGCCGCACCCGCAGCTTGAGCAAGCCAGTAAACAGCTCCCGCAAGGTGTTGGCGTCATCGTTGACGCTGGCCAAAAGCACCGTTTGGCTGCCCAAGGGGATGCCGGCATCGGCCAGGGTGTCGCAAGCGGCCGCTACCTCCGGGGTTAGCTCCCGCGGGTGGGAAAAGTGCAGGGAAAGCCAGACCCGGTGCTTGCGGAGAACCGCCGCCAGCTCCGGGGTGATGCGCTGGGGGAGAAAGCCCGGGACCCGGCTACCCAGCCGCACGAACTCCACCGACGGCACCGAGCGGACGGCGGAGAGCAAGGCGTCCAGCCGATCGTCGGAGAAAAGCAGGGGATCGCCGCCGGAAATCAGCACGTCCCGCACCTCGGGATGGGCGCGGAGGTAATCCAAAATGGCCTCCAGCCGCTTGGGTAAGGCGTTTAAGTCCCCTTGCGCCACCAGGCGCGAGCGGGTGCAGTACCGGCAGTACGCCGCGCAGGCATCCTGGGCCAGCAGCAGCACCCGGTCCGGGTAGCGGTGCACCAATCCCTCCACCACCATGTGCTGGTCTTCCCCGCAGGGGTCCACCAAGTCCCCGGGAGCGGCCACCAGCTCCTCTTCCCGGGGGATCACCTGCTTGCGGATGGGGCAGTTGGGGTCCTCGGAGTCCATGAGCGCCGCAAAGTGGGGGGTAACCGCCACCGCAAAGCGCTGGGAAGCCATGGTCAACCCCACCCGCTCGGCTGGGGTCAAGCTCAAGAGCTTCTCAAACTGGTCCAGCCGGTGGAGGCGGTGGCGCATCTGCCAACGCCAGTCTTGCCAGGAAACCGGATCGTAGGTCTCCCCGAACACCGCACAGATGGCTTCGCGGCTTACAAACTGCTGGGTTGCCGATGGGAACGCCTGTGCCTCAAGCATGAACGTGTTCCTCCCTAGCCTCACTCCAGTCCACGGGGGGAAACTCCAAGTGGAACCGAATGACGGCTTGTACAAAAGATGGCGGGGCTAGGAAAGCTGGTTGCACCTCACCCGTCCAAAGAAACAAGCACAGCCGCTGCCAGGAGAGATGAGCAGCTTTCCGAGGCTACTACTTGGAGGCTTTTCGGTAGCCGAGTCTAGCTCCATGGCGCGAAAGGTAAACCTTCTTTTCCAGTTGTCAAGGGGGTCCGGGTCAAAACGCCAGCAAAACCCAAGCTAAGGCGAGGAAAAGCGTGATGAGGCTCACCGGCACCCCCACCCGAGCGTGGTCTCGGGCTGAAATCCCGACCCCCAGTTGCGCCGCTTGCTCCACCACGATGATGTTGGCGATGCTGCCCACCACCAGCAAGTTGCCCGCCAGGGTGGAAGCCAAAGCCAGGATAGGTCCTGCGGCCGGATAGGTGGCAGAAGGCAAGAGCAGCATTACGGCAGGAACGTTGGAGACCAAGTTGGAAAGCGCTGCGGCGGAAAGGAAAAGCACTGCCGGTTGCGAGAGATCCAGGCCCCAGCCGGAAAGCTTGCTCAAAGCTGCCGCCATCCACCCCTCCACCGCAAAGGCGTGGTTCACCACAAAAAGCCCCACAAAAAGCGCCAAAAGCTGCCAATCCACCAAGCCCAACATTTCCCGGGAGGCCATTCTCCTTGAGGTGAGCAACAGCCCTGCCGCGGTGACCGCCACGATTTCCCGGGGCCAGGGGGTCACGCTAAACGCCAGCACCACCGCGCCTAACACCACGAGCCCCTTAGCCGCTTGCCAGCGGGACAGCTCCCGGGCCGTGATGGCGGGTATGGGCGTGTGGGCGAACCACTGGCCTTTTTGCTGGAGTACCAGCACCAGCCAGCAAGCAGCCAGGCTCAGAATCACCACCGGGAAAGCCAAACCCAGGTAGGACAAAAACCCCAGGTGGAGCTTCTGGGCGATGAGCATGTTTTGAGGGTTGCCCATGAGCGTGGCGGCGGAACCGATGTTGGCGGCACAGGCAAGCCCCAAAAGAAAAGGCACCGGGTCCAAGCCCCGGCGGGCGCACCCTTCCACCAAGATGGGAGCCATGGCCAAGCACACGATGTCGTTCACGAGAAAAGCCGAAAGCACCGCGACGACTACCAACAGCCAGGCCAACAGCACGGGGGGCGCCACCGCCGCTGAAGCCAGCCGCCGGGCAATAAACGTGTAAAACCCGGCCAGGCGAAACTGCGCGGAAACCACCATGAGCCCGGCCAAAAGCGCCAACGTGGGGACATCCACCGCTTGCCACGCCATTTCCGGCGTGACCCGGCCGCTGGCAACCAGGGCAATGGCGCCCAACACCGCCACGCCGGTGCGGTCCAAAGCCAGGCCCGGCAGCTCACCCAGGAACATGCCCAGGTAAACCGCCACAAACACCGCCAAAACCAGCCAGTCCACGCCGCTACTTTACACAAGCCCCTCGCGCAAAAGGAAAAGGGGCGCCGAAGCGCCCCTCTTGGTGTTGTTAAGCAGCTGTTACGCGTGCCTAAACCCCGCGACTAATCCCCTTACCAAATCACCTTTAGGTAGTACGGCGAGGTCGTGGAGTAGGCTCCGCTGTACCCGTAGACCCGGGCGTACACGTAGACCGTGGCTGTCCCTGTGTTCTTCCAGATCACCTGCTCCCTCACACCGGTTCCGTAAGTGCTGGAGGCCAAGGTGGTTCCCGAGCTGTTGTAAAGGTAAAGCTCGTAGTCCTTGGTGCTGGGGGGCGTCATGAACACCACGAGGGTCTTACCGGCCGGCACACCGATCTTGAAGTAATCGTTGTCGGTGGAGCTGCCGACGAAGCCCTTGAGGTTGGTGCCGTTGGTGCTGATGGTGTTGGCGGTGGAGAGCGAGCCGTTGGACTCGGTCTCGTTCATGTTCACCGGTCCGCCAGGCACGCCAACCGCGTCCCAAGCTTTATGCACATAGGTGGCATAGGTGGAGCCGTAAAGGTCGGTAGCTGCCTGCGCGGTGGCGTTGCGGGCTCCCACGTAGGTGCTGGAGGAGGTCAGATAGACGGTAAGGGCCCGGTAAAAGATCTGCTCGGCCCGGGAAAGCCCAATCGAGGTTACGGCAATGGAGGTCTTGGCCCGGGGATGGCTGCCACCGCTGACCATCAGGTAGAAGGCCAGGTTGGCAACGCCGGAGTTACCGTGCACCCCGCAGTAGTCGTTGCTGGAGGATGGCGTGCAGTTGTAGGCGTAAAGCCGCTCCGGGTAATAGTCTCTTGAATACCCGTCAGCCGTGGGGTTGTTCATGTAACGGAGGGCATCCCCTGCGGTGGCGGGGGTGTAGCAGGCCTCGCCAATCTTCCATGTGTTGGAGCTGATACCGCCCGCACTGTACGCCTCGGTGGCCGCGCCAAAAATGTCGGACATGGCTTCGTTGAGAGCGCCGGAATCGTTCTGGTAGGCAAGCCCGGCCGTGCGATCGGTGACCGCATGGGTGAGCTCGTGGGCCACCACGTCCAGGGCTTTGGCAAAGGGTCCGAACGTTGTGCCATCACCGTCCCCATAGACCATTTGCGAGCCGTTCCAGAAAGCGTTGTTGTAGTTGCTGCCATAGTGAACCGTGGAAATCAACTGGGCACCGGCGTTGTCGTAGGAGTCGCGGTTGAACTTGGTCTTGTAGTAGTTGTACGTAATGCCCGAGTTGTTGTAGGCGGCCATGGCGGTGGTGTCCGAAGAGGACCCACCTTCCACAAACATCAAGGTGCCGGGCAAGGACGTGCCGTTGTTGGCGGTGTAGATCTTGCGGTACAGGGCACGGTGAAGGAGGCCCTCTGCCCCCAGGAACTCACCGGTATCGCTATCCGCGTAAACCCGATCGAGGTAAGGTTCTCCATCCCTCTCATAGGCCACCGTCGCTTGCCAGGCCAGCCGCAGGCCCTCATCGGTAGGTACATACACCAGCTCGGGGGCCGTCACTACCGTTCCCGAGGCAATTCCCGCCGCCGGGGCGGCCGCTTGCAGGGCGGTTTCTGCTTCCAGGAGAGGTTGCGTCGGTATTTCCGACGCAGGCACGAACTTCCCGTTGATGGCCAAAACCTTTCCGGAGGCTGCCTCCAGGTGCACGATGAGCTCGGCACCTACCACCGGTCGGCCCTGAAACGTCTGCTGGAAGCGCACGTGGATTTGCCCGAGCTCATCCTCCTGGACCCGGCTGAAGGCAAACTCTTCCTGACCCGTGGCAAGAAATACCGCCCGCTTTTCTTCCAGAAAGGCGAGCGAAGCTCCAACCGGGTCGCCCCCAGAAACCCGGCCGAGGTTGCCGGCGAGGAAGGTGGGAACGCCCCGCTCATCGAAGGACGCCAGCGACAGCTCCATGCCCGAGAGGATCCGCTCCTGCTCGTGGCGCGGGGCTTGCTGGACCGCGGCAAAAGCTCCGCTTGCCATCGTCAAAACCAAAAATGCTGTTAGTGCCTTTCGCATAGCCCCGTCCTTTTCCTGGCACCAAGCTAAGGTGGCCCCAGAAAGCCTGTCAAGGCCCTTGCCGCAGTGACAAAAATTGCTCACAAGCTTTCGTACTAGCTCGAAAATGTTTCAATGGGGAGCTGCTCTCGAGCCACCTGCCTGAAAAGTTTTCAGAACGCGCCGGCGGGTGTCGATCCCGGTGAAAGAAAAGGGGGGCGCCGAAGCGCCCCCCGGTTCCAGCGCGGCTTGGGGTGCTAGAAGTCCAGGCGGATGGCCAGCTGAATGGTGCGCGGCGTGCCGGTGTAGGACTTGGCGCCAAAGGTGGAGCGCGGCGTTTCCCCCGTGCCCCAAATGGTGTTGGTCACCGTGTATTCCTCGCGATCGGTGCAGTTAAAGCACTCGGCAATGGCCGCCAGCTTAAAGCCCTTGATGTCAAAGGTCTTTTGCAGGCGCAGGTCCAACGACCACGTGTCCGGCTGGCGGAAGCTGTTGCGGGGGAAGTGTTTGCCGCCCACCGTAGGACGGTCAGTCCCGGAGTCCTGGTCGCCGTTAAGATCGGCACCGGCAAAGGCGGTGTAGGGCTGCCCGGTGGCAAAGCGGAACAAACCGGAGAGGGAAATCCCCCACCACGGCGTGTTCCAGGTCCCGTTGGCGGCAATCTTCCACCGCTGGTCGCGGTCGGACCAGCCCCAGTTCAAATCCAGGTTGTTCTTGTCCTCGGCAAAGAGCCCGGCAAAGTTGCGCTCGTTGGAGTCGTTGTCCTTGTCCTCGGACCAGGTCACCGACAGCATGCCGAAGAAGCGCTCCACAAACCGGCGCTGCAGGAGCAAGCTGATCCCCCAGTACTTGGAGCGGGCATCGGAGGTGTACACGGTGACGCGGCCGTAGGCCGGGTTGGGGCGGTTGCGGTCGTAGTGGGGCAGGCCGTTGGCGGAGGTGGTGCCATCGTACCGGAGGTTAGCATCAGTAAGCCGCTCCAGTTGTTTGGACTCGGCGTAGGTGATGCTCAAGGAAGCGGCGGTGTTGGCAAAGAGCTCCCGCTCAAACTCCAGGGTGACGCGGTCAGTATAGGGGTTGCGGAAGTTGGGGTCCACCGTAAACACCCCCACGCCGCGGGGGATGGGAATGGAGGAGAAGTCCACCCGTTCTACCCCCTGGGGATTCCAGGCGGAGCCCCAGCCGGGAGCCAGCGGGTCGGTGGGGGGCCCAATGACGTTGCCGCGGTTGTCCCGCTGGGCGAAGATCAGGTACTGGGTGCCCTTTAAGCCGTTGGAGGTGTTGGTTTGCGCCCAGAGCAGGGCCGGTGTACGGCTCCAGAAGCGGCCGGCAGAAAAGCGCACCGCGGTTTTGGGAGCCGGGGCCCAGGAAACACCGATGCGGGGCGACCACTGGTTATCCTCATCGGGGATCTTGCCGTTGAGCTTGTAGGTGCCGTCGGGATTTTGCTCCCGCAGGTTCAGGATCGGGAAGTCGGGGTTATCCAGCCGTTCCCACCGCAATCCCAAGGTGAGCGTGAGCTGGGGGGAGAGGAACCATTGGTCTTGCAGGAACGCCGCGTACTCCTTTTGCCCAAAGTTGGAGCGGCCGGCCTCATCGGCGGTCAAGCCCTGCAGACCGCCAAACTGCCGATATTCGGACCACTTGCCGGCCAAAAAGTCGGCCTTGTTGTTGAAGATGAAGACCCCCCGCCAGTTGCCCTTGAAGATCTGGTCAATGGAGGTGTCGTTGTACTCAAAGCCGCCCTTGAACACGTGGTCTTGCCACATGTAAGTGACGGTGTCAAAGATGGTGGTGCGGTCGGCGGTGGAGGTAATGGGCAGGAAGCTCACTTCCCCGTAGTTGCCGATGCCCCGCACCTGGATGTCCGGCAAGCCCAGCCCCTTATCCCGGCGGGGCGTGTCCTCCAAAACGTACTGGAAGTTGAAGTCGTTGAGCAGGTTATCGGACCAGGTACCGGAATAGGAGGCCACGTAGGAACGGGAGAACATCCCCTCGATGCCGTTGTAGGACTCGGTACGGGTGGGGCTGGTGGAGGTACCGTTGATCCCCTCGTAGTCCCCGTAGTTCATGCGGGCCATGAAGCGGTGCTGGGGGCTTGCAAAGAAGTCAAAACGGGTAAAAAGCACCCGCCCGTCGCGGGTTTGTACGTACTCCGGCGGGGACGCCAGCACCGGATACTTGGCAAAGATGTCGGCGTCCAGCACCCGGGGGTCAATGGGGATCGTCAAGCTCTGGTCTTGCTGGTCGTAAGAGGTGAAGAAGAAGAGCTTGTCCTTCATAAAGGCGCCGCCGAAGGAGCCGCCGAACTGCTTCTTCTCCTGGTCCAGCTTTTCGCCCACCGGCGGATCGGAGGCGAGATCCTGGGGCTGCCAGTAGTAAAAAGCGGAACCGTGGTAGTCGTTGGTGCCGCTCTTGGTAATCACGTTGACGAAACCGCCGCCCGAGCGGCCAAACTCGGCGGAAGCACCGTTGGTGATCACCGCAAACTCCTTAATGGACTCCTGGGAAATGGCCAGGGGTGCCCGTCCCTCGGCGGTGCCGTACTGGCCACCGAAGAAGGCGTTGTTGTAGTCCACGCCGTCCACCGTGACGTTGGTGTTAATGCCCCGCTGCCCGGAAATGGAGATGTAGCCCCGCTGGGATTCCCGGCGGGTCTCCGGGGTGAGGTACACCAGGGAGGTGAAGTCCCGGCCGTTGAGGGGCAAGCTCTTGATTTGCTCGTTGAGGATCGTGGCCCCCACCGTGGTGTTGGTGACCTCCACCAGCGGCGTTTCGGCGGTGACGGTCACGGTTTCAGCGGTGGTGGCGGCCGGCAGCGTGAAGTCCACCGTGGGTGCCGAGCCCAGAACCAACCTCACATCGCTTTTCTCCAGGGTGGCAAAACCCGAAAGGCTGGCTGTGAGGGTATACACCCCGGGCGGCAGGTTCAAGAGCCGGTAAAACCCGTTGGCATCAGCCACCGCCCGCGCCATGAGGCCGGTTTCCTGGTTTTTGGCTTCCACCAGAGCCCCCGGCAGGGGCTGACCCTGCTCGTCCTTCACCGTACCGGTGATGCGCGCCATGGTGACATCGGTTTGCGCCCAGGCGGCAGCTGCAGAAAATAGCAGCAGCGCCAAGGCCACGCTTCGTAACAACAGTGCCCTTCCTCGCATAGACCTCCTCCTTTCATCCCCCAAACATCGAGGGGCATCTTACACTCTAAACCTAAGCCCTGACCTTGAAAACCCCGTGAAGCCCTGGACAGGCAAACCTCAAGCTGGCAACCTGGAAACGTGAGCGTGGTGGTTTTTTCAAGCCCTGAGCTTTTAATCCTCAACAAACCGCCGGGCCTCAGCTTGGCCACCCGACGAAGTGCCCCCGGTGACGTGGAGGAGCGCCTCCGCAAGCTCTTGGCTTCCGAAGCCTTGGCTTTGGGTCCCGGTCCTTTGTTTTTGGTGCACCGATTGGATGTGGGCACCACAGGACTGGTGCTGGTGGCCCGCAATGCTGCCACGTTACGGCTTTTGTCCCAGGCCCTGTCACAGGGTGAAATCCACCGCAGCTACCTGGCTTTGGTCTGGGGCAAACCCCGACCGCAAGAAGGGGTGTGGGAGTCTGGGCTTTCGCCGGATCCCAGGGATCGCCGCAAGATGCGGGTGGACCCGGCAGGCAAAAAAGCCGTGACCGCTTACCGCCGCTTGGCCCATGTTCCCCCTGTGAGCTTGCTTTTATTGCAACCTCGCACTGGCCGCACCCATCAAATTCGCGTGCACCTCTCGGCCGCCGGTCACCCCATCGTGGGCGATGACCTGTACGGTGGACCCAGACACCATGGCGTCAAGGACCCCGAACTCCGGCGTCTTTTGGCGCCGTCCCATCCGCTGCTCCACGCCTGGCGGTTGCAGCTACCGGAGGGTATGACCCCCTCGGTGGTCACCGCACCCCTGCCGGAGGAGTTTCGCGCCGTGCTGGAAGCTTTGGGGCTTTCTCATGTGGTGGAAGAGCTGGCGGCTTTCGGCGAGGAGAGCGCCTCCGCAAGCTCGGCGGCAAAAGCTTCCCATGAGAGACCGTAAGTAGCTGCCACCATCGCCAGCGTGTCGAAGCGGCTCAAATCGCACCCCACGCAGGCCATGGCATGCCTGGTAAAAACGCTCGCCGCCTGGGGATAGAGGGCCAGGAGCTCAGCCACCGTCCAGCGCCGGTCCACGAGGCATTCACCCATAAGTCCAGGCTAATCCGTCGCCCCGTTTCTTCTTTGCGCTGCCGCAAAAACCCCGTTTGCCCGGAAGGCTCCTTGCGGGCTGGCAAGCAGACCCTGCAACCTTGACAACGGCCAGGCTTTTGCGCTACAAAGCCTTGCTCCCGCGAGGGAGCTGGTCCGCAGTAGCTCAACGGTAGAGCGTCCGGCTGTTAACCGGAGGGTTGGGGGTTCGAGTCCCTCCTGCGGAGCCATTTCCCTTTTAGTAGTTTCTCCTCAGTTGTTGCGATCCTCCTCCCCCCTCGCCAGTAAGGCCGGGATGGGTGGCGCGTGGTTGCAGCAAAAACGGCTCCACCGCCCCGCGCCTAGGCCTTTCTACCGGAAGGCCACCAGGCGCCTTTCTTGAAGTCCCTAGCGTCTCCCGGAGGGTTTCATCCGCTGGCTTGTGAAAAGCTCGCGCTGCGGAGGACTTTCTCCGGCCCGAGGGTAACCGCTGCGCTACCGGAGGAGCTTCCGCAGCCAGCTCCCGGAGGCCCGAAGCAGGCATCAAGAACGAAGCCGTCGGACGCGCTCGAGCAGGTGGGACGCTGATTTCCTGGCACTCCCGGAGTCGTTGAGACTGGTCTCAGAATGATATACAAGGCTCTTGCATTCCCCGTCAAAACGTAGAGAGTGTTTTTCGCCTCCGCAAACCAGCTTTCCTGCAATTGGCCCGGTGCGCCCAGGGGCGGTGCGCATCGTCCGGTCGGTGACAGGTTGACAATGTGGCAGCACGGTGTTACATTACAAGTGTCGCATTCATGGGGAGGTGACCGGTGCTGGGCGCGAGTTTGGAAAGAGCTGGTTTTCAGGCTGTTCGCGGTGGGGTTCGCCCGCCACGAGGCCGTGGGAGGGCTTGGGCTGGTTTTGGCTGCCCAGCCAACAGGGGGCAGACGAGCAAAAGCACACAAGCTCGGGTTTTTCCGGGCGCTGGGGCAGAAGGAGCGATTGTGCCGTGAGTAAGAAGCGTTACTCCATTGGGGAGCTGGCAGCGGCGGCGGGGGTTTCCCGGCGAACCGTGCGGTACTACGTTCAGCAGGGCCTCCTGCCCGCACCGCTGGGGCGGGGGCGGGGCGAACACTACGACGACTCCCATTTGGCCACCCTTTTGCGGATCAAGGCCTTGCAGGAGCAGGGGCTGACTTTGGAAGAAATCAAGCGGCGCTTTGGTGGCAACGAGGGTCTAGGTGCGCCACAGGTTTCCGATATGGCGGTGCGCTTGCGAAAGCCTGCCCCTGGGGAACGCTGGCTGCGGCAAACCGTCATGTCCGGTTACGAGCTTCACGTCCAGGAGGGGTTTGCGGCGCTGGACGAAGGGCAGCTGCGACGTCTGGCGCTGACCCTGCAGGAGCTTTTGCAGGAGGAAAACCGTTAAGGAGGTGAAATATGGCTCCAGAAAAGAACCAATGCGACGGATAAGTACAAGAGTTCATTAAAAGTAGCTGAACAACATAACCTTTTGATCCCGGCAACGTGCATTTGCAAAGCAGGCTACTTTTAAAAACCAAATGTAAGGCAAATAAACAAAACAAACAGGAAAGGAGATTCAATCATGAGCGTTGCAACCAAAGAAACGGCCAGCGGCATTTTCGTGGCGTCCAGCCAAAAGCCGCTGCCTTTGATGGGTGTCAAGGTTTTGGCCGAAATTCGGGGCTTTTCCAGCCAGGTCACGCTTCAGCAGCGCTTTCGCAACGCCGAAGACGTGCCCATCGAAGCCGTGTACGTTTTTCCACTCCCGGAGGCTTCGGCCCTTTTTGCGCTAACCGTGGAAACCAACGGGCGGCGGATTACCGGCCAGGTCCAGGAGAGGGAGCAAGCGTTTGCCACCTACGACGACGCCATCCGCGGCGGTCATGGGGCAGTGCTGGTGGATCGGGAGAGGCCCAACGTGTTCACCGTTTCCGTGGGCAACGTGCTGCCCGGGCAGGAAGTGACGGTGGAACTGCGGTGGGTGGCGGAGCTGGAGCGCAGCGGGGAAGCGGTGCGATTTGTGCTTCCTACCACCGTAGCCCCCAGGTATGCGCCGCTGGAGGACCGGCTGGGGGTGAGCCCAACCCCTGCCGAGCAGGTGAACCCGCCGATTAGCCTGGATGTGCCCTACGGGCTTGAGTTCACCGCCTTGGTAAGCCACCCCCACGGCGTGCGCGAAATTGCGTGCCCTTCCCACCAGGTGCGGGTAAAGCCGGAAGACGGCGGCTTCAGGGTACAGCTCACCAGCGAAGTGGTAAGCATGGACCGGGACCTGGTGCTGCTGGTGACCCCACAAAAGCTCTGGGAGCCGTTTACCCGCATGGCTAACGGTGTGGACGGCGACCGCTTTGTGGCTGCGACCTTTGTGCCTCCCGTAAGCGATCTGGCCAAAAAAGAGCCGCGGGAGTTCCTCTTTTTGGTGGACTGCTCCGGGTCCATGGAGGGTCATTCCCTGGAACACGCCAAGCAAGCCTTGCTCGCAGCCCTGGACGAACTGACCGAGGCGGATACGTTCGACATTTTGGTGTTTGGCAGCACCGTGGGCAGTTTGCTGGGGGCTTCTCGTCCGGCGGATGAGCTGTGGCGCGCCAAGGCCCGGGAAGCCGTGCGCGCTCTGGAAGCCAATCTGGGGGGAACGGAGCTGCTACCGGCTTTGGAGTTCCTCCTCAACCGGCCGCTGGACCCCACCCGCCAGCGGGTGGCCATCGTGCTCACCGATGGTGAAATCAGCAACGAGCAGGCCATCCTCGAGCTTCTCCGTAGCAGACGGGAGCGTGAAACCCGGGTGTTTATGGTGGGTGTGGGCTACGGACCCAACGAGTTCCTGATCCGCTCCCTGGCCCGGGTCGGCCTTGGCGCCGCTGAGCTGGTTCACCCCAACGAACCTATTAGCCCGGCCATCATGCGTCACCTCCAGCGGGCTCGCCAGCCGCTCTGGACCGACCTGGAGGTTCGCTGGCAGGGTTCGGATCCGGAATGGCAAGCGCCGGAAGAGCTCGCGATCTTTGCCGGCGAACCCATCACGGTGTACGGTTGCTTCCGGGATGGCTTGCCCAGCTCGGTAGAGCTCCGCGCCACCTGTAACGGCGAGCCGGTTACCTGGGCCCTTCCGGTGGTAGCGGAACAACCCGGGGAGGACCCCAGCCTGGCTATCCTGGCTGCGCGGGCAGCGGTGCGAACCTGGGAGGAACAGCTGAGCGCCCCGCGCTTTGGGGGTTCCAACCGCCACGATCGCCGTCAGGAGACCCTGCGGGAGCGGATCCTGCGCCTGGCGCTGCGCTATAACCTGGCCTCTTCCCTTACCTCCTTCGTGGGGGTGGAAGAGCGGCAGGAAAAGAGCAACGAGCGGGCTCCAGAGCTTCGCCGGGTCCCCACCATGCTCACCTACGGATGGGGTGGGATTACCGTGGCGTCAACCATCCAGGCGCCGGCGTCCACCGCTCCGATGGGCATCGGCCACGAGCTCTTGTTACGAAAGCACGATTTCGATGATCTCCGTTTTTGCAAACTCAGCGAGGAAGATTTGCGGCGCTACGAGGACGACTTAGGGTTAGTCAATAGCGTACCGCAGTATCCTCCCTTTTTCATTTCCCAGGAGCTCCTGGATTGGCTGAAAGCGCACAATTTTTCCGTGGACCGCTTACCTGCAGCCATGGCTCAAAAACCCCGATTGCTCCGCGCCACGATCGCCGCTGTGGAGCCGCTGGTTACCGTTTCGGTCCAGGAGACCTGGGTGACTGACGGTCTCGACCGCTTGGTCCGTAAAGCACGAAACGTAAGTAAAGCTCCTATTCTCGCGCCGGCGCTTGCCAGGCTTTTAGCTGCCGTCCTTCTCCTCGAGGCCCTGGAGCGGGTGGAAAAGGAGTCTCCTCAAATAGCAGCGACGTTTGCCGAAGATATTCGAAAGCTGAAAGAAAAGCTCCGCGTTTTCCAGAGGGAAATAAGGAAGCACCTCACGACGTACGGTGCCCGCTTCGACGAGGAGCTTGCTACCGTGCGCAAAGTCCTTGAGACGGAACACATTTCCCCGTTCGAGGTTATCAGGTGGCACCCGATCACGTTGGGCATTGGTCCTGCGAAGGTCTACTGATGAAATTGGTGTTCGGACAGGGATCTTTAAACTTGGGTAATTTTGGGGACAAACGCGACGTGGAGCTTCGGCTTCCGATTCGCAGAGAAGCGTTTCTGGCAGATTTAGGAGCGAAGCTGACCCAGCTAAAACGCCCAGGAGAAGCCGTCTGTGGGGTGTTGCCGCAATGGAGGGGGTACGGCACGCCGTACCCCCTCCGCGGCACCTTTTTTACTCCTTTTGATCCAAGCTCACCGGCCCGGGACCCAGCCCGAAGACCACCAAAAGCCCGCCGAGGATGGCGAGGTTTTTCATGAAGTGAATCATTTGCATTTGGCGGTCTGCCCCTTCCAGTGCCCAGAAGTTATGGAAGATGAGGGTCGTGGGGATCAGGAACACAATTAAAAGCAAGGCGCCAACGCGAGCTTTGAACCCCAGAAGCAGCGAAAGTCCGCCAGCCAGCTCCAGGACGATGGCGGCGGTGAGGAACACCGGAACCAGCGGCATGCCCTTGCTCTCCATGTAGCCCGCGGTGCCTGAAAAGTTAAGGATTTTGTTGATCCCCGAGATGATAAAGATGAGGGACAACAAAAGCCTGCCCAAGGGTGGAGAAAAACGGTTGATCGTGTCCATCATGGTCCTCCCTCCTCTGGCCCGTTTTGGGCCGTGGTTTGAGCCACATCCAAGAGCCGAGAGTTAAGCCTTTCCAAAAACATTTTGAGTGTTTCCGGGCGCGCTGAAAAAATCGCGTACTGCCCCTGGCGCCGTACGTTCACAAGCTGGGCCCGCTCCAGGATGCCCACGTGGTGCGAAACCGTGGACTGCCCGATGGGGAAAAGGCGAGCGAGCTCGCCGCAGGTGATTTCCCCGGCACGGGTGATGGCTTCGAGGATCGCCAACCGCCGCGGGTCGGCTATGGCCTTGGCCACCTGGAGGAAGAGCCGCTCGTCCATCGTTCTCCATAATACGACGTATTGACACACATCGCAAGGCATTTTTGGATTGAGAGAAAGAACGCCCCCCGGGCCGCTCGGGGGTGGCTGCTGGGCACGTGCTGGGAAGAGAAGCCCTGCACCGGTCCTTAGCTGGCGGATTCGCGTAACCCAAGGGTGCAAACCCCAACAGGACCGGCCCGGGCATGATGTTCTTGTCTGCAGCCGTTAAGAAAGCACTGGTAGGTCCCCAGGGGTCACCGCCGAAGCCGCATTTGGCAAGCACCCTCCGGCTCCTCTTCGCGCGTTAATGTCCCGGCAAACCCAGCGCCCCCAGATCCAATCTATTTGGACGCGCGCTGGAGCCGGTGCCGGCATGGGTAAAAATCTCGACAGGCCAAGCCATGGCGGCTTTACGGCACCTTGGGGTGGCTTCTTGCCGATACTCCCACGACGGGGGGTTGCTGCTTTGCTTTTACCGGACCACTGGAAAGAATGCGTGAGGCAATCACCTTTAGTGGACGGCTGTCCACTCCTTGAGACGCTGCGTAAAGACGACCGAGCGCTTCCACAGCAACATCTGCCCTTCCATGTGAAGCGTGACCTGTTCTGGCAAAGGCGGTGCTTGCGGGTCGGAGGGAAAGACAAGCGTCAGCTCCCATTTTTTAATGAGCTTTTCTGGGTTTGGCACACGGTAAAGGACCTTCCACGGCGCTCCGCTTTTGGCGTCAACCCAGGCAACGCCCTCAAGGTTCATCGTTTTACCCTTTGCTTTATCCTCCTGTGTTGCTGCGAACTCGAAACGGAAAACGCAACGGTCGGCTAAAGCTTCGGGAATGACTTTTTGGAGCCGAAGCTGTCCTTGAGAGGCCGCAAAAAACGGCGTTCCTTGCGCGGTGACACGAAACTTAATATTAATGTCGGGCTTTCCGCTTTCCTGCCGTTGCACTTCTTAATCCGGCTCTCCTTTTTTCCAGCCCCTTAGTGTCCAAACCTCGGTCACCGTCCCTCGCGCCTCGCCGTCCCCGGAGAAAACTTCGGTGTGGCTTTCCACGTGGGCCGGCGCGAAACCGGCAAAATGCTTTGCCTTTTCGGCCAGCGCTTGCCAGAGCCGTTCCCTCTCGGCGCTGCTCGCCCCAGCACATGCCGTCAACACCAGCATAAGCGCCAACCCCATGTTCCCGTGCCTCCTTCTTGAACCTCAGCGTATCCCCGCCTCCCGCCAAAACCGCCCAGCCAATCAGCTTTCCAAACACACCACGCAGCGGCGCAGCAATTCTAGTCCGAAGGGATGTGTTTCCGCGATCCTCTTTTTCCGACACGAGTTTCAGTCATTTCCAGGGTAAGCAACTATTCTCCGGCAGGTCAGACCAGTGCGTTAACCCGTTCATGGGACGCGCCGCAACGAAAGTGCGCTTTGGGTTCGGTTGGATAGTTGTGCCGTCGCCTGGAGTCGGAGAAATCGGGGAGCCCACGACTGGGCGTATGCGGGGGAACCCACACCTTCCTACCTTTCCTTCGATTTTGGGGTCACCTAACACTGGCGGCCTAACTCAATTTCTCCCCCCGCCCCGTCCGGTGTGGGCAAGGAAAGAAAGCACAACGTAAAGAATAGCTGCTTGCAACATGAGGCGACGCCATGGTCCTTCGCTAACACTTTTGCGCTGGGCCGGCTGCCAGATTGCGCTCGCAGAGTGCGACACTGCCCACAAGGCCTGCCGCGGTTCGGCCTTAAGAACCTTTTGCCTTGTTGTTTTTAAAGGCAGCCGAAGTGGCAGTGGCTGGCTTTCGGCGCCCTATAACCCGCAGCCCCTTGACATTCCGCGCGCAATCACCGATACTATAGCTTGGAGTTACTCAATGGTTTCCTCACGTCGATCTGCAGCGTCTCGAGTACCTCCTCAGCTGATTTGTATATCAATGCCTCATGCTATTCATATTTTACGCACATAGCATAACATGATCATCCTAAGCTATTAAGTAACAAGGAGGCTTAAGATGAAGATTAAGCGAGTAACACGCAACGGGAAAGTGTTCGCTGAGGTTTCTGCCGGCAACTCCTCTTTTTTACTTGCTGGGCCTGAGAGTCCCGGTGACGACGTTCAATTCCGCTTGACCCTTGTCGATCCGAGGAAAGGTGACGAGGTCCGGCTTGTTAGTGAGGGGGGTTCTTTTAGAGTTGAACATGCTGTCCTGCTGTGGACGAAGCGAAAGCCAAAGTAAATTCCTCTTCCAGCTCCGGTTCCAGCGCCGGCAAGTCGGTGGTGACCAGTTGCCGCAAGCCGCTTAAGAACTTTTCAAATTGGTTTGCAGCAATTTCGTAGCCCTGCTTTTGCGTGCCGGTGGCCGGGGCGGTGGCGGTGTAGATGCTCGAGACGATGCGCACCACCCGATCGCGAATGCCCGGGAGGGTGGGTTCGTTGCGCCGGGCCATTTCACGCTCACCAAACAGGTCCATCTCCAGCTGGGTCAGCCGGGCCTCCAGCGTGGCTTGGCCCAGCGGCATGAGCACCATCGGATTACGAGGGTATCCCGTTGACAACTCGGCCCGAATCCCCGATCTCAGCGGAATCATTGGTCATCCCTCCCGGAACCAGTAGATTCGCGATTTCCAGGCAGCGGCACCAACCGCCCCCGTTTCAATGCCTGCTACCGCGCTGGATTCGTCGTGGTTCCCGATAGGTTTCCCGGCCGTGGCCGAGGGAGTGGCTTTTCGTTTTTGTGCTGCGGCTTTTTTTTACCGTACACCCAAAGCTCGGAGCCGTGATGCTGCTTCTTGTCCTACCTTGCCCTCGGGGTCGCGGCGCAAGGCTTCGCGGTAGGCTTCCACCGCTTTTTGTCGTTGACCCAGTTTTTCGTAAGCCTGCCCCTGGAAAAAGGGTACTGGCGCGGTTTCCGGAAGGATCTCCTCGGCAGCCGCAAGCTCCCCGAGGCTGGCTAAGGGGTCGATGTCCACGCTCACAATCCCGGCCACCAAGCGTGAAAGGAAAACCCGCGGAGCAAGCTTGGCACCTGCAAAGGCTTCTTCCAGAGCCTCGCTTTTCTTTTTGTTTTCCCACAACGCCAAGGCCAGCAAGGTGCGTATAACACCTTCCTTTGGCGCCAGGTCGCGAGCCCGGGCTAAACGGGTGAGAGCTTTCCCGACTTCATCTTGGGCCAAAAGGGCCCGGCCTTCGGCGGCCTCCTCCCAAGCGGGCTGCACCTGCCGCAGGGACGCCGTGGCCTGCAGCAGCCCTTCCTTGCGAACCGGCCGGTTTTGGACCTCCGGTGAAAGCTGGGCCAGCAAACGCTCGGCAGTGGCCAGTCGCTCGGCCGAGTGGGGGTGGGTGGCAAAGAGGCGTTCCACGAGGCTCGGTTTTTCCTTTCCCAAGGCAAGGAGAATCCGTTGGGTCTCCACCATGCCACGGGCTGAAAACCCTGCCGCCACCGCATACTGGAGGCCTAAGGTGTCGCTTTCCCGTTCTTGCTCTCGTGAGTAACGCGCCAAAAGCATTTGCGTGCCAATGAGCCCCCCCACCCAAATGAGTTCGCGGCCTTTCACCTCCTTGGCCTCCAGCACCGCGGCGGATGTAGCCAGAAACAACGTAGCTAGCACCTGCCGGTTGTAGGCGGCCACGGCGTGGCGCGCGGTGACGTGCCCTACCTCATGGCCCAGCACCGCAGCAAGGCCGTCTTCTGATTCCAGGCGCACCAAAAGCCCACGGGTAATGCAGATCTTTCCTCCGGGCAGGGCAAAGGCGTTCACTGCTGGGTCGTTGACGGCGGTGAACTGGTAAGGGAGCCGGGGACGATGGCTCACCGCCGCCACCTGCGTGCCCACCTTTTCCACCAACTGGGAGAGAGGCGCGTCCTCAATGGGACCCAGGGAGTCCTGAATGAAAGGCTGGTAAAGCTGAGCCCCCAAGGCCAGCTCCTGCTCTTCCCCCAAAAGGTCGAGCTCTGCCTTGCCGGTCACCGGGTTGGTGGCGCAACCCGAAAGTCCCAGTAAAAGCACAGCAAGCCATACCGGGGCTCTCATGTTCCACTCCTTACGGGGTAACTTTTTCTCAGTGCGAGCGTTGGTGTCAAGGGCCTTGCGTACCGCAGTCTTTGATTTTGGCGGGAAAGGCGAGGAGGGCAAACAGAAAGCGGATCAGCTGCGCACCAAAGTGGGAGGTTAAAGGAGGGGGCGCGACTTGGCGCGCCACCTCAATGTGGCATTCTCACACTGATTTTGGTCCACGCTCATTGACCCAGGATCCCGACCGGAGACCACCAAAAGCCCGCCGAGGATGGCCAGATTTTCCATGAAATGGATTATTTGCATTTGGTGGTCTGCGCCATCCAAGGCCCAAGAGTTGTGGAAAATGAGGGTGGTGGGAATCAGGAACGGGATCAACAACAAGGCGCCGATGCGAGTCTTGAATGCCATCAACAGGGACAGGCCGCCGGCCAGCTCCAGGAGGATGGCGGCGCTGAGGAACAGCGGGACCAACAGCATGCCCTTGCTCTCCGCCTAGCCGACAGTTCCCGAAAAGCTGAGAAGTTTGTTAATCCCCGAAAGATGAAGATTAGAAACAGGAAAAGCCCGCCCAAAGGTCGAGAACAACGGTTGAGCGTGTCCATCATGGACCTCCCTCCTTTGGCCCCTGTTGGGCCGTTGTGATACGCAAAACCAAGAACCGAGCACTGAGTTGATCCAGATAAATCCTGAGGGTTTCCCGGCGTGCCGAAAAAACCGCGTGTTGCCCCTGTCTCCGTACGTTCAGAAGCGTGGCACGCTCGAGAACGCCCACGTGGTGGGGAACGGTTGGCTGCCCCACGGGAAAGAGACGGGCCAATTCACCGCAGGTGATTTCCCCGGCGCGGGTAATGGCTTCCAGAATCGCCATCCGTCGTGGGGCGGCAAGGGGACTCGGCCACCTGCAAAAGGAGCCGCTAATTCACTGGTTTGCATTTAACGACACATTGATAGACATCGCAACATGAGCCCATTTGGAGAGATCGAAGATCTCCCCGGGGGCTCCTCAGGAGGGTACACGAAGAAGCGTGAGGTGTACCCGGGGCGTTCGCAGGCCCCACCTGGTCGGGAAACGTTGGCGGCGCCTGCCAAGGAAAAGGGGCGACCCCCGGGTCGCCCCTTGTGCGACAACGACATCAGTGACCGTTACTCCTTGCTCCACTCCGGGAAGCGGCCGGGGGTGTGGGGCGCTCCGGCCTTTTCCAGCTCCGATTCCAGCGCCGGCAAGTCGGTGGTGACCAGTTGCCGCAAGCCGCTTAAGAACTTTTCAAATTGGTTTGCAGCAATTTCGTAGCCTTGCTTTTGCGTGCCGGTGGCCGGGGCGGTGGCGGTGTAGATGCTCGAGACGATGCGCACCACCCGATCGCGAATGCCCGGGAGGGTGGGTTCGTTGCGCCGGGCCATTTCCCGGTCGCCAAAAAGCTCCATGTCCAGCCGCAGGAGCTCGGCTTCCAGCTGGCGCAGGCGGGTGCCCCATTCGGGTTTGGCTGCCGGGGTGCGCTCGATGGCCACCTTCAAGCGCTTGATGCGCTCGCCGGTGTCGCGAACCACCTCGGAGGCGGCCAGCACCGCCCGCTGCAGCCGCTGGACCTTGCGGTGGAAGGCCAGCTCAGCTTGCTTGTCCTTGGCCTCCAGGGTCGCCTGGCCCAGGGGGATGACCTCAAACGAAACCGGTCCGGCCAGGAGGGTTTCCACCCCCCGCACGCGCTGGGAGAGACTCACCTGGTACGTACCCGGGGCCACCAGAGGCCCGAGCTCCCGGGGTTCCCAGGGGGCGGGCTCGTCTTGGGGCCTTTCGCCGCGGATGGGGTGGGCGGGTGGAAAACGCAGGTCCCAGGTGACCCGGTGCATGCCCTTTTCCTTGCTGCCCTCCAGACGGCGGATGACGTTGCCATCCAGGTCGCTGACGGTGAGGATGATGGTCGGAGGCTCCTCCTGCGCTTCGGCCCGCAGCTGCTCAGGGGTGGGGTAGGGTGGGGTTTTCCCCTGTTTTTCCGCTTCCTTTTCCCCTTTGTGGCGTTGCTCTTTGAGGGTGAGGAGCTCTTCCTTCAAAAAGTAAGTGAAGGTGGCGCCAAAGGGAGGGTTGGGGGCGGTGAAGAAGCTGTCCCCCTGGGAGCCTTTGCCGCGGCTGCCGAGGGGGGTGCGCTCGATGTAGGCCCAGGCGGGTTTAACCGGGAACAGCAGCGCCGGTTTTTCCAGCTTTTCCCGGGTCAAACCCCGCAGGGGCGTGTAGTCGTCCAGCACGTAAAAGCCGCGGCCAAAGGTGGCCAGCACCAAATCGTTTTCCCGTTCCTGAATGGCAATGTCGCGCACGGCAATGGTGGGAATTCCGCCGGTGAGCTTGACCCAGTTTTGGCCGGCGTTGGCACTGAAGAACACGCCAAACTCGGTGCCGGCAAACAGCAGGTTGGGATCCTTGGGGTCCTCCACGATGCTGTACACCACGTGGTTAGCCGGCAAGTTGCCAGCGATGTTTTCCCAGGTCTTGCCCAGGTCCCGGGAGCGGTACAGGTACGGTGTGAAGTCCCCCATCTTGTGGTTGTCGAAGGCAGCGTAAAGGGTGTGGCGGTCAAAGTGGGAGGGTTCCAGGTCAGCAACGTAGGTGCGCTCGGGCACCTGACCCACTTTTTCGATTTTTTGCCAGGTTTTGCCACCGTCTTCAGTGATTTGAATGAGGCCATCGTCGGTGCCCACGAACAGCAGCCCTTCTTTGAGGGGCGATTCCGCAAGAGACACGATGTTGCCGTAAAAGGACGTCGAAGCGTTTTTGGCCACCGCATCGGCTGGCCAAACCTTACCCATCACCGGCAGCTGGTTGCGGTCAATTTGCCGGGTGAGGTCGCCGGAAATGGGAACCCAGCTGTCCCCACGGTCGTCGGAGCGGTACACCCTTTGCGAGGCAAAGTAAAGCCGCTTGGGGTTGTGGGGGGAGATGATGAGCGGGGAGTCCCAGTTCCAGCGGTTGGGGGGATCCCCCGGGCCCTCCTGGGGCTGGATGTCCACTTCTTCCCCGCTGCGCCGGTCGTAGCGCACCAGCCCCCCGTACTGGGATTCGCTGTAGAGGATGTTGGGGTCTTCGGGGTCCACCCGGGTGACGAAACCGTCGCCACCGGTGGTAACGAACCAATCGCTGTTGACGATGCCGGAAGCCGAGGTGGTGCGGGAAGGCCCGCCCAGGGTGTTGTTGTCCTGGGTACCGCCGTACACGAAGTAAAACGGCTTGGAGTTGTCCACGGTCACCCGGTAAAACTGGGTTACCGGCAGGTTGGGCTTGAAATGCCAGGTGGTGCCGCGGTCCCAGGTTTCGTAAAGGCCGCCATCGCAGCCCACCAGCCAGTGGGCGGTGTCGGTGGGATCAATCCACATGGCGTGGTTGTCCACGTGCTTGGTTTTTTCTCCCACCCGGCGGAAGGTCTTGCCCCCATCGGTGGAAACGTGCAGCCAGGTGTCCATGGCGTACACGGTGTTTTGATCTTTGGGATCGCAGGTGAGCTCGTTGTAGTACTGCCCCGAGGAGGTGTGGTAATCCGAGCGCTTTTCCCAGGTTTCCCCGCGGTTGGTGGAGCGAAATACCCCCGATTTGCCGTTGGCAGCCTCCACAATGGCGTAAATCACGTCAGGGTTGGCGGGAGAAACGCAAAGCCCAATGCGGCCTTTGTCCTCCTTGGGCAGACCTTTTTCGATCTTGCGCCAGGTTTTGCCGGCATCTTCTGATTTGTAAATCGTGGACTCCGGCCCGCCGTTGATGAGGGTCCAGACGTGCCGCCGCCGCTGATAGGAGGTGGCGTACAGCACATCCGGGTTGCGGGGATCCATCCACACTTCGTTGATGCCGGTGTTTTCGGAAACGTGGAGGATGCGGTTCCAGGTCTTGCCGCCGTCGGTGGTTTTGTAAAGACCCCGGTCGCCGCCGGCAGCCCACAGGGGCCCCTGGGCGGCCACGTACACAACGTTGGAATCGCGGGGATCAATCACGATGCGCCCAATGTGCTCGGATTTCTCCAAGCCCACACGCTGCCAGCTCTGGCCGTCGTCCCGCGAAACGTACACCCCATCCCCCCAGCTCACCGAGCGCTGGCTGTTGTTTTCCCCGGTGCCCACCCAAACGGTGTGGGGGTTTTGGGGGTCCAGGGTCACGCAGCCAATGGAGTAGGACTTTTCCTTGTCGAAGACCGGGGTGAAGGTGACGCCGCCGTTTTCGGTTTTCCAAACGCCACCCGAGCACACCGCCAGGAAGTAGCGCTTGGGGTTTTGGGGATCCACGGCAATATCGCAAATGCGCCCGGAAGCCACCGCCGGCCCCAAAGCCCGAAACTCCAGCCCCGCAAAGTTTTCCTCGTTCCATACCGGGTCTTTGGGGGTTTCGGCTTTCTTTTCGCTGGCCTGGGCAAACCCCACCGCCAGCACGACCACAGCAACCTTAATCCAACGCATAGCGCCCTCCTCGGGGATGAACCCCTGTCCTTCTACGTAAGGAACCCTCTTGGGTTGCCGGGTGCCCCTCAGCCAAAACCGAAGCCTTAGCAAGCTGCGCCTGCCCAGATCGGCCGAAGGGCAGCGCCTTAGCGGAAGCTACTGGGCTCGCCCGAGCTTGAGGAGCGTAAAGCTTAAGGTCACGCGGAGAGCTTCCGCCCAGAAATCTTTAGGAAGGCCGCTTGGGGTGGGCAAACGGTAGCCCTCCACGCGGACCGTGAGGCGCGAGCCCACAAACGGCCAGGGGTGGAGGCGGAAGAGGTTGGGGCCGGCGGG
>FWWL01000060.1_pt1 | contig 274433 bp, 278 predicted proteins | sample 2228331 | NCBI WGS metagenome assembly FWWL01 (sample SAMEA103939775, study PRJEB20133) | metagenome
CCCGCCCCCCGTCGAGGCGCCGCCCCCGCCGCCGCCCGAGGTCACGACCGCCCCCCCGCCGCTCACCCCCGACGAGCAGCAGATCCAGGACGACGCGGCCGCCACCGGCATGACGACCATGGAGCCCGACGCTCCTGCCGAGCCGCCGCCGCAGTAGAGGGCCCCATGCTCTACGCCATCCTGGCCTACCACGAGGAACACATCATCCAGTCGCTCAGCGAGGGTGAGGACGGACAGCTGATGACCGGCCTGTTGGCCGTGCACGACCGCCTGATCGACGAGTCCAAGATGGGCCCCGCCGCCCGCCTGGGCGCCACCGAACTGGCGGTCACCCTCCGCGGCCCCGGCCGCGGCGTCGTGATCGACGGCCCCTTCGCCGAGACCAAGGAACAGTTGCTGGGCCTCTACGTCGTCGACGTCCCCACCCGCGACGCCGCCGTCGAAGCCGCCCGCGACCTCAAAGAGGCCAACCCCAGCGCCGTCTACGAAGTCCGCCCGATCGTCCTGTACATCCCCGGCAACGCCATCCCCCTGACCGACGCGGGGTTGGAGACGGTGCGGCCGAAAAAGCGGCCGGGGTGAAAGCGGCCGGGGACATGATACCTATCCCCTCCCGCCGCCGCTGAACCTGCACCGCCGCGCAAAGGGGATAGGTATCGTGCCCCCTAAACTCCCTCCGCCTTGCGTTTCGCCCGCGCGATCACCTCGTCCAGCAGTTCGGCGCCGCCGAGGCTCCCCTCGGCGTCCGGCTTCATCCCGCCCAGCGCCCACTCGGGCGGCACGGTCTCGGGGCCTTCGCCGGGGGGCAGGGGCGGGGTATAGTAGCCGAGCGCGTAGTTGCTCATGGCGTAGCCGACCAGGGCGGCCAGCTCTGGGTCCAGGGTGCGGGCCACGTCGGGCGGGCAGGAGAGGTACATGTTCTCCTCCTGGCGCAGCCACCCCAGCGAATAGGTGATGTTGAGGCCCCAGCGGTCGTGATCGGCGTCGTTCGCCCCGCCCGAGTGGAACACCGTGCCGGTGTAGACCAGCACCGAGCCCTTCTTCATCTCGGCCCGCGCGATCTCGTGGGGCAGGGCCTTGCGGTCGTCGTCCCAGACCTGCGAGCCCGGGATCACCTGGGTGGCGCCGTTGGCGGCGGTGAAGTCGGTGAGCGCCCAGATCGTGTTCACCTGCGGCTCGATCCCCGGCATCTGGCGGCCCCAGGCCCAGCGGTCGCGGTGGATCGCCTGCGCCCCCTGGCCGGGCATGATCCGGATCAGCTGCGCCAGGTGCAGCTGATAGCGGTGGCAGTTGGGCTTCAGCACCGCGTCGCACACCGCCAGGATACGGCGGTCCATCACCAGGGGCCGGATCCGCGGCGAGCGCGCCACCAGGGCGCCGGTGCGGGTGGTGTGGTCGCCCGTGAAGCTGTCGCGCCCGGTCGGCGTCGCCTCGACCCAGGGGCGAAGCTCTGCGGCCAGCGCGTCGACGTCGGCGGCGGGGAGCGCGTCGTCGAGGATCAGCGCTCCGTCGCGGTCCAGAGCAGCGGTGATCTCTTCGGCCGGCGCGTCGGCCGGCAGGTGGACGAGGCTCGGCATGGCGGCTCCTCCCTGAGGATGGCTCACCGTGCCAGACTTCCGTGCGCGGAAGTCACGGGCCGGCTTCGCCTTATTCCGAGTGGATTTCGACAGTGTCGGACGGCGCGGCGCGCGCGGGCCGCAGCAGGATGACCGCCGGCACGATGATGCAGGTCGCGAGCGCCATCCACATGAAGATGTTGACGTAGCCGATCATCGCGGACTGCCGCGTGATCTCGCCGTTCAGCACCTGGGCGCCCATCACCGTGCGGGGGTCCATGAACGCCGGCAGCAGGTTGTGCAGCAGCGGGCTGGAAGGATCGACGCGGCCGGCCAGCTCGCTGTGTGCGCCTGCCGAGTTGCGCAGCACCGCGGCCAGGACGATCGAGATGCCGACGCTCGAACCCAGGCTGCGGACCATGGTGGAGACGATCGTGCCCTCGACCCGATGGCGCTGGTCCAGGGTCACATAGGCCAGGGTGCTGAGCGGCGAGAACAGCAGGCCCACGCCGAACCCCTGGACGAACCCGCTGATCAGGATCGGCCCCGAGGTCATCTCGAGGCTGAAGCCGCCCATCATCCACAGGCCGCAGACGCACAGGACCAGCCCCAGGAACAGGCACATGCGGGGCCCCAGGCGCGCCATGGCCATGGGCACCAGCAGGAACGAGACCAGCGAGCCCAGGCCGCGGGTCATGCTGGCGATGCCCGCCTGGGTCGCCGAATAGCCCATCAGGTTCTGCATGAACGACGGCAGCAGCGCCGTGGTCGAGAACAGCAGCACGCCCACGAAGAACCCGAACAGGGTGGTGCCGATGAAGTTGCGGTCCTTGGCCAGGTCGCGGTGGAAGAAGGGATGCTCGGCGGTCGCCGTCTGGACGATGAACACCCACAGGCCGGCCAGGGCGATGGCGGCCTCGACCCAGATCTCCTTCGAGTCGAACCAGTCGCGCCCGGGGCCGCGATCCAGCATCGCTTGCAGGCCGACGATGAAGGCGATCAGCCCGCCGAAGCCCACGAAGTCGAAGGGTCTGGCCCGCCCTCCCGGGTCATGGGCCATGAACCGCAGCACCCCTACGATCGCCAGGATGCCGATCGGCAGGTTGATGAAGAACACCCAGCGCCAGTCCAGCTCTTCGGTGATCCAGCCGCCCAGAGTGGGGCCGGCGATCGGGCCCAGGATCACCGCGGCGCTCCAGATGCTCATCACCCGCGGGATCATGGTCATCGGGAAGATGTCGAGCATGACCGACTGCGACAGGGGCATCAGCCCCGCGCCGGCCAGCCCCTGGAGCACCCGGAAGATCACCATCTCGGGCACGTTCTGGGCCAGGCCGCACGCCATCGAGGCGATGGTGAAGCCCACGATCGACCACAGCAGCATGGTCTTGCGACCGATCTTCTGCGCCAGCCAGCCGGCCAGCGGCGTCGCCACCGCGGTCGCCAGGATGTACGAGGTCAGCACCCAGGTGATCTCGTCCTGCGAGGCCGAGAGGCTGCCCTGCATGTGCGGCAGCGCCACGTTCGCGATGGTCGAGTCGAGCGTGTACATCAGCGTCGCCAGCATCAGCGAGCCGGTGATCGGGATCCGGTTCCTAACGTCCTGGGCCGACGCCATTGGCCCCTCCGGACACGTCGCGCCCGCCCCAGTCGGCGGCCGAGGCGGCATAGAGGCTCACCAGGTCGGACAGCCGCTGGGCCTGGGCGTTGGCCAGGTCGCGGCGGTCGCGGTCCAGCTGGCGGCGCGCCTGCACCACCTCGGCGGCCGTCCGCGCGCCCAGCTGCGCGGCGCGCAGGGTCACGTCGGCCGACTCGCGGCTCAGCGACACCGCCCGGGTCAGCGCCTCGGTCCGCTGCCGGTCGGTCTCCAGCGCCGCCATCGCGTCCGACACCTCGACGAACGCCCGCAGCACGGTCAGCCGGTAGCGGGCCAGGGCCTCGCGGGCCTGGGCCTCGGCCTGGCGCGTCCGGGCCTTGCGCGCCCCGCCGTCGAAGATCGGCGCGGTGAGGCCGCCCAGCAGGGTCCAGCCCGCGGAGTCCGGTGAGATCACGTCCTCGGGGGTCACGGCCGACAGCGCGCCGTTCGCCGACAGCCGGATGTTGGGATACTGGTCGGCCAGCGCCGCGCCAATGTTCGCCGTCGCCGCGTGCAGCTCGGCCTCGGCCGCCAGGATGTCGGGCCGGCGCCGCGCCAGCGCAGACGGCAGGCTGACCGGCGTGGTCGCCGGCGCGGCCAGGCCCGCGAGCTCGAAGTCCGGCGGGGCCCAGGCGGCGGGCGACTTGCCGACCAGCAGGGCCAACTGGTGGCGGGCGGCGTCGTACTGCCGGAGCAGCGGCGGAATCAGGGCCTCGTCCTCGGCCAGCGCCGCCTCGACCTGGGTGACGGTGATGCGCGGGATGCCGCCCAGCGCGAACGACTTGCGGGCCAGGTCCAGCAGCGTGCGGTCGTCGGTGATGATCGACTGCAGCGCCGAGATCTCGCCCTTGAGTCCGGCCATCCGCACCGCCTGCAGCGCCACATTGGCGGTCAGCGTCAGGTAGGCGGCGTCGGCTTCGTGGGCGGCCTGGGCCGCGCGGGCGGCGGCGGCCTCCTCGCGCCGGCGCGCGCCGCCGAACAGGTCCAGGTCGTAGCTGACGTGCCCGCCCAGCGCGAAGACGTCGTACGTGCGCGGCCGTCCGAACTCGGTGAACTGCGAGCCGCGGGGCGCGCCGGAAAAACCGAACGAGGCCGGGTTGAACTTCTGGCGCTGGGCCGAGGCGGTGCCCTCGACCTGCGGCCTGCGCGCGCCCGCCGCCTCGCGCTCGGCTGCCTGGTAGCGCTCGAGCTTGGCGCGCGCGGCGGCGACGCTGGGGCTGTCGGCCAGCGCCAGGCGCATGACTTCGTCCAGGGCCGGCGAGCCGAAGGCCCGCCACCAGGGACCAGCGAGGCGGACGTCGGGGCTGAGGGCCACGCCGGGCGCAGGCGCGTCTCCGGCCATCGCATAGCCGGCGGCGGCGTCCACCGGCGGCGGCGTGAAGTCGGGGCCCACAGTCGTGCAGGCCGACAGCGCGAGACCCATGCCGCCGAATACGGCGCAGAGGCGGGCGGCGGACGCGCGGGCCATCCGCCCTAGTTCCGCTTCAGCGCATTGCGCACGTCGACCTTCACTTTGGCCGACAGGCCAGCGCGCGCCGCCCGCGGCGGGGGCGGGCGGTCGAACGCGATGCGCACCGGCAGGCGCTGGGTCACCTTCACCCAGTTGCCCGTGGCGTTCTGGGCCGGCAGCACCGAGAAGGCCGAGCCGGTGCCGGGCGCGAAGCTGGCCACGTGGCCCTTCAGCGGGCCGCCGGGATAGGCGTCGACGTCGATCTCGACCGGCTGGCCCACCTCCATGTTGCGGACCTGGTCTTCCTTGAAGTTCGCCTCGACCCAGGGGGCGCCCGACAGCAGCCAGAAGGCGGTCTGCGAGGCGTTGAGATAGGCGCCCACCGGCAGCTGGTCGACGCGCGCGACCACGCCGTCGGCCGGGGCGACCACCGTGGCGAAGTCCTGGTTCAGCCGCGCGCGCTGCAGCTGGGCGCGCGCCTGCATCACCGCGGGCGCGCGATCGGCGACGTTCGGGTCTCCGCCCAGCGCCGCCAGGGCCTGGGCCGCCTGCTGCTGGGCCACCGCCAGCTGGTCGCGCGCCTGATTGGCGGCGTGGACGGCCTGGTCCACGGCCTGGCCCGAGACGGCCCCTGCCGCATTCAGCTGCCGCTGGCGCGTCACCTCGCGCGTGGCGAAGGCCAGGTTCTCCCGCGCCGCCGACACACTCGCCATCTCGCGCTGATAGGCCACGCGCGCCTGGCTCACCGCCAGCTGGGCGTTGCTGAGCTGGGCCTGGGCCAGGTCGACGCTGGCCTGCAGGTCGCGCTGGTCCAGCCGGAACAGCACCTGTCCGCGCCGGACGGGCTGGTTCTCCTTGACGTAAATCTCGACGACGCGGCCCGAGATGGACGGCGCCACCGGCGTCTTGGCCACCTGGACATAGGCGTTGTCGGTGGTCTCGAACCGGCCGCTGGTCAGGATCAGGTAGGCCAGGCCCGCCAGGATCAGGACCGGGCCCGCCGCCATCACGATCCAGCGCCGGCGGAACCGGCGACGGGGCTCGTCGACAGCGGCGGACGGCTGCTCCTCGGACTGACTCAAATTCCCCCCAACGCCCTACTGCACGGCCCGCTTCTTCTGAGCCGAGCGGCCCTCGTTGCATACCACCTATTCAGGCGGACGCTACGTTCGGCAAGGGGGTTGGGGGGCTCGGGGGACACGATACCTATCCCCCTCGCCGCGATTGAACCGCGATGCCGCACGACGGGGGATAGGTATCGTGTCCCCCTGACCGCCGGGGCCTGCGCCCTAGAAGTCCATGCGGGCCGACATGGAGATCGTACGGCCGTTGGCGGCTCGACCCAACCCGATGCCGTTGGCCGGAACCGACGGCGTGGTGATCTCGATGAAGGCGGTCTTGTCGAACAGGTTGTCGACGTTGAGCATGAGCTGGACGCGCTCGGTGGGGCGGTACTGGGCGAAGGCGCTGACCAGCGTGTAGCCCGGCATCTTCATCAGGTTGTTGTCCTGAACCCAGCTGTTGGTGGTGCCGATGACGTTGGCGCCGACCGTCACCTTCTCCAGCTCGAACTGCGGCGTCACCTGGAAGATGAAGTCCGGTTGCCGGCGCGGGACCTTGCCGGCTACGGCGGCGTTCAGCTTGTCGTTGACGAGCTCGGCATGGGTGTAGGTCACCCCTGCCCGGACGCTGAACGGGCCCTGCCGATAGCCGCCCTCGGCCTCGACGCCATAGGCCTTGTAGGTGCGGTCGGTGGTGATCGCGCCGGCCTGGACGTTGGTGTCCTCCGTGTCGGCCTGGAAGCCGGTGACGTTCACGGTGATGCCCGAGGCGCGATACTTGAACCCGCCCTCGAGCTGTTTGACGATGTCATAGCCGTCGCCCTTGTTGACGAGGCTGCCGTCGACCGTGCTGACCTTGTTGGAGAACAGCAGCTTGTCGGCCCCGGCCCGCGCGCCGCGGCTATAGCGGGCGAACACCGCGAACGGCTCGGCCACCCGGTAGTTCACGCCCACCGAATAGCTCACGTAGTTGTAGTCGTAGTCGACGGGCGCCGGGCTGTCGTAGGGCGTGAAGGCGGTCTTCGACTCGGCCACCGAGATCACGCCGTTGCCGTTGAAGTCCACCGGCCGGATGCCGATGCGGCCGCCGCCCAGGTCGGCGCCGTACAGCTTGCCGCGCACCCGGCCCGAGTCGTAGCGGAGGCTGCCGCCCACCGCGACCTTGCCCAGGCGATAGTTCAGCGAGCCGTAGGGCGCGGTAATGTTGTACCGCACGTCGTAGTCGCGCCGGAAGAAGGCGGTGCTGCCCGAGCGGTTGAAGCCCAGATAGCCGCCCTGCGTCTGGGGGACGCCCGCCGCATTGGTGAAGTTGATCAGCGAAGACATGCCGTCGTCGGCCACATCCTGCAGGTGGTTACTGTAGAGCCAGTCGCTGGTGTAGTCCTGCAGCGACTTGTAGACGCCGCCGGTCACGGTCAGTTCTGCCTTGCCGACCGGGAAGACGCGGGTCGCGCGCAGATCGTTGATGGCGTTGTTGAGCGAACGGGATTGGATCCGGTTCAGCGAACTGGCCACGATCAGGCCGTTGCCGTTGATGGCGCCCAGGTTGGTGATCACCTGTCCCGCCCGTGGGCCGGTCGCGTAGCTGAACGTTCCCGCGCCGCCGCCCAGCGACGCCGGAAGGGCGCTGCCCGAATGGATGTTGGCGACCAGGTTGCGGGTCGTGCCGCCCTTGATGTCGGAATAGCGGCCGCGCTGGGTGATCGTCCAACCCTGGACCTCGAACTGGGACTCCAGGCCGATCGACTTCACCAGGGCGCTCATGCCCTGGCGCAGCGGGAGCTCGGCCGGATTGTTGTTGGCGTCCAGCGTGATCAGGTTGCCCAGGTTGCCCGAGAGCATGGAGTCGCGCCGGACGTCATAGCCCTGGAAGCTTCCGAACGACGGGTCGTCGTTCGTGCCCGTGATGCGCACCGGCCCGGGCAGATAGTGCGGCGAGCGGTCGTCAAGATACTTGCCCGACAGCCGGACATAGCCGTTGGCGAACTGCCGGGTCAGGTTGGCCTTGAGCTGGCCGCCCTTGAAGGCCGTGAAGCCCACGTCGCGCGGACCCTCGCCCTGGCGGTAGAAGCCGCCGACGTGGAAGCGCCAGGCGTCGTTGATCGGGGCGCCATACTCGAAGTCGACGCGCTGGGTGTCGTAGTCCAGCCCCGCGGTCACCTGCACCGCGCCGCCGGCCACGTCCCCGGTCTTCGAGATCAGGTTGATCACGCCCGCCGGCGAGTTCGACGCGAAGGTCGAGGACGAGCCTCCGCGGATGGACTCCACCGCCGCCAGGTTGAGGTCGGCGCGGATGTAGATGTCGACCGCCCCATTGAAGAAGTCGCCGAACTCCAGGACCGGCAGGCCGTCCTCCTGGAGCTGCATGTACTTCGATCCGCCCGACGCCAGGGGCAGCCCGCGGACTGTGTAGGCCGAGCTGCCGTCGCCGGTGGACGACTCCGTGCGGATCCCCGGCAGGTTGCGCAGCAGGTCGCCCAGCGAGCGGGCGCCCAGGGTCTCGATGTCCGCCTCGCGCAACGCGCTGGTCGAGGTGGCGCTGTCCAGTCGGTCGCGTCCCTTGGCGACACCGGTGGAGAACACCTCTTCCCGGCTGGCCGGCGCGGCGGTGGCGGCCGCAGCTGCGGGATCGCCGGTCGCGGCTTGTGATGTAATGATGGGATCGTTTATTGTCCCAGAGGGCGCACAAAGGGCGGGTGCGGCAAATAGTATCGGACAAATTGTCGCAGATACAGACCAGAGCCTCATGATGAATCCGTCCCTATACATTGTTCAGGCTCCACTCTGGCCGAGCAATATTGTGGAACGGTAAACGTCAGACTCATTATTTATTCTATACAACTATATAGTGTGTCGCTTCGCGATCGAAGGCACGTCGCTTCGCGCGAAGTCGGCAGCTTGCGTCATCCGGGGCGTCTCAGCCGGGGCGTGGGCGCCGGGCCTCGGGTTCCGCCATCGCTTGAGCGCCGGCTGACGCCGCTCCGTCCGCCTAGCGTCCGCCCGCGGGCCTCTTGGCGCGCCCCGGTCCCCCTCTCTGGCAAAAATCTACAGTTGATCTCCCGTCGCCGAACTCCGACCGGCAAGACTCCACGCGCGCGGCCGCGCCACCCGACCGGAGACGAAGTCATGAACCGCCTTGCCCTGAAGTCCGCCGCCGCCCTGGCGGCCGCCGTCCTGGGGGTCGCGACGCCGGCTGCGGCGGCCATCGTCGATGTCGACGTCACGTTCTCCGCCAGCGACTTCTACGCGGTGCGCGGCGTCGGCGCCCCGCCGGTCGACCCTGTCTCTGGACGCGTCCAGCTCAGCTTCGACGACGCGGCCGACATCGCGCCCACGTCGAACGGCCTGGTCGCCACCGGGCTGGACTTCGCGGGCGGGCCGCTGCTCTACGCCTATGACAAGGCGAACGACGCCCTGCGCTTCGCCACCTCGACGGATGTGTTCGACAATCTTCTCGACGGCGACTTCCTGAGTTTCTTCATCTTCGCGCCCTCGACCCAGCCGGCCCCCAGCAACGTCGCTTATTCGCTTGGGGGCTACAGCATCTTCGTCGCGCGGCAGGTGACGGTCACCGACCCTGGCACCGTGCCTGAGCCGGGCGCCTGGGCCCTCATGATCCTGGGCTTCGGCGCCCTGGGCGCCCAGCTCCGCCGCCGCCGCCGCAACCTCGCCGCCGCCTGAGGCGGCGACGGCCCGGCGGAACGTCGTCGCGCCGGGGACGTCCGCAGGCTCGGCGGCAGGCCGGCCCGCCCCGCGCGGGGGACGGGTCGCGTGTCCCCGAACTTGCCAGAAACTAATCCATAGGTTGATTTGACTTCGGTCTGCATGTTCTCTGGCGCGTCAGGAGCGCCGGGGGCGCGGTTGGACGACCGCCGTTCAGTACCCGGCATCGCAGCGAGGCTGAACAGCAGGCGGCAAGACATGGCTCAGGCGATCAGGGTGTTGGGCGTTCACGGTCTGGGGGACCACAGGACCTCCCCGTGGCGGGCGCAGTGGGAGGCGGCTGTCCGCAGTTGTTTCGCCGCAGACGTCGAGTTGCAGTTCGAGTTCGTCACCTACGATCCGATCTTCGAGGATGTCCGACTGACCTTCGCCGACACCATGCAGGCGCTATGGAAGCTGGGGCGAAGCGGCCTGGGTTCTTTGGTCGGCGGGCGGGGCGTGGTTTCGGACATCTCGGACCGCCTGCGCTGGACCGCCGGCTACGTTGTGGCCTGGGTCGAGAGCGAGGACTTCCAGGCCAAGACCCGAAAGCTGATGCTGGACGCGGTCGCAGGGTTCAAACCGGACGTGATCCTCGCCCACAGCCTGGGCTCGCTGGTCACCTACAACGCCTTCACCCACGCCGAGGCGGGCGCCTCGTCCGCCGCGCCGTTCCTGGCGAAGGCGCACTACGTCACCCTGGGGTCCCAGATCGGCAACCCGTTCGTGGTGGGCAACCTGACGCACGGACGCATAGAGGTCCCGAAAGTCAGGCATTGGCACCACCTCTACAACAAGCACGACGACGTCTTCACTGCGCCGATCCGGCTGCAAGGCGTCGCCAACTTCAGTCAGTTGCAGACGCCGTTCGATCTGGAAGGCGCCGGCGACCATTCGGCCGAGCGCTATCTGACGCACAATGTGACCGTGGGCTCGTTCTGGCGTCCGCTCGGCGCGCGATCCGCGGATTCCAGGGCCTTCGGCGGCGCCCGCGGCGGCCCCTGGCAACGCCCGGCCAGCCCGCAGGGCCGTGCGAAGGGGCGGAAGGACCGCAAGCGCGCGTTGCTCGTGGGGATCAACGAGTATCCCCGGGAGGCCGACCGGCTGTCCGGCTGCGTCAACGACGTCTTCACGATGAGCGCCGTTCTCCAGGAATGCGGCTTCGAGCCCGGCGAGATCCGAACCTGCCTGGACGAGCGGGCGACCGCCGCCGGCATCCTTGAGCGCCTCGAGTGGCTGCTGGACGACGCTCAGCCGGGCGACCAACGCGTCTTCTACTACAGCGGCCACGGCGCGCGGGTGCCCGAGTACGGCTCCAACCTCGAGCCGGACCGCCTGACCGAGACCCTGGTCCCCTGGGACTTCGACTGGACTCCTGAGCGATCGATCTCCGACGAGCAGATCTACGCCCTCTACAGCCAATTGCCCTACGACACTCAGCTCATGCTGATCTTCGACTGCTGCCATGCGGGCAGCATGCATCGGCAGAGCGGCGCCAAGGCTCGGGGTATTTCGCCGCCGGACGATATCCGCCACCGCCAGCTGAAATGGGACACGAAGACCCAAATGTGGGTCGATCGGGATTTCGTCCGGCTCAATCCCGATTTCAGCACGGCGAAGAAGGCCAACGCCGACTTCTTCGGGTCCAATGGCGCCACCGTGCGCATCGGCCGAGGGTCAATGCTGCGTCAGGAGCACCAGTCCGCCTACCGAAAAGCGCGCCAGACTCGAAAGGCTCCAGTGGGGCCCTACCTGCCCTTGATCCTTGAAGCCTGCGGCGAGGATGAGCTCTCATACGAGTACCGGCACGGCGCGACCAGCTACGGCGCCTTCACGTTCTGCCTGGCGAGCATCCTGCGCGAGCAGCGCTCGCTCACGTTCAGCCAACTCGTCAACGCCACCAAGGCGAGGCTCGCAGAGCTGCAGTACAGCCAGACGCCGCAGATCCTGGGCCCCTCGGCGGTGGTCTCCGCCAAGGTGCCATTCTCGGCCCCGCCCGCGCCGCGCCAGCCGCCCCCCGGCCGGCCCGGCGGCTCGACGCCTCGCCTGTCGGGGTGATCCCGGGTTCTGGCAATCGGAGATCGCTATCGGGTCCCGTGTCTTGGGAACACAAACCACGGGCGAATTGCGGGGACACGATGCCTGGCCCTGCGACGGGCTGGGCGCCGCGCCCCGACCTCAGCGCAGGAACGTGGCCGCCATGTAGGCGGCCAGCAGCACGCCCATGAGCACGATCACCACGCGGCCGAACAGCTTGTTGCGGGCTTCGGGGGTCATCAGGCGGGCTCGTAGTTGAGGATGGGGGCCAGCCAGCGTTCGGCGGTGCGCAGGTCCCAGCCCTTGCGCTTCGCGTAGTCCGCCACCTGATCCTTCTCGATGCGGCCGACGCCGAAGTAGTGGGCTTCGGGGTGGGCGAAGTAGACGCCCGAGACCGCGGCCGGCGGGTTCATGGCGAAGCTTTCGGTGAGCTCGATGCCGGCGGCGTCCGTCGCATTCAGGAGCTGGAACAGCGTCGCCTTCTCGGTGTGGTCGGGCTGCATCGGATAGCCGGGGGCCGGGCGGATGCCGCGGTACTGCTCGGCGACCAGGGTGTCGATGTCGAACGCCTCGTCGGGGGCGTAGCCCCACAGTTCGGTGCGGACCTTGCGGTGCAGGGCTTCGGCGAACGCCTCGGCCAGGCGGTCGGCCAGCGCCGTGAACAGGATCGCCGAATAGTCGTCGCCGGCGTCCTTGAACGCCTTTGCCTGGGCCAGCTCGCCGTGGCCGGCGGTGACGGCGAAGCCGCCGATGTAGTCGGGCTTGGTCCCCACGGGCGCCACGAAGTCGGCCATCGCGACGTTGGCGCCGTCGCCGGTCTTTAGCATCTGCTGGCGCAGCGTGTGAAGGCGGGCGAGCTCGGTGGTGCGGTCCTCGTCGGCGTAGACGATCACGTCGTCGCCGTCGGCGTTGGCGGGCCAGAAGCCCACCACCCCGCGGGCCTCGAGCAGGCCTTCCTGGAGGATGCGGTCCAGCATGCGCTGGGCGTCGTTGTAGAGGTCGGTGGCGGCCTTGCCGACCACGTCGTCCTCGAGGATCGCCGGGAAGCGGCCCACCAGCTCCCAGCTGGCGAAGAACGGCGTCCAGTCGATGTGGCGGCGTAGTTCCGGCAGGTCGTAGGGCGCGAACGTCCGCGTGCCCAGGAAGGTGGGCTTGGGCGGGTCGTACGTGGTCCAGTCGGGCGTGAAGGCGTTGTCGCGCGCCTCCTGCAGGGTGGCGCGCGCGCGGTTGGTCTGGCCCCGGGCGAACTGGGCGCGCACCTTCTCGTAGTCGGCGGCGGTGTCGGCCAGGAACTTCGCCTTCTCGGTGGGCGACAGCAGGTTCGAGACCACGCCCACCGCCCGGCTGGCGTCCAGCACATAGGTGGTCGAGCCGGACGGATAGCGCTGCGAGATCTTCACCGCGGTATGGGTCTTCGACGTGGTGGCGCCGCCGATCAGCAGGGGCATGGTCATGCCGCGCCGCTCCATCTCGGAGGCGACGTAGACCATCTCGTCCAGGCTGGGCGTGATCAGGCCCGACAGGCCCACGATGTCGACGTTGTGCGCGATCGCCTCGTCCAGGATGCGGTCGCAGGGGACCATCACGCCCAGGTCGATGACCTCGTAGTTGTTACACTGCAGGACCACGCCCACGATGTTCTTGCCGATGTCGTGGACGTCGCCCTTGACCGTGGCCATCAGCACCTTGCCCGCGGTGCTGCGTTCGCCGCCGTCCTTCTCGGCCTCCATGAAGGGCATCAGGTAGGCGACGGCCTGCTTCATCACCCGGGCCGACTTGACCACCTGGGGCAGGAACATCTTGCCCGCGCCGAACAGGTCGCCGACCACATTCATCCCGTCCATCAGCGGACCTTCGATGACGTGCAGCGGCCGGGCGGCGGCCAGGCGGGCCTCCTCGGTGTCGGCCTCGATGAAGTCGGTGATGCCGTGGACCAGGGCGTGGCTGAGGCGGCCTTCGACCGGCTGCTCGCGCCAGGCCAGGTTGGGCCCCTTGGCCTCGGACTTGCCGCCCTTGTACTTGGGGGCCAGGTCGACCAGGCGTTCGGTGTTGGACACGGCGGTCCGTTGCGGCCGGTTGAGGATCACGTCCTCGACCGCCTCGCGCAGCTCTTCGGGGATGTCGTCGTAGACCGGCAGGTCGCCCGCGTTGACGATGCCCATGTCCATGCCCGCGGCGATCGCGTGGTACAGGAAGACCGAGTGGATGGCGCGACGTACCGGTTCGTTACCGCGGAACGAGAAGCTGACGTTGGAGACGCCCCCCGAAATGCGGGCGTAGGGGCACAGTTCCTTGATCCGCCGCGTCGCCTCGATGAAGTCGACGGCGTAGTTGTCGTGGTCCTCGATGCCCGTGGCCACGGCGAAGATGTTCGGGTCGAAGATGATGTCTTCGGGCGGGAAACCCACCTCGTTCACCAGCAGGTCATAGGCCCGCTTGCAGATCTCGACCTTGCGGTCGGCGGTATCGGCCTGGCCCACTTCGTCGAAGGCCATGACGACGACGGCGGCGCCGTAACGCAGACACGCCTGCGCCTGCTCGAGGAACTTGGCCTCACCTTCCTTCATCGAGATCGAATTCACGATCGCCTTGCCCTGGACGCACTTCAGTCCGGCCTCGATGACCTCCCACTTCGAGGAGTCGATCATGACCGGCACCCGCGCGATGTCGGGCTCCGCCGCGATCAGGTTCAGGTAGGTCCGCATGGCCGCGACCGAGTCGAGCAGCCCCTCGTCCATGTTGACATCGATAACCTGAGCCCCAGCCTCGACCTGCTGGCGCGCGACCGACAGCGCCTCAGGGTAGTTCCCCTCGGCGATCAGCTTCCGGAATTTGGCCGAGCCGGTGACGTTGGTCCGTTCGCCGACGTTGATGAAGATGGGACGCATTCAGCTCACAGACTTGATGGATCGGATCAGGAAGTAGACCGCACCGCCGCCGGACGGCGCGCGGTATGCGCCCTCGGCATCGAGAACGCGAGCCGAGATCGCCGCCAGCATCCAGCCCAGGCCGGGCAGGTCGTCGCTCTCGAGGTGCGGGGTGGTCAGTTCTTCGATGCCGTGTTGGGCCCCGAAGTCGCGGACGGCGCGCATGCCGTCGGTGCTGACCGCCGGCCAGTTCTCGTTGGCCCAGCCCCAGAGCCAGTCGTCGGCGCCGATGGACCCGACGACCTGGATGTCTGCCAGCACCTTCGGTCGCCCGTGGTCCGAGAACGTCAGGGTCCCGGCGGCGGTGTCGTAGTCGTAGCGCTCCCACGACGCGAGACGATAGGTCTCGGTCAGCGCGTTCTGCTTGGCGCGGAAGGTCTCGAAGGCTTCCTCGCACCAGGCGTCATACCATTCGGGCGCCTGCATCAGGCGAGTTCGAACGGCTCGAGCCCGGCCAGCCGCATGGCCCTGGGCCGCTCTGCGGGATGGCGCGGTTTCAGGCCGCGCACGGCGTCGGCCACGTGGCGGATGTGGTCGGGCGTGGTGCCGCAGCAGCCGCCCAGGATGTTGACCAGGCCCTGCTCAGCCCACTCGTGCAGCTGGTGGCCGGTCTGGTGCGGTTCCTCGTCGTACTCGCCCATGGCGTTGGGGAGGCCCGCGTTCGGATAGGCTGAGACCAGCGTGTCCGCCACGCGCGCCAGTTCGGCGATGTGCGGCCGCATCAGGTCGGCGCCCAGGGCGCAGTTCAGGCCGATGGCGAACGGCTTGGCGTGGCGCACCGAGTTCCAGAAGGCCTCCACCGTCTGACCGCTCAGCGTGCGGCCCGACCGGTCTGTGATGGTTCCCGAGATCCAGATCGGCAGCGGCTCGTAGCCCTCGTCCTGCAGATCGAGAACCGCCTTGATCGCGGCCTTGCAGTTGAGGGTGTCGGTGATGGTCTCGATCAGGAACATGTCGACGCCGCCCTCGTGCAGCGCGCGGACCTGCTCGCGATAGGCCTCGTAGACCTGGTCGAACGTGACCTTGCGCGCGCCGGGATCGTTCACGTCCGAGCTCATCGACAGCATCACCGGCAGGGGGCCGATGGAGCCGGCGACGAAGCGCGGCTTGTGCGGCTCCTTCGCTGTCCAGCGATCGGCGACCTCGCGGGCGATGCGGGCGCCCTGCAGGTTGATGTCGCGCACGGCCGCTTCCTGGGCGTACTCGCCCTGGCCGATGCTGGTGGCCGAGAAGGTGTTGGTCTCGCTGATGTCGGCGCCGGCGGCGTAGTACTGGTCGTGCAGGTCGGCGACGATATCTGGCCGGGTCAGGCACAGGATGTCGTTGTTGCCCTTCATCTGGCCTGGATGGTCCTTGAAGCGGTCGCCGCGGTAGTCGTCCTCCGACAGGCCGCGCTTCTGGAACATCACGCCCCACGAGCCGTCCAGGATGAGCACGCGCTCCTTGGCGGCGGCCTTCAGCGCCGCGATGCGGTCTTGCCGGGTCATGCCGCAGCTTCCTTCGGTTCAGCAGTCGGGGTCTCGCGCACGCCCAGGATGCGGCAGATCGCATAGGTCAGGTCGGCGCGGTTGAGGGTGTAGAAGTGGAAGTCGGAAAAGCCTTCTTCGGCCAGTTTGGCGCACATCTCGGCGGCGACCGAGGCGGCGACCAGCTTGCGGGTCTCGGGATCGGCGTCCAGGCCTTCGAAGTGATTGGCGAGCCAGGGCGGGATGGCGACCCCAATGCGGCCCGACATGTTGCGCAGGCCCTCGAAGCTGGAGACCGGCATGATGCCCGGCAGGATCGGCACATCGACGCCCGCCTTGCGGATGCGGTCCACGAACCGCAGGTAGCCGTCGATGTCGAAGAAGAAGTTCGAGATCGCCCGCGTCGCGCCGGCATCCACCTTCGCCTTCAGGACGGCGATGTCGTGATCGACCGACGGGCTTTCCGGGTGGATTTGCGGGTAGACGCCGACGCTCACCTCGAAGGGCGCGATGGCCTTGATCCCCGCGGTGAGCTCGGTCGCATTCTGATAGCCGTCGGCGCGGGGCGTGTAGACGCCGCCCAGCGAGCCGGGCGGGTCACCCCGAAGCGCCACGATGTGGCGGATGCCGGCGTCCCAGTAGTCCCGGATCACCTCGTCCACTTCGGCCCGGCTGGCTTCCACGCAGGTCAGATGCGCGGCCGGCTTGAGGCTCGTTTCCTTGAGGATCCGCACAACCGTGCGGTGGGTGCGCTCACGCGTCGAGCCGCCGGCGCCATAGGTCACCGATACGAACTCGGGGTTCAGGGGCTCGAGGCGGCGGATCGCCTCCCAGAGGCTTTCCTCGCTCTTCGGCCCCTTGGGTGGCGAGAACTCGAACGAGATGCGGGGGCGCGGACCCTGGCCGGCGCCGGCGCGCGCCACGGGACCTAATGCGGTATCAGCCGGACTCACGCGGCGCTCCTCAAGGCGGTGGGCGCACGCTGGGCGGCCCAGATCTTCACGGTCAGCCCATCGGCCCGGGTGGGCGGCAGGGCGTGCATTTGAACAGACGGCAGTTCGGCCTCGCTCAGCCACCGGGCCATCTCCTCGTCGGAGAAGCCGAGGCGGCGATGCTGGTGCTGCTCGCGCAGGAACTCGTGCTTGTGCGGGGCGAAGTCGACGATGATCAGCTTGCCGCCGGGCGAGACCACACGGGCCGCCTCGCGAACGGCGGCGGCAGGGTCACCCAGGTAGTGCAGCACCTGATGGACGACCACGAGGTCGGCCGAGGCCTCGGGGAGGCGGGTGTCGAAGATGTCGCCGTGCCGCAGCTCGACGTTGGTCAGCCCGGCCTCGGTCACATTGCGGCGCGCGATGTTCAGCATCTGCTGCGACAGGTCGAGACCCAGGGCCTGATCCGCCTGGGGCCCCAGCAGGGTCAGCATACGGCCGGTCCCGCTGCCCAGGTCGACCAGCTTGCCGACACGCCCGCGACCGGCGACCTCCTGAACCTCGGTCTCGACGTGATCGTCCGAGACGTAGAGCGAACGGATCTGGTCCCACTGCGCGGCGTTCTCGGCGAAGTAGGCCTGGGCGGCGTCGGCGCGCTCGGCCTGCACGTCGTCCAGCTTTCGGCGGTCGCGGGCCAGGACGGGATCATCGGCGTTGATGTGCGCCAGGACCTGGCCGATCACCTCGCGCTGCCGGCCTCCGCTGGAGAGACGGTAAAACACCCAGGCCCCGTCAGGGAACCGCTCGACCAACCCCGCCTCGGCCAGGAGCTTCAGATGCCGCGAAACGCGTGGCTGGCTCTGGTCCAGCACACGGCACAGCTCGAGCACCGCCAGCTCCTCGCGCTCGAGCAGCGCCAGGATACGCAGCCGTGTGGGCTCGCCCGCGGCGCGCAGCACATCGACAGTCTGTTTGGCGGATAGTTTCATTGCACATAAAGATATCTTTATATGTGCTAACGTCAAGTGAATGGCCGTGACGCCGGCACACGAATATAGCCAGGTTCCGAAGGGGGCCGCCATGCGCCGGGTGCTGATCATCGGGAACTCGGGCGCGGGCAAGTCGACCCTGGCGCGGCGGCTGGGCGACAAGCTGGGCCTGCCGGTCATTCACCTGGATGTATTGTTCTGGAAGCCGGGCTGGACCGAGCGCGACGACGACGAGTTCAACGCCCTGATCCTGGACTACCAGGCGCGAGAAGCCTGGATCAGCGACGGCAATTTCGGCGGCTCCTGGCATCTGCGGATGCCGGCGGCCGACACGATCATCTGGCTGGATCTGCCGCCCTGGCTGTGCCTGGCGCGGGCGATCTGGCGCGTGGTCCAGTACCGCGACGGGACCCGGCCCGACATGGCCGATGGCTGCCGCGAGACCATAGACCTGAAGTTCTATCACTTCATCCTCGCCTACAATCGCGAGGTCCGGCCGCGCCTGGAACGCGCCTGGCCGAGCACGGCGGCCGCGCCCGGATCGTGCGTCTGCGGAGCGACCGCGAGATCTCCGCCTTCCTCGCCCAAGCTTGACGTCGAAGGGTCGCCCTGCGTTAAACCGGCCCGGTGAGCCCGCGCGGCGGCCCTGAAATCGGCTCACCTCGTCCCACGCCTCGTCGCGTGGCCCTGGCCGTATGGCCGCCGCGATCCCTGTGTCCCATGTCCCAATCTCCGCCCGACGCCCTTTGGCGCGACCGCGACTTCGCCCGCCTCTGGATGGCCCAGAGCGTCTCGGCCTTCGGCGCCCGCATCACGCGAGAGGGCCTGCCTCTCGCCGCCGTGCTGAGCCTCGGGGCTTCACCCGGACAGGTCGGCCTGCTGGCCGCCATCTCGCACGGACCGGCGTTGTTGGTTGGGCTCGCGGCCGGCGGATTTGTCGACCGCAGCCGTCGGCGCGGGATCATGATGGCCGCCGACCTGGTTCGCGCCGCCGTGCTCGCCACGATCCCGATCGCGGCGCTGCTGGGCGTGCTCACGTTGCCGCAGCTCTACATCGCCGCAGCCCTGGTCGGAGCGGCCAGCGTGTTGTTCGAGATCGCCGACCACGCCTATCTGCCGTCGCTGGTGGCGCGCGAGCAGATCGGGCGCGCCAACGCCAGCTTCTCGGCGACGGAATCCGTGGCCGAAATCGGCGGCCCGGCGCTGGCGGGCGTGCTGTTTCAGGGGTTGGCCGCGCCCCTCGCGATCGCCGCGAACGCTGTCACCTACCTGGTCTCGGCGGGCTTCCTGTTCGGCATCCGCAGGACGGAAGCCGCGCCGCATCCCGAAGCGCACGCGCGCTGGGCGGACGACGTGCGGCTGGGCTTCGGTGTGGCGCTGCGCGATCCGCTGGTGCGGCCGGTGTTCCTGAGCTCATGGATGCAGTCGCTGGGCGGCGGGTTCTTCAGCGCGCTCTACATTCTGTTCTGCGTCGAGGTGGTCGGCCTCACGCCGGCGCTATTGGGCCTGACCATCGCGGCGGGCGGCGTGGGCGCGCTGGCGGGGGCGGCGGTCGCCGGACCGGCGTCACGGCGCTTGGGCGTCGGGCCCACCTTCGTGGGGGCCCAGGTGCTGGTGGCGCTGTCGGTCGCCATCATCCCGCTCTCGCCGCCGAACCCGGGCGCGGGAATGGTTTTCCTGGTGACGTCGCAGATCCTGGGCGACCTGCTGGGCGTCACCACCATGATCCTGGGGACGACGCTGATCCAGACCGTGATGCCGGTCCAGGTGCTGGGACGAGTGAACGCGGCCTACAAGGCCGCGACCGGCGGGCTGGTCGTGCTCGGCGCGCTGCTGGGCGGAATGCTGGGCGAGGTCATCGGCGTGCGCGGCGCGATCTGGGTCGGCGTCGCGGGGCTTGCGACCGCGCCATTGCTGTCATTGCCGGGTCCGCTCCGGCGCCTGCGCGACATGCCGGACGGGCCGGCCGATCAGCCCGCGACGTAGATCCAGCCGTCCGGCAACAGCGAAAGCTGCACGCCTTCGACGATGATACGGTTGGTGAAGCCGAGGTTCACGATCACGTCGGCGCCCTCCTGAATGACGGTGAACGTCGTCCCGGGCTCCAGCTGCAGTCGGTCGCCTTCGCCGGCGTTGAAGCCGATGATCTTGTCGACGCCCGTCGTCGCAAACGACAGGAACAAGTCCGCGCCCAGGCCGCCGTCCAGGGTGTCGTTGCCCAGGTCGCCCGAGAGGGTATCGCGGCCGTCGTCGCCGCGGACAAGGTCGTCGCCCTGGCCGCCGCGCACGATGTCGTCGCCGACGCCGCCGCCCACGGTGTCGTTGCCGATGTTGCCGTAGACGAGGTCATTGCCGGACTCGCCGAACAGGATGTCGTCGTCCTTCCCGCCCACGACCCAGTCGTTCCCAGCGCCGCCGGAGAGCGTGTCGCGGCCCATGTTGCCGTTGATGTCGTCGAAGCCGGCGCCGCCCGTGACGATGTCGTCGCCCTCATCGCCGCGCAGGTAGTTGGAGCCGTCGCCGCCGGTGATCGAGTCCGCCCCGATACCGCCAAATACCTGATCGTCGCCCGCGCCGCCGCTTAGGGTGTCGCCGCCGTCACCGCCCGTCACGGTGTCGTTGCCCGCGCCGCCTACGAACAGATCGGCGCCGCCGGTCAGCTGGCGCAGCACGCCACCTTCCGAGCCCGTTTCCACGAGGCCGCCCGAGAGCGATCCGGTGACGAAGTTGATGCGCTGTACGTCGGCCAGGTTGGCGTTCAGCAGCTTCACCGCCTGGCCGGTGCGGATCGCGAACATGAAGACATCGGCGCCCACGCTGGCGGCGAAGTACTCGCGGCCCTGGCCGCCGAAGGCCGCAACCGCTTGATTGTAGGCCTCCTCGTAGCTGTCGGCGACGCCCTGTCCGACCGAGCCGAACACCGCCGGGTTCGCCCCGACGAAGAGAATCCGGTCCTTGCTGCTCCAGTCGGTAATAACGTCGATCGCCGCCGGCGTGCTGATGGCGGTCGCCGCAGGGCTGTGGCCGTTGTCGATGACGAACAGGTCGAAGCCGACGCCGCCCGTGATCGTGTCGCCGCCCGCCGCCCCGATGAATGTGTCGGGCGAACCGTCGCCGACAAATACATCCGCGCTGTCGCCGCCGTTGAACGCAGGCATGTGCTGGACCCCTCAGGTGTGCGCCGAGGCTGGCCCCGGCACGCCATAAGGTCAATCGCAGGCTGTTAAGCTGAGGTTATGCCCCGAAGATCCAGCCCGGCGTCAGCGAGCTGAGCTGCACGCCGACACCCCTTGCTTGCAACGGCCGGGGGCCCTAGCGCGTGAACTTCTGGAACTTGATGCGGTGGGGGATGAGGCTGTCAGCGCCCAGGCGGCGCTTCTTGTCTTCCTCGTAGGCTTCGAAGTTCCCCTCGAACCACTCGACCTTCGAGTCGCCTTCAAAGGCCAGGATGTGGGTGGCCAGGCGGTCCAGGAAGAAGCGGTCGTGGCTGATGACCACGGCGCAGCCCGGGAAGTCCTCGAGCGCCGATTCCAGGGCGCCGAGGGTTTCCACGTCCAGGTCGTTGGTCGGTTCGTCGAGCATCAGGACGTTGCCGCCCGAGGCCAGGGTCTTGGCCAGGTGGACGCGATTGCGCTCACCGCCCGACAGCAGGCCCACCTTCTTCTGCTGGTCGCCGCCCTTGAAGTTGAAGCTGCCGACATAGGCGCGGGACGGAATCTCGCGGCTGCCCACCTTCATGACGTCGAGACCGCCCGAGATCTCCTCCCAGACGTTCTTGTTGGGGTCGAGATTGTCGCGGCTCTGGTCGACGTAGGCCAGCTTCACCGTTTCGCCCAGGCGCACGCTGCCGGCGTCGGCGGTCTCCTGGCCGGTGATGATCTTGAACAGCGTGGTCTTGCCGGCGCCGTTCGGACCGATGACCCCGACGATGCCGCCGGGGGGCAGCTTGAACGACAGGTTCTTGAAGAGGAGCTTGTCGCCATACTCCTTCTCGAGATTATCGGCCTCGATCACCACCTGGCCCAGGCGCGGGCCGGGCGGGATCTGGATCTGGGCGAAGGTCTGCTTGGCGTTGTCTGCCGCGTTCTGCAGGTCTTCGAAGGCGGCCAGACGGGCCTTGGACTTGGAGCGGCGGGCCGACGGCGACGAGCGCACCCAGGCCAGTTCGCGCTCGATGGTGCGCTTCTTGCCGGCTTCCTCGCGCTCTTCCTGGGCCAGGCGCTTGGTCTTCTGCTCGAGCCACGACGAGTAGTTGCCCTCGTAGGGCAGGCCCTTGCCGCGATCGAGCTCCAGCGTCCACTTCGTGACCTGATCCAGGAAGTAGCGGTCGTGGGTCACCAGGATCACGCAGCCCGGGAAGGCTTCCAGGTGGTGCTGCAGCCAGGCCACGCTCTCGGCGTCGAGGTGGTTGGTGGGCTCGTCCAGCAGCAGCATGTCGGGCTTGGCCAACAGCAGGCGGGCCAGGGCCACACGGCGGCGTTCACCGCCCGACAGCTTGTCGACCGGCCAGTCGTTGGGCGGGCAGCGCAGGGCGTCCATCGCCATCTCGATGCGGCTGTCGATGTCCCAGAGATCGCCCGCGTCCAGCTTCTCCTGGAGTTGGGTCATCTCCTCCATGAGCTCGTCGGTGTATTCCTCGCCCATCTGGGCGGCGACGGCGTTGTAGCGGTCGAAGATCTGCTTTTCCTCGCACCACGAGATGACGTTGCCCCAGACGTCCAGCTTCTCGTCAAGCTTGGGCTCCTGCTCGAGATAGCCGCGCTTGATGCCGTCGGCCGCGAAGGCCTCGCCGGTGAAGTCCTTGTCGATCCCCGACATGATCTTGAGCAGGGTCGACTTGCCCGACCCGTTGACGCCGACGACGCCGATCTTCGCGTCCGGATAGAACGACAGCCAGATGTTCTCGAAGAGCTTCTTGGGGCTGCCGGGGAAGGCCTTGGTCAGGCCCTGCATCTGGAAAATGTACTGCTGCGCCATGGGGCGTGCTGCTCGCTGGTCGGTGTGTCGGGAAAGTCGGGCGAGCAGATAGCGGCGAGGAGGCCGGCGTGCAACGGCGGAACCCTGCGCCAATCCGCGCGTTGGCCGCATGAGGGGTGTGAGGGGAACTCGCTGGTGCGGGCCAAGGACAAGCCGCCGACGGGCTACCCGCCGGGCGTGCGTATCGACAAGACGGCCGACAGCGTGCTGCGCGGCCTGGTCGACGCTGTGACCGACCACGCTATCCACCTGCTGGATCCCGACGGCTGCGTGGTCACCTGGAACACCGGCGCCGCGCGGCTGAAGGGCTATGCCCCGGCCGAGGTCGAGGGACGGCACATCTCGATGTTTTTCACGCCCGAGGATCGCGCGGTCGGCGCTCCGGAGAGGCTGCTGGCCACGGCCGCTGCAGAGGACCGGGTCCAGGCTGAAGGGTGGCGGGTCCGCAAGGACGACACGCGGTTCTGGGCCGTCGAGACCCTGTACGCGGTCCGCGCCGAAGATGGCGAGCTGATCGGATACGCGATGGTGACGCGTGACATGACGGCCGAACGCGACGCGCAACTGGCCCTGGCCCAGAGCGAGCGCCGGTTCCGATTGCTGGTGGAGGGGATCACCGACTACGCCATCGTCATGCTCGATCCGAACGGCGTCGTGACCAACTGGAACCGCGGCGCCCAGCAGATCAATGGGTACGCCGACGGCGAGATCATCGGTCGGCATTTCAGCGTCTTCTACACGGCCAAGGATCGCCAGGCCGGGGCGCCCGCCCGGGCGCTGGAAACGGCGCTCCGCGATGGTCGCTTCGACGCCGAGGGCTGGCGCGTGTGCAAGGACGGGCGGCGCTTCTGGGCCTCAGTGGTGATCGATCCCATCTATGACGAGGACGACCGCTTCATCGGCTTCGCCAAGATCACGCGCGACGTCTCGGCGAAGAAGGCGGCGCAGGAAGCCCTGATCCAGAGCGAGCGGCAGTTCCGCACCCTGGTGTCGGGGGTGACCGACTACGCGATCTACATGCTGGATCCGAACGGGGTGGTGGCCAACTGGAACACGGGCGCCCAGCACATCAAGGGTTATGCGGCCGACGAGATCGTGGGCCGGCACTTCTCGATCTTCTACACCCGCGACGACCGGGCCGTCGGCACGCCGCTGCGGGCGCTCAAGACCGCCGCCGACCAGGGCCGCTACGAGGCCGAGGGCTGGCGGGTGCGCAAGGACGGCAGCCTGTTCTGGGCGTCGGTGATCATCGACGCGATCCGCGAAGAGGGCGGCGCCCTCATCGGCTTCGCCAAGATCACCCGCGACATCACCGACAAGCGCCGCGCCCAGCTGGACCTGCAGCGGGCGCACGAGCAGTTGGCGCAGAGTCAGAAGCTCGAGGCGTTGGGCAAGCTGACCGGCGGGGTGGCCCATGACTTCAACAATCTGCTGATGGTGGTCAGCGGCCAGGCCCAGCTTTTGCGCCGCCACCTCAAGGACGACCCGCGGTCGCTGCGCGCCCTGGATGCCGTGGAGGCGTCCGCGCGCCGGGGCGAGGAGCTGACGCGCCACCTCCTGTCCTTCTCGCGCCGCCAGCGGCTGTCGCCGGCGCCCGTGTCGCTTTCCGACCGGGCGACGGGACTGAGCGAGCTGCTTTCGGCCAGCCTGCCGCGCAGCATCCGGCTTGAGATGGACCTGCCCGGCGACCTCTGGCCGATCGCCGTCGATATCGGCGAATTCGAACTGGCCGTCCTGAACCTGACCGTGAACGCGCGAGACGCGATGCCCAGGGGCGGGACCATTCAGCTGCGCGCCCAGAACCGCTCGCTGAACGGGACCGAGACGCCGGACCGTCTGCAGGGCGACTTCGTGGCGCTGTCCGTGGAAGACACCGGCTCGGGCATCCCGCCCGACATCCTGCCGCGCATCTTCGACCCGTTCTTCACCACCAAGGATGTGGACAAGGGCACGGGCCTTGGCCTGAGCCAGGTCTATGGCTTCGCCCAGCAGTCAGGCGGCCAGGTGACCGTCGCAAGTCAGCTGGGCGCTGGCGCAGCCTTCACTCTCTATCTCCCGCGCGCAGACCGCGCGCCACAGGCGCAGGATGAACCCGAAGCTGCAGAGTTGAGCCGCCGCGGCCGCATCCTGCTGGTCGAAGACAACCCCGACGTCGCCGACGTGGCGGCGCGGATGCTGGAGGAGCTTGGCCACGAGGTGGTCGCCGCGTCGGGCGGGCTCCCGGGCCTGCGCAAGCTGGAGTCGGAAGGCCCGTTCGACCTGGTGCTGAGCGATATCGTGATGGCCGGCGAGATGGACGGGCTGGAGATGGCCCGCAAAATCCGCGTGCGATCCCCCGCGACGCCCGTGTTGCTGGCCACGGGCTACAGCGAAGCCGCCGCACGCATCGGCGCCGAGTTCCCGATCCTTCGGAAGCCCTACAGGCTGGCGGACCTCAACCGTTCGATCGCCAAGCTGCTCGCCCGGCCGCGGGCCAGCGTGGTGCGACTGGAAGAGGCGCGCCGGGCGCGGGACCAAAAGCCCGAAGCGTAGCGGCTCGCCGAAAAGACCGCGGGAGAGGCGGCCAGCGCCTCCCCCGCGAGTGATCCCTTGGCCGGCCGAGAACGAAAGCGCCGCGCCGAGGGGAGGACCTGTGCGCCCGTCCTCAGGCGAATTGGAAGCCGTTCGCCGCCTCAAGGACGCGCCGATAGAGCGTTCAGTTGCGGGCGGTCTGCACCTGGATCGCACCCCTGTTGCAGGCGCGGATCTGGCCGTCGGTCAGTTCGCGGGCGCCCGACTTGTAGCTGGCCACGGGGCCGATCACGGCCACCACCTTCCGGCACTCGCGCACCACGCCGTCGACGTTGTTCTTGCGCGCCGCCTCACCCTGGCAGGCGTCGCCGTCGCAGCGCCAGGCCACCCCGGCGATGGTCTGCTGGACTGGCGCCGTCGCCGGGTTCGCCAGCCGGGCTTCGCCCTTGTATCCCGTCGTCTGGGCGAAGGCGCCGCCCGCCGCGAACACGGCCATCGCCGCAATCGCGCTCACACACCTGAAGTTTTGCATTCTCGTGTTCCTTTCGGTAGAAAAGAGCACGACCGGTCGCTAAGCTCCAAAAAGGGCACGATCGGTCACTTTGTCAAGCAGGGAGGCTTGGCCGCATTGAAAAAAGGCGAAGCGACGAAGGCCCGCATCCTCGAAGAGGCGACGCGCCAGGCGGCGCTGCGTGGCCTCACGGGCGTAAGCCTGAACGACGTGGCCGAGGCCGTCGGCCTCTCCAAGAGCGGACTCTTCAAGCACTTCGAGTCCAAGGAAGACATGCACCTGGCCGTGGTGCAGATGGTCACGGACCGCTTCAGCGAGCTCATCTGGCTTCCGGCGTCGCAACTGCCCCCCGGTCGCCCGCGGCTGGAGAAGATCTTCGAGCGCTGGCTGCAGTGGTGCGAGGACGACTGGGCCGAAAGCGGATGCCCGATCATGCAGCTGTCGGTCGAGCTGGACGACCAGCCGGGCCCGCCGCGCGACCTGCTGCACAAGCAGTTGCAGGGCTTCCGCAAGACCGTGACGCGCGAGTTCCTGTCGTTGCGGGAACCGCCGCTCTCAGATCGCGAAGCCCAGGCGGCCTACTTCCAGATGAAGAGCTTCGTCCTGGGCCACTCGGACGCGCGCCGCATGATGGGCGACGCAGACGCCCGCCGGTCGGCCCAGGCCGCCTTCGAGGCGCTGCTGGATCGCACGTCGCGGGCCGCCGCCTAGGAACCCTTCCGCGCGCCCCGCGTATGGCCTTCCTGATCAATCGGAAGGACCAAGCCATGCACAAGGACGAAGCCAAGGGCGCCGCGAAGGACATCAAGGGCTCGATCAAGGAAGCGGCCGGCAAGGCCACGGGTGATCGTGACCTGCAGGCCGACGGCGCCGCCGACCGCGTCGAAGGCAAGGTTCAGAAGGGCGTGGGCGCCCTGAAGGACGCCGCCCGGGACGTGCTGAAGAAGTAGCCCCCGAGTCTACGCCTCGGCGTCGATCTCGTCGAAGCTCTTGCCGCGCGTCTCCCGCGCGGCGAGGGCGGCGATGCCTGTGACCAGCGAGGCGGCTGCGACGTAGAGAGCGATCGGGAAGCCGGAACCCGTGGCCGCCAGCAGCGCGGCTGCGATCAGCGGCGCCAGCGAGCCCGCGAAGATCGAGGTGGCCTGGTAGGCCAGCGAGACGCCCGAGTAACGGTATCGCGTCGGGAACATCTCGGCCAGGAACGCCGCCTGTCCGCCGTACATCGCCGCATGGAACACCAGGGCGCCGCAGCAGGCGGCGACGATCATCGTCGGGTCGGCCGTGTCGAGCAGGCGGAAGAACGCGAACGCCCACAGCATCATCCCGAACGCGCCGAAGGCGTAGACCGGCCGCCGGCCGATCCTGTCCGAGAGCCAGCCGAAGGCCGGGATGAGGATCACGTGGAGGGCAGAGGCGACGAGGATGGCGTTCAAGGCCACCTGCCGCGACAGCCCCACGGCCTGGGTCACGTAGGTGATCGTGAACACCGAGACGATGTAGTAGCTGATGTTCTCGGCGAACTTGAGCCCGCCGCCGATCAGCAGGCGCAGGGGTCGCTTGCGGATGGCCTCCAGGGCCGGAGCCTTGGGCAGGGCCTGGACCTCGACCGCCACGGCCTTGAACGTTGGACTCTCGTCGACCGTCGCGCGGATCCACCAGCCCACCCCGATCAGCACCGCCGACAACAGGAACGGCACGCGCCAGCCCCAGGCCAGGAAGTCGGCCTCGGTCTGCAGCGCCGCCATCACCGCCAGCAGGCCCGAAGCCAGCAGGCTGCCGGCCGCCACGCCGGCCTGTGGGAAGCTGGTCCAGAAGCCGCGGCGGGCGGTGTCGCCATGCTCGGCCACGATCAGCACTGCGCCGCCCCACTCGCCCCCCACAGCGAAGCCCTGCACCAGGCGCAGGACGATCAGCAGGACAGGCGCCAGGAGCCCCACCTGATCGAAGGTGGGTAGGCAACCGATCAGCACCGTCGCCACGCCCATCAGGATCAGGCTCAGCATCAGGAGCCGCTTGCGCCCGATCCGGTCGCCATAATGGCCAAAGATCACGCCGCCCAAGGGCCGGGCGACAAAGCCCAGCGCATAGGTCGCGAACGCCAGCATCGTACCGACCAGCGGCTCGGAGGCTGGGAAGAACAGCTTGTTGAACACCAGCGCCGCGGCGGTGCCGTAGAGGAAGAAATCGTACCACTCGATGGTGGTGCCGATCATGCTGGCGGCCACCACCTTGCGCAGCGTGGCAGGCGACGAGACCGGAGAGGCGGCCGCGGTCATCGGCGGCCGCGTGGTGCGGCGGACGGGCGCATGGGCATTGAGGAAACCTCCCAGGCCGGCGTCTCTCACGCACCGGCTCGACGGGACTGTCCGCGAACGCTCGCCGCCGCTCAAGGCCTAAGCTGCCGGCGACCGTCGGTCGCACCCTGTCGGCTATAGGGTTGACGTTAACGATTGGCCCGCCATCTTGCCGCCTTCGTTTCGACGGCCTGGAGGCGCTATGCCCAACCTCGTCCGCCGCAGAGAGCTGCTCACCTTTGGGGCCGCCGCCGGCCTCACCGCGATCGCCGCCCCCGCTTGGGCTCAGCGACTCGACATCTGGGAACCGCGCCGCGCGGTCCTGCACAACCTCCACACGGGGGAGGCCTTCAACGAGGTCTACTACGCCAACGGCAGCTACCTGCCCGACGCCCTCGCCGAAGCGAACCGCGTCATGCGCGACTGGCGCACCGGCGATCAGACCTTCATCGACCCAGCGCTTTTCGACGCGCTGCACTCGATCCAGCTGAAACTCGAAACAACGCAACCTTTCCAGGTGGTGTCGGGCTACCGCTCGCCGAAGACGAACGCGATGCTGCGCTCGCGGTCGAAGGGCGTGGCCGAGCATAGCCAGCACACGGTGGGCAAGGCCGTCGACATCGTCGTGCCGGGGGTGGACCTCGCAAACCTGCGTGACGCCGCGCTGGACCTGGGCGCCGGTGGGGTGGGCTACTATCCCGTCTCCAACTTCGTCCATGTCGACACCGGCCGCGTCCGCCAGTGGCGCGGGGCCTGACGCCGAGCCGATCTCCTAGCCCGTGCGTTGCGCCTGCGGCCGTACGTCGGCGCGGTCAACCACCACTTGGTGAGGGTAGGGGAAGCTCAGGCCCCGGGCCTCAAGCGCTTCCTTCGCCTGCTTGGTCAGATCGAAGCGGGTATCCATCCAGTCGTCTGGCGTGGCCCAGCAGCGAAGGGTGACGTTCACCGACGAGTCGCCCATGGCGGTGACCTTGGCCCAGGGCGCAGGCTGCTTCAGAACTCGCGGGTCGCTTCCGGCCAGATGGGTCAGGGTGGCAAGCGCCACGTTCAGGTCGTCCTCGTAGTCGACCCCGAACACGAGCTCGATGCGGCGTCGTCCGGCCTGGCTGATGTTGACGATCATGTCACCGAACACCTTGCCGTTGGGGAGATAGAGGGTCAGGCCGTCGTAATCGAGCAGCTTGGTGTTGAAGAGGTCCATCCCCACCACCTTGCCCTGGCGGCCGTTCAACTCGACACGGTCGCCGGCGCGGTAGGGCCGCAGCAGGAGGATCATGACGCCCGCGGCGACGTTGCCCAGGGTCCCTTGCAACGCCAGGCCGATGGCCAGTGAGGCGGCGCCCAGCACCGCCAGCACCGACGTCGCCTGAACGCCCAGCTGCTGCAGCACCGCCACCAGGCCGATAGCGATCACCACGTACTTCACCAGCGTCGACACGAAGATCGCCAGCGTCTGGTCGGCCTGCTGATGGTGGCCTGGCAGGCGGCTCAACGCCCGCTCGGCCAGTTTTCCCAGCCGCCCTGCCAGCCAGAGCGTCGCGGCCAGGATCACCAGGGCGACCAGCAGGCGAATGGAAAACGAGCCCAGTGTGGCGGCCATGCCGCGCAGCATCACGGGATCGCCGGACAGGGCCATTCCGACCATGTCGAAGAAGGGCGTGACGGGGTCTTCTGTTTTCGGGGCCAAGCAGGATCTCGCGTCAACGACCCCCGAGGCGAGAACTCGCAAAGCGCCACGGCGATGCGAGGTGTCAGAAAAATTCGAATGCTCTGGTCGGCGCCCACGGGCCGACAGGGCCCATATGTGACGCATCAATCCTGAAACTGGAGTCCTGTCTGATGGCCTTGTCGCTCTATGACGCCTCGATCCCCGGCTTTGTGCTGATGCTGAAGAACCTCGCCGCGCTGCTGGCCAAGGCCGAGGCGCACGCCAAGGCGACCGGCGTGGATCCCCAAGTCTATCTCGAGAAGCGCCTGGCGCCCGACATGGGCACGTTCACGGCCCAGATCCAGCTGGCCAGCGATGCGGCGAAAGGCGGCGCGGCTCGCCTGGCGGGCGTCACCCCGCCCAGCTTCCCTGACACCGAGACGACCTGGGATCAGGTCAAGGCGCGCGTGGCCAACACCATCGCGTTCCTGGAGTCGGTGGAGCCGGCCCAGGTCAACGGCGATCCCGAGCGGACTGTCGAACTGCCCATCCCCGGCCGGACGCTCACGTTCACCGCCCGGGACTTCCTGTTCACCTTCGCGTTGCCGAACTTCCACTTTCACGTGGTGACGGCGTACGGCCTGCTGCGGGCGGCCGGCGTGCCGCTGGGCAAGATGGACTACCTGGCCGGCGGCCGGCCTGAGGCGCTCGCCGCCTGACTAGGCGGCTTTGCGGTATTCCATCGCGGGCGCCCTTTCGGCGCTCGCAACCTTCTGAGGAGCGCGTGCGGGAAGGTTGGTCCAGATCCAGACGGACCCCAGGACGACCATGAAGAGACCGAACATGGCGAAGACGACGGTCAGGACGACGACGGTGGCGGCGGGCATTTGGCTCTCCCTTGAAACACCCGCCGGATAGCTGCGGCCGCAAGGCGCAGCTTTGATCCAGGTCAATCGGGCCGCGTCTCAACAGACGCGGAACTCCTGGCTCATCTGGATCTGGTAGGTGCGGGCGACCCAGCCGGCGACTTCCTTGTCGATCGCCAGCGCCGCGCAGCGGTCGGCCTTGCTGGCCGCCACGCCGGCAAGGTTGCCCCCGGTCCGCATCCCGGTCATCAGGCTTCGCCCGTAGATGGCCACCGCGTTCCGCGGATCGTCTGCCAGCACCTTGGCGAAGTCCGCCGCAGCCTCGCCGTTGCGGCCGATTTTCAGGAACAGGTAGGCGCGGTCCAGCCGCCCGTCGACGTCGTCGGGGCGCAGCGCCACGGCCTTGTCGCAGTCGCCGGGCGCCTGTGCGCGCCAGGTCCCGCGGGCAGCGGCGGCGCAAAGCCACGCCCAGTTGTGGTGATCCTGCGGGTTGGCCTCGGCCCTGTCCGCGATGTCCACGGGCAGCGCCTGCGACTGGCGAAGCGCGGCCTTGATGTCCTCGACCATATGGCCCTTCTGGCCGTGGCACAGCGCCGGGACCTGATAGTCGCCCGCTTCGACCACCCGTCCACGCTTGCCGGAGTAGCCGGCCGCCGCGCTCAGCAGCTTGCCGTCCAGGGTGAAGGCGCCGGACTGGCCGTCGAAGATGCGGTTGGCGGCGCAGTCGACGGTCGCGACCTGGCTGACCAGGGGCCCGGCGTCCTTGATCGAACTGACCGTGCGGCCAACCTTGACGACCGTCGCGGTGACCAGGCCTTCAGGACTGCGCTTCACAGTGTCCAGCGCCACGTAGGTGACGTCGGTGGAGTTCGACATCACGAACTGCAGCGGGCCGGCCGGGAGGGTAGGCGGATTGGCGGCGGCTTCGGCGGCCTCCTGCTTGGCGCGCGAAACGTCGCTGAGCAGCCAGAAACCCACGCCGCCGGCCACCAGCGCGCAAAGGCCCAGGAATACGAACAGGACCGTGTTCGGTGTTTTCCGCGCCATCGCAATCTCCCCCCGGTTGCACGCGTGCGATACTCGCGTTCATGCCGACCGTACCGGCGGATCGCAGCGCTCGTCCATATGGCCAAGCTTGGGCTGGGCGGCCCGACGCAATGTCGAAAGGCATCCGCCGGCCCCCACGGTTGCGTAGCTGTCAGGCGGCGCTCGGGTTAGAGTGGGCGCGCAGCGATGGAGCGATCGATGTTGGTCAGGTCAGTTGGATTGGCGCTGGCGGCCGCCAGCCTCGCCGGCGCGGCGCAGGCTGAAACGCTGACGCCGTCGCAGGCGCTGGCCCAGGCCGTGCGGCCCGAGTTGGCCCGCGCGCCGGTGGTCAAGCTTTCGCTGGACCCCCGTTCCGCCGAGGCCCACGCGCTGAAGCGCGCCGGCATCGCCCGCACGGCCATTGATCGGCGGCTGGATGACGACGTGACCGGAGCTCTGGGCTTCCTGTGCGGTATCCAACCCGGCGCCGAACGCAGCGGCGCCGCCGCTGCTCGAGGCGTGGACCCGTGGGGACGGTTCGTCGGCGCAAAGCTCAGCCTGGCCTTCCGCTAGGCGCTGACGCCGTCTGCGGACCCTCACGTCACGATGTGCAGGGCGGATGCACGGGCTCTGTGCAGAAAACGCATAGCGACAGTGCGAAATCGCTGACCATTAAGTAACCGAAGCAGTGCTATCAGATGGGCGTCCGAAGCACGGACGGCCCCGCCCCCACCGGGGTCTCCCCAGACTAAGAAGGCCCTCGCCATGATCCTCTCGTCCCTGCGTAGCCTGTTCCAAGCGGCGGCCGCCCCGGCCCTGCTGACGGCGATGCTGGGCCTGGTGATCGGTTTCGCGACCATCGGGGTTGTCGGCGCCGTCTAGGCGTTCTCCCCGCTCGCGGCTCCTCCCCAGGCCGCAGCCCCAAGCGCACGTCCCCGGCGTGCGCTTTTTCTTTGCCCGCAGGCCTGGCGGCTGGCTGTCGCCAACATGAACGACCGGCTCCAGGGGCGTTCAGGCGCGGCCCTGCACTCTCAGTCTCAAGATGCCGGCGCTTCCCCGTCCGGCGAATGAACGCTGAAGGAGCTGAGCCATGACCAAGATCCTGACCAAGGCCGTTCTGGCCCTGACCGTCGCCGGCGCGGTGGCGCTCCCCGCGAGTCAGGCCGCGGCGGCCTCGAAGACCGAAAGCGCGCTGCTGGGCGCTCTGATCGGCGGCGTCGCCGGCGCAGCGATCGGCAACGGCAAGACCGAAGGCGTGGTCCTGGGGGCCGTGGCCGGCGCGGCCGTGGGCGCGGCGGTCGACAACGACAACGACAAGCGTCGTTACCGCAACGGCTACGCCTATCGTACGAGCCGCCCCTATTACAGCGACAGCCGCTACCGCACCTACGATCGCGGCGACTACGGCCGGGATGGCTACTACGGACGCGGCTCGTATGACCGCTATGACAATGGCTACGGCTATCGCCGCTAGGTCCTGATCTTCGGGACACACACACGCCAGGGGCGCTGCGCGAGCAGCGCCCCTCTTTTCGCATGTGCGAAATCGCAGAGCTGCAGTGCAAAATTGCTGATCTATGCAGCGTTCAGATTCTGGTATCCATCATTCGTCCCAAACGGACGCCCCGCTCCCCCGGGGACCCCAGAACTGAAAAACTAGGTGTGTGTTATGTCTCTTATGAAGAATTTCGACCGGATCGCCCCTCTCTACCTGCTGGCTCTCGGCGCTTTCGCTGCGATCTCGACGGCGGGTCTGGGCATCTGACGCCTCCCCATCCTCACGGCGAACCGAGGAGGGGCCCTTTCGGGCCCCTTTTCGTTTTTGGGCGTTCGCAGGTGCGTCATACGAAAACTAATGCCGACCACCAAAAAACAACGATTGAACACTGCTTAGATTGTGCTATCTAAGCATTGTCCAGATGGACGGGGCCGGATGGGCCGGCCCCGACTGCAAGTAAGGAGAATGCCTATGTCGTTCCGGATGAACCGGGTGCTCGACATGGTCGTGACGTACGCGGTGCTGGGTCTGACCCTGACCGTCGCCGGCGCCACCGCCATCCTCGGCGCCTGACCACATGTCGCTCGACTAGAGACCTCGCCCCCGCAATGCGCTGGGCGGGGTCCAAGAGCTCAAGATCCAGGCCCGTGCCGTCGTAGAGTTGTCTCCGAATCGGGCCTATAGTTTTCCTCGGTAACGTCGATCTCTCGCATTGGGGTGCTGTCTTCAGTCCCACTCTGATCGTCATTCACGCCGCGAAGCGACCCGGGAGGATCCGCCATGCAGATCCTTAAGGCTCCGCCGTCTGGCTGGCCCTGTCTGGTGCTCAACGCCGACTTCCGGCCGCTGTCCTATTATCCGCTGTCGCTCTGGCCCTGGCAGGAAGTGATCAAGGCCGTCTTCCTGGATCGCGTGGACGTGGTGTCCACCTACGACCAGGAAGTCCACTCGCCGTCCTTCGCCATGAAGCTGCCCAGCGTGGTGTCGCTGAAGCAGTACGTCGCTCAGGACCGGCCGCCGGCCTTTACGCGGTTCAACCTGTTCCTGCGCGACAGCTTCACCTGCCAGTACTGCACCGCCGACCACGAGCTGACGTTCGACCATGTGATCCCGCGGTCGCGCGGCGGCCGCACGACGTGGGAGAACATCGTCACCGCGTGCGCGCGCTGCAACCTGATGAAGGGCGGCCGCACGCCGCACGAGGCGCACATGCACCCCCGGCTGAAGCCGCGTCGGCCCAGCGCGCACGAGCTACAGGAACGGGGGCGGAAGTTCCCGCCGCACCACCTGCACGAAAGCTGGCTCGACTACCTTTATTGGGACATCGAACTGGAGGCTTAGCCGGCTTCCACGTCGCGTGAGCGGAGGCGAGCGATGCGCAGCAGCGCCTCGACGTTAAAGCACTGCGTCAGTCTCTCGGCGATCTCGTCCAGGGCGGCGTCTACCACATCCGTATGATCGCCGGCGTGTGTGCTCGCGCTAAACTGCGCCAGGAACGCCGCACGGGCCCGGGTCTTCGCGAACAGGCCGTGGACGTAGCAGCCGGCGATCCGGCCATCTGGAGAGACGGCGCCGCCGGAGCTGAGGAATGGGCGGGCGAGCGCGGGGCCGGTCGTGCGGCCGACGTGCATCTCGTAGCCTTCGAAAGCGCCGCCGAGGAGCTGGCCGCGGACCGGCTTCAGCACCTTGTCGCCGGTGAGGACAGTCTCGACGTTGAGCAGGCCCAGCCCCGGCGCCTCGCCGGGCGAGCCCTCGATCCCGTCGGGGTCGGCGATGCGATGGCCCAGCATCTGGAAGCCGCCGCAGATGCCCAGGACGCGGCCGCCGCGGCGGACGTGGCCCATCAGGTCGATGTCCCAGCCCTGGGCGCGGAGGAAGGCGAGGTCGGCGAGGGTGGCTTTCGTGCCGGGCAGGATGACGAGGTCGCAGACCGGCAGCGGTTGGCCGGGTGGCACGAACCGCAGGTCGACCTCGGGCTCGGCGCGAAGGGGGTCGAAGTCGTCGAAGTTGGCGATGCGCGACAGCATCGGGACCGCGATCGTCACCCGGGCGGCCGGTCCATCGGCGGCCCGCTCCAGAACCACGGCGTCCTCGGCGGGAAGGCGGGCGGCGGCCGCCAGCCAGGGCGCCATGCCCAGGTCGGCCCAGCCCGTGCGGCGAACGATCTCGGCCCGGCCCTCGTCGAACAGCGCCGGGTCGCCGCGGAACTTGTTGATCAGGAACCCCTGGATGCGCCCGCGGTCGGCGGCGTCCAGCACCTCGTAGGCGCCCACGAGGCTGGCGATCACGTGGCCACGGTCAATGTCGCCGATCAGGACGACAGGCACGTCGGCCGCATGGGCGAAGCCCATGTTGGCGATGTCGTTGGCGCGAAGGTTGGTCTCGGCCGGACTGCCGGCGCCTTCGACGATCACGAGATCGGCCTGCGCCTCCAGATGGCGGAAGTTCTCGACCACGACCGGCAGCAGCGAGCCCTTGCGGTCCTGGTAGGCGGCGGCCTGCCATGTGCCTTCCATGCGGCCGCGCACGATGAGCTGGGCGCCGCTGTCGGACTGGGGCTTCAGCAGCACAGGGTTCATGTCGACGGTGGGCGGGGTGCGGCAGGCGATGGCCTGCAATGCTTGGGCCCGGCCGATCTCGCCGCCGTCCGCCGTGACCGCGGCGTTGTTCGACATGTTCTGCGGCTTGAACGGGCGAACCGTCAGGCCGCGGTTCGTGAACAGACGGCAGAGACCGGCGACCAGCACCGACTTGCCCACGTCCGACCCGCAGCCCTGCAGCATCAGCGCGGCCATCAGGCGGGCCCCAGGTAGTCGACCAGCGCCCCTGACCCCGCGCCAGCGATACACGCGCGGACGTCGAAGACTTCGGCAAGCAGTTCGGGCGTGAGGGTCTCAGCCATAGGACCGAAGGCGACGAGCCGGCCCTCGCGCAGCGCGATGACGTGCGTGGCGTGGCGCAGCGCCAAGGTCAGGTCATGCAGGGTCGTGACCACCAGGCGTCCCTCGTTCACAGCCAGCCGGCTCAGGCGTGTGATGGTGTCCAGGCGATGGCGAGGATCGAGCCCCGAGATCGGTTCGTCGGCCAGCAGCACCTGCGGATCGCCGACCAGCGCGCGGGCCAGCATGGCGCGGGCCAGCTCACCGCCCGATAGCGTGGTGGCGGGCTGGAAGCGCTGCGGGATCAGGTCGAAGGCCTCGATGGCCTGGGTCAGCCGCGGCTCGAAGCCGCCGGCCAGGCCGCCGAACGCCGGCAGTTGCGGCGTCAGCCCAAGAGCCACGACGCGCTCCACCGAAATCGGCCACTCGGCCCGCAGGCTCTGCGGCAGGTAGGCCCGACGCCGCGCAAGGTCGCGGCGATCGATGGTCAGCACGGGTTTGCCGTCGAGGGTGACGTCGCCGTGCTCCGGCTTCATGAGGCCGGCCAGGCAGTTCAGCAGCGTCGACTTGCCAGCCCCGTTCGCCCCGATCAGGGCCACGAACATGCCGGCCTCGAGGCGCGCCGACACGCCGTCGACAATGGCGCGGCCGCCGCGCTGGACAGTGACGTTGCGGGCCTCCAGCACGCTCATGGCGCCAGCCTCCGCAGGCGCACGACCAGCCAGAAGAAGAATGGCGTGCCGATCAGGCTGGTGACAACGCCCAGGCGCAGCTCCGAGCTGGTGTGCAGCACGCGCGTCAGGATGTCGGCCAGCAACAGCAGCGCGGCGCCGAACAGGGCCGAGGGCAGCAGCGTGCGGCTGGGCTGGTAGCCTACGAACGGCCGCACCAGGTGCGGCGCGATCAGGCCAATGAAGCCCACCGAACCCGTCACTGACGTGGCTGCGCCGACGGCCAGCGCCGTGCCCAGCAAGGCCAGCGCCCGGGTGCGGTCGAGGTCGACGCCCAGGCTGGAGGCCTGAGCTTCGCCGAGGGAGAGCGCGTCGATGGCGCGGCCCATGGTGGCCAGGATCGCCAGGCCAACCAGGATGAACGGCCCCGCCAGCAGGATATGGTCCCAGCTCTTCTGCGAGAGCGAGCCCAGCATCCAGATGCTCATTTCGAACGCGGCGTAGGGGTTGGGTGCGAAGTTGAGCGCCATGGCCAGGAAGGCGCCCATCAGCCCCGATACCGCCGCGCCGGCCAGGATCAGGCTGAGCGTCCCGCCGCGGCCCAGCGCGAAGGTCAGGGCGCCGGCCCCGAGGGCGCCGGCCAGACCCAGGATCGGCGTGGCCAGGGCGAAGGCCGTCGCCAGGCTGAAGTAGATCGAGACCACGGCGCCCAGGGCCGCGCCGCTGGAGACGCCCAGCAGCCCTGGCTCGGCCAACGGGTTGCGGAGCAGCCCCTGCAGCACCGCGCCCGAAAGACCCAGCGCGGCGCCCACCAGGATCGCGAGCACGGTGCGCGGCAGCCGAAGCTCCAGGACAACGAGGCGGGTCAGGCTGACGTCGGGCGAGGTCAGAGCGTGGAGGATCTCCTGGGGGACGATGTTGACGCGGCCGAGGAACAGCGAGGCGGCCGCCGCCACGATCAGCAGCAGGACGGCCAGGGCGCTCATCGGCAGGGGGCGCGAAGTCATCGGGCGGCGCCGTTCGGCAGGGCATCGAGCTGGCGACGGAGGTCCACGGCGGCCTTGGCCGATTGGGGCAGGCCGCAGTTGAAGGCCACTTCGGGGTAGGCGAGGCGGCGGCCTTCGAAGACGCGGCGGACCACGCGGTGGCGGGCCTCGTCGTTCTGCAGCAGGGGCTTGGCCCCGCCGGCGTACACGAGGGCGTCAGGCCGCGCCTCTAGCAGCCGCTCGACGTCGAAGCCCGTGTAGAGCCCGCCCGGCTGGGCTGCGATGTTCACCGCGCCCGCAGCGCGGATGATGCGGTCGGCGAAGGTGTCCGAGCCCGGCACGGTCGCACCGCCATCCCAGACAACGATCCGGTTCGGGCGTTTCGGAGCCTGGGACGCGAGCTGCGCGAGACGGGCGTCAAGTTCCCGCACCAGCGCCTCGGCCCGCGCCGGCTCGCCGACGGCGGCGCCCACCTGGCGCAGGGTCGTCCGCACGTCGTCGAAGGTGCGCGCGCTTTTCACCTCGACCAGCGGCGCGCCGACCTCGTGAGCGAGGCGGCGCGTCACCGCCAGCGAGAAGTCGCCGGTCAGGATCAGGTCGGGCCGAAACCTGATGATGTCTTCCGGGGTCCCGTAGTTGATCGCGATCCCGTCGGCGGCGCCTGGAAAGAGCGCCGCCGATCCGTCGCGGGCGAGATAGGTCACGCCCGCGATCCGCGACTTTGGAACCAGCTGCAGCAGCAGGAGGTCGGTGCACTGGTTCATTGAGAGGATGCGGACCGGCTTGGCCGGAGCGGCGTGGGCGGGGAGGGCCAGGAGAACGAGAGCCGCGAAGGCGGAGCCCAACGCCAGAAGCCCTCTCCCCCTTGCGGGGAGAGGGTTGGGAGAGGGGGTGTCAGCGCCGCGCTTGCAGGCTCGCACCCCCACCCCCGACCCCTCCCCGCAGGGGGGAGGGGAGAGGCGTGTCCCTGTCCTCAGAACTTCACCCTCGCGCCGACGTAGGCCGCCCGCCCGTCGGTCGGGAAGGCGAAGACCTCATAGTAGTCATCCGACAGCAGGTTCTCGACCCGCGCATAGACCTCGACGTGGTCGTCGATGTCGTAGGAGGCCGCGACGTTCACCAGGGTGAAGGACGGCAGCACCACCTTACCGGCATTGGCGCCGGTCGCCGGCTTCACATCTGGCAGCGAAGCCGGGAAGGGCGCGGCGATCCCGGAGAAGTTCGAATCCAGCTGGCGGCCATTGTAGCGGACGTTGAGGTTCAGCGTGGCGCGGCCGTCCATCGGTCTCCAGGTCAGGTTGGCGCTGCCGATGTGCGGCGCCCGCCGGATCTCCTCCAGCCCGTTCTCCTTGGCCGACAGGTCGGTGTAGCTGCCGGAAAGCGTCAGGCTCTCCACGATCCGGACGTCGGCGTAGAGCTCGACGCCGTGCTGTTTGGACTTGAACTCGCGGTTGCACGCCGTGCTGGTGTTGGCGGGCGGGGCTGGGCAGGTCGTGGGTCGGCCCGCGCCGCCGAAGTAGGTGAAGATCTCGTCGTCCAGCCGGGCGTCGAAGTACGTAGCCCCCAGCCGCACGCGGCCGTCCGCGAACGACAGGTCGGCGCCGACCTCCCAGCTCCGCGACGTCTCGGGCTTGAGGTTGGGGTTGCCGCGGAAGGGGAACGGCCCCGTGGCGTTGAACCCGAACAGCTCGGTCTGAGACGGGTTCTTGATGCCCGTTCCGGCCGCCGCACGCAGGCGGATCATGTCGTTGAACCGGTAGAAGGCGTGCGCCTTCCACGTCGTGGCGTCGGCGAAGAAGTCGTTGGCGTCGTGGCGCACCGCCCCGCCCAAGCCAGCGTTGTCGCCGATCTCCAGGTCGTACTGCGCCACTAGCCCGGTGTTCTCGATCGAGCGGCGGGTGGTGTCGGCTCCGGCGCTGGGCGGCGAGGTGTTCTGGTAGGTCTCTTTCTCCCAGTCGGCCGCGCCTGTCAGGCGATGGACGAGGTCTCCAGTCTCGACCCGCCAGGTTGTGGCGTACGAGGCCTTGGTGCGGACGCCCTCGTTGCCACTGCTTCGACGATTGGCGCTATAGCCGTTGCGCTCGGCGTCGAGCCCCTGGATCGACAGACTGTGTGTCCAGGCGCCCTCCAGCAGCTTCAGGTCCGCGCCGCCGAACCAGAACAGGCTGACCGCGTCGGAATAGCTGTCGAAGCTGTCCACCTGGCCGCGACCGAAGCTGGAGCTGTTCGTCTCGGCGTGGGTGTTGGTGTAGCGGACAACGCCGCGCAGACGCAGTGCGTCGCTGACGTCATAGGCTGCTTTCGCCCCGAAATTCTCAAGCTCTGAGCCTACCTTGCGGCGGCCACCCGGCAGGGTCTGCATGACGTAGCCATCGGTGGTTTGCACGTCGGCGTTCAGCACGAGGTCCAGCGGTCCCAGAACCACGCCATACCGGGCCGCGCCGCCGAACGTGCGGTGGGAGCCGGCCTCGACGCGGATGCGGCCGCCCGGCTGCTCCGCGGCGGTGGGGGTGATGTAGTTGATGACGCCGGCGATGGCGTCCGAGCCGTAGAGCGCGCTCTGCGGCCCGCGCAGGATCTCGATGCGGGCGACGTCGTCGCTCAGCAGCTGGCCGAAGTCGTATTCGCCCTGGAAGGGGTCGGCGGCCTCGATGCCGTCGATCAGGGTCAGGACGTGGTTGCCCTCTGCGCCGCGCACCCGAACGGCGGTCAGGCCGCCGATGGCGCCGGTGCGGCTGACGGCGAAGCCGGGCACATCGCGCAGCACGTCCGAGACCAGGCGCACCTGACGGTCCTGCATCTGCTCGGGCGTGATGACGGTGACCGATGCGCCGACCTTCGCCGCATCGACGCCCTCTGGAGAACGCGTGCCGGTGACGATGACGCCCTCGACGCCCCCATCATCGACCTCAGCGGCCCAGGCGGGTTGGGGGATCAACAGCGCCGCGACGGCGGCGCCCAGGAAGTATTTCGTGGCCATGCGAAGGGCCCTCTCTGTCTGCGTCCCTGCGACAGGGCGGAGGGCCTCCTTCAGCGCGGGACCCGCGCAGAGGTCGACGGATCGGCGGACGTGGACGCATGCGCGGGCCGTCCGATCGATCGAAACGGCCCTCGCCGTTTCTCGTCGTCGCCCTGACGGAGATCCGCGCCCTGGAGGTCCACTGCCCCAAAGCTCGAGCGACACGCGCCGACCGGTTTCCTGGCTCGCGGGTCATCACGGCATGCGCCCTACCTTCCCAGGCCCGAGGGCCCAGTGGCTGGCGGGGAAGACTCCGCCCGGCGCACGCGCTCACCGCTCACAGTTGCAGGGACAGCCGCAGATCGGGGCGAACCCCTACTGCGTTCCCGATTAAGCCCGAAGGCTTCGGCGCGCATTGCAACGCGGCCAAGCGAACCCGCCCACGTCACGCGGCGCCTATTGCGCCGCTCCGGCCGCAAAGTCCATGGGCGGGCGGGCCGTTTATTCCCTTGGGGAACCCGCGATCAGCGCCCGCACGGTGGCCTCGACGACGGCCTGGGCGCGGTGCGGCGTCAGGCCTTGCTGGTTGCGGAGACGGGCCCAGCCTTCGAAGCTGAGGAGGAGATCCAGAGCCTCGACGCGGTCGCGGTCGCGCGCCAGTTCGCCCGGCAGTTCGGCTTCCAGGATCGATCGCTGCTCGGCCACCAGCTTGACGTAGTCGGTGCCCAGGAACTTGGACCGGTGCTGGAACGCGTCAGCGGCGCGCTTGTAGGGGGACATCTTCTCGTAGGCGAGCGCGAAGCGGCCCGCGCGTTCAAGCAGTCGATCCTGCCAGGTCGCGCCGGTGAGCGGACGCTCCAGCACCGCGCGCACCTCGGCGCCAACGACCGCGGCGATCTCGCGATACAGGCTGTCCATGTCCTGGAAATGGCGAAAGACCGTGCGAAGGCCGACGTCGGCGCGGGCGGCCACCTGCTCGGCGCTGGGGGCGATTTCACCGCCGTGCACGATCTCCATCATCGCCGCCACGATCCGGGCGCGGTTGTCCTGTCCGCGACGGCGGCGGCCATCGGCGATGTCGAGGATGGGGGCAGAGTCGGTGGGACGAGTCATTGTCGGAGAGTCTCGCGCGCCGGCGACGCAACTGTCGAGGGCCTGGGTTGACGCGGACATATAGTGGCACGCATACTGTCACTATATTCAGGAGGTTTCCATGGACGTTCTGCGCACACCCGACGCCCGGTTCGAGGGGCTGCCCGACTGGCCCTATGCGCCGTGCTATCACGAGGTGACGGATGCGGACGGCACGCGCCTGCGCATGCACTATGTGGACGAAGGTCCGCGCGACGCGGCGCCGGTGCTGCTCATGCACGGCGAGCCGTCCTGGGCCTATCTCTACAGGCACATCATCGCGGGACTGGTCGCCAAGGGACATCGAGTCCTGGCGCCTGACCTCATCGGCTTCGGCCGTTCCGACAAGCCGGCCAGCCGCACTGACTACACCTACGAGCGGCACGTAGACTGGATGAGCCAGTGGCTGAAGGGGCTGGACCTGAACGGCCTCACGCTCTTCTGCCAGGATTGGGGCGGGCTGATTGGCCTGCGGCTCGTGGCGGCGTTCCCAGAGCGGTTCGCGGGCGTCGTGGCGGGCAACACCTTCCTGCCGGTCGGCGGCGGCATGACCGACGGCTTCAAGGCCTGGCTCGATTTCAGCCAACGCGTTCCGGAACTGCCGGTGGGGTTCATCGTCAACGGCGGATCGGGTCGCAACCTGACCGACGCCGAGGTCGCCGCCTATGACGCGCCGTTCCCCGACGAGAGCTACAAGGAAGGCGCGCGGCAGTTTCCGGCCCTGGTGCCGGTCACGCCCGAACACGCCTCCGTGGCCGAGAACAAGGCCGCCTGGGAGGTGCTGGAGCGCTTCGACAAGCCGTTCGTCACCGCTTTCAGCGACGGCGACGCGGTGACCCGCGGCATGGACGTCCCGCTGCAGGAGCGGATTCCAGGCGCGAAGGGCCAGCCGCACGTGACGCTGAGCGGCGGACACTTTCTGCAGGAAGACAGCCCGCAGGGGATCGTGGACGTCATCGACGCCCTGATCCGCCGGCGCGGCTAGGCCTGTTCAGATCAGGCGCAACTGCCTGATCTGACGAAATAGGCTCTCAATCAAATGCTTGAGGCGTTTCGGCGCGGGGCGCCCATTTCCTTGCCGCGCGCTCTAGGAGAGGGACGAGGATGAAGGTCGAAAATGCGGTGATGCCATCGCCCGAGCAGGCGATGGGCTTCTTCGGGATGGAGGAAGATGGTCCGTTCGTGATGGTCAACCTTCTGCGCTTCAAGGAGAAGGCCGAATACGCGGACGGCTCGGACAGCCATCTGACCGGCGCCGAAGCTTACGCCCGCTACGGCGAGGAAGTGCGCAAGCTGGTCGAGGGGCTGGGTGGCAAGATCCGCTACCAAGGCCGGGTCGCCGGGCTGCTGCTGGGCGAGGTGGAAGACCTGTGGGACGTGGTGGCGCTGGCCGAGTACCCGTCGTTGGCGGCGTTCCGGGAGATGGCGATGTCTCCGGCGATGCACGCGATCGAGCACCATCGGAAGGCGGGGCTGGCGGGCCAGCTCAACATCCGCACCAAGCCGGGCGAGGGCTTCTAGCAAAACCGCAGAACGGTTTGCGAAATCGCTGATTGGCTGGGCGGCGCGGCGTCGGCATGTAGCGCGCCTGTCCGATCAAGAGAGTGAGTTCGTCGTTTGCGTCTGTTGCCCCTTGCCATCGCCCTGAGCCTGTTCGCGGTTCCCGCCGCCGCCCAGAACACGTCCCAGCAGATGCTGGACCTGGCCCGCCAGCTGCGCGCGCAGGCCGCGCAGATGAAGGATCAGCTGCCGCCCGAGGACGTCGCCGACCTGATCAGCCAGGCCGAGCAGATCGAGAAGGACGTGCGCGACGGCGGCTTCTCGGTCCCAGTGGCGAAAGAGCCGGTGAGCGTGTCCAAGCGCATCGCCGACGCGCACCAGGGCCGGCTCGACTGGCTGGACGGCGAGGCTGCCTGCGTCGGCTACGGTTGGGAGAACCACAAGCGGTTCGTCTCGAACTACGGCGATCCTGAGCGCGACCGGCTGTGCCGAACGGCCTTCGCCCACTACGAAACCTACTTCCTGACCGCCCGCAATGGCGCCGGCTCGGCCACGACCGATCCACTCCTGGAGGCCTACGACCGCGCGGCCCAGGCGGCCGTAGACTACTACGCGCGGAAGGGTCGCTAGCGGGAGTTATCTGGTCCGCAGCGACAGCGCCAGGAACACCGCGGCCAGGACCACGGTGACGGGGCTGGCGTAGTGCTCGGGAGGGTGGTGCGGGCCGGGTTTCAGCAACCAGGCCTGCAGGGTCATCAGGCCGCGCTCCAGGATCAGCAGCGCCAGAAACAGCGGCGTCAGCGGACGATAGCGCAGGGCTACGGCCAGCATGGCGAAGCCCAGCGCCAGCTGGGTCGCGCCCTCCCAGGCGAAGACGCTGACGACCAGGTCGCGCTTGTCGCCCATGTCCAGGCCCGCGATCACCGCGGCCCCGCCGTCGGGCAGGAAGCTGTGGATCAGCCCCGGGACGATGGTGAGCACCGCCGCCAGGGTCAGGAACCAGGCGGCCGAGCGGGCGCCGCGATAGTCTGCGTTCGTCGAGGGGGGCAGCAACATCGTCAGTTGTCCCAGAGGATGTATTCGTCGCCGGGCTTGTGCGTGCGCCCGCCGGGCGCGTCGATGTAGACCGGCCCCTGCAGCAGGGACGGCCAGATCGGCTTGGCGCTCTCGGCATCCTGCGCCTTCAGCAGCGCCTTGAGACGCGCGACGACCGCAGGTTGGGCGGCCGACAGATCCTTCTTCTCCAGCGGATCGGTGGCGAGGTCGTGCAGCCACACCTTGTTCTGGGCTTCGCTGACCTGCAGCTTCCAGTCGCCTGCGCGAACGGCCTTGTACTGGCCCGAGCGCCAGTAGAGGGCCTCGTGCGGGCGGCCCTGCGCCTTGCCGGTGACGAAGGGCGTCAGGTCGACCCCGTCGATCTTGCGGTCGGTGGGGATCGCGGCGCCCGCGGCCCCGGCGGCTGTGGAGAAGATGTCCACGTGTCCCACGGGCGGGGCATAGCGGGTGCCGGCCGCGATCTTCTGCGGCCAGCGCATCAGGAACGGCGCGTGGATGCCGCCCTCGAAGAACGTCGCCTTGAAGCCGCGATAGGGCCGGTTCACCTCGGGCAGGCCGATGTAGGCGGCGCCGCCGTTGTCGGTGGTGAAGATCACGAGCGTGTTCTGATCGAGGCCCTCGTCCTTAAGCGTCTTCAGGATGCGGGCGACGTTGTCGTCGAGGTTCTTGGCCATAGCGCCATAGACGCGCAGGCGGTGATCCTTGATGCCGGGTAGGGCGTCGTAGTCGCTCTTCTTGGCCTGCAGCGGCGTATGGATGGCGTTGGGCGCGAAGTAGAGGAAGAAGGGCCGGTTCTTGTTGGCCTTGATCGCCTTCACGGCCTCGTCGGCCAGATAGTCGGTCATATAGCCCTTGGGCTCGAACATCGGCGAGCCGTTGAACTGCACCGCATAGGGCAGGTTGGGCCACAGGAAGCGATCGATCGGGTCCCAGTCCTGCTTGGCGTTGACGACGTTGGGGTCTTTCTCGGGCAGGAACATCGCGCCGCCGGCGATGAAGCCGAGGCTCTCATCGAAGCCCTGATCCTCGGGCCGCGAGCCCTTCTTTCCGCCCAGGTGCCACTTGCCCAGGTGGACCGTGTGGTAACCGCGGGTCTTGAGCACCTCGGCCAGGGTGATTTCGGTGGCGGGCACGCTCAGCACATTGACCGCCTGCGGGCTGCGCTCGGTGCTGCCGGGCGGCATGTCAGCCAGCCGTTCCTTGAAGAACTTCGGCTTTACGGTCGAGCCAGGCTCGGCTTCGGTGCCGACGAGGCGCTGGAAGGCGACCGGGGCGGGGGTGAACTCGAAGCCGAAGCGGGTGGCGTTTCGGCCCGTCAGCAGGGAGGCGCGCGAGGGGGCGCAGGTGGCGTTAGCCGTATAGCCGTTGTCGAAGATCGCACCGTCGTGGCCGATGGAATCGATCGCCGGCGTCTTCACCATGCCGCCGGCGACGCCGCCGCCGTTCAGGCTGATGTCGTTGTAGCCCAGGTCGTCCGCCAGGATCAGGATCACGTTCGGGGGGCGCTCGCCGGTCGGCGGGGTCGTCGGCCCGGCGGCCCAGGTCACGGGCCGGTTGGGCTCCACAGGCGGCAACTGGGCGCGGGCCACCATCGAAAGGAGCGTCGTGCGGTTCATGTAGGCGAGGCCCCCGGCCGCCGCCAAGGTGATCGCGCCGGCCGCCAGCCAGGTGCGCAGCTTCATGTGGTCCCTCCCGCGCCGTCCGGCGTCTGGTTTGAGGAACATATATAGTGACACTATGCGTGTCGATAGTTTGCGTTACTCACCGTGTGGGCGGCAGGCTTGATGGTCCGAAAACGGTGTGAGCGCGCTCTAAGCCACCGGGAGCGTAACCCGGGCGATCAGGCCCTTGGCGGCGGGGATGAGTTGGACGTCGCCGCCGTGGGCGCGGGCGGTGGAGCGGGCGATGGGCAGGCCCAGACCCATGCCGCCGTCGTCGAGATTCCGTGCGGCGTCCACGCGATAGAAGGGCAGGAACGCCTTCTCGCGCTCCTCGGCCGAGAGGCCGGGACCGTTATCGATGACGTCGACAAAGGCGTGGTTGTCGTCCCGGCTGACCCGCAGACGCGCCTGGCCCGCATGTTTCACCGCGTTGTCGACCAGGTTCACGAACAGGCGCTGCAACGCCACTGGGTCGCCCTCGACGGTGACCGGCTGGCCGGCCAGGATTTCGACGTCGCCGCCGACCAAAGCTGCGTCATCGACCACACATTCCACCAGCGACAGGAGGTCCAGCTTCTCGCGGGTGCGCGGCGTCGACTCGTCGCGGATGAAGGTGAGCACGCCCTGGATCATCTGCTCCATCTGGGTGACGTCAGAGAGCACGCTGTCGCGCACCTTGGGGTCGGCGCCCTCCAGCTTGAAGCGGATGCGTGAGAGCGGCGTGCGCAGGTCGTGGCTGATGGCGCCGAGCGTGGCGGTGCGGTCGTCGATGTAGCGGCGCAACCGGGCCTGCATATTGTTGAAGGCGTCGGCCGCGGCGCCGATCTCCGCGGGCCCGGCGAGGGTGACGGGCGGAGCGTGAGGATCGCGGCCCAGGCGCTCGGCCGCCTCGGAGAAGCGCTTCAGCGGCGCGGTGATCCGGCGGGCGAACAGCAGGCCTGCGGGCGCCACGACGACGAAGCCGGCCAGAAGAATCAGAGATGCGCGCTTCTGCCAGTCGGTAGGAAACGGCTCGAGGCTGGAGCGCACCACCGTCCATTGGCCGTCCGGCCGGCGCAGAGCGGCGGTGAAGTCGCCCAGCACCATCTCGCGCGGCCCAATGGCGTGGTCCAGATCGCGGAAGGCCGTCGCTCCCGGCGGCGGCGGAACGTGGACCCGGTCGGGGCCAGGGGGCGGCGGGGGCGGGGGCGGCTCGGACGCATCCGGGGCGCGCCCTTCGCGGTGCGAGATCACGAACTGGCGAACGCTGCGCTCGGGGCGAAAGAGGCGCTCCACCGCCGACGGCGGCGTCGAGGCGAAACGGACGTCCTCGCGCGGTCTGCCCAGGGTGGTCGCCAGCGCCTCCGTCATGCGACCCGACCGGCGGTGGCCCGGTGGACCGCCTTCATGGGCCCGGATCGCGGGGGGCGTCGCCGAAACCGTCCGCAGCATGGGTCGACCGAAGCGGCTGTCCAGCGATCCCCCTTGCAGGGCGCTCGCAATCTCGCTCAGCCGATAGATCGGCGGTCGGGGCGGCGGCAGCAGCGCGATCGCGACGAACACCAGGATGTGCGTCGCCGCCAGGCAGGCCAGAATAAGCAGGACGAGCTGCAGGCCGATCGACAGCCGGGGCCCGCCGGTCCCGCTGCTCATCGCGAAGGGGCGATCATGGGCGGGTGACCGCCACGTCGAACATGTAGCCGGCGCCGCGGACCGTCTTGATGATCTCGCCCTCCGAGCAAGCGTGCAGCTTGCGGCGCAGGCGGCTGATCTGCACGTCGACGGCCCGGTCGAAGACATCGCTCTCGTTGCCGCGGGCGATATCCAGCAGCTGGTCGCGCGAAAGAATCCGCTGCGGGTGGTCGAGGAACGCCGACAGCAGCGAGAACTCGCCCGAGGTCAGGAGGATCGTGGTGCCGTTGGGCGCGCGCAGTTGGCGGCGCAGCACGTCCACCATGAATCCCTGGAACTGATAGCCCTTGCCGCGCTTGGGCGCGCCGCCACGGGCCTCCTCGAGTCTCCGAAACACGGCGCGCACGCGCGCGAGGAGCTCGCGTGGGCTGCACGGCTTGGCCAGATAGTCGTCGGCGCCGAGTTCCAGCCCCAACACCCGATCGATCTCCTCGCCCATCGCGCTGACCATGATGATCGCGGGTCCGCCGTCGGCCGAGAGCCGACGGCAGATCGACAGGCCGTCCTCCCCGGGCAGCATCAGGTCCAACACCACGAGGTCGATAGGAGCGGCGCTGAGCGCCATGTCCATCGCCTTGGCGTCGGCGGCGGCATGCACCTGGAACCCGTGCTCGGTGAGGTAGGCGACGATCTGCGCGCGCAGCTCGGTGTCGTCGTCGACCACCAGGATGTGGCGCGCGGGCAGAACCGAAGGCGCAAGTGTCATGGCGGGTCCTCTCGCCGTGAACTGTGGCGCCGTCATAGCGACTTCGCCACATTCACGCAGGCTGACCGATCAGCGCGGGCCATCGTCATCCGGACCGCCTGGGCCGTGACGACGCATGATCATGATGCCCGGGCCGCCGTGGCCGCCCCTCATGTGATCACCCGGACCGCCGTGCATCATCATGCGTCGACCGCCCGGACCGCCGGGGCCATGGCCTTTCAGGCGATGGAGAGCGTCGAACACCTTCTGCTGCTCGGGCGACAGGGCTGCGTAGAACTTGGCCAGGGCGTCGCGCGACGCCTTCTGACGTTCTGCCATCTCGGTTTCGACCTTGGCCATCTCTTCCAGGCGCTGGGGCGTGGTCAGTGAGGCGGGGTCGGGCATGCGGCGGGTGAACATCTTCGGCTCGTGCGCGGCCAGGAAGGCCGCCAGGGCGGGCTCCTGGTCGGGGCGCAGGCGCAGGACGATCTTCAGGTCCTCCATATGCTGCTTCGCCATCGCTTCGTGATGCGCCTTCATCTCGGCGGGGGGCGCGGCGGGCGGACCGGGCGGCTGAGCCACGGCGGCGGTCGCGAACAGCGCGGGCGCCAACGCCAGGATCATGCGTCGCTTCATGGGACGGAACTCCTTCTTCTTGATGTCCGCCACTCTGACACGGCCGTTCAAGTCCCTGATGGCCGCGGGCGCGGCGCCATTGAAATGTTCACGCAACAGCGGCCCACACAAAACCGCCTCCCGATACCTTTTCGGTCACCGCTGCGCCCTATCCCTGCCACACCGGACCTCCAGGTTGAGCTTGTTGCAGCGACGCGGGCATCCCCTCCCCCAGTCCGCCTCCTGCCACCGGCGTCCGCCAAAGGGCGTTCGGAACGCGGCTCCCCCTATCCCCCACCGGGGGAGCCGCCATTCCGCCGGGATCGATGGCCCGATGAGGGCGTCCGTTTCGCCCGGCCAGCCCGTCTGGCGAACCTGCGCCCCGGACTTGCGGGCGGCCGCCAGACACGCTTTAGGGGGCACGTTAACCCCTGCTGTGCGGAGTTCGCGGGCATGTCTCGCCGGTCACTCGCCGCACGGGCGAGTTGCATTGCGTGCGCCTTCGCAATTGGCTTAACAGTAGATTCCGAAGGCACAGGTTCGCGGCACGCGTCTTGCACGTGTGGGCGAAGTTGGCCCGTGTGGGGATAAGAACGTGTTTCAAGCGCTTACAAAATCTGTCCGAAGCGGGCCCGTCTTGGGCGTGCTGAAGGCTGTGGTCCCGGCGGTCGCGCTGGCGTTTGGCGCGCTCACGATGGCGCCGGCGGCTCATGCTGCGACCTACGTCTTCGACGACGGCGAGATGTACAGCTACCGGACGGTCAGGCTGTCGGGCAGCGGCTTTACGACCGTGACGGTCAAGGCGGCTCCAGTTCTGTTCGACGGCTACATCAAGGGCACGCCGAACGAGCCGTTCGAGAACCTCGTGGCCTTCTGCGTCGACGTCTATCACTCGATCTCGCTGGCGGACTACAACCCCGACCTGACCTACACCGACGATATCGAGCTTGAGCACAACTCCCACTGGGATCCGAACAAGCGCGACTATCTCTCGGACGACGAGATCGTGCAGATCGGCAAGCTGGTGAACTACGGCACCGAGGTCTGGTACAACCACAACATCAGCACCACCGCGAAGACCAACGAACTGGCCAGCGTCCAGGGCGCGATCTGGAAGGTTGTGAGCGGGCTGACGGTGACGGCCACGGGCAACACCACCAGCATCAACAACACTCTCAACACCCGTATCGCCGCGCTGTCGAACGCCAGCACCTACACCAGCGCGTTCACCTACGCCGAGGGGCCGGTCTATTCCAGCATCAAGCTGCTGACGCCGTTCAAGGACGGCAAGTACCCCAAGCAGTACCCGCACAAGGATCTGACCCAGTCGTTCGCCATCGGCGACGCGGTGCCGGAGCCCGGGACGTGGGTGATGATGATCGGCGGTTTCGGCCTCGCCGGCGCGATGCTCCGTCGCCATCGCCAACAATTCCTAGCCGTGAAGATCAACAGCTGATCGGCCAACCGACGAACGCTTTTCGCAGCCCCGGACCCCTGGTCCGGGGCTGTTTTCGTTTGTGGGCCTACGCTCAGCGGAAGACGTGGATACCGCCCGAACCGCCGCCGGGCGCCTCGGCGAGGCCGCGGATCTCGAGGCTGGCCTGCCGCGCGCCGCAAACGCAGCGCAGGCGGTGTTCCAGGTCGTGCAGCGTCTGTCGGCTAAGACCCTGGGCCAGCCAGGGGCGCGGATCGACCGCCGCCTCGCGCCCGCAGCCGCAGCGCGCCCAGAGGCTGGACCTAGCCGCCGTAGCCCAACCCAGTCGGGCCTCGCCATAGGTCCAGTCACGGGTCAGTTGTTGTCTGCTTCCGTCCGCCATCTTGGTGACTCCCTGACATGAACAAAAGCAGAACTTTTGGGCCGTGACCACTCCATAGCGGATGTTTTTTTGAGTCGCCTCAACCCGTCCGAGTTGTCCCCGGAATTGTGGGCTTTGGGGCGGCTAGACCTTCTCGCTGATCTTGATGGCCGCGCGGCAGCCGGCGCCGATAATGGCCGACAGCAGGCGATAGCCGGGCGCCTCGCGCGCGCCTTCCTCCACCGCCTGATCGCGGTGCGCCAGTTCCTCGTCGCGGAACTGGGCGAGTTCGGCGGCCAGGTCGGGATCGCGCTGAGCGAGTTCCGCGATCTGGTCGGCGTAGTGCCCCTCGATCACCGTTTCGACGGCTTCGGTGCAGGCGTGCGCCGCCTTTTCGCCCATCAGCGCCGTGCCGGCGCCCAAGGCGAATCCGGCCAGCCGCCAGACGGGCGTCAGCACCGTGGGCCGCACCCGGCGCTCCGTCAGCAGCTTGTCGAATCGGGCCAGGTGCTCGGCCTCCTGGGCCTCCAGCTCGGCGAAGTGTCCCGCGAGCTTCGTCTGGCCGGACGAGGCCCCCATCACAGCGCGCTGTCCGCGATAGATCTGCACGGCGGCAAGCTCGCCCGCGTGATCCACGCGCAGGATCTCGGCCATTCGCGCCGCCTGGGCGCCACGGCCTGGGCGCGGTGGAATGGGCTTGCTCATCGCTTGCTCCGCTCGCGGATCGCCGCCACGGCGCTCAGGCCGGCCAGGCCCAGTGAGATCAATGCATTCCAGCCCGCCATGGACAGCCCGGCGAAGACCCATGGGGCCTCGTCGCAGGCCGGCGGCCGGATCTTCGCGTCCAGCGCCGCCGATAGATTCGTCAGGTCCAGACCGCCGCCCGCCGAGGCGCACGCCTGCGGTCCGGGCCAGAACTTCCACTCGGCGCCGGCGTGATAGACCGCCAGGCCGCAGCCTACGAGGAACGCCAGCCCCAGCACCCAGCAGGTGGCTTCGCGCCACCGCGGCCCACCGGGCAGGCGCACGACGACCATGAACACCGCGCCCAGGCCCAGGATGGTCCAGTAGACCTCGCGTTGGCGCAGGCAGAGCGTGCAGGGCGCATAGCCGCCGAACGTCTCGAAGGCGTGCGCCGTCGCCAGCATGGCGGCGGCGACCAGGACGGCGACAAGCCGCCAGCGGTCGAGGAAGGGGCGAAGCACGTTCGTCATCGGCCCGCTCTTATGGCCTAAGGCGCAGCGTTAGAAAATGAACTTGAGCGCCACGATGCCGCCGACCAGCAGCACCAGCAGGATGACGCTGTAGAGGTTCAGCCGACGCTCGAACTCCTTCAGCATGGCCTCGCCGAAGTATTTTAGGATCGCGGCTACCGCGAAGAAGCGGAACCCGCGGGTCAGGATCGAGGCCCACACGAAGGTGAAGAGATCGAACCGGGCCAGACCCGCGGTGATGGTCACCAGCTTGTAGGGGATCGGGGTGGCCCCCTTTATCAGGATCACCGCCAGCCCGTACTGGTCGAACCAGCGCTTGAATTCGGCCTCGCCCTCGGGGTGGCCGAAGATCTTTAGGATGGTTTGGCCCAGCGGCTCAAGCCAGACGCCGATCGCGTAGCCCAGCAGCCCCCCGGCCACGGAGGCCAGCGTGCAGATCCCCGCGTAGATGAACGCTTTGTCCCGCCGCGCCAGCACCATCGGCGCCAGCATCACGTCGGGCGGGATCGGAAAGAAGGAACTCTCGGCGAACGAGATCGCAGCCAGTGAGGTCGGGGCATGGCGCGAGGCGGCCAAGCCCATCACCCACTCATACATCTTTCGAAACATGCCGGTCCCAACGCGAGAAATGTGGAGCCTGCCTAGCAGCGCCCGAGGCGAATGTCGCGTGGAGCGTCAGCTCGCACCCCTTGGCGCACACATCCACGCGCGCCTTCACGCCCACGGGCTATCGCTATATAGTTTCATATGATACTACATCGGTATCCCTGGACCGGAGACCGTCATGAGCGTGCAAGCCCCCCAAAAGACCGGCGAGCCCCGGGACCTGTTCGACAATCCGCTGGGAACCGACGGCTTCGAGTTCGTCGAGTTCACCTCGCCTGAGCCCGAGCGCCTGAAGGACCTCTTCGAGAAGATGGGCTTCACGGCCGTGGCCAGGCATCGCTCCAAGAACGTGCTGCGCTTCCGCCAGGGCGACATCAACTTCATCCTGAACATGGAGCCCCAGGGCCAGGCGGCCGACTTCCGCGAGGCGCACGGCCCCTCGGCCAACGCCATGGCCTTTCGTGTCCGCGACGCCGCAAAGGCCTTCAAGCTGGCCGTCGAGCGCGGTGCGAAGCCGGTACAGGGTCCGGTGGGCCCGATGGAGCTCAACATCCCGGCCATCGAGGGGATCGGCGGCTCGAACCTCTATCTGGTCGACCGCTACGGCGCGCAGGAGATCTACGACGTCGACTTCCTGCCGATCGAAGGCGCCGAGGAAGCGCGGGCCGGGAACGAGGTGGGTCTAACCTACCTCGACCACCTGACCCACAACGTCCATCGCGGCCAGATGGCCAAGTGGGCCGAGTTCTACGAGCGCATCTTCAATTTCCGGGAGATCCGCTACTTCGACATCGAGGGCAAGCAGACGGCGCTGATCTCGAAGGCGATGACCAGCCCGGACGGCAAGATCCGCATCCCGCTGAACGAAAGCCAGGACGAGCACTCGCAGATCGAGGAATTCCTCAAGGACTACAAGGGCGAGGGCATCCAGCACATCGCGCTGGGCACGGGCGACATCTACGAGTCGGTCGAGACGATGCGCGACCGGGGCGTGAAGTTCCAGGACACCATCGACACCTACTTCGACGGCATCGACGCGCGCCTGCCGGGCCACGGCGAGGACGTGGAGCGGCTGCGCGCCGACCGCATCCTGATCGACGGCGCGCCCAGCGAGGGCCAGGGCCTGCTGCTGCAGATCTTCACCGAAAACATGGTCGGCCCGATCTTCTTCGAGATGATCCAACGCAAGGGCAACGAGGGCTTCGGGGAGGGCAACTTCAAGGCCTTGTTCGAGAGCATCGAACTGGATCAGATCCGTCGGGGCGTGCTGCCCGCGAAGGACTGAGCCATGCCGCAACCGACGCAGCCGACGTGGGCCCTGGTCGCCCACGGCGGCGCGGGCGCGATTGCGCGGGGCGACCTGACGCCTGAGCAGGAGGCGGTCTACCGCGAGGCCATGGCCACGGCGGCGAACGCCGGGGCCGCGGTGCTGCGGGCGGGCGGCTCGGCGATGGACGCTGTGGAGGCGGCGATCCGGGTCCTCGAAGATGATCCCCTGTTCAACGCGGGCCGCGGCGCGGCCTTCACCGCCGAGGGGCGCAACGAGTTGGACGCCTCCATCATGGACGGCCGAAACCTGGCGGCAGGCGCGGTCGCGGGCCTGACCACCACGCGCCATCCGATCTCGGCGGCGCGGGCGGTGATCGAGGGTTCGACCCATGTGCTGCTGGGCGGGGAGGGCGCCGACGCCTTCGCCCGCAGCCAGGGGCTGGAGCAGGTGGAGCCGGGCTACTTCTTCACCGAGGAGCGGTGGCGGAGCCTGGAGAAGGCGCTGGGCAAGTTGGGGCTGGCGGTTCCGCCCAAGCCCGCCGGCGCCGCGCCGGCCTCCGGCAAGGCGGCGCTGGTTCACGAGGAAGGCAAGTACGGCACGGTGGGCGTCGTGGCCCGCGACCACCGTGGCGATGTGGCCGCCGGCACCTCCACCGGCGGCACGAACGCCAAGCGCTGGGGGCGAGTGGGCGACTCCCCCCTGATCGGCGCCGGGACCTATGCGTCCAACACCGCGTGCGCCGTCTCGTGCACCGGGGCGGGCGAGTACTTCATCCGCCTGGGCGTGGCGCATCGGATCTGCGACCTGGTCGAGCACGCGGGCCTGACGCTGCAGGCGGCCTGCGACCGGGTGGTGCAGCACCAGCTGACGGCCCTGGGCGGGGCGGGCGGCGTGATCGCTGTGGCGCCCGACGGCGCCATGGCCTGGAGTTTCAACACCTCGGGCATGTACCGGGCCCGCGTCGCCGACGGCGAGCCGCTGGCCGTGAGCATCTACAAGGACGAGATCTGACATGGCGAAGGGCGACTGGATTCCCGTTCGGGGCGCGCAGGGAGAGCACTCACGCCAGGCGCACGCCGACCTGCCCGAGGGCGCCTACGAGCGCGAGATGAGCAAGGAGGGCTTCTTTGGCCCCGCCGCCTTCCTCTATCACCCTCGGCCACCGACCGGCTGGACCAGCTTCGAGGGGCCGCTGCGCCCCCGCGCCTTCGACCTCGCCCGGCTGAACGCCACCGACCCGTCGCCCTGGGCCGCGGGTGTCATCCTGCAGAACGCGGCCACCGAAATGCGCTTCTGGAAGCTGGCGACGCCCATGCCGGCCCTGGCGCGCAACGCCGATGGCGACCAGCTGCTGTTCGTCCATCAGGGCGTTGGAGACCTGTTCTGCGATTTCGGCCGGATCGCCTACCGCGCCGGCGACTACCTGTACCTGCCGCGCGGCACGATGTGGCGTCTGACGCCGTCCGAGCCGACGGCGATCCTGATGATCCAGGCCACCAACACCCATTTCCGGCTGCCGGATCGCGGCCTGATGGGCCCGCATGCCCTTTTTGACCCGGCCATCCTCGACACGCCGGAGATGGATGACGTCTTCCGCGCCCATCAGGCCGAGGCGGGCGACGTCCGGGTCGAGGTGAAGAAGCGCGGTCAGGTCTCGACCGTGACCTATCCGTACAACCCGCTGGACGCCGTGGGCTGGCATGGCGAGCTCGCGCCCGTGCGGCTGAACGTGAAGGACATTCGCCCGGTGGTGAGCCACCGCTACCACCTGCCGCCGTCGGTGCATTCGACCTTCGTCTCGGACCGGTTCGTCGTCTGCACCTTTGCGCCGCGCCCGTTCGAGACCGATCCGGGGGCGTTGAAGATCCCCTTCTTCCACAACAACGACGACTACGACGAGGTGCTGTTCTACCACGCAGGCGATTTCTTCAGCCGCGACCATATCGAAGCGGGCATGATGACGTTCCACCCGTCGGGCTTCACCCATGGCCCGCACCCGAAGGCGCTGAAGAACATGCTCAGCCAACCGAAGCCGGCCACGGACGAGTACGCGGTGATGATCGACACCCGCGACCCGCTGGACGTGGGCGAGGCGGCGGCTGCGGTGGAGAACCCGGCCTACGTCGATAGCTGGAAGAGCGCGTGAGCCTGCAGGACGACCTGATGGCCGCCGCGGTCGACGAGTTGGACCGCGCCATGACCCTGGGCTGGCGCGACCTGGCCGCCAGTACGCCATGGGGCGACACGTTCGAAGGCTTCACACCGGACGGCCGCGATGTCTGTTTCGAGCGCGCCTACATGTGGGAGCATGACGCGGGCGGTGACATCCGTGTCGAAGTGAGAGTGTATGAGCCTCGGTCCTACGAGGACGGGGTCACGGTGACCCGGGTGATCACGAAGGAGAGCGCATGAAGCTGGCGTCGTTGAAGGGGGGCCGGGACGGCCGCCTGGTGGTGGTCTCGAACGACCTCGCCTGGTACTCGCCGGCCGACCGGATCGCGCTGACGCTGCAGGCGGCGCTGGACGACTGGGAGCGCTGCGAGCCCGAGCTGCGCGGCCTGGCAGAGAGCCTGGAGCACGGCTCGGTGCCAAAGGCGCGGTTCCATGAGCATGACGCCATGAGCCCGTTGCCGCGCGCCTACCAGTGGGCGGACGGCTCGGCCTATGTGAACCATGTAGCCCTGGTGCGGCAGGCCCGCTCCGCCGACATGCCCGAGAGCTTCTGGACCGATCCCTTGATGTACCAGGGCGGCTCGGACGGCTTCCTGGGCCCGCGCGACCCGATTCCGCTGAAGGACGAGGCCTGGGGCTGCGACATGGAGGGCGAGATCGCCGTCGTCACCGGCGACGTGCCGATGGGCGTGACGCGCGAGGAGGCGCTGGAGCACATCCGTCTGGTCATGCTCTGCAACGACGTGTCCCTGCGGAACCTGATCCCGGGCGAGCTCGCCAAGAGCTTCGGCTTCTTCCAGTCCAAGCCCGCGTCGGCGTTCTCTCCGGTGGCGGTGACTCCTGACGCGCTGCCGAACTTCAAGGACGGCAAGCTGCATGGGAAGCTGGAGGTCGAGCTGAACGGCAAGCCGCTGGGCGAGGCCGACGCCGGCGTCGACATGACCTTCGACTTCGGCACGCTGATCGCGCACGCCGCCAGGACCCGGAACCTCGCGGCCGGGACCATCATCGGTTCAGGCACGGTCTCGAACCGCGATGATGACGGCGGTCCGGGCAAGCCAATCGACCAGGGCGGGCTGGGTTATTCGTGCCTGGCCGAGGTGCGAACCGTCGAGACGCTGCTCGGCGGCAAGCCGGTGACGCCCTTCATGAAGCACGGCGACACCGTGCGCATCCAGATGGTCGACGCCCGGCGCCACTCGATCTTCGGCGCCATCGAACAGCAGGTCGCTCCGGCATGAGCCTGCTGCGCTCCGGCGGGCGGGGTCCCCAGGGCGCCGCGCAGGACGGCCTCACCCTGCACAGCGTCGAGGCCGAAGGCGGGCTGAAACTGGACGCCTATCTGCCTTACCGCCTGTCGGTGGCGTCGAACGCCGTGTCCGGCCTGATCGCGCGGGCCTACGAGGACCGCTTTGGCCTGACCGTCCCGCAATGGCGGCTGATCTGTGTGCTGGCGGAAGACGGCGGCATGACTCAGGTGCAGATCGTCGCGCGTACGGTGATGGACAAGGTCACGGTCAGCCGCGCCGCTCAGGGACTGGTGAAGCGCCGCCTGATCAAGCGGGCGGAGAACAAGACCGACGGCCGCAGCCATGTGCTGACCCTGACGCCAGAGGGCCGGAGCCTGCATTCCGAGATCGCGCCGCTGGCGTTGGCCTATGAGGCGGCGCTGATCGCGGGCCTCTCGCCCGAGGACGTCACGCTGCTCAAGCGTCTGCTGACCCGGCTGCAGGCTGCCGCGGGACAGCTATCGGGCGAAGGTGAGCCGCCGAAGATCCCGGGCTAGGCCGCGAGCGCGTCTTCCATGCGGACGCCCCAGCGGTGCGAGCCTTCGCCGAACGGCAGGTGGAAGCCGTAGGCCGCTCGCTTGCGCTCGTCGCGCCACGTCTGCTCGAACGAGACGATGACCTCGAGCTGCAACTCCTCGGGGATCTGACGGACATCGTGGCCGAGATTTCGGGCCACCTGCTCAATCACGATCGATCGGTGCGCTTCGCCGCCGAGCGAAAGGAGGGCCTCGCGGACGCGCTTGCACAGGGTCTTCTTGACCTTGATCGGCCTTTTCCCCGTGGGAGCGTCCCGGGCGATTTCCAGCTGGTTCTGCATGGCGGACACAGCTTTCCCCCCACTCCTTTATCGGCGGGTTAAAACGCACGGAAAAAGCGAAATTAACGCAACCCGGGGGCGATCTCCCGACTCGACCCCGTGGTGCCTATCCCCAGCCCAGGGCGACCGCCCCATGGTAGACCAGGAACGAGGCCAAGTAGGCCAGGGTGACCATGTAGGCGAACATCACGCCCATCCAGAGCCACGAGTTGGTCTCGCGCTTCACGACGCCCAGGGTTGCGGCGCACTGCGGGGCGAAGATGTACCAGGCCAGAAACGACAGGCCGGTGGCCAGGCTCCACTGCTCGGCCAGTCGCGCGCCCAGGGCGCCCACATTGGCTTCGGCGTCGCCGACCGCATAGACGGTGCCCAGGGCGGCAACGGCCACCTCACGGGCGGCGAAGCCGGGGATGAGCGCCACCACCATCTGCCAGTTGAAACCGATCGGCGCGAAGAGCGGCTGGATCGCGTGCCCGATCATGCCCGCGAAGCTGTAGTCGATGGCGGGCAGAGTGGCGTTCGCCGGCGGGCCGGGGAAGGTGGACAGAACCCACACCAGCACCATCAGCGGCAGGATGATGCGCCCGGCGCGGCTCAGGAAGATCTGCGCCCGCAGCAGCAGGTTGCGCGCCACGTTCTCGAATGAGGGCAGCTTGTAGGTGGGCAGCTCCATCAGGAACGGCTCGACCGCGCCGCGCCAGAACACCTTGCGGATCACGAACGAGACCGCCAGCGCCGAGAGGATGCCCGTGGCGTAGAGGCCAAACATCACCAGGCCCTGCAGGTCCAGGCCCGGGCCCACGATACGGTCGGGAATGAACGCGCCGATTATCAGGGTGTAGACCGGGATGCGCGCCGAGCAGGTCATCAGAGGCGCCACGAGGATCGTCGTCAGCCGGTCGCGCTTCTGGTCGATGACACGGGCCGCCATGATCCCGGGGATCGCGCAGGCGAACGATGACAAGAGCGGGATGAACGCCCGACCGTGAAGTCCTGCGCCCCCCATGATCTTGTCCATCAGGAACGCGGCCCGCGCCATGTACCCGAAGTCCTCGAGCAGGATGATGAAGAGGAACAGCACCAGGATCTGCGGCAGGAACACCAGCACGCTGCCGACGCCGGCGAACAGGCCGTCGACGATCAGGCTCTCCAGCAGGCCGTCCGGCAGCAGGAGACCCACCTGCGTCCCCAGCCAGCCGACCCCGGCCTCGATCGCGTCGGCGGGAGGCCCGGCCCAGGTAAACACCGCCTGGAACATCAGGAACAGCAGGCCCAGCAGGATCACCAACCCGGCGACCGGGTGCAGAAGGACAGCATCGACGCGCCCCGTCATCGTGTCGGGACGCTCGGGCGGACGGACGTACGCCTTCAGGATGCGCTGCGCCTCGCGGTGAGCGTCGCGAATCTCGCCGGCCGATGGCTCGCGCCAGACGTTGTCGGTGGCCAGCTGGCCCGAGGCGATCAGGGCGTCGACCTTGGCGGTCAGCTCATCGATGCCCCGCTTGCGGGTGGCCACGGTGGTGACGATCGGGCAGCCCAGCTCGCGCTCCAGGCCCTCCAGGTCGATGCGCAGACCCTGGCGCTGGGCGATGTCGTACATGTTGAGCGCCAGCACCATCGGCCGGCCCACCGCCTTGAGCTCCAGGATCAGCCGCAGCACGAGGCGAAGATTGGTCGCGTCGGCCACCGCCAGCACCACGTCAGGCGCGACCTCGCCCTCCAGCCGGCCAAGCACCGCGTCACGTGTCACCACCTCGTCGGGGCTGCGCGCGCGCAGGGAATAGGTTCCGGGCAGGTCCAGGATCGAGAGATTGCGGCCGCCGGCCGTGGTGACGAAGCCTTCCTTCCGCTCGACGGTCACGCCGGCATAGTTGGCGACCTTCTGGCGGCCGCCGGTCAGGGCGTTGAAGAGGGCGGTCTTGCCCGTGTTGGGATTGCCGACCAGCGCCACGCGGGCAGGTCGCGCCACAGCTTCACTCATTTGTCTTGCAGCCGCACCCAGACGTCCGAAGCGTCGCGGCGACGCAGCGCCACGCGCATGTCGTCCAGCTTCACGGCGATGGGGTCCGCGCCGAACAAGCCCTGATGCAGGATCTCGAAGCGGGCGCCCTCGACGAAGCCGAACTCGAGCAGGCGGCGCTCCAGTTCATGGACATCGACCCCGCCATGGTCGTTGGCGTGGTCGGCGCGCACCTCGGCGATCACGCCCCGGTCGCCGGCCTGAGCCTGGCTGAGGCGGGAGAGCCCGTTCGCTTCCATCGTGGCGGCGTCAGCGACCTCGGCCAGCATCTCGTGCATCGAAGATTGATCCCTGCGCCCGCCGTCTTGCGAACGATTATCAGGTACGACCTCGACCGCCTCGGCGCAAGGCTCGCGTTGACGGACGCGATGCGGCGCCTATGTTCACCCGCCGCTGCCCCAGTGGCGAAATGGTAGACGCGGCAGACTCAAAACCGAGTAAAATCAACCTAGTACCAACAAAAACCTTGCAAAAACAATGACCTGACTGTATGGTGAAGGTCGAGTTTGCTAGCGCACTTCAAGCGCACTAGCGCACTTTTCACCCCTCACGGTGCAGGTCACCATGGATGCCACGAGACACTCGCTACTGGACAACAAGGTTCAGGTTTTCCGGCGTCCGCGCAGTCCGTTCTGGCAAGCCTCCTGCACGTTCGGAAACAAGCAGCATAAGAAGTCGACTGGCGAAGAGAGCCTGGCGCGCGCCAAGGACGTCGCGCGCGACTGGTACCTCGAGCTGCTAGGCAAATACCGAGGCGGCGACCTGAAAACCGGGACGACGTTTCGTAAGGCCGCCGACTACTTCCTCAGGGAATACGAGGTGATCACCCAGGGCGAGCGCAGCCCGGCCTACGTGGCGAGCCACGGCCTGCGGCTGCGGGTGCACCTTCTCCCGTTCTTCGGTGACACCATCGTCACCGAGATCACTCCGGGCATGGTTCAGGAATACCGCATCCACCGGATGACGTCTCGAAGGGACCCGGCCACTCAGACCACCCTGCTGGACGCGAACGGCGAGCCCGTGCGCGATCCAAAGACGGGCCGGATCATGAAGGATCCCAAGTCGGGATCGCCGAAGCGTCCTTCACGCGCGACGCTTCACCACGAAACGATCACCCTTCGGCATGTGCTCAAGACAGCCAACCGGCACGGCTGGCTTCCCTTCCTACCTGATCTGTCTGCTCCCTACCGAGCGTCGGGCAAGATCAGCCATCGGGCCTGGTTCTCTCCCGAGGAGTACAAGCAACTCTACGAAGCGACGCGGGAGCGCGCGAAGAACCCGAAGAAGGAACGCTGGCGCAAGGAGTGCGAGGACCTGCACGACTATGTGCTGTTCATGGTCAACACCGGGCTGCGGCCAGACGAGGCCGCACGCATTGAATTTCGAGACGTCGCCATCGTTACCGATGAAGCGACGGGCGAACGCATTCTCGAAATCGAGGTCCGGGGAAAACGTGGCGTGGGCTACTGCAAGAGCATGCCAGGCGCCGTGCTGCCGTTTCAGCGGGTCGCGAAGCGGCGCGCACTCCAACCTAAAGACAAGGTTTTCGGTAAGCCGCAGCGCGAACTCATCAACACAATTCTCGACGAGCTCGACCTGAAATTTGATCGCGAGGGCAATCGGCGAACGGCCTACAGCCTCCGCCACACCTACATTTCCATGCGCCTGATGGAAGGCGCGGACATCTATCAAATCGCCAAAAACTGCCGAACCAGTGTTGAGATGATCGAGAAGTATTATGCTTCTCACATCAAGAACATGATCGACGCCTCTGCTATCAACGTCCGTCGAGGAACGGCCAAGGGCAAGCCGAAGTCAGCAATGCGGAAGCGGGCCAGGTTGAATTCTTGAGGTTGCCAATCAAACCGGTTGGCATCTGGAATCCGCCTCGCTATAAACCCCGCCGCGCCCCTGTGGTGGAATTGGTAGACGCGCCGGATTCAAAATCCGGTTCCGAGAGGAGTGTCGGTTCGAGCCCGACCGGGGGCACCACCGCGCTACGCGGCCACGAGCATTTCGGCGAGGCTTCTCAGGGCGAGTCCCGCTGAGCCAGACCGCCTATGAAGCGCGATGGCCTCGTCGCCGGCCGCACCGCTACCCGACATGCGGTTGGTCATTCACCGTCTTAGCCTCAACGGAATGTGCATGCTTCAAATCGGCGAGGGCGCGCGCCTGAGCATTCGCCAACGTGAGGCGGTAGTTCTGTGTCAGTTCTCGGAACTCGAAGAGTTTCAATGCCGCACCGAAGAGGACCAGTGCGGCGCCGAAGCCCAGCGTCAGGCCGAAGTCCAGTGTCGTAAAGCTCGCCGCTGGGCGCTGAAACACTTCGCTTGAGATGCGCGCGGTGAAGCCCACGCCCATCGTTGCGCCTCCAACAGTCTGCAAGAATACGGCCGATCCTTTCTGAGCGACGTCGGACATCGCCCGCATCATGTTCACGAACAGTTGGCCGTCTTGCTCCACTCCTTCTGTGGGCTGCGTAGCTACCTCGCTCATCGTTCTCTCTGCATGCTGAAATTGCGCTGGCGAAAAGTTCGCTCAATGCCAGCGTTTTGCCAAGCTCGCGAGCAGTCGTCGCTGCGGCGGGCAGCGTCTACCGCCTCCGCCTCATCGCCCAAACGAGCTTGGCGAGCGCCGCGAAGAGGGCGGCCAGGGATGCGATCAAGGTTGTGATGTCGGGGCATGTCATAGGTCCTCCTTGGTTGCCCGCGCGCGGCATGCGCGACGGATGAGGATTTCCTGCCGGCCCTGAGTTGCCACGGAACGGACCGCACGAAGTGCGCCGCGTCGCGGGGCGGAGCTGCACAAGGACATTGTTGTCCGCGGAAGCGAGCCGTCTTGCAGGGGCTACCTGCCGGCTATCCTTCCTCACCCGTCGTCGCTGCTGCGTGGGCTGACGAAGGCGGCTGCGTGGCCCGCATGATGCTTATGACCCTCGCCCGGCCGTCGTCCTGAGCGGCCGGTCGCCAGGTGAGCCGATCGTCGAGGTGGAGGCGTTGCTTGGTGTCTCCACGAGCAGGCGTCTGGGCTTGGCCGGCGGCTGGGATGGTCAGAGATCGTCTGCCGTCTCGCGTTGCGAACCATCACCACCGGCTTCCTGGTCCTGAGGGCTGGCGCCGGCCCGGGGCCGTTCAACCCGGCTTGCTTCCTGGCGTGCAGCTTCACCCCCTCCGGGCGCGGGGCGGGGTGTGACCGTCCCCTCGGCGGCCGTCGCCGTCTCCTCCCCACGAAGCGGCGGGATGGTCCCGCAGCGAAACGAAGGAGACGAACATGACCGACCAATCGACCAAATCCACCGGCCAGAAACCGACCCACCGCATCTACGTGGTGACCGGCGAAGGCGAGAAGTCCACCTGGACGCCGATCGCCGCGGCCTGGCCCCACAAGGACGGTAAGGGCTTCGCGATCAACTGCACCGCGATCCCCATCCAGGGCCGCATCGTCATGCGCGCGGTCAGCGAGCGCGACGAGCAGGCGGGAGATCAGCAATGACTCCCGCCATCGCCACCCGCCAACGCATCCGGGATCTGAACGATGCGTTCCGCGCCGGGGACCATCGTGTCCCCGGCCAGTGGTTCCTCACCTGCGGCGTGCAGGCGCAAGGGCCGGAGTTCATCCAGATGGCGCTCAACGCGGTGCGGAGCTTCTCAGACTTCACCGAGGACAATGACCGCTACGGCGAGCACGATTTCGGCTCGATCAACCTCGCGGGGCAGAACCTGTTCTGGAAGATCGACGCCTACGACCGTGACATGGTCCACGGCTCGGAGAACCCCTCGGACCCCACCGTCACCATGCGGGTCCTGACCCTCATGCTGGCGTCGGAGTACTGACGCGGAACGGGGCGGCGAAAGCCGCCCCGGATGGCGCGCTATTGCGGTCTGCTGTTCAGCCTCCTCGTAGGGACAAGCTCGACGACCCCAGCTTTGCGGGCGCGATCTACTGCCGGCTGATCGAGACCAGCGGTGACCACCATAAGCTCCTCTGGAGCCGCTAGGCCGGTTGGAGCGGCCCTCTCCGGGGCCGCCCACGCGCTGGAGCCCGAGCATGTCACTTGAACCTTTCAAACCAAGCACGCTGGAGGCGTCCGCACTTCACGCATTGCCGAACCTCAGACAGGAGGGCTTTCGCTCCCATGGATACGGCAAGGCCCGCCGCCTTCAGGGCGACGTCTTGAAGCGACTTGTTTGGTCGATGCATCGCCCGCTGATAGGCAGCTTCATCATCGAATGTAGTTTTCCCGTATACTTGAAATGATTCCTCAGAGCCGCACCACTTACACTTCACAAAAACCCCCTTTCCGAGAATTTGTCATGAAATCTTAACAAAACTATCGAATATATACTATATAGTATGAGATATGGTCAGAAGAATACATGGAATCCCCGTGCCCTCGGACAGCGTTATGGATCATGCATGCATGATCGGCGTCATCGCAATCCCTGTTGCGATCGGCTGGGCCCTGACCCGACTGGGCGAGAAGAACTCGAAGCATGTCGACGAACTCAATCAGGTTGCCCTAAAGGTCGTAGATCACACCGAGCGGGTCCGCGATTGTCGCCGGTTGTCTTCTTTGAGCGCTGACCGGACGCGATAGGTTCGCCGCGCGACGGCCAGCGCGTGGACCTGCGGCCTGCTGTTGGCCGCTTTAACCATTCCTTAACAGGTATATATTACAATTGTAGTATTGTGCGTTGGGGAGTGATTTATAACGCCCGAAATGACAGTTGAGGGTCGGCCGGCGAAGCCGGGCGACCCGGAGGCTAGCCTCCGCGAAAATCTCGCGGCGCAGGTCTCGGCCGCGCAGAGCGAACTCTCCGCCCATCTCATTGAGCTTCGCAGCCAGGGTGGTGACGCCGCGCTGATCGGCCAGGCCGACGTGCAGCTTGGCGCGCTGCTCGCCCTCAAGTCTCAGATCGAAGGCACCGGCTCCGGTGCGCTCGCGACCATCGGCGCCAGGGTCGCCGCCTGTGTCGCCACAGCCACCACGCTCGCGCAGCAGGCCCAGGCCGCCAGCTCCGGAACCGCCGCACGCGTTGCTACTGAGCTGGCGTCCGCCAGCGAGGCCGCGCGCGCGAAGGTCACCAGCTTCGTCACCGACTTCTACGAGCGGAAGATCTTCGACCCCTACCTCGAGTTCTCGTCGGAGGCGGACAAGGAAGCCTACCGCGAGCGCGAGGCCGCGCGCCGCAAAGCCATCGAGGAGGCGCATGCTCTGCGCACGCCGCAGGGCGACCTGCGTGCGCTCGATCTCAGCATCGCACAGTTGGAAGATGCAGGCGCGCACGGCGCGGACAGGAGCGCCGACTACGAACCGATGCGTGAGAAACTTCGCGCCAGTCAGGAGCGCCTCGCCGCGGCGATCAGCGTTCAGCCGGCTTTGGCAGGCGAGCGCTTGCCGGAGGGCTCGCGAGATATCGCAGTGGAGGTCGAGGCCAAGAATGGAATCCCGGCCAGCGTGATCGCCAGCCTCAGGGAGATGGGTGTCGCCCATGCTGACGTCGCGCCCGAGGGCCATGGCGTTACACAAAGATCGGTCGATCGTCGTCCAGCAGCCCTACGCGAGTAGACATCAGGTGAGGCCAAGCGCCTTGCAGGTCGCGATTGCGTCGCGGAGATAGGCCTCGCTGCGCAGCAGCTCTGGCAGTTCGCGTACCTGGACGACATTGAAGTCTCGCTCGATCTCGTCCTTCGACCGATTGAGCCGCTGGCCGAGCTTCACCGCAGTGTCGAATGACTGGCGGGACTTCTCATCGTAGTAGGCGGACTTGGCTCTATCCCCCGCGCGTAGGCGCAGCGCCGACAGGCGAGTGTCGACAACAAAGCACTTCATCGCTGCCGCGTAGGCGGTGCTTCTCGCCTGCTGCACGGCTTCACTTTCCTGCGCCGAGGCCGGAGCCCCAGACACCGCCGCGGCCATGGTCGCGACGATCCAGCCGCGCCGCCGGGCCGTCGTAAATGCAGCCAACATGGCGGCTACTTGCGCCCCTTGTGCAGGAAGTGAACGACGGTTCCGGCGATGACGCCGCCCACACTTCCCTTGATGATGTCGAGCAAGTGTCGCGCGAATTCATCGAAAGGGTGATCGTCGTGGTGGCGTGTGGTGGTGACGGTGTAGGTCGAGCCGTCGGTAAGTCGCACGGTGTACTCATTCGACATGGCAAAAATCCCTTGGTTCTGGAAAAATGCACCGAGTTGATTTAACCGTATGCAGAGTTCTGTTGCGTCGAGCGCCTTGATTGATTGATTCTATGTTCACAGTGAGCATGGGCGAACAAACTTTCAGGCGAGCACTACTTGGCTGCTGCAAGCGGAGCTTTTCTGCGCTCCGTCGCGCGGCGCGGCCTTGCACCACTTCTCTGCATTCTGTTGCAGCGGGAGGAGCGCGATGACCCGCCCTGCAAACGGGGTCGAGGCGCTCTACGACGCAGGTGGCAGCCGCAAGTATCTCTGTGCGAGCGAACGGCAGCGGTTCCTGAAGGCCGCGGCGCGCGAGCCACTGACGGTGCGGGCGTTTGCGGAGTTGCTGGCTTTCACCGGGTGCCGGATCAGCGAGGCGCTGTCCGTCACCCGCGCCGGCCTCGACGCGGAGACCAACCGGGTCATCCTGCGCACGCTCAAACGCCGCAAGCGGGTGTTTCGGGCGGTGCCGATCCCGGTCGAGTTGATGACGCGGCTTCAGGAGGTCGCACGCGACGGGGATCTCGACGCGCCGCTATGGACCTGGTGCCGCCAGACCGGCTGGCGGGCGGTGAAACGGCTGATGCGCGCAGCCGGCGTGCGCGGAACGCAGGCGACCGCCAAGGGCCTGCGCCATGGCTTCGGCATCGCCAATGCCGAGCACAATGTGCCCCCGGCGCTCACCCAGCGCTGGATGGGCCATGCGCGGCTGGAAACCACCGCGATCTACCAGCATGTCCTGGGCCCCGAGGAGCGGGCCTTTGCGGAGAGGTTGTGGTGAGCCCTACGCCTGCTTGCGCCAGACGCCGGCCTTGTGGCAGCGCTGGAGCCACCCGCCAATCTCGGTGAATGCCCAGCCCATCGCGATCAGCCCGAAGACGCCAAGGATCAGGTTGGCGTCCGTGTGAACGGCGTCCGCCAGCACCGCGATCACCGCGATGGTGAGGAACAGCCACGCCCCCACGCTCGGTGGCTTCAGTTCTTCGTTCCACATCGCTCAAGTCCCCTTCGCTTGCAGGTGTTTGCGGTGCGCTGCCCAGGCGATCAGGGTGTTGCTGGGCACGAAGCCGTCGAACTGCTCGGTGATATCGGCCGTCTCCCAGATGGAGAGCAGGCCGAGCGGTCCCCAGAGCAGGAACAGGACGAGGGCGCTGCCGACGTCGGTGAAGATGCCGACCCCCAGCATCACGCGCCCGAACGTCATGTCGAAAAGATCGGCGAGCACGCAGATCGTGAACTTCGCCCAGACGGGCAGCGGAATTCCCTCGAACATCTTCGTCCCCCCTTTTTCGCGCTAGCGGTCGATGCCGTGGTCCGGGTCAGCGTCGCCGCCCGGTGGGTGTGGCGCCCATTGTTCGTCGAACGTGCTCCTGGGCGCGTCGGGCGCGTGTGCGCGTGCCTCGGCGTCGTGCTCGGTCACCCAGCCGAGCGCGACGTCGGGGCTTCGCGGCGCGGCACTGCGTCTGCCAAACCAGGCCTCGTCGATCAGCTTGGCGCGGACGTCTTCAATCGCCTCGCGCCCCTGGCCGAACAGGAACTCGCCGAGATCGAACCTGCGTTTCACGCCCGCCTCCCTGGCCGTGGAGTGCTGAGGTAATCGCGCTAGAGTGTTTAGGTATAGCAAAGACTCCTCTAGGTTGAATCGACTCCGCGCTGTCCTTCTCACGCGCCAAGCTTGGGATGGGTGGGGGAACGTCATGAGCTTCATCAGCGATCTGGACACGCCGCTGCTTCAGCTGAGCGCCAGTGATCACTTCACGCTGCGCGATGCAGTCCAGGGCGTGCATGTGTTCGGCGGCATCGGGTCCGGTAAGACCTCCGGTAGCGGCGTAGCGCTGGCCTCGGCCTATCTTCGCGCCGGCATGGGCGGCCTGGTGCTCTGCGCCAAGCCCGACGAGGTCGATCGGTGGGTTGGGTATGCGCAGGCCAACGGCCGCGCCAACTCGGTGGTCGTGTTTGGCGCGCAAGAAGGCTTCAACTTCATCACCTACGAGCTTGCTCGCCAGGGCGCCGCCGGCATGGGCAGCGTCATCGAATGCCTGATGCGCATCCTGGAAGCCGCGCGGCTCTCGAACCCCAATGCCGGCTCGCAGGGCGAAGCCTTCTGGGAGGACGCGACCCGCCAGCTCCTGCGCAACACGATCCCCGTGCTCTATGCCGCCACCGGCACCGTTAGTATCCCCGACATCATCCGGTTCGTGGGCTCAGCGCCCAAGTCGCTGGAGCAGCTGAAGGACGCCGACTGGCAATCCTCGTCATTCATGTTCCAGGCGCTATCCGCCGCCAGGCGCGGCGCGGTGGTTCGGATGGGGGATGACGATTTCCAGAAGACCGCCGCCTACTGGCATGACGAGTACGCCCAGCTCGACAACCGCACCCGCGGCAACATCGCGATCTCGCTCTCGACTACGCTCGACCGCTTCAATCGCGGCCGGCTGCATGACGCATTCTGCACCCGCACCAATGTGCTGCCGGAGCTCACGTTCCATGGTGCGATCATCATCATGGATATGTCGGCGCTGACCTGGAACGAGGACGGGGTCATCGCCCAGCAGCTCTTCAAGTACATGTGGCAGCGCGCGGTGCTGGCCCGTAATGGGCTTGACCCGCAGCACAGGCAAAGGCCGGTGTTCCTGTTCGCTGACGAGGCGCACTACTTCGTCAACTCGTTCGACGCTGACTTTCAGTCGACTTGCCGCTCGTCGCTCGCGTGCACGGTGTTCCTCAGCCAGTCGCTGCCAACCTACTACGCCCGCATGGGCGGGCAGAACGGCAAGCCCCGCGCCGACATGCTGCTTGCGAACTTCCTGACCAAGATCTTCCACAACAACGCTGATCCCGAGACCAACCGCTTCGCGGCAGAGACCATCGGTCGGTCGCTGCAGCGGCGCGCGAGCTACAGTGAAGGCGAGAGTCAGGGTTATTCGCGCGGCATGAATGCGGGCTCCGGTCGCAACAGCGGCAGTAGCTCCGGCAGCAGCTGGTCGAGCTCCGCCAATGGCCAGGGCTCCAGCGGCGGTAACACCGGTTCGAGCTGGGGCGCCAACGAGAGCTGGGGCCGCAACCGCGGCGTCAACTCCGGCAGCACCGTGAGCGACGGCTACAGTGAGACCATGGACTATGAACTCGAGCCCGGTGAGTTCGGCCGCATCCTGCGTACCGGCGGCGCCGTCAACGGCGGCAACGTCACCGGCGTCTGGTTCCAGGCCGGGCGCTGCTTCAGGGACAGCGACCGCAACTACCTGTTCGTGCGGTTCCAGCAGCCGAGGGCAAGACGATGAGCCGCCCGAGCCTTCTCACCTACCTGATCGGCAACGTCGCGAGCCTGGTGGCCGTGTTTGGGCTGATGGTCTGGTCGATCCATGCGGCCTTCGTCGGCCAGGTCGAGTGGTGGGTCGCCCTGGTCGCCATCATCGCTACCGGCATGAGCGTGAATGCCGGCAACCGCATCACCGAGTACCAGAACTGGAAGCACGATTGGGATGCCATGTCCGGCGCGCCGCCGAAGCGGTCACCGCGCATCCCGGGGCTCAAGCAAATTGTCGGTGTCGCCATCCTTTGCGTCGGCGCGTGGGGTGCGGTCACATACGGCGGGCAGCCGGGGATGGAGATCCCCGTCGCCCTGTTCTGGGTGGGGGGCGCGTTCGCAGTCGGGCGAGGACTGTATGTGCTCGCCCAGCGCGGACGGTCTAAGGCGAAGGCCGCCGCGTCGCGGGATGTGGCCGTCGCGGTGCTGCTGCCGATCCCGCGTCAGTCACCGGATGCCGTGGGCAGCATCACGCAGTTGCCGGGATACTGTGGGGCGTTGATGCCGGGCGGGCCCCAACACCTTTGAGGCCTTGTTTCGGCCGAGTAAGTTTGCTCGCCGGTGTCGCACGCATCATTTGTTCGCAGGACCGATTGCTATGACGCCCACGCTATCGATTGACTTGGCGAAGTCCCTGCTTCTCGGAGCGGGCGCCGTTTGGGCGTTCTACGGTGCGACTGTAATCACGCTCTTTCGCGAGATTGTGCTGAAGGAGCCCAAGCCTGCCGTCGGCCCTGTTTTAGGTTGGGCCATCGTTTTGATGACTTGCGCATTCCTAGGTATCAACGGTGGGGCGATCTGGCTGCTGCAAGCTCAAGCCGTCGAGCTGTTGATTGAGTATGCTCCGGTAGGGATCACTCGCTACTTTGAACATCATGCTTGGCTGTTGTTGGGTCATGCCATGATCGACATTGCGGTGGTCGCAGCCGTTGCTGGTGCAACCCTCACCAACCATCGACAATCTACGCAGTCGATGACGGAATAGGACATCACCGCGTCACCACCCGTACTTTTGGCCCCGCGGGTGCACCGCTCGCTGGCAGCCATTTCAGTCGGGCGAGGACTGCATCTGCTCGCTTAGCGCGGACGGTCGAGGGCTACGGCTACCGTGTAGGGGTATGTCGTGGTCGCTGTGCTGTTGCAGATCCGAGTCAACCGCCGGACGGCGGTTGCACTGCTTCCGGTGTATTGCCAACGGTTGACGCGCCAGGCCTAAGGTCACGCCAGCCGCGACTGTGAAGGCACCCTAGCCAAGTGCAGTGCACTATCCGCGGCTTCACCAGGCGGTGGATCGACGGCGATACATTTCGCGGCAACGCTCAAGGATACTGGAAGCCCGCTCGATCGAGATCGACAAGAAACCGCTGGAGGTTGGCTCGGTTGCGTTCCATCTCCGCCTTGATGGCAGGTGACTTCAGCACGGCCGTGGGCACGAAGACCCCATCACCGTCACGCGCGCAGAGGTCGCGCGCGATCAGAGCATGGACGCGCCGACGCACGGTCTCAGGCGGCAGGCCCATGTTGCGCGCCAGTGCGAGGACGGGAGTCCTACGGCGGCTTTCGTCGTCGAGTGCCTCTCCTGTGGCCTGCCCGACGCGGTGCTCAACGTTTGCGGCGATGATCGACAGAAAGACAACGCCATCGAGAAAGCTTCCGGCCAAGAGTTCGGCGGACTCCAAGTACCGAAGGATGTAGGTCACCGTGGCTCGGCTGACCACTCGTTCGGGTCGCAGGTCAAGGTGCAGCGCCATCCTGGCGCCGCGCGGGGACCAGAGGTGCGAGACGTAGGGGCGAAGCTGTAGGCAGAGTGCACACACCAGCTCGTAGATGTGCGTGCTTAGCGCCCGAACGGCCTCGTTCGTCAGCTGTCGTTCGGTGACGACGACGCCCCCGGGTCCGACGCTGCACAAGTCGTGTCGGCTCATGGCGCGCACTCGCCGCCGCACGGTCTCAAACGGCAACGAAAGGGATGTCGCCAGACCATGGATGCTTACCGGTCTCCGGAGAGCGTCCGGCACGACCTGCTCGAACGTCGCGAACCGCTGATTCAGCGCACCATCCGCGAAGATATGCCGCGTGTTGGCGTCAACGATCGCCATGCGTATCACGGCGTCCACAAAGTTCCCGCCACTCACTTGAGCAACGTCGCGGATGACTGTCGCGACAAACACGGCTGATGCACGGCCAATTGCCGGATGGGGCGCGAGGCGACCCCCCTTCACTTCCGGGCTGGCTGGGTGCGCGCCATTTGCGTCTGCTCCAACGTCTTGCACGTGCTGATCCATCCGCCGGCCAAAAACGATACGTCACGACCAAGGGCCGCCCGCCAGCGACGTCGTTACTCGAAATCCAAGGGCAATTTCGCGCAACCTGGGTCGCCCCACAACGCCCTGGCGTCGCCCAGTCTCATCGACGTCGAAAAGGTGACAAGACCGTCTGTCTATCAGGACAGCTAGCCTCGACTACCCCTTCGCCACCCGCACCTTCAGCACCACGGGCGCATCGCTGGTCGTTGAGCTTGGGGCTCTCGACTACCACCAAGCAGTCGGGCACGTTCACGCCGCTTCTCTACTCCTCCTCCATGAGCTTGGCGTGCGCTGTCGAGATCCGACAAAGATCCGCACCGGGGAAACATGGGGGGCGACCGAATGGCACCCCTTTATGTTCCATGCCACGGTGCAGAACGTCGCGAAGGTATCCGAATGCCTGCGACATCTTGTCAGGATGGATGCGACATTTTGACTATATCCTGAGTGTCTCAGTAGGTATCCACGCCACAGTCAGGAATATTTAATGCAAAGTGTCCATGTCTGACGTGTAAGTGTGCGACGATGCTCCCCGAAGGGACGCGGGTGCGCCGCGCCGCAGGGACCGCGGGCCGTGTCGGTGCTACCGGCTCGCCGCGCGCATAGGGGCCGCTTGGCCGTCCGCGTGGCGCCCACCGCGGCCGCCAGCTTCGCATGCTGACGGGCGACGGGTGCGGGGACAGGGGCAGCGCGCTTCTTCCCTTCGCGACAGCCTGGCCGATCCGACCAGACAATGTTGCGCAGAGGTCGGATGATGCTGACCTTGTTCCAGCTTGACGTCGCCAGCTGGGCGCTCACGACTCTGCCTGGCTCGCCGCACGCAATGTTCCTATCGACGCGTGGGGCGTCCCCAGCAACACTCAGGACGCTATGGCCGCCGTTCCGTTCATCGCTTTCGCCGCCCTGCTTCTGAGTGTGACTGGCGTCGGCGTCCTGGCCTACCGGCGAGGGCGACGCGACGCGACACGCGCGACGGAAGCAAGGCTGCAGTTCTTGGGTGAGCATGCTCGGGACGTGGTCATGCGGCTCGCCGGGGACCAGACCATCCTCGATGTCTCACCGAGCATCCGTCGCTTCGGTTATGAACCGGCGGACCTCGTCGGCCAGCCTGCGGGAAGGCGTACCCACGCTGATGATCGCGAGAGCCTCCTGGCGCTGTTCAATGGCTTGTCGCCCGGGCGTCGAGACACCGGCGAGATGCAGGAATGGCGGGCCCTCACGGCGGATGGCAGGTGGGTCTGGATGGAGGGAGACGTCACCGTGCTCGCCGCCGCCGGGGGCGCCGTCGAATATGTCCTTGTCATGCGCGACATCGATGAGCGTAGGCGGGCGACGGAGGCGATTTCGACCAGCGAGTCGCGCTACCGGTTGCTGGCGGAGAATTCGCGCGATGCGGTGTTCGCCTTCGATATGCAGGGCCGCATCCGCTACGCGTCGCCGTCGATCCGCTCGATTGGATGGGAGCCCGAGGTGCTCATTGGTCGCAGCTGCTTCGACTTCGTACATCCTGACGATGTCGCCACCGCGCGCGCGGCCATGGCGGCGGTGCTTCGCCGCGACCCGGCCGCAGGCGAGTTGAGCCGCGAGTGGCGCATCCGGACATCGACCGGCGACTACCTCTGGGTCGAGGGCAATCCATCGGTGTCATGGAGCGACGATGGCCAGGCCATCGCCTGGAGCGACAGCGTGCGCGACATCTCGCGCCGCAAGGCTTTGGAAGCAGACCTGAGGATCAAGAGGCAGGAAGCGGAGGCCGCCGAAGCGCGCGCGCGGGAGAGCCTTGATGAACTGGCGCGCGTGGCGCGCGCTCTGACCGTCGGCGAGTTCGCAACCTCGATCGCCCATGAACTGAACCAACCGCTCGCCGCGATCGTGACCAACGGCGACACCGCCCTGCGTTGGCTATCCCGATCTCCCGCTGACACCGACGAGGTGCGGCGGGCCGTCGAGCGCGCGATCCGCGACGCCCGGCGCGCTTCCGACATCATGGGCCGCACGCGTGCGATGCTCGAGAAGTCGGCTCCGAACCTGGGCTCTCTGAGCGTTTCGACCTGCATCGACGAAGTCCTGGCGTTCACGGCCGCGCAGCTCCGACGCCGGCGCATCGCTGTGCGGCGGACCGTGGAGGCTGGCCTGCCCGAAGCTCTTGGAGACCGCGTGCAGATCCAGCAGGTTCTGCTCAATCTCGTGCGCAACGCTGCCGAAGCCATGGCCGACAACGCTGGCTTTGCACGCGTGCTTGAGGTGACCGCCAGCCTGGCCGAGGACAGTCAGCAGATCCTCGTGCGCGTCGATGACAACGGTTGCGGCATCGACAACGATGCCGCGTCGCGGCTCTTCGAGGGCTTCTTCACCACCAAGCCGGGCGGCGTGGGGCTCGGGCTCTCCATCTCCCGCTCTATCATTGAGGCGCATGGCGGCCGGCTGTGGGCCACGGCGCGCGACGGTCGCGGCGCGAGCTTCCAGTTCACCCTGAGGACGACGCCGGAGCCTGAAGTATGAATGGGCCGACGGGCTGCGTTGTTGTCGTCGATGACGATGAGGGCATTCGCGACGCCTTGCAGGGCCTGTTCCGCTCGGTGGGCCTCGCGGTTCGCCTGCACGGCTCGGTCGCGGAGTTCCTGGCGGCAGCGCCGCCGCAGCGGCCCTGCTGCCTGGTGCTCGATGTCCGCCTTCCCGGCCGCGGTGGCCTAGATCTGCAGGCGGAGCTGGTCGCGCAGCGCAGGCCCCTGCCGGTCGTCTTCATCACCGCGCACGGTGACATCCCGATGACCGTATCGGCCATGAAGGCCGGCGCGGTCGAGTTCCTGACCAAGCCGTTTCGCGACCAGGACCTGCTGGACGCCGTGCAGGTCGGACTTGAACGCGATATGGCCGCGCTGGACAGCGAGCGCGCGGACGCCGGGCTGGTGGCGCGCTACGATGAACTGACGCCTCGGGAGCAACAGGTGTTCGCGCTGGTGGCGACAGGCCGCCTGAACAAGCAGATCGCCGCCGACATGGGCGTGGCGGAGATCACCGTGAAGGTCCATCGCAGCCAGATGATGCGCAAGATGGGCGCACGCAACGTCGTGGAGCTCGCCCGTATGGCCGACCGGCTCCGCGCGCATGGCGACCCCTGATCCGCCCTATACGAAGGTATCGTTCCGCAATCCCACAGGGCGGCTTGGCGGCTGGTCGCCTATCTCGAAGATGGTTGGCGGAGGGCGCAGGCGGGCGGCCCTCTCGGCGCGGAGACCGGATCTGGACGCGGTATGGGAAGCGGAGCGCACGGGCAGGCCGCGCGTCGGCGTCGTGGATGACGACCCCTCGTTCCGCGAGGCGCTGGCCGGCTGGCTGCGGCTCATGGGACTTGCTCCGGCCTGCTTCGAGAGCGCCGAGGCCTTTTTGGAAGAAGTCGACCAGGTCGCTTGGGCCTGCCTGCTGATCGACGTGAACATGCCAGGACTGAACGGGCTGGACCTGCTCGCGGTGCTGGGGCGCGACGGCACGCCGCCGCCGGTCATTGTCATTTCCTCACAGGACGACCCAGCGACACGCACGAAAGCGCTTGCGGGCGGCGCCCTGGCCTTCCTTAGCAAGCCGTTCGATCCCGCATGCCTTGAGCAGCTGTTCCGGTCGATCGGCCTGGGTCCCGGGGACTGAGGTCGCGGTCTATACCGACGTATAGCCTGCAATACCGACAGGTTAGCGTGACCGACGATGGGTCAATGTTGCGGTGCAACATCCAGGCGTAGGAACTCCGCCAGGCGACGCCGGCAGGGACTTGGACGTTGAACATCTCGAACTTGAATCAGGGCGACGGCGCTCGCCGTGGCGATCAGGCACTTGTACCTGCGGATCAGGAGCCGCCACGCGACCTACGGCGTTCTGGCGCCCAGCGACGCGCGCTCGCAGTGGATGACGACGCGCTGTGCCGAGCCTTCCTCTGCGCCGTGCTTGAGGACATGGGGATGACGGTGGAGGTCGCGTCGAACGGCGCCGAAGCCGTCGGCATGTGCCTTGAGACGGTGTTCGACATCGTGCTCCTCGACATCGACATGCCAGTGCTCGACGGCATCGCGGCGCTGCACCAGATACGCGCAGCTGAAGCGGCGGCGCACGCAACACCGACGCCAGTCGTCATGGTGAGCGGACGAGACGACAATGCGGCGCAGAGTGAGGCGTTCGCAGCCGGCGCACAGGCCTTCCTGGTGAAGCCGGCTACAGCCGCCGCGCTTCGCGAGCGGGTCGAGACACTGCTTCGTTCGGCTAGCCATCCGGCCGCACTGGGCGGTTGAAGCCGGGCCCGCATGCGGTCGATGAGCGCCTTCGGCAAAGTCTCCGAGGTGTGTGATCCTTAACGCAAGATCAACGATACGGTGAGAGTCGTTGGGGAGGTTGGAGGGCTGTGACGACGATGAACGTCATACCTTTTCGGCGAGCCATTCGCGGATACCACGACGACCCCGAAGTCGACATCGCCTATGTGGCAGCAGCCCTGAGATACCTGGGTGAGCCCGCCACAGTCGCGGAGATCGCAGACTTCCTGTCTCTCCACGAGACCGAGCGGACGATGTCGCGATCGATCGATGTCGCGACGCTGTTGGCGAGTCACTCGCCGTCAGGTCTGCTGCCCAGCATCTTTAGGCCGGTCGGGCTCGGAGGAGGCGCCGCCTGGGCATTCACCCCGGAATTTCGGCGCAGCCTACGACAGGCTGGACTGGAGCCCCGCTTCCGGACACGCGGGGCCTGATCAGATCTGCTCTTGGGTGAACCGCGCCCGGTCACCCCTTCACCACCCGCACTTTCAACACCACGGGTGCATCGTTCGCCGGCGGCGTCGGCCAGATGCGCGGCGAGTATTCCTGGATGAAGGTCACCTGTTGGCGCCCGAGCCGCTCGCGAAGGTCATTGAGCTTGTGGCCCTCGATCACAACCACGCAGTCAGGCAACATCAGGCGTAGCTCGTCGTGCCCGGTGTAGCGGACCGACATCAGGAACCGATACTGAAAGGCGATCCCCTCCGCGACGTCGGCGTGGTCCATCCAGTAGCTCACCTCGCATACCTGCGAGATCCCCGACGCGGGGAGAAACCCATAGGGCCGGTAGGAACCGTCCGTCGGGCGGTTGGTGGCGAAGTCGTCGGCCCGGCCCACCCGGTCGGTGAAGGGCTTGGGGCCACGGCCGGCGAACATCTCGTCAAACGCATCAGTGCTCATGGCCGTGATCCTTGTCCGGATGCGGGTTGCGCTTGAACGAGGCCGCGAAGTCCTCGGCGATGTCGTTCAGCCGGGTGAGAAGCGTGACCAGAGCCACAGGGTCGCGGCGCTTGATGTGTTCGACATCCGCATGGAGCGAGGCGCGCTTCTTGATCGCCACCCACTGCGTGACGCGATCCCTGAGGTAGTCGTAGGCCTTCTCGATGTGGGCCGCGATGCCGAGGCTGATCTGCGGCAGGCGAAAGATGCCCTGCTTCTCAAGCGTGCGGTGGTCGATGCGCGCGGCCGATCCGGCCTGGGCCAGGGCGTCGTTTGCGTCTTGAGCCCAGGCCGCGCGCCACACGTTGACATTCCGCAGCGCCTCCATCCGCTCCAGCGCTTCGTGGTCTTCCGCCAGGCCGGTGTTGTTGAAGCGCTTGCGGGCCTCGGCCACGGCGCGGGCAATGTCCGGCGGTTCGTTCCAGTCCCGCTCCTTGGTCCGGGAGAAGCCCGATTGCGTGTTGGGGTCGAGCCGGCGCAGGGTCAGCAGCACATGGGCATGGGGCTGTTCCAACCCGTCGGCCGCGGGTGGCGCATGCAGCGCCCAGTCGGCCACCATGCCCTTCGCCACAAACTGCGTGCGCACAAACTGGCGCACCAGCTGCAACTGGTCCGCGCGGGAGAGCTCGCGCGGAAGGGTGATCTCGACCTCCCTATAGAGCTGCGCGTCGACCCGCTTCTCCGCCGCCTCCACCTGGTTCCAAAGGGTCTGGCGGTCATAGACCCAGGGGGCGGCCTCGCGTTCCACCGGCGCCAGGATCTCGCTGTGCACGACGTCTGGTTTGTCGTAGCTGAACCAGATGCCCTGGGCGGCGTCGAAGAGCCGTTCCCCGGACCGGTAAGCCGCCGCCGCAACGGCCGAGCGCCGGGTTGCCCCACCCGGACGGGGAGCTCGACCCAAGGCGCGCGAGATCACCTTCAAGCGCAGATGATAGATGGCCAACCCATTCCCCCAGTTCTTTGCCTGCCGAGCAACACAAGGGTGAGAAATCGCAATGGGTGCACTTATACATCGCAAGCGACGTGCGCCCAATCAAGGTTCGCGTGTGGGTTGAATTGACCTGCAGCATCTGCAACCGCTGAGTCTTTGCGGCAACAGGTCCGCAGGCCCGCGAACGGTAGCTCGGCAAGGCGGCAGAAGGGGCGGGCGCTCGCCCGCGGCCCCCTCGTTGGGCGGCCGTGGCCAGCGCGGGTGGCCAGATGTCGCGCACGGTCCATGACCCTGCCCTCGCCAGGTTGGCGCTCGGGCAGGGCCCGTCCCGGGCGCGATGGCGCGCAGCGGGGTTCGCCGGGCTAGGCGGGGCGCGCGTAGAGGCCTCACCTGTAGCCGACGGCGGGGCCGTAGCGTGGGTCAGCCACCCCGCTGTGTGGTCGATGCGGAAATGTCGCATCGAGATTCGCATATCTGAGAATTCTAGTGATAAACGAGATTCTCAGGACTATATTGGTCAATATACTTCGAAGAGAGCGATAAGTGACAAATACATGAAGCAAGAAATATTCACAATTCTGATATCAACGGTCCTCTCAGCTCTATTTTACAACAGCTCCGTATTCGAAACGGATGTGAAATTGCTGATAGCGGGTCGCGAATACGTATTTCCAAAGCGCGCGATCGACGTTAACCATGATCGAGATTGTAACCAAAGAGCGATAGGGTTCAAGTTTCACCTGCTTCCGAATGGCGCAATGCAGCCAGGTCATACTGATCGACGCACGACGAAGCCAACTAGCGACTCCCACGACATTTGGGCCTCAATTCATGCGCGCGGGGATGGTCGTGACCAGCTGCCAGAGGACCTCCGGACACTCATGAGTAGCTCAAAGGAGATCTTCGGCCCTCACGAGCCCGGCGTGGCTCAGAGGTTTGGCTTGTCGGTGCTGCGCCCGAGTCTGGAAAAGAACACTCTTGCTAAAGAGATACTTTTCCAACCATCTCAAGAGGCGCCTCTCAGCTTCATGGTTTGTGGCGTTGCTCCACCGTCCGTCGCTCCACGGTGTGAGCACAAGTTCGTCGAAAATGGTGTGACCGTGCGGGTTTCATATCAAAGGCAGCTCTTGTCAGAATGGGTCAAGATCGAAGCTGCATTGCGTAATTTCCTCGCGTTACATCTCGTTGGGTTGAGCGAGGGAAGTGTCGCCGAGTGTAGCAGGTAGTTTTTGATTGGGGGGCTCTTTTGCCTGGAAATCTTACGGTCAACGACATTAACACACTGCGGTCGCTCGCAGGTATCGATGGCGGGTCCCCCGACGTCGTCGGATACTATGGGTTATTGGAGCGGTTGGGCGATCCGTATGCTCCTCTTGCTCTAGAAGTGTTCAACAATTCCGGCTTCATGGGTAAAGTTGCCAGGAGATTTGCGGAGGAATACACTGAGACATATGGCGGTAATTCGATAAGTCCAGCAGATTGGGCTAACATATCTATATCTCTTATGAAGTATGACTTCAACATTAGGCAGTTGAATTTTTCTGAGGGCCGATCCGCACTAGATCTAAGTTATATAGATATAAGAAATGCGCATAGAGACGCTTTCTTAGAGAACGGGATCCCGCAAGAAGCATGGACAATTTACATAGTAAATGAATCCGGCGGATTGTCCGATGCGTTGAAGGAGGCGCGTTGGGACGGGTTTCTTAGCGCCGGTCGGTTTGAGATCGGCGGATTCCTAAATGCCTTTGGAATTGGAGTATCTGAGCTCGTCCATTTGAGGCTAGCCCTGATAGATCCTGAGGGACTGGGTCTCGTTGATTTGGCGAGGTGGTGGAGAGTTGTCATTGGTGGAACTATCGATCGTGGTGCTATTGATGCGGTCTACGGAACGATCGACCCATACCTACTGGATTTCGGATCGACGCAAGTATTTGGTGGCTCCGAAGGTCCCGACTTCTTAAATCAGAGATCGGACGTCCCCGCGACAATAGTGGGATATGGCGGGGATGATTTCATCTACGGAAGCGACCTCGGTGACCGTATTCATGGTGGCGATGGAAGAGACTATCTAGAAGGTCTGGGTGGAAACGACACGATCTATGGCGGCAAGGGTGACGATACCCTAAGTGGAGGCGGTGGAGACGACACGCTAGTGGGAGAGGGTGGCAGCGACACCTACCTCCTGAGAAGTGATAACCATGGTCGAACCATCATCGATGATGACACCGGGGCTCTTAAACTAGACGGAGCAAAGTTCGGCGGCGTCGCGCACAATGATGCCGGCGATGGGCTTCTGCACATTCAGGGCTACACTGCACAAATGGTTGGCGCGGATTTGCGCCTGACGCTGGACAGCAACCCGGCGAACGAACTCCTCCTTAAGAATTTCACCGATGGTGACTACGGCATCGTCACAACGGCGGATCAGTCGCAACTGGTCGAGCACGGCAGCATGAGTGCGCACGCGATGCCGGGCTATAGCACCTGGCAGTCCTTCACCGCCGGGAAGACCGGCCGGCTGATCGAGATCAACGCCGGGTTTTTTTCCGGCTACTTTGCCACTCCCCTCCACGGTCAGGGGAGACTGTTGGTGCGCGAGGGTAGCGGTGTCGGCGGCGTCGTACTCTCAGACTCCATAGTGACGGTAGATGCGCCGGCGAGCGGCGCACGCAGTTTTTCTCATTGGGTAGTGGATGTTCCCGTCACCGCTGGAGCGCAGTACACGTTCCAGTTCATCCCGCTGTCCGGAGTGAACAATCCCTACGGCGTGGCGCTTGGTATCAATCCCTATGCTGGTGGTTCCCTGGGCATAACGGACCCGGGAGGCGTTTATGACACCGAATTCGATTGGGTCTTCCGCACGTACGTAGTCGAGCCGCCGCCCGAGGGCGCTGGAGGCGCCGGCGGGGGCGGTCCGCCGCCGCCCTTTATCGGAGACTCTCAGGACGACACACTGGTCGGCGGCGTTGCCGGCGACCGAATTGACGGTCGTGGTGGCAACGACTCGCTATCCGGCGGGGGCGGTGCCGATACGCTGATCGGCGGCTCCGGCAACGATACCATTGACGGTGGCGTTGGTCTCAACACGCTGGACTATTTCTCTGCGCCCGCAGCTGTATCGGTAAACGCAACAACCGGGATAGCCTCGGACGGCACCGGTGGAACGGACCGATTTTCGAACATCCAGGATATTGTTGGCTCCCGCTTCAACGACACTCTCACGGGAGGTTCGACGACAGCCAACCTCGCAGGGGGCGCGGGAGACGACAGCTATGTCGTGAATAGCGCCTCGACGGTGGTGGTTGAGAGTACTGGAGGCGGCACGGATGCCGTCACCACAGGCCTCGGTGCGTTCACACTTCCAGCGAACGTCGAGAACCTGCTCCACACAGGCTCGAACAACTTCACCGGCACCGGCAACGAGTTGGGCAACCGCATCACCGGCAGCACCGGCAACGACACGCTGGATGGCGGTGCGGGTGCAGACACCCTGACTGGCGACGCGGGGAACGACGTCTATGTCGTCGACAGCAGCGGCGATCTGGTCGTTGAGGCGTCTTCGCGAGGCGGTCTGGACACCGTCAAGACGACGCTCGGAAGCTACACGCTGGGGACCAATGTCGAGAACCTCACCTTCGTTGGCAGTGGTGGATTCAGCGGCACGGGCAACAGCCTCACCAACGTCGTCACCGGCGCAGCCGGTGCCGACACGCTGAATGGCGACACCGGCAACGACACCTTGATCGGCGGTGGCGGTGCGGATCTCGTGACTGGAGGTGTGGGCGCGGATCGCTTCGTCTTTGCACCTGGCGACATTGCCATTGGCGCTACGCGCGATCGGATCGGTGACTTCAGCGATGCGCAGAACGATCGCATCGATCTGTCACTCATTGACGCCAACTCCGGTCTGGCCGGCGATCAGGCCTTCAGCTTCATCGGCACGGCCGCCTTCGGTGCGCGTGCGGGTGAGCTGCGCGTGGCGACCAATGGCTCCGGCCTGACGCTTTCGGGCGATACGAACGGCGATGGTGTCGCCGACTTCAGCATCGAGCTGCTTAGCGTCAGCACAGTCTTCGCGCGGGACTTCGTTCTCTAGGCAGGGTGCATCATCAGGACTCGCCCGAGGGATGAACCGGGTTGTGCGCAAGCGCGCGGGTTGCCTCTATGGGTGCGGGCATTTCGGGGAGGCAGGCATGGTCGGGCTGAAGGCAATTCAGACTGCAGGCGCGCTGGCGGGATTGGTGTTGTGCCTGGCTGCACCCGGCGCATCGCTCGCCGCCACCAACCTCGGCTTTGAGAGCGGGAATGTCTCGGGGTGGACGGCCAGCGGCACAGGTGCGTTCGGCGCAACCGACAGCCTGGGGCCCTTCGCTCCGTTTGAAGGCCTGTTCTTTGGCTTCGTCGAGGGCGGAGAGCAGGATGTCTACACCACGCTCTCGCGCGCGTTTGACCTTCAGGCCGGCGATGAGATCTCCGGCGAAGTCGGCTTCCGCGCCAACGATGTGTTCGAGGACGGCGGGACGATCTTCAACGACGATGGCTATCTCACCATCAACGGTCTGACGCTGTTCAGTCGCGACGTGGCCGCGGTGGGTGACTTTGGCGATAGCGGCTGGGTCCATTTCTCCTTCGTCGCGCCTACCGCAGGCACCTACCTGCTCGAGATCGGCGCGGCCAACCGCGGCGATGGCGGTTTCGCCAGCGCAGTGGTGCTGGACAATCTCTTCGTGCCGACCGGCGGAGGCGGCGGGGTCGGCGGCATCCCCGAACCGCAGAGCTGGGCGCTCTTGCTGCTGGGGTTTGGTGTGCTCGGGGCTTCGTTGCGGAGCCGTCGGCGATTGCAGCTTCAACGGGCGTAGTCGCTGCCGCCGATGTAACCGCATCTCCCTCGACACCGGCGATCAAATGCCGGACATGTCCATCCACATGGACGTCCATCTCTCCTACTTTCTGGAGCTGAGGCTTCGAGTGCGCGGCAACGCCGAGGCCACCGCGATTGTAGACCGGTGCCTGTCCCTCATCGCCAGGGCCCAAGATGCCGATGCAGAGGGGTGCGCGCGCCTTGAGCAGGAGGTCGCGCAATTGGCCGATGACCTGGCGCTCCGCTTTGGCGCGCCTCGAAACGCGACCGTTCAGTAGGGCGTGGGCGCGCGTCGCCACGTCGGGAATGCGGTGAATAGCCGGTCTATTCTCCGCATGGTATGCGGTGATTATGCTTGCGTTTGCGGTGAATAGCTGCGATATTCTCCGCATAATCTGCGGAGAATTATGCCGACCTACATCCATCAGCTCGCTGACTGGCCTGCTCTTCGATGGAGCTCCGAGAAGCTCGAAGAGCGCCTGGGCGCGGTGCGCCATCGGCAGGGACGTTTGCTCGCCCGCATGGAGCGCTTGGGCTTTCAGTTGCGGGCGGAAGCCGTCCTGCACACCCTCACCGAAGATGTCGTGAAGTCGAGTGAGATCGAGGGCGAGGTCCTCGACAAGGACCAGGTGCGCTCCTCGATTGCGCGGCGGCTCGGCATGGATATCGGCGCACTTACGCCGGTCGAACGCCACGTTGATGGCGTCGTCGAGATGATGCTCGACGCCACCCAGAACTACGCTCAGCCGCTGACGGAAGAACGCCTCTTCGGGTGGCATGCGGCGCTGTTTCCGACGGGGCGCAGCGGCATGAGCCGCATCACCGTCGGGGCCTGGCGGCAGGATACCGATGGCCCCATGCAGGTGGTCTCCGGTCCCATCGGTCGCGAGAAGGTGCACTATCAAGCGCCGGCCGCCGACACCCTTGGGGCGGAGATGCACGCCTTCCTGGACTGGTTCGAAGCGGGTCCGCCCGTCGATCCTGTGATCAAGGCCGCGCTCGCTCATCTGTGGTTCGTCACCATCCACCCGTTCGAAGACGGCAATGGTCGGATCGCGCGCGCGATCGGCGATATGGCGTTGGCCCGCGCCGAACAGAGCGCTCAGCGCTTCTACAGCCTGTCGGCCCAGATCCGCATTGAGCGGCGCGCCTACTACGACATCCTGGAGTTCACCCAGAAGGGCGACGGCGACGTCACCGCCTGGCTGACGTGGTTTCTGGACTGTCTGGACCGAGCCTTCGCCGGCGCGGAGATCATCCTGGGCAGCGTGCTCGCCAAGGCCAGCTTCTGGGACGCGCATGCCGACGCTGTGCTCAACGACCGCCAGCGCAAGGTCATCAATCGGTTGCTCGATGGCTTCGAGGGCAAGCTCAGCACCTCCAAATGGGCGGCGCTGACCAAGTCGTCCCAAGACACGGCGCTACGCGACATCGATGCGTTGGTGCGGCTCGGTATCCTGGTCAAAGACTCAGGGGGTGGTCGCAGCACCAGTTACTCACTGGCGGAAATCCCTGACAGCGCAACGTAACCCCCCGCAGCCCGGCGCCCCACCGTCCACCTTTTTACCGGACCTACAGGCCCGGAACGCAGGGCGCGCGGACTACCGACGACGGGATAGAACTGCGTGCGTCGCGCCATGCTCTTGCCGCACGGCAAAAAGGAACATATATAGAACATCAGTTCGCTGCCGCGCCGGTGAACTTCACGTTAACAGCTGCGACCACAATCTTGCCTCTGTCCGCTCAGACTACTACGTGAGCCATATGAGTCTTGCCCAAGCACCTCTGAGTGCCTTGCAACTCCACCGTTCGGGTGTCGCTTGAAGATTGCAAGATTGAATGTTCTCAACTACAAGATCCGAGAACTATTCTCGGTATGCTCTATTGTACATTTCACAGATGCTGATCTAACGCCATCAGAGCTTGAAAACCGTAAGCGCTGGAATTCGCTTCCCGTTGAGCTGGCGTCCTACTTCGTCACCCTTGATAAGCTGACGATGGAGGACGATTTTTTTGTCGCAGTCGGACGTAAGTGCATCACGCGCCTGCAAGCGGCAGGGTTTCGCCGAGTGGGCGAACTCATCCAGTCAAACGAAGAAGATGTTGTCTCTCGCGCGCAGCTAAGCGGCCCTGAACATCGACGGCTTTGCGCACTGATGGCCAAGCTGGGGCTTCACTTCGGTGCGGATGTCTCCGCCTGGCTGGACTACCGAGCCACGGTCGATCCTCAGTTCCGCCTAGTCGTCCCTCACGGCACCAAATTGCCGAGCCCGCGACGCAGCGCTTTTGAGATCTGACCGCGCCGCGGCCCGGCAGTTGCGCTTACGGGCGCGAATTCATCAAACTCGGGGACCAGCCCAGAAGCTTCGCCTGCCAGCGTGCGAAGTCGAGTCCAGAGCAAGTGCGCGGAGTCATGCGTCAGCTTGTACCGCCCCTTGCGCACCGTGCCGTTTCCATCCTCGTCCAGCGTCGTAGGCGCATCGTAGCCCGTCGTCAGATGGTGGAGAAAGTGACGCTCCGCCTTGCTGTTTCCGAAGCCTTTCGCCATCAGCTCCGCACTGAAATCGGAAAGGCCCTTACCCGCCCCTAGTTTCTGGCTCAGCTCGATGATGAACTTAGGGTTCGGCGAGTGCAGCGCCGGCACGATGGAGCCCGGGGCGAGGATGTTCGGCTTGGTTCCGAAATGTCGCTGGAGGTAGTTGTAGAGCTCAGCCGCTCCTGGACGCTCGCCGCCGTGAGCGAGAACGAGGCGGACGGCTTCACGTAGTGCAATCAGCCCTTCCAGGCTGCATGGTTCTTCAGCCTCGGCTGCCTGAGCGATGAAACTGCGTCCAGGGGCTTCTGCTCGGCTCATCCACCCTTCATGCCGGACGGTCGTTGCAAGCATCGTCGAAAGCCGGCGTAGCGGATCGAAGCCCCGGGTGAAGAATAGGCGGCGCTTCCACGCAATCTGCGTCTCGTCGAGCAGGGCGTCATCGACCGTGCCGTCCGGGCGTCGCACGCCACGAACCAGCTCGATCAGCAGCGCCTTGTGATCCCCAGGGACCATGCTCGATGCCTGTCCTCCATATCTTCGATAGACTAGGAGAATCTAGGCGACATTGCCAGCGTCAGGTCTTGACTTCGATTTTGGAGTTAAGTTGAGCGCGTCCAGTTGATTGAGCGGTGAGTCGTCCAGCGTCTCAAGCTATCGACATTATCAGGGGAACAATCCGCTAAGATACGTGATCATTCTTGGATGTTTGTCGCATGATAGCGGCAAGACAAGGCACGAGCATGCTGCTGGATTGTTGATTTTCGAAATCTCGTTCAGACCAAAAGTGCTGCAGCGCTGGTTAAATCGGTCTTAACGGAGACGAAGATGGCCCACTTCCTCGAAATCCTCTTTCTCGCGCTGGTCGTGCTGCATGCGCTCCAGCATCTCCCCGATGATCTGCGCCATGCGGAGCGGGGAGCACGCAAGCTGATCGAGCGCATCTTCGGCGTGAGCGCTCCGCCGCCGCGGTTCAACTCGGCGGCCGAGTTTCTCACGGCCCTGGCCACGGCGGTCACGTTCGCGCCGCTGCTCTACTATTCCTTCGAGTGCGCAATGAGTATCGCGGGCGTCGCCTAGATCTAGCAACGGTCTACGACGGGGGATGAAGGGGCGCCAACAGGCGCCCCTTTCTTTGTGCGCTCGTGACTCTGTCATGCCACCGCCGACCGACAGTTTGGCCCCGCAGCCTCGCGGATCACCAGGGCGGCTGACTTCGGGAACCTGAACCGTGCGCGCCGTTCATCAACCCAGCTTCGCTCCACCGGCGCGCCCAAGCGCGGGGTGTGACGACCGACGCCTTCACACGGTTCGGCCGGCTCCCATCAGCCGCGAGATGGTCTCGCGGGATGCGGAGATCGAACATGCTCGAAGAGCTGAATTCCGAAGCGACTGAGGCGCGCGTCATCACGACCGAAACCTTCGTCTGGGAAGGCGTCACCATCCTCGTCAGCTATGAGCCGGATTGGATGGGCCTGGGCGCCAAAGGTGTTGGCACGCCCTACGCTCACCTGGAGATCCAGGTCTTGGAGCCGAAGGGCGCTCCGCTGCCGATCACTGACACGGGCTACAAGTCGGAGTTCTGCAGTGTCGGCGAAGTCGAGGAGGCTGGCGGTCCCATCGCGATCGTCACCGCGCTGCTGGAGGAGTTCGCCGAAACCAAAACCTGGCGCGTCCGTCGCGCCCGTTGGGAACAGCAGGATCTTTTCAGCTGACAGTGTTGAGGCGAGCCGGTTCGCCGGCTCGCTCACTTCACGCCACGAACGTGTTTGGCACCGTCACGTGCGCGATTTTGATCGATACGAGCGAACGCACGTTTTCCAACGCGGTCTGAAAATCAGCCGTCGCAGATATCGTCGCCAAAATCAGCGTGATGACTGTGGTGGTGACGACGCCAGCCATCTCAAAAAACTAGCACGCTTTAAAAGCCGCACTTACCGCCATCGTGGCTGTCGTTTTCAACGTACTCAAAAGCGATGTCAGTTACGAACTCAGCCACGCGAAAAAATACGTGTCAAAATATGGGTCAAAATTCAGGGTCAAAATTCAAGCTGTGAATCGTGTCGTACGTTCAATCTCAACATCAACGTGAGAACCCACGCATATGTTGATAGTAAGAAGGCGCTTGAAATAGCCGTGTGGATACGTGTCTACGCGCGTGAATCGGCTTCACTTACGTGAATGCCTGGGGTCGGGCAGGTTTTTGCGGGATTTCTAAAGAACTCGCGGGACTCGGGCTTGCCGACTCCCACCCGCTATGGGTAGGAATCGGGCGAGCCGGTGGTGGAACAGGACACCACGCCCCCAGTCGTCTGATCCGTGGAAGGGAAGCGACACGCGAGGGGGAGGAGTAGGTTCGAATCCTACCCGGCTCGCCATACTTCTCAAGCGCCGTCCTGCATAGACCTCTTCTGCGAAGCGGGAGGCTTCGGTCTAGGCAAACGCCGCTCACGCTCAGCAAAAGCGGATACGTCAAGCACAGGATGAGCTGCTCGGCTATCCTCGCTTGAATGCAGCAGCTAGTGGCAATCTCTGGTTGAACGCTCCGAGGGAGGTGCTAGCCTCCCTCAGGGGGGAGACCAGTGTTCATATCCGAAATCAAGATTGAAAACTTTCGCCTTTTTGGTGAAGGAGACAACGCGCTGGTCCTCTCTCTCAAGGCCGGCTTGACTGCCATCGTCGGCGAAAATGATGCTGGTAAGACCGCCATCATTGACGCGATCCGACTGGTACTTGGCACCCGTGACCAAGAGTTGGTTCGGCTCGAACCCACCGACTTTCACCAAACATCGGCATCGGCTGCACGTGCCGATCAAATCGTCGTGCGCTTGACCTTTAGCGGTCTCACACCGGCGGACAGAAGTGCGTTCGCGGAATATCTCACCTACCTTCCGGGTGGCGGCGGGGTAGAGACCGCACTCGTCGTCACCTGGGTGGCAAAGCGCAGTTCGAAGGATGGCGGCGCACGGCGATTTATGCCCACGGAGTGGCGAACAGGATCAGATGGCGAAGGGCCTCTCCTTGATCCTACGGCCCGCTCGCTACTGACTGCGACCTACCTTCGTCCGCTTCGCGACGCGGAACGGGCGATGGGGGCCGGCCGGGGATCTCGTCTTTCGCAGATCCTTCAGCACACCAAGGAAATCAAGGAGAGTGGTGCACCCTTTGTGAAGGGCGCACCACCCGCCGATCCATCAAAGCTGAGCGTTCTAGGTTTGGGCGACTTCGCAAACCACTTGTTCGGTGAGAACGAAGGCGTTCGCGAAACCCGCAAGAAACTCAATGAAGAGTACCTCGCGCCGCTCTCGTTCGCCCATGATCCGCTGAACGCGCGCATTTCTGTAAGCGGGAGCCGGGACGACTCAATTCGCCTTCGCCAGCTACTGGAGAAGTTGGAAGTAGCTCTCGCCGAAGCCGGCAACGATGACGTGGCCCACACACGCGGCCTTGGCTCCAACAATCTCCTGTTCATGGCATGCGAGCTTTTGTTGCTCGCGACGGAGAGCGAAGGCTTTCCTCTCCTGTTGATCGAAGAACCGGAGGCGCATCTTCATCCTCAACGTCAGTTGCGCTTGATGACGTTCCTTCAAGAACAGGCGTCAAAGAAGCGTGCCGACGGCCAGCAGATTCAAATCCTCGTCACCACGCACAGCCCGAACCTCGCGTCAGAAATCCGGCTCGACAATCTAGCCCTGATCCAAGGCGGGAAGGCATTCCCTCTAGCTAGCGGAAGCACCGCGCTGAGTGCGTCGGACTACAAATTCCTCGAACGCTTCCTCGATGTGACGAAGGCCAACCTCTTCTTCGCGCGCGCGGTGATGATCGTCGAAGGCGACGCAGAGAACATTCTCATCCCGGTGCTCGCCAAACTCCTTGGGCGTGATTTCCGAGAGCACGGCGTTTCGATTGTGAATGTCGGTGGCGTCGGGCTCGGGCGCTATGGTCGCATCTTCATGCGCGCTGACGAAACCAAAGACGGGGTGATCGATATTCCTGTGGCGTGCGTCACGGACATGGACGTCATGCCTGACTGCGCCCCCTGGATCGTGGGCATCCTCAAGCCAGGTGAAGCCGTCCCGATCCTTGGCAACGGCACAAGACGCCAATGGCGGATCAAATCGGATTTTCCGGGGACAGCGCTGGCGGAGCGCCACGCGGAAAAGACAGCAAAAGCGTCGGGGCAGCGCGTCCAAACATTCGTCGCTGGCGAGTGGACCCTCGAATACGACCTCGTCATATCGGGTCTCGCCGACGAGGTTTGGACAGCCGCGTCGCTGGCGCTTGCGGACGACAAGTTGAACTCGGGAAAGGTCACGCGCGCCGCTGTCGAAAGTGAAGCCGCCCTGGCGTTGAAGGCCTTGCGCGATGCCGGCCATTCGGCGGAAGCGTTTGCATCCCACGTCTATGCAAAGCTGCAGGTCGAGAAGGCGTCTAAGGCCATCACCGCGCAGTATCTCGCCGACATCCTCGAAGCCAAGTTTGAGAGAATGGAGTTCGACGCAGCGACGTTGAGCGCTCGGCTTCCAAAGTACGTGATGAGCGCAATCGAGCATGTGACGACGCCGTCGGGCGGCAAGGCGAAGTCGGAAGAGGACACGGTCGGAGACGTCGTGTGACGTCCCAATTCCATCCCGGAATCACCGACGAGGAGATCGTGTGGGCGTGTCGCGTGATGGGCCTGCCGCCTAACGCATTTGATCCCATCGGTGGCGACGCAAGCCGCAGCGCCGCGATCAAACATCTCGGCACGATCGACTACGAAGCGTGTCCCGGCAGCGGGAAGACCACACTCTTGGTGGCCAAACTCGCCATCCTCGCCAACCAATGGAGATCGCGCCGACAAGGCGTCTGTGTTCTGTCGCACACCAACGCAGCGCGCAATGAGATTGGCTCACGCCTAAGCGCGTGCGCAGCGGGCATCGCACTACTTCGCTATCCGCACTTCGTTGGCACGATCCACTCGTTCGTGAACGAGTTTCTCGCCATGCCCTGGCTGCGATCCAAAGGCACTGCGATCAAGGCGATCGACACCGACATCGCGCTCGATCAGCGCTGGTATCGCCTGCCGTGGAAAACTCGCAACTACCTCGAACGCCAACGGCACTCGAAATATGTCATGGCGTATGACCGCCCCGATTTTACAGGCGGCGAAAAGGGCAGCCTCGGCGTTCACACCGACACCTACAAAGCGATCGTCGAGCAGTCCCGAGTCAGCTCGCAGGATGGCTACTTCTGCTACGACGAGATGTTCGTCTGGGCGAACGAACTGCTGGACCAATGCCCTGAGATCATTGCGACGATGCGCGAACGCTTCCCGTTCGTGTTCGTCGACGAAGCGCAGGACAACAGCGAGCTTCAGGCGGCGTTCCTGCACCGCCTGTTCTGCGAAGGTGCAGCCCCCTCAACACGCCAGCGCTTCGGTGATTCCAACCAGGCCATCTACCAGCACGCCGCCGCAACCGGCGCGACCACAGACCGGTTTCCGGGTGCAGTGAAACAAGACCTACCTCGCAGCTATCGCTTCGGCCAATCCATCGCCGACATCGCCAAACCGTTTGGCGTCGTCCCGCAAGATTTGGTTGGAGCTGGCCCCAGCCGCGGACTCGTCAGTGGCGATCCCAAGGGCTCCGCGATTCTCCTTTTTGACGACCAGAGCGTCACCTCGGTCCTCGCAAAATATGCGGAGGTGCTGACGGCCACCTTCTCCGATGACGAGCTTCGCTCAGGAATCTTCACGGCGGTTGCGGGCGTGCACGACACCGACAAGGACACGGATATCCCGCGCTCGCTTGGTCACTACGCACCGACCTACGATCCTGCATGTGCACGTCGTGAATCCGCGCCCGATACGTTCGCTCAGCATCTGGCACGCGCGCGCTTTCGATTGAGCGGAGGAAGCGATGTCCATCCTCTCGTATCGGCCACGGCGGAAGCGGTGCTGCATCTGTCGTCCCTGTTTGGCGGCACGATCTCCATCAGCAAGCGCAAGGGACCACACCGGCGGGTGCGCGAGATCCTGGCAGGATCTCCTGAGCTTGGTCAGTACGACCAGCTCGTTGATTTGGTGATCGCCAAGCGCGGCGCATTGTCGCTCACCGATTGGGACAACGTCGCTCGGGAGCTGGCATCGGCCGCCGCTGCTGTCATCGCTGGTGGTGCCAAGTCCGACACAGCGATCGACAGCTACATGACGTGGCCGCCAAGCGGGAGTGCCGACATCGGCGACGACGAGGCGTCACCACGAACGTCGAACCTCTTCAGCTACCCCGCCGACAATCCGAAGGTTCATATTCGCCTTGGCTCTATCCATTCGGTCAAAGGGGAGACGCACACGGCGACGTTGGTGCTCGATAGCTATTTCCACGACCACCACCTCGTGCAGCTAAAGCCTTGGCTACTCGGATCGCGCACCGGCGGAATGAAGGGCTCAAAACTCGAGAGCGCGAGATTGCTTGGCCGCCTGAAACTTCACTATGTGGCCATGACCAGGCCCACACACATGCTCTGTCTCGGCATGCGTCGAGACGCGTTTGTTGCGAGCGAGTTGGATACGCTGAAGGGACTAGGCTGGGCGATCCACGACTGCGCTTAAACCGCCGGCGCGAACGCCGCCGAGCGACTTGCGGCTAGCTCCACGTGTTGATTGGGTGGCGGAAGAAATGCTCGTCGAAGGCTTTCGTCACTCGCGTCTCTTTCATCGACTTCGAGTACGCGCGCACCTGCGCGCCATCCTTGAAGTCGATGCCGAATTTGGTCCGCACGAGCTTCTCGTGTTCGAGCTTCGCCAGCGCATCCGGCTCGAACTCGCCCGACGTCCAAAGCTCAAACGATAGCTCGGCCTCGCGCAGGTTCTTCTGACCCTGAATCTCCGCCCGGAATGTCGGCAGGCGGCGCAGCCAATCCTCGACTTCCCCCAGTGACACCGTGCCGCCAGGCCCTTTGCCTTTGCACTCATAGGCAATGCAGCGGCTGTTCCCGCGGACCAGGAGAATATCGATGTCGGCGAACTTCCCCGTCTCCGGGTCTTGAGCCTTACGGCCCATATCGATCGATCCGTCTGACCGCACGAGATAGGCGACCATCAGTTCGAACATTACGCCACGTAGATTGCCGGCGCGGCCTTCAATGTCGCTCAGGTCCTCGATCATGGAAGCGAGCTTGTCGGGATTTCCCGCGACGATCTCGGCGGCCTTGTTCAATGTGGTGAGCAGATCAGACAGCGCCCTCGCGGCACGATTTCCAAAGAGGCTGGCGGGAGTGGCCAATAGCAGGCCGGCCTTGTGGCCATAAGTCAGCGCTTCGCCCGTGAAACCTTGGGCTACGCATACGGGGAGCACTCGCCCAACCTTTGTCGTCGCGCGCAATCCAGTTGCTTTCCGCACCATGTAGCGAAGCTGATGGTGCGTGATCACTTCGCCGGCGAACACGTCGGCGACAAGGAAGCCCTGACCCTCCGCAGTCGCTTTGCCTTCGCGCAATGGCATCAGGTAGCTTGGCCCGGTCAGGTCCCACTTGTAGGGCCCCACCATGCGAGGGTGTGCGTCACCACGGATCGCAATCTTGCTGTAGCTCGCCAGGCCAAGATTCTTGGCCCACTCACGAACGCCATCGAGCATCACGTTCTCAACAAGCCGACGCCCTCGATAGCCGGCGTAGTCACGCTCCCCGAGCTCTGACATGCCGATCTCAACGACTTCACCGAGTTCTGCGTGGTAATACTTGCGAACGAAGCCAGCATCGTAGAGGTGCTTCAGGACAAGCGCCGTGGGGACATGTTTGGATTGCTGGCGCGGCGCCCCACTGATAACGTCAAACTCGTCGATCGCAATCACGCCACCACGGGCACGCAGGCCGTCGATCGCCGCGCCATAAACCGACTCCGTCTCGCGCATGGCGTCGAGAAAGTTGGTCCAGAAGCGTTCGGTTTTGCGATCTTCCTCCCGATACAGAAACGCCTCGCGCTTCGGCAGGAATGATTTCGGGAAAGCTCGTATCGGTTCTTTTGCACGCGACAGCCGTTTGCGCGCGGCCTCAGGCGTCAACCCATGTTCGGATTGCAGCATCTGAGCCACCCGCGATGAGCGGCTGGGTCCGTTGAGCTGCAAGATCTGTAGCAGTGGGTCCATGGATGTCACACTGCGCAATTTATTAACATAACTACCTTAGCGGCGTCCTCCTTTTTCGCGCTCCGGACGAGGTTCTAAAAATATCTATATATTTTAGCAATTTATATTTGCACCGCGGTTCAAAGTGGCAGCAGCCTGACACAAAATCTGTCCGAAGGGACTAAACCTGGGGATTGAAAGCTGACCATAGAGTCTCCTTAGGGCTTCGCCCTCAGCGCGCTTCGATGGTCTTTCGCCCAGCTTCAGTCGCCTTTGGCTCCCTGCAGCCGGTTCCCCGCAAAGCCCATGCTCCGCTTGCACACCCACGTTCGCCACGTGGCAGGGGTGCAACTGCACCCCATACCCAATCAGTAGCGGAAGAGGTCAGACGCCGCGTTCCGAGAGGTCATCGCCCAAACCGTCGGGCTGGTGTCGGTGGTCTCTGCTGGATCACCCGCAAGCACTGCGCCGCCGTAGATGCGGAGCCGCCACAATGAAAGATGCGGATCGTCAAACGCCTGCGCACCCTCGTACTCAAAGGCGCCATCCCCCCAGGATGCTCGCGCAACCGCTCGGCCTCGCTTCGGCAAGGCGGCGGTGATCAGGCGCTCGCCCTCTTCCGTCAAAACAGCCACGCCCACCGCGTAGTCAGGGGGGATGATGGTGTTCCAGTGAAAGGCCACCAAGCCGCGGACGACGTAGCGCAGCAGCCCCTCGAACTGCTGGGCGTCCAGATGCAGCGTCATCGTCGGCTGGAGTAGCCCTCCCTCCTCGACCCACGCGCGGCCCTGGCTTGCCGCCAGGGCCGCGTGAAGCTTTCGGTTCTTCGCCAGGCGAGGGGGAACCATCTCATTCAGAACGTTGCTGGCGTCGGCATGACGCCCCGCGAACGGCAGCACCGCTGTGAGGTAGTGTTCCAATCGCGACTTGGCCTGGTTGCATGCCGCGCAGGCCGGCACCTTCGGCAGGTCGGCGCGCTTGCTCTTCGGGAAGAACTCCCGCGCAAACACGTGGTCGCCGGTCGAAGAGCACTCCGGCTGAGCACAGTAGACGCTGGTCTTGCCCTTGAAGGCCTTGCTCACGGTCGCTCGCCGGTGTGGTCAGCGTCCGCGCCTGCCGGGGCGTTGCGTCAAGGCGGAGCCCGCTGCGCTCTTGGCCGCCTTCGAGGCGCTGGCGCTCCTCAGCACCTTGGCGGCTTTCGACGCCGCCGCAGCGCTGGTCACTTCCTTCGGGCTGCCCCGCTGAGTCAGTGCGGAGCCCGCCGCGCTTTTCGCAGGGGCGGACGCCTTGGGGTTACGAAGGGTCTTCGCTGCCGCAGAGGCGGCGGCCCGTCCGGTCGTTTCCTTCTTCGGCATCTCGCCAACCCCTCTGAAGTGATCAAAACAGGAACATGGGTTTGCCGAACGAGGTTCGCAAGGGTGGCCCGGAGCCTGCCCCGCCCAGGTTCTTGGCAGCCCAGCATCTCCGGGCGGCAATGCCGATGCAGCGGAAGCTATGCCGCCCCTGTGGAGAGATCGCGCGGGGCGCTTGCCTAAAGGCGCGGATCAGGACAGACATGGAGACCACAAAGCGGGGCCGAGAGGCCCCGCTTTTTTGTTGCGAGTTAGCGCACTGATTAGCGCACTATCGTAAAAATAAGAAAATAAGTATGATATTTCAATAACTTATGTTATACCTAAGCAGACTCAAAATCTGCTGTCGAGAGGCGTGCTGGTTCGAGTCCGGCCTGGGGCACCAACAATTCAGGATGGCGCAGCTTCGGCCGCCAGGGGCGCATCGCCGGCGTAGACGCGCTCGTCGAGCACCCCCAGCTCCTTCGACACCAGGGTCGGCGCCAGCGCCTGGCCGGCGACGTTCACCGCGGTGCGGCCCATGTCCAGGATGGGGTCGATGGCCAAGAGCAGGCCGGCGCCCTCCAGCGGCAGCCCCAGGGTGGAAAGGGTGAGGGTGAGCATCACCGTGGCCCCGGTCAGGCCCGCGGTGGCGGCCGAGCCGAGGACCGAAACGAACACGATCAGCAGGTAGTCGGTCACCTGCAGCGGCACGCCGAAGAACTGGGCGACGAAGATCGCCGAGATCGCCGGATAGATGGCCGCACAGCCGTCCATCTTGGTGGTCGCGCCCAAGGGCACGGCGAAGGCGGCATAGGCGCGGGGCACGCCCAGCGCCTGGGTCACGGTCTCGGTGACGGGCAGCGTCCCGATCGACGAGCGGGAGACGAAGCCCAGCTGGATCGCGGGCCAGGCCGTCCGGAAGAACCGAAGCGGGTTCAGCCCGTGTGCCGCCAGCAGCGCCGGGTAGACCACCAGCAGCACCAGCCCCAGGCCGATGTAGACGGCCAGCGCGAACTGGCCCAGCTGCGAGAGCGCGTCCCAGCCGTACTTGGCCACCGCCGTGCCCAGCAGGCCCACGGTGCCGATCGGCGTCAGCCGGATCACCCACCACAGCACCTTGCGGATGACCGCCAGCGCCGAGGCGTTGAAGGCCAGGAACGTCTTGCCCGCCTCACCCGACCGCAAGGCCGCGACGCCGATCACCAGCGAGATCACCAGGATCTGCAGCACGTTGAACGAGACGCTGGTGGTGGCGGCGCCGTCGACCAGCTTGGTCGAGGCGCTGAGGCCCAGGAAGTTCGAGGGGACGAGGCCGGTCAGGAAGTCGAGCCACGAGCCGGTCGTGCTGGGCGCCTTGGCGGCCTCAGCGGTGACGCCGGCATGCAGGCCGGGCTGCAGAACCAGGCCCAGGCTGATGCCAATGACCACGGCGATCAGGGCGGTGATCGCAAACCAGAGCAGGGTGCGCCAGACCAGGCGCGCGGCGTTCTGCAGGTCGGCCAGGTTGGCGATGCTGGCCACGATGGCGGTGAAAACCAAAGGCGGCACCAAGGCCTTCAGCAGCTGGATGAAGCTGGAGCCCAGGATCCGGAGGGTCTCGGCAAGCACAAAACCCGGCTGGCCGTCAGCGGGCCCGAGGTTTCGCGCGATGAGGCCCAGGATGACGCCCACGACCATGGCCGCCAGCACCTGGACCCCGAAGCCGCTGATGAACCTGGACTGCTTCTGGGCCGCCATCGGGTTGTCCTCGATATACAGACGACGTGTCCGCACCATACTCTACCGAGGGGCTAGGAAATTCTCGTAGCGTGGAATTCTGCGGGCGGCCGCAGAACGCCTGAATGCGGAAAATCGGGGCAGTTGTCTCTGGCTAGACTAGCCGGATGGTCGCCGATGCGCGGATGTCGCCTGCCGACCGGCCAACCTGCAGCTGGTACGCGCCGGGATCGACGGTCCAACCGCCGTCCCAGACCGCGAAGGCGCCTGGTTCCAGCTCCAGGGCGACCGTCCGCCGCTCGCCGGGCGCCAGCGTCACCTTGGCGAAGGTCTTCAGTTCCTTGGGCGGGCGGGGCAGGCGAGGGGTGTTGGGCGCGACGTACAGTTGGACCACCTCGGCGCCCGCTCGATCGCCGGTGTTGGCGACGGTGAGTTCGACCCGCACGGCCTCGCCGACCTTTGCGGTCACGGGCGCCTTCAGGTCCGTCAGCTCGAAGGTCGTGTAGGCGAGGCCGTGACCGAACGGGAACAACGGCGCCACGCCCTCGGCGTCGAACCAGCGATAGCCGACCGCTAGCCCCTCGGCGTACTCGCAGACCCGGGGGTCGGGCTCCACGCGGTGGGCAGGGTGCTGGCCGAACGCCTTCGGGAAGGTCACGGGCAGGCGTCCGCCCGGCGACCGTGCGCCGGTCAGCACGGCGGCCAGGGCGTCGGGCGCGGTCTCGCCGGGCAGCCACATCTGCAGGACCGCCCGGGCCTCGTCGATCCACGGCATGGCGAAGGGCGAGCCGGTGTTGAGGACGATCACCGTCTTCGTGTTGGCGGCCAGGACCGCACGGGTCAGGTCGTCCTGGGCGCCCGGCAGGTCGATGTCATCGCGATCATAACCCTCGGCCTCGGTGACCGTCGCCGAACCCAGCACCAGAACGACCGCGTCGGCAGCCTTCGCGGCTTCGATCGCCGCGGCCATCGGCTCGGGCGGCGCGCGGACGCCCAGGGCGACGAAGTCCTGGTCGGGGCGGGCGGGGACGTATTCCAGTTCGATCGGATAGCCGCGTCCGGCCTCCAGCTCGCGGGTCGCAAGGCGACGCGGCACGATCTGTCCGGTGACGTCGTAGCGGTCGGCCTTCGCCAGGGTGTCGGGTCCGATCAGCAGCGCCCCGTCCAGCGACAGCCGGCCCACCCCCGTGCCGCGCAGGCCGAACTCGTAGGTTCCCGACTGCTCGGGCCAGAACCAGCCACTCCAGCGGAACGCGCCGTACGCGGGCCGACGCGCCGTGGCCATCGCGCCGGCGACCCAGCGCACCATGTGCCGTTCGACGCCGGAGCTATTGGGTTCGCCCGAGAGATCCGCCGTCGGGAAGTACTCGGCCTTCAGGCCCTCGGTCTCGCGAGTCTCGGTCGGGCTGAATTGGCGCCGGTCGGCGGGGGGCGGGTAGGGATCGTTGTCGACGCCCTTGTGCACGGCGAGGGCCACGTCGGGGCCCAGGGCGGCGGCCAGGCCTTCGGCCAGGGTGCGCGTCTCGTCGGTGGTCACCTGGGAGCTGCCGCCACCCTGGAACAACGTCCGGATCGCATTGGGGCCGATCAGCGCCACCCGCTTCAGGCCTGGCCGAAGCGGAAGTAGGCCGCCCTCGTTCTTCAGCAGCGTCATGGCCTCGCAGGCCGCCTCGAAGGCGATGGCCTTGTGGCGCGCCGACCTGAGCTCGCCCGCGGGCCGGGGCCCGTCCATCAGACCCGAACGCACGATCAGCCGCAGAACGCGCCGCGCATTGTCGTCGACCTGGGCCTCGGCCACCTCGGTCCCGACGAGCGCCAGCAGCTTGTCGCCGAACCACTTGGCCGGCCCGGGCATCTCCAGGTCCATCCCGGCGTTGGCCGAGGGCGCGGTCGAGCGCACCGCCGTCCAGTCCGAGACGACCATGCCCTCATAGCCCCACTCGTCCTTCAGGATGTCGGTGAGCAGGCCGCGATGCTGCGAAGCGTGGGTTCCGTTCAGGCGGTTGTACGAGGCCATGACGGTCCACGGATCGGCCTGCTTCACCACCCGCTCGAAGGCCGAGAGGTAGATCTCGCGAAGGGTCCGCTCGTCGATGCGGGCGTCCACCTCGAAGCGCTCCAGCTCCTGGTTGTTGGCCGCGTAGTGCTTCAGCGAGGCGCCGACGCCTTCGCCCTGCAGGCCATGGACATAGGCCACGCCCATCACGCCGGCCAGGTAGGGGTCCTCGGAATAGCTCTCGAAGTTCCGGCCCCAGGTGGGGATGCGCATGATGTTGATCGTGGGGGCCAGCACCACCTGGTCGCCCAGGGCATGCGCTTCCCGGCCAATCGCCGCGGCGACCTCGCGGGCGGTCTCGGGGTTCCAGGTCGCGGCGACCGCCACGCCCACCGGGAAGACCGTTGCGGGCACGCCCTTGATCGAGCGCACGCCGGTGGGGCCATCGGTCATGTTGAGCGACGGGATGCCCAGCCGCTCGATGCCGTGCAGCGAGAACGAGCTGGCGCCGGCCAGCAGGCGGACCTTCTCCTCCAGCGTCAGCTGCGCGAGCAGTTCCTCGGTCCGGGCATCAAGAGAGTTGGCCGCCACGCGCAATCGCCTTCACATGATCATCCGTTTCTGGAAAAAGGCGCCCGCCGCCGAACGAGTCGAGGGAAAACCCATGAAGACGCGCGCCGCTGTCGCCTTCGAGGCCAAGAAGCCGCTGGAGATCGTGGAGGTGGACCTTGAGGGTCCGCGCGCCGGCGAGGTGCTGGTCGAGATCAAGGCCACGGGCATCTGTCACACCGACGCCTACACGCTGGACGGCCTCGACAGCGAGGGCCTGTTCCCGTCGATCCTGGGCCATGAGGGCGCGGGCGTGGTGGTCGAGGTGGGCCCGGGCGTGACCAGCGTCGCGGTGGGCGACCACGTGATCCCGCTCTACACGCCGGAATGCCGGCAGTGCAAAAGCTGCCTCAGCCGCAAGACCAACCTCTGCACCGCGATCCGCGCCACCCAGGGCAAGGGCCTGATGCCCGACGGGACCAGCCGGTTCAGCTACAAGGGCCAGCCGATCTACCACTACATGGGCTGCTCGACCTTCTCGAACTACACGGTGCTGCCCGAGATCGCGGTGGCCAAGATCCGCAAGGACGCGCCGTTCGACACCGCCTGCTACGTGGGCTGCGGCGTCACCACGGGCGTGGGCGCGGTGGTCAACACGGCCCAGGTGGAGCCGGGCGCCAACTGCGTCGTCTTCGGCCTGGGCGGCATCGGCCTGAACGTGATCCAGGGCCTGAAGATGGTGGGCGCCAACATGATCGTGGGCGTCGACATCAACCCGGCGCGCGAGGACTGGGGCCGCAAGTTCGGCATGACCCACTTCGTGAACCCCAAGACCATTGATGGCGACATCGTCGCCCATCTGGTGGCCCTGACCGACGGCGGCGCCGACTACACCTTTGACGCCACCGGCAACACCACCGTCATGCGCCAGGCGCTGGAGGCCTGCCACCGCGGCTGGGGCGAGAGCATCATCATCGGCGTGGCCGAGGCCGGGAAGGAGATCGCCACGCGGCCCTTCCAGCTGGTCACCGGCCGGGTGTGGAAGGGCACGGCCTTCGGCGGCGCGCGCGGCCGCACCGACACGCCGAAGATCGTCGAGTGGTACATGGACGGGAAGATCCAGATCGACCCGATGATCACCCACAAGATGCCGCTGGAAGACATCAACAAGGCCTTCGACCTCATGCACGCCGGCGAGAGCATCCGCTCGGTGGTGGTCTATTGAGCCTGGAGACGGTCTCCACCAACCGCATGTTCGGCGGCGTCCAGGGGGTCTATCGCCACCAGAGCCGCGAGACGAAGACGCCGATGACCTTCAGCGTCTTCCTGCCGCCCCAGGCGGCCGAGGCGGGCGTCCGGTTGCCGGTGGTCTGGTACCTGTCGGGCCTGACCTGCACCCACGCCAATGTCACCGAGAAGGGCCAGTTCCAGCGGGCGTGCGCCGAGCTGGGCCTGATCTTCGTGGCGCCGGATAGCAGTCCCCGGGGCGAGGGCGTGCCCGACGACCCCGAGGGCGCCTACGACTTCGGCCTGGGTGCGGGCTTCTACGTGGACGCCACCCAGGCGTCGTGGGCGGCGAACTACCGGATGGAGAGCTACATCGTCTCCGAACTGCCGGAGGTGATCGCGGCGAACTTCCCGGTCGACATGGCTCACCAGGGCCTGACCGGCCACTCGATGGGCGGCCACGGGGCGATGACGCTGGCGCTGAAGAATCCCGGCCGCTGGAAGAGCGTCTCGGCCTTCGCGCCGATCAGCTCGCCCATGCGCTGCCCGTGGGGCGAGAAGGCGCTGGGCGGCTACCTGGGTGAGGATCGCGCCGCGTGGCGCCGGTACGACGCCACCGCTTTGCTGGACGACGGCGCCCGGCTGCCCGAGCTGCTGGTGGACCAGGGCGAGGCCGACAACTTCCTCGAAGGCCAGCTCAAGCCCGAGTTGCTGGAGGACGCCTGCCGCAAGGCCGGCGTACCCCTGACGCTCCGCCGCCAGCCCGGCTACGACCACAGCTACTACTTCATCGCCAGCTTCATGGAAGACCACCTTCGCTGGCACGCCGAACGGCTCCAGGGCGTGACATCGTGACGATGGACCCCCGGGCGATCGCGGCGGCCTACACCGCTGGGTGGAACACGGGCCGGCCTGAGGCGGTCGCGGCGTTTTTCGCCGAAGACGGTGTCATCATCATCAATGGCGGCCCGCCCTGGACGGGTCGCGCGGGCGTCGCCGAGATGGCCGCCGGCTTTTTCGCCGATGTGCCGGACCTGTCGCTCGCCTGCGACGGAGTCCGCGCATCCGGCAGGCACGTGGTCTACCTGTGGACTTTCACCGGAACCCACGCGGCGACCGGCAACCGGCTGGAAGTGGTCGGTTGGGAGGAGTGGGATCTGGACGACGCGGGATTGGTGAGGCTCTCCCGCGGCTGGTTCGACGCCGAAGACTATGCGCGGCAGACGACAGCGGGATAGCCTCAGCTATCGAAGATCGCCACCGCGCGAATCCAGCCCGCCGACGCCCCCGCGATCTTCACCGGGAAGCACGACAGCGTGAACCCGTCGGCGGGCAGCGCCTCCAGGTTGGTCAGCTTCTCGATCTGGTAATACTCGCGCAGGCGGCCGGCCTTGTGGCCTTCCCAGATGATCTTGGGGTCGTGGGTTTCGGCCCACTTCTTCGCCGTGTGCGAGAACGGCGCGTCCCAGGACCAGGCGTCGGTGCCCACCACCTTCACGCCGCGCTCGGTGAGGTAGAGGGTCGCTTCCTCGCCCATGCCGCAGCCCTTGTGGATGTAGTTCGGGTCGCCGTAGGCGGCGCCGGCGGCGGTGTTGACCAACACGATATCCAGCGGCTGGAGCTCATGGCCGATGCGTTTGAGCTCGGCCTCGACGTCGGCGGCGGTGGCGACATAGCCGTCCTCGAAATGGCGGAAGTCCAGCTTCACGCCGGGCTGGAGGAAATACTCGAGCGGGCCCTCGTCGATGGTCGGCGCCGCACGGCTGGTCCCGGCCTGGTCGGTGGTGGAATGGAAGTGCCACGGGGCATCCATGTGGGTGCCGTTGTGGGTGGACAGCCGCACCTGCTCCACCGCCCAGCCCTCGCCGTCGGGCAGGTCCTCGGCGGTCAGGCCGGGGAAGAACGAGGCGATCTGGCCCACCGTCTCCTTGTGCCGGGAGTAGGTGACCTGCGGCCGCATCACCTCGGGATCCGAGACGATGTCGTTCGTAATCGGGATCGACAGATCGACCAGCCTGCGCGCCACGTGCGGCCTCCCATTTTTCGAGAGCTTAGCCTCGCGGCTAGAACACCGCCAACGCGGCGTGCAGCACCAGCGCCAGCAGGGCCAGCGAGCTCACCATGAACACCAGGAAGCGGACGATGATCACGTTGGTCAGCGCCTGGACCAGGCTGTGCGCGACGCGCAGACCCACATAGCCCCACGCTATCCAGGTGTTCACGCCGTGCCCCTGGTCCAGGAGCGCCAGGGTCAGCGCCACCGCATAGAACAGCGTCGGCTGCTCCATCAGGTGGTTGTAGTTGTCGGCCTTCCACCGGACGCTGGCGGGCAGGTGCTGGTTCAGGTCGGCGGTGGTCATCGACGGCTCCATCGCCACCTTGGCCTTCGCGATGGCCGGGATGCGCGTGGCGTAGAGCCAGGCCCACATGACCATCGACCAGGCGAGCAGCGCGACGACGGGCTGCAGAATCGTTTGCGACATCGGCGTTCCCCCGAATCCTTCTTTTGGCCGACAGTGAGCGCCCCGCCGCGCACCGAGGCAAGCCGTTGGACACTGTCGCCTTCGCCGCCGTCCTGGTCGCTGCGCTGATGCATGCGGGCTGGAACGCCGTGGTGCGCGTGGGCCTGGACCGGTTCTCGTCGATCCTGGTGCTGTCGATGACCCAGAGCGGGCTGGCGCTCCTGCTCCTGCCGTTCTTCCCGATGCCCGCGGCTGCGGCCTGGCCCTGGGTGGTAGGCTCGGCGCTGCTGCACACGGGCTACAAGCTGTTCCTGATCCGCGCCTACCAGCACGGAGATCTGTCGCAGGTTTATCCGCTGGCCCGCGGCGCGGCGCCGCCGCTGGTGGCGCTGGGCGGGATCGTCCTGCTGAACGAGGCGCTGCCGCCGGCCGGCGCGCTGGCCGTGGCGCTGATCGCGGGCGGCGTCGCGCTGATGGCGTTCCGCGGGGGGCCGGGCTTGGCAAGGTTGCCCGGGCCGGCGCTGGCCTACGCCCTGGGCACGGCGGTGTTCGTCGCGGCCTATTCGCTGGCCGACGCCCAGGGCGCGCGCATCGCGGGGTCGGCGACATCGTTCGCCCTCTGGATGTTCGTGGCCGACGGGCTGGTGATGCTAGCCTATGCGATGGGGACCCGCGGGCCGCGCGCGCCGGCGGTGCTGTTCCAGGGCTGGCGGACGGGGCTGCCCGCCGGCGCCCTGTCGCTGGGCTCGTACTGGATCGTGCTCTGGGCCTTCACCCGCGCGCCGGTGGCGCTGGTCACCGCGCTGCGCGAGACCAGCGTGCTGTTCGCCATGCTGATCGGCGTGTTCCTGTTGAAGGAGCCGGCGGGGCGCTGGCGCTGGGCGGCGGCCATCGCGATCGTCTGTGGCGTGATCGTCATGCGGCTCTGAAGCCGCTGCGGCGAAGGTGGCGGTTGACGGAGGCGCCCATCGTCCCGCCTAAGGGCGCCCGTGACCGCGCCCGCCCAGAACGTCGCCCTCGGCATCGCCTTCCGCGTGGCGGCGATGGCGTGCATGGCCTGCCTGTCGGCGCTGGTGAAGTTCGCCGGCGAGCGAGGCATCCCGGTCTTCGAGATCATCTTCTTCCGCAACCTGTTCGCGTTCGTGCCGCTGGGCCTCTACATCGCGCGCACCACCGGCTTCAGCGTGCTGAAGACCCAGCGGCCGTTCGGGCATCTGATCCGGGCGACCGTGGGCCTGACCGGCATGGTCTGCGGCTTCTCGGCGGTTCAGTACCTGCCGCTGACCGAGGCCACGGCGCTGCAGTTCACCTCGCCGCTGTTCATGACCGCGCTGTCGGCGCTGCTCTTGTCGGAAAAGGTGGGCCGTCACCGCTGGGCGGCGGTGTTCGTGGGCTTCATCGGCGTGCTGATCATGGCCCGCCCTGTGCCGGGCGAGATGAACGTTCCGGGGGTCACGCTGGGCATCCTGTCGGCCCTGGGCGCGGCTGGCGCCATGGTGGCCATCCGCCAGATCTCGGACACCGAGAAAGGCCCAACCATCGTCTTCTACTTCACCCTGGGCGGCGTCGTGCTGGGCGCCGTGGGGTCGATGTTCCACTGGGTGACACCCGACCCCATGACCCTGGGCCTCCTGATCGTGGCCGGCCTGATCGGTGGGGTGGGGCAGCTGTTCCTGACTGAGGCGCTGAGGCAGGCCCCTATCGGGGTGATCGCGCCGTTCGACTACACTCAGCTGATCTGGGCCACGGGTCTGGGCCTGGTGATCTGGGGCGAGCTGCCGCATCCGCTGACCCTGGTGGGGGCGGTGATCGTGGCGGGCAGCGGCGTCTACATCCTGAACCGCGAACTGCAGCGCTTCCGCTCGCGATAACCCGTGTTCGCGGCGCGCGATGCCTCAGGGTTGAATTGACACAACGTCGTTACAGGCGGACCCTCACGGGCAAATCCCTCAGGCTCCGGAGCGCTCCCCCATGCTCAAGACCTCGCATCTTCTCGCCTTCGCCGCCGGCGCGGCGCTGCTGGCCGCCGCGTCCGGCGCACAGGCCGCCGTCACCGTCCTGGGCAGCGGCATGGCCCGCCAATGCTCGGTGGCCGCGCTGACCGGACTCTCGGACTCCAAGTCCGAGGACCTGTGCACCATGGCCCTGGACACCGAACTGCTCAGCCTGCGCGACCGCGCCGGGACCTACGTGAATCGCGGAGTCCTGAAGCTGCGGCGCAAGGAGTTCGCCTCGGCGATGTTCGACTTCAACCGTGCGATCGAGACCAAATCCGACATCGGCGAGGCCTATGTGAACCGAGGTGCGGCCCATGTGGGCGCCCGGCGCTACGCCGAGGGCCTGGCCGACATCAACAAGGCGCTGGAGATGGGGGTGGAGGAGCCGGAGAAGGCCTACTTCAACCGCGCGCTCGCCTATGAGGGGCTCGACAACCTCAAGGCTGCCTATTTCGACTTCCGCAAGGCCCTGGAGCTGGCGCCGACCTGGGAGCAGCCCAGCCGGGAGTTGGCCCGCTACACCGTGGAACGCCGCTAGCCTCGAAGTCGTTGGTCGCGCATGGTCACGCTCATGCGCCTTCCCATCGCTGCGCTTCTCGCCCTGTCCGTCGCCGCGCCGGCGGCGGCCCAGCCCCTGTCGTCGCAGTTCCAGCTGGACGAGCTGCGGGCCCAGCAGGAGGCGGCCCAGCGGCGCTTGATCGACCAGTCCAACCAACTGATGGCTCTGGAGGCCCGGCTGCGGGCCGAGCAGGGCGCGGCCGACCTGCAGAGGAGTGCGCCCCGCGTGTCTGAACTTCGCTACGAACCCTCCGTGCGCGCCGCCGCCGTTGTGACGCCGGCGTTTCCTTCGATCTCCGACGCCGCGCTTGCCGAGTCCAACCGGCGAGTCCAGGCCGCCGCCGGAAACCGTCGCTGATGCGCTGGCAGGGCGGCGAGGGCGGCGGCAACATCGAGGACCGGCGCGGGCTGGGCGCGGTGGCCACTGGCGGCATGGGGATCGGCGGCGTGGTGCTGGCGCTGGCGGGCTACTTCTTCTTCGGCATCGATCCGTCCACCACCATGGGCGTCGTCAACAGCGTCTCGCCCCAGGCCCAGCAGCAGGAAGGTGTGCGCGGCACGCCTGCCGACGAGGCCGGCCGCTTTGTGGACGTGGTGTCGACCAACGTCGACCAGGTCTGGACGCTGAAGTTCAAGGAGGCCGGCCAGACCTACCGTCCGCCGGACTCGATCGTGATCTACGATCAGGCCACCGGCACCGGCTGCGGGATGGGCCAGTCCGCGATGGGTCCGTTCTATTGCCCGGCCGATCGCAAGGTCTATCTGGACCTGTCGTTCTGGCAGGAGCTGGAGACCAAGTTCGGCGCGGGCGGCGAGGCGGCGCGTGCTTACGTCATCGCCCATGAGATCGGCCACCACGTCCAGAACCTGACCGGCGCCTCCGAGCGGGCGCAGCGGATGGGCGCCAAGGGCGCCGAGAGCGGCTCAGTGCGGCTGGAGCTGCAGGCGGACTGCTATGCCGGGGTCTGGGCGGCCAACGCCTCGGCCGTCTCGGGCGGGCAGGTCGCGCTGGACCCCCGCGACATCGAGGACGGCCTGCGCGCCGCCGCGGCGGTGGGCGACGACACGCTGCAGCGCCGGTCGCAGGGCCAGGTCATGCCCGACGCCTTCACCCACGGCAGTTCGGAACAGCGCATGCGCTGGTTCCGGAAGGGCGCGCAGTCCGGCGACCCGGGCGCGTGCGACACGTTCGGCGCGGATCGCCTCTAGAGGCTGCCGGGCGCGTCAAATCGAGACATCCGCGACTGGCAAGGTGTTTGCAGAGTGTCCGTCCGACGTTTGGGGGTGGTCCCCTGCGGATAGACGTTGAGCGACGACACCATGAACATTCGCAATCTCCTCGCGGCGGGCGCCCTTGCAGTCGGACTGTCGATGGCGGGCGGCCAGGCGCTGGCTCTGGACAACGGCAGCTTCGAGACGCTCGACTTCAGCGGCTGGACCACGAACGGCTTCCTCTCCGTGGTCGGCTCGGCCGGCAGCTCGCAGGGCGCCAACTATACGGCGACCGACGGCGACGTGTTCGCCCGCCTCGATGCCGGTGTGGGCGAGGGCATCTTCACCACGCTCAGCCAGACCTTCACCCTGCTGACCGCCGGCACGCTCTCGGGCGACGCGGCGTTCCTGGCCTTCGACTACATGCCCTATGACGACGACAGCTACGTGCGGATCTTCGACATCAACACGTCGCAGACCGTGTTCTCGGCCAGCGTCGGCAGTGTCGGCGACTACGGCGCGACCGGCTGGACCCACTTCAGCGCCAACCTCGGCCCGGGCCAGTACTCCCTCGAAGCGGGCGTGCGGAACAACGGCGACAACAGCATGTCGTCCGCCCTGCTGGTCGACAACGTCGCCCTGCAGGCGGGCGCGGTGCCGGAACCCGGCGCGTGGGCGCTCATGATCATGGGCTTCGGCGGCGTGGGCGCGATGGTGCGCCGTCGCCGGATGATCCTGGCCTGATCGGCCTCAGGGGCGGCCGGGCGCACCCCGGTCGCTCTCTCGACCACGCACGTGGGACGCCGGCTCCCAGCCCAGGCAGACGGCGACGCGTTGGCGGGCCAGGGCTGTGCTGACGTGGATCAAGACGGGTAGGGCCATCAGGGCCTAGGCTTCCCGCCACCTCGAGTGGGACGCCATGCTGAGCCAGGAAGCCGCCGCGCCTGTGACCGCCTTCGATATCCGGGGGCTGGCCAAGGTCTATGCGACCGGGGCTGGAGAGGTGCACGCGCTGCGCGGCGTGGACCTGGAGATCCTCAAGGGCGAGACGCTGGTCCTGCTGGGCCCCTCCGGCTCTGGAAAGTCGACGCTGCTCAATATCCTGGGCGGTCTCGACCGCGCGACGTCGGGGACGGCGCGCTTTCACGACCTGGACATCACTGCGGCGAGCGACGCCGAACTGACCCGTTATCGGCGCGCGTCGGTGGGCTTCATCTTCCAGTTCTTCAATCTGGTCCCGAGCCTGACCGCTCTCGAGAACGTCGCGCTGATCACCGAGATCGCCGCCAACCCCATGCCGCCCGAGGAAGCGCTGGCGCGGGTGGGACTGGCGGAGCGACTCAACCACTTCCCGGCGCAGCTTTCCGGAGGCGAACAGCAGCGGGTGGCGGTGGCGCGCGCGATCGCCAAGCGGCCCGAGCTGCTGTTCTGCGACGAGCCGACCGGATCGCTCGACAGCGAGAGCGGCGTTCGTGTTCTCGAGGCGATCGCCTCGGTGAGCCGGGAGGTGGGCGCGACGACCATGATCGTCTCGCACAACACCGAGATCGGCGCGATGGCGGACCGCGTCATCCGCTTCCGCGACGGGCGCATCGCGGGCATCGCCCGCAACACCACCAAGGTCGCGCCGTCGGAGATGGCGTGGTGAAGCCCTCGCCGCTGGATCGGAAGCTGCTGCGCGATCTGTGGCGGCTGCGCTGGCAGGTGGCGGCCATCGCGCTGCTCATCGCCTGCGGCGTCTCGGTGGCCGTTATGGCGTACTCGGCCCAGCGCGTGCTGGTCCGCGCGCAGGAGGCGTTCTACGCCGAGACCGCCTTCGCCGACGTGTTCGCCCACGCCCGTCGCGCGCCGACGTCCCTCGCCGGCGCCTTGCTTCGCATCGACGGCGTCACTGCGGCCGACGTTCGAATACAGGAGGCCGGGCTGATGGACGTGCCGGGGCTCAGCCGCCCCGCGGTCGCGCGCCTGATCTCGCTGCCGGACGATCCTCAACGCGCGCTGAACCGGGTCCGGCTGGTCCGAGGCCGGATGCCCGACCCGACGCGAAGCGACGAGGCGGTGGCGCTGTCCGCATTCCTCGACGCCTCCGGAGTGCGGCTGGGGGACCGGCTGACAGCGGTCGTCGCGGGCCGGTCGTTCACCTTCCGCGTGGTGGGCGCCGTCCTGTCGCCTCAGCACGTCTACGTGCCGGCCCCGGAATCCCTGATGCCCGACGATGCGCATCAGGCGGTGATCTGGGCGCCGCGGCGCGCAGTCGAGCGCGGGGCTGGGATGGCGGGCGCATTCAACGAGGTGGCGCTGACCCTGGCGCCGGGCGCGTCCGCCCCCGCTGTGCTGGCCGACCTCGATCGGCTGCTGGCGCCGTACGGCGGGCGCGCCTCCTACGTCCGTGCTGACCAGCCCTCGGACAAGTTCCTGAGCGCCGAGCTTCGAGAGCTCTCGACCTCGGCCACCGTGCTGCCGCCAGTGTTCCTCCTGGTGGCCGCGGCCCTGGTCAATCTGGTGGTCACCCGACTGGTCGAGATCGAGCGCGAGCAGATCGGGCTTCTCAAGGCGTTCGGCTACGGGCGCGTCGCGGCGGCTGCGCCCTATCTGAAGCTTGCGGCGGCGATCGCCGCAGCGGGGGCTGTCGGCGGCGGTCTTCTCGGCGTCGGGCTGGCGGCCGCCATCGTGGAGCAATACCGCCAGTACTTCCGCTTTCCGGTGCTCGAGCCGCAGTTTCACGGGCCGGCCTTCGTCCTGGCCTCGCTGGTGGCGGTCGCGGCGGCGCTCGGCGGCGCGGCCGGCGCCGCGCGCCGTGCGGCGGCGTTGTCGCCGGCCGTCGCGATGCAGCCGCCGCGACCCACGTCGTATCGCAAAGGCTGGCTTGATCGACTGCCGTCGCACGCGATCGATCAGGCGACCCGCATGATCGTGCGCAGCCTCGCGCGCTTCCCGCTCCGCTCGGTGCTCACGGCCGTCGGCATGGCCGCCAGCCTGGCGCTGCTGGTGGGCACGCAGTTCCTGTTCGACAGCCTGGATGCCGTGATCGACCGCACCTACTACCGCGCTCAGAGCTGGAGCGAGGCCGTCAGTTTCGCCGAGCCGGTCTCGCGGAGCGCGCTGGCGGATGCGACCCGCCTGCCGGCGGTCTACGCGGCGGAAGGCGTACGCTCGGTCGGCGCTCGCCTGCAGGCGGGCGGGCGCGAGGAACGCGTTCGTCTTGTGGGCCTCGATCCCGACTCCAAGTTCAGCCGGCCTCTCGACGCCCGGGACCAGAGGGTTCCTTTCAAGGGAGGCGGCCTGGTCATCGGCGAGGCGCTGGCCGAGCGTCTATCCGTGGCGCCCGGCGACGTGGTTCGCGTGGCGGTCGTGGACGGGCGAGGGCCGATCGCCGACCTGCCCGTCACCGGCCTCGCCCGGGACTTCAGCGGCCTTACGGCCTACATGCCACGGCGGGAGTTGAACCGGTTGATGGCGGAGGGCGACGTGATCGACTCGGCTCAACTGCTGGTCGCCGCCGACCAGCGCGCGGACTTCTATCGCGCTGTGGAGCGCGTTCCGACCATCGTCGGCGCCTCGTCGCGGGAGGAAACGGTTGCGGGCTGGCGCCAGGCCATGGCCGAGGCGTTCCAGGTGACCATCAGCTTCTTCGTGGCCTTCGCCGCGGCCATCGCGTTCGGGGTCGCCTACAACGCCTGCCGCATCTCGTTCTCCGAGCGGGCGCGCGACCTGGCCACGCTGCACGTCCTGGGCTTCGGCCATCGGGAGTGCGCCTACATCCTCGCCGGCGAGATCGTGGTGCTGGCGCTGGTGGCGGTTCCCCTGGGCCTTCTGGGCGGCGTGGGGCTGTCGCACGGACTGGTGGCCGCCTATTCGCGCGACGAGGTGCGCCTGCCGGCCGTGATCGGAGCCGGCAGCTATGGGGTCGCCCTGCTCGCCTACGTCATCGCCGTCGGCGTGGCCGCCGCCCTCGTGGTGCGCCGCGTATGGACTTTGGATCTGGTCGCCGTGCTGAAGACCCGGGAGTAGCGATGGGCAGGATCAAATGGGCGCGCTGGGTGATCATGGGCGGCGGGGCGGCGATCGTCGTGACCGCGCTGGCGCTGCTGCTGGCGCCAAGGTCTGTGGAGGCCGAAGCGGGCGTCGTGACGCGGGGGCCGATCGCCGAAGCTGTCGCGGACCAGGGAACGGCGCGGGTGCGCGAGGCCTATGTGGTGTCGGCCCCCGTCGCCGGCCGGCTCGACCGGGTGAACCTGCATATCGGGGATCCCATTTCCGGCGGCCGGACCGTGGTCGCCCGCATACGGCCGGCCAGCGTCGATCTCCTGGACCCGCGCGCCCGCGCCCAGGCCGAGGCTGCCGTCTCGGCGGCGCGCGCAGCCCTGGCCGCCACCGAGGCTCAGAACGAGCAGTTGGCCGTTGAAGCGCGCAAAGCCGATACCGATCGGGGTCGGATGCGTGCGCTGTCCGAACGTGGCTTCGCCGCCGCGCAGGCGGTGGACGACGCCGAGGCTCGCGCCCGGACGGCGCGGGCGATGCTGCGGGCGGGTGAAGCCAACCTCAGTGTACGACGCTCCGAACTCGCCGCCGCGCGCGCCGCCCTGCTGGGTCCAGGGGCCGCCGGCGACGAGACGGTCGAGGTCACCGCGCCGGCGTCGGGCTATGTCACGCGCGTGCTGCAGGAGAGCGAGCGCACCGTGACGGTCGGCGCGCCGCTGGTCGAGGTCGCAGACCAGTCGGGCCTGGAGGCGGCGGTCGAGTTCCTGTCGCAGGACGCGGTTCGCATCCGCGAGGGCATGGCGGCCGAGATCTTCGACTGGGGCGGACCGGGCGTGCTGCCGGCGGTCGTGCGTCGCGTGGAGCCTCAGGCGTTCACCAAGGTGTCGGCGCTGGGCGTCGAAGAGCAGAGGGTCCTGGTGCTGCTGCAATTCACAGGACGCCCTGACGCGTGGGCCCGTCTGGGCCCGGGCTATCGGCTCTGGGGTCGCGTGTTCCTCCGGCGGGAGCCGAATGCGCTGAAGGTTCCGTTGGGCGCGCTGGTGCGGGCCGATGGCGGCTGGGCCCTGTATCGCATCGAGGCCGGCCGGGCACGCCTGACCCGTGTGCAGGTCGGGGCCATGACCGACCGCGAGGCCGAGATCCGCGGCGGTGTGGCCGCAGGCGCCCGGGTGATCGTGTTTCCGTCTGACCGCGTGAAGGACGGTGTGCGGCTGAAGATCAAGTCCTGAGCCGGCGGGTGTCAGGCGGGCGCGTGGGGCATGGGCTCCCAGCCCAGGCAGACGGCGACGCATTGGCGGGCCAGCAGGTCCCCGGGGTCGACCAGCTTCAGCCGCACGTCGCGGTCGTCGAGGACCAGCGGCACCTCGGTGCAGCCGGCGATCAGCACCTCGGCGCCGGCCTTGCGTAGTTCCTCGGCGTAGCCTTGCATCTCGCGGGTCGCCGCGTCTCCCAGGTCGCCGGCCTTGATCCGGTAAAGGGTCTGCATGAACGCCTCCTGCCGCTCGGGCGGCAGGGCGACCAGCCCCATGGCGTGGGCGGCCAGGTATTCGCGGTAGAGCTTGAGCGCGCCCTTGGTGCCCAGCACGCCGACCCGCATGGCGCCGGTCTGGCCCGCCGCCCGGGCCGCCAGCTCGATCATGTCGACCAGCGGCAGGCCCGAAGCCCGTTGGATCAGGTCGGCGTGGGCATGGGCGGTGTTGCAGGGCATGGCCAGCACCTCGGCGCCGGCGCCGCGCAGGGCGCCCGCCATCTCGGCCAGCACGTCGCCGGCGTTCGTGCCGGGCACGTTGCGGTCGGGAGCCTTCGGATTGATGTCGGCGATGACCCGGATGTGGTCCTGGTCCTTCTCGGCCGGCGTGTAGGCCTGCAGCTTGGCCAGGAACTCGACCGTCGCGGCCGGGCCCATGCCGCCCAGCACCCCCAGAGTCAGCGAGGAGTCGCTCACAGCTTGCCCTCCAGTTCCGACTGGTAGCCGAACAGGCCCTGCGCGCCGCCGGTGTGCAGGAAGACGACGGTCTCGCCGTCGAAGTCGCCGCGGTTCGAGAGCGCGATCAACCCCTTCATCGCCTTGCCGGTGTAGACCGGGTCCAGGAGGATCCCGTCGGTTCGCGCGATGGTCTTGAGCGCATCCACCACCGCCTGGTCGATCAGGCCGTAGCCCGCGCCCACGTAGTCGCAATCGGCCACCACCATGTCGCGCGTCACCCGATCCTCGTGGCCCAGCAGCGCGGCGGTTTCGCGGGCCAGCTTGTAGACGTTGGCCTCCTGGGTCTCCTTCGGCGCGCGTACGCCGATGCCCAGCACCGGGATGTCGGCGCCCATCACGGCCAGGCCCGCCACGAGGCCCGCGTGGGTGCCCGCGCTGCCGGTGGCGGTGACAATGCGGTCGATCTCGAGACCGGCCTCGTTGGCCTGCGCCAACAGCTCCAGCGCGCATTCGACATAGCCTAGCGCCCCTATCACGTTCGAACCGCCGCCCGGGATCACGTAGGGCCGTCCGCCTTTGTCGGCCACCTCGGCGGCGACCTTGGCCAGTTCGGCGTTCATGTCGGTCCCGCCGGGCACGGTGCGCACCTTCGCGCCCAGCAGCTCGTCCAGCAGGACATTGCCCGAGCGGTTGTAGTCCTGGGCGTTCGAGCCGGTGCGCGCTTCCAGGATGATCTCGCACTTCATGCCGAAGCGGGCGGCCGCGGCCGCCGTCTGGCGCACATGGTTCGACTGGATGGCCCCCTGGGTGACCAGGGTGTCGGCGTCGTTGGCGAGCGCGTCGCCCAGCAGGTACTCGAGCTTTCGCGTCTTGTTGCCGCCGCCGGCCAGCCCGGTGCAGTCGTCGCGCTTGATCCACAGCGCCGGGCCGCCGCCGCCGGGACGCGCCAGATGTTCCGTCAGGCCGGGCAGCGGCTCGAACGGGGTGGGCAGGTGGGCGAAGCGGATGGGATTGAAGCGGGCGAGATGCATTCCCGACCGCTATCCCCTTACGGCTACGGCTTCAACGTCTTGGGCAGTGCGGCGACCTCTTCCGCGGTGAGCCTTTGGATCGACTGCGCGCCGCAATAGCCGCTGCGGGCCTGCAGGCCGAGCTGGCTGGCCTTGCAGATGCGCTCGCGGCCGCGGGTGTTGAAGGCGATCGGATCGGCCGAAATCGCGCTGCGGAAGCAGGCCTGAGCCGTGGTCACGCGATAGACCCCCTTGCCGAAGACCTCCATCAGCATGGTGTTCTGGTCGACGACCGTGTGGTTTCGAATGTCCCGGACCAGGATGCAGTCGTCGCCGGACAACGGCGCGGCAGTCCCGGCCACGGCCGCGGGTCCGAACGCCGCCGCCAAAGCCAAGGCGGCGATGAAACGCTTCATGGGGCGGCTCTCCTGACTAAGGCTTCAGCTTCTTGGGCAGGGCGGCGACCTCCTCGGGCGACATCTTGACGATGGAGTCCACGATGCAAGGGGTTGCGAACCCGCCGATGGAAATCGCCACGTCCATGTCGATCGGCTTGCAGATCAGGGGGGCGCCCGGCGGACTTCGCGTGATGATCGGGTCTGACGAGGTGGCCCCGGCCAGGCAGGCGCCTTTCATCGTGACCCGATAGGCGCCCTTGCCCTGAACGTCGATCAACAGGGTGTTGCGGTCGCCCACCGTATGATTGCGGATCTCGCTGCTGCGGATGCATTGCCCGGCGGGCAGGCTCGTGCCCGACGCCGGGGCGGGCCCGAGCGGCGAGGGCTTCGCGGCCATCGCGGCGCTGGAAAAGGCGGCCGCGGCGACGGCCAGGGCAATGACAACAAACCTCATGGGCGTTCTCCTGCTCGTCCCCCGATGCATGATACGCGCGCCAGCGATCATCGTCTTCATTTGTGGTGGCGAGGCTCCTCCAACAGGCCTAAACCTTCGTCATCCTCGGGGGGCCGCGCTTGGGCGGCTGAGAGGTGGGCGAGCCCACGACCCGTCGAACCTGATCCGGGTCATGCCGGCGAAGGGAAGGGCCGACACCCAACCGACGCCCGTGATCCGTCCGTCATTTGAGGACGCACGCGATGAACAAGCCTGCCGGCAAACTGGCCCCCGCAGCCATCCCCACGGGCGAGCGCCCGGGATCGAAGAAGGTCTACCAGCCCGGCGTCACCTGGCCCGACATCCGCGTGCCGTTCCGCGAGGTGGCCGTGCATCCTTCGGCCAACGAGCCGGCCCTGACGCTGTACGATCCCTCGGGCCCCTATACCGACCCTGCCGTCAGCATCGACATCGAGAAGGGCCTGCCCAAGACGCGCGAGCCGTGGGTGGTCAGCCGCGGCGACATCGAGATCGTGGAGAACCCGCGCGCGGTGAAGCCCGAGGACAATGGCTTCGCCAAGGGCGCGCACCTGGCGCCCGAGTTCACCGCGCCGCGGCGGGTCTATCGCGCGAAGCCGGGCGCCAATGTCACCCAGCTGGAGTACGCCCGGCGCGGGATCATCACGCCCGAGATGGAATACGTGGCGATCCGCGAGAACATGCGGCGCCGCGAGACCGATGCCTTCATCCGCGACGGCGAGGACTTCGGCGCCTCGATCCCCGACTTCGTGACGCCCGAGTTCGTGCGCGACGAGATCGCCCGCGGCCGCGCCATCATCCCGGCGAACATCAACCACACCGAGCTCGAGCCGATGATCATCGGCCGGAACTTCCTGGTGAAGATCAACGCCAATATCGGCAACTCGGCGGTGCTCAGCCACGTCTCCGACGAGGTGGACAAGATGGTGTGGTCGATCCGCTGCGGCGCCGACACCGTCATGGACCTGTCCACCGGCCGCAACATCCACAACATCCGGGACTGGATCGTCCGCAACAGCCCTGTGCCGATCGGCACGGTGCCGATCTACCAGGCGCTGGAGAAGGTGAACGGCGTCGCCGAGGACCTGACCTGGGAGGTGTTCCGCGACACCCTGATCGAGCAGGCCGAGCAGGGCGTGGACTACTTCACCATCCACGCCGGCGTGCGGCTGGCCTATGTGCCTCTGACCGCCAAGCGTGTGACCGGGATCGTCAGCCGCGGCGGCTCGATCATGGCCAAGTGGTGCCTGGCGCACCACAAGGAGAACTTCCTCTACGAGCACTTCGAAGACATCTGCGAGATCATGAAGGCGTACGACGTCTCGTTCTCGCTAGGCGACGGCCTGCGGCCGGGCTCGATCGCCGACGCCAACGACGCCGCGCAGTTCGGCGAACTGGAGACCCTGGGCGAGCTCACCCAGATCGCCTGGAAGCACAATGTCCAGGTGATGATCGAAGGCCCCGGCCACGTGCCGATGCACAAGATCAAGGCCAATATGGACAAGCAGCTGGCCGTCTGCGGCGAGGCCCCGTTCTACACGCTTGGCCCGCTCACGACTGACGTGGCCCCGGGCTATGACCACATCACCTCGGCGATCGGCGCGGCGATGATCGGTTGGTTCGGCACGGCGATGCTCTGCTACGTGACCCCCAAGGAACACCTGGGCCTGCCGAACCGCGAGGACGTGAAGGTGGGCGTCATGACCTACAAGCTGGCGGCCCACGCGGCCGACCTGGCCAAGGGTCACCCCGGCGCGCGCATGTGGGACGACGCGATCAGCCGGGCGCGGTTCGAGTTCCGCTGGGAAGACCAGTTCAACCTGGGCATCGATCCCGAGACGGCGCGCGAGTACCACGACGAAAGCCTGCCGAAGGAGGCGTTCAAGACCGCCCACTTCTGCTCGATGTGCGGCCCCAAGTTCTGTTCGATGAAGATCAGCCAGGACATTCGCGACGCCGCCCGCCAGCAGAACGACGTCGAGACCGGCATGGCCGAGATGGCTCAGAAGTTCCGCGAAGGCGGCGGCGAGATCCTGGTTCCGGTAAAGGCATAGACGGTCTTCGCGCCTCCCAGGAGGCGCGGGGGCTCCAGCAGAGAGGGCAGGTCGGAGACTCCGGCTTGCCCGCCCGCGATCGCGGCCCGTTCCCGCCGGGGCGGGAGATAATTTCCGCGATCCCGTGACCCGCGTCGCCGCGATCCGGCGCCTTACCCCTTGAGGACGCCCGTCCGCGTCCGAGCAAGAAGGGGTGCATCCATGAAGACCAAGATTGTGGCCGCCGTCGCGGCCTTGCTCGCGTCGGCCGGCGCTGCCCAGGCCGCCGCGCCGCTGTACGGCTTCGACATCAGCGACTCGTCCGAAGCTCTGACTCCGACCGAGGAGGCGAGTTTCCTCGGTGCGCCGGACGACCTCTATACGGGGCTGGGCGGTGGCTACATCACCTACGACTTCGGGCCGTATCGGCTCGTCGATGGCGCGGGTCAGGACCTCAACGTCTACGAGTACAACGCAGGCTCCGTCGAGTTCGGCTCGGTCGATATCCTGGTCAGCATCGACGGGATCACGTTCTTCAATATCGAGGCCTCGTCGGCCCCGGCCATCGACCTCGTCGGAGACGAACTTCACACCAACGCGAACTTCCGGCGCTCCTACGACCTGGGTGCGGCCGTCACCGCCCTGGGCGGCGGGCAGTTCCGTTACCTTCGTCTGGATGGCACGTCGAGCGGCCGCATCGGCGGGTCGACGGGCTTCGACGCGGACGCGGTCGCGGCCATCAACTACGTCGACACCAGGCAGGTGGGCGGCGTGCCCGAGCCGGGCGCCTGGGCGCTGATGATCCTGGGATTCGGCGCCGCGGGCGCGATGATCCGCCGCCGTCGCCTCCTGCCAGCCTAACCTTCAGAGCTTGCCTGCGATCCCCCGGCGCGGGGGATTGCAGGCGGCCGCATTCGCGGCCTTGATCTCGGCCAGGGTCGCAGTGCGGTCATGACCGGTGACCTTGCCCTCCCGCTCCAGGCTCCGGTAGACGCTCAGGCCCTCAGCCCAGGCCGCGCAGGCGCGCGGGTAGGCTCCGGCGTTGTAGTAGACCACGCCCGCACTCCGCAGCGCCTCGCCGAGGGTGCGGCGGGCGCCCGGCGCGTTGCCTGAACGCTCGACCGTCTGCCTGTGCGCCGCCAGGACCTCCTCGACCATGGCATAGGCCTCGGGCAGCCGGTTCAGTTCGCCCAGCACCTGGGCGCGCACCTCGCCCGCGATCGCAAAGACGTTGGCGGCGCCCCGGTCGGCGGGGTCCTTGGCCCGCAGATCGCGGCTGATCGCGACCGCCCGGTCCGCCGAGGCATAGGCGTCGGCCGGGCGCTTCAGCGCCTTCAGCACCACAGCGCGATACCACAGCGAGATCGCCAGCTTCCTCAGCACTTCGGGCGAAGGCTCGCGCCTCACCAGTTCCTCGTTGATGGCGACCGCGCGGTTCATCGGGACCAGCGCTTCGGCCGGCTTGTCCAGTTCCTGCAGCGCCTCGGCATGGAGCCGCAGGATGGCCGACTGCGCCTTCATCACTCCGGTATGGTTGCGCAGGGTCGGCGACAGGCTGTCGATGAAGACTTCGGCGCGCTGGAACGGCTCCAGGCTCTTCGCATAGTCCGCGTCCCAGCCCCAGGAATCGCCCTCGGCCTGGATGGCGGTGGCGTAGATGCGCGCCGCGTCGGCGTCCTTGCGGGCGTACGGCTTGAGCAGCTTCTGGGTCTCGATCGCCTGCCGTCGGGCCAGCGCAATCTCGCTGTTGTTGTAGAGGTTCACCCCCGACTGCTCGATGCGCAGGTCGGCGAGCGCACGGCGGACCTTCTCGTCGTTCGGGGCCTCGGCGTAGGCGCGGCCTAGTACCGCCTCGGCCTTGGCGAGCAGGGCGTTGGCGTCGGCCGCCTTGCCCAGCTGGCTCTGCTGGCCGCTGCCGGTCACCTGCGCCAGGCGGACGTAGCCCCGCCCGGCCTCGACGCGGACATCCAGCGGCGCGGCGGGATCGGCAGTGAGCGCATCGAGGTACTCGAGCCCGGTCGCGGCCAGGACCGCGCGCGCCTGAGTCGAGCCCTGCACCTTGCTGACCTCGTTGTAGACGTCGAACAGCATGGTGGTGGCGATCTTCCGCGTCTGCTGGAAGCGCGCCTCGGCCTCGGCGCGGGCGGCCTCGGCCCGGGCGTTCGCGGCGAGGGTCGCGGCGAAGGCGCCCAGCAGGAGCACGCCGGCGGCGGTCGCCGCGCCGACCGCCAGGCGATGGCGGCGCACGAACTTGCCGAACACATAGCCCCGGCCCCCGCCGACCGCCGCCACCGGGAAACCGCCGCGATAGGCGGTGACATCGGCGATCAGGGCGTCGACGGTGGGATAGCGATCGGCAGGGTCGGCGGCGGTGGCGCGGGCGACGATGGCTGAGAGCTCGGGATCGACCGCTTCGCCTTCGGTGAGCCATTCGATCACCTTGCCCAGCGAGTAGATGTCCGAGAGCGTCGTCGACGGCGCGCCCGCGATCCGCTCAGGGGCGGCGAACCCTGGCGTGTGAATGCCGGCTTTGCCGTCCGGGGCCGAGGGGACCGGCATGGCGGCCGAGGCCGGCGACGAGATGCCGAAGTCGATCAGTTTGGGCCGGCTCTCGGCGTCCACCAGGATGTTGGGCGGCGTCACGTCGCCATGGACGATCAGGTTCTGATGAGCGAAGGCCACCGCCGAGGCCACGGCGAGGAAGAGGTCGAGGCGCGCGGCCCGGCCGGGTCGTTCGTCGCGCCAGTCGCCGAGCGGCCGGCCTTCGACGAACTCCATGACGATGTAGGGCTCGCCCGCCGCGGTCTCCCCGCCGTCGAACAGCCGCGCGATGTTGGGATGAGCCAGACGCGCCAGCGTCTGACGTTCGCGCCGGAACCGCTCGATCAGCGCGCCCGACAGCGCGCCGGGCCTTATGACCTTGATTGCGACGGTGTGGTCGAAGTCGCCGGCGGCGCGCTCGCCACGATAGACCGCGCCCATGCCGCCTTGCCCGACGAGGCCCGTGACCCGATAGGCCCCGATGCGCTCGGGCGCAGCTGCCTCCCCGGCCTGCGCCGGCGCGCCTCCGGTGGGCAGCATGGCGGCCGCCCCTGCGCTGCCGGCCAGCAGCGCGAGGGCGCGGGTACGCACGGCCGCTGGAGCTCTCCGTGAGCGTATCCATTCCGCCCGACTGTCCGAGGGCTGGTCCATCGCACGCTCGACCAGGTCGAGCGCCCGGGCCTCAATCGACTTTGGAGCCTCGCGGTCAGCCATCCTGCGGCTGCAGCGCTTCGTAGAGCCACAGCCGCGCCGCCTGCCAACGCCGCTTCACAGTGGATTCCGACAGGTTCAGCACCAGGGCGATGTCGGCGATCTCCATCCCGCCGAAATAGCGCATCTCGACCACCTCGGCCCGCTGGGGATCGATCCGCGACAGCCGTTCAAGAGCGTCGTTGACGTCGTCCAGGTCGGCGTTGGGCGCATCGGGCAGGCTGGTCATCAACTCGACCTTCTGGTGCCGCCGCTTGTCGGTGCGCTTAGCGCGCACATGCTCCAGCAGCGCGCGCCGCATCATCACCGAGGTGAGAGCCATGAAGTGCGCGCGATCCTGCCAGTCGATCTCGTTCAGCGCGATGAGCTTGATGATCGTGTCGTGAACCAGGTCGCCGATCGAAAGCGAAACGTCCCGCTCGCCGCGCAGCATCGCCGCCGCCGTGCGCTGAAGTTCGTCGTAGAGGAGGCCGAACAGCCGGTCGCGCGCCGCACGATCCCCACCGCGCCATGCGGCGAGTAGCGGCCTTACCTGATCGTTGGCTGCGCGCTCCAGCATCGGCCGATTGTGCGAACAGCTTCCGCAACTGGCAAGGCGGCGCCCCTCCTGGGGGAGACCCTCGGGAATATTTCGCCACGCGTGACCCGTGGCGGCGCGATCTGGCGCCTAAGGGTGATGAGCGGGAGTCTCGAGGCGGGGTCCGCTCTACGCCGACGCGCCAGCGGAAACTGACGGACCGTGCACCGTCCGCTCTGCTGGCTCGCAGGCGCGCCCCGCCTCGAACCGCGATGCGGCCTAGTCTTCGACCTTCACCCTCTGGGGCGGCCAGACGCGAACGGCCACGGCCACCGTCACCGAGCCCAGGATCGCCGCGGCGGCGCCGGCCCACTGGACCGTGCTCATGCCGATGGCCGCGTAATGCCCCGTCATCGCGCCCGACAGGAACACGAGGCCGGCCGAACCCCATTCGACCAGGTCATTGGCGGTGACTTCGAACTTCATTCTGGCGGCTCCGGCGGCAGGCCAATCAATCACGACAGGATGCGCATCGGCGAGATGCCAAATGCTTACCGGCGGGGGGATGCGACACTGTCGCGCACTGGGCGGCCAGGCCTCCTACTCGCTGCGCAGCGCCGGGGCCGGCCGCTTGGAGAGCGCCTGGAACGAGGCCAGCAGTCCGCCGCCCGCCGCCAGCAGCGACGCGCCGCCCAGCAGGGCCGCCACGCCGCCCCAGTCGACGCTCCACTTGGCTTCGAACACCAGGACCACGACCGGCCAGGCCGCGGCGTAGCCCAGGCCCACGCCCGCCGCTCCGGCGATCACGCCCACCAGGCCATACTCGATGACGTAGGCGCTGAGCACCTGGGCGCGCGACGCGCCCAGGACCTTCAGGGTCGCGGCCTCGCGGGTGCGTTCCTGCGCTCGCGCCGCGATCGCGCCGGCCAGCACCAGGAGCGCCGCGAGCAACGCGACGGCGGCCGCGCCGCGAACGGCCAGCGCCACCTGGTCGAAGAGCTCGGTGGCCGCCTCCAGCTGCTCGCGCACCGAGATCACGTTCACTTCCGGGAAGTTCGCGCCGAGCGTCCGGATCACGCGCTGTTCCTCGGCCTTGGTCGCCTTTGCGATAGCCACCTGACGCGGCGCGGCGCCTTCAAGCGCGTTGGGCGTCAGCACCAGCGGGAAGCTCGCGCCGAAGCTGCCGAAATCGACGTTCCGGATCACCGCGACCTTGGCGTCGATGTCGCGGCCCAGCACCTGGATCGTGATCGTGTCGCCCACCTTGATGGATGTGCCGGCGGCGGGGTCGCGGCCCATGGCCACCAACGGCGCACCTGCATGGTCGGCGGCCCACCAGCGCCCCTTGAGGATGCCGGCGTTGGGCGGCTCGGGGCCGATGGCCGAGACGGTGACGTCGTTGTCATAGGCCCACTTGGCGTTCCGGGGGATCGTGGCGATGTCGACGGGCTCGCCCCGGACGGCGGTGATCCGGCCGGTCATGAACGGCGCGCGGAGGTAGGTGTCGGTCGTGAGCGCGCGGCCGTAGGCGCGGGCCACTTCGGCGTCGAAGGCGGCGGCGCGGTCGCCGGGGATTTCGGTGAAGACCAACGCGGGCGCAGTCTGCGGAGCGATGATCGAAATCTGCCGCAGCAGGCTGGACTGGATCAGCACCACCGCGGCCAGCAGGGCGACGCCCAGGCCGATGGCGGGCGCGGCGGTGCGCGCCGCTGAGCGCGGGCCGGCCAGGTTCGCCAGCGCAATCCGCATCGCGCCGCGCGTGCCGCCGCGCATTCGTCCGGCCATCAGCGCCGCCAGCCATCCGAAGCCCCACAGCACGGCGAACGCGGCGGCCGTGCCGGCGATCATGATCGCCGCGGCCAACGGCGTGGGCGCCGTCACCAGGGCCAGCCCGGCCAGGCCTGCCGCCGCCAGCAGCGCCCCGACAAGCTCGGGTCCGAAGCTCACGCGTCCGATCAGGTCGCTGCGGAACAGGCTTGCGGGCGGGGTGGTGCGGGCCCGCGCGAGCGGCGCGAGCGAGAACGCCGCCGCTGACAGCACGCCAAACGCGGCGGCCTTCAAGAGCGGGAGCGGGTAGATGGCGAACAGGGCCGGGACGGGCAGGTCGCGGGCGATGAACTGGCCAAGGAGCAGCGGCGTGGCGGCCCCCAGCGCCAACCCGATGGTGATGCCGACCAGCGCCAGGAAGCCGATCTGCGCCAGGTACATGTCCCGGATCAGGCCGCTCTGGGCCCCCAGCGCCTTGAGCGTCGCGATGGCGGGCTTGCGACCGTCCACATAGGCGCTGACAGCCCCGAACACGCCCAGGCCTCCGGCTACCAGCGAGGCTAGGCCGATGAATCCCAGGAAGTACTCCAGCTGGTCGATCATGCGGCTGACTCCGGGCGCGGCGTCGTTGCGGTCGCGAACCCGGAAAAAGCCCTTCATCGTCTGGCGCACCTCGGCCTTGGCCGCCGCCAGTTCCAGCCCTGGCCGCAAGGCCACGCGCACCGTCTCGCCGAACGGCAATCCGGGTTTGAGGAAGCCGCCTTCCTCCAGGGCGCCCGGCCGGGTCAGCACCCGCGGGCCCAGCTGGAACCCGCGGGACAGCCGGTCAGGTTCGGCGTCGAGGATCGCCGTCACCCGCATGGGCACGTTGCCCGCAAGGAACCGGTCGCCCAGCTTCAGTCCCAGCTTGTCCAGCAAGGTCTGTTCGACCGCCGCGCCCCAAATCCCGTCGCGGCGCTCCAGCGCGACCGCCAGAGACGGCGCGCCCCGAACGGTGACGTCGCCGGCCAGGGGATAGGCGTTGTCGACGCCGCGCAACTCCACCAGCCGCCGCGCCCCGCTGGGCGCTTCGGCCATGGCCTGGGCCGCGACGGCGCGGGTGATCCGACCCAGGCTTTCCAGGCGCTGCAGTTCGCCGGGCTCGAAGCGGCGCTGGCTGGCCGAAATCGCCATGTCGCCGCCCAGGATCTCGCGGGCCTCGCTGGCCAGGCCGCGCCGGAAGGCCTCGGCGGTGGAGCTTGCGGCGGCGATCGCCGCCACGCCCAGCGCTAGGCAGGCCAGGAAGATGCGGAATCCCTTGACCCCGCTGCGCAGCTCCCGCGCCGCGAACCGCAGCCAGAGTGGGGTCACGCCGGGACGTCCGCTGGGGCCACCGGGTGGCCGTCACGCAGCGTGACGACCCGCTGGGCCCGCTTGGCCAGCCCATTGTCGTGGGTGACCATCAGCAGCGCCGCCCCGGTATGCTCGACCAGTTCGAACAGCAGGTCGGCGACGTGGCGGGCGTTGTTGGAATCGAGGTTGCCGGTGGGCTCGTCGGCGAAGATCAGGGCCGGCGAGGGGGCCAGCGCGCGGGCCAGCGCCACCCGCTGCTGTTCGCCGCCCGAGAGCTGGTGCGGGTAGTGGCGCCGGCGCGCGCCCAGGCCGACGCGGTCCAGCCAGGCGCGGGCCTCGTCCATGGCGTTGGGCTTGCGCGCGATCTCAAGGGGGGCCGCCACGTTCTCCTCGGCCGTCATGTTCGGCAAAAGGTGGAACGACTGGAACACCAGGCTGACCCGTCCGCGCCGCAGCTTGGCGCGACCGTCTTCGTCCAGCCGCGACAGGTCCTGGCCGAACAGCTGCACCCGCCCGGCGCTGGGCCGCTCCAGGCCCGCCGCCACGGCGATCAGCGACGACTTGCCCGAGCCCGACGGGCCCACCAGCGCCACACGTTCGCCTTCCGCCAGTGTCAGGCTGAGGTTGCGCAGGATTTCCACCGGTCCTGCGGCGGACGGTAGCGTCAGGCCCACATCGTCGAGGACCAGCGGCGGCGTATCGTTCAAGCGTAACCCCGGGGATTGAGCGGCGTCGTCAGTCCCTTACATAGGACGTTCATGGCCAAGCCAAGACATAGCCGCCGAACCCTTCTCGCATGGCCGCTGCTGCTGGCCGCCGGTCCGGCGCTGGCCGCGCCCGCGCGGACCAGGATCGTCACCGTTCTGGGCGACTCGATCACCGCCGGGTACGGCCTCGCGGCCAAGAGCGCGCTGCCCTACCAGCTGCAGCTGGCGCTCACAAAGCTCGGCGTGGCGGCGCAGGTCCGGGCGGCCGGCGTCAGCGGCGACACCACGGCCGGCGGCCTCGCCCGTGTGGACTTCTCGGTGCGCAAGGACACCGACCTGGCGGTGGTGGCCCTGGGCGCCAACGACCTGCTGCAGGGCCAGGATCCCAAGCGGACGCGGGCGAACCTCGATGGGATCGTCAGGAAACTGAAGTCGCGCAGGATCGGCGTCGTGCTCACCGGCATCTCCGCGCCGGTGGAGGTGGGCGGCGGCTACGCCCGCGATTTCAACGCGGTGTTCCCCGCCGTGGCCCGCGCGCACGGCGTGCCGCTCTATCCCAACCTGCTGGACGGCGTGGCGCGCCAGCCCGGCCTGAACCAGCCTGACGGCATCCACCCCAACGCGCGCGGCGCGGCGATCATCGCCGCGCGACTGGCCCCCACCGTCGCGAAGGCCTTGGCGGCGCGCGGCTAACCCAGGCACAGTCCTGCCAAAGCGGGAGGACGCGAATGCTCAAGTGGCGGATCGGGGATGTCACCATCACCCGCATCGTGGAGATGGAGACCAGCGGCGGCACCCGGTTCCTGTTGCCCCAGGCCACCTATGAGGCGGTGCGCGAGATCGACTGGCTCTACCCGCATTTCGCCGAGCAGAGCGGCAAGCTCAAGATGTCGATCCATGCGCTGGTGGTCGAGACGCCCGGACGCCGGATCATCGTCGACACCTGCATCGGCAACGACAAGTCGCGCGAGATGGGGCCGTGGAGCCACCTGCAGACCACGTTCCTGGCCGACCTGGAGGCTGCGGGCTTCGCGCGCGAGACCATCGACACCGTGCTGTGCACGCACCTGCACGTGGACCACGTGGGCTGGAACACCATGCTGGTGGACGGCGCGTGGGTCCCGACGTTCCCCAACGCCCGCTACCTGATCGGCCGCGCCGAGTACGAGCACTGGCAGGCCGAGGAGGAAGGCGTCGAAGACGTTTCCAAGTCCTACTTCCACGACAGCGTGAAGCCCGTCTGGGACGCCGGTCTGGTCGACCTGGTCGAGACCGACCATCAGGTCTGCGACGACGTCAGCCTCGAGCCGACCCTGGGGCACACGCCCGGCCACGTCTCGATCCGCATCCGGTCCAGAGGCGAGGACGCCCTGATCACCGGCGACTTCACACACCACCCCTGCCAGCTGGCCCGGCCGGACTGGGCGGCGGAGGTGGATTTCGACAAGCAGGCCTCAACCGCGACCCGGCGGCGGGTCTACGGCGCCCTCGAAGGCACGAAAACGCTGGTGATCGGCACCCACTTCGCCGCGCCCTGCGCCGGCCATGTGGTCAGGGACGGCGAGGCCTGGCGGCTGGAGGTGTGACAGGGGCGGCGGGCAGGCTGAACAGAGCCCGGTCCGGCGTTACGGTCTCGACCTTGTCCAACTGGCGTTCCAGCGGCTGGGCCAGCCCGCCGCCGGTCGTGGTGACGTGGAACGGCAGCAGGACGCGGCCGACGCGGCGGTAGTCCGAGTATTCGAGGGTTCGCGGCTGGTGGGCCCGCCCATCGACGATGCGGCCCAGCAGGCCCGTGCGGCGGTCGAACCACAGTTCGCGGGGCTCGCCATACTCGGGATGAACCCGCGCCACGTCGAACGACCGCCCTCCGCCGGTGCGAACGCCCACAAGCGTGCTGCGCATGTCGAAGCGGCCGGTGAAGAGATAGCCGTACGCGCCGAAAAAGGCGTCCGAGCGGGCGCGCGCCAACAGCTCCTGCTGGGTTCCCGGCGGCCACGGCGTGCTGAGCGGCAGCCACCACAGGCCATAGCCATTGTAGCCCTGGATCACCTTGCCGGGTCCCGCGCCGATCTCCACCCGCTCGCCCCAGCGCAGGAAGTCGAGCCAGTGCTCGTACGGTCGCCCCGCCTCGGTCCCCACCTCATGCAGGCCGCGGATGGCGTTCCAGGCGCGGGCGCCCCCCATGGCCGCGCGCGCCCGTTCCAGCACCGCGCCCACGCCGGCGCCATGCTGCGCGGCGGCCACGCCGGGCGCGGCTGCGAGGGCCGGAACAATCAGGAGCGCGTCGCGGCGCGTGCGAGTCGACATCACGCCCGAACCAATTCGCTCAGCGTGTCGAGATTGCGGCTCAAATTGCCTGGAACCGGATGGGCATCGACTTCGGTCCCGAGATGAAGTTCGACGGCAGCCACTCCACCGGGGCCGCCAGTTCGAAGGCCTTCATCCGCGTCAACACCTCGCGCAGCATGGCGTCGATCTCGATGCGCGCGATGTGCTGGCCCAGGCAGCCGTGCGGACCGGTGCCGAAGGCGATATGCGGGTTCTCGGGCCGAGAGAGATCCAGGATGTCCGGCCGCTCGAACACGGCGAGGTCGCGGTTGGCGGCGCCGAAGTACATGACCACCTTGTCGCCGGCCTTGATCCTCGCGCCGGCCAGATCGGCGTCGTGCTTGGCGGTGCGCCGCATGTAGATGACCGGACTGGTCCAGCGCAGCAGTTCCTCGCGCGCCGTGGGCAGGCGGGCCGGCAGGTCGGCCATCAGCCAGGCGTACTGCTCGGGATTCTCCATCAGCGCCAGCAGGCCGCCGGACAGGAGGTTGCGGGTCGTGTCCCCGCCCGCGTCCACCAGCAGCAGGAAGAAGAGCAGGAACTCCATGTCCTCCAGCTTGCGGCCGTCCACCTCGCAGGCCAGCAGCCTGGACGCCAGGTCGTCGCCCGGCCGCGCCCGCTTCTCGGCGATGACCTTGGAGCCGTACTCGAACATCTTCATCACCGCCTGGCCGCCGGCGCCGGGCGGCAGCGCCTCGGGCGCGGTGTGGATGATCTCGGTCAGCTTGTAGAGCTCGCGCCCGTCCGACAGCGGCAGGCCCATCAGCTCGGCGATCACGAAGCTGGGCATCTCGCCCGCGACGTCGTTCACGAAGTCGCACTCGCCCTTCTCGATGACGGCGTCCACGATCTGTCGGGCCAGTTCCTGGATACGCCCCTCGCGCAGGCGCGCCGCCGGTTCGGTGAACTCTGACCGGATGAGCTTGCGGAACGCCGTATGCTCGGGCGGATCCATCATCAGCATCATCTTGTACGGCCCGAACCCGCCGGCCTCAGCCAGGGGGTCGGTGATCATGATGGTGGGCTCGGAGGAATAGGTCTGGAAATCGCGGTCTACGGCCCAGACGTCGGCATGGCGGGTCACGGCCCAGAAGCCCTTGCCGCCAGGTTCGTCGTGCCAGCGGACGGGCTCGTTCTCGCGCAGCCAGGCGAACTGATTGTGCGGCTGGCCGCCGTCGAAGCTGCCGGGCGAGAGCAGGTCGATCTTCAAGGGGAATCCTCCGCGTTCTTGCGAGGATTGGACCCGCTTGACCGCGGGTCACGCAAGGGGCCGACGCGCTCAGCAAAGCGGCCCCAGCCCCGATCAGGAGGCTGAGGCCGTTCGCTCACCCGGCCAACGTACGCAGGCCGGTGCGGAGATGTGGTGGCTCAGTACTGACGGACCGGACCGCGGCGGGCGACGCGGATGCTCTCGCTGAGCGAATCCAGCCGCGCCTGGATCATCTGCTCGTCACGCGGACGCAGGTTGCCGTTGCGCGTGCGCAGACCGGCTTCTTCGCGCTCGATCGACGCCATGGTGCGCATCGCCATATTGCCCTCGCGGCGGGTCAGGCTGCCGTCGTCCAGGCCATTGCGGATGCGCTGGCCCAGCCACGACTGGCGCGCGTCGATGTCCATCTGCGCACCGCGCTGGCGGTTGGGCTGCCAGCCCTCAACGGGAATCCAGCGGCCCCGGGCGTCGTAGTAGCCGGTGGTCTCGCCGGCGTGCCAGCGGCCCTGCTCGTAGTAGCCGAGGTGGACTTCGCCCCGACCATTGCCGCTCGCCCGCGACGGTTGGCCCGCGATCCAGCGGCCCCGGGCGTCATAGCGTCCGCTCGAGGGACGCTGAATCCAGCGACCCGAGCGGTCGTAGTGACCCGGCGCCGCGCCGGTCACCCAACGTCCGTTGTCGGCATAGTAGCCGGTGGCCGAGACGGGAACCCAACGTCCGCGAGCGTCGTAGTAGCCGGCGGCCGAGGGCTCGGTGTTGGCGACGCTCCAGCGGCCGGCCGTATCGTAGTGGCCGTTCGGCGCGCCATCTGTCCAGCGGCCTTCGCGATCATAGTACCCCTGGGCGTTGCCTCGGGCGACATTGCTGGCGTGCCAGGCGCCGGAGTTGTCGTAGAAGCCGTAGGCCTTGGCGCAGTCGCCATTCCCCTTGGAGACCTGATTGCCGACCACGCCGCCGCCCAGGCCGCCAACGATGGCGCCCGCGGTGCGGTCACCCTTGCCTGCGATAGCGCTGCCGAGCAGCGCGCCGAGGCCGGCGCCGACGACCGTGCCGGCCACCCGCTCTGAGCGGCGCTGTTCGCAGGTCTGCTGAGCCAGGGCGAGCGTGGGGACGATGGCCGCGGCGGCGACGCCGGCGACCAGAAGGTGAATTCGCATGAAGTGAGTTTCCCGAGGAAGGGGCATACCCTTCCCGTCGCTCATACATGGGATCGAGTTCAGTAAATTCAAGTGTTATGAAGACGAGATTACTACAGTGTTTGCATAACAATAATTGTTATTTGGTGGGAACTTATCTTGAAATCAAGAGTTCGCCTGAGCTTGGCGGTAGACTGGTCGATGACGCCCGTTCTGTAACGCTGCACACAAAAAGCCCCGACCCGCTTTCGCGCGCCGGGGCCTCCGTACGCCAGCCAAAATACGCAAGGCCTGCGGACAGTCCGGGGATGTGGGGGCTCGCGGCCAGGAACAAGCGCTGCCGTCCCGGTTCGAGCCAGAAAGACTGGCCCATGACTTGCAGCAAGGGTCCCCGAAGCCGCGGCGGAGGTCATTCCGGCACGACTTCCCCGCCAACAGACTTCAGGCCCGACGGTTCCCTCCTGGATCGCCGGGCCTTTTCTTTGCGCGGCCCTCAGAGCCCCTTGGCGGGATTGACCAGGAACTTCTCGCCGGTCGCCTTCTTCTGGTAGGCCGCGATCACCTTCGGATCGAGGACCTCGGCGAGCGAGATCTCGGCGGTGTAGTGGCTGGCGAAGGTGGTCTTCAGCTCATCCACCACGCGTTGGCGAAGCCGTTGGGTCCCCTCGGCGCCCAGCTTGGCCAGGAACGGGGTCAGCAGCCACCCGCCCAGCGACCACGACAGGCCGAAGTTGCGGTTCAGCTCCGACGGACGCGTGTCCAGCCCGCCATAGATGTAGACCTGCTTGAACACGCTGGAGCCGTAGCGGCTGTAGGCGCCGCCCTTGGCGTTGGCCGCAGCCTCCATGCCGGCCAGGATCTGGCCGGCCAGCTTGCCGCCGCCGATCGCGTCGAAGGCGATCGTGGCGTTGGTGGCGATCAGCGCCTGCAGCAGGTCGTCCTGGAACGTGGGCGCGCTGGAATCGATCACGTACTTCGCGCCGATATCCTTCAGGATCTTCGCCTGCTCGGGGCTGCGGACGATGTTCACCAGGTCGATGCCGTCCTTGATGCAGATCTTGTTCAGCATCTGGCCCAGGTTGGACGCCGCCGCGGTGTGGACGAGGGCGGTATGGCCTTCGGCGCGCATGGTCTCAGTCATGCCAAGGGCCGTGAGCGGATTGACGAAGCATGAGGCGCCGTCAGCGGCGGTGGCGTCAGCCGGCAGCGGAAGCACGTCGCCGGCCTTTACCGTCCGGTACTGGCCGTACATGGCGCCGCCCAGCAGCGCGACGGTCTTGCCCATCAGCGCCTGGGCCTTGGCGTCGGGGCCGGCGGCGATCACGACGCCCGCGCCCTCGTTGCCCACCGGCATCGGCTGGTCCAGACGGGCGGCCAGGGCCTTCAGGAACTGTTCAGGCACCTTGGCGGTGGTCACGCCGCCCTCGCTCTTCAGCGTCGAGATGTCGGCGGGACCCAGGAGCAGGCCGAGGTCGGATGGGTTGATGGGCGAGGCCTCGATGCGCACCAGCACCTCATCGCCGGTCGGCGCGGCGACGGGGACGTCGGCAAGCCTCAGCTCGAGTTCACCCGAGCTCTTCACCGTCGAAAGCAGTTGCAGTCCCGTCTGCGGAATCCCGGCCATTGGCCCCTCCCTGGATTTTACGTTGTCAGGCGGCGGACATGGCGCGTCCGCTGCTCTTCGCCAAGCCCTGAGGTGAAGAAAGGCGCCGGGCGTAAGGCCCGTAATGCAAAAAGGCGGCCCTCTCGGGCCGCCCCTGCCGCTTCATTTTCATCCGCACGAACCCCGAAGAGTCCGGAAGCGCCGCGGGGGCCCCACGCCCCGGCGTCGGTCGCCCAACGCCGTTACCGATCCTCATCCTCCATCGATGCGCCGCCAGCAAGCGCATACCTCTCGCAGGTTGAATATCTCCGCCGCTTGTTGCCGCTCAGCCACGCCGCGAAATGGCCCTATTCCGGACCTGCGTCGGACACAGGGCCGGTGTCTAAGGGATGCGTCGGCTGGCCTCGCATCTGGTCCGGATCCTGAACAGCCCCCCCAGCCCCCCTGACCGGGCGCCTGGTCGGCCGACGACCCTCCCCACATCTCCATGTTTGCAAGGCATTGGGCGCTCGCGGTCTGCGGGACTATGGTGTCGGCCAGGTTGGAATGGCGTGGACGGTCGGCGTTTGGACAGTTCTGGGCAGGCGTTGGGCCTTGAGGCTCCAGGCATTGCTGTGCGCAGCGCGGCCGTGCTCACCGCTCTGCGCCAGGCGCCCATGGGCATCGCGATCTTCGACCGCGAGATGCGCTACCTTGCCGCCTCGGCGCAGTACCTCACCGACCAGGGACTGCCCGGCGACACGCCGATGGAAGGCCGGCTGCATTATGAGGTCTTCCCTGACATCCCCCAACGCTGGCGCGACATTCACGCCCGCGTGCTGACCGAAGGCGCCGAGTTCGGTCATGAGGGCGAGGCCTTCGAGCGCGCCGACGGCCAGGTGGAGTGGATCCGCTGGTCGATCGCCCCTTGGCGTGCGGACGACGGCTCCATCGGCGGGCTGGTTCTCTACACCGAGGAAGTGACCTCAAGGGTCGAGGCGCGTCTTCGCCTTGAGGCTGCCGAGGGAAAGTACCGCGCCGTGTTCACCCAGGCGGCGATGGGCGTGGCCCGCGTCGCGCCGGATGGCCAGCTTCTCGAGGTCAACGATCGATTCTGCGAGATCGCGCACCGTTCGCGCGCCGACCTGCTGACGCGCACATACCAGGAGATCACCCACCCGGACGACCTGGACACCGACATGGCCCAGGCCAGGGCGCTGCTCGCCGGCGACATCGACACCTATTCCATCGAGAAGCGCTACATCGGTCAGGCGGGCGAACCTGTCTGGATCGACCTGACCGTATCGCTCGTGCGCAAGAGCGGTGGCGAGCCGGACTACTTCATCTCCGTCATCGCCGACATCGCGGCGCGGAAGGACGCCCAGGCCGAGCAGCAGCGCTATCAGGGCCAGCTGCGCCTGATGATCAACGAACTGAACCACCGGGTGAAGAACACCTTGGCCACCGTGCAGTCGATGGCGGCGCAGACTCTACGCGGCGAGCCCGATCCCCTCAGCGCCTACGAGAAGTTCGAGGCCCGGCTAATGGGCTTGTCCGAGGTGCACGAGGTGCTCACGCGCGAGCGCTGGCACGGCGCGGCGTTGCACGAGGTGGCTCACCGGGCGCTGCGGCCCTTCGGCGATGGCGCGTCGGAGCGGATCCGCCTCGATGGCCCTGAGGTCTGGCTGACGCCCGGCGCGGCGTTGACCATGGCGCTGGTGTTCCACGAACTGGCCACCAATGCGGTGAAGTACGGCTCGCTCTCGCGCCATAGCGGACGTGTCGACGTCACCTGGACGCTCCAGCGGCCTGGGGAGCGGCTGAGGCTGACCTGGGTGGAGACCGGCGGTCCCAGGGTGGCGCCGCCCACGCGCCGGGGCTTCGGCTCGCGCCTGATCGAGCGGGCCTTGCAGGGAGAGTTGCGCGGCTCCGCCGCGATGGCCTTTGACGCGGCGGGCCTGACCTGCGCCATGGAGGCCGTTCTGCCCGACCGCGCCGACATGCTCACCCTTATCGATGGAGCCGGCGTCTAGCTGGCGGGTGTAGCGGCCCGCAGACTCAACCCCAGCGGAGTCGCGCGCCGCACGATGTTCTGCTTTTGTTCGAATCATGACCTTTCGAGATCCCCGCCCTATGCGCGTCATCCCGCTTGGCCCGGAAGCGTCCGTCGGCGACTTCGCCCGCTACCCGGGCTGCCGGCTGGCGGTGACGTGCGCCATGTGTGGCTGGACCAAGGGCTACAGCCCCGAGCGGATCATCCACCGCCTGCGCGAACTGAAGGCCGGCGGATATACGACGCCCCTGGCCGTGGTGGCCCGCCGGGTGCAGTGGCCGTGCCCCGGCTGCCATCGGTTGAAGTGGCGCGCCAACCTGGCCTGGCCGCCCGAGCTGACCGAGGCCGAGGCCAAGCGGCTGGCGGCCCGGGCCCGCAACTAGTTCCGCGCTCTCCGCCCCTGGCCGCGCGTGAACAGCAGATCCTGCCAGCGCCAGGCGCCCGAGCCGACGACGAGGCGCGCGGCGCCCGGCCCGTCGTTCATCGAGATCAGCACCATCCCGCGCTGGGTCTCCGTCTTGCAGGCTTCGGGCGCGAAGCCGACTTCCCACAGGATCGCCTCGCGCACGGCCGCTAGCCCCGCGCCCTCCTGACTGGGGTGGCGCACCCAGTCGCCGTTCCACATCATGATCGGCCGTCCCCGATGCGCTTGCGACATGGCCGCCTGCGCCTGGCGATCCTTGCGCAGGGCCATCTGGAGCCGCCGGGTCATGTTGCACCCGGCGCCTGAGCCGCGGTCGCTGCCGCCGCCCTCGGCCGTCGAGGCGCCGGCCAGGTCGCCGTCGCTGGCTTCGGTGAAGCCGTAGGCCGCCTTCGGGGCGGCCGGGATCGGGACGACGGTCGGCGGCGCCGGCTTGACCTGGGCTACGACCCGCTTGGGCGGGGGCGGATCTTTCCTGGGAGCGGGGGACGTCGTCTTCATTCGGGCCGGCTCCGGCTTCTCGGCTTGGGGCTCAGGCTCGGGCGGGGGTGGCGGCTCCGGCGGCGATGGCGTCAGCAGCACCCGGATCGGTTCAGGCGCGACTGGCGCCGACGGGGCAGGCGGCTGGATCGTCACCAGGGCCACGAGCAGCGCCGCGTGTAGCGCGCCGCTGAGGGCGCCGGTGATCAGGCGACGTCGTCGATCCAGGTGGCGGCGGGTGGGGGCCATCGGCTGGCGACGTCGCCTTCCACCGCTAGCTCAGGACCACCAGGACGACGCGACGATTTTGCTGACGGCCCTCACGGCTGTCATTGTCGGCCGCCGGCGAGTCCGGGCCGTACGAGATCGTGCCGATCCGGTTCAGCGCGACGCCCTTCTGGTTCAGGTAGCGCCGCACCGCCTCGGCGCGCTCTTCGCCCAGCTTGTAGTTGTGGTCCTTGGGACCCGAGGCGTCGGTGTGGCCCTGCACCTCGACGTAGACGTTCTTGTTCTCGCTTTTCAGCTTTTCCACGAAGGCGTCGAGCCGGGCCTGGGCTTCGGGCGAAAGCGTCGCCTGGTCCACCGGGAACTTCATGCTGTCGTCCGACAGCACCTCGGTGAACAGGAACTTGCCCTCGGCCAGCTTGCCTGCGGCTGTCGCGCGGTCGAGCGCGTCCTTTGCGACTCCGTCCACCGCGGTCACCCGGGTTTCGACGACGTCCACGCGGGAGCCGACGACCGCGGTCTGCTCCCTGACATATTTCTTGGTTGCGCAGCCCCCCAGGCCGGCTACGCCCACCATCAGCACTCCGGCGAGAACCACTTTCGACACAGGCAGAATCATCCAGGTTCCTCCAATAGGGTTGATTTCGCCCGCCACCGTTAAGCTGTTACTGATTGATCAATCAGACGAGAACGCGGCAGTTGTTTGACGGAGCTCTGCTATGAGACTTCCGCATCGGCTAAGCTTGCATCAAGGATCGATATCCGGACCGGTGCGTGGCCGACGAATACTAAAGAACGACGTTGCACTAGGTTCGATGTGGTGCGGGGCGGCGGATATGGCCTAGGTTCGCGCCAGATGCTCACCGTTACGGACTCCCCATGATCGCCCGCGCCGCTCTCGTTGCTCTTGCCGCCCTCACGCTCAGCGCCTGCGCCACGGCGCCCGCTCAGGCTCCGGCCAGGATCACCTACACCGGCACGCCGCAGGAGCAGTGGGTTCAGGGGCAGAAGGCCTACGAGGCCTGGAGCGCCGCGCGTCCCGGCTGGAAGGTGACGGAGAGCGGACTGCAATACCGGCGCGTGAAGGCCGCCAAGAGCTCGGCCCCACGCCCGACGGTCGAGTCCACGGTCACGATCCACTACGTCGGCCGCTTCATCGACGGGCGCGAATTCGACAGCTCGCGCGCCCGCGGCGAACCGGCGACCTTTCCGCTGAGCCGGCTGATCCGGGGCTGGCAGGAGGGCGTGCCGCTGATGCGGGTCGGCGAGACCTTCCAGTTCGTGATCCCGTCTGACATCGCCTACGGTGACCGCGATCGCCCTCCCATCCCGCCCGGCAGCACGCTGCTGTTCGAGATCGAGCTGATCGGCATCGACGGGGAGTAGTCGCGCGAAGGGGCGACGCCGTTCCAGGAACGCATCGCCCCGTCTCCGTCCCTCGAACGGTATGCGCCAGCGATGCTGGAGTTACGACGTCGGCGGCGTCTCAGGCGCCGTTTCCGTGGGCGAGGGGGTCTCCACGGGCGGCGTAGCCGGGAGGGCGGCGGGGGCGGCCTCGGTCGTGGCCGGAGGGGTCACCGAAGCCGGTGGATTCGCGCCCGGGTTCAGCGTCGAATAGGGCTGCGGACCGGGCGGCAAGGCGGTGGTGGCGCTCGCATTCACGCCCCTCTCACCTGCGCTGGGCGCCGCGACTGCGGCCGGACGGGCGCGAGCCGTGCGCACCGGGGCCGAGGCGGGCGCGCTGATGCGCGGAGCCGCGGCGACGGCGGGCGGATTGACGGATGTGTCCATCGCGGCCGGGGCCGCAGGAACAACCGGCGGCAGCGGGGCGGTCGCGACCTGTTCATCAGCGGGTTGACCGGCGGTGAGTTCAGGGACCCCCTCGTCGCCGCGGCTGGCATACCATCCGACCGCGCCCAACGCGCCCAGCGTGACGACGCCGGCGACGATCGCGGCGGGTCCCATACTCTTCGAGCGGGCGCCATGCGAGGTCCTCGCCGCGGGCCGTCCGATGGGGGCCACCAGACTCGCGTCGTCCTCGACCGGCGAGGTGGTCGCGGGGGGCGTGGTCGCGCCATAATCGGCGGCCTCGGAGCGGACGTAGTCGTCCCGCAGGGGGTAGGCCCCCTCGATCGGACGCTCGACGAGCGGGGCTTGCAAGAAGGTGTCGTCCTCGCGTTCGCCCGCGAAGCTGCGGGCCTCGGGGGCGACGGTCGTCGACGCCGGCGGCGTCTTGCGGGCAAAGACCCCACGCTTCTTGCTGCGACGCTCCCAAATCGGCTGGGCGAACAACACGCCCTCCTGCTCGGTGACAGATTTCTCGGAGCTGTCGCGTTCGAAATTCGTGGACATGCGGATCCCTCCAGAATGTTTCGAACCAAACAAACGGGTCCCTGGAGCGGCGGTTCCGCAACGAACTGGGGGAGACGCGATGTGCACTCATCCTTCCGGGAGATTTACATGGACTACATCCATGAATTCGTCCGAAACCTGGACCCTGGCCCGGCGCATGCTCGCCGCAATTCGAACTTGATCTTCGTCGTCAGGTCGTAAGTTAGATTGGGCAGGCGCTCGCGGCGCAGGGGGGCGTCCCGGGCCGCTCGGGCAGTCTCCGGTGAATGCGGGGGCGCCACACTTGTCGATGATCGCGGGGAAAATCCTGGCGCGACGCTTGACCGGCCCGACCGGCGCTCGCCAAGGTCGCACGTCGACTGGAGAAGTGGATGCGGTTTCAGGCCAGGTTGAAACGCGACCTGCGGTTCTGGCAGGGGCTCCAGCGCACCCTGAAGCGGGTGAAGTCCATCGCCCGCGACAGCGACAATCTGATCTGCGACGACATCCAGGCGGCGGTCGAGCAATGGCGCAACGAACGCGCCATGACCTTCGAGGGGCGCACCGTCACCTATGGCGAACTCGACGCCATGGCCAATCGTTACGCCCACTGGGCCAAGGGCCTGAACCTGCGCCGCGGCCAGGTGGTGGCGCTCTTCTTGCCCAACCGGCTCGAGTACTTCGCGATCTGGTACGGGCTGTCGAAGGTGGGCGTGGTCACCGCGCTGATCAACAACCAGTTGACGGGCCTGCCGCTCGCCCACTGCCTGAATATCTCCGGGGCCAATCACGTCATCGTCGACGCCGAGACCTCGCCGGTCTTTGAACAGGCCCGCCCGCTGCTCGAGCGCAAGATGCAGGAGTGGGTGCTGGCGCAGGCGCATGGCGACCAGCGCGACCTGAGCCAGGCTCTGAAGAGCTGCAGCCAGCTTCCGCCCGACCGTTCGGTCCGCGAGGACATGACCGCCGCCGACACCGTGCTCCTGATCTACACGTCAGGCACCACGGGCCTGCCCAAGGCCGCCCGGATCACCCACATGCGCGCCCAGCTGATGATGCGGGGGTTCGCCGGCGCCACGGGCGCGACGTCCAAGGACCGGATCTATGTGACGCTGCCCCTGTACCACGCCACCGGCGGCCTTTGCGGGGTCGGTGCGGCGCTGCTCAATGGCGGCTCGGTGGTGCTGCGGCGCCGGTTCTCGGCCACACACTTCTGGAAGGAGATCGTGGCCGAGGGCTGCACGATGTTCGTCTATATCGGCGAGCTGTGCCGCTACCTTGTGAACCACGAGTTCGACGAGGACGAGATCCGCCACAAGATCCGGCTCGCCTTCGGCAACGGCCTGCGACCCGATGTGTGGCCGCAACTCAAGCAGCGCTTCCGCGTGCCCGAGGTGCTCGAGTTCTACGGGTCGACCGAGGGGAACGTCTCGCTGTTCAACTTCGACGGTCGGGAAGGCGCGGTCGGGCGCGTGCCCAAGTGGTTGAAGAAGCGGTTCAACATCCGCCTGGTGCAGTACGACGTCGAGACCGAGGAGGTGGTGCGGGGCCTGGACGGGCTATGCATCGAGGCTGGTCCCGGCCAGGTCGGCCAGTGTGTCGGCCAGATCGCGGCCGGCGACGCCCGCAGCGAGTTCACCGGCTATCTCGACAAGGCGGCGTCCGAAAAGAAGGTGCTGCACAACGTGTTCGAGCGCGGCGACGCCTGGTTCGCCACCGGCGATCTCCTGCGGACCGACGCTGACGGCTACTTCTATTTCGTGGATCGCATCGGAGACACCTTCCGCTGGAAGGGCGAGAACGTGTCGACGAACGAGGTGGCCGAACGGCTGCTGGCGTTCCCGGGTGTCGAGGAGGCCAACGTCTACGGCGTGGCGGTGGACGGCGCCGACGGCCGCGCCGGCATGGCCGCCCTCGTTGTGGATGGCGTCTTCGACGCCAAGGCGTTCAGCGAGCACGTCAGGCAGGAGCTGCCCGCCTACGCCCAGCCGCTGTTCGTCCGGCTGCTGCCGGCCATGGAGACCACGGGCACCTTCAAGATCCGTAAGGTCGACCTCGTCGCCGACGGCTACGACCCCGCGAAGGTCAAGGGCCCGCTGTTCTTCCACGACCCGAAGAAGGGCTACGTGAAGATCACCAAGTCCGTCTGGGACAAGCTCCAGGCCGGGATGGTGAAGATCTAGCGCGCGACCGTTCGAGGTCAGCTCTTGGCGACGCCCAACGGCAGTTCGATCCGGCAGATCAGACCGTCCGGCGCGAATTCCAGCTTTGCGCTGCCTTCGAGCTGGCCCTGCAGGCTGCGTTCGATAAGCCGTGATCCGAACCCCCGACGGGTCGGGCTCGCGACCTGCGGCCCCCCGCGCTCACGCCAGGTGAGCGCCAGCCGCCCGTCTTGGGTGGCCCACTCCACGGATACACACCCGTCGGCGCCCGAGAGCGCTCCATACTTCGCCGCGTTGGTCGCCAGCTCATGGGCCACCAGCCCGAACGCCAGCGCCTCGGCGGGCGTCAGGTCGACGTCCGGGCCCTCGAGCTCATACTGGTTGGGGCCGAACGGTCCCAGCTCGGCCAACAACACGTCGCGTAGCGCCGCACCGCGCCAGTTCGTCGCCGTCAGCAGGTCGTGGGTCTTCGAAAGGGCCATCAGCCGCGACTCGAAAGCCTCCTGGAACGCCGCCGGGTTCGCGGCGGTGCGCAGGGTCTGGTGGGCGATGGCCTGCACCGTGGCCAGGCTGTTCTTCACACGGTGGTTCAGTTCGTCGACCAGCAGCTTCTGCTGCCGCTCGGCATGGACCCGGTCGGTGACATCGCTGCCTTCGACAAACACGCCGGTGACGTCGCCGCCGGGGGTCACGATCGGCTGGAAGACGAAGTCGACGAAGCGCTCCTCAAGGGGTGCGTCCGGGGTGCGGCGCAGGTTTACGCTCATGGCCTGGCCCACGAAGGGCTCGCGACGTTCCATCACGCCATGCAGCAGCGCGACGAAGCCCTGCTCGACCACCTCGGGCAGGGCCTCGCCGACAGGGCGGCCGATGATCTGGCGGTCGCCGATCAGGCGCTGATAGGCGTTGTTGGCCAGGGCGAAGCGCAGCTCGGGTCCGGCGATGACGGCGATGAACCCGGGGGCCTGCATGAACAGTTGGCGCAGGTCCTGGGTCTCGCGCAGGAGCGTCTGGTTCTCTGCCTGCACTTCCTGGGCGCGTTGCAGAATGTCCTTCTCGCCCGGCGCCGGCTCGCCGCCCGGCCCGTAGGCCAGGGTTCTCAACCGCTGCAGCTCGGTCACATCGACGGTGTTTTGCACGACGAACTGGCAGCGGCCGGACGAATCCAGCAGCGGCGCATGCACGGCCGACCAGTAGCGCATCTCGAACCCGCCCCCACGGGCCGCAGGGCGCTCGATGGCGTAGGGGATCAGCGGCAGGGAGTCGGTCAAACCGGTTTCCAGCACGCGCTGCAGCGACGCCTTCAGTCGCCGCCCGCTCTCGCCGGGGTCCGGGAACGCATCGAACAGGTAGGCGCCGATGAGATCCTCGCGACGCCGCTCGAGCACGGTGCAATACGCGTCGTTCACCTCCACGTACCGCAGGTCGCGGTCCAGAATCATGTAGGGGCTGGGCAGGACTCGGAACAGCCGCGCAAAATCGATCGTGGGCGCGCCCACAGCCAGGCGATCAGTCACGGTGGCGCCCATTGTTGCTTACGCTCCCCCTCGTTCGGGCAACGCGCCATGGCCACGCCTGTTCCCGCGCCCGGATGGGCAACTGGGGCAGCCCTGCAGCCGCGCCAGGACTCGCCTATATTCGTGGCCATGTCGGAAGCCTCTCCCCCGCCGTCCCTGATCGACGCCGAGCGTTTGGACGCCGCGCCGCTGAAGGGTGCGGCGCTCATCAAGGACGAGGTCACCCGCCTGCCGGATCGCCCCGGCGTGTACCGCATGATGGGGGAGGATGGCGAAGTCCTTTATGTGGGCAAAGCGCGCAGCCTGAAGAAGCGCGTCATCCAGTACGCTCAGGGTCGCTTCCATACCCAGCGCATCGCCCACATGGTCGACCAGACGCGCTCGATGGAGTTCGTCACCACCCGCACCGAGACCGACGCCCTGCTGCTCGAGATCAACCTGATCAAGCAGCTGAAGCCGCGCTTCAATGTCCTGCTGCGCGACGACAAGTCGTTCCCGGAGATCGTCATCCGCCGCGAGCACCCGGCGGCCCAGCTGCGCAAGCACCGCGGCGCCCACACCATCAAGGGCGATTACTTCGGCCCGTTCGCCTCCGCCTACTCGGTCAACAAGACGCTCAACACCCTGCAGAAGGCGTTCCTGCTCCGCTCGTGTTCCGACAGCGTTTACGAGAGCCGCACGCGGCCCTGCATGCTGCATCAGATCAAGCGCTGCGCAGCGCCCTGCACCGGCCTGATCTCCATCGAGGACTACTCCGGGCTGGTCGATCAGGCCGAGGACTTCCTGCGCGGCCGCTCGCGGGCCGTCATGCAGCGCATGTCGGAGGCGATGCAGAAGGCCTCCGACGACATGGAGTTCGAAGTGGCCGCCCGCCTGCGCGACCGCATCCGCGCCCTGGCCTCGGTGGCGCAGGAGACCCAGATCAATCCCGAGACCCTGGAGGAGGCCGACGTCTTCGCGCTGCACTCCGAGGGCGGCCAGGCCTGCGTCCAGGTGTTTTTCTTCCGCGCCGGCCAGAACTGGGGCAACCGCGCCTACTTCCCCCGCGTCGACAAGAGCGACGAGGACGCCGACATCATGGGCGCCTTCCTGGGCCAGTTCTACGACGACAAGCCGATCCCCCGGCTGATCCTGGTCTCCATCGAACCGGCCGAGCGCGAGCTGCTGCAGGAGGCCTTCGCCCAGAAATCAGGCCGCAAGGTCGAGATCGGTCGGCCCCAGCGCGGCGAGAAGCGCCAGCTGGTGGACCACGCCCACACCAACGCCCGCGAGGCGCTGGGCCGGAAGATGTCCGAGAGCTCGGCCCAGTCCAAGCTGCTGGCCGGGGTCTGCGAGGCCTTCGGCCTTGAGACCCAGCCCGAGCGGATCGAGGTCTATGACAACAGCCACATCATGGGCACGAACGCCGTCGGCGGCATGATCGTGGCCGGCCCCGACGGCTTCCAGAAGAGCCAGTACCGCAAGTTCAACATCAAGAGCACCGAGCTCACCCCCGGCGACGACTTCGGGATGATGAAGGAGGTGCTGCGCCGCCGTTTCGCGCGGCTGGTGAAGGAGGAAGAGGAAGGGATCACGGGCGAGGACTCGGGCTTTGCGCGTCCCGACCTGGTGCTGGTCGACGGCGGCGCGGGCCAGCTCTCGGCCGCTCTCGAGATCATGGCCGACCTGGGCGTCGACGACATCCCGGTGGTCGGCGTCGCCAAGGGCCCCGACCGCGATGCCGGCCTCGAGCGCTTCTTCATCCCCGGCAAGGAGCCCTTCATGCTCGAGCCGAAGAGCCCGGTCCTCTACTACCTCCAGCGCCTGCGCGACGAGGCCCACCGCTTCGCCATCGGCACGCACCGCGCCAAGCGCGCCATCGACATGAAGAAGAACCCCCTCGACGAGATCGAGGGCGTGGGTCCGGGGCGCAAGCGGGCGCTGCTGCACGCCTTCGGAAGCGCCCGCGGCGTCAGCCGCGCCAGCGTCGAGGACCTCGCGAAGGTGGACGGGGTGAGCGAGGCGCTGGCGAAGCGGGTCTGGGACTACTTCCGGAAATAGGGGTCGGCTAGTTCGCGCCGCCTGGCTTCACCGGCGCGGCCGTCTCGGCCCGGTCGGCCGCGCGGCTGCCGCCCAGAATGCCGGGCATGGCGTAGTTCCCCTCGTGGCAGGCGTACTCGTAGACCTGCCCGTCCAGGGCGGCGAACTCGTACTCACCGCCCCAGGGCTTGTCCCAGACGCTGGGCGCCTCGACGGTGAACGCATAGCCCAGCCGGTCCTTGCTCACCCGCCGGAACCGCTCAGTCACCTTCAGGTCTTCCCAGGCGCCGAAGAAGGCCTGGGCCTTGGGAAAGTTGGTGGTCTCCACCACCAGCGTGTCGCCGTCGTACCAGCCGACGGAATCGCCGAACCAGGGCCTGACCGAGTCCGCCCGATGCTCCCGCGAACCCAGCCGGACCACCCGCGCGTCGTGGACCATCTCGACCACGATGACGACCGCGTCAGTCCCCTGAACGATGGAATAGTTGTTATTGTAGAAGCCGTTGGACATCATCGGCGGCGGCCCGTTGCGGCCGAACGAAGTCAGGCACCGGTCGGCCAGGCTCATCTCTTCCGGATTGTTGTAGCGCCGCGCGGTCTGCTGATCCTCGCCATAGAGGGCGGCTGCGCCGTACTGATCGAGATAGTAGGGCGAGCCCGAGAACGCGCGCATCTCGGCGGCCGACACCTTCGAGCCGGGGCGCGGGGCGGGAACCTGCCCGTCGGGCGTGGTGATCAGGCTGGTCCGGGGCTCGCCACGCACGCGCATGACCCGCAGGCCGGGATCCAGGAAGCCGCGGTTGTAGCCGCCCACGGTGCCGTCCGCGACGGTGGGGGCATTGGGATCGGTCCGCTGGTTGCCCTTCTCGATCTGCGCCGCCGCGGCGCTTTCGATCTTGGCGACCTCCTCGGCCGTCATCGCCAGTCGCCCGCCGTACTGCGCCGGGCGCGTCTGCGACGTCATCGTGGCGTTGGTCCAGTTGCCCTCGATGTCGGGCCGCTTTCCCTGAGCGAGCGCCGTGGTCGCCAGCAGCGCCACCCCGAAGCCAAGCGCGATCTGCATCGTCTTCATGGCCAGTCCTCCCGCGGCCAGCATCGCGCCGGGACGAGGTAGCCGCAAGGCTGGTCTAGATCACGCGCTCAAAGGCTGAGCGCCGGCGACAGTCGCAGCGCTAGGCCACGCGCACGCGCGCCGTGCTCTCGGGCAGGTCCTGGCCGAAGGCGCGCTGGAAGAACTCGGCGACGGTGCCGCGCTCCAGCTCGTCGCACTTGTTCAGGAACGTCATCCGGAACGCGAGCCCGATGTCGCCGCCGAAGATCTCGGCGTTCTGCGCCCAGGTGATCACGGTCCGCGGGCTCATGACGGTCGAGATGTCGCCGTTCATGAAGGCGTTCCGGGTCATGTCGGCGACGCGCACCATGGCGTTGATCGTCCGCCGGCCCTCGGCCGTCTGGTAGGACGGGCTCTTAGCCAGCACGATCTCGGCTTCCACGTCGTGGCTGAGGTAGTTCAGCGTGGTGACGATGGACCAGCGGTCCATCTGCGCCTGATTGATCTGCTGGGTGCCGTGATAGAGCCCTGTGGTGTCACCGAGCCCGATCGTGTTGGTGGTCGAGAACAGGCGGAAATACGGGTTGGCCCGGATCACGCGGTTCTGGTCCAGCAGGGTCAGCTTGCCCGAGGCTTCCAGCACGCGCTGGATCACGAACATCACGTCGGGCCGGCCGGCGTCGTACTCGTCGAAGACCAGCGCGATCGGGCGCTGCAGCGCCCACGGCAGCATGCCTTCGCGGAACTCGGTGACCTGCTTGCCGTCCTTCAGGACGATGGCGTCCTTGCCGACCAGGTCGATCCGGCTGATGTGGCTGTCCAGGTTCACGCGGATCATCGGCCAGTTCAGCCGCGCGGCCACCTGCTCGATGTGGGTCGACTTGCCGGTGCCGTGATAGCCCTGGACCATCACCCGACGGTCGAAGGCGAAACCGGCGCAGATCGCCCGCGTGGTCTCAGGATCGAACTTGTAGGCCGGATCGATGTCCGGCACGTGGCTGTCACGCTCGCTGAAAGCCGGGACCTTCATGTCGAAGTCGACATTGAAGGTCGATCGCACGTCGACCTCCGTGTCCGGGGTCAGCGTGATGAGCTTGTCTTCGGTTGTGTCGTAAGCGGCCATGGCCGGGTTCGATTACAAGCTTGCCGCCGCGTACGCAAACGGGTGTTTCATCGGAAAATGAAGAAGCGCCTGCGCAGGGACCGGGCGCCGCTGGGGAAGGGAGGGACTGCCGCCATGGCCGCCAACGCCGAGATCGTCCGCAACTTCGTCGCCGCCTGGTCGCGGCTGGACGCAGCGGAACTGGCCGGGTTCTTCACCGAGGACGGCGTCTATCACAACATGCCCGCCCGGCCGGTGGTCGGTCGCGCCGCGGTCCAGGCCTTCATCGCGGGATTCATCAAGGACTGGTCGGCGACCGAATGGGACATCCTCAACCTCGCCGAAGCGGGGGATGTGGTGATCGTCGAACGGCTTGACCGGACGCGTCTGGGCGAAAAGCGGGTAGACCTGCCATGCTGCGGGGTGTTCGAAATGCAGGACGGCAAGATCAGGGTCTGGCGCGACTACTTCGACCTGGCCACGTACACTCGGGCGCTGGGCGGCTAGATCCAGGGGAGGAACGTCATGGCGGATGGCGCAACAGCGGGCCCGATTCAGGTGCGGGCCGAGGACAGCGGTTTTGGCGCGGAGGTGACTGGCGTCGACCTGTCGAAACCGCTTTCCGCCGGGACCATGGCGGCGATCCGCGACGCCTGGGCCAGGCACGCCGTGCTGTCGTTTCCCGATCAGCCGCTCAGCCTGGACGAGCTCGAGGCCTTCACGCTGCAGATGGGTCCGTTCGGCGACGACCCCTTCATCGCGCCGATGCCCGGTCGGCCCAACGTGCTGGAACTGCGGCGCGAGCCCGATGAGAAGGCTCCCAACTTCGGTGGCGGCTGGCACTCCGACTGGAGCTTCCAGCCGGCGCCGCCCGCGGCCACCATCCTGCGGTCCGAGGTCACCCCGCCGGTAGGCGGCGACACGCTCTTCATCGATGCGGCGCGCGCCTACGACGACCTTTCGCCCACGATGCAGGCGATGCTGGCGCCGCTGCGTGCGATCCACTCCGCAGGCCGGCCCTACGGCGCCCAGGGGCTCTTCGCCCGGGAGACCGAGAAGCGGGCGATGAAGATCCTCTACTCGGCCGAGGCTGACAAAACCCATCCGCACCCGCTGGTCCGCACCCATCCGGTCACGGGCCGCAAGGCGCTGTTCGTCAGCCCGACGTATACCGTCGGCGTCGAGGGCCTCACCGACATGGAAGCCGACGCCGTGCTGGGCTTCCTCTACAAGCATCTGCTGCAGGACAAGTACCGCTACCGGCACAAGTGGCGACCCGGGATGGTGCTCATGTGGGACAACCGCTGCACCATGCATTTCGCCGAGGGCGGCTATGACGGCCACCTGCGGGTGATGCACCGCACGACGGTCGCGGGCGACGTTCCGGTCTGACGGGCCGCCTCTAGGCGCGGACGCCGGCGGGTTCCGCGACCCGCGAACGGCCCCACGTCCGGGAGTGACGCAGGCAGCCGATGCAAAGCGCCGTCGCCAGCGACAGCATCACCGTCTCGCCGCCGTCCTCGAGGATGATCAGCGCCGTTTCGCTGAGCGGGACCGCCGCGGGCGTGGCGCGGAACGCGTCGACGAACACGCCGAAGAGGCCGGGCGATGCGGCCGCGGCCAGCAGGATCACGCCGGTCCTCGCCAGCGGCGGCGGGGCGCGCCGCAGTAGCACCGCGAAGAGGGCGATGAGCATCAGTCCGATCGTCCCAAAGAACACCACCTGCGCCAGATCGGCCGGCCGCTCCAGGCCCAGGGTCGCGCCGCCCAGCAGCCGCTCCCCAAGAACGCGGCCGATGCGTTCGTGCAGCGCCATCGCGTTATCGGCCGCCAGCCAGATGTGCAGCGCCGCCAGCGCGACGAAAACGATCTCGCGACGACGCCGGGCGCAGAGCCCCATGGCGACGGCGCACACGAGCGATTTGCCGTACTCGAGATCTTCGACCAGCCCGAACTCGCGGTTGATGTCGAAGAGCTTGGTCTGCAGCCATCCCGGCGCGAGACCGTGGAGCGACAGGACGTGGCCCGCATAGAACGCGATGTCGGTGACGTCGAAGGCGAGCAGCACGGCGAGCGCGACGCCGACCCACCGCCACTCGATCAACACAGGCTTGCGGCCCGACATGCGTCGCCTCTCGGTCGAGAAGCGTCATATAACTGTCGAAAATCCTAAAGTTAAGGTTGCTGTGTCGGCTGGGCGACATCCGGCGGCGGCTTGCAGAACCAGAGACCCGCCAGGCTGAGCACGCCGGCCGCCACCAGGTAGCCGCCCACCAGGGTCAGGCCGCCGCGGTCGGCCAGCGCCTGGGCGGCTATGGGCGCCATGCCGCCGCCGATGATGCCGCCGACGTTGAAGGCCAGCGACGCGCCTGTGTAACGCACCCGGGGCGGGAACAGGCTGGGCAGGAACGCCCCCAGGGGTCCGTAGACGAAGCCCATCGCGAACAGCGCCAGCGACAGCCAGGCCCAGATCAGCATGAGCGAGCCTGAGCCCATCATCGCGCCCATCACGCCGCCCACGGCGACGGTGGCGAAGCAGCCGCCCATCAGCACGCGGCGCGCGTTGCTGGCGTCCGAGGCGTAGCCCGCCATGATGATGCCGGCCGCCAGGAACAGGATGGCGCCTAGCTGAACGCCCAGGAACGTCTCGCGGCTGTAGCCGAGCGTCGCCGTCCCATAGCCCAGGGCGAACGCCGTCGAGAGGTAGAACAGCGCGAAGCAGGCGACGACCGCAAAGGTGCCGGCCACCAGCGCGCCGGGGTGACGCCGGATGGTCTCGGCCATCGGCACGTGGCTGGGCTCGGCCTCGGCCATGGCCTTCTGGAAGTCGGGTGTCTCGGTGATCCGGAGACGGATCCACAGCCCCAGCCCCACCAGGATCGCGCTGGCCAGGAACGGCAGGCGCCAGCCCCAGTCGATGAACGCTTCCGGCGACAGCATGACGCCCAGCAGAAGGAACAGCCCGTTGGCCGCTATGAAGCCCACCGGCGCGCCGAGCTGGGGGAACATCCCGAACCGGGCCTTCCAGCCCGGCGGCGCATTCTCCACGGCCAACAGCGCCGCACCGCCCCACTCGCCGCCCAGGCCGAAGCCCTGGCCGAAGCGCAGCAGGCAAAGCAGGGCCGGCGCCACCCAGCCCACCAGCGCATAGCTGGGCAGGAAGGCGATCAGCAGCGTCGACAGGCCCATCGTCAGCAGCGACGCCACCAGGGTCGACTTCCGCCCGATCCGGTCGCCGAAGTGGCCGAAGAACGCGGCGCCCACCGGCCGCGCGAAGAAGGCGACGGCGAAGGTCGCGTAGCTCTGCAGCAGCTGAGCGCTGTCGGACGATTTCGGGAAGAACAGCTGCGGGAAAACCAGCGCCGCCGCCGTGGCGTAGATGTAGAAGTCGTAGAACTCGACCGCCGTCCCCACCAGGCTGGCCGCCAGCACGCGGCGGTTGGAGGCGCTGCCGGCGCCTGCGGCTGTGGTGGTCGTCACGCGTTGAGCTCCCCTCGAACCCGTCCGCCTTCGCGCCCGCAGCCGTTGCGGTCAAGGCCATGACGGTCGCTCTGGACGTAGACGCCGCGCGCCGGGCATGTATCCAGCCGTCATGAGCGCCCAGATCGTCGATCCCTTCTACGCCATCTCCATCAGCGGGCTGGCCCAGCGGCTGAAGGTCGAGGGCCGCTCGGTCATCCACATGGAGTTCGGCCAGCCGTCGACGGGCGCGCCGGCCGCGGCCATCGCCCGCGCCCACGAGGTGCTCGACGCCGAAGCCATGGGCTACTGGTCCAGCGATCCGCTGAAGGCGCGCATCTGCCGTCATTACGCCGAGAGCTATGGCGTCACGATCGACCCGATCCAGATCACGCTCACCTGCGGCGCCTCGCCCGCGCTGGTGCTGGCGCTGTCGGCGACGTTCAAGCCGGGGGACGTGATCGCCATGGCGCGGCCCGGCTACGTGGCCTACCGCAACAACGTCAAGGCCCTGCACATGGTCCCGCTGGAGATCGCCTGCGGGCCCGAGACCCGCTACCAGCTCACCGCCGCGACCCTGGCGGCGCTTGATCCCGCGCCGGCCGGCGTCATCCTGGCCAGCCCGGCCAACCCCACCGGCACGATCATTCCGGCCGACGAGCTTCGCGCCATCGCGCAGGTCTGTCGCGAGCGGGGTATCCGCATCATCTCGGACGAGATCTATCACGGCCTGAGCTACGCCGAGCCGACCCGTTCGATGCTGGAGTTCGAGCCCGGCGCGATCGTCGTGAACAGCTTCTCCAAGTACTTCTCGATGGCGGGCTGGCGGCTGGGCTGGCTGATCTCGCCGCGAGACGAGGCCTCGCGCGCCGTGGCCTACATGGGCGCCCTGTTCCTGACCGCGCCGTCGCTGGCCCAGCACGCCGCATTGGTCGCCATGGACTGCCGGGACGAGCTGGAAGGCCACGTCGGGACCTACCGCCGAAACCGCGAGCTGCTGCTCGAGGCGCTGCCGGCGCTGGGGCTGGAGAAGATCGCGCCGCCCGACGGCGCCTTCTACATCTATGCCGACGTGGGCCGGCTCACCGACGACAGTCTGGCGTTCTGCAAGCAGCTGCTCAGCGATACCGGCGTCGCCACCGCGCCCGGCATCGACTTCGACCCGGTGGACGGTCGTCGCTACATCCGGATGAGCTTCGCGGTCTCGACGCCCGAGATCGAGGAGGCCATCCGGCGGCTGGTTCCCTGGTTCGAGGCGGCCTGGGCGAAGGCCGCCTGACGGCGCGCAGGGCCCGTTACTGGGCGTTCGCCTCGCCGACAACGCCGGTCACGGCCGCCCGCGCGGCGCACTGCGCCAGCGCCTGACGCGTCTCGGGGCTGAGCGCATCGGAGCCCTCGGCGGCGGCCGCGACGGAGCCCGTGCGGACCGCCTCCACGACCACCTTCGAGAGCGCGTCGAGCTGGCGCGCATCCAGCTTCGAACCCAGCCGCTCGTCGACGCAGCCGCAGAAGGCCTCGCTCTGACCCGCAAGCGTGCAGGCGGTCTTCACCCCCACCATGCTGCTCGCCGTCTGTGCCGCCTCCTTGGCGAAGTCGCCCGCACTCTGCTTGACGGCCGTGCCGGCGCCCTCGCAGCCGCTGAGCGCAAGCGCGGCAAGGGCCAGCCCCGCCACCCGAAGGTCGAACATCGATCCCTGCTCCTCTCGAGAATGTCCTGCTGAGATAGGAATCCCGGACTGTGATCGCACCTGGCGCCGTTCAATTCCGCAGCGTCGACCGTTGACTCCATAAAAATCCAGATATACCCCCTAATAGGGAATATTAGGGAGTGTTATGTCGGAAGAGGTCTATACCGTCGAGCAGTTTGCCGAGCGGCTGCGGCTCCATCCGAAGACGGTGCTCCGCTTCATCCGCGAGGGCCGCGTGCGGGCCGTGAAGGTGGGGCGATCCTACCGGATCCTGCGCTCGGACCTGGAAGCCATGATCGGCGCGTACGGCGCGGCGCCTAAGGCGTCCTCCATCCGCGTCACCAGCGTCGTGGATATCGACGGGGTCGACCCGGAACGCGCCCAGCGGCTGGCCCGGCAGATCACGGCCGCCCGCATGAGCGGTCGGGGTCACGACGATCCGATGAGCCTGGACGTGGCGCATGATCCCGTGGGCCGGCGGCTGAAGATCATCATGATAGGCGCGCCAGACGACGTGGCGGCGATGCTGCAGCTCATCCGGTTCACCGTGGACGCCTGAGCCCATGACCGGCATCTGGAAGCGGCCGAGCGACGGGGCCACGGTGCTGGCGCGGTATCGCGAGTTGCTGCGTTTGTGGCCCGCGCCCTCCGAACATCGGACCGTCGCCACATCCCTGGGCGAGACGTTCGTGATCGCCAGCGGTCCCGCCGACGGGCCTGCGGTGTTGCTGCTGCACGGGTCGGCGGCGAACAGTGCGAGCTGGATCGGCGACGTGGCGCATCTGGCCACGAGCTTCCGGGTTTTCGCCGTCGATATGGTCGGAGAGCCGGGTCTGTCGGCCGAGAGCCGGCCGCCGCTGGCCAGCGGCGTCTACGCCGACTGGCTGGGCGAGGTGATGTCCGGCCTGGGCCTCGCGCGCGCGGCGCTGGTCGGGATCTCGCTGGGCGGCTGGCTGGCGCTTGAGTACGCGACGCGTCGCCCGGAAACCGTGAGCGCGGTGGTGCTGCTGTGTCCGGGCGGGGTCGGACGGCACAAGAACATCCTGCTCTGGGCGCTGCCCCTGCTGCTACTGGGCCGCTGGGGGCGGCGGAAGATCATGCAGCGGATGGCGGGCGGCCACCTGCCGCCGCCGGCATCGCCCGAGGCGATGGCGTACGGCGAGTTCATGGACCTCACCTTCGCGAGGTTTCGCCCGCGCACCGAAGTGCTGCCGCCATTCACCGACGCCCAGCTTCAGCGTCTCTCCATGCCGCTGCTGGCGATCCTGGGCGCCAAGGACGTGATGATCGACAGCAATGGCGTGCGTGAGCGATTGGTCCGAAACGTTCACGGCGCGAAAATCATCTGGCTTCCCGACGCCGGCCATCTGCTGGTCGGCCATGCCGCCACGATCGAAGGCTTCCTCGCCGGGGCCCTGACTCCATGAGCGGCACGGCTCAGACCCTCGCGGGCAAGACCGTCTACGTCTGCTCGGCGGACGGCCCGAAGCTGGACGGCGAACGGGCGGCGACCGACATCATCGGCGACAGCTACATGAGCCAGCCGTCGGTGGTGGCGATCCCGGTCGAGCGGCTGTCGCCCGACTTCCTCACGCTCAGCAACCGCGTCGCCGGCGGGGTCATCCAGAAGTTCGTGAACTATGGCGTGGCCGTCGCCTTCGTGGGCGACGTCTCCGCGGCCGTCACGGCCAGCAATGCGCTGCGCGACTTCGTGCGGGAGTCGAACCGAGGCCGCCACGTCTGGTTCGTCGCCGACTTGGCCGAGCTGGAGGTGAAGCTGGGCGGCTGACCGTGCTAGGCAGGGCGTCATGCGCCTCTATCTCGCCTCGTATCGCACCGGCGACAGCTACGCCGAGCTCATCCGCATGGCGGGGCCGGGCGCGCGGGTGGGCGTGATCTCCAACGCCGTTGATTTCGTGCCGCAGGCCGACCGCCAAGCCTACGCACGCAACGTGTTCGACCCCATCGCGGACTTCCGCGCCCGCGGACTCGACGCCTACGACCTGGACCTGCGGGCCTACTTCCGCCGCCCCGAGGCGCTGCTGGCCGAGCTGGAGCGTACGCGGCTGGTCTGGGCGGTGGGCGGCAACGCCTTCCTGCTGCGGCGCGCGATGCGCCAGAGCTGCTTCGACGCCATTGCGCCCGGCCTCGTCTGGGCCGATCGCCTGGTCTATGGCGGCTGGAGCGCGGGCGCGTGCGTGGCCGCCCCCAGCCTCCGCGGCCTCGAGCACATGGACGACCCCGCGGTGCTGGCCGACGGCTACGATCCCGAGCCGGTCTGGGAAGGCCTCGGCCTCATCGACGCCGCCATCGTCCCGCACTGGCGATCCGATCACGACGAGGCCGAAGCCGCCGAGCAGACCGCCGCCTGGATGGCCGCGAACGGCGTCCCGCACAGGACCCTGCGCGACGGCGACGTGCTGATCCAGAACGGTGAAACCCTGGAGCTGCACGCCGGACGCCCTTGACGCATGACGGGTCGGCGTCGTCTCTCACCGGCCGCAGCCGGGAGAAATGTTCATGCAGACGCGCAAGCTGGGTCCGTTCGAAGTGTCGGCCATCGGGTTCGGCTGCATGAGCCTGAGCCACGCCTACGGGTCGCCGCCGACCCGTGAGGTGGCCGAGCAGGTGCTGCTGGGCGCGCTGGACGCCGGCCACACCTTCTTCGACACCGCCGCCGTCTACGGCCTGGGTCACAACGAGACCCTGGTGGGCGAGGTGCTGGGCCCGCATCGCGACAGGTTCGTGCTGGCGTCCAAGTGCGGGATCACCGACGCCACCGGAACCCAGCGCGGGATCGACGGCCGGCCCGAAACCCTCAAGGCGCTGTGCGACGTCAGCCTGCGCCGCCTGGGAACCGACGTCATCGACCTCTACTACCTGCACCGCTGGGACAAGAAAGTCCCGATCGAGGACAGCGTCGGCGCCCTGGCCGACCTGGTGAAGGCCGGCAAGATCCGCACGATCGGCCTGTCGGAGGTCTCGGCGCCCACGCTTCGCCGCGCCCACGCCGTCCATCCGATCACCGCGCTGCAGACCGAGTACTCGCCGTGGACCCGCAACCCCGAGATCGCCGTGCTGGAAGCCTGCCGTGAGCTGGGCGTCGCGTTCGTCGCCTTCTCGCCCGTGGGCCGCGGCTTCCTGGCTGGCGCCGCCCACGATCCGTCGACGCTGGAGGACAACGACTTCCGGAAGGGCATGCCCCGTTTCCAGGGCGAGGCCCTGGCCGCCAATCTCAAGGTCTACGAGGCCTTCGCCGCCCTCGCGAAGCACGCCGGCTGCACGCCGGCCCAGCTGTGCCTGGCCTGGCTGCTGCGGAAGGGCGACGACATCATCCCCATCCCGGGCACGGCCAACCCGGACCACATGCGCGAGAACGCCGCGGCGGCCGCGATCACGCTCTCGGACGACATCATGGCCCGCATCGATGCGGCGGTGAACGAGCGCACGGTGGTCGGTCCACGCTATGCGGCCGCCATGCAGGCGTCGGTCGACACCGAGCGGATGCCGGTCGAAGAAGCGGTCTGAAACCCCGGCCGCGCGGCGTCCGTATTCCGTTCACGAGTCGGCGCTAGCTTGGCGCCGAACTTGCGACCACGCGCTCACTGTGCGGCGAGATTCCCGAACCGGTCGCCTTGGCAAGCCGCCGGGGCTCGGTCATAGGGAATCGACCCGCGCCGACGTATCTGGGGACCGAAAATGCTCGCCATCACTGCTGCCGACGTCACCGCCGCGCCCTATCCGCACATCATCAAGGACGGCATCCTGCCGGCCGACCTGTTCGCGGCGCTGCGCAAGGATTTTCCCGACACCAGCATCTTTGACGCCCAGAAGAGCAGCCACGGTTCCGTGGGCAGCCGCACCGGCGCGGGTTTCGACATCTATCGTGGCGACGCCGCGTATGACGAGCTGACCCGCCGCTCCAGCGCCTGGAAAGACTTCGGCGAGTTCATCAACTCCGAAGCCTTCGCCGACAAGTTCCGCGAGGTGTTTGCCGACCACATCGACGACATCGGCCTCAGCGTCGACATCCGTCGCAGCCACGTGAACTCGAACTACTTCGAGCCGCGCGACGTGCTGACCGAGAAACCCACCCTGGGCGATCGCGTGTCGGCGGCCGTGGGCCTGCTGGCCGAGCCGTTCCGCAGCGTCGAGCCGGTGGAGCTGTTCACCCGCCTCGACATTCACAAGAGCCTCACCGGCTACGCCAAGAAGCCGCATTGCGACCGTGCCAACCGCCTGTGCTCGCTGATCATCTACTTCACCGACGCCGAGAAGGTTGGGCTTGAGGGCGGCGACCTGCTGGTCTTCAAGCACAACGAGCAGAAGCCGGTCCGCAAGTACGAGCGCTATCCGCACCCGGAAAACGTGACCGAGGTCGCGCGCCTGCGCCCCCGCGAGAACCTGGGCGTCCTCTTCCCTTGCCAGAACAACAGCTACCATGGGGTGACCCAGGTGCTGAGCCAGGGCATCGCGCGCGACTTCCTCTACATCAACATCTCGGGCCGCACGTCCTCGCTCTGGTGGGGTCCCACGGGCCGCGAAGGCGCGGTCGCCAAGGCCGCCTGATCCAGGACCTCGTCATGCAGACACGTCGGGTCGGCGAATTCGACGTGTCGGCCATCGGCTTCGGCTGCATGAGCCTGAGCGGCGCCTACGGGCGTCCCCCCGGCTGGGGCAATGCCGAGCGCGTCCTCAAGGGCGCGCTCGACGCCGGCTACACCTTCTTCGACACTGCGGTCGCCTACGGCATGGGCCGCAACGAGGCGCTAGTCGGCAAGCACCTGCGCAAGCGCCGGCATGAGTTCGTGCTGGCGTCCAAGTGCGGGCTCACCAACGGCGATCGCCGCGAGCTGACCGGCGACCCCGCCGTGCTCAAGGCCACGTGCGACGACAGCCTGCGTCGGCTGAAGACCGACGTCATCGACCTCTACTACCTGCACCGGTGGGACCGGCGCGTCCCGATCGAGGACAGCATCGGCGCCCTGGCCGACCTGAAGCGCGCCGGAAAGATCCGGGCGATCGGCGTGTCAGAGATTTCGGCCGCCACCCTGCGCCGCGCCCATGCCGAGCACCCGATCGCGGCGCTGCAGACGGAATACTCACCCTGGACCCGCAATCCTGAGCTGGGCGTGCTGGACGCCTGCCGCGAACTGGGCGTGGGGTTCGTGGCCTTCTCGCCGGTGGGACGCGGCTTCCTGGCGGGCGGGGTGCGCAGCCTGTCGCGGATCAAGGCCGGCGATCTGCGCAAGGGGATGCCGCGGTTCGAGGGCGAGGCTTTCCAGGCCAACCTCACGATGCTGCGGACGCTTGAGGCCCTGGCGCGCGACGCAGGCTGCACGCCCGCGCAGTTGTGCCTCGCCTGGCTGCTGCGGAAGGGCGGCGACATCGTGCCGATCCCCGGCACGGCCAGCTTCGCCCACATGCGCGAGAACGCCGCGGCGGCCGCGATCGCGCTCTCGGACGACATCATGGCCGGCGTCGATGCCGCCGGGCGCGCCGTCACCGGCTCGCGCTATCCCGACCACCTGCAGGCCAGCGTCGACACCGAACGGATGCCCGGCGAATGACGCCTGCCTTTCCCACGAAGTGGGAGAGGGGGACCGCCCGCCGAGCCGGAGGCGAAGAGCGGGTGGTGGAGAGGGCAAGCCTCATCCGCGACTTTGCCAATTGATCTGCTGAGCCTTCGAGCGGTGACCTGACCGCTCTGCCGGCCGCTTGCCCTTCCCACCCCCCGCTCTTCGGCCTGCGGCCTCGGCGGGCGGTCCCCCCTTCCCATTGCATGGGAAGGGCAGGCTAGATTCGCCGTTCCAGGCCTTCCCAATAGGGCTCGCGCAGCTTGCGCTTGAAGATCTTGCCCGAGTCCTCGCGCGGCAGATCGGTCGCCAGTTCCACCACGCGCGGGACCTTGTAACCGGCCACGTGCTCGCGCAGGTAGGCCTTCACCGAGGCCTCGGTGATCGGCGCCCCCTCGGACGGCTGGACCACGGCGCAGACGCCCTCGCCGAACTCCTCGTCGGGGATGCCGAACACGGCGCAGTCGGCTACGCCGGGCATCTTCAGCAGCTCGGCCTCGATCTCGGCCGGATAGATGTTCACCCCGCCCGAGATGATCATGTCCTTGGCCCGGTCGCAGAGGTAGAGGAACCCGTCCTTGTCGAAATAGCCGATGTCGCCCGGGGCGATGAGGCCGGCCTTCTCGGTGTCGCGGCGCTTCTGGTCGTCACCGTGGTAGGTGAAGTCGTTGATGAAGCGGTTCTTCGAAACCACCTCGCCGACTTCGCCCTGGGGCACGTCGTTGCCGTCCTTGTCGATGATGCGGACCTCGGCCTCGGGGATCGGCTTGCCGACCGTTCCGGGGTGGGCCAGCCACTCCTCGCTGTTGCAGCTAACGACGATGCCGACTTCCGTCGCGCCGTAGTACTCCTCGATCACCGGGCCCCACCACTCGATCATCTCGCGCTTGATCGGGGGCGGGCAGGGCGCGGCCGCGTGGACCACGAACTTCAGCGAGCTGAGGTCGTACTTGCGCTTCACGTCGTCGGGCAGCTTGAGCAGCCGGTGGAACATGATCGGCACCATGTGCAGGTGCGTGACCTTGTGCCTCTCGATCAGCTGCAGCAGCTCTTCGGGATCGAACCTTGGCTGCAGGATCGCCGTGCCGCCCGCCCGCGCCGCGAACAGCCCGTAGGCGTTGGGCGCCGAATGGTACATCGGGCCCGTGACCACCGTGACCACATCCTGCGGCGGCCCATAGCCCACGAAGCCGAAGCCCCGCATCAGCACACGTCCATAGGCCTCGGCCTGTTCCGGTGTCGGCGGATGGCGGCGCACGCCCTTGGGCCGGCCGGTGGTGCCGGAGGTGTAGATCACCGTGCCGCCGCCGGTCGACGGTTCGCCCGCATACGGCTCGAACCCCGCCAGCCAGGCGTCCCAGTCCAGCATCCCCGCCGGCGTGGCCTGTGGCGTGATCCCGTAGGCCTCGGCGATCTCGGGCGGCGTCGGCACGACCAGGACCGGCACGCCGGGCGGCAGCACCGAGCGGATCGGCTCGATCAGGTCGGCGTGGATGATGATCGCCTTCGCGCCCGAATTCTCGAACAGATAGGCCGCCTCGTCGGGCAGGTAGTGCCAGTTCACCGGCGTGGCGTAGACGCCCAGCAGGCCCGCCGCCGTGCTGGCCTCGATGAACGGGAAGTCGTTGCGCAGGTAGAGGGCGATCACGTCGCCCTCGCGGATGCCCAGGCTGAGCAGTCCCGTCGCCGCCCGCGCAGCCCGCTCGTTCATGACGGCCAGATCCAGCCGCCGTTCTCCGCTGATCAGCGCGCCCATGCTGCGGCCCCTACTTCAGCGCCGCGGGGAACTTCGGCAGGGCGTCGAAGTCCTCCGGGACGTGCTCGAGAACCACGCGGGCCTTGGTCTCCTTGGCCAGGGCCTCGACCAGGTCCATCGACTTCAGCGTCTGCTCGCGGTTGAAGTTGAAGCGCGGGACGCGCCGGTTGGGGCGGCTCTCGGCGATGTGCCAAAGGTCGCCGGTCAGGATTACCGGGCCCGCCTGTTTCAGCCGCACCAGCAGCACGGTGTGGCCCGGCGTGTGCCCGGGCGCCTGATAGATCACCACCGTCTTGTCGCCGAACACGTCGAAGGTGGGCTGCTCGATCAGCTTGGTCTTCGAAGTCTCCAGAGCCGAGTAGGTCGCGAACTGGGCGGCGTTCTTCCTTGCGGCCTCGCTGAAGGCGTAGGCCTTCTCGTCTGGATCGACGATCCACGTGGCGGAGGCGAACTTCCCGGCGTTGCCGATGTGGTCGAAGTGGCTGTGCGAGATGGACAGGTACTCGATGTCGGCGGGCGTCAGGCCCACCTGCTTCAGCTGATCGAGCAGGGTGGGGACGGTGGCGTTCGGAGCCGGCTTGTCGGCTTGCGGCAGACCGGTGTCCCAGATCAGGTCGCCCTTCGGATGGCGGATCAGGTAGCAGGGCACGACCATCTTCGCTGGCTTGTCCTTGTAGGATCCGTCGTCGGCGAACCCGTCGGCATTGGGCATCGTCAGCCGGCCGCACTCGATGGCGTACAGCTCGACGCTCTTGGGCGCTGCCGGGGCGGCGAGCGCGGACCCGCCCATCAGAGCTGAGACGGCAGCGGCGGCGAGCAGGCGGAGCATCGGCGTTTCCCCAGATTTGATTTTCGCCAACCTGACGCGGCGGAGCGGGGATGCACAAGGCCGCAAAGGGGCTATCGTCCGGGAAAAGGGCAAAGGGAGGAGCGGGTATGGGTCAGTCGTACGATGCAGTGATCGTGGGCGCGGGGTTCTCCGGGCTCTACATGCTGCACCGGCTTCGCCAGCAGGGGCTGACGGCGCGGGTCTTCGAGGCCGGGACGGGCGTCGGCGGCACCTGGTACTGGAACCGGTATCCGGGCGCGCGGGTCGATATAGAGAGCCAGGAGTACTCGTACTCCTTCTCGCCCGAGCTCGACGCCGAGTGGGTGTGGAGCGAGCGCTACGCCAGCCAGCCTGAGCTGCTGAAATACCTCAACCACGTGGCCGACCGCTTCGGCCTGCGTGACGGCATTCAGTTCGAAACCCGGGTCACCGCCGCCCACTTCGACGAAGCCTCCAACCGCTGGACCGTCACCACCGACCGCGGCGAAACGATCACCGCGCGCTACTGCGTCATGGCCACAGGCGTGCTGTCGGTGCCGAACGAGCCGGCCTTCCCGGGCAAGGACTCGTTCCAGGGCCCCAGCTGGCACACCGGGCGCTGGCCGCACGAGGGCGTCGACTTCACCGGACAACGGGTCGCGGTGATCGGCACCGGCTCGTCCGCGATCCAGTCGATCCCGCAGATCGCCGCCCAGGCCGACCACGTCACCATCTTCCAGCGGACGCCGAACTTCAGCGTGCCCGCCCACAACGGCCCTCCTGACCCGACCGTCGTCGCCGACTGGGCGGCCAATCGCGAGCAGTACCGGCGCGAGGCCCGGGAAACCGGCTTCGGCATCCGCATGGTGGACGGGCGCGAAACCCTGGCGTCGGAGGAGGACGAGGCGACGCGCCGGGCCGTCTACGAGGCCCGCTGGCAGGTGGGCGGCTTCGCCCTGCTGGGCGCCTACGGCGACCTGACCTCCGATCTCGACGCCAACGCGACCGCGGTCGCGTTCGTGGCCGACAAGATCCGGGGCATCGTCAAGGATCCGGCCACGGCCGAGAAGCTGGTGCCCAAGACCTTTCCCATCGGCGCCAAGCGCCTATGCGTCGACACCGGCTACTACGACACGTTCAACCGCGACAACGTCAGCCTGGTCGACCTCAACGACGAGCCGCTTGTCGAGATCGTGCCCACCGGCGTGCGCACCGCGGCGGCGACCTATGAGGCCGACGCCATCGTCTACGCCATTGGCTTCGACGCCATGACCGGCGCGCTGGGCAAGATCGACATTCGCGGTCGGGGCGGCGCCGTTCTGAAGGAGGCGTGGGCCGCCGGTCCCCGCACCTACCTGGGCCTGATGGTGGCGGGGTTCCCGAACCTGTTCATCGTGACCGGGCCGGGCAGCCCGTCGGTGCTCTGCAACATGGCCGTCGCCATCGAACAGCACGTCGAATGGATCTCGGACTGCATCGCGTGGATGGGCCAGCGCCAGCTGGGCGCGATCGAGGCCACCGAGGCGGCTCAGGACGAATGGGTCGCCCACGTCAACGAGGTGGCCGAGCCTACGATCTTCCCGCACGCCAACTCCTGGTACCTGGGAGCTAACGTGCCGGGAAAGCCGCGGGTGTTCATGCCCTATATCGGCGGCTTCCCGGTCTATCGTGACAAGTGCAACGAGGTCGCGGCCGCCGGCTACCAGGGCTTCGCTCTGACGTCCGACGCGCGGCTCTGAGGCAGGCCTAGAGCGCGTTGGGCGAAAGTGGATGCCGGCTTCGCCCTGAAACGCGCTCTAGATCAAGGAGATCGCGCCTGTTCATCCGGTTCGGATGATTCCATCTGAACCGGACAGGCTCTAACCGGCCACGCGGTTCTCGATGGCGCCGACACCTTCCACCTCGCAGCGGACCACGTCGCCGGGCTTGAGGAAGGTGGGGGGCGTCATGCCGACGCCGACGCCCTCCGGCGTGCCGGTGGCCAGGAGGTCGCCAGGCTCGAGGGTGAAGGCGGTCGAGAGGTACGCGATCTGCTGCCAGATGTTGTAGATCAGCTGGCTGGTGTCGCTGTCCTGGCGGACCTCGCCGTTCACCAGGCAGCGGATTTTCAGCGCGTGCGGATCGGCGATCTCGTCGGCGGTTACGATCCAGGGGCCGATCGGGCCGTGGGTGTCGAATGACTTGCCCATGGTGAATGTGGGCGAGTGGCGCTGCCAGTCGCGGGCCGAGACATCGTTGGCGACGACGTAGCCGAACACGTGGGTCTTCGCGTCCGCCTCGCTGACGCCCTTGGCGGGCTTGCCGATCACCACGCCCAGCTCGGCTTCGTAGTCCAGCATCTGGGTGACCCCCGGCTCGATGTCGTCGAAGGGCCCGGCGATGCAGCTCGTCTGCTTGTTGAACCAGAACTGCTGGCTGGGCGTGGGCTGACCCAGCCGCTTCGCCTCTTCCAGGTGCCTGGCGTAGTTCATGCCGATGGCCAGGTACTTGCCCGGCCGCTCGATGGGGGCCAGCAGGCGGGCGCTCTTCAGCGGCGCGGTCCGTCTTGCGGCGTCCCGCTGACGCGCCACATCGGCCAGGGCCTCGGCCCCGCCCGCGATGATCGCCAGCATGCTGGCCCAGCCGTCCAGCACCACGATGTCGTCGCCGCGCACCACGCCCAGCCGGGCGGTTCCGTTGTCGTCGAAGCGCAGCAGTTTCACGGGACGATCTCCTCGAGTTCAATCTACACATTCCTTGTCACGATCGATTTTATGCTGCAATATATATTTTATGATCGACGCCCTTCGCAGTCCTACCGCCGACACCTCCGCAGCGCGTAGCCAGACCAGCCTCGCCTACCAGCGGCTGCGGGCCGACATCATGTTTGGCCGCCACGCGCCGGGCGCGCGGCTGAAGATCAACGACCTGGCCCAGCGGATGGAGGTGAGCCCGGGCGCCATCCGGGAAGGGCTGTCGCGGCTGGTGGCCGAGCAACTGGTCGTGTCGCAGGACCAGAAGGGGTTCGCCGTCGCCCCGCTCTCGATCCAGGATCTGGAAGATCTCACCGACCTGCGCTGCGAGGTCGAGGCGATCGCGCTGCGGCGCGCGCTGGCCAACGGCGACGACGCCTGGGAAGCCGCCGTGCTGGCCGCCGCCCACCGCCTCAGCCGCGTCCCGCCCCGGGTCGGGCGCGACCTGGACGCGACGATGGCCTGGATCGCGCGGCACGCCGAGTTCCACGCCGCCCTCGTCAGCGCCTGCGGCAGCCGCCGGCTGCGGGACCTGCACGCTCAGCTCTACGAGCAGTCCGAGCGCTATCGCGGCCTGTCGGCGCACGCCGACCACGACCGAGACGTCGGCGGCGAGCACCAGGCCATCGTCGACGCGGCCCTGGCACGTGACGCCGACCGACTGGTCGACCTGATGGTCCGCCACATCCGGGCCACCACGGCCCTCATCATCGGCTCGGCCCGCCTGGCGGCGGCCGAGTGATCCCCCGAGCCCAACGAGGACGTCCATGAGCGTGATCAAGGTCGAGGACATCGCCCACGTGCGGTTCCGCGCCCCGGACCTGGGCCGGATGGCGCAGTACCTGGCGGACTTCGGACTGCTGCCGGCCGACGCGCGTACGGATCGGCTGTACGTCCGTGGCCGCGGCTCGGCGCCCTTCGTGCACGTGACCGAACTGGGCGAGCCCGCGTTCCTGGCGGTGGGCTTCCGCGCCCAGAGCCTCGCCGATCTGGCGGCGCTCTCCACCGCCACAGGCGCCCCCGTCGAGGACCACGACGCGCCTGGCGGCGGCCGGATCGTGCGGCTGAAGGACCCCGATGGTCACGGCGTCGAAGTGGTGGCCGGACAGTCGCCGGCCGCCGAAGTCGCCATCGAGTCGCCGCCGGCTTGGAACAGCGCCCACGGCCGGCCGCGGCTAAGGACCGTCAAGCGGGTCGCCGCCGGATCGGCCACAGTCATGCGCCTGGGCCACGCCGTGCTCAACGTGTCGGACTTCCGGGCCTCGGAGGCCTGGTACAAGGGACTGTTCGGCTTCCTCACCTCCGACGAGATCGCGGTCGCGCCGGAGTTCTCGCTGGGCGCCTTCCTGCGCTGCGACCGGGGCGACACGCCCACCGACCACCACACCCTGTTCCTGGCTCAACTGCCCACCGGACCTGGCTTCAACCACGCCGCCTTCGAGGTTCAGGACCTGGACGACCTGATGCGTGGACATGCCCACCTCAAGGCCGCCGGCGCCGATCCCGAGTGGGGCGTGGGTCGCCATGTCCTGGGCAGCCAGGTCTTCGACTACTGGCGCGATCCGTGGGGTTTCACCCTGGAGCACTGGACCGACGGGGACCTGCTCACCGCGGCCGACCCGCCGCGTAAGGCGTCGATCCAGGAGCTGATGGGCGTCCAGTGGGGCATGCCGATGCCCTCGACCATGGGCGGCTGACGCGAGTTGGCGCGCCCATGGCCGGCCGGTCGCGGTGACGCCTCCACACCTCCCTTAGGCTCCTGTCCCCCAGCCTTCCCGCGGCCGTGAACCTCTCGGTTCCTGCGCGGCGGCACAGCGCCGCTTGACCGCTGCGCTGCGAGGGTATTGTATGAGTGTATGCATACACAGGAGCAATTGCTCAGCACGCTGCGGATCGAGGACACCGGCGTCCCGATCTATGTGCAGCTGCGCGAGCAGTTCCTGCGGATGATGGGGGCGGGGCGGCTGAAGCCTGGCGACCAGATGCCGACCATGCGCCAGGTCGCGGTCAGCCTGCGGGTCGACCTGAACACCGTACGCCACGCCTATGACGATCTGGAGCGCGCCGGGGCCGTCATCCTGGTTCGCGGACGTGGCAGTTTCGTCGCAGAGCCGGCCGCCACGCTGACCGGACCTGACCATGAGGCCGAGACCGAGCGGCTTGCCCGCCAAGCTCTGGCCGCCGCCGCCGCCGCGGGCGTCGATCCCGCCGCGCTGGCCCGCAAGATCAACGAACTCGCCACCCAGGAGGACGCGCCATGATGAACGCCAGCAGCCCACTGAAGGACGTCAATCCGCTCTCGCTGACCCTGGCGACGATTGTGGTGGCGATCGGGGCGATCATCGTGACCACCGCGGATAGCGCCCCGGCCCTGGTCGCTGTCGGGCTGGTGGTCATTCTCTTGGGCATCCTGATCCTGCTCACGCTCAAGATGGCCAACCAGTGGGAGCGGGCCGTCGTGCTGCGCCTGGGCCGCCTGGACAAGATCGCTGGGCCTGGCCTGTTCCTGATCATCCCAATCGTCGACCAGATCGCCTATTGGATCGACCAGCGGATCCAGACCACCGAGTTCAATGCCCAGCAGGCGCTGTCGAAGGACACCGTGCCTGTGAACATCGACGCAGTGATCTTCTGGCAGGTGCACGACACCGAGCGCGCGGCCCTGGAAATCCAGGACTACCGGCGCGCGATCGCGCAGGTCTCGGAGACCTCCCTGCGCGAGATGGTGGGCTCGTCGATGCTGGCGACCCTGCTGGCCGAAAGGACCAGGGGCGACGAACTGCTGCGGGAGGTGATCGGGCGAAAGATCGCCGACTGGGGCATCTCGGTCATCTCGGTCGAGATTCGCGACATCGGCGTTCCGGCCGGCCTGCAGGACGCCATGAGCCGCCAGGCCCAGGCCGAGCGGGAACGGCTGGCGCGGGTGGCCCTGGGCCAGGCCGAGCAGGAGGTGGCGATCAAGTTCGTCGAGGCCGCCGAGATCTATGCCCGCTCGCCGGCGGCGCTGCAGCTGCGGGCGATGAACATCATCTACGAGACGACCAAGGAGGGCGGCGCCACCATCCTGCTGCCGACCTCGATGGTCGACGCCATGAACCCCGGCAGCGTGATGGCCCTGGCCCAGGTGGCCCAGGCCGCGCGCCCGCCGCAGGCCTGAGGGAGGGCGAGATGAAGTCCATGCTCCAGCGGGTCGCGGCGGTGTCGGCGGCGGCGCTTCTGACGGGCTCGGCGGCCAGCGCCCAGGAGGCGGTCGGCGACTGGAACGGCCTGCTGCAGGTGGGCGGCGTCGAGCTGCGCATCGGCGTGAAGATCGAGGCCGGCGAGGGCGGCGCGCTCACGGGCTCGATCACCAGCCCCGACCAGAGCCCGGGCGACATTCCCATCAGCGACGCCAGGATGGACCAGGGCAAGCTCAGCTTCGCCGTGCCCATGATCCGGGGACGCTACGAGGGCCGGTGGGACGCAGCACAGGGCGCGTGGAACGGGCGGTGGATCCAGGGCGGGCCGACCCGCTGACGCTGGCCAAGGGCCCCGTGCCCAGCCGGGCACGACCGCAGATGCCGGCCAAGCCGTATCCGTATCGCGGGGAGGAGGTCGCCTTCGAGAGCGCGCCGGGCGTGAAACTGGCCGGAACGCTGACCCTGCCCGAAGGCAAGGGGCCGTTTCCGGCGGCGATCCTGATCAGCGGGTCCGGCGCTCAGGATCGCGACGAGCAACTGCTGGGCCATCGGCCTTTCCTGGTCCTGGCAGACCACCTGACGCGACGCGGCATTGCGGTGCTACGCTACGATGATCGGGGCTACGGGAAGTCGACGGGCAGGTTCCAGGACGCGACCAGCTCGGACTTCGCCGTCGATGCGGCCGCGGCAGTCGCGTTCCTGCGCGACCGCAAGGATATCGACACGGGCCGGATTGGACTGATCGGCCACAGCGAGGGCGGCATGGTCGGGCCGATGGTGGCGGCGAAGGATCCGACGATCGCCTTCGTGGTCCTGCTGGCCGGCCCTGGCGCGCCCAGCCGCGAGCTCATGGCGGCCCAGCGCGCGGCCGTCGCCAAAGCACGAGGAATCCCGCCTGAAGCGGTGGCCCGCAACGAGACGTTCGCGGGCCGCATCGACACCCTGCTCGCCGAGACGGCCGACTGGGAGGCCGCGAAGGTCGAAGTGACCAAGGTGGTCGGCCAGGGTGCGGCGGTTGTGGGTGTCCCGGTTGAGCAGTTGATCGCCGCCAACCAGCTCCTGTTCACGCCCTGGTACCGCGAGTTCATCGCCCATGACCCGCGGCCCAACCTGGCGAAGCTCAGGATGCCCGTCCTGGCCGTCAACGGCGCCAACGACCTCCAGGTGATAGCCGGCCAGAACCTGCCGGCGATCCGCGAGGCGCTGAAGGCGAACAAGGACGCCACGGTCATCGAGCTACCGGGACTTAACCACCTGTTCCAGACGTCGGCGACGGGCGATCCTCGCGACTACGGCCGCATCGAGGAGACGTTCGCTCCGGCGGCGCTGGCAACGGTATCCGACTGGGTGAGGGCGCGCGCTGCGGGGCGCTGAAGCCGGCAACACCATTCGATCCGCAAGTCATTGATCCGCATCAGTTTGCTCTGCGCCATTTGGCAGCTCCTCGGCCCCGGTCATGGCAAGCCGATGTTAACCGACACGGCGTGGGGTGAGTCCAAATGAAAGGGCTCACCCATGAGCGAAAGCAATGCCATAGGCGAACGACTCGACTTCATCGGCCTGGACCGTCAGTCGCGTGACACGCTGAGATCGCTTCGACCTTTCATCGAGGCCGAGATCCAGCCCGCGCTGCAGGCTTTCTACACGCGCGTGCGCCAGACGCCCGCCGTGAATCGATTTTTCCGTGACGAGCGTCACATCACCGGGGCGCAGAACGGTCAGGCGCGCCACTGGGGCGTGATCGCCGAGGCGGAGTTCAGCGATGCCTACGTCAGGGGCGTCCGCACCATCGGGGAAACGCACGCCCGCATCGGTCTTGAACCGCGCTGGTACATCGCCGGCTACGCGCTGATCACGGAGGCGCTGCTGCGGCGGCTGGTGGAGACGCGATGGCCCAAGGCGCTTGGCGTCAACGCCAAGGCGGCCAAGGTCGTGGCAAACGAAAGCGCCGCGATGGTTAAGGCCATGATGCTCGACATGGACTTCGCGCTCTCGATCTATCTCGAGACGCTCGAGGCCGAACGCCAGCGGCTGGACACCGAACGCCGGGCCGCCGAGGAGCGTCAGACGGTGGCCATGTCGGCGCTGGGCGAAGCCCTGGCGCGTCTGGCCAAGGGTGACCTGCGCGCCCGTGTCGACTCGGAGCTGTCGCCGGAATTCGCAACGCTCAAGCGGGACTTCAACGCCGCGATCTCCAGCCTTGAGCAGGTCGTCGCGGCGGCTGCGGGCACCGCCCAGATGGTCAGCCAGGGCGTCGGACAGATCAGCTCTGCGGCCGGCGATCTGTCGCGCCGCACCGAGCAGCAGGCCGCCAGCCTCGAGGAGACCGCAGCGGCCCTGGAGCAGATCACCGCGACGGTTCGCAAGAGCGCGGCGGGGGGCCCAGGACGCCAGCCAGGCCGTCGCCGGAGCGCGATCCGAAGCCGAGCGCTCAGGCGCGGTGGTGAGCCAGGCGATCAGCGCCATGGACGAGATCGACGCCTCGTCCGGCCGGATCAGCCAGATCATCGGGGTGATCGACGAGATCGCCTTCCAGACCAACCTGCTGGCCCTCAACGCGGGCGTGGAGGCGGCCCGGGCCGGCGATGCGGGCAAGGGCTTCGCGGTCGTCGCGTCCGAAGTCCGCGCGCTGGCTCAGCGCTCGGCCGAGGCGGCCAAGGAGATCAAGGGCCTGATCACCCAGTCCGGCGCGCAGGTGAAGGCCGGGGTCGATCTGGTGGGGCAGACCGGGCGGGCGCTGAACGCCATCGCCGAGCGGGTCACGGCCATCGACGCGCTGGTCGCCGACATGGCCGCGTCGGCCCACGAGCAGACGCGGGCCCTGAGCGAGGTCAACGTCGCGGTGAACCAGCTGGATCAACTGACCCAGCAGAACGCCGCCATGGTGGAACAGACGTCGGCCGCCACGCTCGCGCTCAACACCGAGAGCGTCGAGTTGTCCGGACTGATGGGCGGCTTCACCGTGGGCGGCCAGGCCGCCCAGCCCACGCGGCGGGCGCGCGCGGCCTGATCCGAGTCGACCGGCGGAGGTCAGGCTAGTCTGCGTCGGCCTGGGTCACGGGCAGGCGAAGGAACACGCGCCCGCCCGGCGAGGGCGGCGGCAGGGCGCCGGCGCGGATGTTCACCTGCAGCGACGGCAGGATGAGCGTCGGCGGCGCCAGCGTCGCGTCGCGGGCGTTCCGCAGGGCCACGAATTCGGCCTCGGTGACCCCGTCGTGGACATGGATGTTGCTCTCCCGCTGCGCGGCCACCGTGCTCTCCCAGCGATAGTCGGTGCGGTTCGCGGGCAGGTAGTCGTGGCCGATGAAGATGCGGGTCTGTGGGGGCAGCGCCAGGATCTTCCGGGTCGAGCGGTACAGCGTTGCGGCGTCGCCGCCCGGAAAATCGGCCCGGGCCGTTCCATAGTCGGGCATGAACAGCGTGTCGCCCACGAAGGCGGCGTCGCCGATCACGTAGGTCACACAGGCCGGGGTGTGTCCGGGCGTATGCAGCACCCGCACCTCGAGCTCGCCCAGAGCCAGGCTGTCACCCTCGGCCAGCAACCGGTCGAAGACCGCGCCGTCGGTGGTCACGTCATCGGCCTCGAACAGCGGGGCGAACTGCTTCTGCACCTCGGTGATCCGCGCGCCGATTACGATCTGGGCGCCGGTGCGTCGGCGGATGTAGTCGGCCGCCGACAGATGGTCCGCGTGGGCATGCGTCTCCAGCACATACTTCAGCTCCAGGCCCTGGGCGTCGACAGCGGCCAGGATCGCATCGGCTGACCCGTGCGAGAGGCGACCGCCCTTGGGCTCGAAGTCGGCGACCGGATCGACGATCACGGCGGCCCGCGTGGCCGGATCGGACACCAGGTAGCTGACGGTCGACGTGGCGGGATCGAAGTAGGCTTGAACAGTGGGGGACATGGTCGGAGCCTCCTCGGCGATGCCGTATAAATATTAGCACTTGCTAAATTAGCAATACCTAATATATGGAGTCTCATGTTCGATCTCGCGAACTTCGACATCGCCCGCTTCGAGGCCAGCGCCGCGGAGGCCGCAAGGCTCCTGCGCGCACTCGCCAACGAGCGGCGGCTGATGATCCTGTGCCAGCTCAGCGGCGGCGAGCGTTCGGTCGGGGAACTTCTGCCCCTGGTCGCCCTCTCGCAGTCGGCGCTTTCGCAACACCTCGCGGTGCTGCGGGAGGAGGGCATCGTGGCCACCCGCCGCGAGGCCCAGACCGTGCGCTACAGGATCGCCGACCCGGCGGCCGTGAAGGTGGTGGCGACGCTCGCCGAGATCTTTTGTCCCCCCGACATGAGGCCTCTCCATGAACACCGCCCTGATCCCGCTCAAACCTGACGACGTCGAACGCCGCCTCCAGCGCCGGCAGGCCGTCCTGGTCGACATTCGCGAAGCCGACGAGTTCGCCCGCCGCCATGTGCGCGGCGCCCTGTCGCGCCCCCTCTCAGGCTTCGAACAAGCGCACCTGAAGGTCGAACCTGGCAAGGACGTCGTCTTCACCTGCCGCACGGGCATGCGCACGGGCGCCAACTGCGATCGACTGGCGGCGGTGGTCGAAGGACCGGCGTACGTGCTGGAAGGCGGCGTAGACGCCTGGGCGGCGGCCGGCCTGCCGGTGAACGAGGATCGCAAGGCGCCGCTGGAAATTCAGCGCCAGGTCCACATCGCCGCCGGCGCGCTGGTGCTGGCCGGCGTCGCGCTGGGCTTCGCGCTGCACCCGGCGTTCTACGGCCTCGCGGCCTTCGTGGGCGCCGGCCTGGCGTTCGCCGGAGCGACCGGATTCTGCGGGATGGCGACGCTGCTCGCCCGCGCGCCCTGGAATCGCGTTCGGGCCTGATCGCATGGACGCGGCGCTGACCTATGGGCTGGCCTTGCTCAGCGGCGCCGTCGTCGGTCTGCTGCTCGCCGTGTTCGGCGGCGGCGGATCGGTCCTGGCGACGCCGCTGCTGATCTACCTCGTGGGCGTGCGCGACCCGCACGTGGCGATCGGGACCTCGGCGGCGGCGGTGGCGGTGAACGCCCTGGTCGGGCTGTCGGTGCAGGCGCGCGCTGGCCGGGTCAAGTGGCCTTGCGCGCTGGTCTTCGGGGCCGCAGGCCTCGTGGGCTCGCTGGCCGGCGCACAACTGGCCAAGCAACTGCCCGGCGAGACGCTGCTGCTGTGGTTCGCGGTCGCCATGGCCCTGATCGGCGGCTCGATGCTGCTGCCGCGCAAGGATGCAGGCGACCCGGCCGTCCATCTCACACCGGGACTGACCGCCCGACTGGCGCCCGCCGGCCTGGTCACGGGTCTCGCCGCGGGATTCTTCGGGATCGGCGGCGGCTTCCTCATCGTGCCGGGCCTGATGGCGGCCACGGGCATGACGTTGGCTCACGCCGCGGCCTCGTCCCTCGTCTCGGTCGCCCTGTTCGGCGCCGCGACCAGCACCAGCTACGCCGCTTCGGGCCTGGTCGACTGGCGGATGTTCGCGGCCCTGGTGGTGGGCGGCGGGGCCGGCGTGTTCGCAGCGCGTCCCATCGCCCGCCGGCTCGAAGGCCGCGCCGATCTCGCGCGCCGCGCCTTCGCGCTGATGGTGATCGCGACCGCCGGCTACGTGGCCTGGCGGTCCCTGGGCTAGCTTTGCGTTCCGATCAGCTGGCCGAGGTCAGGTGCGTGGCGATCGCCTCGTAGGCGGGCAGCGACACGCGATCCAGCGGGCCGTTGCCGTTGGCGGCGGTGGGGTGCGAGGCGAAGCGGGCGATCACCATCTCGGCCCCCGGCGCCACGTAGCAGACCTGGCCGTGGATGCCGCGGGCCGAGTAGGCGCCGAACCGGTTGTGGCTCACCCACCACTGGTTCCGATAGCTCCAGCCGGGCAGGGTGACGTAGCCAGCCTTGGCGAAGTCCTCGATCCGCGCGCCGCCCGCGATGTCGTCCACGACGGCCTTCGGCACGATCTGCTGGCCGCCGGCGACGCCGCCCAACCGCATCATCTCGCCAAAGCGGGCGAGGTCGCGGGTGGTGACGTTGAGGCCCGCGCCGCACAGCGCGAAGCCCGTGCCGTCGACCATCACATAGCCGTCCTCCTCGACCCCCAGCTTCTGCCAGATGCGCTCGGAGACCAGTTCGGCGAAGGGCTTGCCGGCCACGCGCTGGACGATCCACCCCAGAACCTCGGTGTTGCAGGTCTTGTAGGCGAAGGCCTCGCCATGCTCGCCCTGCTTCTTCAGCGTCCTGAGGAAGTCGAAGATGGTGGTCGGGCCGGCATAGCCCGGGGGCGGCCGCGACCAGCCGGCGGCCACGCCATAGAAGCGCACCTCGGCGTCGGGATCGACATAGTCCTCGCGGTAGCGCACGCCCGTCGTCATATCCATCACGTGACGCACCGTGGCGTCGCCGAAGGCCGTATCGGCCAACTCGGGCACATAGGTCGTCACCAGCGCGGCCGGATCGATCGCGCCTTCATGCGCCAGGATCGCGGCCAGCAGGCCGGCGAACGACTTGGTCACCGACATGGCCAGGTGCGGCGTGTGCGGCCCCAGCGCGCCCCGATAGGTCTCGTAGACCACGGTCCCCCGATGCAGCACCACCAGGCCGTCGGTGAAGTTCTCGTCGATGCTCTCGCCCCAGGTCATCGCCCGGCCGTCCTGGGTGACGAATCGCACGGCGTCCAGGTCGTCGCGCAGGCCGTACGGCAGCGCCGCCGCCGCCGCCGGCCCGCGGCGGATGGCGGCCGACGGGCCCAGCTCACGCTGATGGCTGAAGCTCCAGCGGGTGTTGGGGAACCGCCAGCTGGTGGAATCTGAAACCCGCACCGTCTTCTCCGCCGGCGGCGGAAAGCCCTGCATCACGGCCAGCGCCGCCGGATCGGTCGAGGCGGCGGTCGGGGCGGGCTGGGCGGAGTCGGGCATGGCAGGGGCCTCGGTCGGACAGGACCCCCATCCCATCCCCTTCGCGCGGCGGACGCAAGCCGGGGCGTCGCCCGCTAGACCATCCCTGCCTTGCGCAGCGCCTGGTACGACTTGATCACGCGCTGCAGGCGGTTCTCGCCCGAGCGGTCGCCGTTGTTGGCGTCGGGGTGCAGGCGGCGGACCAGTTCGGTGTAGCGGGTGCGGATCTTCGAGGCGTCGGCGTCCTCGTCCAGGTCGAGGTCGGCCAGGGCGTTGCGTTCGATCTTCCCCAGCTTGCGGCCTTCGGGCTCAGGTTTGCGCGCGTGCTGCCCGCCGCCGCCGAACATGTTGAAGGGGTCACGGAACTGCGGGCCTTGGCCCTGGCCCGCCCCGAACTTGGCCGAGAAGGCGGCGGCCTCGCGGCTCATCCTGCCGGCCTTCATCTCCCAGGTGGGACGCCCGCCGGTCATCTGCTCTTCCTGCTGGCGACGGCGGACCTCGCCCTCGGCCATGCCGGCGAAGAAGTTCCAGTTGCGATTGTACTCGGCCGCGTGCGGCTGGCAGAACCAGTAGTGCTCATGCAGCAGGTCGCGCGACTTGGGCGCCCGGGCCGTCGCCGCCTTGCGACACCCCGGATGGTCGCAGGCCCGCTCGCCCGGCTTCAGGGCATGCACGTCCTCCGCCGCGTTGTCCTGCTCGGACGGCGGTCGCACGCGGATATCCACGAACTTGGGCTTGTATTGAAACGCGCCGGGCATCGTCCAAGTATGGAGGGCAGAAGTTTCCGTACAAGAATTGAAGATCGGGCAGATGGGCGCCATACTTGACGCGATCCAAGACAAACTGACGGCGGCCTTTCAGCCCACGCGGCTGGAGATCGTCGATGAGTCCCACCGACACGCGGGCCATGCCGGCGCGCGCGAAGGCGGGGAAAGCCACTTCAACGTGACGATCGAATCGGCGGCCTTTGCGGGCGCGGCTCGGGTGGCGCGCCAGCGGATGGTCTACCATGCGCTCGCCGAGGAACTGGCCGGGCCGCTGCATGCGCTGTCTGTGAAGGCGCTGGCGCCGGGCGAAGGCTGACGGCCGCAAATCCTGCGGCGTGCAGAACGCCTTGGAGGCGTCGCACTTCGGGCGCTAGTCTAAACGGACGTTTGAAGAGCCGCCCCGGAATGCAGGCGCGGCCGGACATTGGGGAGAGACGGGTTGCGGACAACCATCACCGTCAACGGCGAGGTGCGGTCGCTCGACCTCGACCCGCGCACGACGCTGCTCGACGCACTGCGTGAGACGCTCAAGCTGACCGGGGCGAAGAAGGGCTGCGACCATGGCCAGTGCGGCGCCTGCACGGTCCTGGTCAACGGCGTGCGGATCAATTCCTGCCTGTCGCTGGCCGTGATGCACGACGGCGACGAGGTCACCAGCATCGAGGGCGTCGGCACGGTCGAAAAGCTGCATCCGGTGCAGGTGGCCTTCCTGAACCAGGACGCCTTCCAGTGCGGCTACTGCACGCCGGGCCAGATCTGCTCGACCCTGGGCCTCCTGGCCGAGATCGAGGCGGGCGCGCCCAGCCAGGAAACCGCGCCGGGGGCCAAGCCCACGCTGACCGACGCCGAGATCCGCGAGCGGATGAGCGGGAACATCTGCCGCTGCTCGGCCTATCCGCAGATCGTGGCGGCCATCAAGCAGGCCGCCGAGGCCCTGGCATGAAGGCCTTCACCTACGAGCGGGCCACCAGCGTCGAGGGCGCGGTAACGGCGGCCCAGGCGCCCGGCGCGCGCTTCATCGCCGGCGGCACCAACCTGCTGGACCTGATGAAGCTGGAAATCGAGACGCCGACCCATCTGATCGACGTGGGCCGGCTGCCGATGGCCGAGATCGTGGAGACGCCGGACGGCGGTCTGCGAATCGGGGCGTCGGCCAGCAACACGGCGGTGGCGTCGAACGCGACCGTCCGGGCCCGCTATCCGGTGCTCTCGGAAGCCATCGTGGCCGGCGGTTCGCCACAGCTGCGCAACAAGGCCAGCGTGGGCGGCAACCTGCTGCAGCGCACCCGCTGCGCCTACTTCTACGACACCTCCAAGCCCTGCAATAAGCGGGCGCCCGGCTCGGGCTGCGGCGCGCTGGAAGGCCTGAACCGCAACGCGGCGATCTTCGGCGCCAGCCACGCCTGCATCGCCACCCACACGTCCGACATGGCCGTGGCGCTGGCGGCGCTGGGGGCCAGCGTCGAGGTCGTGGGCGCGGGCGGGACCCACAGCATCCCGCTGCTGGAGTTGCACCGCCTGCCGGGCGAGACGCCGCACATCGAGACCCACCTGGCCGGCGGCGAACTGATCACCGCCGTCGTGCTGCCGCCGCCGCCCAAGGGCGGTCAGACCTACCGCAAGGTGCGTGACCGGGCCTCGTACGCCGGCGGTCTCGCCAGCGTGGCGGTCGCCGGCGGGCAGGTGGCGCTGGGCATGGTGGCCCACAAGCCGTGGCGCGCCGCCGAGGCCGAGGGCGCGCTGGCCTCTGGCGCTTCGCCCGCCGAGGCCATCGGCAAGGAGCTCGCGGGCGCCAGCTCGCTGGGTCGCAACGACTTCAAGATACCCCTGGTGGCCCGCCTCGCCGCGGCCGCCATCACCGAAGCGAAGGAGCAGGGCCAATGAGCTCGGTGAGCGACTGGGAAGCCACCGCCAATCCGGTCAAGGACAACCGCGCCGGCCTGATCGGCAAGGGCGTCGACCGCTATGAGGGCCCGCTCAAGGTCACGGGCACGGCGCCCTACGCCTACGAGGTCCAGCCGCCGTCGCCGCCGGCTTACGGCGTCATGGTGGGCGCGACGATCGCCACCGGCCGCATCATCGCCGTCGACACGGCCGAGGCCGAGGCCGCGCCCGGCGTGCTGGCGGTCTGGACGCACCTGAACGTGCCCGCCCAGCCGCCTCGCGGCGCCAAGGCGCACCCTCGCAGCACCCAGGGCTCCAAACCCGCACTCGAGAGCGACAAGGTGACCTACTGGGGCCAGCCCGTGGCCTTCGTGGTCGCCGACACGCTCGAGAACGCCACCGCCGCCTCGCATCTGGTCAAGCTGACCTACGACGCCGACACGCCGGACGTGAACTTCGCCAAGCGCCTGAGCGACGCCGGTCAGCCGCCGGGCGAACAGGACGTCGAGATCGGCAACTTCGACGAGGGCTTCGCCAACTCGCCGGTTCGTCTGGACGAGACCTGGGCCACGCCGCTGCAGAACCACTGCCAGATGGAGCCCTGCGCCTCGCTGGCCTGGTGGGAAGGCGATCGCTGCATCGCCCACACCTCGATCCAGATGGTGAAGCCCGCCCAGCACGGCCTGGCCGAGACCCTGGGCATCGGCCGCGACGACGTCCACCTGCTCACCCGCTACATCGGCGGCGGCTTCGGCGGAAAAGGCCAGACCTACGACGACCTGACCCTGGCGGCGCTGGCGGCCCGGGCGCTGGGCCGCCCGGTGAAGGTGGCCTTCACGCGCCAGCAGATGATGCACGGCACGATCCACCGCCCGGCGACGGTCATGCGGGTGCGCCTGGGCGCCGAGAAGGACGGCCGGCTGAACGCCTTCTCGATCATGACCTGGACGCACTGCCACAAGGACGGGTCGTTCACCGAGCACGCTTCCAACTTCGCCCGCGCCCTCTACGCCGCCCCCAACCGGCTCACCGGCCATCGGCTGGTGCGCCTGGACCTGCCGCATGCGGGGCCGATGCGGGCGCCGGGCGAGGCGTCGGGCACCATGAGCCTGGAATGCGCCATGGACGAGCTGGCTGAAAAGCTGGGTCTCGATCCGGTGGAGCTCCGCATCCGCAACGAGCCGCCGGCAGACCCGGAAAACGGCCGTCCATTCTCGCAGCGCCAGCTGGTCCGCTGCCTGAAGGAAGGCGCCCAGCTGTTCGGTTGGGACCGCCGCCGGCCCACGCCGGGCCAGGTGCGCGACGGCCGGTGGCTGGTGGGCATGGGCATGGCCGCCGCCATCCGCGGCAACTTCCTGCTGCCGGCCAAGTGCAGCTTCTCGGTGGACGCCGACGGCGTGATCACCGTGCGCCAGGGCATGACCGACATTGGCACCGGCACCTACACGGTGCTGGCCCAGATCGCCGCCGAGACTCTGGGGGTGCCCCTGGGCAAGGTGGTGGTGGAAATCGGCGACTCTGAGCTGCCGCCGGCCCCGGGCTCGGGCGGCCAGTTCGGCGCGGCCACGGCCGGGTCGGCCGCTCTGGCGGCGGGTATGAACCTGCGCAAGGCGATCGCGGAGATGGCGACCAGCGACCCCCACTCGCCGCTGCACGCTGGTGATCCGGCGGAAGTCACCTTCCAGGACAGCGTGATCGCGCTGGAGAACCGATCCGAGACGCTGGCCGACCTGATCCGCCGCAACGCGCCAGAGGGCCTCACCGTCGAGGGCGAGATCCGTCCCGCCCAGGACGCCCAGAAGTGGAGCACCCAGACCTACGGCGGCCACTTCGTGGAGGTGGGCGTCGATCCGGTGACCGGCGAGGTCCGCGTGCGTCGCATGCTGGGGGTGTTCGCCGCCGGCCGCATCCTCAACGCCAAGACGGCCAAGAGTCAGCTGACCGGCGGGATGATCTGGGGCGTCGGCTCGGCGCTGGGCGAGGGCAACGCCGTCGATCCGCGCTACGGCTCGCTGATCAACCAGGACCTGGCCCAATACCTGGTGCCGGTGCAGGCCGACATCGGCGACCTGGACGCCATCATGCTCGACGAGGTGGACGACAAGGCCAACCCGATGGGCATCAAGGGTGTGGGCGAGCTCGGGAACTCCGGCGCGGGCGCGGCGGTGGCCAACGCCATCTACAACGCCTGCGGTGTCCGGGTGCGCGACTACCCCATCACGCCGGACAAGCTGTTGGCGGGGTTGATCGCACAGGGGCGCTGACGCCGCGCGGCAACGTCGCGAAACCCGGGCGTGACCCGCCCGGGCGGAACCGGCTAAGCTGACGCGGAACCTTTGCCACTCGCCGAGCGCTCGATCCTCCTGATGACGAAGTCCCCGATGCTGAAGGCGCTGCCGAACATCCTGACTGGGTCGCGCCTGGTCATGGCGCTGTTCATGTTCGTCGCCTTCGCGGCGGCGGCAGGGGCGGTGCCCTACTATGCCAACCGCCTGGAGCCCGAGGCGCAGTTCGCCCTGCAACGTTGGGCGGTCTACGCCTTCATCGTGGCGGCGATCACCGACTTCTTCGACGGCTGGCTGGCGCGCAAGCTGGACGCCGAGACCGTCTGGGGCGCGATCCTGGACCCCATCGGCGACAAGGTGCTGGTGTGCGGCGCCATCCTCGGCCTGATGTCGCTGGGTCCCCAGCCGATGGTGGTTCTGCCCTGCGGCCTGATCCTGTTCCGCGAGTTCACAGTCAGCGCCCTGCGCGAAGTGGGGGCGGGCAAGGGCGTCAAGCTGCCCGTCACCCTGCTGGCCAAGTGGAAGACGACGATCCAGCTCACGGCCCTGGCCATGGAACTGATCGTAGCGGCATGGGGCGCCTTCTCGCTGCCCGACGGCACGGTGCTGCGCGAGATGTTCGAGCTGGGCGCCCACGGGATGCTGTGGCTGGCCGCCGTGATCACCCTGATCACCGGCTACCAGTACTGGGAACAGACGCGTAAGGCGCTGTCGAGCTAGCCAGCCAGCGCCACGACGCCAGTGGCGAGCGCGGCGGCGACCGCGCAGATCACCGTTCCGGTCGCGAAGCCGCGGGCGTGGCGGCCATGGTCGAAAGGCTGGAAGTCATCCAGGGTCGAGCCTGGCGGCAGGGCCCAGCGGGGCTTCAGGACCCCTAGCACGAACTCGTCCAGAATCAGCCAGTCCACGGCGTTGAACACCATCCCAACGGTGAAGGCGTGCAGGAAGACGGCGGGCAGGGGTTGTGGGCGCGCGAGCATCGACGAGGCCAGCGGCCCGCCGAACAGGAGGACGATGAGCACGATCCCGACCACGGCGCCGGCCTTCGTTTCCTTTGGCGAAAGTGGCGCAAGCCGCTGCTTCAGGGCGTCGGGAAAGTGGCGCATGAAGAGCCGCGGGTTGGCCCGCAACGAACCCATCACGACCGCTGAGGCTGCGACCGCCAGGATCGCCCCGTCGCGCAGCGCCGTTTCAAGAACGAACACTTTGCCCCCCGATCTCAGCACTCGGCCAGGTTCACCGCCAGGCCGCCCAGGCTGGTTTCCTTGTAGACGTGGCTCATGTCCTCGCCGGTGCGTTTCATAGTGGCGATCACCTTGTCGAGGCTGACCGAGTGCTGGCCGTCGCCCAGCATGGCGAGGCGGCAGGCGTCGATGGCCTTCACCGCGCCCATGGCGTTGCGCTCGATGCAGGGGATCTGGACCAGGCCGCCGATCGGGTCGCAGGTGAGGCCCAGGTTGTGCTCCATCCCGATCTCGGCGGCGTTCTCGATCTGGGCGTTCGAGGCGCCCAGCGCGGCGGCGAGGCCCGCGGCGGCCATCGAGCAGGCCACGCCCACCTCGCCCTGACAGCCCACCTCGGCCCCCGAGATCGAGGCGTTCTTCTTGTAGAGCGCGCCGATGGCGGCGGCGGTGAGCAGGAAGGTGCGCCGCCCCTCGGGCGTGCCGTAGTGGAAGCGGTCGTAGTAGCGCAGCACCGCGGGCAGCAGGCCGGCTGCGCCGTTGGTGGGGGCGGTGACGACGCGGCCGCCGGCCGCATTCTCCTCGTTCACCGCGAGCGCCCACAGGTTCACCCAGTCCAGGGCGGCAAGAGGATCGGCGATCCGCCGGTCGGCGTCGGTGACCAGGCTCTTCCAGATCTGATGCGCGCGCCGCTTCACCTGCAGGCCGCCCGGCAGGACGCCCTCGGTGCGCATCCCGCGGCCGATACAGGCGAACATGGCCGCGGCGATCTCGTCGAGACCCGCATCGATGTCGTCCTGGCTGCGCAGCGCGAGCTCGTTGGCGGCCATCAGGCCCGCGATGGTGAGTCCCGCCCTGTCCGCCTGATCCAGCAGTTCGGCGCCCGAGTCGAACGGGTAGGGCGTCGGCAGGGCGCGGGCCGGCGGCGTGTTCTGGGCGATCTCGTCCTCGTCGCGCACGAAGCCGCCGCCGATGGAGAAGTAGGTGCGCTGCGCCAGCGGGGAGCCCGCCGCGTCGAAGGCCGTGAAGCGCAGCGCGTTGGGATGCTGCGGCAGTCGCTCACGACCGGCCCAGACAATGTCCGCCGCCTCATCGAAGGCGATGTCGCGAACGCCGGCCAGATTGAGGCGTCCCGTCTCCCGCACCGCGGCGATCACTCGCTCGGCCTCGTCGGGATCCAGCGTGCGCGGGGCGAACCCGGCGAGACCCAGGATCACCGCGCGGTCGGTGGCGTGGCCGCGCCCGGTCAGCGCCAGCGAGGCGTAGAGCGTGGTCTCGACCCGGGCCACCCGGTCGCGGTCCGGCCCCAGCCGCTCGAGGAACCGGGCGGCGGCCGTCATCGGGCCCATGGTGTGGGAACTGGAAGGACCGACCCCCAGCTTGAAGAGGTCAAAGGCGCTGACGTTCATGGGCCGCCTGTGTGGACGGCCCGGCCGGCTTCCGCAAGGGCAGGGGCGGTGCGGTGGCCCTAGCCCCGCTGGCCCATGGCGGTCTTCGCCTGGTCCTCGCGCCAGCCCTTCTCCTGCGCGATGAGCTCTTCTGACGCGATGCCCTTGAAGTCCTCCGGCTCGTAGAAGGGACGGATCTCGAGGGCGCCGACGTCATAAGGCGCCTTGCGCAACCACCCGATGGCCTCGGCCAGGTCCTTGCACTGCCAGATCCAGTAGCCGCCGATCAGTTCCTTGGTCTCGGTGAAGGGCCCGTCGATGATCATGGGCTGGCCGTTCTCGAAGCTGAGCCGCGCGCCGTGCGAACTGGGGCGCAGGCCGCCAGCGTCAAGCATCACGCCCGCGGCGATCAGCTCGTTGTTGTAGACGCCCATGCGCTCGATGGCCTCGGCCGACGGCATCACGCCCGCTTCGCTGTCGGCGCTGGATTTCACGAACACCATGAACCGCATCGTCGCACTCCCTGTTCTTGGCCAGAGGACGAACAAGGACGCGCGATTCCGACTCGTCCCCGAAGAAAATCCAGAGGGCGAACAGCTCGTCGTCGGCCCCGCTCAAGCTGCAAACGTTGTCCGGACTTCCCTCAGATCGGACAGCTCGCCACTTCGAGCTGCAGCATGGCGAGCACGCGGCCGAAGCCGATGTACTGCCCCGCCATCATCGACAGCTCCAGGAACTCGGCGTCGCTGAAGTGACGGCGCATGGCGGCCACGTCGGCGTCGCCGATGTTGTGGTGGTCGATCGCCATCTTCTCGGCGAAGTGGATCGCCGCGCGCTCGCGGGGCGTGAAGCCGGCGTTGTCGGCGTCGTCCACCCCGACGGCGGCCTCGTCCTCGGCCACCACATCGGGGGCCATGCGCACGGTCTTGCAGAGCACGCAGCCGTTCAGCGTGGCGATCCTCAGGCGGATGAGCTCCTTCAGGCGGGGCTCCAGCACGCCGGCGCCGCCCGTGTGCCAGGGGTGGTAGAAGGCCTGGTAGGCCTGGACCAGCGCCTCGTTCGGCGCGAACGCGCGGGCGAAGTGGCGGCCCAGCCAGTTCTCCTCCGGCGTCGCGTCATGGATGGCCTTGAGGTAGGGCGGCAGCGCCTCGGGCTCGACGAGCGGCATGCGGGACATGGCGTTCCTCCGTTGATGACGGGCCATCTTGCGCCGGAAACTGCGTGCCGCTGCGTCAGCGGAGGCTCGGTTTTTCTTGACCTCCGTCCGGGCCGGCGGGCGCACTGTCTCGCCTGGTGAGGAGGGCGCGATGATCAAACTGGTCTATGTGATTGTCCGACGCGCGGATATGTCGGCCGCGGCCTTCCGCGAGTACTGGCTGACCCGGCACGGTCCGCTGGTGGCGGCGCAGGCTCAGGCGCTGAAGCTGCGGAAGTACGTCCAGAGCCACCCGTTCGACGATCCTGCCAGCGAGGCGATGCGCGCCGTGCGCGGCATGCGCGGCCCGGCCGATGGCGTCACCGAGGTCTGGTGGGACTCGCTGGAGGACTTCCAGTCGGTCTACGGAACGCCCGAAGGGGCCGAGGCCGGACGGATCCTGGCCGAGGACGAGGCCAGGTTCATCGACTTCGAGAAGTCGGCGGTGTTCCTGACGCAGGAGCACCTGATCTTCGACCACACGGGCGGCAAGGGCCCCGGCTCCGACGCGGTCAAGGCCACCTACCTGCTCACCCGGCGCGACGACCTCACCCAGGCGCAGTGCCACGAGACCTGGCTGAAGGATCACGGACCGCTGGTGGCGAGCTTCGCGGGCCCGCTCAGCATGGCGAAGTACGTGCAGAGCCACGCCATCGCGCCCGACGTGAACGCCGGCATCCAGGCCGGGCGCAACTACGAGCCGCCGCTGGACGGGATCACCGAGGTCTGGGTGAACTCGCTGGAGGAGATGGGCGCGGGCGGCGATGCGGCGCGCGACGCCGGCGCGGCCCTGGTCGAGGACGAGCGCCGGTTCGTGCAGATGGACAAGTCGCGCCTCTTCCTCACCCGCGAGCACGTGATTTTCGACCACACGCGCTGAGGGCGCTGCCCTGGCCCGCGCTCCTCAACTCATCGGATTGGCGGGCGGCGCCGGCTCGGGCAGGGGGATGAACTCCTGGTCGTCGGCGTCGGGCAGCTTCATGCGGCCGGCCCGCCAGTCGGCCTTGGCCTGCTCGATCCGCTCCTTCGATGTGGAGACGAAGTTCCATTCGATGAAGCGCGGGCCCAGCGGTTCGCCGCCCAGCAGCATGACGATGGCGTCGGTCAGCGCGGTGAAAGTGATCGTGTGGCCGGGCGCGAAGACCAGCATCTGGCCCGCCTGAAAGGTGCGGCCGTCCACCTCAACCTGGCCGGCGGCGACATAGGCGGCGCGCTCGGGATACTCGGCCGGCAGCCGGGCCTTGGCCCCCGCGTCCAGACGCCAGTGGACATAGAACAGCGGCGATCGGGTCGCGACCTTGGCCTCGGCGCCGAAGGCCTTCCCGGCGATCAGGCGGGCCCACATGCCGCCGCCCTCGTAGGTGGGCAGGTCGTCGGGCTTGTGGTTGGCGAAGCTGGGCGCGATCTCCTCCAGCTCGGTGGGCAGCGCCACCCAGGCCTGGATGCCATGCATGTGGCCGCCCTGTTCGCGCAGGGTCTCGAAGCGTTCGGAGTGGGTGATGCCGCTGCCGGCGGTCATCCAGTTCACCTCGCCCGGATTGATCTCCTGGATCGCGCCCACGCTGTCGCGGTGGGTGATGTGGCCGTCGAACAGGTAGGTGACTGTGGAGAGGCCGATGTGCGGGTGCGGCCGCACGTCGACGCTGCGCGGAAAGCCCGCCTGGAAGTCGACGGGCCCCATGTGGTCGAAGAACACGAACGGCCCCACCATCCGGCGCTTGGCGTAGGGCAGGACGCGCCCGACCTCGAAGCCCCCGAGGTCCTTGCGGCGCTGGTCGATGACGAGGTCGATCATGAGAACTCCCGGGGGGCGGCTGCCAGCTCAGATCAGCGCGTGATCTTCACCAACGCAAGCGTGGCCGGGCCGGGATCGGAGGCGTTGCGCACGCCGTTGGCGCTCCAGCCGGCCCACTGGCTGCCGGTGACCACGGCGACGCCATCGGGCGCGGCGGTGACCAGGGCGACGTCGCCGACGGGTTCGCCCTTGAGCAGGGTCTCGGCGGCCTCCAGCCGGTCGCAGTCGGCGCTGATCCTGAGGCGCATCAGGCGATAGGGCTGGGCGCCGTTGTAGGTGGCGATCACGTCGAGGTGGTCGCGGGCGGACAATGCGACCAGCCCGTCCAGGCCCGCCAGCTTCAGACCCGTGACCTTGAGCGGACGGCTGGCGCCGCCGGCGAGGTCCACGCGGTGCAGGCCGGTGGCGTAGTCGCTGACCACCATCACATCCAGCGGACACAGCACCATGCCCTGGGCCGAGGTCGCGCCCCGGGGGCGGCTGACGACTTCAAGGTGCGGTTCGACCGGGCCGCCGGGCGCCAGACGCCAGACGGCGCCGGTTCCTCCGTCCGAGGCGTAGACGCCGCCGGCTGGGTCCACGACGACGTCGCCGAACTGCTTCGCCTCGCCAGGCGGCGCGGGGTAGCGGGCGAGGATCTTGCCGTCCGCGAGCGAGACCTTGAGCAGGCCGGTCCGCCTGTCGCCCGCGCCGCCGGGCAGGCCCGCGCCCCAGGCCTCGGCGGCCCAGAGTACGCCCCGCGGGGCGTCGACGGCGAGACCGAAGACACCTCCGGTCGCCGGGTCGGCTTGCAGGAATGGCGTGAGCTTGCCCTCTTCCACGCGGAAGATGGTCCTGGCGGCGACCGCCGAAACGAAGAACCGGCCCTGCTGGTGCGCAATCCCCTCGATCAGCAGGTCGCGGCGGGCGTCCTGCGCCAGCACGGTGACCGGCGGCTCGGCGAGCGCCGGCGCGGCGAAGAGGGCGAAGAGGAGGGCGAGACCTCCTCCTCCAGAGCGCGGGAGAGGCCAGCGCAGGGAATCTACCCCTGCGCGCTCACATATGGGCTCACGAGGCCCAGCGGGGCGGCGGTGGTGTTCTTGACCGAGCGGATGACGATGCGGCTCTCGATGTTCGAGACAAGGCCTAGGCCGAGGATCTTCTCACGCAGGAAATCGTCGAAGGCGTGCATGTCGCGGGTGACGATGCGCAGCTCGTAGTCGGCGGCCCCAGTGACGGTCGCGCACTGCACAACTTCGGCCAGCTTGCCGATGGCGGTCTCGAAAGCGTCCAGGTTGTCCTTGGTCGGCAGGCTGAGCTTGACGGTGCAATAGACCTCGAAGCCCAGGCCCAGCTTGTCGCGGTCCAGGATGGTCACGCGGCGTTGGATGACGCCCGCATCCTCGAGCCGCTTGATGCGCCGCCAGCAGGGGCTGGAGGACAAACCGACCCGGTCGGCGATCTCGGCGACGGACAATCCGGCGTCGTGCTGGATAAGATCCAGGATCTTAGCATCGACCGCGTCGAGGACCTCGGACAACTTTTCCTCCTGTTTTTGGCGCGAGAGCATATTTTTCGTGCCTCGGAACCGCTCTCCCGGGGCACGCTTTTGGCAAGCAATTGCGGCGCTCTTATAGGATTGTGCGATCCGTTAGGGGAGGCCCGAAAGGAAAAAAATTGCGATGCGCCACCAGGAAGTGACGCTCGACGACAAATTTCTGCTCACGGACGGTCGGGTGTTCATCACCGGCGTCCAGACGCTGCTCCGCGTCCTCATGGACCAGCACAGACTGGATCAGGCGGCGGGCCTCAACACGGCAGGGTTCGTCTCCGGCTACCGCGGCTCGCCGTTGGGCGGGCTCGACCAGCAGGCCGCCCGCGCGGCCAAGTATCTCAAGTCCGCCGAGGTCACCTTCAAGGAAGGCCTCAACGAGGACCTCGCCGCGACCGCCGTCTGGGGCAGCCAGCAGGCCAACCTCTTCCCGGGCGCCCGTTACGACGGCGTATTCGGCATGTGGTACGGCAAGGCGCCCGGCGTCGATCGCACCGGCGACGTCTTCAAGCACGCCAACTTCGCGGGCGTGTTTCCCAAGGGCGGCGTGCTGGCGGTGGCCGGCGACGATCACACCTGCAAGTCCTCCACGCTCCCCAGCCAGTCCGAGTACGCCTTCCAGGATTTCGAGATGCCGGTGCTGTCGCCGGCCGACGTCCAGGAGGTGCTGGACTACGGCCTGATGGGCATCGCCATGTCGCGCTTCTCGGGCCTGTGGGTAGGCATGATCGCCCTGGCCGACACCATGGATTCGGGCGCCACCATCGACGTCTCGCTGTCGCGCCACAGGTTCGTCACGCCCGAGAACTTCCGCCTGCCCGCGGGCGGCCTGGGCATCCGGCTCAAGGACCAGCCGCTGGACAAGGAACGTCGCCTCCGCACCCAGAAGATCCCGGCGGCCCTGGCCTTCGCGCGCGCCAATCACATCGACCGGATCATGCTGGGGACCTCGCGCCCCCGCCTGGGCATCGTCTGCCAGGGCCAGGCCTACAAGGACGTGGTCGAGGCCTTCGCGGCCATGGGCATCACCCAGGCGGAGGCCGCGTCGCTGGGCGTCGCCATCTACAAGGTCGGCATGCCGTGGCCGCTGGAGCCGGTGGGCATCCGCGCCTTCGCCGCCGGTCTCGAGACCCTGATGGTCATCGAGCATAAGCGGCCGTTGATCGAGGTTCAGGCGCGCGCGGCGCTCTACGACCTCCCGGCCCACGCCCGCCCTCTGATCATCGGCAAGACCGACGAGAAGGGCGCGCCGCTGCTCTCGGAGCTGACCAGCCTTTCAGTTGCCGAGATCGCGCTGGCCATTGCCGACCGGCTGCCCGCCGGCGGCCACATGGACCGCGTGTACGACTACCTGAACCGCGTCTCGGCCGCCTCGATGGCGGCGGTGACCTTGTCGGCGGACCAGCAGCGCAAGCCGTTCTTCTGCTCGGGCTGCCCGCACAACACCTCGACCCGCCTGCCCGAGGGCTCCCGCGCCCTGGCCGGCATCGGCTGCCACTACATGGCCAGCTTCAACGACCCCTCGACCGACCTGAACAGCCACATGGGCGGCGAGGGCCTGTCTTGGGTGGGGGCCTCGCCCTTCACCGACGAGAAGCACGTGTTCGTCAATCTGGGCGACGGCACCTACAATCACTCGGGCTCGCTCGCCATCCGCGCCGCCGTCGCGGCCAAGGCGAACATGACCTACAAGCTGCTGTTTAACGACGCCGTCGCCATGACCGGCGGCCAGGCGGCCGAGAGCGGCTTCACAGTCCCGCAGATCACCCGCCAGCTCGCCGCGGAGGGCGTGGCCAAGGTGGTGGTCGTGGCCGCCGAGCCCGAGCGCTACCAGACCGTCACCGACCTCGCCCCGGGCGTCGAAGTGCGCCCGCGCATCGAACTGATGAAGGTGCAGCGCGAGCTGCGCGACACCCCCGGCGTGACGGTCCTGATCTACGACCAGGTCTGCGCCACCGAGAAGCGCCGCCGGCGCAAGCGCGGCAAGATGGCCGCCGCCCCCATGCGGGTGATGATCAACCCACTGGTCTGCGAAGGCTGCGGCGACTGTTCTGTGAAGTCGAACTGCGTCTCGGTCGAGCCGCTGAACACCGAGTTCGGCCGCAAGCGAAAGATCAACCAGTCGACCTGCAACCAGGACTATTCGTGCCTGGACGGCTTCTGTCCCTCGTTCATCACCCTGGAAGGCGCCGAGAACGCGCACCGCGAGGCGATGCCGGCCCTGACGGCGGACGCAACCCCGTTGCCGACCTTCCAGGATCTGAAGGGCGTCCAGAACATCGTCTTCACCGGCGTGGGCGGCACGGGCGTGACGACCGTGGCCTCCATCCTGGCCATGGCCGCCCACGTGGACGGCCGCTCGGCCTCGGTGGTCGACATGACGGGCCTGGCCCAGAAGGGCGGGGCGGTCTTCAGTCACGTCCGCATCGGCGAGACCGAGACCACGGTGATCGGCGGCCGCGTGCCGGCGGCCAGCGCCAACGTGCTGATCGCCTGCGACCTGCTCTCGGCCGCCGGTCCGGACGCCCTGGCGCTCTACGCCAAGGATCGCACGGTGGCCGTGGGCAACGCCGATTTCGCCCCCACCGCCGACTTCGTCACCGACCGCGATGTGCGCTTCGATGCGGACGAACAGGGCAAGCGGATCGCCGCGGCGACCAGGAGCTACGACGCCGCTCCGGCCAGCCATCTGGCCGAGAGCCAGCTGGGCGATGCGATCTACGCCAACATGATCATGCTGGGCTTCGCCTGGCAGAAGGGCGTGATCCCTGTCTCCAGCCGGGCGCTGTATCGGGCCATCCGCCTGAACGGCGTCGAGGCCGAGGCCAACCTGCAGGCGTTCGAGCTGGGCCGGAAGGCCGCCTTCGACCCCGGCGCACGGGGCAAGCGGGAGGACGACGTCCCCACGCCCGAGACCATGCCGCTGGACGACCTCATCGCCCACCGGGCCCGCGAGCTGACGGCCTATCAGAACAAGGCCTACGCCGATCGCTACCTCGCCAAGGTGGAGAGCGTGCGGAAGGCCGAGGCGCCGTTCGGGACCGAGGCCCTGACCCGGGCCGTGGCGGTCAGCCTCTACAAGCTGATGGCCTACAAGGACGAGTACGAGGTCGCGCGCCTCTACACCGACGGCCGTTTCGCCGCCTACCGCGCCGAGACGTTCAAGGGCGGCAAGGCCAAGGTCTGGCTCTCGCCCCCGCTGCTGGCCCGCAAGGGTCCAGACGGCAAGCCGCGCAAGATGGCCTTCTCGCCCTGGATGCTGGACCTGGTGTTCCCGACGCTGGCCAGGGCCAAGGGCCTACGCGGCGGCCCGATCGACATCTTCGGCATGACCGACGAGCGGAAGATGGAACGCGCCCTGATCCGCGACTTCGAAGCCGACGTGGACAAGCTGGTGGCGGGTCTGTCGAAGGACCGCCTGGCCGTCGCCGCCCAGATCGCCGCCGTGCCGCAGCAGATCCGCGGCTTCGGCCACGTGAAGGAAGCGTCGGTGGGGCCGGCCAAGGCCGAGGCCAAGCGCCTCTGGAAGCAGTGGGACGCGGTCGTGGCGAAGGAGCCGGTGGTAGCGTAGTGCGCCACGTTCTCCCCTTGCGGGAGAAGGTGTCAGCTGCAGGCTGGCGGATGAGGGGCCGCGCTGGACTATCCGGCTCAGCGCGCGCCGCAGGCGCTGTCTTGCTCGACCACGAACCACACGAACGGAGCCTGCCGCTCGCGAGGCCCTCATGGCCCAAGGCGCGCGTTCGTGTGGTTCGTGTGGTTCGTGGTCAATACGAAGGACGCTGACGCGTCGCCGCGGTGGAGGATCAGGGCGGCGTCACCTCGACGCTCACCGCCCCGCCCGGTCCCTCGGTGATCTTCAGATCGGCGCCCGGCGGAACGTCGCCCAGGTCCACGTCTTCCCGCGGCGTAATGAGCCACGTCCGCCGCCCGGCCACCGCCAGCACGATCTTGCCCTGACCCCAGTGGTCGGCCGCAAAGCCCTTCAGCGCGCCGTACATCGGCTGCCGTCGCCAGGCCTGCGGGTTGGCCGGGTCGCAGCGGGCGATGAGGCGGGCGCCGGCCGGGTCCTGGTCCAGCATCACCTTGGTCTGGTCGGGCCGGAAGCGGTGGGGCATCTCGGGGTCCATCAGCCAGACGCACTCGAAGGTGCGGCAGGCGTGCGGCCGGTCCGCATAGATCGTGCAGCCGCCGCGGAAGTGGCCGCACATCGTCCCCGCCGGCTTGGCCAGGTCGTCCACCGCCAGCACCTTGCAGCACATGCCGCACGGCCCGCACGACTTGGGCCGCGCGCTCACCGCGAGACGCCCACCCAGATCACGTGGCGCGGCCCCTTGCCCGACGGGCTGGCGCCCACCTTGTGCTCGGTCACCGTGAAGCCCGCATGCGCGAACCGCCGGGCGAACTTGTCGTCGTGGGCGGCCGACCAGATCGCCACGACGCCGCCGGGCCTGGTTGCGCGCTTCAGGTTGGTCAGGCCGTGCAGCGAATAGAGGCTGTCGTTGGCGTCGCGGTTCAGGCCGTCGGGGCCGTTGTCCACGTCCATCAGGATCAGGTCGTAGGGCGGCTTCGCCTCGGCCAGCCGGTCGGCCACGTCGCCCTGGACGATGCGGACCCGCGGTTCGTCCAGGCTGGCGCCGTACAGCGGCGACAGATGGCTGCGGCCCCAGGCGATCACCTCGGGCACGAGCTCGGCCACCACGATGGCGGCATCGGCCGGCAGGTCGGCGATCGCGGCGCGCATCGTGAAGCCCATGCCCAGGCCGCCGATCAGTATACGCGGCGCCTTGAGCGCGCCGGCCTTGGCCCAGGCCAGCTTGAACAGCGCCACTTCCGACCCGTAGAGGCGGCTGTTCATCAGCTCGATCGTGCCCGACATGATCGAATAGTCCACGCCGCGCTGCATCAGCCGAAGCTCGCCGCCGCCGGGGATCTGGGCCGTGTCCAGGTGGATCCAGGGGTTCATGCGCCTCCGTAGCGCGGTTGCGGCGCGGCGCCATCCTCGTCGTTCGCCCTTGACGTCCGCGAGGGCGCGGAGCCGACATGGTCGCCAAACAGAAAATGGGGGATACGCGCATGACGGGTCGGGTCGCAGGCAAGGTGGCGCTGGTCACTGGAGGGGCCTCCGGGTTGGGCGCCGAGAGCGGGCGCCGGCTGGCGCGCGAAGGCGCCAGCGTCGTGCTCACCGATCTCGCCGCCGAGGCCGGCCAGGCCGTCGCCGATGAGATCCTGGCGGCAGGCGGGACCGCGATGTTCCTCGTCCACGACGTCACCGACGAGGCGCGCTGGGCCGAGGTCGTGACCGCGACGACGGCCCGCTTCGGCCGGCTGGATGTGCTGGTGAACTCCGCCGGGATCAGCGGCGGCGAGCCGCTGCTCGAGGCGACGCTGGAGGGCTGGCGGCGCGTCACCGGCGTCAACCTGGACGGCACGTTCCTGGGCGTGCGTCACGCCGCGCCGGTGATGGCTGAGGCCGGACGCGGCTCGATCATCAATCTGTCGTCGATCCTGGGGAAGGTGGGCTTCCCCGGGGCGGCGGCCTACTGCGCCTCGAAGGGCGGGGTGGCGCTGTTCACGAAGGCGGCGGCGCTGGAGCTGGCGGCGGCCGGCGTGCGGGTGAACTCGGTGCATCCCGGCTTCATCGAGACGCCGATGGTCGTGAACGCCTTCCGCGAGTCCGAGAGCGAGAACGAGATGCGCGACATGGTGATTTCGCGCCATGCCATGGGCCGGCTGGGCGTCCCGCGCGAGATCGCCGACGCCATCGTGTTCCTGGCGTCGGACGAGTCCAGCTTCATGACCGGCTCGGAGCTGGTCATCGACGGCGGCTACACCGCGGCCTGACCTATCGCCCCTGGGTCCTTCGGCTCGGCCCGCGCCGTGCGAGGCTGCCGGCTCATCGCGAAAGTCGCCGGCTCGGAGGGTCGCTTGTCGGGGGGCGACGTCGGGGCCTTTGCGGGCCGGGACACGAAGCAGCGGCGATCGATGGCGGCGATGGACGGCATGGGCGAACCTCCTCGGCGCCGGCATATGCCGTGCGTCGCGGGCCTGAGAAAGTTAAGCCTGCGTAAGGCGCCGGGCCTCTTGCCAATCAGTCCGAGTTTCGAGAACCTAAAGGGAACGGAGGCTGGATGTGGAATGGCTTGACCCACGCGGGAGGTGCAGCAACCGGGAGTATGTTCGGATCGCCGTGATCTGTTCCATCCTCGCAGCTCCGCTGGTTGCCCTGCTTGCGTTCGATGGGGTGGGGGCCGGGGTGCGGGCGGCTGCTCTCGGAGTCCTATGGATTCTCACGGGCGTCATGTGGTGCGTGGCGATCCGGCGAGCCCACGACGAAGACTATGCCGCAAAGGAGGCCTACGCCTGGATGGGTGGACCGACCCTCTTGCTGGTCGTCTGGATGACGCTGCCGGCCATCGGAATAACGCCTGGTCCCTGGGTTCGCGGCGTCGCCCTCGTGGTCGGCCTCCTGCTGAGCTACGTGGGCCTGTTTGCTGTTCTCCAGGGCCGGGATGGCGCGAGGCCGAACGCTTTCGGGCCCCCAACGCTCCACCGCCCGACTCGAGAGGTCCGTGCCCGTTATCGCCGGATGCAAATGGAGCGATGATCACGTCTGCATCAGGGTGATCGTCCGGTCGAAGCGCGCTCGGCGCGCGTCGTCTCGGCGAGCAAAGACGTAGAGCCGGCCGCCCCCGAAATCCGTCCCCAGGCTCGGGTCCGAGTCGATCTGAAGGACGAGGCGCCAAATCCGTGCGGCCTTGTGCGCGGCTTCCAGGTCATCGTCTTCGCCGCCGCCGTGAAAAAGGCGCTCGCACACGACCGCCATCGGCGCGTCCTGCAACTCGTCCGGAAAGCCTCCGAGCTTGTGCAGGGGCCCGTTCCAGTCCGGCGTCGACAGCCCGACCAGAGCGTCGAGCTCGGCCTCATCGACCGCTACGTCCTCGGCCAGCCAGTCGAGGCTCGGAAACGAGTCATGACGAACGAACGCGATCGGTTGCTCGTCGTAGGGCCAGGCCGAGGCGTCGCGGGGCTGCGCCTCTGCGACGGATGCCTCCGCCGGCGCGTAGAGGACGCGCACTTGATCGGGCGAGCCGTTGTCCTCGCTGTGAAAGGCGTAAATCCGCCCCGTGGCCGGCAGCCACTCCGGGCCGCCGGCTGTGCGGGCGTCGGCCAGATCGACCTGGGCAAGGAAGCGAAACTGGCCATCGCGGCCTTCGGGCCAGGTGAGCTCGCTTGGCAAGTCCGGATGTCCGCCGAGTTTCGAGAAGCCAAGCCGGCGGCCTTTTGAAAGGAGCAGGCTCGGTTGCATGTTGCGTCGCGTTCGCCGTGCGATGCGGATGGCTTCAGGGCTTCGGAGCGGTTCGCCTACGCGCCCCGCATTCGAAGCGGTCTGTCCCCTGAGGTTGAACAATATCGTCAAGCCGCCGACGACCGCAGCCATCAGAATGGCGGGCGCAAATCCCAGAAGTGAGATCGCAAGTAACTCTCTGACCAAACGCGGGGCCGTCTCCAAACCGATCCTCCGTCCGCACCTTCAAGGCAGCGCCGGGCCTTGCCGCGACACAGCCTTGCGATCATCACCTTGGAGGCCTTCCAGGTTGTCGCGCCTCGCGCGCCGACGGGTTCAGGCCCTCCCGGACACCGTTCGCTGCATGGGCCCCCCAGACCCCGTTCTGCACCTTCCACCAGTTCGGTGTTCCATAGATGTAGCGCTCGGCAGCGTTGAACTTCGGCTTCCCGTTCCGGGCGCCGCGCATTCGGGCATGGACCTCTTCGCTGGGCATAGCCTTGACGTTCCATGGCTGGTTCTTGATCGCGTCGGGCCAGGTCTTGCCCCAGCCATTTTGAGGGATCAGCCAATGATGGCCGTGTTGACCCTTCTCCAAGAGACCCCTTCCCTCGTGGCCCATCCATTTGCGGGTGTCTTTCCAAGCGTGCGAGCCGGCGACTTTCAGCCCGCCCTTCGCGAGAGACTTGAGGACATAGCCCTCCCCCGTCAGATCGGTCAGGGCCAACGCGCCGTTGCCTACAGCGCCAACCATGTCGCCCTCGTGGTAGTCGGCGATTGCCTCGCGCGCCGATCCCCAAACTGGGACGAGGGATTCCGCTGTGCCAGGATGCTTGCTCCAGTCGATACCCCGTTGCTGCGTTCTCGCGACCGCAGCTTCCTGCTTGGCGTTGTACGCCTTCTGCTTCCGGGACATGTCCTCGTACGGCCCTTTGAGGTCGTCGGGGACCGAACGCGGTTGATCACCTCGGGCGTATGAGCCTGAGCTAGCCATTCTCTCTCCTAATCGCATCGCCGTGCCGACGCTGACGGACGACGTCGAGCCCTGCAGCCTCTCATGGTTCGCTGCATTTGACAAGAACAAAACAAGAACATATAGATCGCGACCGCCCGTCGCGCCTGCCTTCCCCGACGTGAATCTTGGCGCCGCCACGGCAGGGTCCATAAGTTGTCGGCACAGACTTGGAGTTTGATCCCATGGCCGACTTCGGCGCCGACATCGACCTCGAGGCTTTCCGCAAGGAAGCGCGCGAATGGCTGGAGGCGAACTTCCCCGCCTCGCTGAAGGGCAAGGGCGCGCTGGCCAGCGCGGAAGTGCGCTCGAACGAGCCCGACCTGGTGGCCTGGCGCAAGGCCATGGGCGCCAAGGGGTGGGGCACGCCCACCTGGCCCAAGGAGTATGGCGGCGGCGGGCTCACGCCCCAACAGGCCCGCGTGCTGGGCCAGGAAATGAGCAAGGTCGGCGCCTTCAACCCGCTGATGTTCGGCATGGGCGTCACGATGATCGGCCCGACGATCATGGATTACGGCACCGAGGAGCAGAAGAAGAAGCACCTCCCGCCGATCATCCGCGGCGAAGTCCAGTGGTGCGTGGGCTACTCCGAGCCCAACGCCGGCTCCGACCTGGCCAGCCTGCAGATGAAGGCCGAGGACAAGGGCGACAAGTGGGTCTTCAACGGCCAGAAGACGTGGACGAGCGGGGCCCAGTACTCCGACTGGTGCGGCCTCCTGGCCCGCACCGACCCGTCGGCCAAGAAGCACGACGGCATCAGCTTCTTCCTGCTCGACATGAAGCAGCCGGGCGTGGAGACGCGGCCGATCGGGCTGATCTCGGGCGCCTCGCCGTTCTGCGAGACCTTCCTGACCGACGCCGAGGCGCCGAAGGACGCGCTTCTGGGCCAGCTGAACGTGGGCTGGACGGTGGGCAAGCGCCTGCTGCAGCACGAGCGCGCCAGCCAGACCGGATCGGTCATGGGCGGCCGTCCGCCCAAGCCGCTGAACGAGATCGCCAAGGGCTACATCGGGCTGGACGAAAAGGGCCGGCTGGCCGACCCCGACTTCCGCGCCCGCCTCGTGAAGCACGAGATGGACGCCAAGGCCCACGGTCTGACGCTGATGCGCGCGGCCGCCGAAGCCAAGGGCAACAACAGCCCGGGCAACGCGCCGTCGGTCCTGAAGAACTCGGCCACCTGGGTCGCCCAGACCCGCGCCGAACTGACCCTTGAGCTGATGGGCAGCCAGGGCCTGGGCTGGGACGGCGAGGCCTACAACGAGCACGAGATCGAGGCGGTCCGCGCCTGGCTGTGGGGCAAGGCGATGTCGATCTATGGCGGCAGCCAGGAGATCCAGTTCAACATCGTCTCAAAGCGCATCCTGGCGCTGCCCGATACGACCCAGAGCACCTGAGCGCAGGCTCTAGCCGCGGCTCGGCCATGACCTCGGAGGTAATCGCGGTTGCGCTGCGACCGTGATCCTCTGTGGCCGACAGCGAGGAGCAGCGCCATGGCCGAACCCAGCACCCCCACCGAGATCGTCGCCGCCTTCATGAAGGCGATGGAGCGCAAGGACTACGACGCGGGCGTCGTCTACGTTTCCGACGACTGTCACTACGAGAACATGCCCATGGGCGTCGCCAAGGGACCTGCGGGTGTGCGCGCCGTGCTCGAGCCGTTCTTCGCCCCGATCGTCGAGAACGAGTTCCAGGTTCTGCGGCAGGCCGCCGACGGGCCCATCGTCTTCATCGAGCGACTTGATCGCCACAAGCTGCCCGACCGCTGGGTCGAGCTGCCGGTGACCGGGGTGTACGAGGTCCGCGACGGCAAGATCGTATTGTGGCGTGAGTACTTCGACATCGCGACGCTCTACCGCGCCTGGCCCGAGCTGCAGCAGGCCACCTAGGCCCCCGGCTTGCGCGGCACTCGGATCGGTCGCAGCCAGCCCTCGACAATCGCGAATGCGCCGAACGCCAGGAGGCCAACGCCCGTCAGCGCCAGCACCGGTTCGCCGAAGGGGCCCCGGCCCAGCAGGTTGAGGGCGCCTTCCAGGCCGCGCGCGTCCGAGGCGCGGGTGTTCAGGCCCGCGCTCACCAGCAGAACGCCGGCCGGCGCCAGCGCGATCCCGCGGGCGGCGTAGCCCACGCGAGCCAGCCCGCCCAGCCAGTCGGCCGTCGCGTCCTCGCACTCCAGGTCGCGGCCGAAGTGGTCGAGGAAGGCGCGCGCGAAGCTGGCGATCCCGGCCCCCAGGATGAAGAGGCCCCCGGCGATCACCAGCAGATCGCCGGACGGAAGCTCGAGCGCCTTGGCCACGGCCTCGCGGCTGGCGGCCTGGTCGTCCGCCTCGCCCAGGTCCTCGATGGCGTCCAGCAGGCCGAAGACGCTGATCGCGAGCCCGGCATAGGCCACGCCGCTGATCGCCTGGCCGATGCGCCCGACAATCGCGCGCGCAGAGCGGCCCAGCCGGTCCGCGTCGAATAGCGACTGCAAGACCCGCCAGCCCGCGAAGCCGTAGAGACCCAGACCCACCAGCCACAGCAGGACGAAGCCCGCGGGCCAGGCGCCCCACGATTCCAGGGCGCCGATTGCGCCCTCGGCCTTCGGCGTGACGTCCAGCGCCGCCAGCAGGGCCATGGCCCCGATGCTGAGGTAGACCGCGCCGCGGGCCAGATAGCCGGCGCGCGCCGCCGCCTCCAGCAGCGCGCGCCACGGCGTGTGGGCGAACCGCCGCCGTAGGCGCGCGATCGGGGCGCTGAGCGTGGCCATGCGCTGCCCAAACGCGCCCACGGACGCCCCTGTTCCGCGCCGCCATGTGCGAGGCAGGCCTAGCCGCACCCGGCTTGCATCGAAGGCCGGCCGGCCGCAGCCTCATCGAAACACGCGGGAGGACGATATGGCGGATCTGGACTGGCCCTCGGTGGTCGCCGACCTGGAGCAGCTCTTGAAGCTGCGCTCGATCCCGTTCGGGATGAAGCTGTTCAAGGATCGCGCCGAGATGGAGGCGATCCCGCGCATCCGCCGGCCGCAGCATGTGCACACCCTGGATCAGGTGGTGGGCCAGGCCTCACGGCTGGGTTGGACGGTGGGCATCACCGCCGACGACCTGGTGGGCGCCCAGTGCCGCGCGGTGGTGGGCTTGGGGAGCGCCAAGACCGACGCCTGGAAGTCGGGCCAGCACATGACCGGCGTCTGGTTCGAGACGGTGGAGGACGCCACGGCCCACCAGGCGGCCATGCACTGCGTGCCCGACGGCCAGTTCGAGGCGCTGGCGGTGGGGCCGCTGGCCTCCGGCAAGCTCCAGGACCCCGACATCGCGCTCTTCTACGCGACGCCCGGGGCCATGATGTACTTCATCAACGGGCTGCAGTGGTCGGGCTACAAGAAGTTCGACTGGGGCGTGGTGGGCGAGAGCGCCTGCGCCGACAGCTGGGGCCGGGCGCTGACCAAACGCGAGCCCAGCCTCTCGATCCCCTGCTTCGCCGAGCGCCGCTACGGCGGCGTGCTGGACGACGAGATGCTGATGGCCACGCCGCCGGAGCACCTCGTCAAAGCCATCGCCGGCATGCGCGCCCTCTCCAAGAACGGCTTCCGCTACCCCTTCCCGCAATACGGCGTGCAGCAGGACGTGCGGGCGGGGATGGCGGTGAGCTATGCGCCGTAGCGCGGCGCCCCACACGTTCCTTTTTTGGGAGTGGCCTCAGGTCTCCACCAGCACCCGGCACGCGAACGCCATTCGCATCGCCCCGACCGAGTTTGGCTCGGCCGGCGCCCAGGGCGTGGCGCGGAACATCGGCGAGCGCCAGGTGCGGCCGGTGAGGCCGGCCCCGTCGTAGTAGAATTCGTCGACCACGCGGTTGAGCTTCTGGCGGCAGTCGTATTCGCCCAGGCTGCGCACCGAGCGGAACGAGAAGCCGTCGCGCTTCAGGGTCTTTTCGCTGTCGTAGGCGGTCCAGACGCGGCGCAGGTCGCCGGCCACGGCGCCGACCGGGCGCATGTAGACCCAGGTGTCGTCGCTGGCGGTGACCAGGGTCCAGCCGTCCTTCTCCATGACCGAGGGCGGGGCGGCGTCTTCCGCCACGGCCGGGGCTGCCGCCAGGGCCGCGGCCAGGGCCGCCGCCGTCATCAGGTTCGTTCGCCGGTTCGTCATCGCCCGCATCACGCCCGGCGGCGGCGTCCAAGTCCAGCGCCGTGTGCGCCGAAACTGAACGCCGGCTAAACATCGCCCTCAGACGACCCTCAGCCGCCGCCCGCTAGCCTCTGGTCACGATCCGCGCGGTGCGGACTTGGAATGAGGATGAAGACCATGGCCTCTGCGGCCATCACCTGGACGCTCCTGGACCATGCCGCCGAGCGGCCGGTGCAGGTGGGCGATATCGTTTCGGTGGAAGCCGGCGGCATGCCGATCTTCCGCGTCGTGGGCCTGGCCGGAACCAAGGCCTGGCTCGACGATGACGCGGGCCGCGTGCGCCGCCTCATGGCGCTGGACAGCTTCCGCTGGCGCGGGGGCGTTGCGGCCTGAACCTCACGGCCCCCCGCCGCTCGCCCGCATCAGGTTCATGAACTCGCGGCGGTTCCGGGGGCCATAGGTGGCGAAGGACGGGTTCGGCCGCTCTGCGTACTCGGCCTTCTCGCGCGCCACCGCATCGGCGCCGACGTACTGGCGGACCGTCTTGGCGTCGAGGTTGTAGGGTTTCACGGCGTTGAGGCCGAACACCTTCGCGCGCAACTCGTGCGTCATCTTCGGGTAGCCGTGCTTCGCCTGCAGCTCGTCCGAGATCTGGAAGGTGCGGAAGGCCTGGATCTGGTCCTGGGGCGAGCCGTACCAGATCGAGTCGGTGCCCCAGAGCACGTTGTCCTCGCCCACCGCCTTGAACAGCTTGCCCAGCATGTGGGCGGCGCTGGTGGGGTCGCGCATCGAGGCGAAGCGCCAGGTGGAGCCCAGCTCGGCGTAGACGTTCCTGTTCGGCCCCACGCCCGCCTCGGCCAGCGAGGTGACCAGCGCGTCCACGCCGTCGGTGCGCGCGGGGTCGTAGGCGCCCTCGGCTTTCCCGGCCACGTAGCCCGAGTGGTAGATCAGGAAGTTCATGTCCGGGAACCGCTTCGCGATCGGCCCGATGTCGCGGCAGGTGGAGTGCTCGTAGCTCTTGGGGCCGAACGGCAGGCCCTTGTGGATGGCGATGTTCTTCACGCCCAGCTTGCGGGCCTTCTCGACGAACCTGATCCCGACGTCGTCGGTCATCCAGAAGCCGTCGCCGCCGGGCCCCCACTGGGTATAGGTCTTGAAGGCGGTGACGCCGAAGCCCTTCAGGCGCTCCATGTCCTCCACGTCGCCGGGCTGGTTCGGGTTGACCCGGGCGTGCAGCATCAGCCGCTTGGAGCCCTCCATCTTCTCGACGATGGCGCGGGTGGCGGCGGCCTCCTCGATCGTCAGCGGCTCGCCCTCGCGGGTGGAGGGCACGAACGACAGCACCATGATGTCGGTGTCGGAATCCAGGAACACGTCCTTGATGAACTCCTCGCCCGACAGGCAGCGGAGATAGGCGCGGTCCTCCGGCCCCTCGGCCAGGTCACACTGAGCCTTCTCGAAGTTGGAGAGCGGCTTGGCGCCCTTGGGCACGCCCTTCAGCCATTCGCCCGTCGGGTTCACGAAGTGGCCCTGGACGTCGAAGATGAACTCGCGCTTGCCGAGCTCGCTGCTGGCGAGCTGGGGCTCCAGGGCGGCATCGGTCGAGACCTCGAAGTAGCCGCCGGAGTGGCCGGCCGCGGCCTGGGCCGCGTTGAAGGCCGCCAGCGTCGAGGCCGCGCCACAGGCCGACGTCAGGAAGGCGCGCCGGGGCAGGTTCAGGCGCTTTGCAAACCCGTCCGCCCGCTCCGAGGCCAGATGGTTGGCGAAGCGCTCGCTGTCAGCCAGCGGGATCGGCGTGAACTCCCCGTTCGAGGTGGCGTCCAGCTTGATCGGCAGCCGCCGCCCGTGGGGATCGAGGTCGTCGCTCATGGTGCGCTCCCGTTTGCGCGCGAGGGTGTCACGCCGGCGTCGGGGCGCCAATCGCCGGCCGTCGCGCGATCGACGCCACCACTCGCCGACCTGCGCGTTCCGCCTGAATGCACATCTGCGGGTTTCCTCAGGCGCGCGCCGCCTGTCGCGCGTGAACACGCCCTTCACTGAAGAGCCCGCCTGGGAGGTCGTCGTTGTCGGCGCCGGCCCGGCCGGGCTGACGGCGGCCACCTATCTGGCCCGCTTTCGTCGGCGCGTCCTCGTACTCGATGGCGGTCCGTCGCGGGCCGAGTGGATCCCCGAGAGCCACAACACGCCGGGGTTCCCGCACGGCGTCGGCGGACCGGACCTGGTGGCCCGCATGCGCGCCCAGGCGGTGGCGTTCGGCGCGGTCGTGCGACCCGGGCGCGTCGACAGCCTGGAGGCGGCGACAGACGGCCTGCGGCTGGACGGGACGTTCGGGACGATGGAGGTCCCAGCGGCCCTGCTGGCCACCGGCGTCGTCGACCACCTGCCGCCTATCCCGGGCGTGGAGGCCGCCATCCGCGACAGCCGCGTCCGCATGTGCCCGATCTGCGATGCGTTCGAAGCCATCGACCGCCGCATCGCGGTGCTCACCGACGGCGACCTGGGCGAGCGCGAGGCGGCGTTCCTGCGCACCTACAGCGCCGACGTCGAGGTCCTGCGGATCGGCGAGGCCGAAGGATGTCCCGGCATGCGGATCGCGCTCGAAGACCTCCGGCTCGAGGCGCAGGGCGTGGTTCTGCGACGGGGCGGCCAGCCTGAGCGCCGCTTCGACCATCTATACCTGGCCCTGGGCTGTGCGGCCCAGTCCGACCTCGCCGTGGCGGCGGGCGCCCGGCAGGACGAGCTCAACAACCTGATCGTCGACGCCCACCAGATGACCAGCGTGGACGGCCTCTACGCCGCGGGCGATGTCGTGCGCGGCCTGAACCAGATCGCCGTCGGCGTCGGCGAGGCCGCCATCGCGGCGACGGCCATCCACAACCGCCTGCGGGGCGCGGGCTAGTTCCCCTTGGCCGCCTCGTACGCCGCCTTGATGAAGGCGTTCCTGGCCATCGACAGGTCGCGGCCCGTCGCCCTCGGCCAAGCGGCGTTGGTGACGATGATGATGCGGTCGTCGCGGTAGGTGGTGATCGACTGGCCGAAGATGCCGCGGGCTTCGTAGGCGCCCGAGTCGGGCATCCACCAGAAATAGCCGTAGCCGCGCTCGCGCGTGCCGCTGGTGATCTGCGGCGTGGTGGCCTCGATGGTCCAGGTGGGCGGCAGGATCTGCTTCCCGCCCGCCTTGCCGCCGTCGAGGATGAACTGGCCCACGCGGCCGTAGTCGCGGAGCGTCAGCGACATGCAGCAGCCGCCGCGCTCGTGGCCCGCCGGGTCGGTCACCCAGATGGCGTCCGAATCCATGCCGTACGGCTTCCAGATCTTCTCCGACGCGTATTCCGACACCGACTTGCCGACCGCGTTCGAGACCAGGATGCCCACCAGGTCGGTCTCGCCGGTCGAGTAGTTGAACATGGTCCCCGGCGGGTGCGCCCGCGGCAGGCGGCTCATGTAGGTGACCAGCGAGTTCTTGCCCGGCTCCATCGGCAGCGTGGTCGAGCGCGAGACGTCCGAGTTGGGGTCGACATAGTCCTCGTTCCACTTCACGCCCGAGCTCATCATCAGCAGCTGGCGGACGGTGACGCCGTCGTAACCCGAGCCCTTGAGCTCGGGGATGTAGTCGGTGACCGGCGCGGACAGGCTCTTGATCTTGCCGTCCTGGATCGCGGCGCCGACCAGGGTCGAGGTCACCGACTTGGCCACCGAGAACGAAGTCCAGCGGTCCTGCGGCCGGCGGCCCATGCCGTACTTTTCCAGCACGATCTTGCCGTCCTTGAGCACCAGGATGCCCGAGACGTTGTAGGCGGCCATGTAGCTGTCGACCGTCCAGGCCTTGCCCTCGTGCTCCCACGTCGGAGCGATCTGCTTCGCGGCCAGCGGGAGGGGATGGACCTTCGTCCCGCGCTTCACGGTTTCGGCCTTGTAGACCTTCTCCATGGCGCGGTAGCCGTCGCTCTGCTGCTGCGGCGTCCAGAAGAGGATCGACGGCGTCTTGGGATCCAGCGGCACCTGCGCCTGCGCCGCCCCGCCCAACGCCAGCGCCGCCGCCAGCCCGATCACCATCCGCATGAAACGCCTCCCCGATTTTGCGGGAAAGCTAAGGGCTCCGACGGCCGGCGCCTAGCGACCGCTTTTCTCCTCGCGGCTACTTTGGCGCGTAAGCGCTGAACGGATTCAACCACGAACCCCACGAACCGGTTCGAGGTTCGCATGCCGTGCGAGCGGAGGGCTCGGTTCGTGTGGTTCGTGTGGTTCGTGGTCAAACCAGACAGCACCAGCGGCGCGCACTGAGCCTGGAAGGACGGCCGTGGCTCAGGCCGCCAGCGACCGGGCGTACTCGGGCAGGGGAATGCCGCCCGCGCGCTCGGCCAGCAGCGCCTGCGCCAACCCCTCGTCCCCGGCCGCCCGCGCGGCGGCGATGAGGGTCAGGTCCAGGACGTCGCGCTGGGCGTGGCTGCCGCCGAACCGGTGGGTCTTGCTGCGCACGCCACTCAGCAGCTCCGCCGCGCGGGCGAACCGGCCATCGCCGAAGGCCGCGATGGCTTCGCACGCCGGCAGGCCGGCCTCGCGCACGAAGGCGGCGTTGTCGCCTGGCCCGGCGATCGCCTGGCCCTGGCTCTCCAGCAACGCCCGGACCCGCTCGGTCTGGCCGGCGCCGACGTAGGCCAGCATGGCGTGGGTGTCGACGAAGGCCGAGCGCCCATGCGGTTCGGTGGCGAAGTTGTCGGCCAGCCGCGTCCAGCGCTCGCCCACGTTCACGCCCGAGAGTTGCAGCCGCCAGAGCAGGGCGGCGCTGTCGACCATGTCGAAGGCGAAGGTGGTGGCGTCCTCGCCGTAGATCGGGCCGTCGTACAGCTCCAGCACTGCGTCGGTCTCGCCCAGGCCCATGTGAAAGAGGGCGGTGTGCCACCAGTTGTGGACGCCCAGCTGAGCCTCGGGCTGCCAGGCCGTGTTCTCGCGCCGCATCCAGCGCACGCCGTCGGCGTGTCGGCCCTGCATGACCATCACGTGGGCCACGGCGTGCTGGCCCCAGTTGTTTGTGGGCTCCAGCGCCACGCAGGCGCGCCCGGCCGCCTCGGCGCGCTCGAACAGGCCCGTCTCCTCCAGGCCGAACGCGTGCAGGCCCAGGATCGCGTGCCACTCGGGCCGGTCGGGCGACCAGTGCGGCAGGACCGCCTCGATCCGGTCGCGCAGCATCCGGCTGTCGCCTTGCAGGAAGTCCAGCGTCTGACCGGTCTGCAGCGCCAGCACGTCGTGCGGATAGTCGGCCGCCACGTCCTGCAGGATCCGCGCGGCCGCCCGCACCTCGCCGGCCAGCAGGGCGCCGATCGCCGCCACATGTCCGGCCTCGCGGGCGTTCATCGGCAGGTTCCTGGCCGTCTCGAAGGCCGCGACGCCCATGGCCGTCACGTGGGTGTTGGCGGCGATCACAGTCATCCAGGCCTTGAGCACATGGGCCATGACAAACCCCGGGCTGTCGGCCAGCGCGCCCATCAGCGGGCTGAAGCTGTCGCCGGCGTAGGCGTGGAACCGCTCGCGCGCGGTCTGGTACAGTTCGGCGGCCCTGACGCTGGCGCCGGTCATCTCAAGGCCGTGGCTGTCCTTCACCGTCATCTCGGGCTCCTAGAGCCTGTCCGGTTCAGATGGAATCATCTGAACCGGATAAGCAGGCTCGCTTTGTTTGACTTAGAGCGTGTTTTCGGGGCGAAACCGGTTTCCACTTTCGCCCAACACGCTCTAGCGGCGGCCTCTCCGTCCTCTACCGGCTTGAACGGCCGGGCGCCATCGCGCGACGCAAGCGGTGGGATGACAACCCGGGGCCGGCCCGCTAACCCGACGGCATGGCCGATTTTGATTTCGATGCGGTGGTCGTGGGCGCGGGCGCCGTGGGCCTGGGGTGCGGCTATGCGCTGAGCAGGCGCGGGCTGGTGGTCGCGGTCCTGGAGCAGGAGCAGGCCATCGGCCAGGGCGTCTCGTCGCGCAATTCCGAGGTGATCCACGGCGGGCTCTACTACGCGACCGGCTCGCTGAAGGCGCGGCTGTGCGTCGAGGGCCGCCGCATGATGTACGCCTTCTGCGACGCCCATCACGTGGAATACGACCGCTGCGGCAAGCTGGTCGTGGCCGGGGCGGCCGAGCTGGAGCGGCTCGACGCGATCCTGGCCCAGGCCCAGGCCAACGACGTCGAGGGCATGCGCCGGCTGTCCAAGGCCGAGACCCTGGCGCTGGAGCCCGAGCTGGCCTGCGAGGGCGCGCTGCTCAGCCCCGAGAGCGGCGTGCTTGAGAGCCACGCCTATATGCTGGCGCTGCAGGGCGAGATCGAGGCGGCGGGCGGCGCCGTCGTGCTGGCGACGCCGTTCGAGGGCGCGACCCCGTTGGAGGGCGGCGGCTTCTCGGTCCGGGCCGGCGGCGCCGAGCCCACGACGCTGACCTGCCGCTACCTGGTGACCGCGCCGGGGCTGTCGGCCCAGGGCGTCGCGGCGACCATCGAGGGGTTCCCCAAGGACCTCATCCCCAAGGCCCACTTCGGCAAGGGCGTCTACTTCCGGCTGACCGGCAAGGCGCCCTTCCAGCGGCTGATCTACCCGCCGCCGATCCCCGGCGCGCTGGGCACCCACTACCGCCGTGACCTGGGCGGGCAGGGGGTGTTCGGCCCCGACCTCAGTTTCGTCGACGCGCCCGACTATTCCGTGGACCCGGCCAAGGCCGACGAGTTCTACCGCTACATCCGCAAGTTCTGGCCGGGCCTGCCCGACGGCGCCCTCAGCCCCGACTACGCCGGCGTCCGCCCCAAGCTCCACGGCCCTGGCGAGCCCCAACCCGACTTCCGCCTCGACGGCGCCGACATCCACGCCCTGCCGGGCCTGGTCGCCCTGTTCGGCATCGAAAGCCCCGGCCTCACGTCCTCGCTGGCGATCGGCGAGGAAGTCGCCAGGCGGCTGGGGCTGTAAGCCACTTCAAGCTGTCATCCCGGTTTCGCCGCAGGCGAAGACCGGGACCCAACCCACTCGTGCTCCGAGCCGGCCGGGTAGCGCCGACCTCAGCGGAAGCCGACCAACGCCGCGCACCGGTTGGTGGGTCCCGGTCTTGGGCTGCGCCCAAACCGGGATGACAGCCCGTTGTTGGGTGACAAGGGATGTAAACGCCTGTTTGAATGCTCGCAGGGAGAACGCCATGAAGAACCGCATCACTGACCTGCTGGGCGTGAAGTATCCGATCGTGCAGGCGCCGATGGGATGGATCGCGCGCTCGCAGCTGGCCAGCGCCGTGTCGAACGCCGGCGGGCTGGGGATCATCGAGACCTCGTCCGGCCGCCTCGACGAGGTGCGCGAGGAGGTGGGTAAGATGAAGACCCTCACGGACAAGCCGTGGGGGATCAACGTGGCCCAGGCCTTCGTGCGCGACCCCGACATCGTGAGCTTTGTGGCCGACCAAGGCGTCAAGTTCGTCACCACCTCGGCGGGCGACCCCAACCGCTACTGCGACGCGCTGAAGGGCAAGGGCCTGACCGTGTTCCACGTCGTGCCGTCGCTGGCCGCCGCCCAGAAGGCGATCGACGCGGGCGTCGACGGGCTGGTGGTGGAAGGCGGCGAGGGCGGCGGGTTCAAGAACGGGCGCGACGTGGCGACCATGGTGCTGCTGCCGTTGGTCGCCTCGAAGTTCGGGGTGCCGATCATCGCGGCCGGCGGGATCACCGACGGCCGCTCGATGGCCGCGGCCTTCGCCCTGGGCGCCGAGGGGGTCCAGATGGGCACTCGGATGGTTTCGGCGGCCGAGAGCCCGGTGCACCAGAACTGGAAGGACATGATCGTGAACGCCAAGGAGACGGACACCGTCTTCCTGAACCGCCACGGTCCGGGCCCGGCGCTGCGCGCGCTGCGCACCGAGAAGACCACCCGCTTCGAGCTGGAGCCCCCGCCCAACATCATGGCCGAGATGGCCAATGCGCTGGACCTCTACTTTGGCGGCGACATGGAGGCGGCCATCGCCCTGTCCGGCCAGGTGGCGGGGCGGATCGAGAGCGTCAAGCCGGTGGCCGAGATCATCGCCGAGACGGTCGCCGAGTTCGAAGCCGTGATGACCGACCTGGGCCAGCGATACGGACGCGTCGCCCAGCCGGCCTGACGCCGCCTCCGCCAGGCTACTTCGGCAAGGCCGCCAGCCAGGTGACCACCTCGGTCTGCAGCCGTATGCGCGCGGTGTTCCAGCTGTGGTCGGTGCCGGCGTGCACGATCTTCACGCGCCCGCCGCGGCCCTTGAGGTCCATGACCAGGCCCTCGGCGACCGGGGCGAGGCCGTCGTCGGACGTCAGCACCAGCACCGGCAGCTTCGCCAGGCCCGGCGCGGCGGCCTTGAAGCTGTAGGGCCCCAGGCCCGCGATCTGCTCGGCCATGCCCTCGGCGGTGGTGTTCAGCGCCTCCATGTTCGACCGGGCCAGGTCCAGCCGCGTCGCCAGCGGCGCGGCGGCGGGGGCGCTCAGGTCGGCGGCCGAGATGAGGATCGCGCCGCTGAGCGCAGGGTCCGACCCGGCGACCTGGCTGGTCACCCAGCCCCCCATGCTGTGGCCGCCCAGCACGATCCGCTTCGGGTCGATCCGCAGGCGGGCCGCGTTGGCGGGATCGCGCACATAGGCCAGGACGGCCCTGGCGTCGTCGAGGTTGCCCTTGAAGCTGAACGGACCTGGGCTGCCCCACGACCCGCGATAGTTGAAGGTGACGGCGTTCCAGCCGCTGCGCCGGATGGCCTGCGCCAGGTCCAGGTTCTTCTCGTTGCCCGGCAGGCCGTGGGCGAGGATGACGGTGGGATGCGGGCCGGGGCCGGCAGCCAGATAGGCCAGGCCGTTGATCTCGACCCCGCCGCTCGGGATGTGCAGCACTTCGGAGGCGGCGGGCGCCTTCGCATCGGCCGGCGGATCGGTGAAGATCGATCGGGGCGTCTGGGTCTGCGCCTGAGCCGTTCCGACCGTTAGCGCGGCGGCCGCCGCCAGCATCCAGATCCGCATCCCGTCCCCCCGAACGACTCCTGTCGCAGCAGGCAGGTTAGCAGTCCCCTCCGCCTATCGCATATGGCCGGTTTGTGAGGCGGGGCCCTCTCCCCCTTGCGGGGAGAGGGTCGGGAGTGGGGGGCTCTGAGCCTGCTGGCTCGCACCGAAAACTCAGCGCTTCGGCGCCACCCGCAGGACGCGGCCCTTGTCGCTGTCGGTGGTGACATAGAGCGCGCCGTCGGGCCCCACGACGACGTCGCGCAGGCGCTCGCCTGCCTCGCTCAGCAGGCGCTCCTCGCCCACCACCCTGTCGCCGTCGAGGGTGAGGCGGGCGAGATACTTCGGACCCAGGCCGGTGATGAAGACGCTGCCCTTCCAGGCCGGCGCCACGTCGCTGTCGTAGAAGGCCAGCGCGCCGGGCGCGATCACGGGGTCCCAGTAGTAGACCGGCTGCTCCATACCGGCCTTCCGGGTGATGCCGCCGGTGATGGGGCCGCCCATGTACTCGACGCCATAGGCGATGGTGGGCCAGCCGTAGTCCTTGCCGGCCCGCACGATGTTGAGCTCGTCGCCGCCCCGCGTGCCGTGCTCGACGGTCCAGAGCTCGCCGGTCTTCGGATGGAGCCCGGCGCCCAGCACGTTGCGGTGGCCGATGGAGAAGATCTCGGGCTTCACGCCGGCGCGGCCCACGAACGGGTTGTCCTTTGGGATCGAGCCGTCGGCGTTGATGCGGACCACCTTGCCCAGCGTCCCGTCCAGCCGCTGGGCCTGCAGGCGGCCCTCGGTGATCGAGCGTTCGCCGCCGGTGATGAACAGCGTGCCGTCGCGCCCGAACACCAGCCGTCCGCCATAGTGCTTGGTCGAGGCCAGCGACGGTGTCTGGCGCCAGATCACCTGCACGCCCTCCAGACGCGGCGGGCCGGCATTGAGGATCAGGCGGCCGCGGGCGACGGTGGCATGGTTGCGGCCCCCGTCCTTCTCCGAGAAAGCCAGGTAGACCAGGCCGTTGTCCGCGAACTCCGGGTCGATCGCCAGGCCTAATAGGCCGCCCTGGTCGCGGGCGTCGACGTCCGGCACGCCGGCTGCCGGCTCCGACAGCGACCCGTCCTTGAAATGCCGCAGCCGGCCGCCACGCTCGGTGATCAGCAGGCCGCCGTCGGGCAGGAAGGCCAGGCCCCACGGCCGCGAGATCCCTGTGACGTAGTCGGTGACCTCGTAGGCGACATTGGCCTTGCGCTCGGGCGCTCGGGTCTGCCCGGCGAAGGCCGGCTGCTGGTCCTTGCCGTTGGGCGGGCGAGTCTCGACCGCGCCCCCCGAGGCGGCCGAGCTGGTCTGGGCCTGTCCGGTCTGGCCTCCACAGGCGGCCAGCAGGGCGGCGGACGCGGCGGCGATCAGGAACGGCTTCATGCTCATCCTCCAGCTCATCCCAGCAGAGCGGCGAGCGCGTCGTCCGGTTGCGCGCCCTCAAGGTGGATCAACGCCCAGACCGCGAAGAACAGCAACGGCCAGCGGCCTTCGCCGGCCTGCATCCGCTGCGCGGCGTCGGGGACCAGGCGGCGCACGGCGTCCACCCTGCCCAGATTGCGGGCAAGATCGGCGGCGCGGGGGGCGATCCACGCCTCCACGGGCACGGTGAACCCCTGCTTCTTCGCCCAGGGCTCGGCGGCCGGGCAGGTCCGCTCCAGCCACTTGCGCAGCAGCCACTTGCCGTAGCCGCCACGCACCTTGAAGCGGTCGGCCAACGGCCAGGCGAAGGCGGAGACGGCGGGGTCCAGGAACGGCGTACGCCCCTCTAGCCCGTGCGCCATCAGGCAGCGGTCCAGCTTGAGCAGCAGGTCATTGGGCAGCCAGGTGACGATGTCGGCCCACTGGGCGGCCTGCAGTCGGCTGAAGTTCGGCGGCGCCCGCGCCGCCTCGCGCCACGCCCTCAGCACCTGCGGGCTCGCGCCGCGCGGCTCGGCGGGCCGCCCGCCCAGCCAGCCGGGGCGCAGCGCGCGGCGATAGCGCCCATAGCCGCCGAACAGCTCGTCGCCGCCCTCGCCGGTCAGCACCACCGTCAGCGTGCCCTTGGCCGCCTCGGCCAGCTTATGGGTCGGAAGGGTGGCGTAATCCGCGGTGGGATCGTCCAGCGCCCAGGCGACCTGCGGCAGGATCCGCCAGAAGTCCTCCTCGCCAAAGCTGGTCTCGCGCCAGTCGAGATCGAGCGCCCGGGCGACCCGCTCAGCCTGCGCACGCTCGTCCTTGGCGCCTGGCGCATCGAAGCCGCAGGTAAACGCCGTGACCGGCCGTTCGTTGAGCCGCGACATCAGCGTGGCGATCGCCGCGCTGTCGATCCCGCCCGACAGGAACAGGCCGTACGGCACGTCCGACCGCTGATGCACGCGGACGCTGTCTTCGAGCACGGCGTCGAGTTGGTCGAGGAGCCCAAGTTCCTCCCCCGCGCCAGCGGGGGAGGGGGACCACGAAGTGGTGGAGGGGGCGCTGGACTTGGCGCCCTGCGTCCGCAGCGCCCCCTCCGTCAGCTTCGCCGACACCTCCCCCGCCTTGCGGGGGAGGAACGATTGCCGATGCCCGCTCACGATCCGCCCGTCCCGCACCTCGACCACCTCGCCGGGCGCCAGCCGGCGGAGGCCCTGGTAGATGCTCCGCTCGCCCAGCACGTAGTTGAGCTCCAGCAGCTCGCGCGCTGCCCCGTCGTCCAGCACCTTCTGCATCATCCCGGCGGCGAAGAAGGCGCGGGGCTCGGAGGCGAAGGCCAGGCCGCCCCCATGCTCCATGATGTACAGCGGCTTGATGCCGAAGGGGTCGCGGGCCAGGAACGCCCGGCCGTCGGGGCCGATCAGGCACAGGGCATACATGCCCCGCAGCCGCCGGAACGCCGCCTCGCCCTCGCGGGCGTAGAGGTGCAGCAGGGGCTCGAAGTCCGAACCGGTGGTCAGCACGTCGCTCAGGCCATGTTCGGCCGCCAATTCCACGAAGTTGTAGATCTCGCCGTTGCCGCAGACCGTGCCGCCCGCGGCGTGCAGCGGCTGCCAGCCGCCCTCAAGGTCGATGATCGACAGCCGCGCATGCGCCAGCGCCGCGCCGGCCGCCGACTCGGTTCGGATGCCGTTTGGCCCCCGGTGGGTCAGCGCGCGGATCATCGGCTCGGCGGTGGTCTCTTCGCCGCCCAGCACGCCTGCGATCCCGCACATCAGACCGCCCCGTAGTCGGCGAAGAGGCTCTTCCACTGGCCGACGACCGCGGCCTCCGAGAACTCGGCGTCCACCCGCCGGGTCCCGGCGGCGATCAGCCGGTCGCGCAGGTCCCGGTCGGCCAGCAGGCTTCGCACGCCCGCGGCCAGCGCGTCGGCGTCGTCGACGGGGACCAGCAGGCCGTCCTTGCCGTCCTGGATCAGCGCCTTCGGCCCCTGGCTCTCGGCGGCGACCACCGGCAGGCCGTGGGCCCACGACTGGATCACCACATTGCCCAGCGGCTCGTAGCGCGAGGGGAACAGGCAGACGTCGGCGGTTCGGTACAGCGCCGAGGCGTCGGTGCGCCAGCCCAGGAAGCGGACGCGATCGGCCACGCCCAGCGCCTCGGCCATGCCCTTCAGCTTGGCCTCCAGCGGGCCGACGCCCGCGATCCAGAGGAAGGCCTCGGGCAGCTGGGTCAGGGCGTGCAGGCTCACGTCGTGGGCCTTGGCCTCATGCAGCCGGCCCATGGCCAGCAGGAGGGGGACGTCGTCGGGGGTCGCCAGGCTGGCCCGCGGCACGGCGGGCCCCTGCGGCGGCGCGGCGGCGAAGTTGGGGATGCAGGTGACCCGGCCTGCCGGCCAGCCCTGGCCGACGATCCACTCGGCGATGTCCTCGGTGTTGGCCACCAGGTGGTCGAAGCCCCTGTAGTACTTGAGGCTGTAGTAGCCCCCCAGCCGGCCGATCCGGGCCCAGGGGCCCCGGGGGGTGTGGCGCGCGGCGCGGTTCATCCAGGCCAGCGCCACCTTGGTGTGCTGGAGCGCGGCGAACCCGGCGGCGGCCGGACGGGTCAGGATGTCGATGGGGCCGCCGAAGCGCAGCACCTTCACCGGCACGCCGGCGGTCTTCAGCCGCTCTTCGCGGCCCGCGTTGGCCCGGATCACGGCCGCTTCGGGCACGCCCGCGCGCTTCAACGCCTTCACGAGGTCGACGAAGTAGGTCTCCGCGCCGCCTTCGCCGGCCGTTCCCAGGAGGTGCAGGACGCTCATCGCAGGTGCGACCCTAGAGCGCGGCCAGCAAAAGTGGGAGCCGGTTTTGCGTCCGGACGCGCTCCAGGCCCAAGATTTCGCGCCCTCCCGGCGGCGAAGTGGGTCCACTTCGCCGGAGGGCGCGAGGCGCCTCAAATCGCGTTGCCCAAGCGCTTGAAGCGGAGCGGCTTCGCCCCTATAAACCGCGCCTCGCGCGATGGGCGCCCTGAGTTGGCTGGGTAGCTCAGCTGGTTAGAGCGGTGGATTCATAACCCACAGGTCGGCGGTTCGAGCCCGCCCCCCGCCACCAGGGCCCCGTCGCGCGAATTATCCCCGAATCCCGACCTTCAGGCCGCGTCGCCCTTCGCGACCGCTTCCTCGACGGAATTGATCGTCAGCAGCGCCTCATAGCCCTGCTCCTCGGCCTTGTGCGCGGCCTTGCTGGCGGCGGCGACGGCGGCGTCGAGGGTGGAATAGGGGCCGAAGTGCTTGCCGTTCAGGCCGACCTTCCAGACGCCGTCCAGGAAATCGACCGTGTAGTTCACCTGCGGCATCACGCGCCCTTTTCAACGACGAAGGGCAACGTCGCTGATTCGAGCTTCACTTTGAATCCCGCGTTCGACGAAAAACGCCCCCGGGCGTGGGGTCCCGGGGGCGTTCTCGTGGTCGGGTCGGATCGGTCCGCTTAGCGGAGGCCGGCGCCGAACAGCTTGCTGGCCGAGCCGAGCGAGGCTCCCGACTGGTCGCGGTCCTTCAGCGTGCCGCCGAAGGTGTAGCGGAAGCCGATGCGGAAGGTGTCGGCGTTCGAGTTGATGTCGTCCGAGTCGGCGTGCTCGTAGCCGGCCACGACGCTGAACGGCGTCTCGGCGAACTGGTACTCGGCCTCGATGCCGGCGTTCCAGGTGTCGATGTTCGGGCCGACGTCGACCGTGGCGTAGCCCAGAGAGCCCGTCAGGCGGAAGTTGTCGGTCACGAAGTGACGGACTTCGCCGCGGACGGCCCAGATGTCGGCGTCGAACGCGTCGTCGACGTTGCCGTAGCCGGCCTGGCCATAGAGGCTCGTCTTGCCGCCCAGGTTGGCCTGGCCTTCGACGCCCACGCCCCAGACGGTGAGGTCGTCGCTGGCTTCCGCGCCGGCGAAGGCGCCGATCAGGCCGCCGCCGACCTTCGTGTTCAGGTGGCCCGTGGCGCCGAACGAGGTGTCGTCGCCGTCATAGTTGGTGATCGCGCCATCGATCTGGGCGCCCAGCTTGCCGGCGTCGAAGCGCACCGCGCCTTCGACCTGATAGGTGTCGGCGTCGGCGTCCAGGCCGGCGACGTCCAGGTCGGTGCGGCCATAGTTGGCGCCGACGTGACCGACGGTTTGAGCGTGGGCGGCCACAGCCGACCCGAGGGACGCCACGGCGGCGGCCGCGACGAAGAGGTTCTTTTTCATTGGTAATCCCAGAAACTAACGAGGGGCGGCGCACCTAGGGATGCTCGCCAGGCGGCTCAAGGCCAAGCTCTGCCACGAAGGGTTGTTGGGGCTGGGTGCGGCTTTTGCGCAACACTTATGTCGTCACCCGGACGCAGATTGATACGTTCTGCCCTATCTTGGTTCGCCGAACGCAAGTTTTCGCCTGAGCGTTCGCGCGACGGGCGAACCGCGAACGCGTCTGGCACGAGCTTTGGGTCGTAACGCCTCAGGTGAGCCAGAAGGGCACACCGTTCGCTGCAGGAGAGCCCCATGGCGTCTTCAGTTGTTGTCGCCCGGACGAAGCCGGACGGAATCGAATACCTGGAAGAGGGCGCGCGCGCCGTCTGGACCCGGATTTCCGAGCGTGCGCAGCAGTTTCCGAACGTGCGCGAGGCCACCCGCGCGGCCATGCGGCTGCCCAGCCGGCTGCGCGCCTACGCCCTGCCCATCCAGTAGGGCCGGGCCTTAAGGGGCCGCTTCGCCCCACTCGCTCCACCCCGCAAAGCGCGGGGCGCGGGGAATGTACATGCTGTCGCTGCTGCGGACGGTGAACCCCGCCGCTGCGATGGCCGCCGTCACCGGCCGCGTCAGATGACAGCCGCCGGCCATGCGTTTCCAAACCGGCTCGATCCGCCGCTGCCACTTCGCCACGTCCGCGTCGGGCGCCAGGCCGTGCTCGCAGTACAGGAACCGCCCGCCCGTCTTCAGCACGCGCCGCGCCTCGCTGAGCGCCGCGGCCGGCGTATGCACAGAGCACAGCGTGAAGGTGCAGACCACACAGTCGAAGGCGCCGGCCTCGAAGGGCAAGGCCTCGGCGGTCCCGTCCTCCACCTTGACCGAGAGCCGCGGGTCGCGCGGCGCCGCCTCGGCGATTGCCCGCAGCTCGGCCGCCGGATCCACCCCGGTGACGCTCTCGACCCTGGCGGCGTCATAGAGCTCCAGGTTCAGCCCCATGCCGATCCCCAGCTCAAGCACCCGGCCCTCGGCGAGAGGCACGACCTTGGCGCGCTGCTTCATGATCCCCGGCGCCGAACAGGCGCACCGGAGCAGACGGGGCAGGACGAAGCGTTCGTAAAGCGTGGCCATGGCCGACTATACCTCCCCCGAGCGGCGTCGCTACCGCGGCTCGTACACCTTCGGCGCGGGCGCGATGGCGACGGGTCCCAGGGTGGTCTGGCCGGCTTCGAAGTTGAGCGTGGCGCGGGCCAGGTCGCCGGTCTGGCGGGCCTGGGCGACGGCGGCGGCCGCCTCGGCGCGGTCGGCCGGGATGGTCCCCGTCTGGCCAAGCGTGCTCAACGCCCGCGGCGCCTGGCGCAGCGACACGTCCAGCACCCCGTTCGCCCGGCCGTCCGTCCCCACGCCCAGCGAGCCCGAGTTGACGCCGATCAGGGCGTCGCCGGCGGTGAGGCCGCCGCGCTTGACGCTCATCCGGCCGCCCGCCTGCGACCAGGTGCGCACCGCCGAGGGCCAGTCGGGGCCGCGCACGGCGCTGATCTTCGAGATCCGCCCGTCCCATTCCACCGAGATCGGCTTGTCCCCGGCAATCCGGCCCAGCAGGCCCGACAGCTGCGCCTTCCCGTTTTTGACCGACAGCCAAACGCCGGCCTCGTCGCCCACCTCGCTGGGCGCCTGGCGCAGGTGGAACTCCACGCGCTCGGCGGCCTGCAGGCTGAAGGGGTTGGCGCCCGGCGCCGGCGTGAACGTCAGCTCGACGCCTTCGAACGACAGGTTGGGCGGGGTGTTGGTCAGGTGGCTGAGGCTGGCGCGGATCAGCTTGCCCTTCACCGCCACCGGCCCGCCCATGGGCCGCGTGAACGTCAGCCCGTCCTGCGCCGCCAGCACCCAGGTGGTCGGCGCGTGCATGAAGGCCTGGCCCTCCAGCTTCGGCGCCTCCAGCGCCCAACCCGACCGGTCGCGGATTCGCGCCTCGGTGAGGGTGACGTTCAGGCGGAACGGATAGCCGCCGATCGTGCGGTCCTTCCAGCCGACGTCATACCCGGCGCGGCGCAGCATCTCGGCGCCGGCGTCCATGCGGGACTGGGTTTCGCCCCGGGCCCAGACCCACGCGGCGCTCCAGCCCGCCACGAGCAGGAGGAACAGGCCGAACACGATGTACAGGCGAAGGCGGCTGGGTTTGCGGGGCGGGGACGGATCGGGCACAGACATTCCGGAGTGAGAGCTTGCCAGTGTGGCTTGGGACGGGGCGGGATGGCGTCGGAACGTTGGGTGTTCGGCTACGGTTCGCTGATGTGGCGGCCTGGCTTCCCGTTCGTTGAGCGACGCGGGGCGACATTACATGGGCGCCGCCGCGCATTCTGCATCTATTCGGTGCACCATCGGGGCACTTACGAACGACCCGGCCTGGTGCTCGGCCTGGCGCCGGGCGGCGCGTGCCGGGGCGCGGCCTACCGCGTGGACGAGGCCGACTGGGCCCAGACCTACGCCTATCTGCTTGAGCGCGAACAGCCCACCGAGACCTACATCGAGGCCCGCCGCTTCATCCGCCTGGATGACGGCCGCCGGGTGGAAAGCCTCTGCTTCCTGTCCGACGTGATGCACGCCCAGTGGGCCGGCGCGCTCAGCCTCGAACGCCAGGCCGAACTGATCGCCGGCGCCAAGGGCCTGTCCGGCAGGAACGTCGACTACCTCCGCGACCTCGTCGACCACCTGCGCGAAATGCGCGTCCGCGACGCCGGCATGGAACGGCTGCTGACCATGGTGGAGCACCGAGAGGCGGCGGCCTGAGGCGGGAGCGCTCTCCCTAGGCCTTCAGCAGCTTCAGCAGTTCGCGCGCGGCCGGTTCCGAGGAGGCCGGGTTCTGACCCGTCACGAGGGCGCCGTCCCGCACCACGTAGGGCTGCTGGTCCGCGCCCTTTTCGTAGAGGGCGCCGTTGGCCTTCAGCATGTCCTCCAGCAGGAAGGGAACCACCTGGCTCAGCCCGACGCCGTCCTCCTCGCTGTTGGTGAAGCCGGTCACGCGGCGACCCGAGACCAGGGGCTCGCCATTGGCCGCGAGCGTCCGCCGGAACACGGCCGGGGCGTGGCAGACCGCGCCGATGGGCCGGTCGTTGGCGGCGAAGGCCTCGACCAGGCGGCGCGCGTCAGGGCTTTCCGCGAGATCCCACATCGGTCCGTGGCCGCCGGGGAAGAACACGGCGTCGTAGTCTTCCGCCCGGATGTCCGCCAACGGCGTGGTGGCCGCCAGTGTTCGCTGCGCGTCGGGGTCCGACTTGAACCGCTCGGTCGCCGGGGTCTGGGCCTCCTTGGCGTCGCTCTTGGGATCGAGCGGGGGCTGGCCGCCCTTCGGCGAGGCCAGGGTAATGTTGGCGCCGGCGTCCAGCAGCACGTAGTAGGGCGCCGCGAACTCCTCCAGCCAGAAGCCGGTCTTCTCGCCGGTGTCGCCCAGGCGGTCGTGGGACGTCAGCACCATCAGAACATTCATGGCAGGCTCCTGGTCAGGGTCTCGCCCGGGCCCTTGCGCGCGGCTTAGGCGGCGCAGGGATCGCGCCGCCGCGCGTCCGGTGTGTGCGTCGCAGCAAGAACAGCGTTGCGGGAAAATGGTTGCCGAGTCCGCGGCGATGCTGCGGTGCGCAACCGAGCGGCGGTCTGCACGTTCCAGGAGCGAGCAACCCCAACCGCCGTCGGCGCAATCTCAGGAGGCTCGAGGTCTCGCGATGGTTGGATCGCCCACGAACCCCCATCCTCCGACGCTGCGGCGGCCCGACCCTCCGCACCGGGATGCGGACACACGCCCGTCGCCTGACAGGGAGATCGTCGTGGGCCGGGGCCGCAAGCTGCGCCTTCGTCCCATTCGTACCGATGACGCCGAATCCCTGGTCCAGATGGGACTTCGCTCCACGCCGAACGATCTGCGCCTCAGGTTCTTTTCCCCCGTCCGCCCGGCTGTGGGTCACCTCACGTCGCTGCTCACCGAGTTCGACCGAGAGCGCCACATCGCGATGGCCGCCTATGACCCGGCGGCGGCAGACGGTGAGGACGGGATACTGGGCGTGGTCCGCCTGATCCTGTCCCGCGAGGCGCCCGAAGGCGAGTTCGCCATCATGGTCCGCTCGGATCAGGCGGGGCACGGCCTGGGGCATCGCCTGATGGAGGAGATGTTGGGCTGGGCCCGAGAGCGCGGTCTGAAGCGGGTGCGGGCGGAGATCATGTTCGAGAACAAGCGCATGCTGCGCCTCGCCCGGGCGTTCGGCGGCGTTGTCCAGCCGCAGACCCAGGACTTCCGCACCGTCCAGGTGACGATCGAACTGGAGGGCGAACCGCATCGCCCAACCTCGAGGGCGCGAAAGGCCTGACCGGTTCGCAAGGCGTCGGGCCGTCTTCGCGCGCGATGAAGCCGATCGCCGGCGACACGGCCAAACCTTGACAATCGTCGATCAATGTTCTATATTTGTTCTATATGAACGCCCCTCCGGCCCTTACGCCTGAGCGCATCGACGCCATGCTGTCGATCATGGCCGAGGCGTGCCTGGGGTCGGTCGTGGAGGCGGGTCAGCGCCAGAAGGTCGCCGCTGACGACGAGGCCTTCGAGCGCTCGGGCCGGGCCCTCAACCAGGCCTGCCGCAACCTGCGCCAGACCATCGCCCTGAAACAGCGCTTCGACCGCGAGGAGGTCGCCAAGGCCCGCGAGGCCCAGGCCGCCGCCGAGGCCGACCGCAAGGCCGCCGAGCGCGACCGTCAGGCCAGGATCGAGTTCAAGCGCAAACGCGTTCGCCGCCATCTCGAGAACCTCGTCTGGGACGAGTACGACGACGAGGACGCCGACGCCTTCTGTCACGAGGTCGATCAGCGCCTGTCAGACCTCGTCCACGAGGACGACTTCCTCGACACGCCCCTCGAGGCCCTCATCGCCCGCCTCTCCGACGACATCGGCCTCAACGACGAGCCCGAGCCGGAGACGGAGGCCAATCCGGAGTCGGAGTTCTCTGGCGTCGAGCCCGAGCCAGCAAAGCCCACTCCCCCCTCCCAGCCGCTCGCGGCCGGGCCCCCCTCTCCCCATCCACCCCCAGCGGGGGTGGATGGGGAGAGGGTTAGGAGTGGGGGTGTCAGCTCCGCGCCTGAAGGTTCGCACCCCGAAGGTGGGAGAGAAGGCTCGGGTCCAGAAGCGGCTGGGAGTGGGGGTGTCATCTCAGAGCTCGACGGTTCGCACCCCCACACCCGGCCCCTCCCCGCAAGGGGGAGGGGAGACGTGGTTCCTGAGCCAGTTCTTGCAGAGGTCGCTCCGCCCAGACCCCCCGATCCCCCGCCACAGGCCTACATCCCACCCTGGGAAAAGCTCCGACCCGGGCAGCGCATGCCCGGCGGCTCCGGCTGGTAGACGCCAGCCGGCGCCCTCGCGCGCCTACAGCGCCAGCAGTTCGTTGCTCTTGGCTTCGATGCGCTCCTCCAGGATCCGCATGAACTCGGCGCGCTTCAGGCCGGGCGGGATGGGCTCGAGGTATTCGAACACGATGGTGCCGGGTATCCGGATGAAGCCGTGGGCGGGCCAGTGGACGCCGGCGTTGGTGGCCACCGGATACACCGGCACGTTCAGCTCGCGGTAGAGCGCCGCGATACCGGGTTTGTAGTCGGGGGCCTCGCCGGGGGCCTTGCGCGTGCCCTCCGGGAACGTCACCACCTGGCGGCCCTTCTTGAACAGTTCGGTCCCCTCGCGGATCACCTGGCGCATGGTCTTGGCGCCGCCGTCCCGGTCGATGACGATCGCGCCGGCCTTGCGGGCGTACCAGGCGAACCAGGGAATCCAGGCCAACTCCTTCTTCATCACGAAGGTCGAGGCCGGCAGCCACATGAACTGGGCGAAGACGTCCAGCATGCACTGGTGCTTGGGCGCCACCAGGGCGGCTCCGGTCGGCATGTACTGGCGCCCGCGCACCTCCACCTTGATGCCGCAGATCACCAGCATGCCGGTGACGCCCGCGCCCCACATGCGGAACATCGCGTAGGTCCAGCTGACCGGTCCCAGCAGGATCGGAGTGGCGAGGACCGCGACCACGGCCGTCCAGAGGTAGAACAGCGCCACGTAGGTGAGGGATCGGATCGCCGTAATCACGGGTGTCTCGTCACTTGGGGAGCGCCTTCTGTTGCGCCGCCGGGGCTTCGCGGGGACCCAGCCCCAGCACAGCCTCGCGGCCCAGGATCGCCAGATACTTGCAATACTCGACCACCATCAACCGCGCCGCCCGCGGATTGCGCCACCAGGTCCTGGATTTCAGCGAGGGCGTGGCCACCGCATAGGTCTGGGCGACGATGCCGGTGTCGCGCAGCACGGCGTTCAACTCCAGCATCGCACGCGGCATGTGGTAGTCGGACGTGACCACGATCAGCCCGCGATAACGCATGGCGCGGGCCCAGTCGGCGGTCTCGCGCGCGTTGCCGACCGTGTCGGCGGCGGTGAAGCCCAGGTCGACGCAGCAGTCGTAAAGCCGGCGCACGGCGCGGCTGACGTGGCGGATGTCCTCGCGGCTGGCCATGCGGTTCACGCCCGACACCAGGACCCGGCGGCCATAGCCGTCTTCCAGCAGGCCCACCGCCGCCGAGAGTCGCTGGTTCGAGCCGGCGCCGGTCAGCGCGACGATCCCCTCGGCGGGCTTGGGGGCGCGGGCCGGGGTCTGGGACTGGACCCGGTCGGCGAAGGCGAGCAGACCCGAGAACCAGATCGCCGCGAGCACCAGGAAGGCCGCGATCGACTTCATCAGAGCTGCCGGATGAGCCGGCGCGCGGTCAGGCGCGCGGCGACCGCGGCGACGATGGCCGCCAGCACCGGGCAGGGCAGCACGGCCAGGAGGTCGATCCAGGCGATGGGCAGCGCCGGCGTGATTCCGTCGCCGCCGCCGATCAGCCGCAGCAGCACGCCCAGGCCGCCGGCCGCCAGCGCCCCGGCTGCGCCCGCGATGGCGGCCACGCAGGCGAAGCGCAGTTCGAACAGGTTGGCGATCTGGGCGTCCTCGGCCCCGGTGAGATGCAGCACCTCGACCACGTCGCGCCGGGCGGCCAGCCCGGCCCGGGTGGCGTAGGCCACCACAGCGCCCGCCGCGCCGGCGATCAGCAGGAAGATCACCACGCCGGTCCAGCGGACGACGCCGGCGGCGTGGCGGATGTCCTTCAGCCACACCGAGTGGTCGTCGACCACCGCGTCCAGGCCCTGGCCCTTCAGCGCCGCCGACAGCGTCGCGGCCGTGGCGGGCTTGCGCCGGTCCAGGCCCACGGCCACCAGCCGCGGCACCGGCAGGTCGTCGAGATCGGCGGCCACGTCGCCCAGCCAGGGCCGGATCAGCTCGTAGGCCTTCTCCTTCTCCAGCGCACGGGCTTCGCTGACCCCGGCTACGCCGGCCAGCACCTCGGCGGCGCGGGCCGCGGCGGCGTCGGGCGTCTCGCCGCCCTGGGCGCGGACGATCACGGTGGCCTCGCTGCGCAGCTGGCTGGACCAGCCGCTGGCGGCCCGGTCGGCGGCGATGACGCCCAGCGCGGTAAGGCAGGCCAGGAAGCAGAGCACGCCGATCACGAACAGCAGCGCCGGATCGCGCGCGTCCTCGTCCGGCAGAAACGACGCGGGCCGCCAGCGGGCGGGATCGAACGGAGCGTCGGTCATGCCGCCGGCCCCTGCGGGGGGAGCGGGCGCAGGCGGCCCTTGTCGAGGTGCAGCACCGGTCGCGCCGAGCGGGCGACCAGGTCCTGGTCGTGAGTGGCGATGATGACCGTCGTGCCCAGCCGGTTCAGCTCGACGAACAGGCGGTAGATGCGCAGCGCCATCTCGTGGTCGACATTGCCGGTCGGCTCGTCGGCCAGCAGGATCTCTGGCCGCGCCACCACCGCGCGGGCGATGGCGAGGCGCTGCTTCTCGCCCCCGGCCAGAGTGGGGGGCAGGGCGTTCATCCGCTGGCCCAGGCCCACCCAGGTGAGCAGCTCGGCCACGTCGTTGCGATACTCCGACGGCTTGTGGCCGGCGATGCGCAGCGGCAGCGCGGTGTTGTCGAAGGCCGACAGGTGGTCCAGCAGCAGCAGGTCCTGGAAGACCACGCCGATCCGCCGTCGGATGCGCGGCAGATCGCCGCCGCCCAGCGTGGTCACGTCCTCGCCGAACAGCCGCACCGCCCCGCTCGACGGCCGCGCCGCCAGGTAGATCAGCTTCAGCAGCGAGCTCTTTCCGGCCCCTGAGGGACCGGTCACGAAGTGGAACGAGCCCCGGGGCAGCGACAGCGACACGTCGCTCAGCACTTCGGGTCCGCGGCCATAACGCATGGAAACGCGTGAAAATCGGAGGATCTCGTCAGCCGACGGGTCGTCGGCGGCGTCATGAGCGTTTCTGGACATGAAGGCCGAAATCGGCGACCTCGGAGTGAGGGGTGCTGGAGCGTCCGATTCGACGTCATGATACTGTCCTGTCCAGAGTGCGCCACCAGCTATTTCGTGGACGATCTGCGCATTCCGCGCATGGGCCGGATGGTGAAGTGCACCAGCTGCGGCGCCCGCTGGCGCGCGTTTCAGGAACGGGGCGCACCTGAGGAGGCTCCCAAGGACGATCTCGTCGTCGAGACGCCCGCACCCGAGCCGGCCGAGACCGAGATCGACTTCGTGCCCGCGCCGGTCAAACCGGCGCCGAAGCCCGAGAAAAAGAAACAGCCGCTGGCGGTCGTGATCGCCGCCGGGGTGCTGGTGGCGCTGGCTCTGGGCGGGGGCGCGGCGGTCCTGCTGCGCCAGCAGATCGCCGGCATGTTCCCCGGAACGGCGCCCCTGTTCTCGGCCATCGGCCTGCCGGTGAACACCATCGGCCTGGTGATCGAGGGGGTGAAGTCCAAGCCCATGCTCCAGGGCGGACGCCCCGTGTGGTCGGTCACGGGCGCGATCCGCAACGTCCGCGACGAGCCCGTGTCCTCGCCGCCCATCCGCCTCAGCCTGCTCGATGCTGAGGACGCCGAGGTGGCGACCCTGGTGGCCGATGCCCTGAACGCCCGGGTGCCGCCGGGCGCCGTGCGCTATTTCGCCATCACGATGCCTGACCCTCCGGCCGGGGCGAAAAAGCTGCAGGTGCGTTTCGAGCTGCCGGCCAAGGGCGCCGAGGCCCACGCCGAGAAGGCCCACGCCGGGAAGGCGCAGGCCGAGCCCGCCGCCGCGGCGCCCGCGCCAGAACCCGCCGAAGCTCAGCCGCTCCCCGCCGACAGCCCTGACGCCCTCCACGCCCCGGAAAAGAATGAGCAGCACTGAAGAGCCCACCGTCCTGATCTCGGAGGCCGAGGTCGCCGAACGCATCGAGACGCTGGCGCAGGCGATCGCGCCGCGGATCGACGACGAGACGGTGGTGGTGTGCCTGCTGACCGGCGGCATCTGGTTCGCCGCGGACATCACCCGCGCCCTGGCCCGGCGCGGCCGCGTGGTCCGCTTCGACGCCCTGTGGCTGGCCTCTTACAAGGACGAACGTCAGTCCAGCGGCCGCTGCGAGGTGCGCGCCGACCTGCAGCGCCCGATCGCCGGCCGCAAGGCGCTGGTGGTCGACGATGTCTTCGACACCGGCCTGTCGCTCTCGGAGGCCGCGCGCCTCGTCAGGGATTCCGGGGCCAGCGAGGTGCTGACCGCCGTGTTCGCCCGCAAGCCCTGGCCCACCCCGCGGGCCATCGAGCCCGACTTCGTGGCCTGGGAGGCCCCGGGCCGGTTCCTGGTGGGCTACGGCCTGGACGTCGCCGGCAAGATGCGCGGGCTGCCCTACATCGGCGCGATGGACTGACGCCGCAGATTCTCGGCGCAAGAGAGTTCGTTCTGTTCTTGTATTGTTCTCAACTCTGAGCTAAGGTGCGACGTGCCGTGGGCGCCTGTGCCCTATGGTTGCAAGCTGCGACGGTCAGAGAATTTTCTGCACGAACACCAGATCGAGCCATCGGCCGAACTTGCGGCCGACTTGGCGGAAGTGGGCGACGCGCTCGAAGCCCAGCGCGGCGTGCAGGCTGAGCGAGGCCTGGTTATCGGCGTCGATACCGCCGATCAACACGTGCTTGCCGCACGCCTTCGCCCGGTCGGGCAGGGTTGAAAGCAGCGCCCGTCCAACCCCGCGTCGCCGCGCGTCGGCCCGGACGTGGATCGAGTGTTCGACAGTGGCCGCATATCCCGACCCCGCGCGGAAGTCGCCGAACGAGGCGAAGCCCAGAACCTCTCCCGCCTCGCGCGCCACCAGCACCGGGTATCCGGCCGCCTGCCTTGTGGCGCGCCACGTCGCCCGGTCCGCGAGCGTGGACGGGATGTCCGAATAGATCGCCGTCGACGTCGCGACGACGTCGTTGTGGATCGCCAGGATCGCTGGCAGGTCAGCCTCGGTCGCCTCGTCGATCCGCATGTTCCGTTCCTCTTGCAAAGGGTCTGTTCGTCTAACATAAAAGACATATGGATACTTTAGTAGACGAATCTTCGGCCAAGCTGGCCCGTCGGATCCGGCTGGAGCGGGAGGCGCGGGACTGGTCGCTGGCCGATCTGGCCGAGCGGTCGGGGGTCTCGAAGGCCACGATCAGCAAGATCGAGCGCGACGAGGTGAGCCCGACGGCTGTGATCCTGGTCCGCCTGGCCACCGCGTTCGATCTGACCCTGGCGGGGCTGCTGCTGCGGGCTGAGGGCGAGGCCGGACGGCTGACGCGCGCCGACGACCAGCCGCTGTGGCGTGATCCCGACACCGGCTACGTCCGCCGCCAGGTCTACAGTCGCCCCGACCACCCGCTGGAGCTGGTGCAGGTGGAGCTGCCGGCCGGGCGCCAGGTGGAATTCCCGGCGTCGTCCTACGCCCGCGTCCGCCAGGCCGTGTGGGTCACTCAGGGCGAGCTCACCATTCACGAAGGCGGCGAGCGGCACGTGCTCACGTCCGGCGACTGCCTCGGCTTCGGCCCGCCGGGCCCCGTGGTGATCGCAAACGAGAGCCACCTGCCGTGTTCGTATGTCGTGGCCCTGGCGAGGAACTGACCGATGCTGACCATCCGCGAGGACGACCTCACCCACCCCCAGACCCAGAAGCTGGTGGAGATCCACTTGCGGGGCATGGCCGACACCTCGCCGCCCGAGCACTGCTTTGCGCTGGATCTCTCGGGCCTGCAGGCGCCCGACGTGACCCTGTGGTCCGCCTGGGACGGTGAAGCGATCGCCGGAATCGGCGCGCTCAAGGAGCTGGGCGGCGGCGAGGGCGAGCTCAAGTCGATGCGCACCCACCCCGATCACCTGCGCAAGGGCGTGGGCGCGGCGATCCTGGAGCACATCATCGGCCAGGCCCGCGCGCGCGGGATCCAGCGCCTGTGCCTGGAAACCGGCAGCGGCGAGGCGTTCGAGCCGGCGCTAGAACTCTATCGCCGCCGCGGCTTCGAAAGCTGCGGGGCGTTCTCGGACTATGTCGGCAGCGACTTCAACCAGTTCATGGCGCTGAGGCTCTAGACCTCCCCGCCCGGAACGGCGCGGCGCCGGCTCAGGTCAGCCAGGGGGCCGAATGTTCCTTGTCCAGCATGTCCTGATAGGTCGGGCGCGGGCGAACCACGGCGAACTGGTCGCCTTTCACCAGCACCTCGGGCACGAGGAGGCGGGAGTTGTACTCGCTGGACATCGACGCCCCGTAGGCGCCGGCGCTCATGAACGCCAGCAGGTCCCCGGCCTCCAGCACGGGCAGCACGCGGTCGCGGGTGAAAGTGTCCCCCGTCTCGCAGATCGGGCCGACGACATCGTAGGTGGCGGTCTCGTCACCGCGCGGCTTCACGGGCCGGATGTCGTGATAGGCGTCGTACATGGCCGGCCGCAGCAGGTCGTTCATGGCCGCGTCGAGGACGAGGAAGCGCCGGCCCTCGGGCCGCTCGTGCACGTGCTGGACCCTGGAGAGCAGGATGCCGGCGTTGGCCGCGATCATCCGGCCGGGCTCGAAGGCGAACTGGACGTCCAGGCCCCGGGTGGCCTCGGCGATCATGGCGGCGTAGTCGGCCGGCGAGGGCGGCTCGGGCTGGTTGAAGTAGGGCACGCCCAGGCCGCCGCCCAGGTCGAGGCGCTCGACGGTCAGCCCCTCCGCCCGGATACGCTCGACCAGGCCGCGCATCTTGATGAAGGCGGCTTTCATCGGGGCCAGGTCGGTGATCTGGCTGCCGATGTGGCAGGCGACGCCCACGGGCCGCACGCCCGCCATGTTGGCGGCGTTGGCGTAGAGCCGCTCGGCCTCGGAGAAGCTGACGCCGAACTTGTTCTCGGCCTTGCCGGTCGAGATCTTGGCGTGGCCGCCGGCCTCGACGTCGGGGTTCACTCGGATGGCGACCGTGGCCCGCTTGCCCAACTGCTGGGCGACGCGGTTGACCGTGTGCAGCTCAGGTTCGGACTCGACGTTGATCTCGGCCACGCCGTGCTCGAGCGCAAAGGCGATCTCGTGCTCGGCCTTGCCGACCCCCGAGAAGACGATCCGCTCGCCGGGGATGCCTGCCGCCAGCGCGCGGCGGATCTCGCCTTCCGACACGGTGTCGGCGCCGGCGCCCAGGTTCCCCAGGGTGCGCAGAACCGCGACGTTGGAGTTGGCCTTAACGGCATAGGCGATCAGCGGCTGGCCCAGGCCGGCGTCTACGAACGCGTCGCGCAGCACGGTGTAGTGCCGCTCCAGGGTGGCCGACGAGTAGACGTACACCGGCGTTCCCACCGCCTCGGCGATGCGGGTGAGCGGGACGCCTTCGCAGTGGAGCTCGCCCCCCTGAACCTCGAAGTGATTCATCAGCGCGGGTTGGCGTAGGGGTCGGGTAGGGCGCTGGGCGGGGCGGTGGCGCCGGGGCCGGTGTTGGTGCCGGGGATCGGCAGGGTGCGCGGCGGCGCCGGATCGCTGGAGCGGTCGCGCGGGTCGACCGTGTCGACCGGCCGCGACGGGTCGCGCTTGCGCTGGGCGTCGTCGGCGTCCTTGGTCGTGTTGCGCTCGGCGCCGAACAGCGGGCCGGGGCGTTCCAACTGGCCCACCTTGCCGCAGCCGGCCAGGCCGGCCGCCAGGATCAGGGCTCCCGTGAGAGCGAGCACGCGACGGGTCATGCCAGAACTTCCTTCCAACGCTTGATCTGCGCACGGACCTGGTCCGGCGCGGTCCCACCGTAGCTGCGCCGGCTGGCGACGGAAGCCTCGGGGGTAAGGACATCGTAGATGGATGCGGTGATCCGCGCATCCAACGCCTGCAGATCCGAAAGCGGCACGCCTTCCAGCCCCACGCCCAGTTCTTCAGCCTTCTTCACCGCCGCGCCCGTCACATGGTGCGCGTCGCGGAAGGGCAGGTTCAACTCGCGCACCAGCCAGTCGGCCAAGTCGGTGGCGGTGGAGTAGCCGGCGCCGGCCGCGGCGGCCATCTTCTCGCGGTTGGGCTCCAGGTCGGCGACCATCCCCGCCATGGCCAGCAGGCTGAGCTCCAGCGCATCGAAGGCCTCGAACGTGGGGACCTTGTCTTCCTGCATGTCCTTCGAATAGGTCAGCGGCAGGCCCTTCATCACCACGGTGAGCTGGGTGAACGACCCCAACAGGCGGCCAACCTTGGCGCGCACCAACTCGGCGGCGTCGGGGTTCTTCTTCTGCGGCATGATCGAGCTGCCGGTCGTGAAGGCGTCGCTCAGCCTGATGAAGCCGAACTGCGGCGTCATCCAGATCACGATCTCCTCGGCCAGCCGCGACAGGTGCGTCGCGCAGATCGTGGCCGCGGCCAGGCTCTCCAGCGCGAAGTCGCGGTCGGCGACGCTGTCCAGCGAGTTGGCGGTCGGGCGGTCGAAGCCCAGGGCCTTGGCGGTCTGCGCCCGATCGATGGGGAAGGGCGATCCGGCCAACGCGGCGGCGCCCAGCGGGCTCTCGTTCATCCGCGCCCGGGCGTCCGCGAAGCGCGCGGCGTCGCGGCCGAACATCTCGACATAGGCCATCAGGTGGTGGCCGAACGTCACCGGCTGGGCCGGCTGCAGGTGGGTGAATCCCGGCATCACGGCGTCGGCGTGCGCCTCCGCCTTCGCGATCAGCGCCTTTTGCAGCGCCCGGATCTGGCCGTGGGTGCGGTCGCAGGCCTCGCGGACCCACATGCGGAAGTCGAGCGCTACCTGGTCGTTGCGCGAGCGAGCCGTGTGCAGCCGCCCGGCCGCCGGCCCGATCAGCTCACGCAGCCGGGCCTCCACATTCATGTGGATGTCTTCGAATTCGTCGCGGAACGGGAAGGTCCCATCGGCGATCTCTCCGGCGATCGTTTCGAGGCCGGCCTGGATCGCCGCTTCGTCCTCGCTTGAAATGACGCCCGTGGTGCGCAACATCGCGGCGTGCGCACGGGACCCCGCAAGGTCCTGGCTCGACAGCCGCTTGTCGAACCCGATGGAGACGTTGATCGCCTGCATCAGTTCGGCGGGTTTGCCGGAGAACCTGCCGCCCCACATGGCTTGGCCAGTTGGCGGCTTCGAGGAAGACGAAGTCATATGAGTGAAGGTCCAGAGGCGGGCGGTCAGACGGGAAAGCCCAAAGGCGGGTTCCTGACCTGGGCCCTCTGGGGCGCAGCCCTGGTGGGCGTCGCGGCGGTTGTCTACATCATCGCGCAGGCGTCTTCCAACCAGCCGACGCAGCCGCCGGCGAAGAGCCCGTCCGCGCAGGTCGCCGGCAAGACCTTCGCCCAGAAGTTCACCAAGCCCGCAGCGCCGATCGGCTCGCCGGACCACACCATCTATGACGAGCAGGGCCGGGCGATGAAGATCGCCGACCTGAAGGGCAAGGTGGTCGTCATGAACATCTGGGCCACCTGGTGTGCGCCCTGCAAACTCGAGATGCCCACACTGGCCAAGCTGCAGGCGGCCTACAAGGGCCAGCCCGTCGAGGTGGTGGCGGTCAGCATCGACAGCATCGACGACGGAGCGAAGGCCAAGCTGTTCATCGCCCAGAACGACCCGCTGAAGTTCTACCACGACCGCGAGATGAAGATGCCGTTCGTGCTGACCCCCGTGGCGCCCGGCGCGCCCACGACGGTGATCTACGGCAAGGACGGGATGGAGATCGGCCGTGTCGCGGGCGAGGCCGACTGGTCCAGCCCGGAGGTCCGCGCGGTCATCGACGAAGCTTTGGCCGCCAGCTGACCCCATTGCCCGGAAGGCATGGAGCTGGTCACCGCGGGCCCGTGGTCCGCGCCTAAGCCATGGGCGATCGTCGACACATGGACGCCTGGGTGGCGACCCGGGCGGCCGCCGGCGCAGCCCGGGCCTGAAGCCTCAGGCCGGAACGACCTGCTTGGCGTCGCTCGTCTGCTGGGCGGTCAAGGTGCGAACCAGGTTCACCAACGAACTGCGAACATCCGGCGGCAGCCGTTCATAGGCCGACAGCAGTTCCAGCGCGCCCGGCGTACGCATGCGCGTCAGAAGGTCGAGGTCGTCGGCGGTTTCCTTGTCCGCGCCGTCGAAGACGTCCATCAGGTCGGTGACCCGGCAACGCAGCGCACGTGATATCTGCACCAGCCGCGAAAACGAAATCCGGTTCGCGCCGTTCTCGTACTTCTGGATCTGCTGGAAACTGACCCCACACTGCTCGGCAAGCGCTTCTTGCGACATGCCAATCGTCCGACGCCGAATGCGCACCGCGGCCCCGAGCGCGATGTCCATGGGGTCGGGCGCCTTGGTAGACACCTCGGCCATTATCTCTCGTCCTCCATTTTGCGAGTGTCCCCGTCCGACCTCGCAAGTCCTAGTTGCGACTAAAATCCTTTGTCGTGGAACTGCAAAGCTTTTTCAGCCCTCAGGCGACCACGGTTCAACCCAGGGGAACGCGCAAGAACGCCTTGCGGTTAAGGTCTTGGTCACCGAAGCACCCCGGAAGTGCGGGTGTTCAGAGTTGTGATCAACAAAGGCCATGCCCGTCATTCGCCTGCATCCCCCCTTCGACCACGGCGCCGCTTTGCGGGTGCCGCCGGCGCACGATCAGAAGAACTGGGCCGTGCTTTGGCACTGGCTGGGCGAGGATGCTCAGTCGGTCGCGGAAGCCGACGCCGCGGTGCAGGTTCGCACGCCGGAGGGACCGGTCGTGGCGCACTGTGGCGACTGGATCGTGCTGTCCCACTCCGGCTCGTTCCACGTGGCCCACACCCTGCGACCACTGGACTCCTGATCGCCGCCGGTTAGGGCGCGAGAGGCCTGGCGGCTAGGGCGCCCAGGATACGCGGAAGCCCAGCTTGTGGGGCGTCACCTTCACTGACGGGTCGGGCTGGTAGACGGCCGCGAGCGTCTCGCTCCGCCATGACAGCTGGTAGCGGACCAGATAGCCGTCGTGGTCCGACAGTCGCGCGCTGCCCCGATCGAAGAGATAGCGGCTGGCCACCGGCTGCACGCGGACCACTCCGTCGCGGAAGCCCTGCAGGTCCTGCGTCCGCAGCCACGGCTTCGTCGTCGTGTCGGGCGCGCCGGCGCCGCAGCCCGATCCGGACCGGCTGCAGTACTCCTCGACCACAGCGAAGGGCCGCGTCTCGGCCTGGTAATCGTAGCGAGCCGCCGAGTTGCGGATGTTGAAGTCGCCGCCCACCACCAGCGGGTGTTTGGGATCGCGGTGCGCCGTCACGAACGCGGTCAGTTCGCGGGTCTGACCATGGTGGGCCGGGAGGGTCTGGGAGCGCGGCGCGCCTGACGCCTTGCGCGCGTTCATGTGGGTGTTGACGACGTCGATGGGGGTCGGGGACCAGTCGGGCTGCACCCGCACCATCATGGCGCCCTTGTTGGCGAGGCAGTCGAAGCCGGCGCAGGCGCCGAACGCCGCGCTGCGCACCTCAAGGATTGGCGCGTCGGAGAGGACGTGAAGCCCGCCGTTGGTGAGCTTGGCCAGGGGCCGGCCCGGACCACGGGCCCAGTAGGCGTAGCCGCTCTCGCGCACCAGGTCGGCGATCTCCTCGCGGAAGCCCTCCTGGATCAGCACGAGATCGGGCTGGCGCCCAGCCTGGCGCATGGCGGCCAACTCGCGGCCGATCTCCCGCAGGGCCTTCGCCCGGTTGAGGGCCAACGGCCAGGGCAGGCCCCGGACATTGTAGGTGAGAACGCTGAGTTCGCCCGCTTCGGCTTCAGGCGTCTGTCGGGTCACGCGGATCGAAGGCGCTTCGGATGAAATCTCGGCGGCAGGCGCCGTATAGGCGTAAGTCTGGGCAATATCATCCAAGTACATCTCTCGCCGCTCCAGGACATGCGGCCGACCTCAGGGCGGGATGCCTGCGATCCCAAGGCGAGTGCGGCCAGCGTTGTTCAAGCGCAGCCCGATGTCTTTTCGACTGTTGTCCGGGCAGGGCCGGAGATGACCCGGTTCGTTTACCGGCGTATGACACCGGCGTTGTCGTTTCACGACAGCGGCGGCCTCTGGACTGCGGCCGCTAGGCTGACGCCAGGGCAGTCCGCCCATGCTCCAGCAGCAACGTGGAGGCGGATATGAGCAGCGAAATCCTGGTGGCCGAGGACCTGGGTGACGGCATCCAGCGCCTGACCATGAATCGCCCCGACCGGCTGAACGCCATGAACCATCCGGTGGCGGAGGGGATGCTGGCGCACTTCGAGGGGCTGCGGCGAAACACCGCCGTCCGGGTGGTCATCCTGCGCGGCGCCGGTCGCGCGTTCTCGTCGGGAGCCGACCTCAAGGCGGGCGGCACGCCCGACGCGCTGCGTGACGGACCCAACGGCGACTGGGTGCTGCGCGACCTCATGAAGGCCATGCGCGCGTGTCCGCAGCCGCTGATCGCCACCGTCCGTGGGCCGGCGGCCGGCGGCGGGTTCGCCGTGGCGCTGGCTTGCGACGTCATCCTCTGCAGCGAGAGCGCGGCGTTCCATTCGGCGTTCATCAACATCGGCCTGTCGGGCGCCGAGCTGGGCGTAAGCTGGCGGCTGCAGCGGATGATGGGGCTGTCGAAGGCCCGGGAGATCCTGTTGGCCGGGCGGCCTCTGCCGGCGGCCGCGGCGCTGGAGGCGGGGTTGATCTCGGAGGTCACCAGCGAGGCCGAGCTGGACGACAAGGGGCTGGCGTTGGCGAAGGACATGGCCCGCGCCGCGCCTGACGCGTTGCGCATCACAAAGCGCACGCTGGACGCCTCGCTTGAGGCGGCGACCTACGACGCGGCCATGGAAATCGAGGAGCGGGGGCAGATGCTGATGATCCGCGGGCGCACCGCGCCGGTGTCACGCCAGGCGGGCTGATCTGCGCCAGCCCAGCACACAGAGGGCCAGCATCGCGAGGTTCGACACGAAGTCCAGCGCGAGCCAAGCGTTGAACATCGGGACCACGAACACGAACCAGTAGTTAAACCAGAAGAAGGGCAGGAGCGCGATCGCGTAGACCAGGAACGTCGTCTTCGTGAACCGGCTGAACGCGGCGAACAGTCCCGACAGCACCGCCTGGGCGCCGAAGCATCCGATCAGGAGAGAGGTGGTGGCGCTGTTGTGCTGATAGGCCGCTGTGAGGGTCAGTTGCTCGACCATCCCTGGGAAGAACAGGCACCAGCCGCCCAGCACAATGAAGGGCAATGCGATCAGGCGCTGAATGAGAAGCGGGCTCACTTGAGTCTCCTTGGAAGCGCGTCCGGGCCGAGTGTCCCTTGACTGCCGCAGTTGCGGCGCCTTCGCCAGATCTACGTCGACCAGCGAGCGTGGCCTCGTTGCGACCGCGCCGCCGGGGCCACGAAGACCTAAGGGACGCGTCCGATCCTGACTTCGTCGGTTCCGAGCGGGAGAGTATAGAGGCTGCCGTCCTCCGCGATGTCCCAACGGCCCTTGCGGACGTCGCGCAGGCCTCGACGGAAGGTCGCCTGCAGCAAGGGATTATCCGGCGCTGGCAACAGGTGGTAGAGCACCAGCAGCTTGGCGCCCGCCGTGTTGGCGGCCTCGGCCGCCTCGGTCGGCGATATATGGTAGCTCTGGATGTCGCGCATGATGTGGGCGACCCGTTCGCGCCCGGTGTCGCGAGCGGCGGACTCCAGCGTGCGGATCATCTCTCGGTTCAGGGCTTCCGACATGAAGATGTCGGCGCCGCGGGCGGCCGCCGTCAGGCGCGGGTCGGCCGTCGTGTCGCCGGTGATGACCAGCGAACGGCCCTTGTAGTCGAAGCGGTAGGCGTAGGCCGGTCGGACCGGGTCGTGGTTGGTCTCGATCGCGGTGATCCGAAGGCCGTCACGGTCGAGCAAGACCGCGGTGGGCGCGGCGACGCCGACCGGCATGGCGATCGGGCGCGCCTGGAGCGGCCAGGTCTGAGGCGGCATCTGCTGCGCTGTGTGGTGCGCGGTGCGGTAGACTTGGTCCAGGGCATAGGCCTCGCTGAAGCCCGCGACGACGCGCTCGACGCCGGGACCGCCATAGACGGCCAGCGGGCCAGGCCGACCCTGGACCCAAGTCTGCAGGTTGAGTTCGCCCAGGTCGCCGATGTGATCGGAGTGGAAGTGGGTGAGCAGCACGCCGTCGACCCGGCCGAGCGGCAGCCCCCACAGCATGAGGTTCTCGACCGACTCCGGCCCCACATCGACGATGTAGATGCGCCCGCCGGCGATGACCGCCGCGCAGGCCTTGGCGCGGCGCGTGCTGGGCAGCGGCGCGGAGGTGCCGCAGAGCGCCAGCCGCAGGGCGTCGTCCTTCATCAGCGGGGCGGTGTCCTTGGCCACGGCCTGATGCACGAAGGTGGCCAGGAGGCGGTCCTGGACGGCGGGGGTGTTCAGCGCCATCGCGCCTGCGACAACGACACCCGCCACAACCAGGACGGACACCGCCGCGGCGCGCCAGGGCCGCCGGGGCCCCGCGCCGTCGCCCACGGCGCGGGCGTGGAGCGCCAGCGACAGAGCGCCGACCAGTTCGATCGGCAGGTTTGGAACCAGGCCCGCCGGGTCGCCGGTGGCCGCCCAACTCAGCAGGCGGCCGGCCACGATCAGCCCCAGGAGAGCTGCCCCCAGGCCCAGCAGCACGCGGCTGCGCCGCCAGAGGCCGAACAGGCACAGGGCCGAGAGCAGCAGGAACGCGCCGCCGAAGTCGCCGCGCAGGGTCGAGACGCCCGCCACGTCGATGGCCGACACCCCCAACCGCGCACCTAGCCGATCGGGCGCGAGCCAGAAGCCGAGGCCCATGACGCCGAACAAGACGCCGTAGACGGCGACCAGGATGCGAGTGATCACGATCATGCAAGCTTCCCCTGCGGCTTTGCGGCGGCGTTTGCCTTGAAGACGCCCGATGCGGCCCGGGTCGCCACGGCAGGGGCGTCGGCGACGCCCAGGCCACGCAGCAGGCCCAGCGCCAGGTCGGACGCCAGCGCGTCGGTGTTGGTCGCCTCTCGCTCGATGGCGCGGGCGACGGCGATCTGTACGGCGCCCACCGCGAGCAGGATCGCCGCCTCGAGACCGATGCCCGAGAAGCGTCCCGCGGCCAGGCCTTCCTGGATGTCGGCCCTTACGCCCGCGTTCATGGGCGCATCGGGGACGGCGGCGCCGTGGAAGAGGCGGAGCATCAGGCGCGAGGACTCAGGGTGCTCGACGGCCTGGCGGACGAAGACGCAGAGGGCGCGCGCCACGCGCTCGGCCGGGTCGGCGACGCCGGCGCCGGCCACGGCGGCGGTGGTCTCGACCGAGGCGCGCGCCTGGTCGGCCAGGGCCTGCGCCAGGGCGTCCTTGTCGGGGAAGTGGTTGTAGAAGCTGCCCTTGGCGACCTGGGCGGCGGCGACGATGTCGTCGATGCTGACGCCGTCAACGGAGCGTTCGGAGAACAGCTGCTGGCCGGCGCGGAGGAGGGCGGCGCGGGTGCGGATGCGGCGGCGATCGATGCGCTGGGGCTTGGGCTCGGTCATGTTGCACTGGCCACACGATCTTCATTGACCGGACCGTCATTATTAGACTAAAAAGTCAGAAACGCAAGCGCCGCCGAAGGGAGTTCCGCTCATGACGCTCGAGGTCGAGGTCTTCTGGTCCTTCCGCAGTCCGTACTCGTACCTGGCCACGCCCAGGATCGCGGAGATGGCCGCCCGCTACGATCTCGACCTGAAAATCCGGCCCGTCTATCCGCTCGCCGTGCGGGTCGACGGCTTCTTTGAGCGGCAGGATCCGCGCTGGCCGATGTACGTGGTCCGCGACGTCTTCCGCGAGGCGCAGCGGCTGGGAATGACCTTCGGCCCGCCGCGGCCGGACCCGATCGTCATGAACATGGCCACCCGCGAGATCGCCAAGGAGCAGCCCTACATCCGGCGGCTGACCCATCTGGGCCAGCTGGCGGCCGAGCAGGGCCGGGGCATCCCCTTCATCTGCGAGGTCAGCCGCACGATCTGGGGCGGCGAGACCCCCGGCTGGGACCAGGGCGCCCACCTGGCCAAGGCGGCGGAACGCGCCGGCCTGGACCTGGCCCGGCTGGACGCCCAGGCGCTGGCCGAGGCCGAGCGCATCGAGGCCGCTATCCAGGCCAGCCACGCGCGGATGGACCAGGTGGGCCACTGGGGGGTGCCCACCTTCGTATTCGAGAACGAGCCGTTCTTCGGCCAGGACCGCATCGACACCCTGATCTGGCGGCTCGGGCAGCGCGGGCTGACCGAGCGCTGAGCTACCCCAGCATCGGCGTCCAGCCGGGCTCGGCCTTTTCCATGGCGCGGCGGTAGGCGGGGCGTTCGGCGATGCGGGCCAGGTAGGCGCGGATGTTGGGGAAGCCGTCCAGCGGCGTGCCGCGGAAGGCGCGGCTGGTGGTCAGGCAGTAGACCATCATGATGTCGGCGGTGGTCAGGTTGCGGCCGCCGAAGAAGGGCGCCTCGCCCAGGCGCTTTTCCACCATCTCCCAGCCGCGGCGGCTGCGGTCGTTCACAAACACCGCGGCGGGGTTGGCGTCGCCGCCTCCGCCGGCCAGCACCAGCTGCATCATCAGCGTCGCCATGAAGGTGCCGTTCGACCAGTGGAACCAGAACAGGTGGTCGGCGAAGTCGGGGTCGGCCGGGCCGGGCGACAGGCGGCCATCGCCGTACTTGCCGCAGATGTAGTCGCAGATGGCGCCGCTCTCGCCGAGGACGAGGTCGCCATCCGTGATGACCGGCGCGATGCCCATGGGATGCAGGGCCTTGTACTCGTCGGGCGCCAGGCGGTTGTCGGCGCGGCGGTCGTAGCGCTTGAACGCGTAGTCGATCCCCAGCTCCTCGCAGAGCCAGACGATCCGCTCGGACTGCGAAATCCCCAGGTGGTGAACGGTCAGCATGTGGGCGCCCCTGATTCCAAGGTCGCGACGCTAGGCCAAGCCCGGCGTCGCGGCCAGGGTCACGCCGAGGAAGCGACCGGTCGGACGGGCGCCAGGTGATCGCGTCGCTCGAGAATGTGACGAAACGGTCAACAATTTTCTTGACTACGAAACCCTACTTTGGGAGATGATGTGACCAAATAGTCAAATCGAGGCGACAATGGACGTCGATGTCCTGATCGTGGGAATGGGGCCGGTCGGCGCGACGCTGGCGGCGTTGCTGGGCGACCAGGGGGTGCGCACGCTGGTCGTGGAGCGCGACCCGCAGGTCTATCCGCTGCCGCGCGCAGCCCACTTCGATCACGAGATCATGCGGCTGTTCCAGCAACTGGGAATCGCCGAGGCGGTGATGGCGCACGCGCGCCCGGCGCCGGCCTACGAGTTCCGCGCCGCCAACGGCGACCTCCTGATGAAGTTCGACGGGCCGGCCCAGACCGCCGCGTCGGGGTGGCGGGCCAGCTACATGTTCCACCAGCCGGGCCTGGAACTGGCGCTGCGGGCGCGGCTGGCGGCGCAGGCGTCGGTCGAGGTGCGGCTGGGCTCCCGGTTCATCGAGCTGGCCCAGGATGCCGCCGGCGTCGAGGCGGTGATCGAGGGGCCGGGCGGCGCCGAACGCGTCCGGGCCCGCTATCTGGTGGGCTGCGACGGCGCCTCCAGCCCCGTGCGCGCGGCGCTGGACGGCCAGCTGTTCGACTATGGCTTCGACGAGCCCTGGCTGGTGGTGGACGCCCGCGTGAATGAGTTCGCCCGCACGCCCGACGTGAACCTGCAGATCTGCGATCCCGAGCGGCCGACCACCTGCGTGCTGATGGGCCCGGGCCGGCATCGCTGGGAGTTCATGCTGAAGCCCGGCGAGACGGCGGAAGAGGCGGTCAGCGACGCCTTCATCCAGCCGCTGATCGCCACGTGGGACTGCGGACCCGTCGAGCTGGAGCGGCGGGCGGTCTACCGTTTCCACGGGCTGGTGGCGAAGACCTGGCGCAGCGGCCGGGTGCTGCTGGCGGGCGACGCGGCCCACCAGATGCCGCCGTTCGCGGGGCAGGGCATGTGCTCGGGCCTGCGCGACGCGGCCAACCTGGCCTGGAAGCTGGCGGCGGTTCTCGGCGGCGCCGACGAGGCCCTGCTCGACACCTACCAGACCGAGCGCGAGCCGCATGTGCGGAGCTTCATCGAGCTGGCGATCCACATGGGCCGGGTGGTCTGCACCCTGGACCCGGCCGCGGCGGCGGCGCGCGACGCGGCGATGAAGGCCGGGGTCGGGGGACCTCCGCCCCTGGCCGCGCCGCCGATCGGACCCGGACACGTGCTGGCGGGGACGCCGGCGGCGGGCGAGCTGTTCCTCCAGACCTGGGCCGAGGGCCGCGGGCTGGACGACGTGCTGGGCCCCGGCGCCTGGCTGATCGCCCGGGACGGGGTTCCCGGCGCGACCGGCGTCGAGGTGATCCCGCTGGCCGACCCGCGGCTGGACGGTCACCGCAAGGCGCTGGGCGCCTGGCTGGCCGCCCGCGGCGTCCCGGCCGTGCTGGTGCGGCCCGACCGCTATGTGTTCGGCTCAGGCGACCCCACCGCCCTGATCGCGGCCTGGCGCGCGCCGTTCGAGCGCCGCGTCGTGGCCTGATCGCGCGGAGAGCGCAGATGCGCCGGCGCGCCGAAGCGGCTTAACTGGCGACGATGAACCCTCCCGAGCCCGCCAAGACCGGTCCAGCGAAAACGGGCCGCGCCCAGCGCACCCGCGAGGCGCTGATCCGCGCCGGGCGCGAGCTGTTCTCGGAGCGGGCGGTGGACGCCGTGGCGATCGACGACATCGTGCGGGCCGCCGACGTGGCCAAGGGCAGCTTCTACAACCACTTCACCGACCGCGACGACCTGGTCCGCGCCGTGGTGGGCCAGGTGCGCGCGCAGGTCGAGGCCCGGGTGGGCGAGGTGAATGCCGGCGTCGAGGACCCGGCGCGGCGGATGGCGCGGGCCATCTGCGTCTACCAGCGCTACGCCCTGGACGCGCCCCGGGACGCACGCGTGCTGATCCGGGTCCACTCGGGGCTGGCCAGCCCGAACTCGCCGCTGAACCAGGGGCCGTTCGACGACATCTCGGCCGGTCTGGCCACCGGGCGGTTCACGATCGCCACCACCGAGGCGGCGCTGGTGTTCGCGATGGGCGCCTCCCAGGCGGCTATGGCGCGCACATCCGCCGACCCGCAGCCGGCGGCGGCGGTCAGCCTGGCGCAGCAGGTGTGCACGCTGATCCTGCGCGGGCTAGGCGTGCCGTCGGCGGAGGCCGACGCGATCGCGGCGCAGGCGGCGGACGAGATCGTGCGCGGGGGGTGAGGGCGGTGGGCGGCGGCGCTCGGGTGGGAGGGTCCACGAACCACACGAACATGTTGGATCGATCCCTCACCTCCCGCCGCTTCGCGGGGGAGGTAAAGTTACGCTTCGGGCGCTGGGGTCGATGTCCGCGTTCGACCGGTTGCAGACCTTCAAGGTCACGCTACGGTGCAGCCAACATTGGGACCGGCACGGGCATGACTTCCGCTCAGATCGATGAACCTCCAAACGCAGCCAAGGATGCGCTCATCGTGCGCTTCATGGCTGCGAGTGGCATCCAAGCGCGGATCGAGGGCGGCAGCTTCTTGGAGCGCTACGCCCTCGGTGGTTCGCCCCTTCTCACTGCCGCCGGAGCGAGCATCAGCGAGACCTTAGACGCGCTGCGGGTCGCCTACGAACCTCATCGGCTCACATGGCAGGAGGAGTACGAAAGCCACATCAATTGGGAGTTCACCGAGGCCGAACTCGAGGAAATCGTGCCGTTTCTGGAAGGCCCGAGCGGACAGCACTTTTTAGAGGCTCGTTGGCGCATGGACGCCTACATCGGCACCAACACCGAACATCTCGTGGAGCAGATTATCTCGGCCGCCGCCGCCGCTCTCACCAAATGAGCCAAGGTCAGCAACCCACCCGTCTCTGACGTTCGTGGCGTCCGCTTCCGGCGCCAAGGCAATGGCGGGTCTTAGCGGACATGCAAATTGGCTCCTGAGCCAGCCGCCATGGCCATGCAGAACAGCGTCGGTCGCTACGTGCCGAAGCTAGCCTTGAGTCTCTGCTGCGGGCCGTCTGCTGGCTCTTGATTTGAGTCGGTGCATGACGATGCGGACGGGCAGTCCTATCGCGAGGAGTACGAGGCACCAGAGTCCGGCTTCAAGACCGATCCCGTACGTTGCGAAGACCATGAACAGGAGGCCCATTGCGATGACTGCGCGGGGCATGAGCTTCGGGCTGAGCTTCCAGGCCGCCAATGCGCTCGTGAAGTAGACGACCATGACCGCGGCGGTCGACAGCAGGACGACGAACGTGAACAGATTGGCGGTGGCGCGACTGCTGTTGGCGAGCAGCAGCAGGATCGTCAGGCCGGACCCGACGACTTGCGCCACGACCGGAGTGTTGACGCCGCGCGTCTTGGCCATGACAGCCGGCAGGTCGCCGCGCAGCGCCATGGCGTAGCCAAGTTCGCCGGTCGCGAGGATCAATCCGTTGAGGCAACCGATCGCTGCGACTGCGATCGTCAGCGCGGCGAAGGTCGCGGCGCCGCTTCCCCATCGGGAGACCAGGGCATCTGCGAACGGGGCCGGCGAAGCCGCGACAACGTCGGCAGGCAAGAGCATCTGAATGCCGACCCCCGCGACGAGGTAGAGGACGACAACGAAGGCCGTACCGCCGAGGAGGGCGCGCGGGATCGTGCGTCCTGGATCACGGACCTTGCCGACCGGCGTCGTGGCGCATTCGAAGCCGGTGAACGCGAAGAAGGTCAAGGCCGTGGCCGCCGCGACATTGGCGATGGTGATCGGCGTCGTCGGGAACGGTTCGTACTCGGCGCCGCTGGCGCCGCGCTCCAGGAACAGCCAGACGACCGCCAGCAGCGGCAACAGCTTGATCGCCACTGTCACGACGGAGAACCCGCCGGCCGCACGCACGCCGATCGCGTTTAGGCCGGTGAGGAGGACGACCAGGCCGATGGCGACGGGAACGATGAGATCCGGTCCGACGAGCTGCGGTCCGGCGAAGGACAGCGCCGCAGCGGCCCCGACTGCGACCGACGCCTGCGCGACCCAGTTGGACACCCAGAACGCCCAGGCCACGAGGAAGGCGACCGTCGGACCGAACTCGCGCCCGATATTGGCTTGGATGCCGTCTCCGCCAAGCTTTGAGAGTTGCGCCAGTGCAAAGACGACGCACAGCACGCCGAACCCACTGAGTGGCCAGCCAATCAGGACGTTGCGGCCCAGCGGAGCAAGGCTGACCGGGAGCATGAAAATCCCGGCCCCGATAATCGTCCCGACCACCAGCGCGGTGGTCATCCAGACTCCGATTGTCTGTGGCTTGTTGGCTTGGTCGTCCATGTGCCCCCACGGCCTCGGAAAACCCTGCCGCGCCAGGCCTGGTCGCCCCCTTTCAGTTCATAGCTTAACTGTGGCCGTGACGCGCGGATCCATTTTTTGCCGGCGCAGCCCGACCGGCGGCACGGCGTCCACCCCTGCACCCATCTCTGACGTTCGTCGGGTCGGCTTACGGCGCCAGCCGCTTCGTGGGAGGCAAAGGCTCGCGAGGCTGGCGGGGACGGGTGGACGGGCGCCCTCGCTGCAAGGCGCCGGTTCTAACGCCTCAGGCGTAGCGTGACGCCGACGAGCCGGGGATCGCCGGTCTGGCCCAGGATCAGCCCCGAGTTGCCGGTCTGGATCGTGAGCGCGGTCACGTGGTTTTCGTCGAACAGGTTCCGGGCGAAGACGGCGACCTCCCACGCGTAGCCGACGCGATAGCCGACGCTGGCGTTGACGACGCCGTAGCCGCCGATCCGGGTGAAGCGCGAGTTGGTGGTGTCGGCGTTGTAGTGGGAGCGGAAGTTCCAGTCGCCGCGCAGGACGACCTCGCCCGGGCCAAGCGGGGCGACGTAGTCGAAGCCGACGGCGCCGGCCCACCTCGAGAGCCCCGCGAGCGACAGCCCGGTGAGCACATAGGCCCCTGGAATCGTCGGATTGCCCCGCGGGTTCGACGTCTGGCTGGCCAGGCTCGCGGGCGGCGTCAGCGGCTGGCACCCTCCGGCGGCGTTCGGGTTCTGCCATTCCAGCGGACACGGCCCGGCGGGGTAGTCGGTGTATTCGCCGTCGGCGTAGGCGGCGGAGGCCCGGACGGAGAAGCCCTGGAACAGCTGTGCCGCAATGTCGGCCTCGAGGCCCTTGACCTGCACTTCGCGGATGTTGGCCGGAAAGGTCCGCAAGGGCGCGGCATTGTTGGCGGTGACCGGCGCGGCGATGTTCGCCTGGAAGTTCTTCACGACGGTCCTGTAGGCCGCCAGGTTCAACGTTGCCCGGCCGCGGAACAGGGTGGATTTCAGGCCGGCTTCAAAGGTGGTGTTCTTCTCGTCGCCGATGACCGCCGTATCGAGCGCCGGCTGGTTGGCGCCCGGGCCGCTGCCGCCGGTCAGCTGCAGGCCCGACATGTTGAGCCCGCCGCCCTTGTAGCCGCGGGCGTAGGAGGCATAGATCAGCATCCCCTCAGCGGCCTGCCAGGCCAGGTTGCCGCGTCCCGACAGACTGCCGCCGCTATCCTTGGCCGTGTAGCACTGCGGTCGGAACAGCGAGAGCTTGGCGTTGTCGCGACCGTTGAGCACCGCGCCGATCAGCGCCGTGCAGGTGACGGGGTCGCGCAGCGTGGAGAACGGCGCGCCGCCGCTGACGGTGGTCGCGTAGTCGCCCTTCTTGTCCTCGTAGGTGTAGCGCAGCCCGACGGTCGCGGTGAGCTGCGGGAGGATGCGGGCGTTGACCTCTCCAAAGGCCGCGTAGCTGTCGGCCTTGAAATAGGAACGGCCGAACTGGCCATAACCGTCGGTCAGGTTGTCCGGCCGGTCGGCGGCGACGAAGTTGGTGGTGCTGATGAGCCAATAGGCGGACGCCGGTCCATAGACGCTCGTCGGTCGGCCATTGATCGTCTGGCTGTAGACATAGAGCCCGGCCACGTAGCTCAGCCGATCGTCGCCGTTGGAGGCGACGCGCAGCTCCTGGCTGAACTGGTCCTGGCGCGACGGAATGCGCTGCACCCGCTGGATCGGCACGCCGATGTAGTCGCGGTCGTTGGCGACATCCCAGTCCCAGTATCGCCAGGCGCTGATCGAGGTCAGCGTGACGGGACCGAGGTTCCAGTCGATGTTCAGGGAGATCCCACCGTCCTGGGTGTCCACGTGCAGCGGCGCATCGATGTCGCTGAGGCGATCGTAGACGTTGGTGCTGGGCGGGACATACGCGGGCAGGCCGTGCGCCGGCAGACCGGCCGCCAGGCCTGCGAACTGCCGCGCCGCGCTGCGCAGGCTGGTTCCGACGCGCAGATAGGTCTGCGTGCAGCAGTCCGCCTCGAAGTTTGAGACGTCGCCGATCAGGCGAAAGGTCAGGCTCTCGTCGGGCTGGAACAACAGTTGGGCGCGCAGGGCGATATTGTTCTGATCGTTGAGCTTGCGGCCGGTGACCACGTTGGTGACGAAGCCGTCGCGCCTGGTCACCTGCGCCGACAGACGGCCGGCGACCTTGTCCAGGATCCGGCCGGACAGGGTCGTCCTGGCCTGGAAGAATTCGTAGTCGCCGTATGAGACCTCGGCGCTGGCCTCGGGCTCGAACGTCGGCGCGCGGCTGATGATGTTGATGGCCCCGCCTGTCGTGTTCTTGCCGAACAGCGTGCCCTGCGGTCCCCGCAGGACCTCGATGCGCGCGATGTCGGTGAAGTCGAACGCCGCCGTGGCCGGCCGGCCGTGGTAGACGCCGTCGACATAGAAGCCGACGCCGGCTTCGATCCCGTCGTTCGCCGCGCTGACCGAGAGCGTGTTCGAGCCCAGGCCGCGGATCGTGTAGGCCGTGTTCCGCGGGTTCGCCGAGTTGAAATAGAGACTCGGAACCAGCTGCGCGAGCGACTGGGTGTTCACCGTATAGGTCCTGTCGAGCGTCTCACCCGAGACGACGGACAGCGCCATCGGGACCTTCTGCAGGCTTTCCTCGCGTTGGCGGGCGGTGACGACAATCTCTGCCACGTCGGCCGCACCCGGCGCCCCGGAGGCGTCCTCAGCAGCGTACGCCGCCCCGCCGGCCAGGGCCGCTCCAAGCATGGTCGTCAGCAGGATGTATCTCACGTCGCGCCCCGATATGCAGTAAGACTACATATCGAGTCCGTTATGTGGTCAAACTACATAACGATCGAAGGCGTGGCTGACTGGCGAGGCGACGGCGTCCTACCGCGCCGCCTGCGGGCGCTCCTCGGTCTCGGGGATGACGTCGACCTCGACCTTCAGGGTCTGGCCGCCGGAGGCCAGGATGATGCCGTCGATGGGGGCGACGTCGGAGTAGTCGCGGCCGACGGCCAGGATGATGTGGTCGTCCTCGGCCAGGATGGCGTTGGTGGGGTCGAAGCCGATCCAGCCGTCGCGGGCGCCGCACCAGACGGTGATCCAGGCGTGGGTGGCGTCGGCGCCTTCCAGGCGCGGCTGGCCGGGCGGGGGCACGGTGCGCAGGTAGCCCGAGACATAGGCCGCCGACAGGCCCAGGCCGCGCAGGCCGGTGATCATGATGTGGGCGAAGTCCTGGCAGACTCCATGGCGGGCGTTGAACGCCTCCAGAACCGGGGTCGAGACCTCGGTCGCGCCGGGGTCGTAGCGGAAGTCGGCGTGGATGCGGCGGTTCAGTTCCGAGCAGGCCTCGATGATCGGGCGGCCGGGGGCGAAGCTTTCGCGGGCGTAGTCGGTGATGGAGGCGGTGATGGGCGTCCGCTCGGTGGGATAGACGTAAACCGCCGGGCCGTCGGCCTCGAGCGAGGGGGCGGCCATCACGGCGGCGCGCACCTCTTCCCAGGGCTGGCTGTCGGCGGCGCTGGGCGGGCGGGGCGAGTGGACGTTCACCCGCGAGGTGGCGTCGATCACGAGCGTGTTGTGCGGCTTGTCGACGATGACGGTGAGGATGCGCTCGCCGAATGGGCCGATGCGCTCCACCGAGACCGACGGCCGGGGCGTGACCTTCAGGTCGGCGTCGATCACGCTCTGGTGGCTATTGGACACCGGCGTCAGGCGCAGCACGCAGCGCGCGTAGCTGACCGCGGAGTCGCCGTAGCTGTAGGTGGTGCGGTGGCGCAGGTCGTAGATCACGCCAGCCCCACCAGCTTGACGGTGGGCACGGCGGACGCGCCTTGCAGGAAGTAGCGGTCGGCCACGGCGTTGGAGAAGCGCATCAGGGCGCGCTCGAAGCGGTGGGCCTTGTCCTCGGTCAGCTTCCTGGCCTCCTCGGTGTCGACGTCGGCCGACAGCGACAGGAGGATTCGGCTGGGCTCTTCCATCATACCGTCCTCGTGCAGCGTCGGCAGGACGGCCAGGTGTTCGCGCAGCGTGTTGAGCTGGAAGGCCAGCGAGCGGGTGTTGAAGGGGTCGAGCATCACCAGGTCGCGCACCGCGGTCAGCGCCAGGCCGATCAGGTAGCGGGCGCGGTAGGTGATCTGGCTGTCGTTGAGGTCGAGCAGGAGGTCGAGGTCGTCGGTGGTGGCCTCGTCGTGGGCCAGCATGCGGGTGAGGCGGCAGGTGGTGATGCCGCGCTCGATGCGCCGGCCGATGTCGAGGAAGCGCCAGCCGGCGACGCGGTTCATGTTCTCCTGCGCCAGGCCCGACAGGGACGCCATGGTCTGCAGCGCGCGGTTCACCAGGCGCAGGACCTCGGCCTCGGAGGTCAGGGTCTCGGCGGTGGCCAGGCCGTTCTCGATGCCGGCCAGGAGCGCCCAGAAGTCGGCCGACAGCCGTTCGCGCATGGACGAGGCGGTGCGCATGGCGGCGCGGACGTTGCAGATCACCGAGCCCCAGGCGGCGGTGTCGAGCAGGGCGGCGCTGGCGGTGGCGACGGCGTCGTCGGCCGCCACGCCGTCGCCGATCGCGCCCCATTCCTGCAGCAGGGTGCGCAGGTTGTCGAAGCTCTCGCCCGAGCCCCGGGCGGCGGCCTCGGCGGCGATGCTGCTGGTGCACAGGCTGCGGACCACGCGCAGGGTCATTTCGGAGCGTTCGAGGTAGCGGCCCAGCCAGCAGAGGTTGTCGGCGGCGCGGCTGGGCAGGTGGCCCATGATGCGGCGGACCTGCACGTCCTCGGCGCTGGCGATCAGGGTCATCCGCTCGACGGGCTTGTTGCCGATCACCCAGACGTCGGCGGTGCGGGCGCCCTCGCCGATGGACAGCGCCCGGACGTCGGCGCGGTCGGAGGTGCGGCAGAAGCCGCCGGGCATGACGCGGATGCCGTCGGGGGTGGCGGCGGCGAAGACCCGCAGGACGAAGGGCGCGGGCTCCAGCCGGTCATTGCGCAGCACCGGCATGGTCGACAGGCGTACGACCTCCTGGCCCACGAAGTCGGCGGGGCGGTCGCGCATGCGCTCGACGAGGGCCTGGCGCTCGTCGGGCGACATCTCGGAAACCAGCCGCGAGGCCGAGAGGATGCCGTCGCCGCCGGGCGTATTGAAAGCGGGCGCGATCGCCAGCTCGTCCAGGCGGCTCTGGACCAGCGCCTGCTCGGTGGGCTGGCCGCACCACCAGGTGGCGACGTGGGGCATCCGCAGCTCCTCGCCCAGCACCTGGCGGCAGAGGCGGGGCAGGAAGCCCATCAGGGCCCGGCTCTCCAGCACGCCCGAGCCCGGCATGTTCAGGACGGTGACCCCGCCGGCGCGGATGGCCTCCAGCATGCCCGGCGTGCCCAGGCGCGAGGCGTTGTTGAGCTCCAGCGGGTCGATGAAGTCGGCGTCGACGCGGCGCAGGATGACGTCGGCGCGCTTCAGGCCGGCGATGGTGCGGACGTAGACCTTGCCGTCGCGGGCCACCAGGTCGTCGCCCTCGACCAGCAGGAAGCCCAGGTAGCGGGCGAGGTGGGCCTGTTCGAAGTAGGTCTCGCTGAACTTGCCGGGGGTGAGCAGGCAGATGCGCGGGTCGGACCGGTCGGCGGCGGCGGCGAGGCCGCGCCGGTGGGCGTCGAAGAAGGGCGCCAGCCGGTGGACGTTCATGGTGTTGTAGAGGTTGGGGAAGGCGCGGCTGACGATGAGCCGGTTCTCCAGCGCATAGCCCGCGCCCGAGGGGGCCTGGGTGCGGTCGCCCAGCACCCACCAACGCCCGTCGGGGCCGCGGCCCAGGTCGGCGGCGTAGAGGTGGGTGAAGCGGCCGCCGGGCGGGGCGACGCCGCGCATGGCGCGCAGGTAGTCGCGGCTGCCGGTGAGCGCGGCGGCGGGCAGGTGGCCGTCGGCGACCAGGCGGCCCTCGCCGTAGACGTCCTGAAGGATGCCCTCCATCAGCCGCGCGCGCTGCTCGACGCCGGCCGAGATCTCGTCCCACTCGGACTGGGCCAGGATCAGCGGCAGCGGGTTGAGCGGCCAGGTGCGCTCGGCGGTCTCGCCGCCGGCGCGGTACGAGGCGCCCGAGTCGCGCAGGTGGCGGGCCGAGAGGCCGAAGCGGTTGCCGGGGTCGCCGGCCGGGAAGGCGGCGAAGTGGCCCAGGAAGTCCAACCAGTGGTCGCGGGGCCGGCCTTTGGCGTCGAACAGCTCGTCGGGCGTGCCGGGCAGGGACTCGTAGCCGCGCAGCCATTCGCGCAGGCGCGCCGCCGCGCCCGGTTCGGCGCCGGCCCTGTTGCGCGCGGCCGCTGAGGTGTCGGCTGCCAACGGCGTTCCCTCTCCTGGCGTCGGTTCGACTCGACGTCCGACGCGCCCCTTGCGTGACCGTAGCATAGCGGTCGATCCACGGTAGTATGGCGGCTCCGGGCCGGCGCGTCGGCTCAGCAGGGGATGTGGATGCCGCGGCTGTTCCTGTCGGTCGACATAACGGGCTCGACCGAGTTCAAGGCCCGCTTCACCGGCCAGGGCTCGGAGGCGTGGCTCGCCACCTTCAAGGCCTTCTTCACGAACTTCCCGCTCATGGTCGCCGGCCAGATCGGGTTCGAGTTCCTGGACGACGACCACACGCCCGACATCAGCGTCTGGAAGGTGTCGGGCGACGAGGTGCTGTTCCAGGTCGACCCCAAGAGCCCCGAGGAGGTGACCTCGATCCTGCTGGCGCTGCTGCGCACCATGCGGATGTACGAGGACAAGCACTTCCAGGAGCTGCCCCTGCGGCTGAAGGGCACCGCGTGGCTGGCCGACGTGGGCGGGCCGAACATCGAGATCGAGATCCCTGAGCTGTCCAGCGGGCAGGGCGCGCACCTGGACTTCATCGGCCCCGACATCGACCTGGGGTTCCGGATCGCCAAGTTCGCCCGGCCCGGCACGATCGTGATCTCGCTGGACGTGCTGGAAGCGATCATGGGGGCGGAGAACGCCGCGTCGGTGGCGTTCCACCTGGCCGGTCGCGAGCCGCTGAAGGGCGTGCTGTTCGGCTATCCCTATCCGATCGTGTGGATCCTGGGCGCCGAGGACCGGTTCGACTTCCTGCCCTGGGAGGCGGAGGCTGATCCGCGGATGGCGGCGGCGATGGCGGCAAGCGGCCCGACCCCGCCGGCCGAGCTGAAGCAGGTCATCGACAACATGCGCCTCTTCCTGAAGAAGATGCACGGTCGCGACCGGCCGCCGGTGAAGCTGGGCTAGGCCCCGCCCTCGTAGCGCACCACCAGGATCGCGAGGTCGTCGGACTGGGGGGCTTCGCCCACGAAGACGCGGACGTCGTCGGCCAGGCCTTCGGCGAGGCCGCGGGCCGAGGCGCCGCGGCTGACGGAGGCGAGCGCGGTCTCGATGCGGGCGATGGTAAAGAGATCGTCGTCGGCGTTGGCCGCCTCGGACACGCCGTCGGTGAACAGGATCAGGGCCTCGCCCGGGGCCAGTTGGCGGTGGGCCAGCTGGAACTCGGCGTCTTCGAACACGCCCAGCGCCATGCCGCGGGTCTTTTCCAGGCGAGTGACCGTCCCGTCCGCGGTGCGGACGAACGGGGCCTCATGGCCGCCGTTGGCGAAGGCGACGGCGCCGGTGGTGAGGTCGATGATCCCGCAGAAGGCGGTGACGAACATCTGGCCGGCGTTGTCGCGGCTAAGCTCGGCGTTGACGCGGGCCATGATCTCGTCGGGCCCGGCCTCTGAGGCGAGCGCCGTGGCTTTGAACAGGGTCATGGTCATGGCCATGAACAGGGCCGCCGGCACGCCCTTGCCCGAGACGTCGCCCACCACGAAGAACAGCCGGTCGCGGTCGAGCAGGACGTAGTCGTAGAGGTCGCCGCCCACCTGCTTGGCCGACTGCAGCATGGCGTAGACGTCGACGTCGTGGCGCTCGGGGAAGGGTGGGAAGGTGCGCGGCAACATGCCTTCCTGGATGTCGCGCGCGGCCGACAGCTCGCCCTCGACCCGTTCGCGCGCCGCGGTGGCCGCCGCCATCTCCACGAGATAGCGCTGGAGGCGGGCGATCATGGCGGTCATCGCCTCGGCCAGGCTGCCCACCTCGTCGCCGCGCCGGTGGCTGATGGCGTTCATCGCCGCGATCTCGCGCGGGTCGGGCTCGAAGTTGCGCTGGCCCATGTTGCGGGTGAAGTCGGTGAGCCGCATCAGCGGCTGGACGATCCGGTCGACCAGCAGCCAGCCCATGGCCATCGACAGCGCGAAGATGCCGATGCCGACGTTGATCGCGGTGCGCAGCGCTCCGGCGAGGCGCTCGCGCACGATGCGCAGGTCGATGTCGGCGCCGATCACGTACCGCCGTGAATCCACCCCGGTGACCGGCATGTAGAGCGACCGGAAGCGGCCGAACTCGTCCTGGTACTCGTCGAACCGCATCTGACCGTCCTCGAAGCTCTTTTCGAGCTCGACGGGGGCGGTGTCGTACAGGGCGAAGAACGGCACCTCCTGGCGCGTCTCGATCTCGCGGCGCGTGGCGCTGGTCGAGACCGTGCGGATCTCGTCGCCGAAGCGCATGTAGGTGTAGACATAGGCCAGCCCCGCGCCGTCGGCGAACCGCGACATGCGGTACTGCAGGCGGCGGTATTCCTCCTTCGGGATCGAGTCCGGGCCGATGATGCGGGCATGGTACTCGTCGGAGGCCATCTCGTTGACGGCCAGAACGGCGGTCCGCAGCCGTCCGTCGATGCCGGCCATGATCGCGGCGCGGTCGACTTCGTACAGCACGAACGAATAGGCCGCCGCCGCGACGAGATTCAGCACGCCCAGCAGCAGCAAGAGTTGCGTCTTGAGACGGAATCGCCGCCGTCGCTTGGGCGCGTCTGCAGCGGGATCTGTCATCGCGGCTGGGGCCCGTGGCGTTCGTTCGGACTTTGGAAGCTAGTCTATAGAGAAATACCCACCGGTCGTTAACGCGGCCCATCGGGCGCGGGGAAGATTTTGCGGGACCTGGTCAACCGTCTGTTCAAGGTCGAACCGGGGGAGTGGCCGAAGCTCCTGCAGTTCGGGCTGTTCGGACTGATGCTGCAGACCGGGATGGGTATCGGCTTCGCGGCGGGCGACGCGGCGTTCCTGACGCACGTGGGCGCGGGCAAGCTGCCGGTGATCTTCCTGCTGACCCCCGCGGTGATGCTGGTCTACACCGCCCTCTTCTCGTACCTGCTGGTGCGCTTCTCCATCGACCGGGTGGTCGAGGTGACGCTGGGCCTGCTGATCGCGGGCGGGGCGATCCTGTGGGGCCTGATCGAGGTGGGCCTGCCGAAGCCCTTCGACACCTGGCTCTACTACGCGCTGAAGCTGTACCTCGCGATGTGGTACATCGGCCTCTACACGCTGTTCTGGAACTTCACCGACACCTACTTCGACATCCAGGACGCCAAGCGCCTCTTCCCGCTGTTCGCCGCCTTCTGCGCCCTGGGGACCACCCTGGGGGCGCTGATCGTCAGCCTGCTGGCGGCGGTGGTGCCGATGCACGCGTTCATGCTGGTGTGGGCCGGCGTGGCGCTGGCGACGGCGCCGGTGGCGGCGATGCTGCGCCGGCGCTGGACGCGGATCGCCGACAGCGACGCCGACCTCGACGGCGAGACCGGCGACGTGCGCACCCAGTTCCTGCGCGTGGCCCATACGTTCAAGAGCTCGCCCTATGCGGTGACGCTGGTGCTGACCCTGTTCGTCACGCTCCTGATGACCAATCTGGCCGAGTACCAGTACTCGACGGTGCTGCAGAAGGGCCGGGGCGAGGCCGAGCTGGCGGCGCTGTTCGGCCAGCTCTATGCGGCCACCAACATCTTCAACCTCGTCATCTGCCTGTTCGTGTTCAACCGGCTGGTGACGCGGGCGGGGGTGCGCAACGTGGCGCTGATCCTGCCGCTGAGCTACTTCGCGGTGTTCGCCTACTTCTTCGTGGCGGGGGGCGAGTGGGCGGCGTTCGCAGCCTTCTTCGCCTATCACGGCGTGCTGACGTCGATCGAGTACAACAACCAGAACCTGCTGTTCAACGCGACGCCGTCGGCGGTGAAGCGGCCGTTCCGCACCATGGTCGAGGGCCTGGCCGAACCGCTGGCCAGCCTGCTGGCGGGCGGCTTCCTGCTGATGGCGGCCAAGACCGCCGACATGCGCGAGCTGTCGGGGATCGGCGTGGTGCTGGGCGCGGTGCTGGTGGGCGTGGTGATGGCGCTGCGTCACTTCTACCCCGGGGCCATGGAAGCCAACATGCGCCGCGGCTGGCTGAACTTTGGCGACCCCGATCTGGCCCGTCCGGTGTTCGATCCGGCCGCCGCCGAGGCGCTGAAGGCCAAGGCCGCCGAGCCCGACTCGGGCGCCGCGGCGGCCGCCCGCTGGCTCCTGCACGCCCACGCCGCGCGCCCCCCCGAGCGCTCGGACGGGGATGAGGAGGAGTCGGGGGCCACCAAGGCCTTCGCCGCCAAGCTCAGCGACCCGTCGCCCTCTGTGCGGAAGTACGCGCTCACGGCGCTGGTGAGCGTGGTGGGTCCTGGCGACATCGGGCTGGTGGGCCCGCTCGTGGCCAACCTGCCGACCATGGACCGCGCCAGCCGGCGCACGATCCTTGAGATCCTGGCTGCGATCGGCGACGTCGAGGCGATCCCGCCGCTGCTGAACGCCGCCGCGCGCCTCAGTCCGCGTGAGCTGCGCGCCGTCGAGGCGATGTTGGCCGGGCTGGGCGAGGCGGCGATCCCGCGGCTGATGCAGGCGCTGGGCCAGTACCTGACGCCCTATCGCGCCCGCGCCGTGGCCGCCCGGGCGCTGTCGACCCTGAGCCATGCGCAGTTCCTGTCCCAGCTGGACCGGCTGGTCAGCGAAGAGTTGGGCGAGACGGGCCCCCGGCTGGCCGTCGCCGAACGCCTGGAGGCCGAGGCGCACCGCTCGCCGGCCATCTCGCTGCTGGCGCATGCCTATCGCCAGCGGATCGCCGAGTCGGTGGACTTCACGCTGGAGCTTCTGGCCCTGGGCGGCCGGCTGCCGGATTTCGACCTGCTGATCGTGTCGCTGCACTCGGCCAACCCGAAGGTGCGGGGCAACGCCATCGAGGCCGTCGCCGCGGGTGTCGACCACGCCACCTGGAAGAAGCTGGAGCCGCTGATCACCCGCCACGGCGCCGCGGCCGGCGGAGCGGACGGCGACCTGTTGTCCCTGCTCAAGACGGCGGTGGACACGGCCCACGGATTCGAGGCCGCGGCGGCGGCGCAGGCCCTGCGCGATCTGGTCCCGGCGGCCGAGCTGGCGGGATATCTGCGCGGCGGGATCGAGCCCGGCATGCCGGCCATCTTCCGCGACAGCTTCATGACCCTGCTGGGCCTCGACCCGGACAACCGCCCGACGGTGGTCGACCTGGTGGCGGCGATCCGCGCGCGGCCGGAACTGGCGCAGGCCTCCATCGAGGCCCAGGTGGCGCTGGCCGAGCGCGTGACGGCGACGCCGGCGGCGCGCAAGCCGGTCGAACTGACCCTGGCGGGCGGCTCATGGTGGCTGTCGCGCGCCGACATCGACGAGGTGGCGGCCCGCTATCCCGACCTGGCCCTGGCCATGCTGAAATCCCAGGACACGCGCGCCTATGCGGCCTGACGGGATTCCCATCCAGGCGCTGCTCTGGCGCACCTTCACCCCGGCCATCGTCGTACTGGCGATCGGACTGGGCGCGCTGACCTATACGCGGCTCTACGACACGATCCTGGACGGCTTCTCGCGCAAGCTGGTGACCACCAGCGCGCTGACGGGCGCGCTGCTCGACCCGAACGACCACGACTTCCTGATCCGGGCGGCCCAGGTGCGCGCGCCGGCCGAGGCGGTCGAGGAGATGGCCCAGTACCGACGAAACGTGCTGCCGATGCGCCGTATCCGCAGCGAGCTGGGGCTGACCTACCTGTACTCCCAGGTGCTGGGCGGCACGCAGGACGTGATCTACGTGCTGGATGCCACCGTCGGCGACGAGCATTCGACGATCGGCTCGGAAGACGAGCTGACGCCCGAGACCCGCGCCGGCCTGCGCAGGACCCAGACCGACGGCAGCCTCTACATCTCGCCCATCGAGTTCCAGGAGCAGTGGGGCCTGCTCAAGACCGCCGCAGCGCCGGTGCGCGACAAGCAGGGCCGGATCGTCGCCACGGCGGGGGCCGACGTGAACATCTCGGTGATCGAGGTGGCGACCCAGAACGCGCTGCTGGTCAGCGCCCTGATCGGGGTGGCCTCGCTGCTGGCCTCGGCGCTGGTGACCCTGCTGATCCTGCGCTGGGTGGCGCGGCCGATCGAAGCGCTGAAGTCCGAGGCCCTGCGGATCGCCGCCGGCGACCGGGCGCCGCCCGCTGAGACCGCCGCGCCGAGGGAAGTTCGCCGCCTGCGGACCTCGCTGGGCGACTTGGCCAGCGACCTGGTGGCGATGATGCGCACCGCCTGGACTGACACTCTGGCCAAGGACCGCGACCGCAACGCCCGGCTTCTGGTTGACGCGCTGGGGCCCGCCGATCCCGTGGTGCTGCTGCGCGACAAGGCCCGGCAGGTGGTCTGGCGGGCGGCCGACGACGGGCTGGACGCGCGGCTGGAGCGCCGGGCGATGGCCGAGCTGGCGGCGCGCTTCGCCAGGGACCACAAGCTGGCCGCCCGCTGGGCCGCGCTGGCCGTGGCGCGGCATGGCGTGGTGGCCGAGGAGGCCCAGGCATGATCGGGCCGGAGGTGGTCCACCGCCTGTTCGCGCTGCGCGAGATCGGGCCGTTCCAGCGGCTGGAGGACACCGAGCTGCTGCTGATCGCGCGGCATGCGCGGTCGCGGCGGTTCGAGGCCGGCAAGCTGGTGCTGCCCGCTGGACTGGTGGCCGAGGCGCTGTTCGTGGTGATCGCGGGCGGCGCGCAGGTCGAGGGCGTCGCCGCGCCGGTCGTGTTCGACGCGCCCGGCCTCCTGTTCGGCCTGGCGACGACGGCGGACTACACGGCGGGGCCCGAGGGACTGGAGGCCCTGGTCATCGCCAAGCCGCACGTCTTCACCATCGCCCGCGAGTGCCCCGAGTTCGTGGTGGGCCTGCGTGACCTGGCCGAGCGGGCCGCGCGATGAGCATCCGGGGCGCCTTCCTCCTCCTGGTCGTGCCGCTGTTCCTGCTGTTGGCCGGCGTCAACGCGGGCCTGGTCTATTTCTGGGAGCGCGCCGAGGCCGAGCGGGGGCTGGAACGCCAGGCGATCGCCGCGGCTGTCACCGTCGCCGCCTTCGCCGACACCCAGGACCTGGGCGCGGCCCTGGCCGACCCGGTCCGCGACGCCGGGATCAAGGACGCGGCGCGCCATGTCACCGGGCTGACCAGCCTCTACCTGGTCGAACCAGACGGGCGGCTCTGGCAGCTGGCGGGCAATCCGCCGCCCGGCGGGCGCACCCCGTTCGCGCGGCCGACCCGGCCCACAGCGCTGCCCATCGAGATCGACACCCACGGCCATCACCGGGTGACCGGACTGGCGCCGGCGGCGGAGGGGCGGTTCGTGGTGGCGCGGATCGACGCCCAGCCGGTTTTCGAGCGGATGGCGGGGCTGCTGCGGCTGCTGGTCGTTCTGGTGGCGGGCGCGGGCCTGGTGGGCCTGGTGCTGGCGCTGGTGATCGCGCGCAGCATCGTGCGCGAGCTGGCCGGCTCCAGCGCGATGATCGAGGCGATCCGCACCGACGCGCCGGCGGCCGACATCGAGGGTTTCCGGATCCGCGAGACCCGCGACCTGGCGCTGGCGGTGCGGCTGATGCGCACCAGCGTGCAGGGCCGTCTGGCGCGGGGCCGCCACGAACTGGCCCGCCGCGACCGCGAACGCGACGAGGCCGCCAGCGCGGCGGCCTTCCACGAGACGGCCTTCCCGGCCCTGACGGTCGACGCGGGCGGGGCGACGGTGGCGATCCGCCGGCTGGGCCGTCCGCCGGCGGGGGGCTTCTACGCTGTGGCCAGTCATGGCGACCTCGCCGGGCTGGTGATGGGCGTCTGCGCGGGTGAGACCCCGGCCGCGGCGCTGGCCCAGGCGCTGGCGGCGCAACGCTACTTCGAGACGCACCTGCTGGAGGGCGAGGCCGAGGACCGCATCGCCGAAGCGAAGGCGGCGTTCGGGGCTGTGCGGCTGGCGTGGCGGACATGGTCGATGGCGGAACCCGTGGCCGCTGCGGCGGTCAGCCTGCTGGACCCTGGGGATGCCGCGCGGGCGGAGGCCTATGTGGCCCGCGCCCAAGGCGTGGCGGCGGCCGACATCGTCGAGGATCTCGGCGCCCTGCTGAGCGGGCCGGGATTCGTGGGGGCGGTCGGGTAGCCCAGGCGCGGCGGCGCCCGGGAGAGGCGCTAGCCCAGCGCGGCGATCGCCCCGTCCACGTCCGGCGCGATGGTGAACAGGCTGGTGAAGCCCGAGATGTCGAAGACTTCGCGGACCGACTCCGACAGGCCGGCCAGGGCCAGCTTCTTGCCGCCGGCGCGGGCCGCCTTGGCGCCGATCAGCAGCACGCGCAGGCCCGCGGAGGAGACATAGGCTACGTCGGTCAGGTTCAGCACCACCTTATCATGGGTCTGGATGCGCGCGGGCAGGACGGCCTCGAGGGCGCCTGCCGAGCTGGAGTCGAGCCGCCCGGAGGCCTGGATCACCAGCGCGCCGTCACGGGTCTGTTCACTGATCTGCATCGGCTCGTCTCATGATCCTGCGATGGCCAGTATCGGGCAGTTTGCGATAATTGGCCACGTGACTAGAGTGGGACAGGTGAGTCCCCGCAAGGGCGATATGGACGCTGATTTCTCCCATACGCTCTCCAGCGGCAGGGCAGGCCTTCCCGACCTGATGGACGCGCTCGAGGTCTGGCTCGACGGGGCCGGCGTGCCCATGGCCGCGGCCAGCGCCGTGATGATCGCCGCCGACGAGGTGCTGAGCAACGTGCTGGACTACAGCGGCGCGGCCCGCGTGGACGTGGCGGCGACGGCGCAGGACGGCCGGGTGGCGGTCGAGGTGGCGGACGACGGCGCGCCGTTCGACCCCACCGCCGCGGCGGCGCCCGACACCAGCCTGGACGTCGACGACCGCGCGGTGGGCGGGCTGGGGGTGCTGCTGGTGCGCAAGCTGATGGACGAGGTCGGCTATGCCCGTGACGGCGGGCGCAACAGGCTTCGCTTTTCGAGGTCTTACGACCTCGTGTCACCTTCTCGTCCCATGGGCGAATAGGGCATCCTGGGCTTGTGATGTCGACGCAACGCGAATCCTGGGCCCTTCAGGACGAAGCCCTCGAGGTGCTGGACACCTCGTCCGAGCACGGGCTGGGCGTGAAGACCCTGGTCGCGCGCCAGGCGGGCGACGTGGTGCATCACTTCACCGGCCTGATCACGCCCGAGCTGCGGCTGCACAGCCTGCAGGTGACCGACACGCTGCACATCGCCGACACCAAATACATCGGCTTCCTGTCGCACGCCTGCGACCCGAACTGCCGGCTCGACATGTCGAGGTTCGAGCTCCAGGCGTTGAGGGACATCGATGCGGGCGGGCTGCTGACCATCGACTACGCGGCCACCGAGGACGTGCTCTACCGGCAGTTCGCCTGCCAGTGCGGCGCGTCCAGCTGCCGCCGCTGGATCACCGGCCGGGCCGAGGGGGCCAACGCCGAGGGCCGCGCCTACCTCGCCACGCTGGACGCGTCGTGAGCGGGCGGCCGGCCGCACGGGCCGAGCCCGGGTTCTGGTGGTCGCGCGACGACCTGGACTATGTGGACGGGCGGCTGATGTTCGCCGGGCGCGACGTGGCGGCGATGGCCGACGAGGCCGAGGGGCCGCTGTTCCTCTACAGCGCCGAGCGGGTGGCGGCGAACCTGGCGCGGCTGCAGGCGGCGCTGGCGACCGTGAGCCGGCCGACGCGGGTGTACTACGCGATGAAGGCCAACCGCTTCGTCCCCTTGCTGGAGGCGATGGCGCAGTGGGGCAGGAGCGGCGTCGACGTCTGTTCGCCCGAGGAGGTGGATCGCGCCCTGGCGGCGGGGTTCGCCGCGCGGGACATCAGCTTCACGGGCACGGCGGTGTCGAACCGCGACCTGGACCGGCTGCTGAAGCATCCGGACCTGACCATCAACTGCGACAGCGTCGGCCAGATCCGGCGGATCGGCGAGCGGGCGCCGGGCCGCGCCATCGGCGTGCGGGTGAACCCCGAGCGGGGAACGGGTTACGGGAGCAGCGAGCGGCTGACCTACGCCGGCGCCGAGGCGACCAAGTTCGGTATCTATCGCCAGCAATGGCCCGACGCGTTGGCGATGGCGCGGGCGCATGGGCTGAGCATCACCTCGCTGCACTTCCATGTGGGCTGCGGCTACCTGACCGCCGAGCTCGACGCCTGGGACGCCGCGGTGGGCGCGGGGCTGGCGTTCCTGGACGATGCGCCCGACGTGCGGACCGTGAACGTGGGCGGCGGGCTGGGCCTGCCGCACCGCGAGGGCGACCGGCCGCTGGACCTGAGCCGGTGGGCGGCGATCCTGCAGAGGCGCTTCGCGGGTCGCGACGTGACCGTGGCGGTGGAGCCCGGCGACTATCTGGTGAAGGATGCGGGCGTCCTGGTGCTGGGGGTCGTGGACGTGGAGCTCAAGCGCGACGTGACGTTCGTGGCGGTGGACGGCGGCTTCAACCTGGCGCCCGAGCCGGCCTACTACGACCTGCCGTGCGAGCCGGCGGCCTGCGCACTGCGGGACGGACCCTGGCGGCCGGTCACCATCGCCGGCAACATCAACGAGGCGCTCGCCACCTGGGCCACGGGCAAGCCGATGCCGCCGCTGGCCGAGGGCGACCGGATCGCGCTGTTGAACGCCGGCGGCTACGCGGCCTCGATGAGCTCGAACCACTGCATGCGCGGGGAATTCGGCGAGGTGCTGCTGGACGGGTGACGGCTGCGGCCGGATCTGTTTGCCGGAGGCCGCCAAGCTTCCGTTAAGTGTGTTGCGTGCTGAGTGTGTCCCTCGCTTCCGCAGGATTCGGCATGAGCCTCCGCAAGACCCTTCTCCTCGCCGCCGCCGCGGCCGCCCTGTCCGCCGGCCCCGCGCTGGCTCAGGACGACGGCCTGTCGGTCGACTTCAATGTCGGCGCGGCCACCGACTACGTGTTCCGGGGCGTCAGCAACACCGACGAGAACCCGCAGGTGTTCGGCGGCGTCGATGTGAGCTCGGGCCTGTTCTATGCCGGGGTCTGGGTGTCGAACGTCGACTACAACGACTCCACCGACGCCGAGTTCGACCTCTACGCCGGCGTCGCGCCGACCCTGGGCGCGGTCTCGTTGGACCTGGGCGTGCTGTACTATGGCTATGTGGACGCTCCGTCGGGCGCGGACGCCGACTACATCGAGCTGCAGGCCAAGGCCACGATCCCGCTGGGACCGGTGACCCTGGGGACCGGGCTGTACTACGTGCCCGACAGCTACGCCCACGTCGACACGTCGATGTACTACGAGATCAACGGCGAGTTTTCGGCCACCGACAAGCTGTCGTTCAGCGGGGCGCTGGGCCGCCAGACGTTCGACGGCGCGGGCGACTACACCACCTGGAACGTCGGCATGGGCTATGCGCTGACCGACAACCTGGGCCTGGACCTTCGCTATCACGACACCGACAAGCATAGCCTGGGCAAGACCTACGACAGCCGGGTGGTTCTCAGCGCGAAGGTGACGTTCTAGCCTTCGGCATGACCGAAGCTCCGAACCCCGCGCCCAACCTGCAAGAGACCGTCGCCGCCGTCGGGCGCGAGATGGACGCCCATCGGGGCGAGGGGAAGGTCGCCGACTACATCCCGGCCCTGGCCCGCGTGGACGGCAATCGTTTCGGCATGGCGGTGATCACGACGAGCGGTGAGACGGCCGAGTACGGCGACGCCTGGATGCCGTTCTCGATCCAGAGCATCTCGAAGGTATTCACCCTGACCATGGCGCTCAGCCGGATCGGCGAGAGCCTGTGGGGGCGGGTGGGGCGCGAGCCGTCGGGGTCGCGGTTCAACTCGATCGTGCAGCTGGAGGCCGAGAAGGGCGTGCCGCGGAACCCCTTCATCAACGCCGGCGCCATCGTGGTGACCGACGCGGTGCTGGCGGGCCGGACCTCGGCCGAGGCGATCGCCGACATCCGCGACGCCCTGCGCAAGCTGGCCGACAACGAGACCATCGACGTCGATCGCGAGGTGGCCAGCTCCGAGGCGGCCACGGGCTTCCGCAACTACGCGCTGGCGAACTTCATGCGCGGCTTCGACAACATGCACAGCCCGGTGGAGGAGGTGCTGCAGACCTACTTCCACCAGTGCTCGCTGCGGATCACCTGCCGCCAGCTGGCGCGGGCGGGGCTGTTCCTGGCCAAGGAGGGGCAGGACCCGCTGACCGGCGAGCGCATCCTGTCGCCCGAGCACGCGCGGCGCATCAACGCGATCATGATGACCTGCGGCCACTACGACGCCTCGGGCGAGTTCGCCTTCCAGGTAGGCCTGCCCGGCAAGAGCGGCGTGGGCGGAGGCATCCTCACCGTGGTGCCCGACAAGGCGGCGGTGGCCGTCTGGTCGCCCGGGCTGAACGAGGTGGGCAACTCCCAGGTGGGCACGCTGGCGCTGGAGCGGCTGGCGGCGCGCATGGGGTGGAGCGTGTTCTAGCCCCACCCGGCCACGACGTTCAGAAGGGCGTTACCGCCCCAGGAATACCGGATCGCGCTTTTCCACGAAGGCCTTGGCGGCTTCCTGGTGGTCGTGGGTCTGGCTGCAGTGGACCTGGTGGGTGGTCTCGATATCGAGGTACTCGTCCACGTCGGCGCCCATGAGCGCGCGGTTCAGGTTTTCCTTCATGTAGCGGAAGGCGACCGAGGGCCCTGAGGCCAGCTTCTGGGCGATCTCCTTGGTCTTGGCTTCAAGCTCCTCGGGCTCGACCACCCAGTTCACAAGGCCCAGCGCCAGGGCCTCGTCGGCGCTCACGCGGTCGGAGAAGTAGAAGAGCTCGCGGGCCTTGGCGGCGCCGACCATCTTGGAGAGGAAGAAGCCCGCGCCGTAGTCGCCCGGGAAGCCCACCTTGGCGAAGGCGGTGGTGAGCACGGCCGAGCGGGCCATGATCCGCAGGTCGCAGGCGAGCGCGATGCCAAGGCCCGCGCCGGCCGCGGCGCCGGGCAGGGCGGCGATGGTGGGCTTGGCCATCTTGAACAGCTTGCCCGAGGTGGCGCGCTGGCTGACGCGCTGGCCCTGCAGGCGGTCGTCCAGGCTCTGGGGCTCGCCGCCCGAGTTGCGGCTGGCCATGCCCTTCACGTCGCCGCCGGCGCAGAAGCCCTTGCCAGCGCCCGTGACCACGATGCAGCGAACCGACGGCTCGAGCTCGGCCCAGGCCAGTTGCTGGGACAGGGCCGCCAGCATGTCTCCGGACAGCGCGTTGCGCGCTTCGGGGCGGTTGAGCGTCAGCGTCAGCACGCCGCCGTCCTGGCGGGCGAGCAGGTCGGTGGTCCCGGTGTCGATGTCGGCCATGGTGTTCGTTCCCTTCCTCTTGGCCAGGACGATAGGCTTGCGGCCGCGCAGGCGGAAGGCGCCGCCCCGTAAGGCTCGACGCCGAGGCCCGCGGCTCGGTAGTCTGCTCCCAACGACGAAGGTGGGAGGAAGAGCATGCGCATCCGTCAGATCGCCCTGGTGGGCGAGGATCTCGCCGCGGCCAAGGCCGACATCGTCGACGTGCTGGGGCTGGGCGGCGACTACGCCGATCCCGGTGTGAGGAAGTACGGCCTGCACAACGCCGTCTGGCCGATCGGCGACACCTTCCTGGAGGTGGTCTCGCCCACCCAGGCCGGGACGACGGCGGGACGGCTGCTGGAGAAGCGCGGCGGTGACGGCGGCTACATGGTCATTCTGCAGGTGGACGACATCAAGGCGTCACGCGAGCTGGCGACGGCCAAGGGCGTGCGCTTCGCCGATGTGTTCGACGGCGACGGCGTCCACTTCACCCACCTGCACCCGAAGGACGTTGGCGGGGCGATCCTGTCGCTGGACGAGATGGTCCCCTACGACCGCTGGGAGTGGGGCGGTCCGAAATGGAAGGACAATGTAAAGACCGACGTCTCGACGAAGATCGTCGCCGCCGAGGTGCAGGCCAACGACCCCGATGCGATGTCGAAGCGCTGGGCCGAGGTGCTGGGCCGCGAGCGGACCGGCGGCGGCGAGACCTGGTCGATCCCCCTGAAGGACGGCGAGATCCGGTTCACCCGCGCGACCGACGGACGGGGCGAGGGCGTGGCCGCCTTCGACGTCGCGGTGCGCGACCCTGACGCCGTGCGCGCCCGAGCCGAGGCGCGCGGTCGCCTGGGCGCCGACGGCGAGGTCGTGCTGTGCGGCACGCGCATCGGTCTCACGCAAGCTTGAAGGCTGCGGACCCGGGTCAGGCTGAGCGCGACCACATGTCCGGATCGAAAACTTGCGCCGCCCAGGCGATGTTAACCTTGACCGTGGAGGCGTAGGCTGTCGGGCGTCGGGCTCCCGACACATCTGGAGCTCCCCGCATGCGGGTCTTGTTCGTCGAGGATAATGAGATCAACCGCCGCGTCGTGAAGGAGATGCTGACCGCCGGCGGGATCGAGATGACCGAGGCCGAGGACGGTCCGGCGGGCCTCGCGATGATCGAGGCCAACGAGTACGACCTGGTCCTGATGGACCTGCGCATGCCGGGGATGGATGGCATGACCGCCATCCGCCACATCCGCGCCCGCGACGACGGCAAGGCGAACCTGCCGGTGATCGTGGTGACCGCGGACTCCGGCGCGACCATCGACGCCGACTGCCGGGAAGCCGGCGCCGACGAGGTGATCCAGAAGCCGGTCTCGATGACCAGCCTCTATGGCACGATCGATCAGCTGATGGCGCGTCGCGGCGGCGAAGGGTTGCTGATCGCCTGAGCCCAGGCGCGTGCGGCGGGACCAAGGCGCCGGCGCACCCCTCGCGACGGAACGCCGCGCCTGCCCATGGCGGCTCCCCGCTCTCCCAGACAGCCGCCCTGCCGATCACCGCCTTCTGATCCAGGGATTAGAAAAGTTTACCCTTGGGCAGCAGGCCCAACTATCGACAAGGCACGATCTTGCCGCTTAAAGGCGCGGTGAGGTGCGCGCGCGACCCCTCGTTCGAGACGTGGGGCCGTGCTTGCGCGTGGTTGATTGGAAGACGACGACGATGGCTCTGCCTGAACGGCAAGGACTCTACGATCCCCGGAACGAGCACGACGCGTGCGGCGTGGGCTTTGTGGCCAACATTAAAGGCCGCAAATCGCACGAGGTGATCCAGGCCGGCCTGCAGATCCTGGTCAACATCGACCATCGCGGCGCCGTGGGCGCCGACCCTCTGGTGGGCGACGGCGCCGGGATTCTGATTCAGATTCCGGACGGTCTCTACCGCGCGTGGGCGCAGGAGGAGGGCGTCGAGCTGCCGCCGCTGGGCGAGTACGCGGTAGCGATGTGCTTCCTGCCGCAGGACGCCCTGGCCCGCGCGGCGGCGCTGGAGCAGTTCGAGCATTTCCTGAAGGTGGAAAAGCAGCCGCTGCTGGGCTGGCGCGACGTGCCCGTGGACACCACGGGCCTGGGCGACGCCGTCCTGGCGTCGATGCCGGTAATCCGCCAGGCGTTCGTCGGCCGCGGCCCGAACGTGAAGGACCAGGACGCCCACGAGCGGAAGATCCTGGCCGTCCGCAAACAGTTCCAGAACCCGCTGGCCGACGTGGCCGCCAAGCGCGGCCTGCCTGACCTGGTCAACGTCTACCTGCCGTCGTTCTCGACCCGGACGGTGGTCTACAAGGGCCTGCTGCTCGCGGGGCAGGTGGGCAGCTTCTACAAGGACCTGAGGGACGAGCGCTGCGAGAGCGCGCTGGCCCTGGTCCACCAGCGGTTCTCGACCAACACTTTCCCGTCCTGGAAGCTGGCGCACCCCTACCGGTTCATCGCCCACAACGGCGAGATCAACACCGTCCGCGGCAACGTGAACTGGATGAACGCGCGCCGGCGCACGCTGGAGAGCGATCTCCTCGGTCCCGACCTCAACAAGATGTGGCCGCTGATCCCGCATGGGCAGTCGGACACCGCGTGCCTGGACAACGCGCTCGAGCTGCTGGTCGCCGGGGGTATCCCGCTGGCCCAGGCGGTGATGATGCTGATCCCCGAGGCCTGGGCCGGCAATCCCCTGATGGATGCCAAGCGCAAGGCCTTCTACGAGTATCACGCCGCCCTCATGGAGCCGTGGGACGGCCCGGCCGCCGTGGCGTTCACCGACGGCCGGCAGATCGGCGCCACGCTGGACCGCAACGGCCTGCGTCCCGCGCGCTTCGTCATCACCGACCAGGACCATGTGATCATGGCCTCGGAGGTGGGCGTCCTGGACGTTCCCGAGGAGCGCATCGTGCGCAAGTGGCGCCTCCAGCCCGGCAAGATGCTGCTCATCGACATGGAAGAAGGGCGCATTATCGAGGACGAGGAGATCAAGCGGACCCTCGCCGAGGCCGAGCCCTATGAGGAGTGGCTGGCCGACACCCAGTTCAAGCTGGAGGAGCTGAAGCTGGAGGGCGTCGCCGCCGAGGCCCAGCCCAACGATTCCGACACTCTGCTCGATCGCCAGCAGGCGTTCGGCTACACGCAGGAAGACCTGCAGTTCTTCCTCGAGCCGATGGGCCGCGACGGGGACGACCCGATCGGCTCGATGGGGCACGACACGCCCATCGCCGTGCTCTCGGGCCGCGCCAAGCTGCTCTACGAGTACTTCAAGCAGAACTTCGCCCAGGTCACGAACCCGCCCATCGACCCGATCCGGGAAGAGCTGGTGATGAGCCTGGTCTCGATGATCGGGCCGCGGCCGAACCTGCTGGGCCGCCAGGCCGGCACCCACAAGCGGCTGGAAGTGGCCCAGCCGATCCTGACCGACGAGGATCTGGCCAAGATCCGGGCGGTGAGCGAGCTGCTGGACGGCGCGTTCCGCACGGCGACGATCGACATCACCTGGCCGGCGGAGGAAGGCGCGGCGGGCCTGGAGGCCGCGCTGGACCGCGTGTGCCGCGAGGCCACCGACAACGTGCTGGCCGACATGAACATCCTGATCCTGTCGGATCGGGAGGTGTCGGCGGGGCGGATCCCGATCCCGGCGGCGCTGGCCACGGCGGCGGTTCACCACCACCTGATCCGCCAGGGTCTGCGCATGCAGACGGGCCTGGTCATCGAGACCGGCGAGGCGCGCGAGGTGCACCACTTCTGCGTCCTGGCGGGCTACGGCGCCGAGGCGGTGAACCCGTACCTCGCGTTCCAGACGCTGGAGCAGCTGCGGGTCAAGAACGGCCTGTCACTGTCGGCCTACGACGTGCGCAAGAACTACATCAAGGCCGTCGGCAAGGGCATCATGAAGGTGATGTCCAAGATGGGCATCTCGACCTACCAGTCGTACTGCGGCGCCCAGATCTTCGACGCCGTCGGGCTCTCGTCGGCGCTGATCGACAAGTACTTCACGGGGACCGCCACGACCATCGAGGGCGTGGGCCTGGCCGAGGTGGCCGAGGAGACGGTGCGCCGTCACCGCGACGCGTTCGGCGACAACCCGATCTACAAGACCATGCTGGACGTCGGCGGCCAGTACGCCTGGCGCCTGCGCGGCGAGGCGCATGCCTGGACCCCGGAATCGATCTCGGGCCTGCAGCATGCGGTGCGCGGCAACATCCCGGCCGAGTACGAGAAGTTCGCCAAGGCCATCAACGACGAGTCCGAGCGCGTGCTCGCGCTTCGCGGCCTGATGCGCTTCAAGCTCGCCGAGACACCGATCCCGCTGGACGAGGTGGAGCCCGCGTCCGAGATCGTGAAGCGCTTCTCCACGGGCGCGATGAGCTTCGGCTCGATCAGCCGCGAGGCGCACACGACGCTGGCCATCGCCATGAACCGCATCGGCGGCCGGTCGAACACGGGCGAGGGGGGCGAGGAGCCCGACCGCTTCGTGCGCCTGCCCAATGGCGATTCCATGCGCTCGGCCATCAAGCAGGTGGCGTCGGGCCGCTTCGGGGTGACCGCCGAGTACCTGGTCAACGCCGACGACATCCAGATCAAGATGGCCCAGGGCGCCAAGCCCGGCGAGGGCGGCCAGCTGCCCGGGCACAAGGTGGACAAGAACATCGCCAAGGTCCGGCACTCGACGCCGGGCGTGGGCCTGATCAGCCCGCCGCCGCACCACGACATCTATTCGATCGAGGATCTGGCCCAGCTGATCCACGACCTGAAGAACGTCAATTCGGGCGCCCGCATCTCGGTGAAGCTGGTCTCGGAAGTGGGCGTGGGCACCGTGGCCGCCGGCGTCGCCAAGGCGCGCGCGGACCATGTGACCATCTCGGGCTTCGAGGGCGGGACGGGCGCCAGCCCGCTGACCTCGCTGACCCATGCCGGTTCGCCCTGGGAGATCGGCTTGGCCGAAACCCAGCAGACGCTGCTGCTGAACGGCCTGCGCACCCGCATCGCGGTGCAGGTGGACGGCGGTCTGCGCACGGGCCGTGACGTCGCCATCGGCGCGCTGCTGGGCGCCGACGAGTTCGGCTTCGCCACCGCGCCGCTGATCGCGGCCGGCTGCATCATGATGCGCAAGTGCCACCTCAACACCTGTCCGGTGGGGGTGGCCACGCAGGACCCGGTGCTGCGCGCGCGCTTCACCGGCCAGCCCGAGCACGTGATCAACTACTTCTTCTTCGTCGCCGAAGAGCTGCGGGCGATCATGGCCCAGATGGGCTTCCGCACGCTCAACGAGATGGTCGGCCGCGTCGACCGGCTCGACATGGCCCACGCGGTCGACCACTGGAAGGCCCACGGCGTCGACCTGTCGCGCCTGCTGTACGCCAAGCCGGCCGAGGGCCAGGCGTGCCTCTGGAACAAGGACCGTCAGGACCACGGCCTGGACAAGGCCCTGGACCACCAGTTCATCGCCGACGCCAAGGCGGCGCTGGAGAAGGGCGAACCGGTCCGGGCCGAGTACACGATCCGCAACGTCAACCGCACCGCCGGCGCCATGCTGTCGGGGGAAGTGGCCAAGCGCTACGGCCATGCCGGCCTGCCCGAGGACACCATCGCGCTCACCCTGCGCGGCACCGCCGGCCAGAGCTTCGGCGCCTTCCTGGCTCGCGGCGTCAGCCTGACCCTGATCGGCGACGGCAACGACTATGTGGGCAAGGGGCTGTCGGGTGGCCGCGTCGTGGTGCGCCAGCCGGCCGAAAGCCGTCGCGATCCCACCCGCAACATCATCGTCGGCAACACGGTGCTGTACGGCGCCATCGCGGGCGAGGCCTACTTCGAGGGCGTGGCGGGCGAGCGGTTCGCGGTGCGCAACTCGGGCGCCGTGGCGGTGGTCGAGGGCGTGGGCGACCACGGATGCGAGTACATGACCGGCGGCGTGGTGGTGGTGCTGGGCGACACCGGCCGCAACTTCGCGGCGGGCATGAGCGGCGGCGTCGCCTATGTCTACGATCCGCGCAAGCGCTTCGAGCCGCTGTGCAACAAGGCCATGGTCGACCTTGACCCCGTCGAGTTCAACTTGCTGGGCGACGAGGCCCTGAGGCCCAGCCAGCGCTCGGTGTCGGTGGAGAACGCCGGCATGGGCGACCTCCTGGGACACGACGTCGAGCGGCTGCGCATCCTGATCGAACGCCATCACCTGCACACCGGCAGCGCCCGCGCCGCCGAGATCCTGGAGAACTGGGACGCCGTGCTGCCGTCGTTCGTGAAGGTGATGCCGCGCGACTACCGCCGTGCGCTGACCGATATGGCGGCCGAGCGCCGCGCCGCGGCCGCCGTCGCGGCCGAATAGCTTCAGACTGCTGGGGACCAAAGATGGGCAAGCCGACCGGCTTTCTGGAGATCGAGCGCCACGACCGGGGCTATGCGCCCGTCGCCGAGCGCCTGAAGCACTGGAACGAGTTCGTCGTTCCGCTGCCGAAGTCCGAGCTGCAGGCTCAGGCGTCGCGCTGCATGAGCTGTGGGATTCCGTTCTGTCACCAGGGCTGCCCGGTGAACAACCAGATCCCCGACTTCAACGAGCTGGTCTATCGCGACCAGTGGCGCGAAGCGCTGGACAACCTGCTGTCCACCAACAACTTCCCGGAGTTCACGGGCCGCATCTGCCCCGCGCCCTGCGAGGCCAGCTGCACGCTGAACATCCCGGACACGCCGGTCACCATCAAGTCGATCGAGTGCCAGATCATCGATCGCGGCTGGGAAGAGGGCTGGATCAAGCCTGAGCCGTCCGAGCGCGGCACCGGCAAGCGGGTCGCGATCGTGGGGTCCGGCCCGGCGGGCCTCGCCTGCGCCCAGCAGCTGGCCCGCGCCGGCCACGCCACGACGGTGTTCGAGAAGAGCGACCGGGTCGGCGGCCTGCTGCGCTACGGCATCCCCGACTTCAAGATGGAGAAGCACCTCATCGACCGGCGCGTCCGGCAGATGGAGGCCGAGGGCGTGATCTTCCGCACCAACTTCGAGGTGGGGTCGATGGTGAGCGTCCAGCGCCTGCTGGACGACTACGACGTGCTGGTCATGGCCAACGGCGCCGAGGATCCGCGCGACCTGGAAGTGCCCGGCCGCGAGCTCAAGGGCGTGCACTACGCCATGGAGTTCCTCACCCAGCAGAACAAGCGCAACGCCGGCGACGACGAGGCCCAGGCCGCGCCCACCGGCACGATCAACGCCAAGGGCAAGCACGTGGTCGTCATCGGCGGCGGCGACACGGGCTCGGACTGCATCGGCACCTCCAACCGCCAGGGCGCGGCCTCGGTGACCCAGCTGGAGATCATGCCGCAGCCGCCCGTTCACGAGAACAAGGCGCTGACCTGGCCCGACTGGCCGCTCAAGCTGCGCACCTCGTCCTCGCACCAGGAAGGCGTCGAGCGCGACTTCGCGGTGGTGACCAAGCGCGCCATCGGCAAGGACGGCCAGGTGACCGCGCTGGAGTGCGCCCGCGTCGAGTGGGTCGCCGGCGACGACGGCCGCCTGCAGATGCGCGAGATCGAGGGCTCGACCTTCGAGCTGAAGGCCGACCTGGTGTTCCTGGCGATGGGCTTCGTGGGTCCGACGAAGGCCGGGGTGGTGGAGCAGAGCGGCGTGGCGCTGGATCCGCGCGGCAATGTGAAGGCCACGGTGGCCAACTACCAGACCTCGCAGCCCAGCATCTTCGCCTGCGGCGACGCCCGACGCGGCCAGTCGCTGGTGGTCTGGGCCATCCGCGAAGGCCGCCAGTGCGCCCGCGCGGTGGACGAGTTCCTGATGGGGTCGTCGAAGCTGCCGCGGTAGCGCCGTGGCGGCTCGCTGGTTGCGAGCCTGTCATATTCAGGTGATAGTTGTGCCGACGCGCGATCTTCGCGCGAGGAGGGGACTCCGTGTCGGACACAGCCGTGCCGTTGCGCCCTGGGCGGCGCGGCCGTGAGTGATCTGAATCGCCTGCGCGAGGCGCGTCGCATCATCCAGACCGGCGCCATTGCGCGATGGCAGGCCCGCGAGGAGGTCCGATCCGAAACCCGCCGCGTGGTCGCCCAACAGGGACCCGGCGCGGCGGACTCGCCCGAGCGGCAGGCGCTCTACAAAGCTCGGGTGCGCGACGTCTCCTACCTGCACAACGTGGCTGCCGGCTCGGTGCGGCTGCCGTTGGGGCTGGAGCGGCGGATGGGCGCGACGCTCGACTTCATCGGCCTGCCGCCGAGCGAGCAGGCGCGGGCCGCGGGCCGCCCCGTCGCGCGCATCATCGAGAACGCAAGTCCTGGCCTCGTGCCTCAGGGGTTCGGAACCGGGTTCCTCATCGCGCCCGACTTGCTGATGACCAACTGGCACGTCTTCCCGACGCGCTCGGACGCCGTCGGACGCGGCGCGAACTTCCTGCACGAGCAGGGAGAACGCGGCATCGCCCAGGGGATCGTGTTCGAGCTCGAGCCGGAGCGGTTCTTCGTGAGCGACGACACACTGGACTTCGCCATTGTCGCGGTCGCGCCCCTGGCGGTCACCGGCGAAACGCTGTCCGACCTTGGTCAGATCACGCTCATCGAGGCGCGCCCGAAGATCCTCAAGGGCCACCCGGTCAACATCATCCAGCATCCGGAGGGCGGGCCCAAACAGTACGCCGTCGCCCAGAACCGGCTGATCGACATCCTCGAGGACACCGGCTTCCTTCACTACGAGACGGACACCCTGGAGGGATCGTCCGGCTCGCCTGCCTTCAGCGAACTGTGGGAGCTGGTGGCGCTGCATCATGCGTCGATCCCGCAGATGCGGGGGGCGGACGTCATCGCCCGCGACGGCTCGGTCTGGAACGAGACGATGGGCGACGATGCGGTGCGCTGGGTGGCCAACGAGGGCGTGCGGATCAGCGCGATCGTGGCGAAGCTGGCCGCGATGCAGCTGGCCAATCCCAGCGAACAGGAGATCGTCCGCCGTCTCGCGGCGTCGTCCATCGATCCCGTGGCCGAGGGCATCGCGCTGGTCGGCGCAGCCCCTCAGGCGCGGGAGCGTATCCCCGGCGTCGCATCGCCCCCCACGACCATCGCAGTGAGCCCCGGAATGTCGAACGTACAGATGACCTTTACCGGCCCGGTGACGATCAACATCGGCAGCGCGGCGGACCTGACGGCGGTCGAGGCGGCATCGCCGCCTCGGACGATCGCGGTCGAGAAATCGATCCGCTTCGACCCCGACTACGATGCCCGCGAGGGCTATGACCCGGCGTTCTTGGACCCGATGGGGAACCTCCGCGTCCCGACGCCGACGGTGGCGGCCGGGCGGGTCGGCGAGTTGGTGAAGGGCGACGATGGCGCGCCGCTGGTGCTCAAGTATCACCACTTCGAGCTGGTCATGAACCGGACGCGCAGGCTGCAGATGTGGTCGGCGGCGAACATCGACTATGCGCCCTCGCGCAAGACGAAGGGCGACCGGAAGTCCTGGGGCGACGACCGCTGGATCCCGGATCCCAGGCTGAAGGCGGTGGACCAGATCTTCGATGCCGACTTCTACAAACCGGCCGGCAACATCGATCGTGGACACATCGTGCGGCGCGAGGACAACGAGTGGGGCGACAGCGAGCTGGAGATCGAATTCGCCAATTCCGACACCTTCCACTGGACGAACTGCACGCCCCAGCACGAGGCGTTCAACCAGTCGGACCCGGCCCGCAACGATCCCACCTATCGCGGCATCAAGGGGATCTGGGGCTCTCTGGAGAACCACATCCAGCGCAGCCGCAAAGACGGCGACACCCGCGCCTGCCTGCTCGCGGGCCCGATCCTGGCGGCCGACGATCCCGAGGCGGATTTCGGCAGGGGGCCGATCAAGTATCCGCTGCGCTTCTTCAAAGTGGTCTGCGTCGCCGAGGGCGCGGTCGGCGCGAAGGTGCTGAAGGTCTACGCCTTCATCCTGAATCAGAAGGACGTGGTCGACCGCTTCGGGATCGAACGGTTCGAGCCGGGACGGTTTTCGCGCTACCAGGTCGCGCTGAAGGACGTCGAGACGGCGGCGGGTGTGCTGTTTGACGCCAGCCTGCACGCCGCGGACACGTTCGTGGCCTCAGCCTAGGCCTGTCGGCCGCGCTGGGGTGAGGGACGGGCGGCGGTTGAGGGCCTCGGGGTCGAAGCCGGCCAGGCGCTTGTAGTTGGACGCGACCTCTTCCAGCTCGGCGGGGCTCAGCACGTCGTGGACGTGGGCGAAACCGTCGGGTGCGCGGGTCTCGGCCAGCTGCATCACCTGCTCGGGCCCGTTGCCGCGGTTGGCCAGGACCAGCGCGCTGGTGGGCGGCCGCCGCGCCGCTTCGTAGCGCGCGAGCGCCGCGTCGGCGTCGGGGGCGGCAGCCAGCTCGAACGCCAGGGTGCGGGCATCGAGGATGGCCTGCGACGCGCCGTTCGAGCCGATCGGATACATGGGGTGGGCCGCGTCGCCCAGCAGGGTCACCCGACCGAAGGTCCAGCGCGCGATGGGGTCGCGGTCGACCAGCGGGTACTCGTAGATCGCCTCGGCGCCGCGGATCACCGCCGGCACGTCCAGCCAGGGGAACCGCCAGGTTTCGAAGCGGGGCAGGAAGTCCTCCACGCGGCCCGGCCGGTTCCAGTCTTCGCGCCGCCAGGTCGCTTCGTCGGGGAAGCGGAGCTCGGCGATCCAGTTGATCACCGCCTCGCCCTCGGCCTCCGCCGCCGGGTCGATGGGGTAGCAGACGAACTTCACGTCCTGATGGCCCGCCATCACCATGGTGCGGCCGTCAAGGTAGGGGGCCGTCCGCGTCGTGGCCCGCCAGAGCACGCGCCGGTTCCAGATCGGCGGGCCTTCGTCGGGATAGAACTGCGCCCGGATCGCCGAGTGGATGCCGTCGCAGGCGACCACCAAGTCCCCGCGCTGGTCGGGCAGGGGCTCTCCGGTCGTGCGGCTGCGGAAGTTGACCGTGGCGCCAGTGGCGTCGCTCTCGACAGCGACAGCCTCGTGATCGGCGAGGATGGCGTCGGCGCCCAACCGCTCGCGGGCCGCCTCCAGCAGCAGGCCCTGCAGCACGCCGCGGTGGATCGAGTACTGTGGCCAGGCGTAGCCGGCGGCGCGGCCTCGCGGCTCGCGCCAGATCTCCTGGCCGAACTTGTTGGCGTACATGAGCGCGCCGGTGGGGATGGCGTTCGCCGCCAACTCCGCGTCCAGGCCCAGTTCGGTGAGCTCGCGCACGGCGTGCGGCAACAGGTTGATGCCGACGCCGAGGGGGCGGATCTGGGGCGTCGCCTCGCAGACGACGGCCTCGATGCCGGCGGCGTGCAGGCTGAGCGCCAGCGACAGGCCGCCGATTCCCGCGCCGACCACTACGACCCGCATGCCGCCTCCCGCGAAGTTCGGATATGGGCTTGCCGCGCCGGCGGCACGAAGTCCAGCGCAGCGGCGAAGTCGTGTATGTCAGTGGACGAACACCAGACGGAGGACCGGGATGACGGACGAGGCGGGCATGCTGCGGATGCCGGGCGGCGTCTTTCGCATGGGCTCGGATCGCCACTATCCCGAGGAGGGTCCGTCGCGGCTGGTGCAGGTCGATCCGTTCTGGATCGACGAGACGCCGGTGACCAACGCCGCCTTCGCCCGCTTCGTGGCCGACACGGGGCATGTGACGACGGCCGAGATCGCGCCGCGGGCCGAGGACTATCCGGACGCCGACCCCGCCATGCTGAAGGCGGGTTCGGCGGTGTTCACGATGACCCGCGGGCCCGTGCCGCTGAACGAGCCGGGCCGCTGGTGGGACTATTGCTTCGGGGCCAGCTGGCGCAGGCCCTGGGGCGACGCGACCACGCACGAAGACCTGCCCGACCATCCGGTGACCCACGTGACCTGGGATGACGCAGCCGCCTACGCGGCCTGGGCCGGCAAGCGGCTGCCCACCGAGGCAGAGTGGGAGTTCGCCGCCTGGGGCGGGCTGGAGGGCGCTGAGTTCGCCTGGGGCGACGAACTGGAACCGGGCGGCCGTCCGCAGGCCAACTACTGGCAGGGCCGGTTTCCGTTCGAGAACCTGCAGACGGACGGATGGCTGCGCACGTCGCCGGTGCGCGCCTTCCCGCCGAACGGCTACGGCCTCTACGACATGATCGGCAACGTCTGGGAGCTGACCGCGGACTGGTACGCCTCGCGCACGGCGCCGCAGAGCCCTTGCTGCACGACGGTCAATCCCCGCGGGCCGGCCCAGAGCGAGGACGTGCTGCGGCAGGGGCCGCGCCGAGTGATGAAGGGCGGCTCGCACCTCTGCGCCGAGAGCTACTGCCGCCGCTACCGGCCAGCCGCGCGGCACCCCCAGGTGACCGACACCTCGACCTCGCACACGGGCTTCCGCTGCGCGAAGGACGTCTGAAGCGGGGGCTCACCCCACGTGAAATTTGCCGGTCTGCGACGCTGTGCTATGCGCGCCTGCTGGATTGGAGCGCCTGATGTTCACGACCCTCGCCCACCCGAAGCCGACCTCTGCCGAAGCGCGCGCGGCGCTGCTGGAGGATCCGGGGTTCGGCCGGGTGTTCACCGACCACATGGTGACGGTGAAGTGGACGCCCGAGGCCGGGTGGCACGAGGCGCAGGTCCGCGCGCGTGAGCCGTTCCAGCTGGATCCCGCCGCGGCGGTGCTGCACTACGCCCAGGAGATATTCGAAGGCCTGAAGGCCTATCGGACCGGCAACGCCGGCGTGGCCCTGTTCCGCCCGGAAGAGAACGCGCGACGCTTCGCCCGCTCGGCCGAGCGGATGGCGATGCCGGTGGTCCCGGAGGCGCTGTTCCTGGAAGCGGTCGAGGCGCTGGTCCGCATCGACAAGGACTGGATCCCCGACGGCGAGGGCAGCCTCTACCTGCGGCCTTTCATGTTCGCCAACGAGCCCTTCCTGGGGGTGCGTCCGGCGGGCGAATACATCTTCTGCGTCATCGCCTGCCCGGTGGGGGCCTACTTCAAGGGCGGGGCCAAGCCGGTGACGGTCTGGGCCACCGACCAGTACAGCCGCGCGGCCCCCGGCGGGACCGGCGCGGCCAAGTGCGGCGGCAACTATGCGGCCAGCCTGCTGGCCCAGGCCGAGGCGACCAGGAACGGCTGCGACCAGGTGGTCTTCCTGGACGCGGCCCAGCACCGCTGGGTCGAGGAACTGGGCGGGATGAACGTGTTCTTCGTCTTCGACGACGGTTCGATCCAGACCCCGCCGCTCAGCGGCACGATCCTGGCGGGCGTGACGCGCGAGTCGATCATCGCGCTGGCCCGGGCTCAGGGCCGCAAGGTCACGGAAGCGCCGTACGACTTCGACACCTGGAAGGCGGACGCGGCGTCGGGCCGGCTGCGCGAGACCTTCGCCTGCGGCACCGCCGCGGTGATCGCCGCGATCGGCGAGATCCGCTTCCCCGGCGGGTCGTTCAAGATCGCCGACGGCCAGGACGGCCCGGCCACCCTGGCGTTGCGCCAGGAACTGACCGCCATCCAGCGCGGCAATGCGCCCGACCCTTACGGCTGGCGCCGCGCGGTCGAGGGCGTCTAGGGCTAGCGGATCGTTTCCTTTTCCCGGGGCGCAGAAACCTTCCGGGTCTTCGCCTGGGCCTTGGGCTTGGGCAGCAGGCGGAAGCGCGTCTGGCACCAGGCGAAATCGATGCCCACGTCGATCAGGGCGTCGGAACGGCCGCAGGGGCAGCCGAATTCCATGACCCCGTACACGCGGTAGGTCTCTCCGGCCTGAAGGGGCGTCGGGCGCCCCGTCGCGTGGTTCGGGGCGGCGTTCACGCAGAGAACCAGGTCGCCGGGGCCGACAGCGTCGCTCATGGCCTTCATCCTCTTGCTCGGGGACAGATTAAACCCTCGGCCGAGCGGGGCAAAGGCGCCTAGAGCGCGTTTGGCGAAAGCAGAGGCCGGTTTCGCCCCGAAACGCACTCTGAATCAAAGAGATCGAGCCTGTTCATCCGGTTCAGACGATCCCATCTGAAGCGGACAGTCTCTAGGCGAAGTAGCGGGCCAGGTTGCGGCGGACACGGTCCAGCACCGGCTCGTCCGCGGGAGGCTCGAAGGGCAGGCCGGTGATGGCCTCGAACGCCCGGATGTAGACCTTCGACGTCTCCTCGATCATCGCGGCCGGGATCTCGGGGATCGGATCGACGTAGGGATCGCACCGCGCCGCCACCCAGCTGCGCACGAAGTCCTTGTCGAAGGAGTCGGGGCGCTCGCCGGCCGCGAACTTCGCCTCGTAGGTCTCGGCGATCCAGTAGCGGCTGGAGTCGGGCGTATGAATCTCGTCCGCCAGCACGATCCGGCCGTCGGTATCGGTCCCGAACTCGTATTTCGTGTCGACCAGGATCAGGCCGCGCTCGGCGGCCATGCGCTGGCCACGGTCGAACAGCGCCAGCGCGTAGGCCGACACGGTCTCCCACTGCGCCGCCGTCAGCAGCCCCTGGTCCAGGATCTCGTCGGGCGTCATCGGCTCATCATGGCCGGCGTCGAAGGCCTTGCTGGACGGCGTGATGATCGGCTGCGCGAGACGCTGGTTGTCGCGCAGGCCGTCCGGGAAGGTGTGGCCGTACATGTCGCGCTGTCCCTGCTTGTAGAGGGTCAGGATCGAGGTGCCGGTCGTGCCGGCCAGGTAGTTCCGCACCACGATCTCGACCGGCAGGATGGTCAGGCGCCGGCCCACCACGACGTTGGGGTCAGGGTACTCCAGCACGTGGTTCGGACAGATGTCGGCGGTGTGGTCGAACCAGTAGCGCGCCATCTGGGTCAGCACCTGGCCCTTGTGGGGGATGACCGCCAGCACGCGGTCGAAGGCGCTCAACCGGTCCGAGGCGATCATGATCCGCCGCCCGTCGGGCAGGTCGTAGCTGTCCCGCACCTTGCCCCGATAGTGGTTCGGCAGCTCGGGCAGGGTGGCGTCGGCCAGGGCGTTTGCAGCGGTGAACGGCATGGGCCCGGTATTGGAGCCGCGCCGGGCCGCGTCAAGAAGAACGCGCCGAGCCCTCGAAGTTGCGGCAAGCTGTGCTCCGGACGGCAGGGGGAGGGGTGACGTGTCGAAGCCGCAGGAAGAGGGCGCAGGCAGGTTGGGCGGTATGCTGAGGCGCCTTCGCCGGAGTTTGGGCGTCGCCGCCCTGGTGTCGGTTTTGTCGGTGGGGGCGGCGGTCGCCGCGCCCAAGCCACGCAACGTGATCTTCGTGCTGGTCGACGACCTGCGCTTCGACGCCATGGGCTTCCTGACCCCCGGCCTGCAGACGCCCAACATCGACCGGCTGGCCCGCGAGGGGGTCTACTTCCCGAATGCGGTGGTGACGTCTGCGCTGTGCTCGCCCAGCCGCGCGACCCTGCTCACCGGCCTGTCCAGCCGCAACCACGGCATCGTCGACAACAACAACGCCTCGGAGAAGGGCCTGACCTTCTTCCCCAGCTACCTGCAGAAGGCCGGCTACCAGACCGCGTTCCTGGGCAAGTGGCACATGGGCCAGGCCAGCGCCGCGCCGCGGCCGGGCTTCGACCACTGGGTCAGCTTCCCGGGGCAGGGGACCTATTGGCCGACGCCCACGGGGCGGCTGAACGTCGATGGCCGCGAGGTGGCGCAGAAGGGCTACATCACCGACGAGCTGACCGACTACGCCATGGATTGGCTGGAGCACGGCCGTGACGCGAAGAAGCCGTTCTTCCTCTACCTGTCGCACAAGGCGGTGCACTCTGACGCCCAGCCCGCGCCGCGCCACCGCGACCAGTACCAGGACCTCGGGATCCGCCTGCCGGCCAGCGCCGCCGATACGCCCGCGAACTACGCCGGCAAGCCCATGTGGGTGCGCAATCAGCGCAACAGCTGGCACGGGGTCGATTTCCCGTACCACAGCACCCGAGCGATCACGGAGAACACCCGGCAGGTCTATCGGACCCTGTCGGCCGTCGACGAAAGCCTGGGCCGAATTCTGGCGTGGGTGGACCGCGCCGGGCTCGCGAAGGAGACGGCGGTCATCTTCTATTCCGACAACGGCTTCCTGACCGGCGACCACGGCCTGATCGACAAGCGCAACGCCTATGAAGGTTCGATCCGCGTGCCGATGGTGGTCTGGGCGCCGGGCCTGCTGCCGGCAGGCAAGGTCGAGCCCGGCATGGTCCGCAACCTGGACATGGCCCCGGCGATCCTGGACCTGGCCGGGGTGCGCGCGCCCGCGCACTTCGAGGGTCGCAGCTTCCTGCCGCTGGCGACGGGCGCGATCGCGACCGCGGCGTGGCCGCAGGAGCTGATCTACGAGTACTACTGGGAATGGAACTTCCCGATGACGCCAACGACGTTCGCGATCCGCGACGGGCGCTACAAGTACATCCAGTATCACGGCGTCTGGGATCTGGAGGAGCTGTACGACCTCCAGGCGGACCCCGGCGAGATGACCAACCTCATCGATGACCCGGCCCAGTTCGACCGCAAGCTCGACCTGCGCAAGCGGCTCTACCGTGGCCTCGCCGCCGCGGGCGGGCGCCACGCGATCCCGTTCGGAGAGCGCGCCGGTCCGGGCGTGGTTTTCCGCCGCACGGATGGGGCGCCGGCCGCCGACTTCCCGGCCGAGTGGATGCGCCGCCCAGGCGATCCCGACCTGCTGGACGGCATCTTCCCCGACAGCCGGGCGAAGTTCGAGGCCCAGCAGGCCCGGCGGGCCAAGGCGGGCGGCGAGCCCCGGAAGTGACAGTCCTGCAGCCCTCCCGGCCCGGCTGACCCCGACGACCGATTGTCCGGGGAGACTCTTGAAAACCCGCGAAGCAGGCCAAGACTACAGGCATGGCAGGTCCGATCACCCAAATCGCCGCGGCGCGAGTCCGCGAAATGTGCGCCAGCTGGCCGGACGCCCCCGAGATCCAGCATCTGGACGACGTCCTGCGCACCCTGGCCAAGTGGCGCTCGCATCTGCTGGAGCGGACGTATCTGCAGCATCACGGCTCGACGATCCGGGCCGGGATCTTCGCCGGTATGACGTACGTGGAAGCGGCGACGGAGGGGGCGCTCGTGGCGCGGCTGCTGGGCGTCTACGAGGCTGAGCTTCACCCGCACCTGGAGGCGCTGATCGGCGATGGCGTCGAATGTGTCATCGATGTCGGGTGCGCGGAAGGCTACTACGCGGTCGGACTGGCCTACCGGTTTCCCACGCTCCAGGTCTACGCGCACGACATCAGTGAAAGGGCCCGCGCCGCGTGCGCGAAACTGGCCGCCCGCAACCACGTTTCGGACCGCGTCATCATCGGAGGCGAGTTCGGGCCGCGCGACTTCGAGGCGTTCGCCACGCGCAACACGCTGGTGCTGGTCGATGCGGAGGGCGCCGAGGTGGACATCCTCGATCCGGCCCTCAGCCCGGCGCTCGCGGGCATGAAGATCGTCGTCGAGACGCACAATGTGTTCCGGGCTACGGCGCGCGAGACGATGCTGAAGCGGTTCGAGCCGACCCACGAGATCGTGGAGGTCCGCACGCGTCCGAAGGCGTTCGACCCGCCGCCATGGCTGGACCAGCTGAGCGAGCTCGACATCCTGCTGGCGACCTGGGAGTGGCGGGCGCGACTTACGCCCTGGCTGGTGATGACGCCGCGCAAGACGGCCTGACGGACGGTTCGGAGGATGCGCTGGCGGCCTCGGAGGGACTCGAACCCCCGACCTTGGCTTTAGGAAAGCCCTGCTCTATCCGGCTGAGCTACGAGGCCCGCGCCGGCGGTTGGTAGCGCAGGGCCGCGCTAAACCTCAAACGAAAACGCCCGGCGGTGAGGCCGGGCGTCTTGCGGTTGGTTTTGTCGGGACGATCAGGCCGCGACGGCGGCGGTCTTCACCAGCGACTTGTTCAGCATGGCGATCGCCGCTTCGCGGTCGATGCGCTCGATGGCGGCGACTTCGCGGGCCATGCGGTCGAGGGCCGACTCATAGAGCTGGCGCTCGGAATAGGATTGCTCGGGCTGGTTCTCGGCGCGGTGCAGGTCGCGCACCACCTCGGCGATCGAGATCAGGTCGCCCGAGTTGATCTTGGCTTCGTACTCCTGAGCGCGGCGCGACCACATGGTGCGCTTCACGCGGGCGCGGCCCTTCAGGGTGGTCAGCGCCTTGGACACCACGCCGGTCTCGGCCAGCGAGCGCAGGCCCGCAGTCTTGGCCTTGGCGGTGGGAACACGCAGCGTCATTTTCTCGTGGTCGAAGGTGATGACGTAGACTTCAAGCTTCAGACCGGCGACTTCCTGGGTTTCGATCCCTTGCACCTGGCCGACCCCGTGGGCCGGGTAGACGACGTGATCGCCAACCGAGAATTCGTGACCGCTCTTGCTCATCCGAGATACCTCTCATATGCGTCCGCGCTGGGCGCGGAACTCCTGGTCGCGGCTTCCGGGAATGCACAAAACCACCCCTCCCGCGGAACAGTTCGCGGCGGCGTCGTTACTGTGAAACGGAAGCTGACCTCTTAAGACGACCCTTCGCCCGTGCCGGCTTAGGACGCCGGTCGGCTGTTCTAGTTACAGACCGACCCGGGCGAAGCCTTCGTGTCGTGTCGTCGGAGACATTAACACAAAAACGTGCGGAATGAAAGGGTTGGACCGACCCCGGACGCGGCCGGCCGGAGGCGCGCTCAGGAGCCGCGGCCCGGCTTCTCGGAGAAGTATTTCTCGAACTTGCCCGTTTCGCGCTCGAAAGCTTCTGCGTCGGCAGGCGGTTCGCCCTTGACGGTGATGTTCGGCCACACGCGCGAGTATTCGCTGTTCACCCGCAGCCACCTGCCGTCGGGATCATCTTCCGTATCGGGTTTGATGGCGTCGACAGGACACTCAGGTTCGCAGACGCCGCAGTCGATGCACTCGTCCGGATTGATCGCCAGAAAGTTCTCGCCCTCGTAGAAGCAGTCGACGGGGCATACCTCCACGCAGTCCATGAACTTACATTTGATGCAGGGATCCATCACGATGTAGGTCATGGCGTGGGCTTGAAGCTCCGGCAGCGGTCCCCGGTTCGGGGCGCCGGTTTTTCACGGTGCGACCGTCTCTTGTCAATGCGACGGGTGCGCAGGAATTCTCTCAGCGTGGATAGGCCGCGCGGTCCGACTCGGGCGGGCGGCGCTTCCGCGACTCAGCTCTCCTCCAACGTCGAGTAGAGCGCGCGGGCCTCGGCGGCGGGGCCGCGGCGATCACCCATGGCCTCCACGCGCACGGCGATCAGGCGGCCGCCCAGGGCGAAGACCAGCTGGTCGCCGACCTTGATGGGCCGGGCGGGCTTGTCGATTCGGTGCGCGTCGAGGCCTGGCCGGGTCAGGCGCACGCGGCCGCCCTCGAGGAACTTGGCGGCCAGCGCGCGGGTCTTGAAGAAGCGGGCGCGCCAGAGCCAGACGTCGGCGCGGCAGGCCCCAACCTCCTTGAACGGACCCTCGCTCATCCTGCTTCGCTCCTCGCGGAGCTTCGCAGGACGGGCGCGAACCCTCCGTAGCCTCGGCGAAGGAGGGTCACTTGGAGGCGGCTCTGCGGCGACGCCTCCGCGTGGGCGGCGGGGCGGGCGGGTCCTTCAGCGCGGCCAGGGCCGCGAACGGCGAGTGGGGCGCCACCGGGCGGCGTTCAACGGCGAACTCGCGCTCGCCCCGGCGGCGCCAGGCGACCGGCTCGCCGGGCCGGCGGATGGCCGCGAAGCCCAGGCCCTTGA